>ERZ791809.12-NODE-12-length-196878-cov-4.377420_pt1 | contig 196878 bp, 190 predicted proteins | sample MGYA00509946_ERZ791809 | MGnify/ENA primary metagenome ERZ791809 (study PRJEB30046, sample SAMN00791993) | human gut metagenome | study: EMG produced TPA metagenomics assembly of the A metagenome-wide association study of gut microbiota in type 2...
GAGCATGCGGCTGTTAACCGCAGTGTCGTTGGTTCGAGTCCAACAGGGGGAGCTTTTTTATTTTCAGATTTTAAACAAAGAGCACAATGGTTCTCAAAGATGAAAGCCATTGTGTTTTTTGTTATTCTTCTTTATAAAAGTGAAGCTATTGGTATATATTAGTTATAGAGGTATTTTCTTGTGGCGAATTTTGGCAAATTATAAAAGATTTCAAAAAAGGACATGAGTCCTTTTTTGGGGATATAAGATACTATATAATGAAATTATATGAGCGTAGTGAGCAGGATAATAAAGAAAGGGACGAGAATGATGAGCAAGCAGAGAGTATATTTGATTGTATTGGACAGTTTTGGAATTGGACATGCACCGGATGCGGCTGATTTTGGAGATGAAGGTGCAAATACACTTTATACAATTACCCATTCAAAGGAATACGATACACCGAATATGAGAAAATTGGGACTTTCTTGTATTGATGGTGTGGATTATCTGGAAAAATCAGATAATATAGTAGGAAGCTATGGAAGGATGCAGGAAGCATCAAAAGGAAAAGATACGACAATCGGACATTGGGAGATTGCAGGTATTGTGTCTGAGAATGCTCTTCCTACTTATCCCAATGGATTTCCAAAGGAAGTTTTAGATGAATTTTCAAAAAGAACAGGCAGAGAAGTGCTTTGCAACAAGCCTTATTCCGGAACGGATGTTATCAGAGACTATGGAGAAGAGCACGTTCGTACAGGAAAGCTGATTGTCTATACATCGGCAGACAGTGTTTTCCAGATTGCTGCACATGAGGACATTGTTCCGGTAGAAAAATTGTACAAATATTGTGAAATTGCCAGAGAGATTTTGGTAGGGGAACATGGCGTAGGACGTGTAATTGCCAGACCGTTTGTAGGGGAAGCGCCAAATTTCCAAAGAACTACAAATCGCCATGATTTTTCACTTTTACCGCCAAGGGACACTATGCTGGATGTTTTGCAAAAAGAAGGATACGATACTTATGGTGTGGGCAAGATTTATGATATTTTTGCAGGGAAGGGTATTGCTCATACTCAGCGTATTCAGGGAAATGTGGATGGAATGGAAAAAACCATACAGCTTCAAGATAAAGACTTTAATGGCTTATGCTTTGTGAATTTAGTGGATTTTGATATGCTTTATGGTCACAGAAATGACATTGAGGGATATGCAAAGGCTGCAACTGTTTTTGATAAGCAGTTGGGAACTTTTATGGAGAGAATGCAGCCGCAGGATATTTTAATGATAACAGCAGACCATGGATGCGATCCAGGATTTAAGGGAACAGACCATTCCAGAGAATGTGTACCGTTTTTAGCTTATGGCGAGCAGGTGAAAAAAGGGGTAAATATGGGAACTCGTAAAACATTTTCCGATATCGCTGCAACCATATTGGACATCTTTGGAATTGACAGCAGATTGGATGGAACCAGCTTTAAGGATGAAATCTTAAAATAGGAGATGGAAAATATGGACAATCTTGAATTGCTGGAGGAAGCAAAAAAAGCCCGATTAAAGGCATATACGCCCTATTCAAATTTTAAAGTAGGCGCAGCGCTTTTGACAAAGAGCGGAAAAGTTTATTTGGGCTGTAATATTGAGAATGCCACATATACACCTACAAATTGTGCGGAAAGAACTGCTTTTTTCAAGGCGGTTTCAGAGGGAAAAAGAGAATTTGAAAAAATAGCCATTGTGGGTGCAAAAGACGGAGAGGATGCAAATGTAATGTGCTCACCTTGCGGGGTGTGCAGGCAGGTAATGATGGAATTTTGTGACCCAAAAGAATTTCAGATTATTCTTGCCAATGGGGAAAATACTTGCAGAGTCATGACTTTAGAGGAGCTTTTGCCCTGTGGCTTTAGTTCATCTAATTTGAAATAAAAGAAAAGGAGGAAAAAACGTGGAATATGTAATTGAAATGAACCATATTACGAAGCAGTTCGGTGATTTTAAAGCTAATGATGATATTACCCTGCGCGTAAAAAAAGGTGAAATCCACGCACTGCTGGGTGAAAACGGAGCAGGTAAATCTACACTGATGAGTGTTCTGTTTGGTTTGTATCAGCCGGAAGCAGGTCAAATTAAAATTAATGGAAAAGAAGTAAAGATTAACAATCCTAATGATGCCAATGCTTTGGGAATTGGAATGGTACATCAGCATTTTAAATTGGTTCATAATTTTACCGTACTGGAAAGTATTGTTTTAGGACGGGAAACAACAAAAGGCGGGGTCCTGAAAATGGATGATGCCCGTAAGAAAATTATGGAATTAAGTGAACGGTATAAATTCAAAATTGATCCGGATGCGTATATCTCCGATATTACAGTAGGTATGCAGCAGCGTGTAGAAATTTTGAAAATGCTGTATTGTGATAATGATATTTTGATTTTTGATGAGCCTACGGCTGTTTTAACTCCACAGGAAATTCATGAGCTTATGAAGGTTATGAAGCAGTTGGTGGAGGAAGGAAAGTCTATTATCTTCATTACACATAAATTAAATGAAATTAAAGAGGTTGCAAATCGATGCAGCGTACTTAGAAAAGGAAAGTATATCGGAACCATTGATGTTGCGGAAACTTCCAAAGAAGCCATGTCAGAGATGATGGTAGGAAGAAAAGTCAATTTCATTCTGGATAAGAAAGAAATTACGCCCGGTGATGCTATTTTGGAAGTAAAGAACATGACGATTAAGTCAAAGCATCATGGCAAAGAAGCAGTAAAGAATGTATCGTTTACCGTACGAAAAGGTGAAATTGTTACCATTGCAGGTATTGACGGAAACGGACAGTCTGAATTGGTATATGGTATTACGGGAATGATGCCTATTGACGAGGGACAGGTCTTCCTAAAAGGAAAAGATATTACTCATGAAAGTATTCGCAAGAAATGTTTGGATGGTATGGCACATATTCCGGAGGACAGACATAAGGATGGTCTGGTTTTGGATTATGACCTTCAGCAAAATCTGGTGCTCCAGAGCTACTTTACAAAACGCTTCCAAAATCATGGATTTTTAAAATTTGATGCAATTCGCAGCTATGCGGAGGAACTGATTAAGAAGTTTGATATTCGTTCCGGACAGGGTGTAAACAGCATTGTAAGAGGAATGTCCGGCGGTAATCAGCAGAAAGCGATTATTGCAAGAGAGCTGGACAGAAATCCTGATATTGTTATTGCAGTGCAGCCGGTTCGAGGACTGGATGTAGGCGCTATTGAATATATCCATAAACAGCTGATTGCACAAAGAGATGCAGGAAAGGCAGTGCTTTTGGTATCCTTAGAGCTGGATGAGGTTATGAATGTAAGTGACAGAATTCTTGTAATGTACGAAGGCGAAATCGTTGCAGATGTAGATCCGAAGAAGGTTACAACGGAAGAACTGGGATTATACATGGCAGGAGCGAAAAGGAGTGTGAACAATGAAAAATAAGAAGAAAAATATTTTTCAGAGAGAAGGCATAGCAAGTTTCGGTTCATCCATTCTTGCGATTATCTGCGGTCTGCTCTTCGGACTTATTATTTTGCTCGCAAGTAATCCGAGTCAGGCATACGGCGGATTTATGATGATTTTGCAGGGGGGATTTACAGACGGTATTCAGGGAATTGGACAGATGCTGTATTACGCAACTCCCATTATTATGACCGGTCTGTCTGTTGGATTTGCATTTCAGACAGGATTGTTTAATATCGGCGCGCCGGGACAGTTTACCGTTGGCGCTTATGTGGCAATTTTAATCGGTGTAAAATGTACCTTCCTTCCGGCAGGACTGCATTGTTTCGTAGCGATTGCAGGCGCTGCTTTGGCAGGCGCATTATGGGGTATGGTTCCCGGTTTATTAAAAGCATTTCGAAATGTAAACGAAGTAATTGCTTCTATTATGATGAATTACATTGGAATGTATATGGTAAATATGTTAATTCAGAGAACCATTTATGACCAGGTAAAGAACCAGTCCATGGCAGTTGCATCGACTGCTAACCTGCCGAAAGCGGGATTGGACAAGATTTTTCCTAATTCCGATATCAATGTAGGAATTCTTATTGTTATTGCTTTTGTAATTTTAATTTATGTGATTTTAAACCGTACTACTTTCGGATACGAATTGAAAGCGTGTGGTAAAAATCCGAATGCAAGTAAATATGCAGGTATCAATGCAAAGAGAAACATTGTATTATCTATGGTAATTGCAGGCGCATTATCCGGTATCGGCGGCGCACTTTTATATCTTGCAGACTCGGGAAAATATCTTCAGGTATTGGATATTATCGCACCGGAAGGATTTTCAGGAATTTCCGTAGCACTTTTGGGAATGTCTAATCCAATCGGTATTCTTTTTGCCGGATTGTTTATCGGACATCTTACCGTAGGCGGTTACAATATGCAGTTGTTTGATTTTGCTCCGGAAGTTATTGATATGATTATTGCGGCAATTATTTACTGTGGAGCGTTGTCCCTGTTATTCAGAGGTATCATTCATAAAATTCAAGCCGGAAAAAGTAAAAAACAGACAGATAAAGCAAACAGCAATCTGAAGAAGGAGGAGTAGGAGTATGGATATTGTATATTTTATTATGCAGCAGACAATGTTTTTTGCCATCCCGCTTCTGATTGTAGCTATTGGCGGTATGTATTCTGAGCGGAGCGGCGTCATTAACATTGCGCTAGAAGGTATTATGGTAATCGGAGCTTTTGCAGGTGTTCTTTTTATCAATATGACACAGGCAAATTTAAGCGGACAGGGGCTCTTGCTCATTGCCATTGTGATTGCAGGCGTTACGGGAGGAATTTTCTCACTGCTTCACGCATTTGCATCTATTAATATGAAAGCGGACCAGACAATCAGCGGTACTGCACTGAACATGTTTGCTCCTGCATTTGCAATTTTTGCAGCAAGAACCATTCAGGAAGTGCAGCAAATTCAGTTTACAGATACTTTCCAGATTGATAAAGTTCCTGTATTGGGAGATATTCCTGTAATTGGACCATTATTTTTCCAGAATTGTTATATTACAACTTATATTGGGATTTTAATTTTCCTTGTAGCAGCTTTTGTAATTAAGAAAACAAGATTTGGATTAAGACTTCGTGCCTGTGGAGAACATCCGGGAGCAGCAGACTCTGTGGGTGTTAATGTTTATAAAATCAGATATTCCGGTGTTATTATTTCCGGTGTTCTTGCCGGAATTGGCGGTTTGGTCTTTGTTGTACCGACTTCCACAAACTTTAATGCAAGCGTTGCAGGATACGGATTTTTGGCATTGGCAGTATTGATTTTCGGACAGTGGAGAAGTAATAAGATTTTTCTGGCAGCATTTTTCTTTGGAATTATGAAAACCTTGGCAAGTGCATATTCTGCTATTCCTGTTTTAAAGGATTTGCCAATTCCAAATGAAATTTATAAAATGATTCCTTATATTGCAACTTTGGTAGTTCTGGCATTCTTCTCTAAGAATTCACAGGCTCCGAAGGCAGAAGGTATTCCTTACGATAAAGGAAGCAGATAAAGGAGGCAATCGCTATGAGAATGTATGATTTAATCATGAAGAAAAGAAATGGGGAAGCGCTGACAAAAGAAGAAATCCAATACATGATTACCGAATATGTAGACGGAAAAATTCCGGATTATCAGATGTCGGCATTTTTGATGGCAGTTTATTTTAAAGGAATGAACGAGGAAGAAACTCTGGCAATGACACAGGCGGTAGCGCATTCCGGTGATATGGTGGACTTATCCGGTATTGAAGGAATGAAGGTAGACAAACATTCTACCGGAGGCGTAGGAGATAAAACAACACTGGTTATTGCTCCTATTGTAGCTTCCTGTGGAGTAAAGGTGGCTAAGATGTCAGGGCGAGGATTAGGTCATACCGGCGGAACTGTGGACAAGATGGAAGCAATTCCGGGAATGCGAACCTCTTTAGACAGAGAAGAATTTTTTGATGTGGTGAATAAAACAGGTCTTTCCGTTATCGGACAGTCGGGAAATCTGGCTCCTGCGGATAAAAAGCTGTATGCCCTTCGGGATGTAACGGCAACAGTAGACAGTATTCCGCTCATTGCAGTGTCAATTATGAGTAAGAAGCTGGCTGCAGGAAATGACGGTATTCTCTTAGACGTAAAAACAGGAAGCGGAGCTTTTATGAAAACCGTGGAGGACTCCATTGCATTGGCGAAGGAAATGGTATCTATCGGAGAAAACGCAGGAAAGAAAATGGCTGCGTTGATTACGAATATGGACATTCCTTTAGGTCACAATATTGGAAACAGCCTTGAGGTAATCGAGGCTGTGGAAACTTTAAAAGGAAAAGGTCCGGCGGATTTAACAGAGGTGTGCTTGCAGTTGGCTTCCAATATGCTTTATCTTGCAGGAAAGGGTACAGAGGAAGCATGCAGAGCTTTGGCTGAGAATGCAATAAGAAGCGGTGCGGCTCTGGAACGTCTGGTAGCTATGGTAGAAGCGCAGGGCGGTGACTCGGAAGTTATCTTAAACCCTGAGAAGTTTGAAAAAGCGCCTTATGTCTATGAAGTAAAGGCAGAAAAAGACGGCTATATTACGCACATTGATGCAGAGGGCTGTGGAATTGCATCTGCCATGTTAGGCGCTGGCAGAGAGACAAAGGAAAGTGAAATTGACTATACTGCGGGTATTATTTTACATAAGAAGACCGGAGAAAAAGTAGAAAAAGGCGATGTTCTTGCTGCGCTCTATACATCAAAGGAAGAATTATTTGAAGCAGCGGCAGAAAAGTATAAAAAATCTATTTTCATAGAAGAGGAAGCGCCCAAGAAGGAACCTCTGGTTTATGCCAGAGTTACTCCGAAAGGAATAGAAAAATATTAAGATAAGGAGGAATTATATGAACACAAGTGAAATTTTAAGTCATGTAGACCATACACTTTTGAAAGCTTTTGCAACATGGGAAGATATTCAGAAGCTGTGTGAAGAAGCTATGGAGTACCATACCGCTTCTGTGTGTGTACCCCCAAGTTATATTAAAAGAATTCATGACACTTATGGGGAAAAAATTAACATTTGTACAGTAGTGGGATTTCCTTTGGGATACAGCACTACAAAAGCAAAGGTTGCGGAAACAGTGCAGGCGATTGAAGATGGAGCATCTGAAGTAGATATGGTAATCAACATTGCAGATGTGAAAAACGGTGACTTTGATAAGGTTACCGAGGAAATTAGAAGCCTGAAACAGGTAGCCGGCGATAAAATTTTAAAAGTTATTATTGAAACCTGCTATTTAACAGAGGAAGAAAAGATTGCTATGTGCAAAGCTGTTACAGAAGCAGGTGCAGACTACATTAAGACATCCACCGGATTTGGAACAGGTGGAGCTACAATGGAAGATATTCTTCTGTTTAAGAAGTTTATTGGACCACACGTAAAAATGAAAGCCGCAGGCGGAGTTAAGAGTGTGGAGGATATGGAGGCCTTTCTGGAAGCAGGATGCGACAGAATTGGCACAAGTTCAGCAATTTCCCTGATTAAAGGGCAAAGTGTAAAAGGTTATTAAAATTTAGGAGGAAAAATCATGAAGAAAAAACTGATTAGCTTAGTGCTGGCAGGAGCAATGTTATTAGGAATGGCAGGATGTGCAGAAAAACCGGGTGCATCTGAAGAAGGAAAAAAAGAGGACAAAGGAAGCAAGTACGAACTGGCGTTAATCACAGACGTTGGAACGATTGATGACAAATCTTTTAATCAGGGTTCATGGGAAGGTTTAAAGAAATATGCAGATGAGAATGATATCACATGTAAATATTACAAACCTTCAGAAAAATCAGATAAGGCTTGTTTAACAGCTATTGACCTTGCAGTAAAAGGCGGAGCAAAGGTTATTGTAACACCGGGCTTCTTATTTGAAAGACCGATTTTTGAAGCACAGACAAAATATCCGGATACAAAATTTGTTATTATTGATGCAGCTCCGGTAGAAGGCGAAAATAAAGCTCCGGAAATTAAAGAAAACGTACTTTCTATCTTCTATGCAGAAGAACAGGCTGGATATTTAGCAGGATACGCAGCAGTAGAAGAAGGATACAGACAGTTAGGATTTATGGGTGGTATTGCAGTACCGGCAGTTATTCGTTTTGGTTACGGATTTGTTCAGGGTGCAGACGCAGCAGCAAAAGACTTAGGTCTTGCACAGGGTGACATCAACATTAAATATACTTATGTAGGTAACTTTGACGCTTCTCCTGAAAATCAGGCAAAAGCAGCAGCTTGGTACAGCGAAGGAACAGAATGTATTTTCGCATGCGGCGGCGGAGTTGGTAACTCTGTTATGAAAGCAGCAGAAGGTGCAGGTAAGAAAGTTATTGGTGTAGACGTTGACCAGTCCGTAGAGTCTGAAACAGTTATCACTTCTGCAATGAAAACATTAAGTGACTCTGTTTACAATGCAGTGGCATCTGTTTATGACGGAACATTTGAAGGTGGAAAATCTATCACATTAGGCGCAGCAGATGACGGTGTTCAGTTACCAATGGAAACATCTAAGTTTGAAAAATTCACACAGGAAAAATATGATGAAATTTATGCAGCATTAAAAGATGGTTCTATTCAGGTTGCAAATGATACCGCAGCAGATGATGCAAGCAAGCTTCCGGTTAACGTTGTAACAGTTGAGTCTATTAAATAATTAAGAAATGATAATTCGTATAAGCATCTTCACCTTAGGCTGAAAGATGCTTATGCTATTTTAGCAGAGAAATATCTGCCGGAAGGGAGCAGGAATGGAAAGTGAAAAAATCATAAAACTTCCAAAGGTGGAGCTTCATTGTCATTTGGACGGCTCATTGCCAATGGGAATTATTCGTGAGCTTTTAGGCAGGGATGTAAAGAAGGAGGAGCTTCAGGTTCGGGATGATTGCAGAAATCTTGCGGAATATCTGGAAAAATTTGACCTGCCTTTGTCCTGTATGCAGACAGAAACAGGCTTAAAGCGTACTTCAAAAGCTTTTTTAGAAAGCTTAAAGCAGGATAACATTCAATATGTAGAAGTTCGCTTTGCACCTCTGTTATCTGTGAATGAGAGCTTAGATTGTACGAGGGTAATACAGTCTGTTTTAGAAGGACTGGAGGAAGCCAAAAAAGAATGTGGAATTTATTATAATGTAATTGCCTGTGCTATGCGTCACCATACAGAGGAAGATAATTTACAGATGATGAAAGCAGCCAGAAGCTTTTTAGGGGAAGGAATTTGTGCTGTGGATTTGGCAGGAAATGAAGCTGCATTCCCTATGGAAAATTTCACAGAATTATTTCAGAAAGCAAAAAAACTGGGGCTGCCTTTTACCATTCATGCAGGAGAATGTGGAAGAGTAGAAAATGTCATAGAGGCAGTTAAGTGTGGAGCATCCAGAATAGGCCACGGAATTGCATTAAGAGGACATGCTGATGCAATGGCAATGTGCAAAGAAAAGCAGATTGGAATTGAAATGTGTCCAATCAGTAATCTTCAGACAAAGGCAGTGGCAAGTAAATCAGAATATCCAATGAGAGAGTTTCTGGATGCAGGATTATGTGTTACCATAAATACAGATAACAGAACAGTAAGTAATTCCAGTATACAAAAGGAAATGGAATTTGTGCAGAAGAATTACGGAATTACAGATGAAGAGCTGGTACGTATGACAGAAAATGCAGTTCATGCGGCGTTTGCAAATGATGAAGTGAAAGCAGAGCTTGTAAGAAGACTGAAAGAGGTATAAAAATGCGAAACAAATATTTGTATAGTGTACTGCCATTTTTGAAAAAATGTAAAAGAGAGACACAACAGCAGTTTGAGGATTATTTTCAGACAGCGCCGGCTTGGCTTATGGAATGTTTTCAGGTAGAGGAAATGGAAAAAGGGCAAATATTTGTGCGGGAAAACACACCGATTGATACCATTTATTTTGTAGGAAGAGGTACGATTAAGGCAACAGATTACAGAATTTATGGCATTACCTATGATTTTATGAGCTTTGACTGTGTACATGCTCTGGGCGGAATGGAAATCATTATGGATTTGGATACTTATATGACGACCTTGGAAACTGCCACACCATGTACCATTGTGAAGATTGCAAAGGCAAAGTATGAAAAATGGCTGTTGACGGATCTGCGTGTTTTAAAGCTGGAAGCAAAGCTTACAGGCAAATCATTACTGGAGGACGGAAGAAAGAGCAGGGCATATTTATTTCTCCAAGGCTCAGACCGTCTGGCAATGCTTTTGACAGAGAGATATGAATTGTATGCAAAGAACGGCATATTGTGGGTACGGGGCGGCAGACAGGGGCTTTCTGACACTACGGGACTGTGTGTAAAAACCATTAACCGTTCTGTAAAGAAATTTTTGGAGGAAGGTCTTATCAGTAAGGAAGGAAATCAGCTTCTTGTTTCTTTTGAACAGTATAAGAAATTAAAAGAATTGATAGCGGCAATTATAGATATTGAGTGAAAGAAGGGAGAATTATTATGAGCGCAGTGTATGAAAAATTAAGGACATGTTTGGAGAGTATTCAGAAAAAAGTAGATTTTAAACCGGAGGTGGCTCTGATTTTAGGCTCCGGTCTGGGTGATTATGCAGATGAAATCGATGTGGTGCAGACGCTTGATTATACGGAAATCGAAGGCTTTCCAACTTCGACTGTGGCAGGGCATAAGGGACGTTTTGTCTTTGGATATGTAGGGAAAACTCCTGTTGTAATTATGCAGGGACGTGTGCATTATTATGAAGGCTATGCCATGTCAGACGTGGTGCTTCCAACCAGACTTATGGCTCTTTTAGGAGCGAAAAAGCTGATTTTAACCAATGCGGCAGGCGGTGTAAACTTTGAGTTTAAGCCGGGAGATTTTATGATGCTTACAGACCATATTACAACCGGTGTGCCAAGTCCTTTGATTGGGGAAAATTTAGATGAGCTGGGTGTGAGATTTCCGGATATGAGCGAAGTATACAGCAAGAGAATACAGGAAATTATAAAAACAGCGGCGAAAGACTTGGATATTGACATCAAAGAAGGTGTTTATGCACAGTTTACAGGGCCCAATTATGAAACTCCGGCAGAAATCCGCATGGCAAGAACATGGGGAGCAGACGCAGTGGGCATGAGTACGGCATGTGAGGCAATGGCAGCACGCCAAATGGGAGTGGAAATCGGCGGAATTTCCTGTATTACAAATATGGCAGCAGGAATGTCAAAAGAAGAATTAAACCACAAAGAGGTACAGGAAACGGCAGACAGAGTGGCTGTGCAGTTTAAGAAGCTGATTACGGAAATTATTACCAAATTAAATGATTAAAAAAATAAGGCTGTTGTATTAAGGGTATCAAGATTTTGGCTTAATACGACAGCCTCATTTATAACCTAATATTTCATGAGCAGATGTTTTTTCAAAACAGGAAAGGGAGCCGGACCTATTTCCAGAACATTTTTGTGAAATTTTTTCAGGTCAAAGGCATCTCCTTCTAATTCCCGAATTGTATTTTCTAAGGAAGAAAAATTCAGAAATCCCAAATAGTATTTTAAATAGTTTGCGGGATTTTCTACAATGTATTGAAAGATTTCATGGCAAACGTCCTCTTCCGTAACGCCAAAGGAAGACAGTATCTCAGAAACCGCAGTGAAATTCCAGCCTTTGTCATGGATGCCGATATCAAGGAGAGAATAGAGACAGAGACTGATACAGCGGTTTAAGCGGAGAAATTCCATGGAGGCAGGGCTGATATTTAAAAAATCCGCCGCATATCGGTAGGAACGGTCTTCTACAAAAGTTGCCCAGCCTTCTATATAGCCGCTGCAGCTCAGGCAGCTTCGGATGGGAGATGCGTTTTGCTTACCAAAGTAAAGAGTCTGGTACAGGTGACCGGGAAAGCCTTCATGAGCCAAGGTTGTAAAAAGCTCAGGACAGGAAACAGAAGAACCTTTGTTAATATAAATAGTATTTGGATTGAGAGTGTCAATAGGGGGAGTGAGGTAAAAAGCAGGGCTTGAGAATTCTTCTATTGCCTTTGGTACGTATTTCACTTCATAATCCTTCACTGTAAGAGCAGGGAAATCTTTTGTAATAGTATCTTGCAGAAACGCAAGAATTTTTTCAGGTTCAACCATTTCTACGGCAGTTTCGGTATTTAAGCTTTCCGGTAAAGCAGGGTTTTCCTGTGATAATTTTTGCACATCATTATAATATTGCAAAAGCTGCTGATATAAATCTTTTTCGATTTCGTCTATGCTGCGATAATCTCCCACATCATTTTTAATCAAATAGGAATAGTAGGATTTTCCTTTGGGAAGGTGAGAAAGCCCGTTTTTGTTTTTTCCTGTACCTTTTAAATGTTCAAGCTCCTGTGCCAGAAGGCTGTAAGAAGGAAAAACAGACTCTTTTAAGAGCTTTTGGTGCATAGTTATGTAGGAGGAAGCCTGTTTTTTGCTGATTTGTTTTTCTTCCTGTAATTTTTGCACACGTTCCTGAAACATGGTATGCAGATAGTTTGTTTCTGTATTTTCCACAAAGGTATTGCATTGCTCGATAATTCTGTCGGCAGTTGTATCACTCATGAAAAGTCCTTTTTTGGATTTTTCTGTTTCAAATCTGACAATGCTTTTAAAATATTGGGGTATAGAGGCAAGTAAGGAAAAATAGTCTTTGATATCATCAGGAGAACGAAAGGTGTATTCTGCCAGAAGAACAGGAAGCTGTGCCTGAATACCCAGATTTGCTCCGAGGGGTTCTGCCAGAAGATAATCATCGGCTGCGGAAAGCTGTGTAGCGAAGGACAGCCTTAAAATATCGTAGATGATTTGATTTTCCTTTGAAAGCTTTTCAGGAGAAAAGGAATTAAGCTTTTTTCGCAGCTTTTTAAGGTCTTCTTTTCCTTTTTCAAAGCTTTCCGGCGACATATCACCCAGACTGATTTCTTTTTCCTTGATGCCATATTTTTCAGGGTTTGCTAAAGTATAATGAAGATTTAGGGTGTTGGAGGATAACTCGTTTTCGAAAAGCTTATCTGTAAATTGTTCAAACTGTGCATCAGGAGAGATAAAGCAGCTTTTAAAACAGAAAAAGCAGATGCCAAAGAGAAAGAAAAGCGCAGAACCGAAAAGTAGGAGACGGCGTTTCTTTTGAAAGAATTTTTTCAAGGTAAGCTCCTTGTAAGGATATTCATTATAGTTTATGAGAAAAAGAAAGATGTATGTGCATTTTGCATGGAAAAGAGGAAGGGCTTGTGTTAAGATGCTGTATAGCAGGTAATAATGAGGATAAAAGAAAAGAGAGGAGAGGGCGGTTTGAGAAAAAAAGGAATATTGCTATGCTTCATGTCTTTCTTACTTTTAGGGGGATGCGAGAAGAAAGAGAACACTCCAAATCCACAGGAAGCTTTGCAGCAGGAAGAAAATCAAAAGCCGGAGGTTTCCTTATCTGAAAATCTTTGGGATTTTGAATTTTCCATAGGAGAAGATGTATGGAAGCTGCCTGCGGAGCTGTCCAAATGGGAAGAAAAGGGATGGAGTATTGACGAAAAGCAGGAAGAGACCATGCTGGACGGAGAAGCTTATATAGAAGGAGAAACTTTAAAAAATCAGGAGCAGGAGATTTCTGTGGATTTTGTAAATCCTGAGGGGGAGAAGAAGCCTTTAAAACAGTGTTATGTAGGAGGAATTCTTTTAAAATATGAAGAGAAAGCTCCTTATTATCAGCTTCCGTCAGGAATTACACTGGGAGAAAGCACGCTTGTTCAGGTGACAGACAAATTCGGAACACCTACGGATGAGTACGAGGAAAAAGAGGATATCTATATTACGTATGAATATGGAAAATATAAGGAAGCAGAGCTGGTATTTCATATAGAGGATGAGGTGCTGTATCAGGTACGGATGAAAAATTATCGGGAACCGGAGAATGAGGAAGAACCGATTTCAGAGGAAATACCGAAAGAAGTAAAGGAATATCAAGCGCCGGAGGAGTACAATGGAGACTTTCAGGAATATGTGGTAAAGTATGATAACTCTTTTTATCAAATTCCTGCGCCTGTATCGCAGTTTGTGGAAAATGGATGGAAAATTTCAAAAGAGGGCTCGGATACGTATGTAAAAGCAGGAAGGCATGGGTATGTGACGCTGGAAAAAAACGGGCAGTCCTTATATGCAGTGGTAAAAAACTACGGAGAAGCAACCACAAATATTCAAAATACCTTTGTGACAAATCTGTCGGGAGATTTTGATGTGACAAAGGTTTCCATTGGCGTGGGAGATGAAATTGTACTGGGCATGCCGGCAGAAGAAATGAAACAACGGCTGGAAGGAAGCGTTTATCAGAAGGAAGAGGATGAAAAGGGAGAGAATTATTTTATATATTCAGATGAGAGTAAGAAGAATTTTATCCGTATTTTTGTGGACAAAGATTTGCAGCTGGTGAGAGAGCTTGAGGTTTCCAACAGTCCCGAGACCTTGGATGAGTACGAGGAAAATGAGGATGAGAAAACAAATCCTTCAGATGCGCTTTTGAATGAGGAAAAGATTACGGAAGAATAGGAAAAGTCGGAAGAAATGTAGTGGTAAAAAGCATACGAGTGTGATATGCTCTTTATGAGGGTTGTTAAATTATCAGAACCAAGGAGGATAAACCAGAGATGAAGAACTCCGGAATTTTAAAAGAAGAATTATTACAGGGAAAGTATAGTCAGTTATTGAAAGAAATTTATCTGGATGAAAGCATGCTGGAATATCAGAACAAAAGATATGCAGATGCAATTACAGAGTTTGAAAAGCTTTACGGCGAAAAGGAAGTAGAAGTTTACAGCGCACCGGGGCGTAGTGAAGTGTGCGGAAATCACACAGACCACCAGCTTGGAATGGTGCTTGCTACATCAATCAACTTAGATGCCATTGCAGTCGTAAGTAAGACAGAAGGAGACCTTATCCGTATTGTATCAGAAGGATACGACATGGTAGAGGTAGACGTAAATGATTTAGAAGAAAAATATGAAGAAGAAGGAACAACAGCAGCTTTAATCCGTGGCGTTGTAGCTAAGGTAAAAGAAGAAGGCTACCGTGTTGGCGGCTTTGAAGCTTATGTTACCAGTGATGTGCTGATTGGAGCAGGACTTTCCTCTTCCGCAGCATTTGAAATTATTGTAGGTACGATTTTGTCCGGCTTATTTAATGAAATGAGCATCAGTCCTGTATTTCTTGCACAGGCAGGACAGTTTGCGGAGAATGTATATTTCGGAAAGCCATGCGGCTTGATGGACCAGATGGCATGTTCCGTAGGCGGATTAATCCATATTGATTTTAAAAATCCGGAAGAACCTGTGGTAGAGAAGGTTCTGGCTGACTTTGAAGCTTATAAATACAGTCTGTGTATTGTGGATACAAAAGCTTCTCATGCAGACCTTACAGAGGATTACGCACAAATTCCCGCAGAGATGAAGAAGGTAGCTGCTTTCTTTAAACAGGATGTGTTAAGAGAGGTAGATGAGAAAGAGTTTTACAGCCAGATACCGGGGCTGAGAAGTATTTTAGGAGACAGACCGGTACTGCGTGCCCTTCACTTCTTCGAGGAAGAAAAACGTGTACAGGCACAGGTAGAAGCTCTGAAACAGGGAGATTTTAAAGAATTTCTTTCTCTTGTGGAAAAATCAGGAAACTCCTCTTTTAAATATCTTCAGAACATCTATACAACAAGAAACGAACAAAGTCAGGCAATGTCTATTGCTCTTGGCGTCAGTGAAAGTATTTTAGGAAATCATGGTGTATGCCGTGTACATGGCGGTGGTTTTGCAGGGACAATCCAGATTTTTGTGGAAAACAGTTTTGTAGAAGAATACAGAAAAGCTATGGATAAAGTTTTTGGAAGTGGTTCTTGTCATGTATTAAAAGTACGTCAGCATGGTGGTATGCAGGTATTGTAATAATAGGAATATAGAAAAAGTTTGGGAAGCTCAGAAGATGGGCTTCCTTTTTTCTTGGAGTTTAAAAAGAAAAGAGTTTACATAATCAATTTTACAAAATAGAAATGTTGTTGGATGTAAAATATAGATAAAATAGTTTATGTTATCTTTTAAATAGTCAGAATATTCTCAAATGTAAAAGTGTACAAAAGATGTTGAACTGTTGGAAGTTTCCCACATTTTATCCTCAAAGTTATACACACTGAAAAATCCAATAAATATGGGAAAATTATAGTTATACACTAAGTTATCCACATTATCCACAAAAAAATGTGTGGAAGAATATGATTTACATAATGAAATAAAGAACAAAGGTTTTGTGTACTTCTTATAAAAAGGCGTTTTTTGTAGAAAAAAGAAGAAAAGATATTGACTTTTTTGAAGTCAAATTTTTAACGAACCATGTTATAATTCACCGAAATAACGTGAAAACTAAATCTATTATCTGAAAATTTAGGTTTACGATAATTTTACAGAAATTTAACGATTTCATGATTGGTGATTTTACAAAACTCCTTTATAGTAAATGCTGTCGACGAGGAGAAGAATTGAATTTTACAAATAAAGATAATAAAGGAGAGTATTTATTATGAAGAAAAAAATGTTAGCAGCAATTTTAATGGGAACTATGGTATTCGGTTTAGCAGCATGTGGAAATGAAAGCGGAAGTGACGAAACAACAAATAAAGAAGCAGTAGAAGAAACAACAGAAAAACCTTCTTCAGAAAAAGAAGAAGAAAGTTCAGAAGCACCAAAAGGAGAAATTTCTGTAATTTCCAGAGAAGAAGGTTCAGGAACAAGAGGTGCGTTCATTGAGTTATTTGGAATTGAAGAAAAGGATGCTTCAGGGGAAAAAATTGACAATACAACAGAAGATGCACAGGTAACAAATAATACATCTGTTATGATGACAAGTGTAGCAGGTAATCCTCAGGCAATTGGATATATTTCTTTAGGTTCTTTGGATGACTCTGTAAAAGCTTTAAAAGTAGATGGAGCAGAAGCTACAGCAGAAAATGTAAAAAGTGATACTTATAAAATTGCACGTCCATTCAATATTGCTACAAAAGAAGGCGTAAGTGAGACAGCACAGGATTTCATTTCTTATATTTTAAGTCAAGAAGGTCAGAAAATCGTAGAAGATAATGGTTATATTTCTGTTGGAGATGATGCAGCGGCTTATGCGGGAACAAAACCATCTGGAAAAATCGTAATTGCAGGTTCTTCTTCTATTACACCGGTAATGGAAAAGTTAAAAGAGGGATATAAAGAAGTAAATCCAAATGCAGAAATTGAAATTCAGCAGAGTGACTCTACAACAGGTATGGAATCCACAGTAAATGGTATCTGTGATATTGGAATGGCTTCCAGAGAATTAAAAGACTCAGAAATCGAAGCTGGATTAAAAGGACAGGAAATTGCATTAGACGGTATTGCAGTTATTGTAAATAATAAAAACTCTATGAATGATATTACAACAGATCAGGTAAAAGATATTTACACAGGTGAAATTACAGAATGGAGCGACCTTCAGTAAAGACAGAAAGGGATTAAAGGAATGAAAAATATAAAAGAAACCGTTATGAAATATGTGTTTCTTGTGTGTGCCTGTGCCTCTATTCTGGCAGTAGCATTAATTTGCATCTTCTTATTTGCCAATGGTATTCCTGCCATTGGCAAAATAGGAGTTTTTGACTTTTTGCTGGGAGAAAGATGGAAACCGGGAAACAATATTTACGGTATTTTACCATTTATTTTAGGCAGTATTTATGTAACCGCAGGAGCCGTTTTAATTGGTGTTCCCATTGGTATTTGTACAGCTGTTTTCATGGCAAAGTTCTGCCCACCAAAATTATATAAATTTATGAAACCTGCTGTTGAATTACTGGCAGGAATTCCTTCTGTTGTATATGGTTTCTTTGGTATGGTAGTGGTTGTTCCTTTTGTTCGTGACTTCTTTGGTATTCAGCTGGGATTTGGGGGAGACGGTTCCAGTATGTTCACGGCTTCGGTAATGCTGGGTATTATGATTTTGCCTACAATTATCAGTGTGGGTGAGTCTGCAATTCGTGCAGTGCCGGAGAGTTATTATGAAGGTGCTCTTGCTCTTGGGGCAACACATGAAAGAAGTGTGTTTCGTACAGTGCTGCCAGCTGCAAAATCAGGTGTAATGGCAGGTGTGATTTTAGGTATCGGAAGAGCAATTGGAGAGACTATGGCGGTTATTATGATTGCAGGAAATCAACCGCGTATGCCAAAAGGTCTGTTTAAAGGTGTTCGTACTTTAACATCAAATATTGTTATGGAAATGGGATATGCAGCTGATCTTCACAAGGAAGCATTGATTGCAACAGCAGTTGTACTTTTTGTCTTTATTTTATTAATTAACCTGTTGTTCTCATTAGTTAAGAGGAGGGGAATAAATGGATAAGATACGTCAGAAACTAAAAATGTATGCCCATCATCCAGCCTCTTTTCTTTTGGCTTTGTTGGTTTGGATTAGTGCAATCTTTACAGCAGTGACACTGATTTTTATTGTAGGATATATTTTGATAAAGGGTGTGCCGCATTTGACACCACAGTTATTTGAACTGGAGTATAATTCGGAGAATGTTTCTATGTTTCCGGCAATTATCAATACGATTTTCATGATTATGTTGTCTCTTTTGGTTGCAGGTCCTTTGGGAATTTTTGCAGCAGTATATTTGGTAGAATATGCGAAAAAGGGAAATAAACTGGTGTCTGTTGTGCGCGTAACAGCAGAAACACTTACAGGAATTCCTTCCATTGTATATGGTCTGTTCGGAATGTTATTTTTTGTAACAACACTGCGTTGGGGATATTCTATGCTGGCAGGTGCGTTTACACTGGCAATTATGGTACTCCCTGTTATTATGAGAACAACAGAAGAAGCACTTTTGGCAGTGCCGGATACTTACCGTGAGGCAAGTTTTGGACTAGGTGCAGGAAAACTTAGAACTATATTTGTGGTTATTTTACCTTCTGCAGTACCAGGTATTTTTTCCGGTGTAATTTTGTCTATCGGACGTATTGTGGGAGAAACTGCAGCTTTGATGTATACAGCGGGAACAGTAGCAGAGCTGCCGGATAGTGTAATGTCGTCTACGAGAACCTTGTCTGTACACATGTATTCTCTTGCAAGTGAAGGATTGTATGTAAATCAGGCTTATGCAACAGCAGTTGTATTACTTGTAATTGTATTGGCAATTAACTGGTTGTCCGGAAAAATTGCCCGCAAGATTAAGAAAGGATAAATAGAAAGAATGAGTAAGTTTTCGATTTCCGATTTGGATTTATATTATGATAAAGGAGCTTTTCATGCGTTAAAAAACATAAATCTGGAAATTCAGGCAAATGAGATTACTGCATTTATCGGACCTTCCGGTTGTGGAAAGTCTACCTTGCTGAAATCTTTAAATAGAATGAATGATTTGGTAGAAGGCTGTCAGATTACAGGAAATATATTGTTAGACGGAGAAGACGTTTATGGAGACATGAATGTTAATCTTTTAAGAAAACGTGTAGGAATGGTATTCCAGAAGCCAAATCCATTTCCTATGAGTATTTACGATAATATTGCTTATGGTCCAAGGACACATGGTATTCGTTCAAAAGTAAAGTTAGATGAAATTGTAGAGCAATCATTGAGAAGCGCAGCAATTTGGGACGAAGTAAAAGATCGTTTGAAATTAAGTGCACTTGGTATGTCAGGTGGACAGCAGCAGAGACTTTGTATTGCAAGAGCATTGGCAGTAGAACCGGAAGTATTGTTGATGGATGAGCCTACTTCTGCGCTTGATCCGATTTCCACTTCCAAAATAGAAGAATTAGCAGTAGAATTAAAGAAAAAATATACGATTGTTATGGTTACTCACAATATGCAGCAGGCAGCACGTATTTCTGATAAAACAGCTTTTTTCCTTTTAGGAGAAATGGTAGAATACGGAAATACAGAGGAAATGTTTTCTATGCCTAAGAATAAGAAGACAGAAGATTATATTACAGGAAGATTTGGTTAATTGCGTTATATTAAAAAATAAAATATGATTTGGAAAATGCGCATGAACTATCAGGTATAAGTTTTAATGATTTCTTCGGCAATGAATCGTTTGGCAATACAGCGATTCATTGCCTGTTTTTCTATGTAATGATGGGCTTCAGGTTCACTCATGGAGAGCTCGCTGATTAAAATCCATTTTGCTTTATTAACCAGACGGATTTCTGCCATTTTGTCTTCAATAGATAAAGACTTTTTTTCAAATTGTCTTAAACGTTCACGAGCGCTTTCCATCCAGGTAAGAGAATGGAGAATAATAGGCTTAGAAATTGGTTTTGGCAGTGTGAACACACCATATTCAGCCACTTTGTCATGAATAGAGGGCTGAATGTCACCTTTAACAAGAAGGAGTACCACACATTGCTTGGAAGTAGATATGTCAATTGCAAAACGGGTGCCAATATCATCAGGAAGAGGAGCATTGATGATAACAAAGTCAAAAGCTTTTTCTGCTAATATACGTCTGGCAGCACTGACACTTGAGACCGTCAGGACAGGATAATAGCGTATTTCAGACAACAGACTGGTGAATGCAGAGGTGAAGCTATCTGTTGCAGATACGATGAGTATACTGTAAACACGTTCTCTTAAACTCATTTAATCTCCTCCTTCTTTTGTTCATTTGATTTATCGGTTACAATAGATGTTTAATATAGCATCCGGTATATATTTTCTGATGAAATCACTGTTTGCGGCTGTGGTACAGGCAGATTTGAAATTTTCCGGAAGTTGTTTAAAGTTTGTAAGGATATCTTTATCTGCTTTGTACAGATTAATATCAGAGGGTGCAGGAAGTTCTGTTTTATTTTGAATTCCGTCCAGAATAGCATAAATAATCAGGGCAAATGCCAGATAGGTATTTGCAGACGGATCCGGAGAGCGGAGTTCCACACGTCGATACTTTCCAACTGCTGAAGGAACTCTGACAAGCTGTGAACGATTTTCACTGGACCATGAAATGTATCGAGGAGCCTTGTTTTTTCCAAAACGTTTATAAGAATTTTCAGTTGGATTTAAAAATATTGTCATATCCGAAATTTTATCCAAAATACCCGCTATCAGATAGTTCATATTATCTGTGTTGTCAGAAGATTTGACAGATATATTAATATGAAATCCATTTCCTGGCTTATTTTCTAATGGTTTTGGGCCAAAATCAGCAAAAATTCCATTTTGTCGTGCGATTGTTTTAACAACTGTCTGAAAAGTCATTGCATTGTCAGCAGCAGTTAAAGGATCGGAGTAGAGAAAGTCAATTTCATTTTGTCCCGGTCCTTCTTCATGATGGGAACTTTCCGGTTGAATTCCCATTTGCTCCAGTGTCAGACATATTTCACGACGTATATTTTCCCCTCTGTCTTCTGGGGCGATGTCCATATAAGCAGCATTATCGTAAGGGAGTTTTGTGGGGTTGCCATTGTCATCTAACTGGAATAGATAAAATTCCTGTTCAGCACCAAAGAAAAATTGGTATCCGGCATATTCTGCAGCCTGAATTGCCTTTTTTAAAATAGAGCGTGTGTCACATTCAAATATTCGTCCGTCCGGATAAGTAATGCTACAGAACATTCTTACTACACATCCATGTTCCGGTCGCCAGGGTAAGGGCATCAGAGTGTCTGGTTCCGGATGAAGGAATAGGTCGGAATGTGTTTCATCCCCAAAACCTGCGATTGCAGATGCATCAATGGCAATACCATATTCAAAAGCCCGAGGAAGTTCCTGAGGCATAATGGATATATTCTTCTGTTTGCCAAATACATCGCAAAAGGCAAGACGAATGAATTTAACATCTTCTTCCTGCACATATTGGATGATCTCTTCTTTTGAATACTTCATAATACTACCTGCTTTCTTTAATTTGGCACATACATTTGTTTGTATGGATTTTTACTGTCTGGTGTAATAACTGTAAAAGGAACAGATAAAAGCTTATCTATAGAATATGTGAAATCTCTACAGTACTCAGACAGATATTCCATAATTGCATCTAAATCCTTTGAAGTTGCGTATCTTGCAGTAACTTGTTCTGGAAAGCAGATATCTTTGCAATTCCCGCGCAAAAACATTTTTCCACCGTGCATTCCGGTACATGGGAAGTTCCCTACTATAGGTTTTCCGACAGTGTTTATTCCAAGAACAATAATGATGCCACCAGCCTGATATTCGCCCAGAAAGCTTCCGGTATGTCCACCAATAATCATAACAGGAATTTTTTCTTTATAAGCTTTCATATGAATCCCGGCGCGATATCCTGCGTTACCTTTTACATAAATCTTGCCCCCACGCATAGCGTAACCGGCAGCATCTCCAATATTACCATGTATAAGAATTTTTCCTTCATTCATAGTATCGCCCACAGCGTCTTGAGCATTGGCATTTACTACAATATTGGCATTGTTTAAATAGGAACCCAGTGCGTTTCCTGGAATGCCATTGATTGTAATATTTTTATCAGACATACCTGCAGCAATAAACCTTTGCCCACAGCAACTTTCAATCATACAGTCTTTATCTGCATTGCACAGTGCTTCATTCACAGCTCTGTAATTTAAATTTGCAGCATTAATGATTTTCATATTATACCATACCTTCCTAAAAAAAGTTTATATTTTTGAAATTATTCTCCGGCATGAAAAATACCAAGTATTTCAAGGTCTTTTTCCGTTAACCCGATGCCACGCAACATGAGACGATTTCCTCGTAATGCTTCAATTGAATTAATACCCATGCCACCCATAAGCTCTTTGATTTCATGGTTCCATGCGGTTATTAGATTAACTAAGCGTTGCTTTCCGATTTCTGGATCAAGTCTCTTTACAAGTTCTGGTCTTTGAGTTGCGATTCCCCAGTTGCATTTGCCGCTTTGACAGGTACGGCAGAGGTGACAGCCGAGAGCTAGCAGGGCAGCAGTAGCTATGTAACAGGCATCTGCGCCCAGTGCTATAGCTTTTACTACATCAGCAGCGCTGCGAATACTTCCGCCCACTATCAGTGATACATTGTTACGAATGCCTTCGTCACGAAGCCGCTGGTCAACAGAAGCAAGCGCAAGTTCAATGGGGATGCCCACATTATCTCTGATTCTGGTAGGTGCAGCTCCTGTACCGCCACGAAAGCCATCGATGGCAATAATATCAGCTCCGCTGCGGGCAATTCCGCTTGCAATAGCTGCAATATTATGAACAGCGGCAACCTTAACAATGACTGGTTTTTGGTATTGTGTAGCTTCTTTTACTGAAAAAACAAGTTGACGCAAATCCTCGATAGAGTAGATATCATGATGGGGGGCGGGAGAGATTGCATCAGAGCCTTCAGGAATCATGCGGGTACGCGATACATCACCGATTATTTTTGTACCGGGAAGATGTCCGCCAATGCCTGGTTTTGCACCTTGTCCCATTTTAATTTCTATTGCAGAGCCTGCTTTTAAATAATCTTCGTAAACGCCGAAACGTCCGGAAGCTACCTGCACAACAGTATTTTTTCCATAGCAGTAGAAGTCTTCATGCAATCCACCTTCTCCGGTATTATACAAAATTCCGAGTTCTGTTGCTGCCAGAGCAAGGGATTTATGAGCGTTATAGCTGATAGAGCCGTAGCTCATGGCAGAGAACATAACAGGCATGGAGAGTTCCAACTGGGGAGGAAGTTTGCAGTCTAATTTTCCATCTGCTGTACGATTTATTTTGGAGGGCTTCTTTCCAAGGTACACACGAGTCTCCATGGGTTCGCGCAAAGGATCAATAGAGGGGTTTGTTACTTGTGAAGCATTAATAAGGATTTTATCCCAGTATACAGGCAGTGATTTTGGATTTCCCATGGAAGATAAAAGGACACCGCCACTGTTTGCCTGCTTATAAATTTCATTTACTGTGTTTTGGGACCAGTTGGTATTTTTCCGTAGGGTACATTCGTTTTTTATAATTTTTAATGCTCTGGTAGGACAGAATGAAACACATCTCTGACAGTTGACACATTTTGTTTCATCATGTTTCATAATTTTATGTTCTTTGTCGTAAAAGTGAACTTCATTGGCACATTGTTGTTCGCATATTCGACAGGTAATACATCTGTTTTCATTTCTTATTATTTCAAATTCAGGATAGATAAATTCTATGCTCATAAAAATACACCTTCCTTTACTTTTATAATAACCGGTTCACCGCCGGCAGGAGACCAAATGTTTTCTGCATTCGGTTCCATGGTTCGGATTGCAGCTTCTTCACTGGCGATAAATACTTTGTCTTTTTTTTCACCGACAACCATAGAACGTAATTTAAGTCGGTCATTTAATGCCATTAGCCCCCCATTAAAACCTAAAACAATAGAAAAAGGACCGGTTATAAGCAGACTTGGGAATATAGTTCGGAGGTAAGTGTGTTTTTGCTGGTCATTCAAATCTGTTTTTGCTTCAATAGTACTCCAGAAAGGAGCAGCAATGACGCTTGCAGCTTCTCCAAGGGTGAGTCCCTGTATACGGAGCAGATAATCCATGATGTAAGTAATAACTTCTGTATCGGTTTGGAGTGTACATTTGTAGCCGAACATTTCCATAAATCGGCGATTCGCATCATAAGATGAAATTTCACCATTATGTACAATAGAATAATCAAGTAGTGTAAATGGATGTGCACCGCCCCACCAGCCAGGAGTGTTTGTTGGATAACGTCCGTGAGCAGTCCAGGAATATCCCTCATATTCATCCAGTTTATAAAAAATCCCTACATCTTCAGGAAACCCCACAGCTTTGAAGGTTCCCATATTTTTTCCGCTGGAGAAAACATAGGCGCCGGGCATTTCTGCATTTATTTTCATAACTGTTCGGGCAACAAATTCATTTTCGTCTAGTTGCAGAGAGGTTAAAACAGATTGGAGGGGGGCAACAAAATATCGCCATATAATGGGTTCATTTGTAATTACCGGTATTTTACGGGTTGGAATAATTTCAGACTGGACAATTTCAAATTGATCTTTTAAAAAAGCTTCACATTTTTTCCTTGTGTCTCTGGTATCAAAAAACATATGTAATGCATAAAAATCTTTATATTGAGGGTAAATACCGTAACCGGCAAAACCTCCGCCTAATCCATTAGAGCGGTCATGCATAGGCTTCATGGAGTTTATAATCATTTCTCCGGACATTTTATTTCCTTCTTTGGAAATTACTGCTGAGATTGCACATCCGGAAGGAATTCTTACCTGACCTTCAAATTTCATATTATCTGCACCTTCCTTTCAAAATAAATAAAAAAGGCATTCATTTTAAGGACAGAAAAAATCTGTACGAAAAATGAACACCTTTGCTCATATTCCATATATATACAGCGTATGGTCAGTTTTGTCAAGAGTGATAATTGCAAAATGAGAAAAAATAAAAAAAGGGATTGACAAATAAATTTGCGAGGTGTATTATCCAACACGTAAAGGCAAGGGCGTCTTTGAGATATAAATCTCAGAGGCGTTTTTTATTTTAATACAAAAGGCAAGGATGTCTTTCAGATACAGAGAAAAGTATCGGGAAAGATATTCTTGCCTTTTTAAATTGAGAGGAGTGGCATTATGGAAAATATTTCAGAATTTTTTGGATGTATGGTTTTTGATGACAGAGTGATGAAAGCAAATTTATCAGCTGAGGTTTACAACTCCTTAAGAAAGACCATTGATAAGGGAGCAAAACTTGATATTAGCGTGGCAAATGCGGTTGCAGCAGCAATGAAGGACTGGGCAGTTGCAAATGGCGCCACGCATTATACTCATTGGTTTCAGCCGCTTACTGGCGTAACAGCGGAGAAACATGACAGTTTTATTTCCCCATCCCCAGATGGAGGCGTGATTATGGAATTTTCTGGAAAAGAATTGATTAAAGGGGAACCGGATGCATCTTCTTTTCCATCAGGAGGGTTGCGCGCAACTTTTGAAGCACGAGGATATACTGCGTGGGATCCTACTTCATATGCATTTATAAAAGGGAAAACATTATGTATTCCTACGGCATTCTGTTCTTATGGTGGAGAGGCTCTGGATAAGAAAACACCATTACTTCGTTCCATGGAAGCCTTAAACAGACAGGCACTTCGCATCCTTCATCTGTTTGGAAATGATGCGGTGAAATGTGTACGTACTTCTGTAGGACCGGAGCAGGAGTATTTCCTCATTACAAAGGAAATGTATGAACAGAGAAAAGACCTTCGATTTACAGGACGAACTCTTTTTGGAGCAAAACCACCGAAGGGACAGGAGATGGATGATCATTACTTTGGTGTGATTAAGCCTAGGGTTGCTGCATATATGGAAGAATTAAATGAAGAACTATGGAAATTGGGTATTCTGGCTAAAACAGAACATAATGAAGTGGCTCCGGCACAGCATGAATTAGCTCCTATTTATACCACAACTAATATTGCAACAGACCATAATCAGCTGACAATGGAAGTTATGCAGAAGGTCGCAGAAAAAAATGGACTTGTATGTTTACTTCATGAGAAACCATTCGCAGGTGTAAACGGTAGTGGAAAACATAATAACTGGTCGATTGCGACAGACAAAGGTGTAAATTTATTGTCACCAGGAGAGACTCCTTATGAAAATGCACAGTTTTTATTGTTCTTATGTGCAGTTATTAAAGCAGTGGATGATTATCAGGATTTGCTGCGGCTTTCAGTTGCAACTGCAGGAAATGATCACAGATTGGGGGCGAATGAGGCACCTCCGGCAGTTGTTTCTGTTTTTCTTGGAGATGAATTGAATGCAGTACTGGAAGCTATTGAGACAGGTGTCACGTATGAAGGAACGAAGAAGACTCAGATGAAGTTGGGAGTAGATGTGCTTCCAAAATTTAATCGAGACACTACAGACCGCAATCGTACTTCTCCATTTGCATTTACCGGAAATAAATTTGAGTTTCGCATGTTGGGATCATCTAACAGTATCGCATGTGCAAATATTATGCTCAATAGTGCAGTGGCAGAAAGCTTGAAAATTTATGCGGACAGGCTGGAAAAAGCAGAGAATTTTGAGGATACACTACATGAAATGATCAGAAAAACGATTAAAGATCATAAACATATTATTTTCAACGGCAATGGCTATGATGATACATGGATTAAAGAAGCAACAGAAAAACGAGGATTGCTTAATTATCGTACAACACCAGACTGTATGCCTCATCTTTTAGATGAAAAAAATGTACGGATGTTGACATCTCATAAAATATTTTCAGAGGCAGAATTAAAGTCCAGATGTGAAATTATGCTGGACAACTATTGCAAAACGGTATTAATTGAAGCAAATACTATGATTGACATGGCAAAAACAGAAATTGCTCCGGCAGTAAGTTCCTATGTCCTTGAACTGGCGAATACAGCAGTGGCAAAGCAAACAGTAGATGCATTGATTTCCTGCAGATATGAAAATGATTTATTAAAGAAGCTATCCAGACTGGAAGAGCAGATTGCAGTCAGAGCAGAAGAGCTGGAAGATGCTGTATTGAAATTACAGAGCGCCGGAGATATTGAAGAAGAAGCTTATATGATAAGAGATATAATTTTAAGTAAAATGTGTGAACTCCGAGTTGCCTGTGACGAGGCGGAAACAATGACAGCAAAGAAATACTGGCCGTTTCCAACTTACAGTGACTTGTTGTTTGGCGTAAAATAAATCAGTATTTAGTAAATTACGGAGGTATATTCATATGTGTTCTATTATGGGTTATTGCAGCCGCAGCATTTCTTTTTATGATTTTATGAAAGGGTTTGAAAAGACAAAATCAAGAGGTCCGGATGACAGCCGTGTAGTGAAGACAGAAAAAGGTATTCTCGGATTTCACAGACTTTCAATCATGGGGCTGACCCCGTCTGGTATGCAGCCGTTTCAGTATGGAAAAAATTATGTAGTCTGTAATGGAGAGATTTATGGATTTGAGAAATTAAAGAAAGAACTGTCAGATAAATATACATTTGAAAGTGACTCAGATTGTGAAATACTTTTACCGCTGTATCAGGAATATGGTACAGATATGTTTTCTATGCTGGATGCAGAGTTTGCCTGTATCATTTATGATGGTAAAACAGAAAAATTCATTGCTGCAAGAGATCCTATTGGAATTAGACCATTATATTATGGTTATGACAAAGAAGGAGCTGTTGTTTTTGCCAGTGAATCCAAAAATCTGATAGGAATTGCAAAGAAGATTATGCCTTTTCCACCAGGACACTATTATAAAGATGGCCAATTCATCTGTTATCATGATATTACAAAGGTAGACGAAGTTTGCAACGACAGTATGGAAAAAATTTGTGGAAAAATTCACGATAAGCTTATAACTGCTGTGGAGAAACGTCTTGTATCAGACGCTAAAGTAGGATTTCTGCTTTCGGGTGGACTGGACTCTTCTCTAGTATGTGCAATTGCGGCGAAAAAAACCAAAGAACCAATTAAAACTTTTGCCATTGGTATGAGTGAAGATGCCATTGATTTAAAATATGCAAGGCAAGTGTCAGATTACATCGGTAGTGATCATACAGAAGTGTATATGACACCGCAGGAAGTACTTGCCTCACTGGAAACAGTTATTTATTTATTGGGAACATACGACATCACAACAATTCGTGCCTCTATGGGAATGTATTTGGTGTGTAAAGCAATCCATGAACACACGGATATCCGAGTCCTTTTAACAGGGGAGATTTCTGATGAATTATTTGGATATAAGTATACAGATTTTGCACCAAATGCAGAAGCTTTTCAACGAGAATCTCAGAAACGAATACGTGAAATTCATATGTATGATGTTCTTCGTGCGGACCGCTGTATATCTTTAAATTCATTGGAAGCAAGAGTTCCTTTTGGAGATCTCGATTTTGTAAAATATGTAATGGCAATAAATCCAGAGATGAAGATTAACATCTATGGAAAAGGAAAATATCTGTTGCGTTATGCATTTGAAAAAGATAATTATCTGCCGGAGGAAATTCTTTGGAGAGAAAAAGCTGCATTTTCAGATGCAGTAGGACATTCTTTAGTTGATTATTTGAAGCAATATGCAGAAGATAAGTATACAGATGAAGAGTTTGAAAGCAGATGTGAAAATTATGTACATGCCATACCATTTACCAAAGAATCTTTATTGTACAGAGAAATTTTTGAAAAGTATTATAAGGGACAATCTGAGATGGTCGTAGATTTCTGGATGCCGAATGCGGAATGGGAAGGATGTAATGTAAAAGATCCTTCCGCAAGAGTCCTTGCCAATTATGGTGACAGTGGGAAATAAAAGAAAATCTCGAAATACCTATTGACATAGTAGGTGAAAGGAAATATAATGCAAAAAACAAACCTATTAAATTAGTAGGTAAAAGGAGGATGCTATGTCAACATACAGATTTGAAACACTTCAGCTTCATGTGGGGCAGGAAACTCCTGACCCTGTTACAGATGCACGTGCAGTGCCTATTTATGCAACTACTTCTTATGTTTTTCATGATTGTGCCCATGCAGCAGCTCGCTTTGGACTTGAAGATGCCGGAAATATTTATGGTCGTTTAACGAACTCCACACAGGATGTATTGGAAAAACGTGTTGCTGCTTTGGAAGGAGGTATTGCTGCTCTGGCACTTTCTTCAGGAGCAGCTGCAATTGCTTATACCTTGCAGGCCCTAGGACAAAATGGCGGACATATTGTTGCACAGAAAACAATTTACGGAGGCAGTTATAATCTGATGGCACATACGCTTCCGGGATTTGGAATTAAGGCTTCCTTTGTTAATATACATGATCTTAATGAAGTAGAAGCAGCTATTAAAGAAAATACAAGGGCAATTTATATAGAAACTCTTGGTAATCCTAACAGTGATATTCCGGATATTGATGCCTTGGCTGGGATTGCTCATAAACATGGCTTACCTCTTGTAGTGGATAATACCTTTGGTACACCATATTTTATTCGACCGATTGAACACGGAGCTGATATTGTAGTGCATTCTGCTACAAAATTTCTTGGTGGCCATGGTACTACTCTTGGAGGAATTATTGTAGACGCAGGAAAATTTGATTGGGCTGTTTCCGGAAAGTATCCGGCAATTGCTGCCCCGAATCCAAGTTATCATGGTGTTTCTTTTGTAAATGCTGCGGGACCGGCAGCGTTTGTTACATATATTAGGGCAATTCTCCTTCGTGATACAGGAGCAAGCATTTCTCCTTTTGCAGCATTTTTACTATTACAGGGAATTGAAACATTGTCACTGCGCTTGGAACGCCATGCAGAAAATACTAAGAAAGTGGTAGAATTTTTAAAAAATCATTCGCAAGTTGAAAAAGTAAATCATCCGTCCCTTCCTTCGCATCCGGATTATTTTCTTTATCAGAAATATTTTCCAAATGGAGGCGCATCTATTTTTACATTCGATATCAAAGGAGGGAAGGAAGAAGCATATAGGTTTATTGATCACTTGCAAATTTTCTCATTGCTTGCAAATGTAGCGGATGTGAAAAGTCTTGTAATTCATCCGGCAACTACAACACATAGCCAGCTTTCACCGGAAGAATTGGAAGAGCAGGAAATTAAATCTAATACAATCCGACTTTCTATCGGAACAGAAAATATAATAGATATAATAGATGATTTACAGCATGGGTTTGATGCGGTAGAATAAAGGAAGGAGAGTTTTGATATGTCAAGAATATATACTTCGGCAGAACAGCTGATTGGGAATACTCCACTTTTGAAACTCACTCAGATCGAAAGAGAGTATGATTTGCAGACAGAAATCCTGGCTAAGCTGGAATATTTTAATCCGGCCGGATCAGTAAAAGATCGTGTAGCAAAAGCCATTTTGGATGATGCGGAAAATACCGGAAAATTAAAACGTGATACAGTTATTATTGAACCAACTTCTGGAAATACAGGTATCGGTCTTGCTTCTGTTGCTGCGGCCAGAGGATATCGTGTCATCCTTGTAATGCCGGACACCATGTCTGTGGAACGGCGACAACTTATGAAAGCATACGGAGCAGAACTTGTACTTAGTGATGGAAAAAAGGGAATGAAAGGCGCTATTGCAAAAGCGGAAGAGCTGGCAAAGGAAATAGCGAATAGCTTTATTCCCGGACAATTTATAAATCCTGCAAATCCCAAAGCCCATAGAGAGCACCGGACCTGAAATATACAGAGATACAGATGGGAACGTCGATATCTTTGTAGCAGGAGTAGGTACAGGAGGGACAGTGACAGGTGTTGGAGAATATCTGAAAAAACAAAATGCAGATATTCAGATTGTAGCTGTCGAGCCAGAATCTTCCGCTGTACTTTCTACAGGTATAGGAGGTTCCCATAAAATACAGGGTATCGGAGCTGGATTTGTTCCTGAGATACTAAATACTTCTGTTTATGACGAGATTATTACGGTAAAGGATGAAGATGCTTTTGCAACTGGAAAACTTATAGGTTATAAAGAAGGGATACTGGTAGGTATTTCCTCCGGAGCTGCTTTGTGGGCAGCTATCCAGCTTGCCAAAAGAGACGAAAACAAAGGAAAAAGTATTGTCGTGTTGCTGCCGGATACAGGAGACAGATATTTATCGACACCTCTCTTTGCAGAATAAAAAACAAGGAAAGAAGGAAGACAGATATGATGATCTCAACAAGAGGAAGGTATGCATTGCGTGTATTGCTCGATCTTGCAGAAAATCAAAATAAGGGTTATGTTGCAATGAAGAAAGTTGCAGAACGACAGGAATTATCATTAAAATATATTGAAAGAATTATGCCTGTACTTTCTAAAAATCATTATGTGGAAGGTGTACAGGGAAAAGGCGGGGGATATCGTCTTGCAAAAGAGCCAAAGGATTATCGGATTGGAGATATTTTAAGATTGACTGAAGGACAGTTGGTTCCTGTAGCATGTTTGGAATGTAATGCGGAAACTTGTAAGCGCGCAAATATATGTAAAACATTGCCAATGTGGAAAGAGTTTCATCATATGGTAAACAATTATTTTGACAATATTACCCTTTCAGATTTAATGAAATATGGTGACAAAAGTAAAGATTTTCAATAAAATAGATTGACAAGAGAAATCATAAGAGGTAAAATAGCGTGCGTAAAGGCAAAGGCGTCTTTAAGTTAAAAGAAACTTAAAGGCACTTTTGCCTTTTTGTTTGATGGGAAATTGTATTTTATGAAACAGAAAATAAAGGAAGGAAGTGAGCGACAGTGACGAAATATATTTTTGTAACAGGAGGGGTAGTATCAGGACTGGGAAAGGGAATTACAGCAGCTTCACTTGGAAGACTTTTAAAGGCAAGAGGTTTGAAAGTAGCTGCACAGAAGCTGGATCCCTATATTAATGTAGATCCTGGAACAATGAGTCCATATCAACATGGTGAAGTATATGTGACCGAAGATGGAGCAGAAACAGATTTGGATCTGGGACATTATGAGAGATTTATTGACGAAAATCTAAATCAATATTCTAACCTTACAACAGGAAAAGTTTACTGGAATGTATTAAATAAGGAACGAAAAGGGGAATATCTTGGTTCTACAGTTCAGGTTATTCCTCATGTTACGAATGAAATTAAAGAATTTGTGTATCGCGTAGGGGAAAAAACGGATGCAGATGTAGTAATTACGGAGATTGGTGGAACAATCGGAGATATTGAATCTCAGCCATTTCTGGAAGCAGTGCGACAGATTTCCTTAGAAATAGGAAAGGAAAACAGTCTTTTTATTCATGTGACGTTAGTTCCTTATTTGAGTGGTTCTGAAGAACACAAGTCTAAACCAACACAACATTCAGTCAAGGAATTAAGAGGTATGGGAATCAATCCAGATATTATTGTGTTGCGTTCCGATAAACCGCTGGAGGCATCTATTTTCGAGAAAATTTCACTTTTCTGCAATGTAAAGTCAGATTGTGTTGTTGAAAACAGAACCTTGTCTAACCTTTATGAAGCGCCACTGATGTTGGAAAAATCCAGATTTTCAGACGTAGTATGCAGGGAACTTAATATTGATGCACCGAAACCGGTACTGGCAGAGTGGGAACAGATGGTAAGACGTATTCGAAACCGTACAGGGGAAGTCCATATTGGACTTGTTGGAAAATATGTAAAACTTCATGATGCATATTTATCTGTGGCAGAGGCAATGAATCATGCCGGGTATGAAATGAATACGTTTGTGAAAGTCCATTGGATCGACTCGGAGGATATTACTAAAGACAGTGTAAATAATATATTGAAAGATTTGTCTGGGGTTATTATTCCGGGAGGATTTGGAAATCGTGGGATAGAGGGTATGATTTTGGCGGCAAAATATGCCCGCGAAAAACAAATTCCGTATTTGGGCATTTGCCTTGGAATGCAGATTGCAGTTATTGAATTTGCAAGAAATATGTTGGGGCTTAAAGATGCTAATTCGGGAGAATTTGACGAACAATGCAAACATAAAGTAATTGACTTTATGCCAGGACAAAGTGAAGAAGTAGAAAAAGGAGGGACTCTTCGTTTGGGGAGTTATCCATGTAGTATTAAGTTCGGCACAAAATTGGAATCATACTATGGAAAACAAACCATACATGAACGTCATCGCCATCGTTATGAATTTAATAATAAATATCGCGAAAAGCTGACAGATGCAGGACTTGTAATCAGTGGGACTTCTCCAGATAACAGTCTGGTGGAAGCTATAGAACTGCAGGAGCATCCGTTTTTTACTGGCGTACAGTTTCATCCAGAATTCAAGAGCCGCCCAAATCAGGCTCATCCACTATTTAGAGGCTTTATTTCGGCTGCATTAAAGGAGCAAAATTATGGGAATTCATGAGGAATGTGGCGTATTCGGAATAATAAATACAAGAAAAAAGAATGTGGCAGAAATCGTTTATTATGGATTGTATGCGCTGCAGCATAGAGGACAGGAAAGCTGTGGAATTGTTGTAAATGATGAGGGGGTATTTACTTCTCATAAGGATCTTGGACTTGTAAGTGAAGTATTTACTAAAGATTCGTTGTCTCATTTACCAGAAGGAACCATGGCTGTGGGTCATGTACGATATGGAACCACAGGAGGAACAACGCGAAATAACTGTCAGCCCATTGAGGTGAACCATCAGAAAGGCAAAATGGCAGTGGCGCATAATGGAAATCTAAGTAATGCATTGGAATTGCGTGATAAGTTAGAATTGTCAGGCGCAATTTTTCATACGACAAGTGACACGGAAACGATAGCTTATGTTATTACCAGAGAAAGGCTGATGACGCCAAGTATTGAAGATGCAGTGAGCAATACTATGAATTTACTGGAAGGGGCGTATTCTTTGGTCTTGGTATCGTCTGCAAAGATGATTGCTGCAAGAGACCCTTACGGGTTCAGACCGCTTTGTTATGGACAGATGTCAGATGGCTCTTATGTTGTTGCATCAGAAAGTTGTGCATTATCAGCCGTAGGTGCAGAATTTATCAGAGATTTACTGCCGGGAGAAATACTAGTCTTTGATCAGAAAGGGATGGTGTCAAGAAAAGAACACTGTGGAGAACAGAAGAAAAAAACATGTATCTTTGAGTATATTTATTTTGCCAGACCGGATTCGGTTATCGATAATGTATCTGTTCACGCTTCACGAATTCGCGCAGGTCAGTTGCTGGCAGAGAAGTATCCGGCAAAAGCAGATGTTGTAATTGGAGTTCCGGACAGCGGTCTGGATGCTGCTCTTGGCTATGCAAATAAATCAGGTATTCCTTATGGGATTGGATTGATCAAAAACAAATACATTGGCAGAACATTCATTTCACCGAGACAAAATGAGCGATTGGATAAAGTTCGAATAAAACTATCTCCTGTAAAGAATGTAATAGATGGAAAAAGGGTGGTTCTTATTGATGACTCTATTGTAAGAGGAACCACAAGCAGACAGATTGTAAAATTACTACGTGATGCAGGGGCAAGAGAAATACATATGAGAATTTCCGCACCTCCATTTTTGCATCCTTGTTATTATGGGACAGATATTGATTCTGAGGAAAACCTGATTGCCTGTCATCACAGTACAGAAGAAATTGCTGGAATGCTTGGAGTAAATTCTTTAGGATATCTGGAAATCTCTCAATTGGGAAAATTGATTGAAAGTGAGGATTATTGTGCAGCATGTTTTAATGGAAGATATCCCACACGAATTCCAATAGATCTTCGCAAAGACCGATTTGAAAGAAAATTATCGGAGAGAAAAAAATAATGGAGGAATAGAGTATGGTAAAACCTAATATGTATTACAATGAATTGAAAGACTCATACCTTTTTTATAATATAGCCCAGAAAACCAGAACGTATGTAGAGAACCATCCGGGAGTAAAACTTTTAAGAATGGGAATTGGAGATGTTTCATTACCATTGTGTGATGCAGTGATTAAAGCATTGCATGAGGCTGTGGATGATCAAGCTTCAAAAAGTAGTTTTCATGGATATATGCCAGAATGTGGTGCTCCATTTTTAAGAGAAGCGATTGTAAAATATTATGCAAAAAGAGGTATTTCTTTATCAGCGGAGGAAATTTTTGTATCAAGCGGAGCAAGTGATGAATTGGGAGATGTTTTGGATTTATTTGATCGCTCTAATCAGGTATTGGTAATTGAGCCAGCTTATCCGGCGTATGTAGACGCAAATGTGATGGCAGGAAGAAAGATTATGTATTTGGTTTCAGGAGAGGAAAATGAATTTTTGCCTGAACCAAATGAGAAAACAGAAGCAGATATTATTTATATTTGTTCACCAAATAATCCTACTGGAGCTGTTTTTTCACGTAGTCAACTTCAGGCATGGGTCAATTATGCAAATAAGAGAGGTTCCATTATTCTTTTCGATGCGGCATATGAGGCCTTTATTGAGGATGAAATACTTCCACATAGTATTTTTGAACTGGATGGAGCAGAAACATGTGCCATAGAAATTTGCTCTTTTTCAAAAACTGCCGGCTTCACGGGAACCAGACTTGGTTATACCATTATACCAAAAGCATTGAAGCGTAATGGGATGAATATGAATGAGATGTGGGTGCGAAATCGTACAACAAAAACAAATGGTGTATCTTATATTATTCAGAAAGGTGGAGCAGCAGTTTTTTCAGAAGAAGGTCAGAAACAAATTCATGAAAATATACAGATTTATAAGAAAAATGCAAAAGTATTGATGCAGACCTTGGATCAGCTTGGAATTTGGTACTGTGGAGGGAAAAATGCCCCTTATATTTGGATGAAATGTCCGAGAGGAATGAAAAGCTGGGAGTTTTTTGACTATCTGTTACAGGAAATTCAAGTAGTAGGAACACCAGGAGAGGGGTTTGGAGCTTGTGGAGAAGGATATTTTAGATTCTCAACATTCAGTTCTCCGGAAGATACAAAAGAAGCAGCAAAAAGAATTGTTAAATTACTTTCATAATGTTTGATATAGGATTTTTATGGTAACAGTTAAGATTTCAAGATAAAAATGTAAAGAATGTAAAGTTAACAGACGCAGGAGAGGCGTCTGTTATTTTTATATAAATTTTACTTTGATTTAACAATCTGACGGTAGTCGATTTTACATGATTTTCGTATAATGATATCACAGCAATAAAAAATAATGTTGTAAAAAATTAGAAAAAGATAAATAATTTATATCACAGGGAGGTTTGGCTGATGCGTACAAAATTCGACCAGCAGCTTGAGGAGCTGAATGTAGAGCTGATTAAAATGGGAGCTTTATGTGAAAGAGCAATCAGAAGAGCAGTGGATCAGCTTGAGGATACTCAGGATGCAGAAAAGGAACTTGTAGATGGAATTGAGGAGGAAATCAATCAGAAAGAAAGAGAGATTGAAACTCTTTGTATGAAACTTCTCCTTCAACAGCAGCCCGTAGCCGGTGACCTGAGACAAATATCTTCTGCATTAAAAATGATTTCTGATATGGAGAGAATTGGAGATCAGGCTCAGGATATTGCGGATATGTCCCGCTTTGTTCAGGTGAAGGAACTGGCTCATAAAATTCATATTGGAGAAATGGCTGAAGCAGCAATTAAAATGGTGACAGAAAGCATTGATTCTTTTGTGAAAAAAGATTTAGAAGCTGCGGCAAAGGTTGTAGAATATGATGATGTAGTAGACAATCTGTTCTTAAAAGTAAAACAGGAGCTTCCAAATATGATGAAAAAGGATGCTCAGCAGGCAGAATATTACATTGATTTAATTATGATTGCCAAGTATTTGGAAAGAATTGGAGATCACGCAGAAAACATTGCCCAGTGGGTAGAGTACTCAATAACAGGAAAGCATGAAGCAGACAGAGGATAATAGGATGATTTATTTAGTAGAAGATGATGAAAGTATCAGAGAGTTATTGGTGTATACCTTAAATGGTCAAGGGCTTGTGGCAGAGGGATTTGCGTATCCCTCTGATTTTTGGCATGCGATGGAAAAGAAAATTCCGGATTTAGTGCTTTTGGACATTATGCTGCCGGAGGAAGATGGACTGGAAATTTTACAGAAACTTCGTAAAAAGAAAGAAACGAAAAATATTCCCATTGCCATGCTGACGGCAAAGGGCAGTGAATATGATGTTGTAAAAGGTCTTGATGGCGGAGCAGATGATTATATTCCCAAACCATTCCGTATGATGGAGTTGGTTTCCAGAGTGAAAGCACTGCTTCGCAGGGGTGGTCAGGAACAGCCTCAGGATGATGAAGAATACGTTTTGGGAGAATTGTATGTTTCAAAGAAACGTCATCTGGTAAAAGTAAATGGAGAGGAAGTTACTCTTACTATGAAGGAGTTTGAGCTATTATTGCTGTTCTTATCAAATCCGGGGATTGTGTTCTCCAGAGCACAGCTTTTGGATAAAATATGGGGCTATCAGTTTGATGGAGAAAGCAGAACAGTAGATGTTCATATCAGAACACTTCGCCAGAAACTGAAAGATGCCGGACATTATATCGAAACTGTTCGAGGTATAGGATATAAAGTAGGAGGGGAAGAATGACAAAAAAAATTTTCAAGTCTATGCTTTTCGTTTCCATGATTGTCCTTTTTGCAGGTTCCGGGCTGATTATGGGGATTTTGTATCATTATTTTGGAAAGCAGCTGGCAAAAGAATTAAAGACAGAAGCAGCCTATTTGGCTATTGCAGTAGAAAAAGAGGGAATGGAAGCTTTTGATAGACTGCCTCCCCAGACAGAACGTGTCACATATATTGATGAAGATGGAACAGTTCTTTTCGACAGCGTAGCAGATGAAGATAATATGGATAATCATGAAAACCGTTCAGAAATCCAGAAAGCATTGAAAACAGGTTCAGGTACAGCAGTCAGAAGGTCTGATACGTTGTCAGAAAAAACCTTATATTATGCAATGAAAATGGCGGATGGAAAAATCCTGAGAGTATCCAGCGTTCAGTACAATATTCCAGGGATTTTAGGAGGAATGGTACAGCCTATTTTGATTATCTTGATTTTTATGGTAGGTTTGTCAGCGTTATTAGCTTTTCGTCTTTCAAAGAAAATTACAGAGCCTATCAATGCCCTTGATTTGGAGCATCCGGAGGATAATCAGGTATATGATGAGTTGACACCACTCTTAAGTAAAATTAGCAGACAGCAAAAGTCTCTTCATCGTGAGATTGAAGATGCCAGAAAGCAACAGGAAGAATTTTCTTTAATTACAGAAAATATGGAAGAAGGATTTTTAGTTATTGATAAGCATACAGAAGTATTATCTTATAACTCCAGTGCACTGAAGCTTTTAGGTGATCCGAAATGGCAGGGAAGACAGAGTATTTTAACACTAAATAGAAGTGAAGAATTTCAGGGTATTGTAGAACAGGTGCTGGAAGGCCATCATACAGTTAGAATGATGGAATTCCCAGAAAGAAGCTGCCAGATTGCAGCTAATCCTGTATGGCAGGGCAAGGAAGTAACAGGAGCAGTTATTATTATTCTTGATGTAACAGAACGTATGCGAGGAGAGCAATTACGCAGGGAGTTTACTGCAAATGTTTCTCATGAATTGAAAACACCCCTTACGTCTATTTCAGGCTTTGCAGAAATTATTAAGGATGGATTTGTAAAACCTGAGGATACAAAAGTGTTTGCCAGTCGTATTTTTAAAGAAGCACAGAGATTAATTACACTGGTAAATGATGTAATTAAGATTTCTCAGTTGGATGAAGGAGAAATTGTTTATCAAAAAGAACAGGTGGATTTGTACCAGCTTTCTTCAGAGGTTCTTCACCGTATAGAACATAGTGCAAAGGAAAAGGATGTTAAACTTTATCTGGAAGGATCTCATGTTCAAGTGTCTACAGTAAGAATGATTTTAGATGAAGTTCTCTTCAATCTCTGTGAAAATGGGTTAAAATATAATAAACAGGGTGGAAGTTTGACGGTCACATTGAAAGAAGAAAATAATAAAGTAGAAATTTCAGTGGAAGACACAGGAATTGGAATACCTGAGGGAGAACAGTCTCGAGTATTTGAAAGATTTTATCGTGTGGATAAGAGCCATTCAAAGGCAATCGGCGGTACAGGACTGGGGCTTTCTATTGTAAAACATGGCTGCATGTATTTGGGAGCTAAGGTTGATGTAGAAAGTACACCGGGAGTGGGAAGTAAATTTACGATTACGATGTAAGAAGCTGTTGTAGAAAGCATCTGGATAATATTTATACATTTATTGATTAAAGTGTATAGATATGCCAGATGCTTTATGCGATAGCTTTTATTGTTAATTATTATATTGTACAAAGAAATTATACGTCAGGTTGAAATGTAAATAATAATTGTGGTAGTATATATATGAGCAATAGATTAGATAAAAAAGTAGTAAGAAATTTGAAATCTGAGATGTTTAGTGTAAGGAAGGGGATATGATGAAAAAGGTATCTTTATTTTTCTTAACAGGAATCGTCGCATTGCTTTTATGTAGCTGCAACAAGGCAAAAAATGAGCATTTTGAACTGGAAAATACACCTTGGGGAATGACTATGGAAGAAACTATGGAAGCATATCAGGTAGAGCGAGATGATTTAGACGACATACAGGAGGGTACTTACGGCTCTGCATTTATGCTTCGAGACGGACGGGAAATATTTGGAGCAAAGACAGACCATATCAGTTTTAATTTTCTGGATATGACAGTCAGCGGCAAAACACAAAAATTGCATCGAATTGACGTGATGTACCCAGACAATACAGATATGAGTGAAGTTCTGAAAAACATGAAACAGTCTTTTGGGGAGACAACAGATAAAGTAACAGATTTTGATATGACTGGTACGTTATTAGACAACAATATGCGAAGATACGATTATGAAGCAGATGAGTATTTAACCTTGTGGGCAGATAAAAAGGTCAGTGATGTCATTCCGAAGGGGCAGGAAGAAGAATATGAGAAATTATGGGAAATTCCCATGACACGTCTTTCTGAGGATAAGTGGGAGGAATTTTCTGAAAATGCTTCTCTGGTATATGTGTATTGCTCTGATAATGCCAGTGATGCACCGATAGGTGATAAAAGAATTCGCATAGATGCCACAAATTGGGTGATTTATAATACCATTAAAGAAGAATTGGAATAAGAAATAAAAAGAAAGAGACCATTTTCACGGAAATAAATTCGTCAAAATGGTCTCTGTTTTAATTCCCCTGCATTCTTTTAATAACCTTTAAACGGGTAAATTCTTCTCGTTCTTTTTCCTCCAAGGCGTTTGAAATGTTCTTTGTAAGCGCCTCGTATTTGGGAATTGTAATATTTTTCAGTGCATTGGCACGTTTCTGTGTCTTTTTAATATTGACAGCCAACCGATAAGCAGAATTCTCTACCATGGACAGGCGAATGGTTAAGTCCTTTACCTTTTCAAAAGCAGCATGAGCTTCGTCAAGAGAAGCCTTTGTTCCATAGTAGGAATATGTGGGCTCATTAGAAATAGGCTCAGAACGCACTAAAGGAATTTCCGTACCCATAACACTTCGCGTTTTTATGGAAATGGAGTTTTCTACAGGTACGGTTCTGGAAATCTCCTGTACATGGCTGATGCCAATTTCCATATTTGCTTTTTGCAAAGCAGAATAAGCAGTACGGAAAGTAACGTCAATCTGTGACTGAATATCCTTTGCCTGCTCAATCAAATCCATCAGTTCACGGATTAAGATATTTCGTTTCTTATCCATCAAATCAAAACCTTGCTTTGAAAGAGCAAGAGAGTTTTTCGCAAGTATCAGGTTTCCCTTGGTGGGAAATGTATTCGGATCCACAAAATCCCCCCTTTTACTTTTCTACGTTTTCAGGATAATATTTATCCAGAATTTTGGTGTCAATACGGTCAAGTTCTTCTCTCGGTATCATAGAAAGAAGCTCCCAACCTTTATCTAAAGTTTCCTGAATAGTTCTGTTTTCATCTGCTCTTTGTCCCACGAAGTTTTCTTCAAAGACAGTGCCAAACTCCAGATATTTTTTATCCAGAGGTGAAAGCTCGTCTTCGCCGATAACGGATGCAAGAGCTCTGGCATCCCCTACCTTTGCATAGCAGGAGAAAAGCTGATTTGCAACGTCTTGATGGTCTTCCCTTGTAAAGCCTTCACCGATACCGTCCTTCATAAGACGTGACAGAGAAGGCAGTACATTGATTGGCGGATAAATTGCTTGTCCGTGAAGCTGACGGTCAAGTACAATCTGACCTTCGGTAATATATCCTGTTAAGTCAGGAATTGGATGGGTAATATCATCATTTGGCATAGTAAGAATGGGTATCTGTGTTACAGAACCTGTGCCGTCTCTTACAATACCGGCTCTTTCATAAAGGGTTGCCAGTTCACTGTACAAATATCCGGGATATCCTTTTCTGGAAGGAATTTCGCCCTTAGAGGAAGATACCTCACGCATGGCCTCACAGAAGGAAGTAATATCTGTAAGGATAACAAGGATGTGCATACCTTTTTCAAAAGCCAGATATTCCGCAGCAGTAAGAGCAACCTTCGGTGTAATCAGACGTTCTACAACAGGGTCATTTGCCAAATTCAGGTACATAACAACATGGTCGGATACACCGCTTTCCTCAAAGGTACGGCGGAAAAATTCCGCTACGTCATATTTTACACCCATTGCAGCAAAAACAATGGCGAATTTTTCATCGCTGTTGCTTCCAAGAGATGCCTGCTGAACAATCTGCGCTGCAAGCTGGTCATGGGGAAGTCCGTTTCCTGAGAAAATCGGAAGCTTCTGTCCACGAATTAAAGTAGTCAGTCCGTCAATGGCAGAGATACCTGTCTGAATAAAGTTTCTGGGATATTCTCTTGTGACGGGATTTAACGGAAGTCCGTTAATATTCAGCTTCATTTCGGGAATGACAGGACCTAATCCGTCAATGGGTTTTCCGATACCGTTAAAGGTACGTCCCAGAATATCGGGAGAAAGCTCCACTTCCATAGGATGTCCGCTGAGGCGTGTGTGGGTATTGGAAAGAGACATATTTTCGGTACCTTCAAATACCTGAATAACTGCTTTTTCTTCGTATATTTCTACAATACGTCCCAGCTTTTTGCTTCCGTCATCCACACGAAATTCTACGATTTCATCAAAGGAGGCGTTTTTTACTCCTTCTAAAACTACCAGAGGGCCGTTGATTTCGCTTAAGCCCAAATATTCGATTGCCATAAATCAGTCCCTCCTTATCCATTCTTTTCCATTACTGTGTTATAGAAATCTTTAACAGCTTTTTTATAATCATCCATCATTTCCAGATGGTCGTTTGGCACATCATATTTAATTGCAATGATTTTTTCAAAGATATTTTCCTTCTTCAATACGGACATTGGCATGCCCATTGCAATGAGAGCACGGCACTTCTTATATAAATACAGAATAACTTCCATCATTTTAAACTGTTTTTCCAGAGAAACACAGGTATCGTCAGGATGGAAAGCATTCTGCTGTAAAAAGCCCAGACGGATAACTCTTGCAATTTCCAAAGTCAGCTTCTGGTCGTCGGGAAGTACGTCACTTCCGATAAGCTTTACGATTTCCATCAAACTGCTTTCAGAGTTTAAAATTGCCATAATGCGGTTTCTGTACTCCACAAACTTCGGGGAAACATTTTCACTGTACCAGTAAGATAAATCTCCCAGATATTCACTGTAACTGGTAAGCCAGTGAATGGCAGGGAAATGCCTTGCATAAGCCAGAGACTTATCCAGTCCCCAGAAGCAGCGGACAAAACGTTTGGTATTTTGTGTTACAGGCTCGGAAAAGTCACCGCCCTGTGGGGAAACAGCGCCGATAATGGATACAGAACCTTCCGTACCGTTTAAATTCTGCATCATACCGGCTCTTTCATAAAAGGCAGAAAGGCGGGATGCAAGATAAGCAGGGAAGCCTTCTTCCGCAGGCATTTCCTCCAGACGTCCGGATAATTCACGCAAAGCCTCTGCCCATCGGGAAGTAGAGTCCGCCATAATTGCCACGTCATAGCCCATATCACGGTAGTATTCCGCAAGGGTAATACCGGTATAAATAGATGCCTCACGGGCAGCAACAGGCATATTTGAAGTATTTGCAATTAAGGAAGTACGTGCCATTAAGGCGTTTCCTGTTTTCGGGTCATGAAGTTTGGAGAAATCCTCCAATACTTGTGTCATTTCATTTCCACGCTCACCGCAGCCGATGTAAATAATAATATCGGCATCAGACCATTTGGCAATCTGGTGCTGCGTCATGGTTTTACCTGTACCAAATCCGCCGGGAACAGCAGCAGTACCGCCTTTTGCAATCGGGAACAGAGTGTCCAAAATACGCTGTCCTGTTACAAGTGGTTTAGAAGCAGGGTAACGTTTACTTGTAGGTCTTGGAATTCGTATCGGCCATTTCTGCGCCAGTTTTAATTCATATTCAGAGCCGTCTTCCAAAGTAAGTACGGCAATAGTCTGAGTAATATTGTATTTTCCGTCAGGAACAACAGATTTTATCACTCCGTGAAGATTTGGCGGAACCATGGATTTATGCACAATGGACTCTGTTTCCGGAACTTCTGCAATAATCGTTCCTCCATAGACCTCCATACCTTGGGAAACAGTCAGATGCACGTCCCAAAGCTTTTCCGTATCCAGAGAGTCTACCTGCATACCTCTGGAAATATATTTTCCGGATTGTTCGGCAATAACGGAAAGAGGTCTTTGAATACCATCAAAAATATTATTTAAAATACCAGGTCCCAGTGTGACGGAAATGGCATCACCACTGGCAGTTACAGTTTCTCCCGGACGAAGTCCGCTGGTTTCCTCAAATACCTGAACCGTTGTGGCTTCCTTTTTCAGGGAGATAACTTCGCCCACCAGATTTTCCTCTCCTACATAAACCATTTCCGACATTTTAAATCCTGTGTTGCCTTTTAAATAGATAACAGGACCATTGATGCCGTAAATTTCAGCAGTTTTACTCATGGGTAAATCCTCCATCGAAATTGAAACGTTCCTTTTCATTCTCAAAAGCAGTAAGGAACGTATTGTCAATTAAAATATTTTTTTCAGGAATAACAGCTCTTATACCACCTAAAAAATCTGTTTCAGAGATGAGAGGAGTAATTCCGGTGCGTTTTGTCAATTCCTCTGCCTTGGCAGAGTCCTTTGCAGTGAGATAAATCTGTACAGAGTCGTTTTCGGCAATCTCCAAGGACTGTTTGATTTTATCTTCCAGCCAGTCTGTATACTCCGGCTTTTTAGAGAAGTCATCCAGTAATTCCTCTACTTCAGCAAAGATACTTTCTTTTAATTTCTGCTGTTTTTTGGAAAGCTTTCTTTTAATATGGAGATGCTCTGCGGAAAGTGCTTTGTTGATTTCTCGGGCTGCGTTGTCTGAGTCTATTTTGAACTGACTTTCAGAAGCAGCCTGCTTTTCCTGTTTATGGCGTTCCATTTCTGTTTCCAGAGCAGCCTTGTATTCATCCAATACTTTTGTCGCTTCTTCTCTGGCAGTATCCATGGAAACTTCATAGAAATGCTGCAATTTTTCTTCTGTTGTCATACACATCACCTTCTTGTCATAATTTTAGTCCGATGGCTTCATTTACATAAGAAGTAATGAAGTCAGGCGCCCGTCCCGTTCCATGACGGTCAGGGATTTCAATAAGCAGAGGAAGCTTGTGATTTAAGCGCACATCATCGATAATGTCGGGAAATTCTTTTCCGAATTTTTCTGTGAGGAGAATAATGCCGTTTTCTTTGTTGCTAATGGCTTCCTCCAAGGCACGATGAAGCTCCTCTCTTTCGTGGACAACCACACCTTCTACGCCTGCAAGGCGCATACCGGTGTAGGTGTCGATGTTGTCACTGATTAAAAACATTTTCATTGGAAATCATCCTTCCGTATTGAAATCAGCCTAATTTACCAAGGATCATGAAAGAAATAATCAGACCATATAATGCAATACCTTCTGCCATGGCTACGAAAATCATGGATTTACCAAATAAAGAACCATCTTCGCTGATAGCGCCTAAAGCAGCACTTGCAGAGCTTGCAACGGCAATACCTGAACCAATACCGGAAAGGCCGGTAACTAAAGCGGCACCGATGTAGCCAAGACCTGTTGCAAGGTCAGAAGTTTCGGCAGCAGTTGTAGCATGAACGCTGGCTGTTCCGCTGAACATTACGACAGTAGCCACAAGAAGGCTTCCGAAGAAGAAAAAGCAGTTGCATGCGAGAGATTTTTTGTAGCGTTTTTTTGTTTTTTCTCCCAGAAAGAATGCTCCGAAAGGAACGATAATGCTTAAAACTAAAGCTGCTGCAGTAAGAATTTGAATGATAGTTGTCATAATAATGTCCTCCTAAATATTAAACAATCTGAGCCATTAAGCGTGGTCAGCAGATTTCGTGTTGTTTACATGTTTTAAAAATGGTTTAAATTCTTTTCCTGTACCCTTATAGAAACGGCTGAACATTTCGTAATATTCCAGACGAAGTACCTGAATACCTACAATCAGGCCTTCCATGGCACATACAAAAATATTACCTCCAATGACAATCAGCCAGTTAATACTTCCGCCGCTTTCAGCACCTGCCAGCATCATAACAACGCCCATCATAGCAGCGTGGCTGACAGCAAAGGCGCCGATACGCACAAAAGAAAGTGTGTTTGAAAGAAAGCTTAACATAATTTCAAACAGCTCAAAGAAGCTCTGTACAAAAAACATAGGCTTGCTGCCTTCGATTACAGGTGTTTTCTTTTCCACAATGTGGGTGATTGGTTCTTTTAACATGATAACCACAAGAGGAACTGCAAACATTACAATTAAGATAATGGCAGCAGGCAGTGATTTTCCTGTGAGGAATAAAAGAGCAGATACGGTTAAAGTTCCATAAAAAATAAGTCCGCAGATAGAGTTTTGGTCAAACCAGATACCCTCTGTGTCATGAGTACGTACCGCATTGATAATGTGGAAAATCATGGTCACAAGGATGAGGAACATACCAAAAACAATGGCAACAACGAAAATAGTATTCATTTGTCCAAGTCCGGGAACCAGCGTCATAGCTTCTACGGGCCTTAGCCATAGAGCATCAATGGTGTGTTCAAAGCCAAAAATACTGCCGAACATAAAACCAAAGAAGGTAGAGAAGATACCTGCAGTTCCAATAATAGCTCCTAGTGTAACCTGTTTCCATTTATACAGTGCAAAGCCTCCGATTGCCAGTAAAAGTCCCTGTCCTACATCTCCAAACATAACACCGAAAATAAAAGAATAAGTCAGTGCTACAAAAATAGTAGGATCTAATTCGTGATAGTCAGGAAGTCCATACATTTTTATATACATTTCAAAAGGCTTGAAAATCTTCGGATTTTTCAGCTTTGTAGGCGGCTTACAATTGATTTTATTATTGTCATCCTCTACCACACAGAACAGCTTGGAGTCGTTTTCGATTTCTTTCATGAAAGAAGAGCTGTCCTTTTCACTCATCCATCCGCATAAAATGTAGAAGGTTTCCTGATGCTCCTGTACGCAGGCAGCGACCTTTCGCACATCAAAGTTGGTGGAAAGGGCATTTAAGGCAGCCTGTGCAGAAAGAATAGCAGAGGCATCGCCGTTTAGAAGCTCCTGAATTTCCTGATGACAAGTGTTTAATTCTTTATCAATTTCATTTAACTGTGTGTTTAAATCGTTGTGAAGCTTTTGAGGAGTACCATAGTAGTAATCTTTTTTCAGATAAATGCGCTCAAAGTGCATAGAAGAGAATACGGCATCTACCTGTTCCATTTTTGTCCAGAGGACAAAATAAAGTCCCCATACATAATCATCCTGATGACAGGGGAAAAAGATGGTGTCCAGATTATCGTAAACATATTCTTTGAATTTTTCATAATATTCTACGGGAATACGTCCGAAACGTACCTGAACAAAACGATAGTGTATCAGCTTATCTAAATCCTGAGGCAGGGTAAGAAAAGGCGTAATACATTTTAAATCTTCTGTGATAGAAGCACGTTTTTCACTGAGTTCATCACATTTTTTGTTAATTTTTGAAATTTTCTCATTCAAAACATCCACAAGGGGCTGGATTTCTTCCAGAGAAATATCACGTATGGGAACGTGCTCTGTATCCTTGAGCTGACCGGCAAATTCATTGATGCGGGTTAATAAATCCTTATATGGATTTATCTGAATATACGGCGACAGGTGCTGTACCTGACTTAACTGTGCCATAGCATTTTCAAGATGAATTTCATACTTGGAGAGATATTCATTTACCACACGGTCAATATCCGATTTCGGACCGGTAATACTCAAGAATTTCATTTTCTCAATCATGTAATCACCTCCGGTTATTAAGTTTTTGCAATATACTTTAAAATCTCAGCAGATGACAGTCCGTAGCGGACACATTCAATAGCCGTAGTTAATCGGTCTACCTCATGCTCCTTGTGATAGAGGTAGGAATACAGCATAATAACTGAGTGAGGATATTTTCTGGACTCTGTCTCCAGAATGTTTTTTAAATTTAGATTATAAAACGCTTCCAGTTTTTCCGGAACAAGCTCAGGAAAACGCTTTTTGTAATAGGTGGTGTCCAGAATGTGCTTAAATTCTTCTTCATCTCCGGCCTCCACCAATGCGGAAATCTCTCTTCTGCTGAGACGGTAATGCACAGGAATTAACAGTGCGTAAATATCAGCAGGAGTCATGTGGTAATATTTTTTTGAACGGTAAATCCATTGAAGATTTAACATGTCAAATTTATTTCCGTATGCTTTTGTGATTTCTTCTAAATCTCGTTTTTTGAAGAGTTTTTCTTTTACGGACCAGATATTGGAAAAATAATACTGGTCTAGTGCCATACCATAATCAAAAATTCTGGGGGTGTAATCATTCCCTAATTTTTTCAGGGGTTTATAATACTCGGAACCCTCCAGATTAGAAATAAATTCTTCCACCGTAGAAGAATTTGCAAGCTTTTCAATATTCAGCTTTGAGTGGCGGTCGAAAAAGTCCTTAAAAAGAGAAAGGTCCAACTCAGCGTGTCCTTTATCAAAGACCTTTCTAAGACATTCCTTCATAATTGCCAATTCATAGCGTTTAAAATACAATGCCATAAAGGTTCGCTGTTCTGGATTAGCGAAGCGGTATAACTTGGCAAAATTTTGATAAATGGTATGAGTAAGAAGCCTTTCAATATCTCCTCTGTGGAGGCTGTTTTCATCTAAATCTGCCCAAAGGTCCTGAAATCCCGGCTGCTTCTTTAAATAAGAAACAATAGCCGTAACAGAAGGCATTTGAGCAATTTCCTGATATTGGACTTCTTTTATAAGCTTGCTTTGCATGGCCCGTACCTTTGTGGACAGACCGCTGTAAGAAAGCAGACTTCCCATATTCTCACATCCTTAATATTCTGTCATAAATTTCTTTTGCCATGTCCGTATGACATTTGGTGTAGTAGGCTTCCAGTCTGGTTAAAACCTGTTCAGCCTCATTGCGCTGTTTTTCCAGTTCCTGTTTCATCTGGACTTCCAATTCCCGCCGGATTGTATCGGAGCGGTTCTGGCTTTCCGTGTCTATGGTGAAATCAAACTGCTGGACAGCTTCTTCATATTGCTGTGCCAGTTGCTTTTTCTGCTCTGAAACATCTTCCATAATATGTGAGGCGGCAGCTTCTATTTCTGCAAGCTTGTTGATAATGTCTTCCATAGGCTTTCCTCCTTTTTTTCTTGCTCATCTTATTATACACCATTTCCGGAAAAAAACCACCGGATTTATTGTGTCTTTGACAGGAGATAGGGTATGGGTTATACTTTTATAGAAGAATTGGAAAGGCAGGAATTTTGAATGCGATTAAGAAATATACCGGGGGCAAAGGATGCCATTGAAGATAGCAAATATGTCGTGCATGATGTGCAGGAAAAAAAGGGAAAATGGGCAGAGGTTTTTGGAAATCATAATCCGGTTCATATCGAAGTGGGAATGGGAAAAGGACGCTTTATTATGACCTTGGCAGAGCTTTATCCTGACGTAAATTTTATCGGAATTGAAATGTATGACAGCGTTTTATTACGTGCGCTTCAGAAAAGAGAAGAACAGGAAAAAGAAGGGAAAATTTTAAATAATCTGTTCTTCATTCGTATGGATGCAAGAGAACTTCCGTTAGTATTTGAAAAAGGAGAGGTAAAAAAGATTTACTTGAATTTTTCAGACCCATGGCCAAAGGAAAGACATGCAAAGCGCAGATTAACCTCCCGTCAGTTTCTGGAGAGATATCAGCAGGTGCTGGATGCTGAAGGAGTAGTAGAATTTAAGACAGATAACAGAGAGCTCTTTGAATTTTCTTTGGAGGAAGTAAAAGAAGCAGGATGGAAGCTCTTGGCACATACCTTTGACCTTCATCATGATGAAGCAATGAATAAAGGAAATGTGATGACAGAATATGAAGAAAAATTCTCTTCTCAAGGAAATCCTATTCACAAATTGATTGCAGGACAATAGACTATATAATAGAAGAAATTTTTTGGAGAGTCTGCAATGAAAGGAAAAAGCGGAATAAAGGATGCAGTTTTTCAATGGGCATATCAAAACAGAAGGCAAAAAACAAAGACCTCGGAGGTTTTAAGGTCTATTGAAGAGGTGGAAAAGACGCTTCATTCTGTAAAAGTGAAAAGGAAATAGAAGAAGTGGAACTGTTGTTTGAAACATTATTCGGAAATATTTATACACTTTTAGCGAATTTGTCGAGCACGCTTTGAGATTACAAGTTCAAAGTGAGCACAGACTAAGCGTAAAATGTGTAAATATTTCTAAAGTGTTTCTTAAAAAAAACAAAAAAAGTATAAAAATGTGCTTGCTTTTTTAAAATGTATCAGTTATAATATTCTTTGCATTGAGGAAAACAAAATAAATAAGCGCCTTTAGCTCAGTTGGTAGAGCAGTAGACTCTTAATCTATTTGTCCAGGGTTCGAGTCCCTGAAGGCGCATGAAAAAGCACTGTTTTTGCAGACAAGAGAGTTGCGGGGACGGTGTTTTTTGTTGTGATAAAGAATTTTAGCAGTGGTTTAAAAATAGAAAAGGGAATATCTATGTATGTAAAAGCATAATAGATATTCCCTTCTAAAAATTCAGATAAAGATAATTTACTCCATCATAGCTGCCAAAACCTGATTTACCAGCTTTCCGTCAGCAATTCCTTTCACCTTAGGCATCAGCACTTTCATGATTTTGCCTTTGTCTTTTCCGGTCGGTGTTTCGATAGAAAGCTCGCTTAATATGCCCTGAATAACTTCTTTAATTTCATCTTCGTTCAGCATTTTCGGAGCAAATTCTTCGTAAACAGCAATACGTTTTGTACATTCTTCAATCATCTCTGTTCTGTCCTTCGGAGTCAGCTCAAGAGTTTCTTTTGTCTGTTTGATTTCTTTTAAAACAACCTCTTTTTCTTCTGCTTCTGTTAAATCCTCACGTTTGTCGATTGCCTTATTTTTTAATGCAGACAGCAGCATGGATAAGGAGTCTTTACGTTCTTTGTCACCTGCTTTCATGGCAGTAACCATAGCTTTTCTTACTTCATCAATTTTACTCATTATGAAATCTCTCCTTTATTTTTTATATCTATCATACCATGATTTTCAACTTCGTCAATGAATACGCAGAAGGTTCCAGTGAAAATGTGCTGCAAGTGCACGAATAACTACTGTGACAATAAGACCTAGAACAAGTCCTGCTGCCTCTCCGATTGTACTTCGACATACAATGCAGACAATTCCTCCGGCAATGGAAGCGCTGGCGTAGACCTCACGTACCAGAATATAAGGCGTTTCGCTTGCCATAATATCACGGATAACACCGCCGCCTACACCGGTAAGAACACCGATAAACAGGAAAAAGAAGGCGTTGTCATCGGTTACATGGCGGGAAGCAGTCTGAATACCTACTACGGTAAAAATTCCCAAGCCCACAGTATCACACCAGAGCATGACCTTATCGTAAAATTTATTTTTGATTTTAGAATGAATAATATCAGGATTGGTATATACAATGGCAAACAATAAGGTGGATGTAATGATTGCGAATAAAATGTACACAGGCTGGGCAAATGCAGTAGGAGGCGTTACGCCTAAAATAACATCTCTCATAATACCGCCGCCAACTGCTGTTGTAGCGCCTAAAATGTTTACACCAAATATATCCATTTTCTTTTCAATCGCAAGCATGGCGCCGGAGGAAGCAAATGCCACCGTACCAATAATTTCCAGAATGAAAGTGAAAATATCCATTAGAAAAGTCCCCCTTGCAAGTATAATTCAACACCTATGTGCCGATAAACTGATTTTTTAACTTAGTATACCATGTTTCTGCAAAAAAAACGTCATAAAAAGAGGGATATCCGGTTGACTTTTCTTGTATTCTTTGCTACATTGATGAAGTATAGTTTTAAAATTTAACGCATCAATCGGTGATATTGCCAATAAGGGCAGATTATCGGGAGATAGGAGGAAAAATATGCACAATCATAAAAATGGAAGCTTTACAAATTCGCTGGGATTTGTACTGGCTTGCGTAGGTTCAGCAGTAGGATTGGGAAATATCTGGATGTTCCCTTACCGACTGGGAGAGTATGGGGGAGCAGCCTTTTTAATTCCCTATATTTTCTTTATTTGTTTGTTTGGTTTTGTAGGACTTTCAGCAGAATTTGCAATCGGCAGAAAAGCAGGAACAGGAACACTGGGTTCTTACGAGCTTTGCTGGAAAGAAAAGAAGAAAGAAAAAGTAGGAAAAGTGTTGGGGTGGATACCGCTTTTAGGTTCTCTTGGAATTGCCATCGGATATTCTGTAATTATCGGATGGGTTTTGAGATTTTTATGCGGTTCTGTTACAAATACGGTTTTAGAGCAGGACTCAGCAGAATATTTTGCTGATGTGACTGCATTTATGGGAAATGTGCCATGGCACGTACTTGTAATTGCAATTACTGTAATTGTGCTTCTCATTGGTGCGGCTACGCAGATTGAGAAAGCAAATAAGATATTGATGCCTTTGTTTTTTGTATTGTTTTCCATATTGGCAGTAAGAGTATTCTTCCTTCCGGGAGCAAAAGAGGGTTATGAATTTTTGTTTGTACCGAAATGGGAAGCGTTGGCAAATATTGATACATGGGTAATGGCTATGGGACAGGCATTCTTCTCTCTGTCTATTACAGGTTCGGGGATGATTGTTTACGGCTCTTATTTAAGCAAGAAAGAAGACATTCCAAGGGCATCCATGCAGACAGCGTTTTTTGATACGATAGCAGCCATGCTTTCTGCTTTGGCAATTATGCCGGCAGTATTTGCTTTTGGTATTGAACCTTCCGCAGGACCGTCTTTAATGTTTGTGACTATTCCGAACATTTTTAAACAGATGCCGATGGGAAGATTGTTTGCAGTTATCTTTTTCCTGTCTGTATGTTTTGCAGGAATTACTTCTTTAATCAATATGTTTGAAGCTGTGATTGAGAGCTGGCAGCATAAATTTAAATTAAAAAGAAATCATGCAGTTTTACTTTGCGGTGCACTGACACTTATTGTCGGACTTTTCATGGAAGAAGAAGCAAGAGTAGGAACATGGATGGACTTTATTACTATTATTGTAGTTCCGTTTGGTGCAGTTCTGGGAGCAATTTCTATCTACTATATTTTAGGATTTGATAAAATTAAGGAAGAATTGGAAGAAGGACGTAAAAAGGGGCTTTCAAAAATCTTCAAACCTACCGCAAAATACATCTATGTGCCTTTGACAATTATTGTATTTATTTTAGGACTGGTTTATAAAGGAATTGGTTGATTTATTGGGAAGATGTTGTTTGATACAGCATCTTCTTTTTTTGCGCGTAAATAAGTTGACATAAACTTAAAACTCATATTATAATTGTGAAATAATTAGTTCACAAAATTTATGCGAAAATTCGAATGTTGAGATAAAGTGATGATTAAGGAAGGAGATTATCATGAGCGAGCATCGTAGAAGACGTAGAGCGGAAGAAGAAGCCAGAAGGCGGGAAATAGAAAGACGCAGAAGAATTATCAGAGAAAGAAAAAGACGTCAGAGAATTATGCGCCAGAGAATGATTTTAGCAGGAATTGGCGCACTTGTTTTGGTCGTTGGCGGCATTGCTGTGGGAACGTCTGTACATAAGAAAAATGAAGAAAAACAGGCGAAGAAGATAGAAGAACAGAAGAAACAGGAGGCAGCAGCAGAAGAGGAGAATGTGCTTCAGATGGTAGCGGTAGGGGATAATCTTATTCACGACGCTGTTATTAACTCCGGTAAAGAGCAGGAGTGGAATTTTGATTTTCTGTATGAGAACATTAAGGAAGACATAGAAAAGGCTGATTTGGCATCAGTAAATCAGGAAACGCCTTTTATTAAGGAGCATGATAAGGCAGCAGGTTATCCTGATTTTGCAACGCCCACAGAAGTAGGTGACGCATTGGTAAAAGCAGGCTTTGACATTGTTACACAGGCAACAGAACACGCATTTGACAGAGAAAGTGACGGAATTACAGACTCCGTAGAGTTTTGGGAGAAAAGCTATCCGAAGATTGTCTACCTTGGAATACATGGAGAAGCTGACGAAGCCAGATATCAGGTAATTAAGAAGAAAAATTTTAAAGTTGCCGTGATGAATTACAGTTCTATGGTAAGTGAAAATCACTCTATTCCGGAAGAAGAAAGTTATATGGTGGATACCTATTCAGAAAAGAATATCAAAGAGGATTTGGCAAAGGCAGAAAAAGAAGCAGATGTAAGTATTGTATATCTTCACGGAGGAAAAAGTGACGCAGAGGATACAGACAAAAAGCTTCAGGAAAAAATTGATTTTCTGGCAGAACAGGGAGCGGATGTCGTAATCTGTTCACATCCTCATATTTTGAAAAAATACGGAAAGCTGACAAGACCGGATGGAAAAGAAATGCTGGTGTATTATTCTCTTGGAAATTTTGTAAGTCATCAGTCATCTTTGGAAAATCTTCTGGGAGGAATGGCAGAATTTACATTAAAAAAGGATGCGAAGTCAGGAGAAGTAACTATTGAGGAATATGGTTTAGTTCCGTTGGTAATACATTATAATGACGATTTTACAGAAATGGGAGTTTATAAGCTTTCTGATTACACAGACGCATTGGCTGAGGAACACAAAATTCATACAGAAGATGAAGAAGCAGAGTTTACAGTGGCTGCTTTAAAAGAAGCGGCTGAAAAAGTGGCAACTCCGGTAACCGACAGCACAGAGAAGACTTCCGGCGAAGAAGTAGATGCGAAACAGGGAGATGCAGAAAAAGATACGAAGGAAGGCAGCAATACGTCAGAAAAAACAGAAGGGCAGACTGTAAATTCAGACAGTAAGTCGGACAAGCAAAAGGAGAATGAGGACAGTCAGACAGACAAGGAAACCTCAAAGAAGACTAAAAAAGAAGAATAATTTGGCAGGAGAGCAAGAAGAAGCTGAAAATCAGCCTCTTACTGCTCTCTTTTTTTGTCTGTTTTCTCCACATAACAATCAGGAGAGTAGGGAAGTATTTTTTTATAGGAGTCAATTTCCGAGAGGGATTTCGGCATGGCGGGGATGAGTCCGGTAGCCTCTGTTGTAGCGCAGCCGTCTAAATCATTGATGGAAGTGGCTTCTACGTTGAATTTGTCAAAATGGGAATTTTTTATCGTATTTTTATTCATAATGCGCCTCCTGTTTTTCTTTTAGTATTTCCGAAAAGCAGTGCGGTATGTATGAAATGATTGACAAAAAACACGGAAATCGTTATGCTGTATGAGGTATAAAAGGAGGGAAAACAAAAATGGATAAAAATACAAATGCAATGGGGACAAAAAAAGTAATGCCCCTTTTGATTTCCATGTCTGTGCCGCCTATGATTTCTATGTTGATACAAGCGTTATATAATATTGTAGACAGCATGTATGTAGCCAGAGTAAGTGAAGACGCTCTGACAGCAGTTTCCCTGGCGTATCCGCTGCAAAATATGATTTTGGCAGTATCCTGTGGATTTGGTATTGGTTTAAGTGCCTGTGCTGCCAGAGCGCTGGGTGCAAAGGATGACAAAGAGGTTACGGCAACAGCGAACCACGGACTGATATTTTGCGCAGTACATTGGCTTTTGTTTGTACTTGCGGGGATTTTCCTGACAAGACCATTTCTCAGTGCGTTTACAGACAGTCCTGAGATTTTGGATATGAGCTGCCAATATACACAGATTGTTTTATTTTTCAGTGTCGGAAGTATGTATCATTTATATTCCGAAAAACTGTTTCAGGCAACGGGAAATATGATTATGCCTATGTTTTTTCAGGGAATAGGAGCTATTTTTAATATTATCTTAGACCCTGTGTTAATCTTCGGATGGTTTGGTTTGCCTGCGATGGGCGTGCAGGGTGCAGCCATTGCAACGGTTGCGGCACAGATTTTAGCAGCAGTGCTTTCTATGGGATTTTTCCTGAAAAAATGTCCGTCTATTAAAATCAATTTCAAAGGGTTCCGTCTGGACGGAGCAATTTTGAAAAAAATTTATACGGTGGGAATTCCTTCCGCCATTATGATGGCAATGCCGTCTATTCTGGTAGCAGCCTTAAATTCTGTTTTGGTAGCTTTTTCAGCAACTGCCATTGCAGTATTCGGACTTTACATTAAAATCCAGTCTTTTGTATATATGCCGGCAAACGGTGTTGTGCAGGGTATGCGTCCGATTATGAGCTACAATTATGGTGCGGGAAATAAAAAACGTATGAAGGAAACGCTAAAGGCAAGTATGGAAGCAACCGGTGTAATTATGCTGGCAGGTATGCTGTTGTTTTTGATGTTTCCGGGATTTATTATGAAGCTGTTTGATGCAAATGAGGAAATGCTGAAAATCGGCGTACCCATGCTTCGGGTGATTGCTGTGGGATTTTTAATTTCCACGGTAGGCTGCGTACTTTCCGGCGCATTTGAAGCGTTGGGAAAAGGAATTCAGTCACTGGTGATTTCTGTGCTGCGTCAGTTGGTAATTATTATTCCTTTAGCTGCATTATTATCCAAGAGTATGGGGCTGTTTGGGGTATGGATTACCTTCCCAATCGCAGAGCTTTTGGCGGCTTTTGTAGGCTGCGTACTTTACAGACATTTTATGAAGCATTTGAAATTATAGGAGTAAAGCAATGGGAAAGCATAAAGAAAAAGAAATTAAGACAAATGCAATGAGAATTTTAGAGAAAAATAAAATTCCTTATGAGGTTCTTCAATATGAGTGCGATGAGTTTATTGACGGACTCCATACCGCACAAAAAACAGGAGCTCCTGTGGAGCAATCTTTTAAAACTTTGATTGTGCAGGGGAAAAGTAAAGAGTATTATGTTGTTGTTATTCCCATTGCTCTTGAAATTGACTTGAAAAAAGCTGCAAAAGCAGTGGGTGAAAAATCCGTAGAGCTTATTCATGTAAAGGATATTACAAAAGTGAGCGGTTATGTGAGAGGCGGCTGCAGTCCGTTGGGAATGAAAAAACAGTACGCTACCATTATTCATGAAAGTGCTCTTGCGTATGAGGAAATCTATGTAAGCGGAGGAAGAATTGGTACGACATTGAAATTAAATCCAAAAGATTTAGCTGAAGTTGTATCGGGAAAATTTGTTAAAATAGCAACGGGATATACACATTGAGGTATATCCCGCCTTTTGTTTTTGAAAGATTAAATTTTGAAAAAATTTATAAATGGAAAGAGTCCTTTACAATATCTGCAAGGAGCTGCTGTCCCTGAGTGGTAAGATGAATACCGTCGGTAGTAATATTTTCATATCCCTGTTCCTGAATTTTATTATTCAAAGGTGTTTGCAGTGGAATGAAATAAGCGCCATAATTGCGGGCAAGCTTCTGAATGTTTTTAGACATTTTTTTCTGCCATGGTACCCAGTCTTCATATTTTTCATGCTGAGGCAGAATAAAAGGTTCTAAAATAATGACTTTTGCCTGTGTTTCTCTGGATAAATCAAAAAGCATTTCGTGATAGGCACGGATACTGTCTTCCAGCATATAGAGCTTATCCTGTTCGGAAGCAGAGGAATTTGCAATCAGTCCGATATCATTCACTCCCACCAGAATACTGATATAATCAGGCTTTAAGGAAATACATTCACGATGGAGAGTTTCTGCAACATTTTGTACGACATAACCCTCTACACCACGATTGAGAATGTTCCAGTTCTGGCTTTGCGCTTTTAAACGTTCTGAAAATATATTTACATAACCAAATCCCAGCTCATTAGGAGAAGTTTTCCTGCCGGCATCGGTAATACTGTCACCTAAAAATATAATAAGTCCCATAGTCTATACTCCTTATTACTGTTTCTATTCAATATTTTAACTGAAAATCACAGAGATTGCAAATGCTAATTTTGTGTAGTCTATCCAAATCGAAAAATTAGTAATAATTTCTCTTTACAAATCCTTTTTCTGAGACTATAATCAGATACAACTTCAAGATATTCTTACAGTCGTTCGACTGGGATTTTCCAAAGATTTTATAAAATAAAAGAGGTGATTTGTTGTCAGTACAATCGTTATTTGTATTGTGTTTTTCGGGTATTGCCATGTGCATGGATTTTCTGATGGAAAGGGTGGTGAACGGATTTATTGTAGTGTTTTTTCTGACAGGCTTTTTCTGGCAGATGGGAGCAAATGGAATAGCTGGGACTTTATCAGGAGGCTTGGGATTATTATTGCCCTGTGTTTTGCTGTTCCCGTTGTTTTACTTTCGAATGTTAGGTGCAGGAGACATAAAATTATTTTCCGGTCTGGGAATTTTTTTAGGTGTAACTGCTGTTTTTAAGCTTATTCTTTGTTCTCTTTTTCTGGGAGGACTTTTATCTTTCGCATTTCTGATTTCCTGTGGAAATTTCAAAGAGCGATTTTCTTATTTTTTCAATTATGTTTATGAATATAGTCAAAGCAGGGTGCTGTGTGCTTACAGGAAAAAGGGCAGTCGACCTGAAAATTTCCATTTTACAGTACCGATATTTCTAAGCGTCATGCTTTATGTAGGAGGATTTTATTGAAGAAAAATATGATTGCAGTCTGTGACTCAGATACGGATTATGCCTGTAATTTTACAGAGTATTTGAACAATAAGAAAAAGCTTCCGTTTCGTGCAGAAGCTTTTACAGATGTGGAAAAATTTTACAGTTCGGTGGGAAGTCAGCCTCCGCCTATGTTGTTGATTGCACAGAAAGATGTAGATGAACGGATACAGCAGATAAAAGAAGAGAATGTAGTGGTGCTTTCTGATGAAAAAGAGGAGCCAAAATCGCCGTATAAGTGTATCTATAAGTATCAGTCGGCGGAAAGTGTAATTAAGGAGGTGATGGAATACTATACGGAAAAAACGCAGGTTCCTTTCTGCTCGGATGCAAGACAGGGCATGAAAATTGTGGGAATTTATTCACCTTCTGAAATCTGTGCAAATTGTTTGTTTGCATTGGCGGCAGCACAGATTTTGGGAGAAGAGAAAAGGGTACTGTATATCAGCATGGAAGATTTTGCAGGATTGGAGCAGTTATTTTTGAGAGAATACGAGAAAAACCTTACGGATTTCTTTTTTGCACTGCGCTGCGGAAAGGAAAATTTATGGGAGGAAATGGAAGGGATGATACAGCAGCAGGGGGACATGGATTATCTGCCTCCTGTGGAGTCGCCGGAGGATATTAAATCAATTCCCTTTGCACATTGGAGCAGGCTTTTTGAAGCTGTGAAAAAGAGTGGCAGATATGATGTTTTGATATTGAATATCAGCAGTGCAGTGGATGAGTTGTTTTCTGTATTGAATTTATGCAGTGAAATTTATGTGCCTGTAAAGGGAGGATTTATAGCAGACTGTAAACTTTCTCAGTTCCATACCTTGATGGAAAACTGGGGTGTTATAGAGAAAGATAGGATAAGGATAGTTTCTCTTACCGGCGAGAGTATGGAAGGAATAAACACAGTACAGGAACTGAAAATGGGACCTTGGGGAAGTTTTGTGAGAAAGGTGCTGGAAAATTATGAAAGAAGAAAGCAGTGATGAATTTCAAGATTTGCGAAAAACATTGGTGGAAAGGCTGGAAAATACATGGAAAGATTTAGATGAAGATGTTTTGGAGATAATTGATGAAATTTTACATCAGCACGGCAAGAAAAAATATTTGCCTATTGCACAGAGAGAAAGTCTGCGAAATGCACTTTTTATGTCTGTACGGCGTATGGATATTCTGGAGGAGCTGCTGGAAAACGATGATGTCACAGAGATTATGATTAATGGATGGAATAAAATTTTTATAGAAAAGGACGGTAAAATCGAAGCCTTTGAAAAGAGCTTTTCTTCTCCGGAAAAGCTGGAGGATGTTATTCAGCAAATGGCATCAAAATGCAATCGTGTAATCAATACGCTGCAGCCCATTGTAGACGCACGACTGGCAGGAGGAGAACGAATAAATGCGGTTATTGCTCCCGTTGCGCTGGACGGTCCGGTGCTTACCATAAGAAAATTTCCGGAAAAGCCTATTACTATGGAACGTTTGTTGAAATTGGAGAGCATTACAGAAGATGCAGCTATTTTTTTAGAAAAGCTTATGAAAGCAGGTTATACGATTTTAATAGGAGGTGGGACAGGTTCGGGAAAAACTACATTTTTAAATGCGTTATCAGAATATATTCCCAAGGATGAGAGAGTCATTACTATCGAAGATAATGCAGAACTGCAAATTCAGGGGATAGAAAATCTGGTTCGTCTGGAATGTAGACCGGCGAATATTGAGAAATCTCAGGAAATTACCATCGGAGATTTATTGAGAACCTGCCTTCGTATGAGACCAAGCAGAATTATTGTAGGAGAGGTGAGAGGAAAGGAAGCGGCAGAGCTTTTGCAGGTTGTAAATATAGGAAATGACGGAAGCCTGAGCACCATTCATGCCAATAGCTGTCAGGATATGATAAGCAGGCTGGAAACAATGGTTTTGATGGGAATAGATTTGCCTATACCGGTTATTCGCCGCCAGATTGTGTCAGGCTTTGATATCTTTATACATTTAGGAAGAATGTCAGATAAAAGCAGAAAAGTATTGGAAATCTGTGAGATTAAAGAAATTTCAAAGGAAGGTGAGGTTGTATTAAATCCGTTATTTGTCAGAAACAGAAATTTAGAAAAAAGAGGACAGCTTTATCACACCGAAAAGCTTACAAAGGCAGGGATTATCCTGTGAATAAAATTGATTATGATGTTTATCATCTTTCCATACAGCAGTGGGGACTTTACCTTATGGAAGCAGTGTGTGCCTGCATGGGAATAAATTATTTGTTTTATAAGAGCACGGCAGTTTTTTTCTTTATGCTTCCGTTACCTTTCTGGTACATACATCAGAGGAAAAAACAACAAATCCGTCTGAGAAAGAAAAGGTTAAATTATCAGTTTAAAGATGCCTTAAATGCTATGCAGGTGGGGATATCGGCAGGTTATTCTTTAGATAACACCATAAGGGAAGCAAGAAAAGATTTGGAAAGACTGTATGGAGAAAAAGCAGAGATGGCAAGGGAATTTGCCTATATAGAAAGACAACTGGGACACAGCATACCCTTAGAAGAATTGCTGTATGATTTGGGAATTCGAAGCAGAGTAGAAGATATTTTGAATTTTACAGATGTATTGATACAGGCAAAGAAAATGGGAGGAAATATGAGAGGAATTTTAAACCGTTGTATTTCGTCTATTGAAGAGCGTATTCAGGTGAAGAAGGAAATTGATGCTGTTTTGGCATCTCGAAAAATGGAACAGAAGATTATGAGCTTTATTCCTCTGGGGATTATTCTTTATATGCAGATTACTTCTCCGGAATTTTTAAGCGTGTTATATGGAAATCCTGTGGGGATTTGTGTTATGACAGCTTGCCTTCTTTTGTATACTGCGGCATTTCAATGGGGAGTGAGGTTGACTCAGATTGATGTTTAAAGAGTGGGGAAAGGACAAAAAGAGTTTTTGTATGGCAGTGTCGGTAATTTTGCTTGGAAATCTTTTAGGTATAGGAATTTTTATAAAAGAAGACAAAGAAAGAAGTATGGAGTATCTGGAAAGAAATCCTTATGGAGAAGGTGGGTACGAGGAGACACTTCTTGCCGAAACACAGGGAAAGACACAGGAAATTACAGTTTATGTAGAGGAAGAAAGATATACAGAAAAGGAGATGGAAAACTACGTAAAGGAAGCCAAAAAAGAGTTGGACAAGTGGTTGAAAAAGGCAAAGAAAGAAGGAGGTGACTTTCGGTTTCCGCAGGCTTTGGAAGAAAATCCGGTACAAATATCATGGAGCACAGGAAATCCGGATATATTGAGCTGGGAGGGAATACCGCAAGAAGGTATTTCTGAAAAAGGAGAAAGTGTGGAAGTGGCTGCGTTTCTTTCTCTTGGAGAAGTAACAGATATATGGAATGCTGAGATTACGGTTTATCCACCGAAATTGAATGAAAGAGAAAAAATGCAGAAGGAAATTCAAAAAGAAGCAGAGCTTTTAAGCGAAAATCCTTCAGGACCTTTATATCTTCCCCAAACAGTACAGGGAGAAGAAATTCGTTATAGGAAAACGAGAACACAGACCGGAGGAATTATCTGTATGCTGTCTTTGATATTGGGCTTGGGTGTTTATCCCTTGCAGAAAGAAAAAAAGAAAAAGCAGCAGGAGCTTGTGAGAAAGGAAATGCAAAGAGATTATCCTGATATTATTCAGAAATTGGTGTTGTTTTTAAGAGCCGGATTTACCATACGAAAGGCTATGGAAAAAATTGCAGACGGATATCTGCGCAGCAGGGAAAAATATCATGCAAAAGAAAGGAGTGCGTATGAAGAAATTGTCTGTACCTGCAAAGAAATGCAGGGCGGTATATATGAGGCAGAGGCCTATGAGCGTTTCGGAACAAGGTGCGGGATTTCTCAGTATAAAATTTTGTCTGTTTTATTAGTGCAGAATTTGAAAAAGGGAAATCAAAACCTTTTGGAGCTTTTGGAAAGGGAGGAGGCAGTGGCAGAGGACGAGAGAAAGCGCAGTGCAAAGGTAAGAGGAGAAGAGGCGTCTACGAAGCTTTTGCTTCCTATGGTACTGCAACTGATTGTTGTGTTAATGATTTTAATGATACCGGCATTTTTTAGTTTTTTATAACAGGAGGTAAGAATTATGGGAGTATTAAAGGAATTTTGGCAGGAAGAAGACGCTGTCGGCGTGGTAGAAATTATACTTATACTTGTGGGAATATTCACCCCCTATTATGGAGTGGGTATAAGGTGTATGGCGTAAGAATATGTGGATAAATAGTACGATAAATACAGGGAAAGGTGGAAAGTGTGCATGGCGTATATGGAAAAAGGGTGTAGTAGAGAGGTTCTCCTAGTCGGGTACTATAACGTCTTATTCTACTTAATGTTTAGAGTTGGATTAGACGAATACAAGAAAAATATTCTTATTGAGCGGATAAATAGTGGAGAAAAAATGATGATGAAAGATATTTATGGATGGTGTAAAAGTCATCAAGTGCCATTTTGGACAAAGTTTATTTATCGCAGAGACTTTTCGGTCAAAGCTAATATATGGAATTTATATTCGTATTGTAGATTTAAATGGGAGATGGCGAGATAAGAAATAGTTTCTAGTAGTATTGCTTGTGGCGGTATTTGTAAATATATGGTAAAATATAATATCATATTTTGTCGATGTTGGGAGGCGAAAGAATGCCGTCATTAAGTCAGTCAATTATTACGAATATTGGAGCAGACTATATAGAAACATATCTGAAAAAGAAAGGATTTTCCCGGACAGATGAAGAAAAGGGACAGGAATTAAAATATTGGGTAGATAATTTATTAAAAGAGAAAAAAATAGATATTGAAGAATTTGAAGAATTTCTATTTAGTGAATTATTTTGGGGCAAGAGAAAAACAATTCAAATATTTAAGCTTGATAAGACAAAAGATTATAAATATCCTCGTGATTGGGAACTCCCACTAGAGGAGAAGTACAATATTGACTCTTTAAATTTTTTTAATATTTTAGGGTCAATTCCCAATGGTGAAGAACCAAGAAAAATTGCATCTGTATGTTCAGAAGAAAATCTGAAAGGCGAATTGGTAAAAATACGATTATTGTTTGCATGTTATATACAGGTAAACGGGGATAGGGGATATAAAGATTCAGTAGCTTATATACCGGTTGAGGTTGACTTTAGCAGAAAAATTATGCTGATTAAAGCATGGACAAGGCAGCAAATTGCACATGAGGAACATAAAGCGTACAGTCTTATGGATCATATAAAGAGATTGATGGGAATTGAGTTTAAGGTTGCGACAAGAAATTATATGTCAGAACATAAAAAAATTCTCTTTCTTATGAGTAAAAGCCTTATATATGAAGCATATTCTCATGTCCCGACTTATAATGAAATTGAGAGCATAGATGGAGTAATAAAAAATTTTATTGAGGAAACTTTGAGTGGATTATCTCTAAGAAATGTAGAGGTTAATGAACAAGGAAAACTTGTCTTAGCAGAGGGTGTAATGGACTTTGAGGCTGAGGTAAGAAATGTACTTGAGGGTTTGGCAATTAGCGATTATTTCTTTGATAGAGATTTTGACGAAATTTGGAAAATGGGATTAGAAGCAGTTGTAGCAAGGGTAAAGTTTAATGATGAAGAAAGAGTGCTTACTTCATTAAGTGGAGAGAATACTTCAGCACCTATTTTTTGCACTAAGACATTTATGTCACTGAAGAATAGAATGGAAGAAGCTGAGAGAATAGAGACTTTGTGGATTACAATGGATCGAAAGAAAGGAAATTTAAATCTGAAATTCGATGCCTCAAATATGGAATACTTGGAAATATTAATAAAATATGGTATTCGGTTTAACGAGACAGATATGAATTCAGCTTTAGAAATATATGAAAAGTATGAGACAAAACTTAATCAAAAGATTGCAGAACAAAGTAAAATCGCAATCGGTCAATAGTCTTAAAAATATATATCCAGATAAGATTGTTGAGTGGTTGGAAATACCTGAGAGAGAAGTCTATGACTTGATAAAGTATTTGCATGATCAAAGAGTCATTGTGTTTAAGTATAGATTAAAATGTAGTTGTGGAGAAATATGTACAGTGTATGAAAACAAATTAATTCACGACAAGCAAATTAATTGTGAGATATGCGGTAAGGAGTTTACTATAAGTGATATAGAGGAAAAATCGGATATTATTTATGAGATAGACAAAGAAGAATTGCTAGAGTTAGAAAATGGAAATGTTGATTTTAAGATATTACCGGATATTAAAGGAAAAGTTGTTTCAATCACAAAAAAACAGGAAGAAAGGCAGGAGCAAAAAGTTATGGAAATCTTTATGGGGAGCTCGTCAGAGGCAAAGGATTATATGGAGGAAATTGGAGCAAAGATAGAAGAACTTGAGGCAAAGCCGCTATTATGGAATGCAACAGGGAAAGGAATATTTATTCCCGGAACTAATACAATAGATTCCTTGATAGCAATATCAAAGAGAGTACAGGCTGCTGTGTTTATTTTTAATGCGGATGATAAAATATGGAATGATAAATCTGCACTGGAATCTTCAGATACGGTAAGAGATAATGTATTGTTTGAATATGGGTTGTTTATGGGAGCATTGAGTAAAGAGAATGTGTGTTTTGTTTGTAAAGGAAAACCGAAATTGGCCTCTGATTTGAAAGGGATTACATATATTGATGGAGACTTAGGTGATATCCAAGTAAAACTAAAATTAAAGGATTGGATTAATGAAATGAAAAAGTAAAAAGAGTTATGAGAAACTGTTCAAAGATGGACGATTTCGCAACAAAAGGTGGCAAAACGACACTATGAAGTAGATGAAAATGTGTCAATTTATAAAAGATAAAAAGCCGATTTCTTAAAAACGCAGAGATGTGGACTGGCATCTACTGCGTTTTTTGCATATAAGATGAAGTATAGGTTAAATTAAAGAAGATTTCAAAGTTATTAAATATCAGAATGGTTGGTAACGATATTGAAAATCCTATGAGGAATACTACATGGCAATTAGTGGACGGTGTTTGGATGCTATGATTGTTTCTCTGTTGTCATGCCGGACAATAAAAACTTGGACGGAATGAGGCGAATGCTGTGGCGAGGAGCGGTAAAAAATTGTAGGTGGCTTGCACAATTTGCTGTAAGGGTTCTTGTCACATTCTGTGAATAGCTTTTTTTGAGAAAATGTTATAGTGTAATGTTTGGTAGAACACAAAAGGACAAACTGTGAAAGGATATGGTAGAGACCAAAATATGAAAGCATATGGGAAGAAACTATGGTGGATTGAAAACCAGCACTATGGAGATGAACTACATACAGGGATTCCTCTGCCTTCGTCTGGAAAAAAGCGTGGGCAGCGTAGAAAGAGATATGAAAGAATCTTTAAGAAGATGGAAAGACAGCACAGTAAAAATGAAATCAGAAAAATAATAAAATCGATTGATAACGCAGAGGTGTAATGAAAACAGTGCCTACTGCGTTTTATTTATTTTAGGGAAGGATGATAGGAGAATGAGAAAAGAGGCAATTAAAATCAAATGTCCCGATCGGATTCAATTCGGAGATCCCATGTATTTTGAGGATTATAGAAATGATCCAGAGAAACTTCAGAAGCTGGTGGTTGATTACAGACCACAGCCGGGATTTAAGGCAGGCGTGTCGCTGGTGGAAACAGAGCATCCGGAATATCCGGGATTTATAGCCAGGACAATGACGATCTATTTTGCTCCGGAGCAGTATCTTTCCATATACATGGATGGAAAAATGTATGCGTCACAAAAGATAGATCGAAAAGAAATTGGCGTTGATACGGCATGCTATTTGATTGAGGTTGACGGACGATATGAGGATATTAAGACAGGCGGGGACGGTTATTGGGGAGATTACCAGGAACTGTACCGTGAAATAAATGGGAAAAAATATATAGATGCCGTGGTTATTTCGATAGCCATGCCTGATGAACAGTCCTTTGAGGGGATGAAGCATCTGGCAGAGTATTTTTTTGAGGATATGAGCCAGGAGATGGTGACGAAAAAAGCAGGCAGGAAAAAAGAGCAGGAAAGATCGTGATGTTTATTCACAAGTATGACGAGGGAGGCTTGATATGGGCAGTAAAATAACTGAAATAAATAAAGAAACTTTTTGGCAGCTCATTGAAGAAACAAAAAATCAATGCGGACAGGATATGGACGCATCTATTTCCTGGATAAAAAAAGAACTGTTAAGTATGCCGCCGGAACAATCCCTGCAATTTCATACGATTATGCACGGGTACCGGGATGCAGCCGATAAATATGGGCTTTGGACGGTAGCCACCCTTATAAAAGAGTATGGCTGTTCGGATGATGGATTTATTGATTTCAGAGCATGGCTGATTGCACAGGGAAAAGATGTCTATATGGCAGCACTGGAGAATCCGGATTCTTTAGCAAAGGTAGAAAAGTATGGAGATTGTGCATTTGAATCACTTAATTATGTTGGGGATGAAGCTTATCATGAACTGACCGGGCGGAGTGCTTATGAAGATTGCACACCGGAAATGGAAGAAAGGGTGCTGGAGGAAATATCCGGGGAGATCAAATATCATCCCCTGATTGAGTATCCATTGCAGCCGCCGGATGTGGTTACGGTATATCCTGAAATAGGTGACATGATTATGAAAACGCATGGCATCCGCTTTTTCAGCAAAGATTCTTCCATTTGGAATACTTCACTGCCGGAGCTGAAAGCAATGGTAGAAAAAGGGGCAGCTGAGGTACGGAAACTAAAAAAGGCGAAACAAAAAAATAGGGATAAACCCCAAAAGCGAAACGATCCATCCAGATAGGGATAATAGGTAGTTTGCACGATCTGTGGAAGAAAATCTTGTTGCATTCTGTGAATAGCTTTCTCAGCCGAAAATGGTATAGTGTAATGCTTGATAGAACACAATGAATAAGAAGGGAGCGAAGCGGAATGTATGTACAATTAGAAGAACTGTGGATGGATGCCATAGAAATGAAAGTGGGCGAGCAGATCGTAAATTATCTGAGAAAAGAACACCCGGAATACCAGGATATAGAAAAACGGCAGAAGAAACTGATCAAAGATTATCCAATGCTGCAAAAAGCGGTGGATGGAGATGGTACAGTTACTTTAAACGAAAAAGAACACTATGCTTTAAAAGAATACCTGTCTAATCAGGATGACATGGAGCGTCTGGAAAAGGAATACCACTATTATTATGGACAATCCAATGTATTTTCTTACGGGCGGATGTTAAGAAGCATCCAGAAGGAAATCAATCCGGATGGAGATGTGGCAAGAAAGAAAAAACTGGCGGATATGCTGATAGAGGCAAGGACCAGCGATGCAGAGATGGAATTCCTGAAGAAAGATGAAGAATATCAGAAAAGACGGGAAAAATCGCTGCAGCAGGATAAAATCCTAAAATCTATGAATCCACCCAAGGATATCATGGATCAGGTTGACCTGCTTACCTGTTCCATCAATGATTGCTGGAGCCGATACGCCGATCTGATTTACCAGTATGCGCTGGAAGATATCCTGGCATTTCTGATAGAAAGGCAGGGGCTGTGATGGGAAAAGAATGCAGTGATGAAGAATCATAAAAATCTAATCCAGCACAATCAAATCCCGCACCATGATACGGAAAGTTTTAAATGATGGCAGGCAGGCTTTTTCAAAAAAATCCTGGCTGCCGCTTTTTTTGGAAACTCTAACCAGCTAGGGAAAAAATCCCCGCCGCCGGCAGGCACTCCCTTTCCCGACATGTTTTCCGCAGCGGATGTTCAAAGATCCTCCACAGTTTTAAAAATTAAATAGAAGGGATGTGAGCCTATGATTATAGGAATCGACCATGGCTATTATGCCATGAAAACCCCGCATATCTGTTTCCCAACAGGACTGTCCCGGTATGACTATGAGCCATATACGATGCAGAATGTGTTGCAGTATGCGGGGAATTATTATGTCTGCGGTACCGGACGCCAGACGCTTATGAAAGATAAGACCGCCAATGATAATTATTATCTGCTGACTATGGCAGCACTGGCACAGGAGATCGAATACCGCCGGGCAGAGAGAAAAGGAAAGATCATCCTCGCAGCCGGATTGCCGCTTGCAGGTTTTGGAAGGGAAAAGACGGCTTTCCGGCAGTATCTGTTCCGGAAGGAGCAGCCGCTTTGTTTCCGATACGAAAATGAAGCGTATGAACTGACAATCGAGGATGTGAAACTGTTCCCCCAGGGCTATTCTGCGCTTGCTCTCCATCCTGAATACGTCCGGGATGAGCCGTCTGTTCTTTTGGTGGACATTGGCGGCTGGACTGTGGACCTGATGAGGCTGGATAATGCTGTCCCTAATGCGGCTACCTGCCGCAGCCTTGAGCTTGGCGTTATCCGCTGTATTGATGAAACGATGGAACAGGTGCGCAGGAGTACCGGGCTGTCTGTGACAGATATCCAGATCGAGCGTGTCCTGAATGGAAACAGCTGCAGCCTGGATCCAAAAGCCAAAGAGATCATCCAGAAGAATGGGCGCAGTTATACAGAGAGGATCCTGTCTGCCATTATGGAGGCAGGCTTTGACCTGCGGGCAATCCCCTCCGTTTTTATGGGCGGCGGCTCCACCATCGTAAGACGCCACGTGACACCGCAGGACGGGCTTTGCAGGGCTTTTTACCTAACGGACGTAAAAGCCAACGCTGCTGGATATGAACGGATTGTGGGGCAGATGTGCGCGAGGTGAGCCGCCCCGTTTTTTCGTTCCGTCCGACACTGGATGATCCGGAGCATAAGAGGGCATGGGAAATCCTGCAGAGTGTTCCTAATGGACAAAAAAATGCTTTTCTGGTTCAGGCAATCTTACAGTCTGCGGACAGTGAAAAAATGGTGGGGATGATCCGCCAGGTAATCCGGGAAGAACTCCAGAATATGCATTTTGTGTCTGAGAACCCGGTGCAGGCAGAAGCAGATGAAATTCCGGCGCAGATGCTGGATTTCCTGTCTGCGATGGAGGATGGGATGTAAAGGAGGTGGTGCTGTTTTGAAAGTATAGATACATCTATGTATTGTTGGTTATGCAATGATCTGGAAGCCGATGTTTGTTGGGTATTGTGAATAGCTTTGTATGCATCTTTGGAGTATGGTGTGTATAACAAAAGAAAGGAGAGAGCGCAGATGGAAATGAAGAACATATGCGGCAGGATCCCGGTTGAACTCCATGCGAAGGTCAGAGGGGAGATCGAACAGCGTGGGATCAGCACACCAGAATTTCTGCAACAGGTAATCGAAGAACATTTTATGGAAAAAGGAGTGGACCAGATGGCAGCAAGAACAATCGCAGTACAGGTAACAGAGGAATTATTCGGAAGGCTCAAAGCAGTAGTCGCATGGAAGGGATGCAAACAGAAGGATTTCCTTATAAGCATCATCGAGAAAGCAGTCAGGGAAATAGAGGACGAGCAGGAGAATGCGAGAAGGGCAAAAGAAATTGCAGCGTCCCAGCAGGAAGCTGCAGAAGGGGCTGAGGAAGAACCGGAGGGCGCCGAAGAAGAACCAGAAGGAACTGAGGAAGAACTGGAGGGTGCCGGGGAAGAACCGGAAGAAACTGAGGGAGAATCGGAATCCGAAGAACCGGAGGTGACCGAAGAATCCGAAACAGTGCTGCCAGCCGGGAAACCAGAGGATACCAAAGCAGAGCTGGATGAGCCAGAAGGAAAAGATGAGGGTGAAGAACCGATAGAAGCATAAGTAGCAGATAGATGGAAAACAGCAGATTAAAAACAGAGAAAACGGTGTGGCCAAAAGCCATGCCGTTTTTTTTTTCAGAAAGGAGGCGGATAGCCGGAACGATTCGATTTTTTGATTTATTCAGCGGAATCGGTGGATTCCGTGAAGGACTTAAGCGTGCCGGGGGCTTTGAATGTGTCGGACACTGCGAAATGGACTCTTATGCGGATACGAACTACCGAAGGCTGTTCGATACGGAAGGGGAGTGGTATTGTGACGATGCAAGAAAAATTGAAACAGGAGCCATGCCGGACTTTGATCTTTTATGCGCAGGATTTCCTTGCCAGGCTTTCTCCATCGCTGGAAAACGTGGAGGCTTTGGCGATGCCAGAGGAACCCTGTTCTTTGAAGCTGCCAGACTGGTTGCAGACAAACGACCTGCGTATTTTCTCCTTGAGAATGTTCCCGGACTCTTATCGCATGACAAAGGGAGGACGTTTCACACCATCCTCGGTACGTTTTCTGAGCTGGGGTACCATGTCGAATGGAAGGTGCTTAACAGCAAGGATTTCGGAGTCCCGCAGTCAAGAAAGCGGGTGTATCTTATCGGATATCTTGATGGAAGATGTGCCGGAAAAATATTACCTGTCCCAGTACCAAACGGAGCAGCTCTTATACAAATCCTTGCAGGAAGCCAGGGGAAAAGAGTCTACGATCCCGCCGGAGTAAGCTGCACGCTTACTTCACAGGCCGGGGGAATGGGAGGCAAGACCGGGCTCTATGAAGTGGGGATCCCAATCAAGGAGAATACGAAAAAAGGATACAAGATGGCATACCCCGGCGACAGCATTGACCTTGGGTATGCGAACTTAAACACCCGCAGGGGGAGAGTCGGGCATGAGATCGCCCATACACTGACAACAGAGAGCCAGCAGGGAACGGTTCACTTTGTGGATCTGTCTGTTCCGCCGCTTGTGACGGAACACGCCCGCTGTCTGAATACAAGGCAGGATTCCAGTATCCATAAGCATAAGGGAGAGAGTTCCGGTGTCCTTGTTGAGACAGGGCCGAGGGCGATCCTGACACCGGACAGGCTTAAAAAAAGGCAGAATGGACGGAGGATGAAAGAGCCGGAGGAACCGATGTTTACGATCACGGCGACAGACCGCCATGGCGTTGTTTATCATGGACGGATCCGCAGGCTGATCCCCAGGGAATGTCTGCGGCTGCAGGGCTATTACGACAGCCAGATCGACCGGATGATCGTGGGTATGTCTGACAGGCAGCTTTACAAGCAGGCCGGGAATGGTGTGACTGTGACGGTTGTCGAAGCCATTGGCAGGAACCTGAAAGCGGTGGATGAAGAACTAAGACTGGAGGATACTGTTTATGCCGATTGATCTTCGGGACCAGTATTTTGGCACAGAGATCGAGATGACAGGGATTACCAGGGAACGTGCGGCTCAAGTGGTAGCAGAAATGTTTGATACGGACTGTTACCACAGATCTTCGTATGATTCGTGGTGTGTGCGCGACCAGCAGGGGAAGGAATGGAAATTTTCCCGTGACACCAGCATTGTGACGGAACGAAAAGTGAGAGGCCGCAAGACAATGGCTGATGAGGATTATTCAACCGAGATGGTGAGCCCGAAACTGGAGTATTCCGAAATGGGAAAGCTGCAGGAAGTTGTCCGGTGCCTGCGCCATCATGGGGCGTTTGTCAATGGTTCCTGTGGCCAGCATGTCCATGTGGATGCATCTAACCACACGCCAAGAAGCCTGAAGAATGCCATGACGATCATGTATTCCAAAGAGGATATCCTGTTTAAAGCACTAAAAGTACAAAGCGAAAGGGCAGATCAATACTGCCAGAAGGTTCGGCCTGCTGTGCTGGAAAAGATCCGGAAGATGCCAAACAGCACGATCTCCATGGAGAAATTCAAACAGGCTTGGTATGAGGGCGGTGACGGAAGCGGCAGCCATTACCATTGGAGCCGCTATTATGCTTTGAACCTGCATGCGGTGTTCTCGAAAGGGACGCTGGAATGGCGCTGTTTTGAAAGCACGCTCCATGCAGGGCAGGTGCGGGCGAACATCACGCTGGCACTGGCGATCTCGGCACAGGCCATCAACCAGAAATGCACACAGATGCGGAAAACGGAGATATCAGAAAATCCCGCATTTACATTCCGTACATTTCTTTTAAGGCTTGGCCTGCTCGGGCCGGAATATAAAAATGTCCGGGAACACCTTTTGAAGAATCTGGAAGGTGACCGGGCGTGGCGATATGACAAGAGCCAGTATGCCTGCTTACAGCAAAGAAACCGGGGGCAGGAACCCCGGTAACACGACAATTGAATAGGAAAGAAATAAAACCAGCCGGATAGAGCAACATCTTTCCGGCTTATTTTTTGAAAGGAAGAACAGACCATGAAAATGAAAAGAAATATGAAACGTATCGTATCCGGCCTGCTGGCTGCGGTAACGATCCTCTCCGGAGCCTTATCACCTTTGGCTGCCTCTGCTACAGAAACAGGCCAGGAGGAAAAGAAGCCCTCGGTGTATGAGGAAGTCAAAGACCAACTGGATGAGGATGAAGTGGTTACCGCACATGACTATGAGGTGGCGGTTGGCAGTGATTTTGACATTACTTTTGATTTTACTGGCATCGACATCATCGATGACAACAAAGTAAAAGTCACATTTGAAGAAGCGAAAAATACAAAAGGGGAAGATTTTTCCACAGACCATGCCGATACCTATAAGGCGGTCTATTATGTGGAGCCGCAGACTACGGACCATCCTGTTTACCAGATCAGCCGAAACGTGTCAGTAAAGGATACAGGAGCCGTCTTACGCAGCAGCGTGGAAACAGAGTCTGAGAGCCAGGACTCAGGGCAGACAGAAGAATCCCAGGATGACGGGGAGGATGCCTCGCAGACGGAAAGCCAGGAGACAGAACAACAGACAGAGCCACAGACGGAACCGCAGACAGACGGTGAGCCGGATAGTTCTTTGCAGACAGAGGGATTAACGGAGACAGAGCTGGATGAAGCACTTGAAGAAGCGGAAACGCAGGATACTGTGGATGAGGAAAGCGGTCTGTCTGTTTCCGATGTCATGGAGCAGGCCGTGGAGGAAGAAGTCGGGCTGTTTGCGCTTGAAGCAGGGGAGAGCGTTACCTTTATGGCTTCTGCGAGAGCCAATACCGGGAATTTAAGTGTAACGGTAACAAAAGGTTCCTGGTATTATTATGCAGATTATGGCCTTGGAACTTATCTGACCTGCCCATACACGGTTCAGTTTGGAAATATCACTGCAACTGCTTATTGCGTGCAGCCATCCAAGCCGGGACCGGGAGATGGCGTGTACACGATCAACAAGCTCTCAGATGGAAAGACGCTGGCAAAAGTATGCTATTACGGAACGAAAGCCAGTGGTGAGAATGGGTTCTTTGATGAAAAGCATCCGGATTTTTCCACAGGAAAACGCTTTATCATTACCCATCTGGCGGCTGCTTATGCCAATGGAAGCGGTGACGCTTTTTCTGGTACGAATTCTACCGGACAGGCGCTGGCAATGGAACTTTACAATTACTGTGTGAGCCAGCCGGATATCCCGGATGTAGCGATGTCCTTTTCTGATGCGGATGTGACCGCATATATTGACGGGAACTCACAGCGGACAAAAGAGATCACATTTAATGCGGATGAACTGCAGACGATCACCATGAAACTGCCAAATGGCGTCAAATTCCATAACGTAACGACCGGAAAGACCAGTGCGGCGGGCGCAAGTGTGGAAGTAAGCGGTGGTACAAAGTTTTATCTTTCCGCACCGCTGACACAGGCAGAGGATGTAAAGGATGCCTGGAGCGTTACGATGAAGGGAAGCATCACCAAGGATTTCAGTGCTTATAAGATCACCACCGGATCCGGTACACAGGACCTGGCTCTTGTATTTGGCGAGGGCGTGGATGATGAAAAATATGTGGATTTCAAAGTAAGCTGGGTGAAGGTGGCAACCGTTGAGATCATAAAAAAGGACAGCCAGACAGGAAACGGGCTTGCAGGTGCCGTATATGGCATTTACAGTGACAAAGACTGTACGAAGCTGATCGCCCAAATGCCGGCCACTGACAGCAATGGCGCTTCCAGCCTGATGATCACAAAGACACAGGATACCGTATATCTGAAAGAGATTTCTGTCCCGGCCGGGTATCTGATCGATACCAAGGCGTATGGCGTAAAACTTGTGCTTGGGAAAACTGTCACACAGAATGTGACGGATGAGCGTGTCAGAGGCACGATCCATCTGGTAAAGAAAGATAAAGAAACAGGGGAAGTGACACAGGGCGATGCGGTCTTTGAGGGTGCAGTGTATGGACTGTTTGCCCGTGAGGATATCGTGCATCCGGATGGAAAGACAGGCGTCCTCTATAAAGCAGGTACCCAGGTTACCACACTGACTGTGGACGCAAAGGGAAATGCATCCGTGGAGGACCTGTACCTGGGAAAATATTATGTGAAAGAGCTTACCCCTCCGGTTGGATACCTTGCGGATGAAAAAGAGCATGATATCGATGTAAGCTATGAGGGTGACAAGGTGAAAACTGTGGAGCGTACCGCAGAATCCCCGGAACAGGTGATCAAGCAGCCGTTCCAGGTGATCAAAGCGGCGAATAATGGTAAGACGGATGCGGACCTTTTATCCGGTGCCGGATTTTCCGCATACCTTGTAAGCAGCCTGAAAACCAAAGCGGACGGTTCCTATGATTTTGCATCCGCAGAGCCAGTCGTGCTGACCGCAGATGGAAAAACAGAAATGTTTACCGATGAAAAGGGATACGCATGCTCAATCCCGATCCCTTATGGGACTTATGTCGTGCGTGAGACAACAACCCCGCATAACTTCACCCCGGTGGATGATTTTATGGTGACGATATCGGAGAATAAGACCGAACCGCAGACATGGCGGGTACTGCTGGATGATGAGTTCGAGGCGAAGCTAAAGATCATCAAGAAAGATGATGAAACCAAACAGCCTGTGCTGGTTCCTAATACGGAATTTAAGGTCTACGATCTGGATAACGGGAAATATGTGGAACAGGTAACAACGTATCCGCATACCACCGTGCATAAATCCTATTTTACCAATGAGGAAGGATACCTGATCCTGCCGGAGAACCTGCAGCCGGGAAATTACCGGATCGAGGAAGTGACAGCCCCGGACGGATATACGTTAAATACAGGCTATGTAGAAATCAAAGTGGATTCCAATACCGCATATCAGGTGGATGGCGTGAGCAAAGATGCCATCATCGAAGTGGCTTATGAGAACCACCCGGCAAAGGGTGAACTTGTCATCCATAAGGATGGGGAAGTGCTGTCCGGATTTGATAAGGATTTCTACTATGAGGCGGCAGACCTTGCAGGCGCTGTATTTAAGGTATACGCTACAGAGGATATCTACACCGCAGACCATCAGACGGGTGAATCCGGGAACCGCAATCTGGAGTATGCTTCCGGTGCTCTGGTAGCGACCGTGACAACAGACGGGGAAGGTAAGGCAGTGATAGAGGACCTGCCGCTTGGAAAATACCGGATCGAAGAAGTGACTGCGCCAGAAGGTTATGTCCTGAATGCTTCTTCAAAGGAAGTGGAGTTTGTCTATGAAGGGCAGGACACTCCGGTCATTACAGAAACCGCAGAGTTTACCAATGACAGGCAGAAAGTCAGCATCACGGTAGAGAAGCAGGACGCAGAAAACGGAGCGGTTGTAGCGGGAGCCGAGTTCGGCCTTTATAATGCAGAGGATATCGTATCCGGTGACAAGACTCTCGTAACAGCAGACACCCTTCTGGAAACGGTAACCAGTGATGAAAAAGGACAGGCAGCCTTTACGCTTGATCTTCCGCTCGGAAAGTATTATGTGAAAGAACTGGCAGCGCCGGCCGGATTCGTATCTTCGGATGAGATCCTCGCTTTTGACGCTTCCTATCAGGGACAGGATATCCCAGTGGTGAAACTGGAATCCGTAAAGAAGAATGAGCCAACAACGGTCGAGATCACGAAATCGGATATCACCACAGGCGTGGAACTTTCCGGCGCATCCCTATCTGTCATCGATAAAGACGGAAATACGGTTGACAGCTGGGTATCCGTAAAAGATGAGCCGCATGTCATGAAACGTCTGACAGCCGGAGAGACCTATACACTGCGCGAATCTTTTGCACCGTTTGGTTACCTGAAAACAACGAATATCACCTTTACTGTGGAAGATACAGCCGAGATCCAGAAAGTGGAGATGAAGGATGAGGTGCCAACGGCAACGCTGATCGTTAATAAAAAGGGTGAATTCCTCGACAGCGTGACATTAGTCAGCCAGGTAAAAGGGGTTGTAGAGCATATCTTTAACTATATTACCGGGAACCTGACGGATGTTACTTTTGAAATCTATGCAGCCGAGGATATCAAAGCAGCCGATGGCGTCAGCGAAGATCATTATAAAAAGGATGAGCTGGTCGAGACGGTAACAACCGATGAAACGGGTATCGCAAAAGTGGAGAACCTGCCTGTCGGAAAATACTATGTGGTTGAAGTCGGCACAGCTTATGGCTACGTGCTGGATGGGGAACCGAGATATGTGGACCTTACTTACCGTGACCAGGATACCCCGGTCGTGGTATATGATGAGGACTGGCAGAACAACAGACAGAGGGCGGTCGTGTCCGTATTAAAGAAAGAAAAGGACAGCGACCGTGTACTGGAGGGAGCGATCTTCGGGCTTTACACGAAAGAAGATATCCTGTCTGCATCGGGGAAAGTCCTGATCGAAGCAGATACAGTCATTGAACTGAAGTCTACGGATGCAGAAGGGAAGATTACCTTTGTAGCAGATCTCCCGGTGGACGGAAAATATTATGTGAAAGAGTTCTATGCCCCTGCTGGATTCGCAACGACAGATGAGGTAAAAGAATTCACGTTTGAATATCAGGGCGGGGATACTGCGGAAGTTTCCTATGCATTTACTTTTGAGGATGAGCCGACCACTGTGGAGGTCACAAAATCGGATTTAACCACCGGGGAGGAACTGCCGGGGGCAAAGCTTCAGGTAGTTGATGAATCCGGTAAAATCGTGGATGAATGGGTGTCTGAAAAAGAACCCCATGTGATCAAAGAACTGGCAGTCGGCAAGACTTACACGCTGGTCGAAACGAAACCTGCGGATGGATATGTGACAGCAGAACGTGTTGAATTTACCATTGAGGATACCGTGGAGATCCAGAAAGTCAAGATGGAGGACGATGTAAGCAAAGTGGAGATCAGCAAGACGGATATCACCGGAAAGAAAGAGCTGCCGGGAGCGAAACTGACGATCCTCGACAGTGAGGGAAAGGTAGTGGAGAGCTGGGTATCTTCTGATAAGCCGCATTATATTGAAAAACTGCCAATCGGCACATACACTCTGCGCGAGGAACAGGCACCGGACGGTTATCTGGTAGCCGAGGATATTACCTTTGAAGTGAAAGATACCGCTGAAATCCAGAAAGTTATCATGAAGGATGAGGCAAAACCGACCGATGTGCCGAAAACAGGGGATGAGACGAACCTCTGGATCCCGGTCATCCTGATGCTTTTGTCCGCAGCCGGATTAGCCGGATTTGCGGTAAGCAGAAGAAAGAAGAAGCATAAAAATGGTTAACAGCCATAAACCGATGGGAGCCTGCCATGATGCGGGCTCCTATATTTTAAACCAAAATCAGAAAGAAGGTGGCAGATTGGCAGAGACACTGTATTTTGCCTATGGAAGCAATATGAACCTGGATCAGATGGACTTTAGGTGTCCGGCCGCAGAGGTAGTGGGAAATGTCCGGCTGGATGATTACCGCCTTGCTTTCTGCAGCCAGAATCCTGAAAGCGGCGTGGCAACAATCCTGCCGGAAAAGGGCAGCCATGTGGATGGCGTTTTATGGAGGATCACCGGGGCGTGTGAAAAGAGCCTGAACCGATATGAAGGATATCCATACCTGTATGGGAAGAAAACCATCCATGTCAGGGCAGAAGATGGAACCGCCTATCAGTGCATGGTGTATGTCATGAATGTGCCCCATAAAGACTACCCGGCCCGGCCATCGGATTTTTATCTGCATGGGATCATAGAGGGGTGCAAACAGAATGGGATCCCAACGGAGCCGATCATGGATGCCGTATGCCGGACAGAAAAGGAAGTGAAAGCCAGGAATGCAAAAAGCAGGAAAAAGGGATGGGAGCGGTGATCCATGCAGATATCAGGCTTTCATCCGCTGGATGTTGCAGCTGCTCCTGATTCTGGTTTTTTGTACCAGCGCGGGGATCCTGTATTATCATATGGTAGCTGTACCGGAAGAAAACCGGGAACTGGCAGAGACACTGAAGGATGATTTTCCGGGAGAACATCTTCCGGAGGAAACCTCCGGGGAAGGGCAGCCAGCTGGGGAAAAAAGCACTGTGCCGCCTCTCGTGGATCTCGCAGCCTTACAGGAACAATACCCGGATGTGAAAGGGTGGCTCGCAATCCCGGACACAGGCATCGATTACCCTGTCCTCCAGGGCAGTGCGGATGAGCCGGAATATTATCTGCGCCGGAATTATAAAGGCGAATCAGATATCAATGGGAGCCTGTTTCTGCAATGGAACTGCGATGTCCGGGAGGGGGAGAACCTTATCATATACGGGCATAACATGAACAGCGGTGTAATGTTCGGGAACCTTGACAGATATGCGTCTTACGACTACTGCAAGGAACACCCGGCTGTTCTTTTCCAGACTATGGATGGCGTATCTGTCTATACTGTCGTGGCAGTCCTGAAAGCAGATGTCTCTATGTTCCCATTCCAGCAGGTTTCTTTTCAGGAACCGGACGGGCTTTTTTCCTATATTGCGCAGGCAAAAGCCCTGGAACTGTTCGACAATGGAAAAAATCCTGCAACGGATGACGTGAAACAGGTGCTTACGCTGGTAACGTGTTCGTATGAATGGAACGGTGCCAGGAACATCGTAGTGGCTGTTCGGGAACCCGGTTCTTAACATCTGCAGGAATCTCTCTATGGGAGATGTAGTCCTGTGCTTGATGGATAAAAATAAAGAAAATAAGAAATAAAAATGTCAATAAGGCGGGATATGTCCGGGATCAGGATGTATCCCGCCTTTTATAAAAAGAAAGGTTGGGATTTGATTATGAAACGATTATATACAGCAGAATCTGTCACGGAAGGGCATCCGGATAAACTGTGCGACCTGATCGCAGACAGCATTCTGGATGAGTGTTTGAAGTTTGATCCGGAATCAAGGGTAGCCTGCGAAGTGCTGGCAACGAAAGGGATGATCCTGGCAGCCGGGGAGATTACCAGTACCCATGAGCCGTATGTGTTTGGGATTATGAAAAAGGTGCTTTCGGATGTGGGATACTGTGCGGATAACATCCAGATGGATGCGCTGATCCACCAGCAGAGTCCGGATATTGCAAGGGCCGTGGAGTGTTCGAGGGAGAAACGCTGCGGTCTTCCGCCCAACCAGCCAGGCTGGGAGAATGGTGCCGGGGACCAGGGCGTGATGATCGGCTATGCCTGTGACGAGACGCCGCAGTTTCTGCCGATGCCCGTGGTACTGGCGAACCGGATTGTCCGGGAACTGGCTGCAAGCAGGCGGAGCCATTTTATTGAGGGGATCCTGCCGGATGGAAAGGCACAGGTAACAGTGGAATATGAGGATGGCAGGCCAGTCCGTCTGGACAGCGTGGTCGTGTCCTGCCAGCATACAAAGGATAAGAACCTGAAGAAGCTGGAGCAGGAGATCAGGAACAAAGTGCTGACTCCAGCTCTGCGTCTGCTTCCTGCGGATGAGGATACGGCTGTTTACATCAATCCGTCAGGGAGATTTGTCTGCGGCGGGCTGGATGCGGATACCGGCCTTACCGGACGGAAACTGATGGTGGATACTTATGGAAGTATTGTTCCGCATGGCGGCGGGGCTTTCTCTGGAAAAGACTGTTCGAAAGTAGACCGATCCGGTGCGTATATGGCCAGGTATATTGCCAAGAACATGGTAGCCGCCGGCCTTGCCAGCCAATGCCAGGTGTCCCTTGCTTACGCTATCGGCGTGGCACAGCCGGTCATGGTGCAGGTGGAAACCTTTGGAACGGGAAAAATCTGTGCGGATGACTGCCTTGCGGCGGCGATCCCATTGGTGTTCGCCCTGACACCGAACCAGATCATGGATACGCTGCGTTTAAAGCGGCCGATCTTTAAACAGACTGCGGTATATGGGCATTTTGGAAGAAAGGAATTTCCGTGGGAGCGGCCAGATAAGGTGGAAGCACTGCGGAATACTGTCATGTAATGCCATGGGTCAGTGAAGAGCAGATCCAGGAACTGAAGAAGATCCGGGCGTATGAGTATCTGAGGGAGAACCAGCCTTACCGTCTTAAGAAAACCAGGACGGTCAATGAATGGGAACTGACGGATCATGACAGCTTCAAGATTAACGAGGTAACCAGTAAATGGCACTGGAAATCGAGGGATATTGGCGGCATCAGTGCCCTGCGGTTTCTGACACAGGTAGATGGGTGCAGTTTTATGGAAGCGGTCAGTCTGCTGCAGGAAGGAAATTTTATCTGTATCCCGCAGGAAGTTCCACCACCGGAGAGGAAACCGTTTGTGCTGCCGGAAAAGAATATGAACAACCGCAGGATCCTGCAATACCTGTCCGGGAGAGGTATCAGCGAGGCCGTCATCCGGCACTGTCTGAGATTGGGAATCCTCTATGAGAGCAGACCATACCATAACGCTGTGTTCGTTGGACGGGATGAAAACGGGAAAGCCCGGTATGCTTTTCTTCGTGGGATTTATGATAATGGAAAAAAATCCTTTAAGATCGAGCAGGCAGGAAGTGAAAAAGCGTATGCGTTTTGTGTGCCTCCCCAAAAGGATTCCAAGCGGGTAGCGGTTTACGAAGCCTGTATTGACGCACTGGCCCATCTGACGCTGGAGGGCGGCAGTCTGGATAAATACCGTCTGGAGCTTGGCGGGATCAGTGCGCCAAAAGAAGGGGAAGTGTACCGGGAGATGAAGAATCCGCCTGCGTTGGAGTATTTTCTATCAAAGCACCCGGAGATTGAAGAAATCGAGATCTGTACGGATAACGATTTTGCAGGGCGGTGGGCATGTGCCAGTCTAAAAAAAGCCTACGGAGCGGCCTATCGGATCATAGAGAACCTGCCGCAGATCAAAGGGGCGGACTATGCGGATCTGGCGAAGATGAAAAAGGAAGAAAAGAAAAAGGTGCGTACAGCACCAGAGAGGTAGGTGATGCTGGTGGAACAGGAAGAAAACATGCAGATAGAACTGCTGACACCCCTGACAGCGGAATTTATTCCGGACGAAAGTGATTGGGACGGTCTGGAGGAAGAGGATGGCGTGTGGAGCCAGGATTCTGACAGCCAGTCATTGGATGGAGCAGATCTTGTCCAGTATAAAGAAGCAATCCAGGATATGGTGGATAAAGAAAACTCATTTGGCAGCGAGGATGGAAAACCATGTAACCTGATGCAGTATTTTGACGGCAGCCCAGCCATAAAAGAAAAGGTGGAAAGCGCTGTAGTGTCTGTAAAGGAAGTCGATCATGTTCTGTACGGATGCGTCACGCTCCAGCTCAAAGACCATCTGCAATCGAATGAGATGCCGGAACTGTGTGAGTATATCACCGGGCAGTATAGTGACGGATGGGGAGAAGGATTTGAACAGCGGGATATTCCCGTAGAGGATGGAAATTTAAATGTTCATTTCTGGCAGTGTGGCAGAGACTTCCGGTTTTTGGCGGCATCAGAGATACAGGCTCCAGCAGAGGAAAGAAAAGTGGAGGAAACTGTGCGCCGCCCCAGAATGAAACTGCTGGGGCATGATGGCAATATTTTTTCCATTATGGGAGATGCCAGAAGGCTGCTTGTGGGAAACGGGCAGGGCAGGGAAGCGGATGAGATGTTCCAGAGAGTGCAAAGTTGCGGCAACTATTATCAGGCTCTTGGGATTATCAGCGAATATGTGGAAACGGAATTGAGTGTGCCAAGATTAGAGAAGGAAAAGCCGCATAAGAAGCCGGAGAAAGGAGGTACCAGCCGATGAGCCGGAAGAAATATGAAATTACAGAGGCTGCGCACCCGAAGTATCCATGGTTGCACCGTATTCGTGCTATATGCCAGGTAAATGAACAGGTCAGTCCTGGAATGCTTGGAGGATATGTTCAGACAGAAGATAATCTGTCCCAGGAGGGAACCTGCTGGATCTATGATCAGGCGGTCTGCTGTGAAGAAGCTGCGGTTGCAGATGACGGACGGATGTTTGATGGCGCCGTGGCACGGGGGAGCGCATTGGTAGGCGGCGATGCCAGAATGTTTGAGCGGGCAATGGCAGAGGGGAACAGCAGTTTTTTCAGTGGCGAACTGAAGGAGGATGCAAGGCTCGCCGGAAATGCGGTAGTCCAGCAGTCAGACAATGGCCTGTCCCCGCTGATTGGGGGAAAGAGCAATGTTTACGGGACCGTCTGCGGCTGGTTTGTTGTCAATGACAATATCTTTGAGGGAGAACATTACGTAAACCGCACGGAAGATATGTTCATTCTGAAGGAGGGAAAACGGGAAGTGCTGGTAAAACAGCGGAAACTGGAGCCGCCAGAGGAATACCGGAAGGGAAAAAATAAAAGAGAAGATAGAGAACGATAAAGGAAAGGATGATGCCTATGGAGAATAACCTGCAACTTGATAACCTGATGAAAGAAGGGACATTCCCGGTGGAGTCTGTCGGCGGTGACAGGTGGCGTATCCTGCATGGAGATACGCTGCAGCTTGTACAGGCGTTCCGTCCGGGAATTTTTGATGCCCTGATCACAGATCCGCCGTATGCTTCCGGTGGTACGAAGCAGAATGAGCGCAACCGTACCACCAACCAGAAGTACAGCAGCATGCGGGCAGAAAATGCCCTGCCCGATTTTGACGGGGATAACAAAGACCAGCGTTCCTGGACCCATTGGATGGCAGAGTGGCTGTATGATGCGAGAAAAGCGTGTAAGAAAGGCGCGCCCATCTGCCTGTTTATTGACTGGAGGCAGTATCCGTCCATCACCGATGCCCTGCAGTGGGCAGGCTGGATCTGGAGAGGGACTGCTGTGTGGGATAAGGGGAATTCCCGTCCGCAAAAGGGCCGCTTTCGTCAGCAGGCTGAATATATCGTGTGGGGGAGCAATGGTCCGATGCCTGTGAACCGTCCGGTATCCTGCTTACCCGGCGTTTTCCGTTATGGGAATCCGCAGAACCGCATCCATGTGACGGAGAAGCCCTTGCAGCTGATGAAAGATGTTATCCAGATCTGTGAGCCGGGAGGCCGCATCCTGGATCCGTTTGCCGGGGCAGGAACAACGATCCTTGCTGCAGTGGAAGAAGGATATGAGGCAGTGGGCATTGAAGTGACAGACGCTTATTATAAGCTTGGCACTGACCGTGTGCAGTTTGCCTTAAATGCAGCCGCTGGAGAGAATGACGGACAAAATGCGTGAGAGTGAAATGAATCCATATTATCGGGAGCGAAAAAGGGAACTGAATCACCAACTCTATGAAAGGGTGCAATCAGAGCTGGCGGTTTTCTATAAAGAAATGCTCAGAAGAACACCAGAGGAAATTTATGAATCAGCCCATGAGATTGTCGCCAGGTATGAGATTGCTGCCGCTTTTTCCGGCACGGATTATTCTCCAGCGAGTGTGAGGGCTTTGTTAAAATCCCCGAACCTGCTGGATGATATATATAAAGAATGGCAGGAGCATGGGAGCCTGCCGCCAGGAGGCTTGAAAGAGCTGATTGAGGAATTTCGGAAATACATGGTAAAGACAGAGCAGATATTGTCAGGACAGGAGCGGTAGGCATCCACATGGATGTCCTTTCCTTCTGATAGAAAAAGATAGGCATCCATGTGGATGCCGGAAAGGAGGCGCACAATGGAACAGGCGTTGGCTTATGTGTGCTGCCCTGCGGATGAGGGCAGGGCGAAAGTACAGAAATACTGCCGGAAGATTTATGAACTGGGCTATGTCCCTATCTGTCCGCAGTATGCATTTGCACCATTTTTGGATGATGGCGTAGCAGAGGAACAGCAGGATAAAACCAAGATGTCCCACCTGATCTTAAAGAGGTGCCGGATGGTGGTGGTCTGCGGGAAAGAGGTGTCTGGCACCATGAACAGTGAGATCAGCATGGCAGACAGGCTCCATATCATCTGCACGACACTGGATGGGCTGATAAAGATCAAGGAGGCAGAATGAACCGGGCAGAGTTTTATCAGATGATAGGAACCGGGATACGGAGATACCTGCCAATGGGCTATCAGGAGTATCAGGTTCATATCAAAGAAGCAGAGATCAGCGGAGAGAAGAATGCCCTGCTGGTCATGGAAAAGGAAGGAATAAAAAATATGCCAGTCATGAGTCTGGAAACCTATCTGGACAGAGTGAAGGGCGGTGAGGATGAGAAAGCGGTGCTGATCGATATAGCGGTGGATTATGCCAGGATGGTATCGATACAGCGCCGGAGTCAGCACCGTCAGATGGCACGGTGAATTATTAACCGATACAGCAGATCAGAATCACTGACTCTGACTGAGTGACTGAATCAGGCGGTGCGACTGGTTTGGCAAGCATAGCGTTTGGATATCCAAACGCACTTTGGGGAGAACCCCAAACCCCCGTGAACGAAAGGAGAATGAAGAAATGGGAATGATAAGTGTATTTGTAGGCGCCATGGTGGGCGGCTGTTTTGGAGTTATTATCACGAGCCTTGCGGTTGCCGCAAAAAGAGCAGATGAGCAGAATGGTGTTTATGAAATAGAAAAGAGGTGTGTGCCGGAACCGGCTCCGCCAGTATCCGATGAACGGATCATCCGTTTTACGGATCCAAACGGCATCTTGCTGTTTACCATTCCCGATGGGGCTTGCGTGGACCTGATGTATGGTGATGGGGAAAGGGTGGCAGGAATCTGCCACTATCTGGATCAGGATCATGCCGAGATCAATGGCATGAAGTGGCAGATGACAGAATTTGCCCTCCAGATGCAGATAAGGGGGATCCTGTTTTCCCCGTCTATGATTGAATGATGAGAAAGAGGGTGTGCCATGAAGAAAAAGATAATTGCAGCGTTGATCGTAACCGGCCTTGTGGCTGGTTTTATTTTTTGGAAAAAGGAGGCACATGATTGGTAGAAAAACAGGAAAACAGCGTGCTCTATTATCCGATCCGTGAGGATGCGGCACGCAGGACAAAGGAGATGAACAGTTTTTCTGATTATAAAGAGGGAAGTGCTACCGCAGAATACAGGCGGTGTGTGGACCAGGCAGTGGAGATCGCGAAACAGCAGAAAGAAAAAGTGGATCCCATCTATCATGGAAAGATCGATGCACTTGTAGATAACTATGCCCGGAAACTGGCGGATAACATGAACCGGGGATTTGAGATCGATGCCCGTGTGCCATCGGTAATGGTTGCCGGGCCATCGAATTTCCCAACCGGGAAAAAGGAAAAGCAGAATGCTGCCAGGGCTCAGAACATGGAAGAATGGCGGCAGGTGCAGGGCATTCTGGATAAGATCAAGAGTACGGGCATGGGAGGCATCCGTGCAGACCATCCCCATGCGGTTGAACAGTTGGAGCAGAAGCTGAAGGGGCTGGAGCAGTCCCAACAGACGCTGAAAGAGGTAAATGCATATTACCGAAAGCACAAGACGCTGGATGGGTGTACAGCACTCAGTGCGGCGGAGATAGAAAAACTCAAGGCATCGATGGCACAGCCCTGGCATTTGGGAGATAAGCCGTTCGCATCTTATGTTTTGTCAAATAACAGTGCCGAGATCCGGCGCATTCGATCACGCATTGCAGAGCTGAAAGAATATGCGGAAACGGGATTCCGGGGATGGGAGTTTGCCGGGGGAAAGGCTGTGGCGAATCAGGAGATGAACCGCCTGCAGCTTATTTTTGAAGGAAAGCCGTCTGCTGAGGAACGGCAGATACTTCGCAGAAATGGGTTCAAATGGGCACCAAGCGCCAGTGCATGGCAGAGACAGCTAAACCAGCAGGCAATCGCAGCCGCTGGCAGGATTGATTTTATCAGGCCGCTCTCAGGAGAGCATCCCCGCGACCTGCAGCCGAAAGCCAAGCAGAGTCCGGGCAGAGACGAGACGGTGCGGTAATACAGCAGATAGAGAGAAGAATGGGGTGAAGATTATAAATGGATTTAAATAAAAGACAGACCGGGCGGTTCATGGGAAACGAAGTTATTTTCATTCCGCCCGGAATTTAATTTGGAAAGAAGGTGTGCCATGAAAAAGAAAGTGATTGCAGGAACCATCGTTGTATCGCTGCTTGCTGCCCTCATAATTCTGAAGAAGAAAGGGGAAATGTAAGTGGAAGATGCAAAAAAGAATGATACCGCAGAATTCGTAAGGAAACCCATAAACATGCGTGATTTGAAAGAACAATATTATAGGAGTTTCCGCCGTGGCTTTGAAGTAGAAAAAATTGCGGAGCTTTCCAGGGAACAATTTGAAAGATTCTCTGGTGAACTGTATGGGTATTATCGGTTTTTATATGATAACCGGGATGTCATGTACACGGAGCCGGGAGATCGGAACATGCATTGTATCCTTGTGACGACTTCCGAGTATAGGGAAGGGATTCTGGTAGAGGCGGAAGGATATGCGTATCCAAGATATGCGGCATTCGTCCCTGACTGCCGGAAGATCGAACTTGCCGGAAAAGAGGTGCTGGCGCAGGCAGACATGTCCTCAACACTGCCAATGGAATACTTTCAGGCAGCCGGAGCGAAAAAGAAGAATGAAAGAACGGAAAGCAGGTGAAAGGATGAGAAAACGAAATCATGTGATACCTGTCCGCCTCAATGCAAAGGAGCTGCGCCTGCTGGATGAGCAGGTAAAGCGGAGCGGGCTGTCCAGGGAAGAATTCCTCCGTTCACTGATCGTGGGGGCAGAGGTGCGGGCAAAACCCTGTGAGCATCATGCGGATCTGCTCCGGAAGGTGGCAGGGCTGTGCAACAATGCCAACCAGCTGGCCCATGTGGCCAATGCTGCCGGCCGTGCGGAAACGGAGAGTGTCCGGGAAATGCTGAGGATTTCAAAAGAAGTATGGCAGATCGTGAAAGAGGAATGGTAATGCCTTATGGCATATACCAGCATCATACCTGTCCACCGTCTGGATAATTCCATTAACTATATCAAAGATAAGGAAAAGACCACAAAGCCTGCGGCATCGGCTGGATCGCTGGAGGAAGCCATCGATTATGCCTTGAACCGGGATAAAACAGAAACCATGGTATTTGAAGATGCCATCGGCTGTACCTGTGAGGATGCGTTTGCGGATATGCTTGCAACTAAGCGCAGGTTCCATAAAGTGGATGGCGTACAAGGGTATCACCTGATCCAGAGCTTTGCGGCCGGAGAGGTATCGCCGGAACTTGCGCATCTGATCGGTCTGGAACTGGCAGAGCAGTTGCTGAAAGGGAAATATGAGGTAGTGGTTACCACGCATCTGAATACCAGCCATTACCATAACCATCTGGTGTTTAATTCCGTCAGCATGGAAGATGGAAGGAAATACCACAGCAACAGCCGGAGCTATTATGAGGATGTGCGGAGGATATCCGATGGATTGTGCAAAAAATATGGCCTGTCCATTATCCAGCCGGGAGGCGGCAAAGGGAAGGCTTATGCTGAATGGCAGGCGGAGCAGGACGGGAAACCAACCTGGAGGACCGCCATCCGTATGGATATTAGAGAAACTGTGGCAGAGAGCTTTAGCTGGCGGCAGTTTATCAGCATGATGGAAAAGAAGGGATATTCCTTTAAATTGAACCGGAAATATATTGCCCTGCGCGCTCCAGGCATGGAGCGGTATGTGAGGCTGAAAAGCCTTGGAAAGAATTATACCGAGGAAGCCATCCGGGGATGGATCTTACAGCCCAAACTTCCCCAAGGGCAACAGGCTGGAAAAGGAAATCCCGCAAAGCGGAAAAAGCTTCACGGGCTGCAGGCCCTTTATTATTCTTATCTTTACCAGATGGGGGTTCTCAAGCGGAAACCAAAGTGTGTCCCTTATGTGGTGCGGCAGGATATCCGGCGTTTGGATGAACGGATCGCCCAGATGGAATTTTTGCAGAAACATGGGATCACGACCAGGGAAGAATTAGAAAACTATCGGAAACCGCTGGAACAGCAGGTTCTGGCCCTTACGAAAGAACGCCATCGTCTGTACCGGGCAGAACCGGAGTCTGTGCGGATCCAGGAGATCACAGGCACACTGAAGCCGCTGCGGAAAGATATCCGCATGTGTGTAAAGATCGAACAGCACTCGCTGGAGATTGAGCAGAGGATGAGGGAACTGGAGAAACAATCGGAGCATGAAAAACAAGAATCCTGCGAACAGGCAGGAAAAGAACATCAGGAACAGAGAGAAGGGAGGTGAGAGCCATGAATTTTGGTGGAGATGCGGCAGACCAGGTCGTGCGTTACTCTCTGGAAGGGATCGATTACAGCCTGCGCTTATCCGGCACGCTTGCAAAAAATCTTGCTGTATTTTTTGCGGCAGTGTTAAAGGACCAGAAGAAAACTTATGGTAAGACTCGCATGGTGCGGATGTTGAAGGAGAACCGTCCATTGAAATTTTTTACCGTGCCGTCTGACCGTTTAAAAGAATTCGCCCGTGAGGGAAAGAAAAGAGGCCTGTTATATGTTGTCATCCGAGACAGGAAGAATCCGTCCCAGTGTGAGATTATGGTGTTTGCGGATGATGCCGCCAAGGTCAACCGTGTCATGGATAAAATGAATCTTGACTTCTTAAAATCTGAAAGCGGTGAAGCTGTTCAGGAAGTGGCAATGGAAGCAGATCGGAACCAGGAAATGCCAGAGGCTCCGACTGAGACTGTGGAGATGCCGGAGGGCGAGATCCGGTTTGAACTTGGGGATATGGAGCAGGATTTTGGGTTTGAGGAACCAGCGCCGGATATGGAAAATTTTATGCAGGCGCAGGAAGAAAGGAATCCGTCCGAACCTTCCTCGCGCAGCAAAGATATTTCTACCGGGCAGGAAAAGTCTGAACAGGATTTATTAAATGCACCGGAAAAGACAGAAGGAAAGGAGAAACCGTCTGTCCGCGCGGAATTGGACCAGATTAAACAGGAAAAGCAGGAGTCTGCAAAAAAGAAAGAAAACAGCAAAAACCGCAGACAGAACCGCTCGGCTGGCAGGAAAAAGAGAAAAAAAGCAAAAACGAAGGGAAGGTGATATAAATGGATTTATCAAAATATTTATCGGGAGGGGAGCCGCCTGTAACAGAGGAACAGCCCCGTATGAGCAAAGAGGAATATGCCGCCTTAAAGAAGCAGGAGCGCGAAGAAGTATGGGCAGAGATTGACGCAAAGGCCCAGGATGTGTTTAAGGACGGGGATTCCTTAAAAGGATTCCTTGATTTTATGGCACAGTGCAAACCTCAGAAAACGCCAAACCTGCTTCTGCTCTACAGCCAGAATCCGGAGATCCGGCAGGTCATGACATTTGAGAAAGTGAAAGAGGAAGGTTATTCCCTGCGTGCGGGAGTGCATGGATACCGTTTTCTGGTCACGCAGGATTATGAAAAAGACGGTGTGACTATGCAGGGGACAAATATCGGAAAAGCATATGATATCAGCCAGATCCGCATGAAGCCGCCAGTCCCGCCGGAGCCGAAAGATATGGAAACCCTCATGGGAGCGCTTTTGACAAATCCGGATGTTCCGATCCGTATTGCGGACAATCTGCCGGAAGGGGTGCAGGCGCAGTATATCCCAAGACAGCGCACCATTTATGTGAGAAATGGCATGAGTGAAGTAACAACATTCCATGCCATCAACCGGGAACTGGCCTGCGCCGCCATGGATGCCCATGATGGCAGCTATGCCCGTCAGAAGGTATCGCCCAAAGCGTTCTGCACCGCTTATGTAGTTGCACAGAAATACGGCGTGGATACTTCCGGCTTCAATTTTAATAAGGTATGTGAGATGCAGGGCAACGGTGATAAGGATCCAAAGGAGCTTCGCACCTTTATCGGGGATATCCGTAATGCCGCTTATGGCATCAGCAACCATTTGAACCGCAATCTTGGAGAGCAGGAACAGGAATTTGTTGCAGATGAGTTTGCTGTTTCTGATGGAAAAGTAAAATCAGGAAAAGAGAAAAAACAGCCGGAACGCTGATAAACAGGTATTTTGCGGTTGGAAAAAAGACGTCCGGAAAAGTGCTTTTTTTCTGGAAAAGTAAGTAGCTTTCTGCTGGTGAGTGTGGTATGTTGTGGTCAGGAAGAACAAAAAAAGGAGGCCGGAGGATGGAAAAGAGACGATGTGTAAAAACAGATGAGATTACCGTCAATATGCTGGTGCATGCACTGCGGGATGTGTTCCGGGAAGAAAAAGAAGCGGGCGCATCCACAAAAGAGACGGGGGATCTTATCCTGCGGCTGGCCGGCCACAAGGATAAGAAACTCTATCTGACAGAAGGAGAACATAAAAAAGCGGTACAGGCTTTAAATGGGCTCAGAGATACTTATATTGAGAATGGAAGATATACCGATGGGATCGATACGGTTTTAATGCGTATCATGAACGCAAGGTACAGGACCTATCGGACACGGTAACGGACAGGCGGGATGCCTGTCTTTTTTGATCGGAAAGGAGGAATGCCATGAATGAATGGGAAAGACTGAGCAGGCAGACGCAAGGCATTAAGCAAAGGTATCCTAAAGGGACAAAAGTCCGCCTGGGCTGCATGGATGGAGAAAAGGGAATGCCGCCCGGACTTTTAGGGACGGTATCTTTTGTGGATGACATCGGCCAGATCCATGTGAATTGGGAAAATGGAAGGTCACTGGCATTAAATACGGAAGTGGATAGTTTCCAAGTAGTAAGCCGGCCGAAGAAAGAACGGGGTGAACCTTCCCGGTAAGTAAAAGCGGCAAGTCAGAGTGGATTGTCTGGCTTGCCGCTTTGCCGTTTGTATGGTGGGCGGCGGCATTGATCGCAGATGCCATCATCCCCGGAGGGAACCTTTTTGAGATGATGGAAGCCCTGACGGAGAAGCTGAATCATCCCCTGGCGCTGCACTATACGGAATATACCATGAAGTCCATCCTGATCTGCACCCTTTTGTATGCCTTTGGAATCGGCATCTATTATGCCAACCGGAGGAATTACCGCAGGGGTGAGGAACACGGGTCGGCCAAATGGGGGAGTGCCGCCCAGTTGTGTAAAAAGTACCAGGAGAAGCCTTATGCCGACAATATCCTGTTTACACAAAATTTCCGCATGGGGCTTGACTGTTACCGCCATAAAAGGAACTTGAACGTCCTTGTCGTGGGCGGCAGCGGAGCGGGAAAATCCAGGACATACGCTTTACCGAATATACTCCAGGGGAATTGCTCTCTGGTAATTACAGATCCAAAAGGGGGTGCGAGACGTTCCAGTCTGAAAAGGACTGGCACATCTCAACTGAATCATTGTTTATTGTAATGAAATTAGTCCGAGTTGGAGAACTGAATGCGTGAATAGTCGAATGAAGGGGTAACGCCCTGAAAGGCTACTCTAATACTCCGGCTGGCATGGAAATGAGTAAACATTGAAATGTCAGAAGCCCGGTGAAGTCGGCAGAGAGATACCGTAACAATAGTAGTTGACGAAAGCTGTCCAGAGGTGGATGGTGTATCCTATATGCCGGGAGTCTAAAAAAAAAAAAAAAAATACCTATGGTTAGAATGGTGGATGTTACATAATCCACTGACGAACCCTCGAATGTACGGGTCTATATCGGGACTAAGTAGAAATGCTTAGTAACACAACTAGTGTTGCTACTGCGGGTGAGTAAGACTTCTGCCTTTATGAAAATCCGTGCAATGTTACAGGCATTGATGTGGTAGCAGGCTCAGAGATGGGAACCTACGGGTATATATGAACAGATAACGCATTCGGAACGTCGTAAGCTGACAGCGTGGAGATTTTACTGTCTATGAAACGTATCGAACGGGAAAGTCATCGTGAGATTAGCGATGATATAAGGGAGATAATGTCAGTGAAAGCGGTGGCATAGTACCGACGAAACCGTGATAACAAGCGGTGGAGGGATAGCCACTAGTCATACATTAGAGTAAATAAGTTACAAATGGTATGGGTTCGAGTAAGACTAAGAGATGTAATAACTCCCAGATAGGAGGTTACAGACCATACAAAAGAAAGCTAAGCTCCGGTACAACGAATATTACGATATGCAGAAAGCATTCGATGAGTTGTATCAGCAGAGCAAAAATGGTAACAACTTTTATAAGTTATTAGAAATTATCGGTTCAGAGCAGAATATTTGCCTGGCATACCGAAACCTAAAAACCAATAGCGGAAGTAAAACCGCTGGTACAGATGGTAAAACAATCGAGGATATCAAAGGTCTATCGGACAGGGAAGTAATTGAAACTGTCAGAAAACAATTAGCAGATTATCATCCGCAATCAGTCAGGAGGGTCTTTATTCCTAAGCCCGGAAGCGATAAAAAGCGTCCGTTAGGGATTCCATGTATCTGGGATAGACTGATACAACAGTGTATCTTACAGGTGTTAGAGCCGATTTGTGAACCTAAGTTTCATAATCACTCCTATGGATTCCGGCAGAATAGAGATGCCCACCATGCGGTCAGCAGAGTTGTCAGCATGGTAAATATGTATAAACATTATTATTGTGTGGATGTGGACATCAAGGGCTTCTTTGATAATGTAAACCACGGAAAGCTGCTAAAACAGATATGGACATTAGGTATACGAGATAAACGATTGCTATGTATCATTAGCAAAATATTAAAATCAGAAATTGAAGGAGAAGGAATACCGGACAAGGGTACACCGCAAGGTGGGCTGATTAGTCCGCTACTTTCGCTCATTGTGCTGAATGAACTTGATTGGTGGGTAAGTAGCCAGTGGGAGACTTTTACACCAAATGGAGTGAAGAAAGGCAACATGAAAGGAAGTAAGGGCTGGTTGAGTTATGCACGAAAATATACAAATCTAAAAGATGGGTATGTGGTGCGTTACGCTGATGATTTTAAAATTATGTGCAGAAGTTATACGGATGCACAAAGATATTATCATGCGACAATAGACTTTTTAAAATCAAGATTAAAACTCGACATTAGTCCGGAGAAGTCCAAAGTTGTTAATCTCCGAAAGAACTCTTCTGATTTTCTGGGATTCAAAATTAAAGTCCTGCCAAAAGGCAAGACCAGATATGGATACATTGCTAAAACTGATATGAGCGATAAAGCCATCAAAAAGGTTACTGCTGAATTAAAGGCAAAAGTGATTAATATAAGGAAACACACAACTGTTGGTAGAATCAATGCCTATAACATGGCAGTGATAGGAATACAGAATTATTACTGTATTGCTACCAACATATATAACAATCTAACGGATGTTAATTACGCTCTCTTACCAACCTTTAGAACCAGATTATCATGTATTGGAAGTACAATTCCGTTTGCGGAAACGCCCTATGAATTTCAACAGAAAACTGTAGGAATCAAGAAAGAAACCAAAATTATAACAGTAGGCAAAATGCCACTACTGCCACTTACAGGAGTTCATCACAAACATCCTATAAATTTCTCACAAGATATTACCAGCTATACGGCAAAAGGAAGAGAAAAGATTCATAAATCTGTCCAATGTGTAGAAACACAGGAATTACGAAATGTGATGAAGTATAGGAATCCTAATGAAAGCATTGAATTTAATGATAATAGTATTTCTGCATACCTCGTGCAACAGGGGAACTGCTATGTCATGGGAAATAGGCTGAATGTACATCAAATGAAATGTATAAGGAAAATTCCAGTAGGTGAAGGTGGTACAGACAAGCATACTAATATCGCATTTATTTCAGAGGAAATATGGCGAGCTGTTATGACAGAGGATATTTCAGAAACTATCAGAATAATGAAGAAATTCAATATGGACGACAAGCAAAGACGGCGATTCAACCGATTGCGTGAAAATTATGGATTACTACCAATTAAGAAAAGATAACTTATAAATTTACTTGAGTATGATGGCACGCCGTATGATGCGAAAGCATCATGTACGGTGTAGAGCGGGGGAAAAGGTGGAGATTACTTCAAAGCCTTACCTATCGCTATAACTTCTTAGGAAAACAGGCGGATTTTTGGAGAAGGCCGGATATGAGGTGAGGGTATTTGACCTGATCAATCCGGATACCTCTTTCGGTTATAATCCGTTTGAATATGTGAAGGATGATAAGGATGTGCTGAAACTCATCACAAACCTGATCCGAAATACGACACCCAAGGGGGCGCAGTCCTCGGATCCGTTTTGGGAGAAAAGCGAGACTGCGCTTCTTCAGGCACTCATGCTGTACCTTCTGCATGAAGCCCCGCCGGAGGAACAGAACTTTGCCATGATTATGGAGATGCTATCATCTGCCCAGGTAAAGGAAGATGATGAAGATTACGAGTCACCGCTGGATATCCTGTTTGAGCGTTTGGAAATGCGCGATCCGGAAAATATTGCCGTGAAGCAATATCATATTTACAAACAGGCTGCAGGAAAGACCGCAAAGTCTATCCTGATTTCCGTAGGTGTCCGGCTGGCAGCGTTCAACCTGCCTCAGATCGCAAATTTAACCTGCCATGATGAACTGGATCTTTCCAGCATGGGAGAAAAAAAGGTAGCACTTTTCTGCTGTATCCCGGATGCGGATACATCCCTTAATTATCTGGTGGGTATGATCTATACCCAACTTTTCCAAACACTTTATTATGTGGCCGACCGCAAATATGGGGGCAGGCTGCCAATCCCGGTAAACTGCATCATGGACGAATGGCCGAACGTAGCCCTGCCCGATGATTTCGAGAAAATTTTGAGTACCTGCCGGTCACGCTCGATTTTCTGCAGCATTATCGTGCAGAATATGAGCCAGATCAAAGCGCTTTTCAAAGACTCTTGGGAAAGTCTGGTGGGGAACTGCGATGAGCTGTTATACCTGGGCGGCAATGAAAAAGAAACGCATAAATACATCTCGGAGCTGCTTGGAAAAGAAACCATCGATACCAACACATATGGACAGACAAAGGGACGGTCTGGAAGTTATTCTACAAACTTCCAGCAAAGCGGAAGGGAGCTTCTCATGCCGGATGAAGTGCGTATGCTGGACAACCAGTATGCCCTTTTATTTGTCCGTGGGGAACGCGCCATGAAAGATAAAAAATATGATTTGATGAAACACCCGAATATCAGGCTGACAGAGGACGGAGGGGCAGAAGCGTACAATTATGCGAAAGCGCCGCTGGCCCATGACACCTTTGCGTTTGATGCGGGCAGATATGAAGATTATGAGCTGCTCTCTGATGAGGACATCATCGGAGGGCAGTTCCTTTTTTAAGAATGGAGGGATGCCGATGAAATGTAATTTATTGAACCATATGAAACTGAAAAAGGGCTGCATGGAGGAAACTGGCAGACAGGAGGCAAAAAAAGAAACCTCATCCATGCCGATGAGCAGGGTGCAGAAGAAGCTGTTTGTTGTTTATTCTGTGCTGATGTTTATCGGAAATGTGTGTACGACTTACGCTTATGCGGCAGGGGATCCCCTGTCGGTTGTCAACAACCTGTCGACTTTCATTTTCTCCCTGATCCGGGCTATCGGCCTGATCCTGTTAGGCTTTGGTATCGTGCAGGTGGGCCTCAGCCTTAAGAGCCATGATCCGAGCCAGAGGGCGAACGGATTTTTGACACTGGCAGGCGGTATCATCATTACCTTCGCAAAAGAAATCCTTGACCTGATTATGGCGTAAGGGATGCCAGCGGGCGGGCAGGAACACTGTCCGCCATTTATCACACGAAGGAGGTGAGATAGGAAATGGAAAGCGATAACTGGATCGTGCAGAACCTGCAATCTGCATTAAATACATGGAATGACAAATTAAATGAAATCTGGACACTGCTGACACAGGATCCACAGTCTTTTAAGGGCGGGGCAATCTGGAGCGTGATGACAAATATCAATGGCGCCTTAAAAGCCATCGCCCTGGGGCTTTTGGTTTTATTTTTTGCTATGGGGATCATCAAGACCTGCGGCAGTTTTACAGAGATGAAAAAGCCGGAGCATGTGCTGAAAGCATTCATCCGTTTTGCGTTAGCACAGGGAGCCGTGGTATATGGCATGGATCTTATGAAAGCACTCTTTTCTATCATACAGGGCATTGTCACAACGATTTTAGCCAATGCGAGCATGTCCGGCGGGACAGTGTCCCAACTGCCAGCGGAGATCGTGGAAAAGGTGGAATCCGTAGGCATGCTGGATTCTATTCCACTGTGGATCGTAACGCTGCTTGGCAGTCTGCTGATTACGGTATTGTCTTTTATTATGATCCTGACTGTTTATGGGCGGATGTTCAAGCTGTATATGTATACCGCCATTGCACCCATCCCCCTTTCAACTTTTGCAGGGGAGCCATCCCAATCGGTAGGAAAGAATTTTATCCGTTCCTATGCGGGCGTGTGTCTGGAGGGAGCGATCATCGCACTGGCCTGCATCATATTTTCAGTGTTCACATCCAGTATGCCGGCCGTGTCGGATACCAGCCTGTCGGCCGTGACGATTGTCTGGAATTATGTGGGAGAGCTGGTATTTAATTTGCTGATCCTTGTAGGAGCGGTCAAAGCATCTGACCGGATCGTTAAGGAGATCATGGGATTATAGGAGGATATAGAAATGGATGAAGTAAAAACATTGGGGTTTGACTGGGAGTTCGGGCATGAGGAACTGGCGCTTGAAGTGGCATCCTATGCAAACAACGGGTGCCTCTATATCGGCCTTCATAACAAAACGGAAGAAGGCTTCGAACAATTCGGGGATCTAACAGTGAACCTGCCTATGAGCAGCATGATCCCGCCCGAACCAAATGAGGCATACATCGACAATTTTTCAAGCAAAGAGAAGCTGAGATTTATTAAAGCGCATAAATTGGGTGACATCCTGCCGGAAGTAGGATTTTCCGGTTACTGTACCTATGCAAAGGTGGCGTTTGACATGGAGAGATTAAGAGACCTTGATCCGAAAGGCGTAGAGGAATATCTCCAGAGAAGAAAAGAGCAGGATGCCCCAAAGAAAGAAACGAAACCGAAGAAAAGAAAACATGAGCAGAAAGAAAGGTAGGGACAAATATGGAAGTGAAAATGAATAAGGAGATCAGGGACTATCAGGAATCCATGTTTTTTGGACTCAATTTCCGGCAGTGTGCGTTTTCTGTGCTGGCGATCCTTGCTGCGGTAGCCATTTATTTTGGAACGAAAGGGCGCCTGCCCGATGAGATCCAGGGATGGCTGTGCATGCTTGGGGCAGCCCCGTTTGCTGCCTGTGGATTTTTCAAATATCACGGAATGACAGCAGAACAGTTTCTATGGGCATTTATAAAATCTGAAATTCTGTACCCGAAAAAGCTGAGTTTCAAGCCGGAAAATCTCTACTATTCCTGCATGGAAGATAGCATCCTTGCAGGGGAGCGTACCGGAGGTGACGGGACGGCTGTCACCCGGAAAAAGGAAAACGTGGAAAAAAAGAAAAGAGTGAAGAAGAAAAAAGGAAGGAGGGATGCCTTTGATTAAAACACTGAGCCAGGCATTAAAAATGGATAAGGAGCGGTTTCGGGTTCCAAAGTCTGTCCAGCAGGCGGTTCCGATCCGCAGGATCTGGCCGGACGGTATCTTCCAGGTGGGAAATAAATATTCAAAATCATTCCGGTTTACGGATATCAATTATGCTATCGCAAGCAAAGCGGATAAGACAGAGATGTTCCTTGATTATTCGGAACTTTTGAATGCACTGGATTCCGGTTCGTCCGCCAAGATCACGTTGAACAACCGCAGGATCAACAAAGAAGAATTTGAACATTCCCTGCTGATCCCGATGAAAGAGGACGGGCTGGACCATTACCGTCAGGAATATAACGACATGCTGCTGTCCAAAGTCAGCGGCACCAGCAACAGTATCTATCAGGAGCGGTATCTTACCATCAGCATCCATAAAAAGAACGTGGATGAAGCCCGGACATACTTTGCGCGTGTGGGAACGGACATCGTCACCCATTTGGCAAAGCTGTCCTCGGTAGCGGAAGAACTGGATGCGGGGGAGCGGCTCCAGCTGTTCCGTGATTTCTTTAAAACGGATGAGCCGTCTGCCATTCCTTTTGACTTAAAAGCCTTTGCAAAGAAAGGGCATAGTTATAAGGACTGGATCTGCCCGGAGAGCATGGAGTTTCGCAGCGACCATTTCCGGATCAATGGAAGGTATGGGCGTGTGCTGTATATGCAGGATTACGCCAGCTATGTAAAAGATGACATGGTTTCAGAATTGTGTGATCTCAGCCGCGACCTGATGCTGTCTATCGATATTTTGCCAGTGCCGACCGATGAAGCGGTGCGTGAGATCCAGAACAAACTGCTTGGGGTGGAGACCAACGTGACAAACTGGCAGAGGCGGCAGAATGCGAACAATAACTTTTCTGCAGTGGTTCCTTACGATATGGAGCTTCAGAGAAAAGAGACAAAAGAAATGCTGGAGGATTTGACGACTAGGGACCAGCGGATGATGTTCGGGCTTCTGACAATGGTACACATGGCAGAAACCAAAGAACAGCTGGATTCGGATACGGAGACACTTCTGTCTGTGGCAAGAAAGCACCTCTGCCAGCTCTCGACTTTGAAATGGCAGCAAGCAGACGGTCTGGATACGGTGCTTCCGTATGGGCTTAGAAAGATCAATGCACTGCGTACCCTGACGACAGAGTCCACAGCGGTTTTGATCCCATTCCATACGCAGGAGATCATGCAGCCGGGTGGTATTTATTATGGGCAGAATGCGGTTAGTAAGAATATGCTGGTGGCAGACCGCAGAAGGCTGTTAAACGGCAATTCGTTCCGTTTGGGTGTCAGCGGATCAGGAAAGAGTTTTTCAGCGAAAGAAGAAATCGTGGATCTGGCATTATCCACAGAGGACGATATTTTGATCTTGGATCCGGAGTCGGAATTTGGTTCCCTTGTGGAAGCGTTAAATGGCGAGGTCATTAAGATCTCAGCCACATCGGATACGCACTTAAATGCCATGGACATGGATTCTGCCTACGGAAATGATAAGAATCCGCTGATTGAGAAATCAGAATTCATCCTGTCCTTATTTGAACAGCTGGTGGGCGCAGGTAACCTTTCAGCCAAGGAGAAATCCATCCTCGACCGCTGTACGGCAGATGTTTACCGGGATTATATCCGCAGCGGATACCAGATGCAGGTGCCGACATTAAAGGATCTTTACCGACAGTTGATGCTCCAGCCGGAGGAAGAAGCCAGAGGGCTGGCATTGTCCTCGGAGTTATTCATCAACGGAAGTTTGAACACCTTTGCACAGCCGACCAATGTCAATACCAAGAGCCGGATCATTGCTTACGATATCCGGGAACTTGGAGAACAGCTGATGCCCCTTGGCATGCTGGTCACCCTGGACTCCATCTTTAACCGTGTGATCCAGAACTGGAAGATGGGAAAGACAACCTGGATCTTTGCGGATGAATTTTATCTGCTTTTCCGGTATGAGTACAGTGCCGACTTTTTCTATCGCCTGTATAAGAGGATCCGGAAGTATTCCGGCTTTGTGACGGGCCTGACGCAGAATGTGGAGGAACTCTTAAAATCGGATACCGCAAGGCTGATGTTGGCAAACAGTGAGTTTTTGATCCTCTTGAATCAGGCAACAACTGACAGGGATGAACTGGCGAACCTTCTGAATATTTCTGATAACCAGTTGTCGTATATCACAAACGTGGGCGCCGGCCATGGCCTGATCCGCTGTTCCGGCAATATCGTGCCATTCGAGAACAGTTTCCCGAAAAATACAGCACTATACCGTTTGATGACGACCAAACCGGGGGAGGCACAGGGCTTGAACTAGTAAAAAACATAAGGCATTGATGCCGGGAAGGAGGAAGTATGGAGCAACAGGAAACAGCCAGCATCCGGTTTTATACAGCCGGATGTATGGAATTTGAAAATTATTCAGAGTGTTATGAGAATCTGACACTGGCACAGGCAGTGGATATCTATAAAAAAATACGGAAACGGAATGCCTGCAACATCCCCGGCATTGGGTTTGAATTGCAGGATCCGGCAATCCCGGATTATTCAGGGATACACTGGCCGCTTTTAGTGGCAGATCAGATCGATAAGGAATCCATTGACATGATTCCGGCCTATGCGAACCATCCGCTGGTACAAAAAGCGGTAAAGGAATTGGAGGGCTATCTGCCGAAGATCCAGAAAGGGGCAAAGCACAGGAACACTCCAGAACGATAATCGGTTCCAGGATATGCGGATGGGAGGTGAGATATGAAGGATATCAAAACAAGAGAGCATGACCGGAAACCGAAGGTTTTGGAAAAGGCTTCCCGTATGCCAAAAGAGCTGGCGAAAGAAGCCGGGCTTGCGGCTAAGGAAAAATCTCTCCAGGGATCCAGAGTATCCGATGCAGCGGACCATCCGGATTCCCCGACCGGGTATGCTGGTGATAAAGTGGAAAGCGTACTGAAAAGAGGGGCAAAGGAAAGCGGCCGGATGGCCACAAAGGTTTCTTATGCCGCCGGAAAACAAGCAGCCCAAAAGACTTACCAGAATCTGCAAAAACGTACTGGAGCAGAAAGGGCGAAGAAAGAGATGGATGCGCATTCCGGGCAGGGATCGGAAGATGCCGTGGAAAAGGGACGGGTGCGTACAAAAGAAAGAGCCAGAACAGATGCGGCCAGGAAAAAAGTACAGAACCAGTCTTTGGAGCATCAGGCAGAGAAAAATACCATGATCCAGGATTCAGGCAGGACGGGCAGAGGTCAGACCATCCGTACCAGGGAAAATGCCAGACGCACCGTGCGGGAACAGGCATCCAGGCAGCCACCAAAAGTAAAATCGGCAGACAGGCTGTCGGTGAAGAAAGCACCCCGGATCATAAAGTCTCAGACCGTGCCGGGAAGTACCATGCAAAAGATATCATCTGCACAGAGAAAGGCACAGGCGGCCAAGGCTGCAAAGCGGACTGCCATCCATAATATGCAGCAGGGCACAAGGCGGGCAGAACAGGCAGCATCCGCAGTGGTGCGGTTCAAACGCGCGGTGGAGGCTGCGGTAAAAGCCGTCCGGAATGGGCTTGTCGCATTGGCGGCCGGAGCTGGTTCCATGTTCATTGTACTGATCCTGATTGTTGGCGTTATTGGCGGTGTCTTTGCCTACAGTTCTTCACAGAGCAGTGCATCTTTAAGTGAGCAGGTACTGGCCTATACGGCAACGATCCAAAAGTATGCCAGCCAATATGGTATCCCGGAATATGTCCCTGTGATTCAGGCGATCATGATGCAGGAATCTGGAGGGAATGGAACGGATCCGATGCAGTCCAGTGAATGTCCTTACAATACACGGTATCCAAACAGCCCCGGAGCCATTGCAGATCCGGAATATTCCATAGAGGTTGGAGTGCAATATTATGCAGACTGTGTCCGGGAGGCTGGCTGCACCAGCCCGCAGGACATGGACAAGCTGAAACTGTCGCTGCAGGGATATAACTATGGAAACGGGTACATATCATGGGCGGTAAGAAATTACGGGGGATATAGTGAAGCCAATGCACTGCTGTTTTCCCAACAGCAGGCAGCCTCCCATGGATGGGCAAGGTATGGGGATCCGGAGTACGTTCCCCATGTGCTTCGCTATTATTCCGGAGGAAATCCGTTTGCAGCTTTGTTCGGAAACGAGCAGATCGTATCTGTAGCACTGACGCAGTTAGGGAATGTAGGTGGAGACAAGTTCTGGTCGTGGTATGGATTTGACAGTCATGTCAGTTGGTGCGCCTGCTTTGTTTCATGGTGTGCGGATCAGAGCGGTCTCATAGAGAGCGGTGCTGTCCCAAGATTTTCTCTCTGTACGGATGGAGTAGACTGGTTCCAGGGAAAAGGAAAATGGCAGGCTGCAGGAAGCAGCCCAACCGCAGGGATGATTATTTTCTTTGACTGGGATGGAGATGGCAAGTCCGACCATGTAGGTATTGTAGAAAAAAGTGAGGGCGGCAGAGTCTATACGGTGGAAGGAAATTCCGGAAATGCCGTAAAGCAGAACAACTATGATCTTAATTATTCCTGTATCATGGGATATGGGGTAGTGTCATATTAAACTGCAATATATAGGCAAGAATTAAAAACAAGGGGGAGACATGGCACTTTGCACGAACAGCAAGGTGTCATGTCTCTACAACATTCTCATTATTTATATAGATAAGTATAGGCATACTCTCTTACTGGCTTGCGTACCATAAATTGATACAATGCACCCTTGGCAGTCAGAGGGTGCATTTTTAACGATTACCCCTACTCAAAAAACGATAGGGTGCATTTGCCTCGGATTTATGGTATTCTATGGTAAAGCACAGCGATAAAATATGATCTTTTTGAAAGGTGAGGTATTGAATATGAGCAAGGTATTAGTAGCGTATTTCAGTGCCAGCGGCGTAACAGCGAAACTGGCAGAACGGCTTGCAGAGGCTATCGGAGCAGATTTACATGAGATTCAGCCGGAGGTTCCATATACGGATGCTGATCTGGACTGGATGAATAAAAAGAGCCGCAGCAGTGTGGAAATGAATGATAAGTCATTCCGGCCTGCTGTTGCAAATAAAGTAGAGAACATGGAGCAGTATTCTGTGATTTTCACAGCCTTCCCTATCTGGTGGTACGTCGCCCCGACTATTGTGAACACGTTTCTGGAGCAGTATGATTTGTCCGGAAAGACGATTATTCCATTGGCAACTTCTGGCAGCAGCGGTATGGGGAACACAAACAAGGAACTGGCGGTTTCCTGCCCAGGAGCAGAATTAAAGGAAGGAAAGAGATTCCCTGCGGATGCAAGTGCGGAAGAACTGAAAGCATGGGCAGAAGGATTCGGGATTTAAAGAAAAGACTGATAAACTTATCAATATAGACCCATAAAGTTATCTTTCATGACAACGAATAATAAGAAATCTATGGTAACATCCTACCCGTAGTGGTAAATTATTCTACAGGAAAGGGTGCGAAGCATGGAAAATGAAGTATATGAAAAAGACTATGGAGAGGAATTCCGGGAGCGAAGTGATAAGTCAGAGGGAAAGGATTTTCTGGATACATTAATGGAGGTTGGGTTCTTTCAGAAGTACCAGGAAGAAATGAATAAAATCCCAAAGCGTGTGGTTCCAAAGGAAAAAGCGGATTATGAATACTTGCTTGGGGAGTGTGACGCATACGTCCGGCAGTTCGGAGGAAGAATCCGGGGCGAGGTAGATTATCAGAAATGGCAGGCGATCATTGATCTGTACCTGGAGCATTTTGAGTTCTGCGATAGGGAGGCGCTGACATTGTTAAAAGAAATTGCAGAGCGAGCAGAGAATGTGACGTTTTCGATGAAAGATGGGCTGATTCGGATGTCAGTGTTCATTGGATATTTTGATGAGGTGTATTAATGTGTGAAAACATCTGCTAGTGTGACTGGTGGGTGCTTTTTTCTCACAGATATGGTATGCTATAAGCAATCAAACTGGCGGAGGTATGAGTATGGAAGAACAGCAGAATCCATTGACTTATGAAATCATCAAAGCGGCGGTTGCCGGGGAGAAGTGGGCAACGGAACGAGTTCTTAGATATTACGATGATTATATGACAGAACTTGCCACAGTGAAAGAAAGGCAGCCAGATGGCAGCATGAGAACCTATGTGGATGAGGATTTGAAGCAGGAGATAGCATTGAAACTTCTGGAGGAGATACCGAAGTTTCCAATGGATGAAGCGGAAGGGATAGCGGGAGAGAAATAAAATTTGTGTGCTTCTTGGATGAATGGTTCATACTCATGGAAAAATAACAGGGTGGGGTAAACTTCTGAAAAAGAAGCCCCCACCTTTTCGCGTAACTAAGAGGGTGTCAGTACCTTTTCGCAAAAGAGGATTTGAGGTAAAATACCCTGAACGGGTGACCGTAAAGAGCAATTGTGTTAGAAGAGCGTATGGAAAAGGGACGCAGAAGATGAAAAGTTGTACTGTTTTACGATTGTTTTTTTATAGACATTTATGCGCTATACTTTTATGATAATTTCAAGGAGGTAGCTTATGGCCTATAGAATATTAGTCGTTGATGATGATAGAAGTATTGTCAAAATGATAAAGGACTTTTTGGAGATGGAAGAATATCATGTGGATACTGCGTTAAATGGAGAGGATGCACTTCGGAAAGCAGAAACGCATCCGGATTTAATTATACTTGATATTAACCTGCCTTCAATAAATGGGATTGAGGTTTGCAAAAAGATTCGTGATTTTGTGGATTGCCCGATTTTATTCTTGACAGCCCGTATTGAGGAGCAGGATAAGATTACTGGTTTAAGGGCTGGAGGTGATGATTATATTGTTAAGCCATTTTCACTTGGGGAATTACAGGCCCGTATTGAAGCGCATCTTCGGAGAGAGAATAGAAAACAAGCGAAGAAAGATTTTCGATATGACAATGATTTGTGTATTGATTATAGCAGTCGGCAGATTTTCTGGAAGCAAAACGAGATTGAACTAACAAAATCAGAATTTGATATTGTTGAATTGCTTTCTACTTATCCAGGGCAGGTGTTTGACCGGGAAATGATTTATGAACGACTATGGGGATTTGACCGGGGTGGAGACAATAAGATTGTGACAGAGCTGATTCGCAGAATCCGTAATAAACTAAAGAATTATACAGAAAAAGATTATATAGAGACGGTCTGGGGGTGTGGATATAAATGGGCTTCAAGAAAATAAACTCTTTAAAAGTTTCATTATTTACGCATCTTGTTGTAGCGTTGGTTTTCTCTATTATTTTTTCGTTTGCTGTGCAAAATATAGCAGGCCATATGAAAGAAACTATCTGGCTCGAATATATAGATGCAGATGAGTTATACGAGTTTCAAAATAAATATTCCAGTCAGTTTGGAGGTATGATTTCTGTACCGCAGGTTATGAACAGCGAGATGGATAAGGTAGATCAATTTTGGGTAGGGGTATGCGAATTTATGGAAAGCTGGAGCGTTTTTATTTTGACTTTTACCAGCGTTTATATCGCATTGACCATATTTTATAACAGAAGGCTGAAAAAACCACTCCATATATTAAATAGCTGTGCTGAAAAAATCAGTCAGCAGGAATTGAATTTTTCTGTTGACTACACTAAAAAGGACGAAATGGGACAGCTATGTGGTGCATTTGAAAAAATGCGGAAACAGTTGCAACTGAATAACAGTGAAATGTGGAATATGATTGAAGAACAGAAACAGATGAGGTCTGCTTTTTCACACGATCTGCGAACACCACTATCTGTTCTAAAGGGATATGTAGAATATTTGATACGCTATTATCCAAAAGGAAAGTTGTCGCAGGAAAAGATAATGGAAACGTTGGATGATCTCTCTGAGCAGATACGCAGGATTGAGGATTTCTCTGATACAATGAAGAGCATCAACCGTATGGACGATTTATGCGTCAGAAGGAGCAAAGTAGTTGCGTCTATTCTTCAAAGGAAAACCGCAGATGTTTTTGATACACTTTCCGGAACTGGCAAAAAGGAGTATTCCATTGTAGAAAAATTGTCTCAGGAACAGTTCAATATAGATATGGATGTTTATTTGGAAATTTTAGAGAATGTGGTAGGCAATGCTATGCGATATGCAACGAGTAGCGTAAAGCTAGAAATATGGGATGAAAAGGGATGGCTTCATTTTATGGTTTCTGATGATGGCCCAGGCTTTACAAGTGAGGAATTGACAAAGGCAACAAAGCCGTATTTTCACGGAAAAAGCACAGGAGATTGTCATTACGGAATGGGGCTGTATATTTGTGATCTTCTTTGTAAGAAACATGGAGGATGTCTCAGTCTATTTAATCAGACAGGCAGCGGGGCCTGTGTACGAGTAAAACTGCATATAGAATAATCAGGTGGGATTCAGATTTTTTTCTGAATCCCGTTTTATTGTTTTTTTGTAGTCTTTTACCGTTTAGGATATTCATATAAAGAAAAATAAATTGTGAAGGAGAAGGTTGTATGAGTTGGAAACTTGCCCGAAAGGATATGGACCTGCTGATTAGAAATCCTATAACATATTTAGGAATTATTCTTATGATATGGATTGTGTTTTATACTGTCAGTCCATTTTGGAATTTATATGGGAATGTCCGTGATGAAAAATCTTCTGTTGTATATGATTCAGATGGAGAGATAGAGGACGGATATATTCCTACACCAACAGAGGTTGTTTATCAAAATGTTATGCAGGAATTACGAGAGGCATTAATTTCTGACTGCTCCTTGAGTGAAGAAGCGGCGGATAAAGAAATTAAAAAAATACAGGAAAACGAATGGAGTATGGATCAGATTGCCCAGTATTTTAAAGACAAGTATTCATTAAATGGGGTAAAGAGTATATTTGTATTATATGAGCATATGTGGGCGACCAAAGGAGAAATGGATGAGTATTTGGGGAACGTATTCCATGACAGAACATATACAGAGAGTTTTGCATACAAATATTCTGAATATTTAGGGATTGGGTCTATTCTGTTTACCGTAGTTATTTTTGCTCTTATCCTAGCACGTGACTTGAAAAAAGATATGTATGCCCTTATTCATGCAAAATCGTTATGTGGCCGGAATTATATAATTGGAAAAATGATTGCAGGTGTTGGTTTTGTATATGCTGTCATAATCCCTCTTACATTTATTATAAACATGATCGCAATGAGAGTAGGAAAAAGCTATGGTTTTCGTGTTGACTTTTGGGATATCTGGAAAAGAGTGATTATTTTGGATTTCCCAAGTATATTGCTGACAGGATGTTTAATGATGTTTATTGCGCTTCTTTTCCGGAGCATTATGCCTGCCATTCCTGCCCTGCTCCTGTACTTTTTGTATTCCAATATGGGAACGTATGATTCGTCAAGCGGTTATATTTACAAGGTTAAGCCGTTTGCTCTTTTTGTCAGATTCCCCATGCTGTTTTCGGAATTAACAATGCCTAGAGGAGCATTGTGGAATGTATGTTTTGCTTGTGTTTTATCGGCAGTTCTTCTGGCTGCATCTGTGGTTTTATGGGAAAGGAGGCGCGGCGGATGAGGTATGAATTAAAGATTACCCTGCCAATCTATAAGATTGTGTATTCTATCGCTTTTATGGTGATTATTGTTTTGGTAAGTCCAATCAATTCTTTCAGTGGGATTATTACTGCTGTAGAACCAAATGTTGCGTTGCTTGCCGGCGTATTTATGGCAGATAATTATTACAAAGAGTATGTGGGAGAACGGGTTGCTGTTTTTTACAGGTATCCGATTAGAAAAAAATATATTTCCATGCTGGTAAGGACTTTGTTGAGCTGGCTTTATCTACTCATCTTAGTTGCCGTGTTTTATTGGGGCTTTGTATGGTGGTATCGGCCGTCTAACTTTTCACAGATTCCTATATGGAAGATGTATGCGGATACTCTAGCCGCCTGCGCCGCAAGTATGTTTTTTGCAGGAGTCTTCAGCTTTACCATAACGAACGTAATTCAAAAAATAGGGATTGGAATAGGCGTAACTTTTTTCTTATGGCTGTTTTTAACCTCGACAATGGCAAATGTTTTACCGCAGCCCGTACAAATGTTTAGGATTATTGGATCAACCTCTCAGCTTGGTGTACTGGAGCCTGATTATCGAAGCCGGGTTTTCTATATACTGATAGGGGCAGTATTACTCGTACTGAACTGGCTGATATTACAGATGCAGCCCGGCAGCAATACAAAGAAAGGATAGATGAGATATGGGAATAAACATTGAAAATCTAGTGATGGAGTATAAAAAGGGAGTCAAAAGTCTGGATCATATCAACTTGAATATTGACCAGGGGATTTATGGACTGTTGGGAGAAAATGGCGCAGGAAAGTCTACCTTAATGAAGATTCTTGTAACACTGCTGACGCCAACAGAAGGAACTGTTGAGATTAACGGAATCCGTCTGGAAAGAAAGAATTATGAGTTGATTAAGAAAGAGATCGGATATTTGCCACAGGAATTAGGGCTTTATCCTAATCTTACTGTAAGAGAATCGCTGGAATATGTAGGGGTTATGTCAGGGCTAAAGAAAAAAGAATATGAGGAGCGAATTGACTATTATTTGGATAAGACAGGGCTGATTACACAGCAAAGAAAAAAGAATAGGCAACTATCCGGTGGCATGAAACGGCGTGTAGGACTTGTTCAGGCATTACTGCACAACCCGCGCATTTTGATTGTGGATGAACCCACTACAGGGCTTGATCCGGAAGAACGTATCCGTATCCGCAATTTGCTTGTCGATTTTGCGGCGGATCGTATAGTTTTATTTTCCACCCATGTGACGGAGGATTTAGCGGCCACCTGTGATAAACTTTGTATTTTGCGGAAAGGAAAACTGACCTATGATGGAAGCGTTACGGAACTTGTTTCAAATGCCGAGAACCATGTATTTCGCTGTTCCTTTCAAAATGAAAGAGATTTTCAGGAATTTCAGAGAAACTATAAAGTTACTTCAAAAATATACAAAGCGAATGAAATTGAGGTGCGTTTTGTAAACGGAAGAAAACCAGAATTTTTATGTGAATTATGTACTCCGAATTTGGAGGATGCTTACATTTACAATATGTATGTGAAAGAAAATGATTAAGTGGTATATTGTGGAGGAGGAACATGAAGAAAATTTTATTGGTTGATGATGATATGGCAACTCTGAAAGGATTGCAAATGTGTTTTGGTTCGAAGAATTTTCCCACAATTAGTGCAACCAATGTTTCTGCAGCAAAACAGCTATTTGATACAGAAGAGATATCGTTAGTTTGTACGGATTGGGATTTGCCAGGTGGAAAAACAGGACTGGACATATTGACTTATGCGAGGGAAAGAAACATTCCTGTAGTTTTTCTGACGGGACATGACGAGGACAATTATGAAAAGATTGCATTAGAGAAAGGCGCAGTTCGTTATTACATTAAAGGACAATTTTCATATTTAAAATTTAGAGATGATTTAATTGAACTTGCAAATAGGGAATAAACACTGATGGGGAAAATCCTTATATTGACCTTTTCTGACTCAGAAGAACCTATTATGGATAAAATCCTGACAGCAGTGGAAGGTGAGCCGACAATGGAGCATATCGCAAATCGTCACACACCATCTGTCCTCACATTCCCCAACCTGGAAATCCGCATCAACGAACAGATTATCTACCACGATAACCACCCCGTCCCTCTCACCCACCATGAGTTCTTCACATTACTTTACCTGGCTCAACACCCGTCCTGGGTTCTCTCGAAAGAGCAGATCTACGAAACAGTCTGGAAAGCGGCCCCGGAGCATTGCGGGGCGGCGGTGGCGAATGTGGTGTATTCCCTTAGACGGAAGATCGGAGATGGGTACATAGAAACAGTGGTTGGGAGCGGGTATCGGTTTGTAGGATAGATGATATGGCAGAGACAGTTTTGTATGAACTGTTTCTGTCTTTTTGCATAATAGTTTGCCAAGCATTAAATATTGTGATTTCAGTGATGCAACTGCTGGTTGCACAAATTCAAACTAAAATTGGTTGTGATAATAACAAATTTCCAGTATGCTATAAATAAAAAAGGGGGCTGGTAATATGACGTTAGGAGAAAAAATACAGAAACTCAGAAAGTCATGTGGTCTGTCGCAGCTTCAGTTAGCAGAGCAATTGGATGTATCCCGTCAGTCAGTTTCAAAATGGGAATTGAATGAGTCAGTTCCTGATATAAATAAAATAGTAAGACTGAGTGAATTGTTTTCTGTTTCTGTGGATGAATTATTGAAAGAGCAATACACATCTTATGTAGAGAATGTCGATACAAAATCAACGATTGAGGATATTGTTCAAATGAATTATATAAATAGTTTAATTAAAATCGGTATTAAAACAACTATTTTAGGAACGGTGCTAATTGTTTTAGAATGCTTGTTTTTACCGGTGTTGGCAATTATTCAGAAATCACAGGTTAATGGGCAGGGGTTTTATACGGATTTTATGGATTATATATCTGTTCAGCCAATGCCAATTATATATATCCTTACGATTATAATAATTTGTGTGGGGATTTTCCTTGTTTTTTGGGGGAGTAGAAGAAAAAGGAAAAGTCATAATGGCGAAGGTGATTGATATGTTGAAGTGTTATATAGAAGCTCTCATGTTTTTCCCAAAAGAGCAGATCTACGAAGCAGTCTGGAAAGCGGACCCGGAGCATTGCGGGGCGGCGGTGGCGAATGTGGTGTATTCCCTTAGACGAAAGATCGGAGATGGATATATAGAAACGGTGGTTGGGAGCGGGTATCGGTTTGTAGTGTAAAAGAACATCCCAGGGGAGCAATGTAAGCTGCTACCCTGGGATATTTTTATTAATTTTCCAACCTCGCTTTTACTGATGTAATCCATGTTTCAATTGCTTCGGCTAGTATTAACTGTTGGTGTAAAACTGCCATTCCGGTTTCTGGTATTTCAGGCACATTTTCTTTTGCAAGGATATTCTCTTGTAGATAAGATTTTAGATTTGCCACATTTTCTTCAATATTAGCAAGACAGGACTTTTGTTTATCTGCTGGAAGGCTGTCCAAATTTACAATTACCGCATTAAAATCCAGAAAAATATGAATAGGCTTACCAGCAATCTCCATCATAAGTTTCTCAAATTGCCGTTCGCCAGCTTCCGTCAAAGAATACACCGCCTTTTCAGGCATTTTCCCTTCTTTCACGGTCACGCTATTGATAAGTCCTTTTTCCTCTAACTGAATAACTTTTTTGTAAATAGAAGGGGTACTGATTTTCACCCATCTTGATATATTGCGATATTCCACTAATTTCTGAATGTCATAGGCGCTTAGAGATTCTTTTTTCAGTATTCCCAACACAATTAAATCTATGGTAGCCATATGTTCTCCTTTTATAATTACGTTTTTTATATTACTGTAATTTATACTAATTTATTTTATGGAGAGTGTCAAGCGGGAAAATTGATAAAGTGCTATAAATCATAGCAAAAAGCCTGTTGACTTTTACTATAATTTATAGTAGTATAATTGCTGCGATATTTTACTATAAATTACAGTACAGTAATTTATATCATGAGTACGAAAGGAGTATTTACAATGAAAGAACGTAACAACAAAATGGAGCTTTTGGGGAACGCACCTATTCCGAAAGCACTTATGGCACTTGGCATCCCGATTATGATTGGAATGTTGATAAACGCCCTGTATAATCTGGTGGATGCCTACTTTGTAGGAGGACTGGGAGAAAGTCAAATGGGTGCGATTTCGATAGTGTTTCCATTGGGGCAAGTGGTTGTAGGATTAGGTCTGATGTTTGGTAATGGAGCTGCATCTTATCTTTCAAGGCTTCTAGGACGTGGAGACAAAGATACTGCGAATAAGGTCGCAAGTACAGCGCTGTATAGCAGTGTTTTAGTTGGGGCAATTATCATTATTCTTGCTACTATCTTCTTGAAACCGATTTTAACTTTATTAGGAGCAACAGATACAATCATGCCTTATGCATTGACATATGCTAGGATTTATGTGGTTTCATGTATTTTTAATGTATTCAATGTGACTATGAATAATATTGTCACAAGTGAAGGCGCAGCGAAAACCACTATGTGTGCTTTGTTATTGGGAGCTATATTGAATATTGGTTTAGATCCGATCTTCATTTATGTACTTGAAATGGGAGTTGCCGGGGCTGCTATTGCTACAGCTATTTCGCAGCTTGTTTCTACACTTGTTTATTTGAACTATGTATTGCGGAAAAAGAGTGCATTTACTTTCAGTGTAAGAGAGTTTGCGCCCACAAAACAAATGATGGCAGAGATATTGAAAATAGGTGTTCCAACGCTGACGTTCCAGCTTCTTACCAGTCTTTCTATTGCACTGATTAATCGGGCTGCAAATGGATATGGGGATGCTGTTATTGCCGGAATGGGGGCCGTTACCAGAGTTACATCAATGGGAACATTGGTGGTATTTGGCTTCTTAAAAGGATTCCAGCCGATTGCAGGATTTAGCTATGGGGCTAAGAAATTTGACCGATTGCAGGAGGCGATTAAAACATCAATCCTGTGGTCAACGATTTTCTGTGTAATTGTAGGATTGCTGATGGCCGTATTTTCCACACAAATTATTTCCCAGTTTACAGACGGCAATGCAGAGATGATTTCTGTCGGTCAAAAATCACTCATAGCGAATGGTTTTTCATTCATGCTGTTTGGATTTTATACGGTATATTCTTCTTTGTTCCTTGCACTTGGCAAAGGTACAGCAGGCTTTATTCTTGGAGCTTGTAGGCAGGGGATCTGCTTTGTACCAGTTATTCTGATTCTTCCGGTGCTTTGGGGACTCAATGGAATTCTTTATGCACAGCCGATTGCGGATGTGATTTCTGCAGTAATTACCATTTTTATGGCATTACACCTCCATAAGGAATTATCTGCGGAAAAAACAAAGATGATTTCTATAGAACAGGGGAATCTTTAAATGAGGATAGTAGATGGAAATTAGTTCGTTAAATTAAGGAGGGCGGAGATGTCTGTACAAATGAATATAGAACGGCAGCCTGCCATCCAGCGTGGGAACCTCACTATTGATCCACAGTACTATACGGTCACATTGGCCGGAGAGGAAATTGATCTTTATCCCAAAGAATTTGATGTTCTCTGCCTATTGACACAGTATCCCGGTTGGGTGCTTTCTCCTGAACAGATTTACGATGCCGTTTGGAAGGAGAGTGTGACTGGCTGTGAGCATGTAGTCTATAATGTGATTTGCCAGCTTAGAAGGAAATTAAAGAACCCGGATATGATCCAGACGGTTATTGGGAGAGGATATAAGTTTGTGGGGTAAGAAAAGCACAAAAGGCTGATGGCATGATTCGAAATGCTGTCAGCCCTTCGTGCTTTGGGGATAAAATATCAACCTAAATTCATTTTTACATAGGAATGAAGTTCTAACTATTAGATAATAAATTCGGAGTTCCTAGAATTTTTTTGGTTTTCTGCCAGTAACTTTTGGAATGCCAGCAATCCTGTTTCAAGTTCGTTAGTAGAATAGGGAGAGCAGATTGCAATACGGATTGCTGTTTGTTTGGTTTTTCCGACAGCAAAACGGTCAGAACAGAGTACATGTATTCCACGCTCTTTTGCCTGTAATTCAAATTGGTATCCATTATATCCGGAAGGTAATGGAAGCCACTGAAAGAAGCTATAAGGATTGGTATTGAGGTTGTCTGGAAAGTATTTTTTAAAAATAAGGTTTCGCTCTTTGGAAAGTATTCGTTTTTGTTGAATGATATTATCTGCGATACCATCTTCAATCACTTTACTTGCAATTTCAGCATTTAAAAGCGGTATTTTCAGGTTAATATTATTTGCTGTACTCAAAATGGACTGCTGCAGCCGATGTGGAAAAACCATATAAGCAATTCGCAGTCCGGCGGAAAGAGACTTGGACATGCCATGCAGGTAAACAGTATGATCCGGTATCAGAGAAAAGAAAGGAATGTCCTTTTCCTCTGCGATAAATCCGTAGGTATCATCTTCAATCAAGATAAGATTTTGTTCCTGAATGATTCGAGAAAGCTCCTTCCGGCGTTCCAGTGGGATCGTTATCCCGGTAGGGTTATTGCAGGATGGCATCAGATAAATTCCTTTCATGTCAGAAAGATGACATTGCCGTTCCAGTAAATCCGGTATCATTCCATGTTCATCCGACTCAACAGAGATGAGCTGTATATGAAGTTGTTTTGCCAGTGTAATGAAATTAGAGTATGTAAAAGCATCTGTTACAATCTTATCTCCAGGCTGGAATAATGCAAGAAGCGAAATGGTAAGCGCATTCTGTGTTCCGGCAGTCAAAATAATATGGTCACAGGAAGCATCTACATGGAAAGTTGACAGCCATTTTTGGGCTGTCCGTTTGTGGTGCATATTTCCCAAGGTAAAATTAAATTCAAATAATCGATCAGAATGCTCACCTTGCAAAATAGTCCGGGCAGCATCGGCAACGATTGAATTAAACTGATAATAAGGACGGATCAATCCAAGCTCAATAAAATCCTCCGCTGGTTTTTCCCATTTGGGCAATACGGCGTTGGGTGATATAAAGGTTCCACTGCCGATTGCTGCATAAATCAGTCCCTTTGCCTCACACAACTTGAAAGCACGGGTAATTGTACTCAGATTTACATCTAAGAAATCTGCTAACTCCCTCTGAGGTGGTAATTTCGTATTGGGAGTAAGTTCTCCATTCAAAATATCCTGTTCTAAAGCCTCTGCGATAGAGAGATAAAGGGGCGGCTTTAATTTCGCTTTGTTGGGTTTCCATGACATCGGGAAATTTTCAAAAGAATTTACCGGCATATATAACTCCTCCAATCGGAAAAATGTCTTGCATACAATTTTAATCTTGAAGCGGTACAAAGTCAATGGTATCGTAATAATTGTTTTAATTGTATGCTTTTATTGAGAGCAGGAGGTATTTATGGAAAGAGAATTAAGAGACCAGCTTTTAAGGCTGTTGGAGAATAATAGTAAATTATCCTCACAGGATTTAGCAGTTATGTTAGGGGCTACAGTAGAAGAAGTAGCGAATGAGATTTCCGTATTGGAACAGGAACATGTTATATGTGGCTATCATACCTTGATTGACTGGAACAAGATCAATGATGATGTCACTGCGTTAGTTGAATTACGGGTAACGCCTCAAGGGGGAGATGGCTATCAGAAACTGGCAGAAAGGATAAAAGAATTTCCACAGGTAGTGACTTTATACCTGATGTCGGGGGCTTATGATTTTCTTGTTATGGTAAAGGGAAAGACATTAAAGGAAATTTCGCTTTTTGTATCCGGTAAGTTGGCATCTATCCATGAGGTACAAAACACAACCACCCATTTCACTTTGACAAAATATAAAGAATTTGGGGTGGATTTTGAGGTAGAAAAAGTGGATGAAAGAATGGTGGTGACACCATGAAAGAGCTGCTTTCCCAAAAAATTTTACAGTTGAAGCCGTCTGGAATACGAAAGTTTTTCGATGTAGCAAACGAAGTGCCGGGTGTAATTTCCCTGGGCGTTGGGGAGCCGGACTTTCCAACGCCTTTTCACATCCGGGAGGCCGGAATCCAGGCAATGCAGTCAGGTAAAACTTTTTATACGGCTAACAGTGGACTAAAAGAGTTACGAAAAGAAATCTGTATCTACACGGAAGAAAAAATAGGAAATCGGTATAATCCTGATACTGAGGTGATGGTTACGGTGGGCGGCAGTGAAGCGATTGATATTGCTTTGCGGACGATTATGAATCCCGGTGATGAAATTTTATATATAGAACCCAGTTTTGTGTCTTACCTTCCCTGCATTACAATGGCAGACGGGATTCCGGTTCCGATAGAATTAAAAGCAGAAAACCAATTCCGTTTGACGAAGGATCAGTTAGAGGCGGCAATTACGCCAAGAAGCAAAGCACTTATTTTATCTTATCCCAATAATCCAACGGGAGCGATTATGGAGCAGCATGACCTGGAAGGATTACTGGAAGTCATCCAGAAGCATAATTTGCTGGTGATTTCGGACGAAATTTATAGCGAACTTACTTATGGGAAGAAGCATATTAGTATTGCTAGTTTGCCGGGAATGAGAGATAGGACAATCCTGATCAATGGGTTTTCAAAAAACTTTGCCATGACAGGGTGGCGTTTGGGTTATGCATTAGCGAATTGCGAAGTCATGGAGCAGATGAATAAAGTACATCAATATGCTATTATGTGTGCGCCGACAATCAGCCAGTATGCAGCAATCGAGGCATTAAGGCATAGCAGTGAAGATGTAGAACGCATGAAAGAGTCTTATAATCAGCGCCGCCGTTATCTGTATCATGAACTGGCCCGCTTGAAGTTACCATGTTTCCAGCCGGAAGGTGCCTTCTATATATTCCCTGATGTCCGTGAGTTTGGAATGTCCAGTGAGGAATTTGCAGTGGATCTTTTAAAAGAGGAAAAAGTAGCGGTTGTACCTGGAAGTGCATTTGGGGACTCAGGAGAAGGCTTTATCCGGATTTCTTATGCATATTCAATAGCAGAATTGAAAGAAGCTCTGCTAAGGATAGAGCGATATATCCAAAGGAAAAGGAAGGAACTAGCATGAAAGATTTAACACAGGGAGATGAATTAAAGACAATATTTTATTTTTCCCTGCCAATTTTCATCGGAAACTTATTTCAGCAGCTCTACAATGTGGCAGATAGTGTGATTGTTGGAAATTTTTTAGGGAAAGAAAGTCTGGCAGCAGTAGGTTTCAGCTATCAAATTAATTTTCTTTTGATTGCTCTTTCGATGGGAATTTCACTGGGAGCGAGTGTCCTTGTTTCCCGGTACTTTGGTGCAGGGGAGAGGGAGAAGATAAAGAAGGTCATTGATACCGGATTTTTATTTTCCGTTTTCCTGGCAATCATCATAGCAGTTGCAGGCGTCATCTTTTCAGAAAAGATTTTACTGTTTTTCCGAGTTCCTGATAAGTTAATTGGAATGGCTGACAGTTACTTGAAACTTATATTTATCGGGTGTATTCCCACCTTTTCATACAATGCTCTGACTAATATTTTACGAGGAATGGGAGATTCCAAAACTCCAACATACATATTAATTGCAGCAACGCTTATTAATATAGTTTTAGATGTTTTCTTTATTACGGTATTGGATATGGGAGTTAGCGGCGCAGCAGTCGCAACCGTAATCGCACAAACCTTTTCTTTCGTTGTGTGTATGTGGTACATGAAATACAAATATCCTGATCTCTTTATCCGGATATGGAGTTTGCAGCTGGATTTGGAGGAATTGAAAAAAAGTCTGGTAATCGGAACACCTGCTATGCTTCAACAGGTATTTGTCAGCGTAGGTTTTATGTCCATTCAGTTTTTAATCAATGGATTTGGAACTGATTGTATGGCTGCTTATACGGCAGCTTCTAAAGTGGACTCTTTTGCAGAAATGCCTGCTTTGAATTTGGGGCAGGCAATGACGAATTTTGCGGCACAGAATTATGGAGCTAAAAAAATGGATCGGGTAATAAAGGGCGGAAAGTCAGCATTGGTCATGGGAGTGGGTGTATCGGTTCTTATTTCTACTGTGATATGTTTGTTCCCTTCCAGCTTTATTTCAATATTTAACCGTGACCCGGGAGTTATACAGATTGGGAACAGCTATCTTCGTACTGTGTCGGTTTTTTATTTCGTTTTTGCAGCCATGCAGATATTAAATGGCATATTGCTGGGATATGGGAAATCATTTGTTCCAATGCTTGCATCAATCGGATCACTTTGTCTTATGCAGGTTCCTGCAGCCATTATACTTTCAAGAACCAGTTTGGGATATAACGGTATTTGGATTGCAGCACCGGTAGGGTGGTTTGGGGGACTGACGATTCGGTTTCTGTATTTCCGGTATATTGCCAGAAAATAGCAAAAAGGTTTATAGGGGTAATTATGAAAATAGATATGACCTCGGGAAAGCCTATTCATATTTTATTACAATATTCCCTGCCGTTACTAGCGGGAAGTATTCTTCAGAATCTTTATAATATTTTTGATACAGCCATTGTAGGACATATTTTAGGGAAATACACTCTTGCAGCCGTTGGAAATTCTTATGTTCCAATGCTGATTATCAACAGCATTATTTTGGGGATAGCCTCTGGCATTTCCATTTTTGTTGCCCGATCATTCGGTGGGCATGATGAAGAAAAAATTAAGGAATGCATTGGTTCTGTTCAAACACTGATTTTATTTGTGGGAATTGGATTGTGCATTTTATTTCTTGTATTTGCCAGATGGATTTTTGTTTTTATGAAGATACCGGATGATATTATTGGCTCGGCAGCCGCTTATTTAAGGATAATATCTTTAGGAATCCCATTCTTGGCAATCTACAATTTTTATTCTGCTTTGATTAAGGCAAAGGGAAATTCTAAGACACCGGTTCAATGTATTAGTATTTCCTGTGGAATGAATATCCTTCTTGATTATCTGTTTGTAGCCTGGTTCCGGTGGAATGTGGAAGGGGCTGCAATTGCCACTGTTATTTCACAGGCGGCAGCAGCAGGTATGTCGGTATTGTATTTATACCGATATGACAGAGATTTTTTAATGGAAAGCCCTAATAATAAGTGGGTAGGTTCCATGCTTAAATTAAGTATAACCGGGATTGTACAAAATGGATCATCTGCACTCAGTATGTTTTTTATTCAGGGAATTATCAATACATTTGGTGTAAATGAGATTTCTGCTTACTCATCTGCATATAAAATTGAAGGTATTCTCACTATGCCAGCGGTTAATCTTGGAAATGCCCTATGTGTTTATGTTGGACAGAATATGGGAGCGGGGAATTGGAAACGGACTAAGCAGGGGCTAAGGGACTGCTTTAAGATTGCAGTAGTTATTACTTCTATGGCAATGATAATAATTTGGGCCGCAGCACCATTTCTCCTTTATCTTGTGGTAGGGGATGAAAAGGAAGTGATTCGTGTTGGTGTATTTTATCTCCAAATTATTTCAATCACTTTTCCCCTATGCGTCAGTCTGTATCTGCTGACGAATTTTCTACGTGGTGCTGGTGAGATTATATATCCTCTGTTTAACACTTTGCTTGAGCTAAGTTTCCGCACAATTTCGGCTTTTGTTTTGGCTCGTTATTTAGGATTTATTGGAGTGTTATTATGCAGACCGTTGAGTTTTATTGTGAGTACGATAAGTCTTTCGCAGAGATATATCTCAGGAAAGTGGCGACAGCACTGCATAAAGACGGGTAGTGATTAGTATTAGGAAAGTTATGAAGCATATTTAAAAACCGGCACCTGATATTTTTATCTTCCCTGGATTGGAAATTCATATACATGAATAGACCGTCTATCCAAGTGGCATCCCAGTTCACCTGGCCAGCCAGTTCTTCACATTACTCTACCTATTTCAACATCTTTCCTGGGTTCTCTCACAATCCGCAATCTACGAAGCAGTCTGGAAAGAGCCGGGAGATAAATGCGGATCGGCGGTCGTGAACGTGGTAAGCCAGATCAGGAGGAAGATCGGGGATGAGTATATAGAAACTGTGGTGGGGAGCGGGTATCGGTTTGCGGGGTAAGAAAAGTATCCCGGAGTGACACTGTGAATTGTTGCTTCGGGTTCTTTTGGTGGTTAAAAAAAGAGTATAAGATATCAAGTAAACGACTTGATAATTGGTTGTCTCCGATTTATAATACTATTTCATTAAAGTGCCTATTTGGAAACGTTTATAGTATAAGATTAATGAGGTGAACCTATGAAAATACAACCGAGTGACTACATGAAAAAGTGTTTAAGAATACGTTTCGATGCTCAGGTCGCATCATTGTTAGATACTTATGCTTGCATTGTGACCTTTGAAAAGGGAACACATGTAATTAGAGCAGGAGAGGTAGTCAGTTCATTTTATTTTATAATATATGGTATTGTAAGAGGTTATTATATTGATGATGAGGGGAATGAGGTTACGAAATGTTTTGAATCCGAGAATTGTTTTTTCGGATCAGAGTGCTATAGAACAAATCAGAGCGCAACCTTTTATGTTGAGTGCTTGGAGGAATGCAAATGCTTAAGGCTACCATATTCTTTAGTTCAGAAAATTACATCTTTGGATCAACAGGTCGGAAATTATATCCAGAATTTATATCTGGAAGAGGTGGGGAAACTAGAACATCGAACTAGAGATTTACTTTTAATGACCGCAGAGGAGCGTTATATTTCTTTTTGTAAGGATTATCCGAGTTTGCAGAGAAGAGTACAGTTGCGATACATAGCGTCTTATATTGGTATACAACCAGCCTCGATGAGTAGAATTAGAAAAAAATTAAAAAATCAAATATGAATTAACAAAGGTGAATTACAGCCTCTTTTTGCAGACGTATAATTGTTGCAAAAGGAGGCATTTTTTATGGAATATGCTTTAATTACTGGTGCAACAAGCGGAATTGGATTTGAATTGTCTGTATTGTATGCTCAAAATGGATATGGGCTTGTGCTGGTGTCTTCTAGCAAGGAGCATTTAGAGAATACGGAAAATAGATTGAATGAACAATATAGCGTTCCTATTCTCATATATGAGCAGGATTTGACAAAACAAGGTGCTGCTCTTGAATTATACAATAAAATAAAACAGAAGAAGCTGGACGTTACGGTGCTGATTAACAATGCAGGATTTGGTCTTGTTGGAGCAACTGATGAAATAAATCTGAGTATCGATGAACAAATGATGATGTTAAATATGATAAATCTTGTCTCATTAAGTAAATTGATTATTTTAGATATGTATCGGAATAAAAAAGGGAAAATATTAAATGTATCTTCAACAGGTGCGTTCCAGCCAGGGCCATACACATCAACCTATTTTGCAAGCAAGGCGTTTGTATTAAGTTACAGCAGAGCGATACGATACGAGGCAAAAGCGAGAGGTGTTCAAATATGTATACTTTGTCCAGGGGCTACGAAAACAGGCTTTTTTAGAAGAGAAGGTACAGCTACTCCAAATAAAGCGATGTTACCTGAGCAGGTTGCCCGCATCGCATTTAGAGGATTAATGAAAAATAAAGAAATCATTATACCAGGTTTAAAAAATAGATTGCTTCAACTTTTTCCATTAAAGATAAAAATGCTTAGTGTTGCAAGAATGAAGAAAAAAAGCAGAGATTGAACTAATCGAAGTGTATTGACTTATTATGTGCTTGATGAATGATCTTGTATAATGAACCATTTGTAACTTATTATGTAAGGGAGGCGGAGATGTCAGTACAGATGAATATCAAACGGCAACCCGTCATCCAGCGTAGATACCTTACCATTGACCTGCAATGCTGTACGGTTATATTGTCGGGTGAACAAATAACTCTATATCCGAAAGAATTTGATGTCCTTTACCTGTTGGCACAGTATCCTGGTTGGGTGCTTTCTCCTGAACAGATTTATGGAGCCGTTTGGAAGGAATGCGTGGCTGGATGTGAGCATGTGGTCTATAATGTGATTTGCCAGCTTAGAAAAAAGCTGAAGAACCCGGATCTGATCCAGACGGTTGTCGGCAGAGGATATAGGTTTGTGGAATAAGAATAGAGGCAGAGGTAGCCGCTCTATTAAAGGAGCACACACTTCTGCCTGTTTAACATTTTACATTTCAAGTGCCTGGTTGGTAGTTGCTTTATATGATAGTAAAGGAGCCGCATTTTTAGGTTGCCGTTACTATGGGCTTTTACTTTATCAGTGGAAGGACAATTTCTCCTGATAAAACGGCATAAATGGAAAACACACTAATAATACACAAAATTATGCCTATTACACGAATAACTATCGGAAATACTCTGTTATCAAACCACTTCTTGTATATATTGATAGGTAAAAGGAGAAGCAATAAACCAATAACCAAAGTAATAGAAAATAAAGTTACATACATCTTGTTCCCTCCTATTTTTGAATTGCGGTAGCAATATTTTTCTTTGAGTACGCTAACCCGATGGATACTAAAATTGCTACAATAAGGTAAATATGAATCCATTCAAATATTGGCCTCAATCCATAGAAAACTACTTCACACGGGAAACCTATCAAATGCACAATAGTTCCCTGAATATCCCAGAACGCTAATATAAATGCAGCTATTGATGATAACAAGAATATTGCGTTGATTATAGTAGCTATTTTTTGCATAGTTACGTCTTGTTGTGTCCAGTAGAGAAATAGTGACCATGAAATCATCAATAAAATTACTGCCAACAAGTTTGCTAATACGGGTGTCCCCTCAAACAATATTCCGCCGACACTTAGATTTAAGGATATAACTACAAGGGTAAGCAGAATCGTACAGGATTTGCAAAATACTATTTTTTTGTTTCCCTTTTGATATTCAAGAGCCATACTCTTAAGATTTTCTTCGGCTTTTTTTGGAATATCATCAGATGCGATTCTCTCTCCTGCAAAGAGTTCATTCAATGTGATGTTTAGAAGCAAACATATATCATCAAAGAGGGAAGCGTCCGGCATACATTTTCCAGTTTCCCATTTTGAAACAGCTTTATTGGTCACACCGAGTTTTTCTGCAAATTGCACTTGTGTCATTCCATGTTGTTTTCTACAAGCGGCGATAAATGAGCCTATCTTTTTTTGTTCCATTGTGTATCCTCCTTATGGGGAAATTGTAACTCTTTTGAGGGTAGATTAACACCCACAAAAGGTAGAATTAAGGTGGAATGCTCTTTTTGATTGTTTCTACCTATTCGCTATAACGTTTGTATTATACTTCAATGAGTTTATATTCACAATAAAATATTCGGAACAGCGGGTTGACGAACGCTATATGAATTGTTTTCCCATCAGGAACTTCTGCTTTTTATTTGAGTTACTAATCTTGCAGAACTATGGTACTATGCGACTTGTATATTTCGAGCATAAGAAATATAATGAGGGCAGTACAAAATCAGGAGGTCAGTCATGGATGGATATATGACACTTAGGGAAGCAAGTGAAAAATGGGGTATCACGGCCCGGATGGTGAATTACTATTGCTCATCAGGGAGAATCAAAGGTGCGGTAAAGGTATCAACTTTATGGCTGATACCACAGGATGCAGAGAAACCTGCGGATAAGCGGAGAAAAAATGATACGGCTATGGAGGTGCAGCCATGAAATTATTATTAGTGGAAGATGATATGGAGATAAGCCAGATGCTGAAAGACTATCTGAGGGCAGAGAACTATGAAGTGGTTTGTGCCGCTGATGGGAAAGAAGCCTGTGAGAAATTTGACAGTGACTCTTACGCTCTTGTTTTACTGGATTTGATGATTCCAAAGATCAGCGGCATGGAAGTTATGCAGCATATCCGGCAGAGCAGTACGGTTCCGATTATCATTGTGTCTGCAAAAGATACGGATGCGGATAAGACACTGGGCCTGGGACTTGGGGCGGATGACTATATTACAAAACCATTCTCGGTGACAGAGGTATTGGCCCGTATTAAGGCAAATATCCGGAGGAGTACCCAATATTCAAAACCAGCGGAACCGGAAAACGAGACACTGGTGATTGGGGATCTGGTTATGAACCTGACAGATTATACGGTAACAAAAAAGAATGTAAGGGTGGATCTGACAGCGAAAGAGTATGAAATCTTAAAGCTCCTCCTTCAGAATCCAAAGAAAGTATATACCAAAGAGCAGATGTATTCCCTGATCTGGAATGACGCATACCTGGGAGATGAAAATGCAGTCAATGTCCATATCAGCAGATTAAGAAATAAAATCGAGGATAATCCGAGGTCTCCAAAGTATGTTATTACGGTTTGGGGTATCGGATATAAATTAGGAGATTTATCATGAGCGATGCAACGATTATCTTTTTCCTGTCCGCCTGCATTGCAGTGCTGATCTGTATTGTTCTTTATCAGCAGTTTGCTTTCCGGACAGGAACACAGATTAAATTAAAGAAAATCAGCCAGAAGTTAGAAGAAATCCAGGATACGGATAGTGATGAAAATGTCATGGTCTTTACAGACAATAAGGTTCTTATGGATTTGGCAGCCCAGATCAACCGCCTGTTGGAGAACCAGAGAAAGGTCAAGGTGGATTACCGGCGTTCAGAAATTTCTTCAAAGAAAATGCTGTCTAATATATCCCATGATATTAAGACGCCCATGACAGTGATCTTAGGTTACCTGGAAATCATGCGTCTGAACAGCTCAGGGGAGAATGAAATGCTTCTGAAAGTGGAGCAGAAGGCCCAGAGAGTGATGGAATTAATCAACCAATTCTTTACGCTGGCAAAGCTGGAGGCCGGGGACACGGAGATTACGATTTCAAAGATCGATGTCTGTGAGGCGTGCCGAGAGAATGTGCTGGATTTTTATGAATTGTTGACACAGAAGGAATTTCAGGTAGATGTTGATATCCCGGAAGAAGCAGTCTTTGTCCGGGGAAACAAAGATGCCCTTCAAAGGATTTTGTTCAATCTCATTTCCAATGTAGTACGGTACGGTTCCGATGGAAAGTATATGGGAATGTTTCTTAGGTCAGATGAGAAATATATCTATATTGATGTGGTGGATAAAGGGAAAGGGATAGAACGGGCGTTTGCACAGAATGTATTTGAGCGTCTGTTTACGATGGAAGATTCCAGAAACCGTGAAATACAGGGAAACGGCCTGGGGCTGACAATTGCGCAGAATCTGGCGCATCAGCTTGGCGGGGAGATTACCCTTGAGAGTGAGCCGAATGTAAAAACTACATTTACGGTAAAACTGCGGAAATTTTCCTATTAAATTTCCAAGAAAGAAATTCGTAAGAATTAGTCAAGAGTTTTGAAAATCTTAGCCGCTAGAATGGTCATCAGAAAGGAGGCAGACAATATGCCATATATTTTACAAACGAACCAGCTTACAAAATCCATTGGCGGCAAAAATCTTGTAACCAATGTGTCCATGCACGTTAAGAAAGGCGAAATCTATGGTTTCCTGGGACCGAACGGCGCCGGTAAGACCACGGTTATGAAAATGCTGACCAACCTCTGGAAACCAACAGAGGGGAGCATTGAACTGTTCGGGAAGAAACTCACACCGACTTCTTATGAAGTGCTGAAACGGATGGGAAGCATTATTGAGTTCCCGACCTTCTACGACCATCTGGACGGGAGGGAGAATCTGAAACTCCATTGTGAATACATGGGTTATTACAATCCCGGCAGCATAGAAAATGCCCTGGAGATGTTGAATCTGGCAGACGCAGGGAAAAAGCCGGTACGCAGCTATTCATTAGGAATGAAACAGCGGCTTGGGATTGCCCGTGCCATTCTTAGCAAGCCGGAATTACTTATACTGGATGAGCCGACGAATGGCCTTGATCCGGCAGGTATGAAGCAGATCCGGGATTTGCTGAAAATGCTCTGTACGGAATACGGTATTACCATTGTTGTGTCCAGCCATATTCTTTCTGAGATTGAAAGCATTGCCGATACGGTTGGCGTTATCAATCATGGTGTGCTTATGAAAGAAGTTACTATGAAAGAAATATCAGAAATGAGCCTTGCCTATATTGAGTTAAACGTAATCAATACAAAGAAAGCATCCTATGTTCTGGCTGATAAGATGGGGCTTGATAATTTTAAAATCGTAGAGGACGGAAAAATCCGGATTTATGACCATCATGTGTCCACACAGGAATTATCAAAGGTTCTGGCACTGAATGATGTAGAGATTGTTGCCATTGGGAAAAAAGCGGAGTCTCTGGAAGATTATTTCCTGAAAATGACGGCGGAGGTGTAGCAGCAATGTTAAAATTAATCAAACTTGAATGGAAAAAGAACAATATTGGGAAGTACGTCCGTAATGCGGTAATTCTTGCGGGACTTCTTTGCCTTTTCATCTTTGCGCTGGCTTACCTGGGGATAGCCAATGATCCGGATACCGGAGTGCCGGATGCCGCGCCGGGGAATGAAATGATTTCTTCCTCGATTGAGTTATTTACCAGTATGTCTTTTCTGATTTTTACCAGTGTCATGTTAGCATCCTTCATCGTTACGGCATATAAGAACAGAACCATGAATCTGATGTTTTCTTATCCAATCAGACGGCAAAAGATACTGGTTTCGCAGATGCTGGCAGTATGGATTTTTAACTTTATTGCATTAGTTCTAACGAAAGTGTTGATTTACGGGTGTGTCCTTGCGGGTTCCCACTTTATGACATCTGCGTTTCCGCTTGATTTCAATATGGCAAGCCTGTCATTTTATGTGCAGCTTATTTTGAAGTCAGTGGTGATCGTAAGCATGAGTTTTATCGCGTTATTCATCGGCCTTGCCATGAAATCATCAAAAGCAACCATTATTTCGTCTTTCCTGCTGATTTTTCTGACACAGGCCAATATAGGTGATTTTACGATGAAGAACAATCTGATTTTTCCAGTGATTCTGACTTTCGTATCGTTGATCTTTGCGGCCCTGTCGGTATACAACGTAGAAACCAAGGATTTGATGTAGCAGGAGGTGGTTATGAGAATGAAAATGATTTTGTGCATGAGTCTGTTGGCGGTATCTTGTTTATGCGGATGCAGTCAAAATGAAAAAGTCAGTCTTTCAGAAACATACGATGCGGAAAATATATCTGCCATCAATATGCAAATTGACTCCTGGCAGCTTAAAATCATGGTTTCGGCAGATGATGATGTTCATGTCAGTTTAGATGGCGGAACCGCAAAGGGAGCAAAAGAGCCATCAGTGGATATGCGGGATGGTGTGCTGGATATTGTACAGGCAGAGAGCGAAGATACCGTTTTAAGCCAGTTCTCTCTGGGCAAAGAAGGAGAGGTGACCGTGTATGTTCCAGATACGCTGGAAGGAACCGTTACCATTAAAAATGGCTCCGGCGATATGGAAATCGACAGCCTTGCTGTTTCCAAGCTCACGCTTGATAATTCTTCCGGCTATATTGAAATGAATAATGTAACAGCGGATGTAGTTGAAATTGCATCTTCTTCCGGAGATGTGAAATTGTCTGACGGCAAGATTGACGATTTTCAGATCAGCACATCGTCTGGATATGTAACATGGAAAAATACAGAGTCGGAGCATATTTCCATTACTGCGAAATCTGGTGAAGTCAATGTATCTGGTTTGGGAGATCAGACCAATGCGGAGGTTTCCACAAGTTCTGGCGATATTGGCATTTCTTACGAAACACCGCCACAAAACCTTTCATTTAAAATCTCATCAGGCTCCGATGATGTGTCAGTGAGGCTGGAGGATGCTTCCTATACGATGGAAACTTCCGCTTGTAAACAGGGAAAGATTGGCGATGGAACATATAGCCTGACAGTGAACAGTGACAGTGGTACTGTAGTAATTCACTGATGGATTTAATTAAAGTAAATGGAAAACTGCTGGAGCTGTTGCTTCTTAATGCATTAAACGAACATAAAGCATATGGGTATGAATTGACAAACCGATTCACTCCAATTTATCAGAAGTCATCGGGGGCAATCTATTTAGCGTTGAAATCTTTATGTGAGAGAGAATTGGTCAGTAGGGAAAGCGAACTGTTTGCTGGAAGGATTCGAGTTTACTATGCGTTAAGCAGTGAAGGGAGAATTTATTTAGGTAATCTTCGGGATAAATTAGACCTTGAATTGAAGAATTTACAGTCTTTCCTATAAAAAATGAGGGGTGGTATTTTGCAGATAGGACAATGGATTTTATGTCCCCTGTGTGGGAACAAAACAAGGCTAAGGATACGGGAAGATACGGAGATAAGAAATTTCCCGCTGTTTTGCCCTAAGTGTAAACAGGAAACTTTAATCAACGTAAAAGAAATGAATATGTCTGTTATCAAAGAGCCAGACGCTAAGACGCAGAGCCGATAACCTATTGAGTTCAAACTCGCAGGTTGTCGGCTCCGTTGTTTTCCATCTTATTTCGACATATTTTGTCGAAAATTTTTTAAAATTATATACCATTCATAACTCATCCATAAGTCATTCATAACTCGGTGTTTTATAATGGCAGAAAAGAGAGAAACCAGCAGTAACAAGGGATTCTTGTCCTACTGGTTTCACTCGGAACCTTTTGGTTCATTTTTGTGCTGGCTGTTTAGTAGCTGCTCTGATAAAAACTCCATAGTGCGAAGAAGGATTTCCTGATTTTCCTTATTGTGTGATTGGAGTTTGCCAATAACACGCTGTGCGATCTCGTTTTCAGATGAGACTTTGTCTGGAAAGAGGGAATTAGGGGTAATTCCCAATCGATCAATCAACAGGGATAAGGTTTCGTAAGAAGGATTCTTCCTTCCGTTTTCGATATCCTGAACCGTTTTGACAGCTAGACCGCACTGATCAGCCAGTTCCTGCTGGGTAAGAGCGCAGCTTTTCCTTGCAGACCGGATGCGGTTACCCAAATACATAAGTTTGTCTTTCGGCATAATTGTTCACCTCAAATACATTCTATCGTACCGATTAGGGAAAATACATTCCCTTAAAGTATGTATAGAATAAGTGCTATAATGCCGATTTGAAAGAGAATAAATATTCCGTTACTTCAGAATGAGTGTGGAAACACTTTCGTGAAATAACTGAAGGCCCTGTTGGGGAGCCAATAAAAAAAACGGCTTCTCGCAGCAGGGCTTATTTGTGCATGCCATCTGTGATTAGTCGTTAGGAGAAAATCATGGATGGCATTCTTTTCGTGAAAAGGTACAGTTCCTGGGCAGGTGATTCCAGAAAAAAATTGCAGACTACAAAAGAGAATCTTATACCCATGAATACGCACCATACTACACATTAGATAAGTACAATAATATATATAGTTCTATAAAAAAGAAAAACGTCAGGAAGCAGAAAAAACTTTCTGGCGTTTTTCTTTGTCGATTTTTTGTGGATATTGACGATTGGCATCTTAATCATAACTGGATTCTACAGTGGCAGATATATAAAACCATTGCGAGGCATCCTGAAAGTTGGTAAGCCAGGGAGAACGGGTATTTACTGAACCTTTTGACTCACGATGTGCTTTATATGCCTACGGAGAAAAAGACGCTGGATATTCTGGTGTCTATAAAAACAGTTTTGAAGCTCCCTGTCATGGGGAGATAAGATGCCGATCACCGCCACCACTTCGATTTGATTTCTAAAAAATTTCAGATCGGAGGTAAAGAAAGGTGGCTTATAACAAAGCAAGAGAAGAACAAAAATGGAAGAGCTGGAAAGAACGTGAGGAAGAAAAACTCCGGGAACTGGGTATGGATGAAGCATCTATACAAATACTGCATGAGAGCGATTGGGCGGATTTTAATTCCGAAAGACGTTATCGGGAACACCAAATACCACTGCTGGACTATGCGGAGCTGTTACTGGCAGAAACGGAGGTTAGCGAGACGCAGATCCAAAGCGTAGAGGAACTGCTGGATACCATAGGCGATGAGCAGCTATTACATATTTTGATGGAAGCAGACAAGAAAACGCTGCAGATTGTTGTCCTAAAGATGATGGGGTATGCGCCAAAGGAGATTAGCACCTGTATTGGTATGCCGGAGCAGACAATCTACACCAAACTGAGACGGCTGCGGGAAAAAATAAAAAAAGTTGTGAAAGCTGAATAAAAACAGGGCATCTCATCGGCTATTAAGTAGAAAGGGGATAGTGTCCCTTTTTACGCACATTGAAAATCCCATACCAGCATTATTGGTACGTTCCTATGGATAGTAGCGTTGCAGGATGAGCGCCAGGACGGAGAAATTTGAAACGGATACCAGAGATAGACCGATCATAGAAGTTGTGTGATGGAGGTCTGCGCTGGTGTCTGTTTCGGTTTCTTTCGAGCGATCCATCAGACCTGACAGGGAGCCGCGGCTGGCTCTCCGCCATGAGCATCCATGGGGTATAATGATACGATATTCTGTCAACGAGCAGAAGATGAACTCCAGGTTGTAATCAGCAAGACCTTCAGAACATCTGCGAATGGCATCTGCCAAATGCCTGCCAGTAATGTTCCCATATATGCCATGGAAGAAGTGGCAGAGGCCGTCAGGGGTGCGAGGTCAAATGTGACGCCAACAATGAAACAACAATTTAGAAATCAATGAAAGTGTGTCGTTGATATCAGATATATGCGGCTGTGGGGAAACTCACAGCCGTACTTTAAAAGGATGTGTTTTTCTTTGGTATTGACGTCATGCGTGAAAGGCAGGCAATGAAATGAATTATAAGAATCAATATCAAAGAAAAGCACATCAGGAAATTGACTTTATTTTTTTGACGCTGTTGCCACAGGCAGGCTTGAGCGTAAGGGAAGAACAGGTAAAGTTAAGCCATCAGATGTTGGACACCTTGCTGGAAGGGAAAATAGCCCTCTGTGATGCGGGTGTTGGAATCGGGAAAACGTATGCCTATCTGGTAGCCTGTATCCTAATGCGAAAATATGCGGCAGCGATAGGGAACAGATGGCTGTGTGATAAACGTCCGATAGTTATCTCTACTTCCAGTATTGCATTACAGGAGGCGATCATACAGGAGTATATTCCTTTTTTATCGGATATTTTTCTAACGACCGGACTGATTGCTTCCCCATTAAAGGCTATTGTGCGGAAAGGCAAGGAGCATTTTGTTTGTGATAACCGTCTGGAAGTCCGCTTAGAGGCTGTCCGGGAAAAACCTAAAAATGAAGCACAGAAAAAAGCATTGTTTTCCTTAAAACAGATTTACGATATGGATGAGGTTGCCAATCTAAGCAGTTTCGACCGCAGACTGGTCTGTGTTCCAAAGTTCTGCCCGAAGGAATGTCCGGGAAGGACAAGCTGTCGTTATCAGATGTATCTGAAACAGGCACGGGATCCGGATATTTTTTTCCAGATATGTAATCATAATTATCTGCTTGCGGATTCTTCCCATCGTGCGAAGGATTATAAGCCTCTGCTGACGGATTACCGGGCTCTCATTGTGGATGAAGCCCATAAGCTTCCGGATGCGGCAAGGCAGATGTATGGGAAATCCCTCTGCTATGAGGATATTTTGGAAATCTGTGATTTTTTGGAGGGAAAGCATCAAGGGATGACAGCAAAGAAATTAAAGGGTGTTTTCCATAACATGTTCCATGTTATTAGTGAAAATCACATGACAAAAGCTGGACCTGCATCGGCTTTCCGAATGACGGAGGAATGTGCTATCGTGCTGGAGGACGGAAAAGAAGCACTAAAGGAATTGACGGTCAAATTACGGGGGATCGCTCCGGGATGGATACGAAACCAGCTGGAAAAAGCAGGAGAGGTATTGACTATTTTTACGGAATCCAGTAAACACTACATCCTGCATTTGGAGCAGGATAAGGGGAAATTGCCACAGTTGTGTGCAACAAGCAGGAAGATACCGGATATTCTCTCAGGTATGTTATGGAGCCAGGGTTTCCCGGCTATCTTAACAAGCGGCACTTTAAAGGCCGGGAATGGCTTTTCCCGCACCAGGCAGGAAAACGGGCTGGGAAAAGAAATCCGGGTGATGGAATATGTGGCGGAATCCCCGTTTGCTTATGAGAAGAACTGTCTCTTGTACCTGCCGCAGACACTGCGAAGGACAAAACATGGAAGCCGGGAGGAAGCCGTCATGCTGGCACAGCATATCCAGCGGCTGATCTGTTCGACTTACGGTCATACGCTGGTGCTGTTCACCTCGTATTCTTTAATGGGCAGCGTTTACCAGATCTTACGGGACAGCCTGCCTTTTCCCATGGTGGAAGTGTGGCGCAATGCCCAGGAGGAGATCATGCGGTTTAAAACATTGGAAAATGCGGTGCTGTTCGCAGCCGGATCCTGTTGGGAGGGTGTCGATTTTCCAGGAGATATTGTGTCCTCTCTGATTATCGTAAAACTTCCATTTGCTGTTCCGGATCCATTGAGGGAAGCGGAAAAGGAGCAATATGCTACTCTGACAGAATATATCCGGGATATTATTGTGCCGGATATGCAAAAGAAACTGCGCCAGGGGTTTGGAAGGGCGATCCGAACAGAGAGCGATACCTGCGTAGTGTCTATCCTGGATCACCGGGCGGTGGCAGGAGGCAGGTACCATGAGGATGTCCTGTGCGCGCTTCCGACCTGCCAGATGGCAGAGAATATTGAGGATGTGGAAGCCTTTATCCGCAGGCAGAAATGTGAAGGATATTATATGTAGGAACACGTTCCCGGCGTTGTTGGTTCTGAACAGATCGGGAGCGGTTTTGAAACAAAAGTTCAGTGGTATTTCAGGCGGTTTTTGGAGAGCTTGGAATTGCTTTGTTGCCCCGAAGTGGGTATACTGTGTATAGCGTTAGAAGGAAAGGAAGTGAGTGAAATGGCACAATATGTAGTAGACATGCAGACGGAAAAACAGGAAAAATTCTATTTTATCCGGGAGAAAGAAAGCATGGATATTGTCCTTTTACCTTCCAAATATCTAATGCATAAGAAACGGTCGAAGATATCACCGAATACGATCCGGAGAAGTGCATTTGCCTTATCCTACTATCTGAATTATATGGATGAAAACCAACTGCATCTGGACGATATATACAAAATGAAATATGCCGAACAGCATGAACACTTTACAGACTTTCTGATATGGTTAAAAGCTGGTGAGCATAGCAGGGAGGAATATTCAAAGCTCCCCAATAATGAGACTTGCAATGCATATCTGAAAGAAGTGTTCCGGTTCTATACTTTTATGGAACGGGAAAACGGCCAGTCAGAGAGTCTGAAAGTGCTATCGGATGCACAGATGATTGTGCGAAACTCGGTAGGTGTCAGAAGGGTGCTGAACCGGAAAAGTTTTCACGGTTATTTGAAAGAAAAAGGACATCAGGGAAAAACCATTGAGCAGGACAAGATCGTAAGTTTGCTGCAGAAATGCGCGAACTGCCGCGATCAGGTTCTGCTTTTATTATTGGCCGAGACAGGATTCCGTATTGGGGAACTCTTGGGAGTCCGGTACAGAGAGGACATTGATTATAAAAACCATGTAATCTATGTAAACTTTCGAGAGGATAATGAGAATAATGCAAGGGCTAAGAATGCAGAGTTTCGCAGAGCGAAGATCAGTGATGCGACATTTGATATCCTGATGTTTTATATGGAGGATTACAAGGAGCTGCTTCGGGAACAGAAATACTTGTTTATCAATGTCTCAAGTGATTATGCTGGGGAGCCATTCAAAGTAAGCGGAGTTTATGCGATGTTACGCAGGCTGGAGGAAAAGACTGGTATCAAAGCATCTCCACATATGCTGAGACATTATTTTGCAAATGAAAGACGGAAGGATGGCTGGAAGCTGGAGCTTATCAGTCAGGCACTCGGACATCGGAATATCGAAACGACCATGAAATATCTGAATATAACGGACGAAGAACTGATACAAGTCAGTGATGAATTTTACAGTAAGCATCAGGCTATGTACGGCATTCAGGATCTGTTATAGGAAGGGGGCGGTCAAGTGTCTGCAATCAGATTACTGCAAGCTGAACGGCATGAAGATATACAGCATCTTCACAGGCAGCTAATGACAGGTGGACTGTTGCAGAAGGAATTGTTGGAAGAAGCAGAAGGCTATCTGATACAAAAAGGTATTTATGATGTCACACTGATAGAGGAATGCGATTTCCGGGAATATAAAAAACTTCTGATAGACAGCGGACGATATACAAGGCAGAGTGCCGTTGAGCGTTCATCCGCACTTCGGAAGAACCAGCGGTATTGGGTGGAACAGGAATATGGGGAGCTGCTCGCAGAGATTAAGGAGTGTCAGGTGTCGGATGCTCCGCTGAAGGGAAACATTCAGAGGTTTCTCATCCGGCAGGGAATCCACCATATCAAAGATATCGATTATACGACACGGAGTCGATATGAAGCAGAACTGCAAAAGACCGGGAATGAACAGCGTGTGATGAAATACCTGAAGGTGTTCGACCATATCAAACAGTACAGTATCCAAAGCGAGATAAGCAGCCTGCCGGGAATGGCAAGAAACCGGATGCAGTATAAAGCGCAGATTATTTTCCTGCCTTACCTGCCGGATCCGGAACTGGTCAAAGATTTTGAATATGTTCAGGATAAGCAGGAACTGGTGTGGGATTTTGCAAAGAGAGCGCCGGAGAAATTAAAAAAGCAGGTGTTTCTACTATTAAATTACATACTGGAAAACCTATACCGGGACGATCCAAAGGAAAGAAGAGTACGATTCTTATTACCCCTGCACTGGCTGTATGATTTCTGTGTGGATGAGGATATCGAAGATCTGGAGCGCCTGGAATTGAGCCAAATCAACCAATTTGAAAAGATCGTAGAGCAGAAAGTGGTCAATGTGAAAAATTCCATGCAGATCATAGACAACAGCCGGAAAATTTTATTTTTGGCTGCATCGGAAATCCACTGGCATGCTAACGTGTGGTATATGGAGCGTTTTCATTTATCAGAGGACAGACTGAATCCGAGCAGCCCAGTGCAGAGATTGAGCTTTATAGAAGTTACCAACCAAAAGAACCGGGAGCTTCTACAGGAATATGCCAAATATCATGTCGGAATCGGAGGGCTTACCATAGCAAATATTCGGGCGCAGCTGTATGAGGTTAAGAAACTGCTGGAATATTTTAATGACGAAATATCCATCTGCCAGGTGGATGAAAATCAGTTGGATGGTTATTTCAGGGAGCAGGAAGAAAAGGATACAAAGGATGACACGTTTAATAAAAGAATTGTGTGTTATCTAAAATTTTACCAATTTTTGAATGTGAGAGGATATATCAAGGAAATCCCGTTTCAGCCGGAATATTATCTGAAAAAGACATACCCGGAGCATCATGACAGAACAGTGGAAGAAGAAGTTTATATGGAGATCCTGCATAAACTCTACCTATTTCCGCAGGTTCCTAAACTGATATTTTTACATCTGTGGTGTACCGGACTTAGAATCAGCGAGGTATGCACGCTAAAAGGGGATGCGTATTATTGGGATGGGGAAGATGCATGGCTGAAAGTTTATCAGATTAAAATGAAAGCAGATAAAATGATCCCGATACCGTTTATGTTGTACATGGTGATGAGGAAATACATAGAGAAGAATCATATCCGCCCCAAAGATTATATATTCAAAGGGAAAAATGGCGGAGCATACCGGGTGGCGACATTCCGAAAAGAATTTCAGTATCACTGCACCAAGAATCAGATAGCAGATGGAGAATATATTTTCAAAACCCATGATTATAGGCATACACTGGCTACCCGGTTTTACGATGATGGCGTTTCCATACAGACGATCCGGGATTATCTTGGACACTTCTCAGAGGAAATGACAAAGCAGTATGTAGATTTTATGCCTAAGAGGATAGAAAAAGCGAGTGATGCCTACTTTAAGAAACCAGGAAATGACCTGGCCTCAGCAATCACAGTTAAGAAACGTGGTGATAAGAAATGAAAAAAAGAATTTATGTTTATGAGATGGATTGTTACAAACAGGCATCGGAGGAACAGATCGAAAAAATGCATATCCGTCCGGACCGGTATTTTGATCTGGAAGGGCTGCCCACAGAGGAGATCAGCAGGCTGTTAGAGGAATTTATATGGGATAGAGGCAAAAAACTTGCTCCCTCCAGCCTGTCAAGTGAGCTGCTCTATTACAATAATATCCGGAATTTTCTGATTGATCGAAATATATGCAAGCTGGATGGGAAAGCAGAGGAAAAAATAATCCGTATGCTGAGAAGCTGGATGATGGAAAAGGGATACGCCTTATCAAGTAAAAAATATAGGGCGACATATGACAAGATCGGAATTGAGACTCCCGGCATTGTAAAGCACATGAAGAAGATCCTAAAGTTTGCGAAAGAGGATGATGACCGGGATGAGCAGGAAAAAGATGTCTGGAATTTAAAGAACTTTGATTTCCCAATCCAGTCGAATCCAATCCTGAATATGGAAACAATCAATTTTACAAAAATCACGCAGCCGGACATCCGGGAGGAAGTAAAAAAAGCGGTGTTTATGCATCTGAAATATTCCCCTCTAGGAACTATTCAAAGTGAAATGACAGCCATAAAGCGGTTTGCCAGGTTTTTGGAAAAAAGGTGTCCGGATATCAAATCCTTACAGGAACTGGAAAGGCTTCATATCGAACAATACCTGATATACCTGCAAACAGAAGCGCATGAACGGAAAAATTACAGATCGGATCTTTATGCCCTGCGGAGGGTGCTGGAGGATGTCGGAAATCTATATGAACGACAGAGCATGAGTGAATTATTTTTGAGCAATGATTTTCCAAGCACCCCAAGGCATTTGTTTAAATTTTACAGTGATGCTGAAATTAAGAGATTAAACGAACACATTTTCAAGATGGACGAGCAGATATGCAGGGCATTGATTATCCACCAGTTATTAGGAACTCGGATATCCGATACGCTGACCTTAAAGCCGGATTGTCTAAGCATGCGGGAAGGACGATATTTTATAAGAATCGATCAGGTAAAATCCGTAACGTATGAAAAGGCTATCAGTGAAGAAGTGGCAAGGCTCATCATGAAAGCGATTGATTATACAAAAGAGCGGTATGGAGAAACAACATACATTTTTGTAAAAAAGAATGATCCAACAAAACCTTATCAGTATGGTATGATCCAAAATCAGATCATGAAGATGATACGTCAGGAAGATATCCGGGACGATAATGGCGAGCTGCTACAGTTTGGGACACATATATTCCGGCACTGCTATGGGAAGAAACTAACGGAGATGCATGTGGATGACTGGATGATAGCAAAGCTGTTAGGGCATACCTCAACACAATCTGTGCAGTATTACCGGAAAATCGGTAATAAGCTGATGGCTGATGAGACAAGAGAAGCAAGAGAAAAGATGGACATGATCCTATTAGATATCATAGAAGGATGGGATGATTATGAAATATGATAAAATGATAGAGATTACACAGGCCGAGAGCCAAAGGAAGATGGAGGTTGCCAAAAAAGCCATTTCTGGTATGCTTGATAATATGGAAAGAATTACCGTTGCAGAGTTAGTAAAAAGGACGGGGCTTTCCAGAGGATTTTTTTATAAAAATCAGATGGTTAGGCGTGAGTTAGACGATGCCATCCACAGGCAGGAAGCAATCTTTAAGAACCAACATCCAGTTATAATGGACAGGCAACTTGAAAATTCGATGGCTGAATTGAGACTTGAATTATTAAAAGCCAAAACGAAAAATGAGGAATTAGCAGCACAGAATCGGGAACTTTCTAAGAACAATGAACAACTTTGCCAGCAGATAGAGAAACTTCAGAAACAACTTAGTAGAAAAGAAGTCTCCCTACTGAAAAGATTGTAAATAGAAGGGAGCAGATGGATATGAAATACGATAAAATGGTTGCACTGAACCAGGCTAAAAGCAGGCAGAAAACAGATATTGCTATAAGTGAGATTGAAAAAATGCTTCAAAGAAAAGAGCGGATTTCGGTAACTGAACTGGCAAGAAACACTGGATTTGCAAAAAGTTTTTTTTACAGAAATCCGGAAGTTAGAAAAGCGTTAGATGATGCACAGCTTCAACAGGGGGAATGCTACAATCCGAAGAAAGTTATATTTGATAGAGCGTTGGAGAATACAAACATTAATTTAAAGACTACAGTTATGAAATTGAAAAAAAGAATCAGGGAATTAGAAAGTGAAAATAGCCGATTAGAGAAAAAGATCGAAGAATTAACAAAAGAGTTAAACAAGCAAAAGAAATAAACAATCAAATAAGAAAGACAGCTGACAGCGGATGATATGAAAAACATATCTCGGCTGTTTTGCTTTATATAGAAATCATTAAGGTTAGGGATTTGGACGTTTTACCTAATGCACGATATACACAGTCTCACGGAAAATGGGCAGAAAAAGACAGAAACTTCGCAGTGACGCTGACGATAGAGCCAGTGTTTATGCGGGTTACCAGAGAAGGGGTAAAAATTATGGTGGTGCTTATCGGTTTGGTTTTGATTTTCAAGGAACAGCTTACCAGTCTGGTGAAAAGCATCTTATCTAAAATTACAAAGCAGAGTAACAGCATATAGAGGTGAGAGAGTGAAGCAAAAGGGAAGTATGACCGCAGCTATGAGTATTTTGCTTTTGGTTTTGTTATCGCTTATTACAGTCAGCATTCAGTCATCTCGAACAGCCTGTGCCAGAGTGCAGGCTGTTAATAGTATGGATACAGGCTTATATTCACTTTTTTCGGAATATGACAGAGAGCTTTTAGAAAGGTATAATCTGTTTTTTCTGGACGCATCTTATAATACCGGCAGAATACAGATTGCTCAGGTATTAAATCATTTAGAGGACTACATGAAACCTGTTTTAGACTCAGGACTGACAAAATGTGCGGTACAGATATGTGCCGCAGACGGGTTTCGGGCGGCATCGGATAAGAACGGAGCAGCGGTGAAGCAGCAAATAATCCGCTATATGAAAGAAAATCTGGGCAATGCAGGCATAGAGGCTTTGCTGAAGAAAACAGAGGAAGAAAAACAAGTGTTGGAGGAACAGGAAAACATAAAAAACAATGGAATGGAGGAAATAAATCCGGAAGAAACAACGCCTATGCCGGAAATTTCAGAGACCAATAATCCCTTAGAAATTATAAAAAGCTTTAAAGAAAATGGATTTTTATCTTTTGTTTTACCTTCCGGTGTAAATGTATCGGAAAAAACAATCGATTTATCGGCTACTTTGTCAAAGAGGGAAAGGCAGCAGGGAATGGGGGATTTTCCGGAGCTGGAAACAGAAGAGGGATTTGCTGATAAGATTTTTATTCAGGAATATGCTTTTGAGAAGTTTCAAAGTTTTACGGACGAAGCAGAAACGCCCTTAGCTTATGAAATAGAATATCTTTTAGGCGGAAAAGAGGGGGATAGAGAGAACCTGTCCTCTGTTGTGAAAAAGCTGCTTCTTCTTCGTGAAATCAGTAATCTGGCATTTCTTTATACCAACCCACAGAAAAGGGGAGAACTAGCAGCATGCGCCTCTGCGTTGTCGTTTCTTTTGCTTATACCGGAAGGGATGACTTTTGTGCAAGGGGTACTGGCAGCAGGATGGGCGTATATAGAAGGAATTGCAGATGTAAAGGCTTTGCTGTCCGGTGGTTGTGTGCCTTTGGTTAAGGATAGCGGCAGTTGGAAGACACAGCTTTCTGATTTGAGGGCAGATACAGGGATAAGCACAGAAAAAGGAGCGGATTATGAGGAATATCTGCGGATTTTACTGATGAGTGTGCCGGAACAAGAACTGGTAATGCGAATTATGGATGTGATAGAAGTTAATCTTCGGCAGGAAGAGGGAAAGGAAAAGTTTGCTTTTGATGCGTGTATCGATACCGTTGCCGTCAGCTTTCAGATTACAGGACCGGAGAATAAGATATGGCAGGCGGAAAGAATGTATTCTTATGATATGTAAAATGGCAGAAGGAGAGGTAGAAACCATGAAGCAGAAAAAACAAAAGAAGGAGGTGCGAGTTCTTCGGCAAAAGGCGAGCTTGACTGTGGAGTGTGCGGTTGTTCTGCCTCTTTTCTTTTTTGCCGTGGTAATATTAGCAGGACTTTTAGATTCATACAGAATAACAACAGTGATACAGAGCGCCTTGTGCGAAAGCGCAAAAGAACTGGGAATGTATGCGTATTGTCAGGAGGACGATACACAATCACCGGTGGGAACAGTAAGTAATGCTGTTTGCCAAATCTATGCGAAGAGGAAAGTGCAGGAAAAGCTTACAGGTGAAGCTTTGCTTGGGGTTGTAGGAGGTGTTCACGGAATAAATCTGGCACAGTCCGTATACGAAAATGGAAGGATTTCTTTGAAAGCTTCCTTTTTCTATCAAGCTCCTTTTACACCTTTTCAGACATTTCCTGTGAGACTTCAGGTGAAGGGGCAGGCGAGAGCATGGATTGGATATACGCCTAAGGAGGAACTGCTTCAGGAAGAAGAAATGGTCTATGTTACGGATTGGGAAAGTGTTTATCATACCAGCGCTTCTTGCAGTCATTTAAAGATTTCGGTACAGGGAATGTCCTATTCCCATGCAGAACAGAAGAAAAATATATATGGAGAAAAGTATCATAGCTGTGAGAGATGTATGGAAACAGGTGAGAAACCGACAACCGTTTACGTTACGTCCACAGGAAATCGCTATCATAAGGACAAGGAGTGTGGTGGACTGACACGTCACGTAAAGCTGGTGAAGAAATCGCAGGTAAAACATTTGAATGTTTGCGACAGATGTGGAGGATAAATGTGTGAAAGAAAAATGGCTGGTGCATTTGTGTATTCTTCTGCTGTGTAGTGTGGAAGACGGAAAACAAAAGACAGTTGCTTTGTGGAAAATTGGTTTTTACGGGATATTTGTGCTGGGAACGTTTATAGGGGAAGTGCTTTTGCAAAGCGGAAATATATATGAAAAATCAGTATTTGCCCTTATGGGAAGTATTCCGGGTATTCTTTTCTTTATAATCAGTAAAGCATCCCAAGAGGCAGTAGGTTACGGAGACTGCTGGATTATTTTGCTTATGGGGCTATCCGTAGGAATTTGGAATACATTGGGCATTTTATCAATGGCACTTTTCGGTACTTTTTTATGGGCAGTTTTTATTTTTGTGAGAAACAGAGGGAGAAAAGACAGAGAAATTCCGTTTCTCCCTTTTTTAACAATGGGGATGGCAGGTGCGTATATGTGGATGATATAAAAAAATCAAGACTAAAAGGAAGTTATACGGTAGAAATGGCATTGATAAGCGATGTATGGCTTTTGGTAATTTTTGCTTCCCTATTTTTGATATTGGGCACACAGATAAAGGTTTGGAAGACAGCACAAATTTGCGAGCTTTCTGTGTATGGAAGCGGTCGAGCGGTAATAAGCGAAGAAACCGCAGTAAAAGAAACAAAACAAAAAGCAGCGGATATGCAGGAGTCCTATACGGTAAGTGGAGGAAAAAAAGAAATATCGGTAGGGTTTCAAAAGGAGCTTTACATTCCGTTCCAAAATTTGAACTGGAGCATGAAGGAAAAGTGGAAAAGCAAGGTAATAAAACCGGTGAATTTTATTGAAAAGGTGCAAAAATACCGCAGATTTTCACAAAATATAGAATGAAAAAATAAGAGAAGGGAGGGAGCACTTTGGAGATTATCTTTAAGAGAAATATGAGCTGTAATTTCGCCGTTTTACCATTGGAAAACCATTTAAAGGATAATTATCAAACTCGTATTTTGCTGGAAAATCAGGTGCATGGATTACTTCCTTGTAAAATGCAGCGGATAAATGGAAAAGAATATCTTTATTATGAAATTACAGGGAGTCAGAGTCTTGAAAATCTGTATGAGAAAGGAAAATTTGATAAGGATACTTTAAAAGAGCTTTTTTTACAAATAGTTTCGGTTTTAGAAAAATTAGACGAATATTTGCTGAATAGAGATTTTCTGCTTCTAAATCCTGCGTATTTATACAAAAACTTAGACAAAGATACCTACTCCTTTTTCTGGTTTCCGGAGCAAGAAAATACCATAGAACAGGAGTTTTGTGTTCTTACAGAATATTTACTGCCTAAAATCGAGCATAAGGATAAAGGCGCAGTAACCATCGGATATGGTATGCACAAACTTGCAGTAGAAAATCGCCTTCAACCGGATGATATATGTAAGCTTATTTATGGAGAAACGGAAAATAGAAACACTGATTTTGAGATAGAAAATAAGGAGGAGCAAAAAGAAAGACAGAAAATTTTGGATGATTTTTATAAGGAAGAGGAGGAAGAAGAACCTCCCATAAAGAAAATATTTGTAGTAGGAATTCTTTTGGTAATAGGAGTTGTCATCTTTTTGGCAAGATATTTATCCAATATGGGAATACGTTATTTGGGGATTGCAGCAGTTTTTCTTATAGTATTTGTGATTGCCGTAGGCGGATTGATTTATTTTTGGAAATATAGGAAGCAAGATTTAGAAAATCATATTCCGGAGACTTTTGAAAGGGAAGAAGTAACAGGAATAATGGGGGAAGAGGAAAGGCAGGAAGAGATGTCGGAGGATTTTGGGAAAACTGTACTTTTACAGTCAGAAGTCCAAGGGAAATCTTATCTTTTAGAAATAGAAACGGGAAAGAAATTTTTTCTGGAAAAAGAAAATACAATTATAGGAAGTCAAAGAGGAAGGGTTGATATCTGTCTGAGTGTGCCTACCATCAGTCGTGTTCATGCAAAAATTATCTGTCGAAATAATCAGACATTTTTAATTGACCTAAATTCCAGAAACGGAACGGAATTAGACGGAGAAATCATACAACCGGAGACAGAATATTTATTAAAAGAAGAAAATACGATTGTTTTTGCAGAAAAAAGGTACTTATATATTGATAAATGTAATGCTGATTTTGGAAAAATATGGTAAAATAGGGATGATAAAAAGATAGATAGCTATGGAAGTAAAGGAAGAGTGATGAATACAGAAAATAATTATTCAGGAATGGAAAGAAAAAAAACGGAAAATGAAATCAAATATTTTCTGAGAAAAAGAAAAGAAGTTCCGGTTAATACTCTTTTGATTGGCATTAATTTGCTGGTATTTTTACTGGTAGAAGTAACCGGCTCATCTTTGGATACCTACCACATTTTACGCTGGGGTGGCTGCTATATACCAGCAGTTTTGCAGTCTCATGAGTATTATCGCCTGATTTCATCCATGTTTTTGCATTTTGGAATTCAGCATCTGGGGAATAACATGCTGGTGTTATTGTTTTTGGGAGATTGTCTGGAAAGAAATATAGGCAAAATAAAATATTTGCTTATCTATTTCCTCGGAGGTATAGGGGCAAATGTATTGTCCATATATCTGGAAATAAAAAACGGCAAATATTTTATTTCGGCAGGAGCATCCGGTGCAGTTTTTGCAGTCATCGGTGCGCTCATCTATATTGTTATTGCAAACAGAGGACGAATTGAAAATTTTACCACTCGACAGTTAATTGTCATGGCCGGATTAAGTCTATATTTTGGAATGACAAGTACAGGTGTGGATAATGCAGCACACTTTGGTGGATTGATAAGTGGATTTATTTTAGCTGTCCTTTGTTATCGCAGGGTGTATCAAAGAAGATTATAAAGGCTGTCGTATAGGTAGTAGAACGGTAAATTCAGTACCTTTTTCAGGAACGGATTGAAAAGAAATATTTCCATTATGGGCTTCTGCAATTCTTTTGCAGATAGGCAGTCCGAGACCTGTGCCCTCCTGTTTATGAGTAATGAATGGTTCAAAGAGGTCTTCTTGATACAGAACAGGAATTCCGCTTCCGTTGTCCTTAACAGAAAGAACAAGATAATTCTCTTGAGAGGTTAAAGAGCAATGGATAATACCCTCTGTTTTAATTGCCTCTGAAGAATTTCTTAAAAGGTTTAAAATCAGCTGGGACATTTTCGTTTTATCTGCTTGAATGACAGGCAGATTTGGCTCAATATTTAAAACAAGAGAAACGTTGTAGCTTTCTAAAGTAGGTAAACTGGAAACAGCCAGATTTTCCAGAAGCTCTGAGAGGTCTAATTCCTGGATATTTAGCTTGCCGGAATTATTAAAGCTGGAAAATTCATTAAGAAGCGTTTTCAGAAAATCCATATTTTCCATAATCTTTCCCCAGTATTTATCTTCTTTTAATTCGGGATGATGAGACTCCAGCAGTTGTAAAAAGCTGTTGATTAATGTTACCGGATTACGGATTTCGTGAGAAACATGAGATAATGTAAATTGTTGTTGTACTTGAAGCTCCTCATATAATTGACGATAATCAGGTTCTTCCTTTGCAGTAATATGTTGATTGGATTGATTTATTTGAGTGTTCATGGTTACCCCCTCTTTATTTTTTCAAAAACAAGTGTAACATCCCTGTTTTTAAATAGCAAATAGTTTTATATGCCAAAATTCGACAAAACAGAAGTAATATTTACAGGTTTTTATTCGGGTATATAAGTGAAAGGAGATTATGAAAATGAAAGACTGTATTTTTTGCAAAATTGCAAACGGAGAAATACCAGCCGCAACACTTTATGAGGATCAGGATTTTAGAGTAATCTTAGACCTGGGACCTGCCAGTAAGGGACATGCTCTAATTCTTCCAAAGGCTCATTTTGAGAATTTGTATGAATTACCTGATGATTTGGCAGGAAAAGCTTTGATATTAGCAAAAGAAGTGACAAAGAAAATGAAAAAAGTGTTGAACTGCGATGGTTACAATGTTGTTCAGAACAATGGAACGGCAGCGGGGCAGACTGTATTTCACTTCCACATGCATTTAATTCCGAGAAATGAAAATGATGGTGTGGGAATTACATGGGAACCGGGCACTCTTAAACCAGAAGATAGAGATGAGATTTTAGAAAAATTTTCTCAGGTCTAAAATTTAGAAGTTGGATAAAGAGATGACAGAAGAGAAATTTCGAGAAATCTATCGTCAGCATTATCAAATAGTGAAAAAGGTAGTGTATAGTATTTTGCGTGATATTGACTTTGCGGAAGACGTAAGCCAAGAAGTTTTTATTTCGTTTTTGAAAAAAGCAGATACTTTACAGGAAGAATACCATAAGCAATGGTTGATAGTAAATGCAAAGAGAAAAGCCATTGACTTTTGCAGAAAATCATATCAGGTACATGAAGTAACTGCAGGAGCTTCAAATGAAGAAGAACTTTTCGCAGAGGAAGGAATTATGTGGACTTCAAATCGTTCAGAAAAACAATCATCTGTGGAGGAAGAAACAACAAAGAAGCTTGTTATGCAAGAGTTTACGGGAAAATTTTTTGAAGATTTGGAAAAGAAAAATAGTCAGTGGTACGAAATTGTTATGAAAATGAATGTAGAAGGTCAAAATGCATTAGAAACTGCCCGTGCCCTTGGCATTTCAGTAGAAAGTCTGAGAGCCAAAAGGCACAGGATAAAAGTTTGGATTAATAAGTATTACAGAAATAAGTTTGAAGACTTATAAAGTCTTGTTTACTGCGTTTTCAAAGAGCTGGACAATTTGTTGAATAGAGTCCTTATGCTTACTGGAAGACATAGCTGTAATATAAGCTTCTCGGTTTTCATATAAATCACGGACAGCGCTTAATAATACGTCATTAGTAAGTTCTTCTTCTTCCAGAACTTTACTATAACCAAGCTGTTCAAAAGAGCGAGCATTTAAAATCTGGTCTCCACGGCTTGCACGTGCGGAAAGTGGAATTAAGAGGTTAGGCTTGTTTAAAGCACTGAGCTCACAAATTGCATTTGCACCTGCACGGGAGATCACAAGGTCGGCTAAAGCAAATAAATCAGCAAGTTCTTGCTTGATATATTCATATTGTACATATCCCTTAACGTTAGATAAAGTTTCATCAACTTTGTCTTTACCGCAGAGATGAATTACCTGAAAATCTTTTAATAATTCAGGGAGAATTTTTCTTACTGCGTCATTGACAGCGGCAGCGCCCAGACTTCCTCCAATGATGAGGATAACAGGTTTATCTTTGGAAAGACCTGTAAATTCCAGCGCTTTTTCCGGATTTCCTTCCAGTAATTCCTGGCGTATAGGTGTTCCGGTAAGAATAGCCTTGTCCTTTGGAAGATGGGAAACTGTTTCAGGGAAATTACAGCAAACCTTTGTTGCAAAAGGAATGGATATTTTATTTGCAAGTCCCGGTGTCATGTCAGACTCGTGAATAAAGGTAGGTATATGTTTTTTGCTTGCTGCAATTACAACAGGTACTGTAACAAAACCGCCTTTAGAGAATACGACATCAGGTTTTAACTGCTTCATTAATTTTTTAGCTTCAAAGAAACCTTTTATAACTCTGAACGGGTCAGTAAAGTTTTTGACATCAAAGTAACGGCGTAATTTACCGGAAGAAATTCCATAGTAAGGAATGTCAAGTTCCTCAATAAGCTTTCTTTCCATACCTTCGTAAGAGCCGATATAAGAAATTTTGTATCCCAGCTCTTTCAAGCGTGGTATCATAGCTATATTTGGGGTAACGTGTCCGGCAGTTCCACCGCCGGTAAGTACGATATGTTTCATGGTGTTCCTCCTGATTAGTTCAAAATAGTAACTATAAGATAATATGATACAGTTATGAAAAAAAGTCAAGGAAAGATAGGAGTTTCATGGGGAAATCAGAAGAAAATGAGAAAAAATGTGAAACCTTTTTTACTGAAAATTTGAATGATGAAGAATTAAATCAGAAAATTTTGGAAGAATTTTTGAAAGAGGCGGAAGAAATCGAAAAAGAGGCGGAAGAAATTTCAAAATCTTTGGAATGTGAACCCACAGAAGATGGCTTTCAAAAATTAATGGCCGAAATTAGAAGACGCGAGTCAATTGAAAACACAAACAATTATGTAACAAATGTAGATGATAGAGAAAAACACACAAGTAAATTAAAAGAATTAAAAAATGTAAAACAGCATGTGGACAAAAGCAAGAGCAAACAGGGAAATACAGGGAGAAAGAGAGTGGTGCGTTGGGCTTCTGTTGCGGCAGCAGTCCTAATCGGTGTATTCGGCATTTCTATGAGCAGTGAGGCAAACAGAGCATACATCATGAGGGAGATGAATGAGTTGTTTGGAAATGATGTGAATACAAAAGTAAATAACAATGAAGTATTGGAAAGTGACAGGACGGAACAATATGCTTATCAGAAAATTGAAAATTCCTTAGAAATTAAAATCCCCCAATTTTTTTATATGCCTAATGGAATGGAATATGAGAACTATAGTGTAGACGAAGAGGCACAGACAGCATTTATTCAGTACTCTTATCAAGATAATTATGTATATTTGTTGATAATGGCAAACTTAAAAGATGCAGCTAGTTTATCCCAAAATGATATAGGAAAGGAGATAAAAAAGTATTCAAACAAAGTAATTCCAAACCTTGAAATGGCATTATGGGAGATATATGAGAAGGATGATAAAAAACCAACATATACGCTTAGTTGGGAATATAAAAATATTTATTATGAATTATTTGGGAAATTTCCTAAAGAAGAAATAGAAAAAATAGCACAGGATATTGTATATTAGTGAGGAGATATATGAGAAGAGAGAAAAGAATATTAAAAATAGTTACGATTTTAATGCTATTGATAGCTATGAATACAACAGTACTTGCAAATAGCGTTCAAGAAGACAAGAAAAATGTACTTTTAACAAATGCAAAAACATCAGAAGTAAGTACAGATATTCAACAAAAAGGAAATATTTTAGACCAAGCTACAATACGTATATCAGATAATGGAAACGGAAGTGTCAATGTTTATGGGGCAGTTTTTGGAAGTGTTACCTGTGATAAAATAGTTTTAAAGATGACAGTACAGAGATATTCCAATGGTACGTGGTATAATGTAAGAACGTATTCTGATACAGCATACAATACTTCTTATTTTACCAAAAGTTATAATTTACAAGTTACCAGAGACTACCATTATCGAGTGAAAGCTGCTTGTGTGGGATATAAAAACGGAGTGACTGAAAGCAAAACACCTATCACAGATGGTATTCTCGTAGATTAACTACACAATTTATTAAATTTCCTAAAAAATAAATAAAGTCCTGTCAAAACCCTCTTTACTGGGGTATAATGAATATAGCAACATTCATTTTACCACAAAAGGGGGTTTTTCTATGAAACTGACTTTTATAGGGGCTGCTCATGAAGTTACCGGAAGTTGTTACTTCTTAGAGGCAGCAGGCAAGAAATTTATTGTGGATTGTGGTATGGAACAGGGGCCCGACCAGTATGAAAATCAGGATATTCCGGTGGCTGCGTCAGAATTGGATTTTGCATTGCTGACACACGCGCATATTGACCATTCCGGTAATTTTCCGTTGATACATGCCAGAGGATTTCGTGGTCCGATTTATGCAACTGCGGCGACTTGTGATTTGTGCGATATTATGCTTCGTGACAGTGCACATATTCAGATGTTTGAGGCAGAATGGAGAAATCGTAAAGCTAAGAGAAACGGACAGACGGAATTTGTGCCTGCCTATACCATGGAGGATGCGTTAGGGGTTATTCAGCAGTTTGTAGAGTGCAATTATAATCAGGTAATACAGATTGCGGAAGGTATTAAAGTACGCTTTGTAGATGCAGGGCATTTATTGGGGTCAGCCAGTATTGAACTATGGATTACAGAAGATGGTGAAGAGCGGAAAATCGTATTTTCAGGAGATATTGGAAATACAGAACAGCCATTGATTAAAGACCCGGAATATCTGGACAGTGCAGATTATGTGGTTATGGAGTCCACCTATGGAGATAGAAGTCACGGAGAGAAACCGGATTACGTGACAGAACTGGTGGAAATTTTAAGGAAAACCTTTAAGCGAGGCGGAAATGTGGTAATTCCTTCTTTTGCAGTGGGAAGAACACAGGAAATGCTCTACTTCCTTAGAAAGATTAAAGAAGATAATATGCTGCCGGAATTTGCGGGATTTGAGGTATATGTGGATAGCCCTCTTGCAGTGCAGGCAACCAGTATTTTTAAAGAGCATTACAGTGAGTGTTATGACGAAGAGGCAATGGAATTAATTAATAAAGGAATAAATCCTATTGCATTTTCGGGATTGAAGTTGTCTATTACCAGTGACGAGTCAAGGGCAATAAATTTTAATGAAACACCAAAGGTAATTCTATCTGCCAGTGGTATGTGTGATGCAGGACGTATTAAGCATCACTTAAAACATAATCTTTGGAGAAGTGACTCTACTATTTTGTTCGTGGGATATCAGGCAGTGGGAACATTGGGGCGTTCTTTAGTAGAAGGAGCAAAAGATGTTCATATCTTTGGGGAAGAAATTCACGTAAATGCGGATATTGTAAGGCTTCCGGGTATTAGTGGACACGCAGATAATGCAGGACTTATGAGGTGGGCGTCCTCCTTTAAAGAAAAACCCAAACGTGTTTTTGTAGCACATGGAGATGATACTGTCTGTGATTTATTCGCCAAGAGATTGGAGGATGAACTGGGTTATCAGGCAATGGCTCCTTATAGCGGAACAGAAGTTGATTTGGTGACAAACGAGATAACCAGAGAAACCGTAGGTATTGTCATTAAACGTGCAGAGCAGAAAGCTAAGAGCAGAAAAGCAGCCGGAGTATTTGCAAGATTAGTTGCAGCCGGACAGAGGTTAATGACAGTAATACGCCATAATGAAGGAGGTACAAATAAAGATTTAGCAAGATTTGCAGACCAGATTAATTCTTTATGTGATAAATGGGATAGATAATAGTAATAAGTAGCTTAACCTTTTATAAGGCCAGCCGTCACTATTCACAGTAGTGGCGGCTATTTTCTTTTACCCTTGAAAATCTCATAGCAAAGACCAACAAGGGCAACAAGGAATATACAAACCTGAGAGGAAAGATATAGACGTAATGCACATATTTCGACAAGAAAATCTATAATATTATGCGATATGACTAAGAAAATCTTAAAAATTTCAATGAAAACCAAAAAAAATTCTATGTTTTCTTTTCCAAATATTGTGTATAGTGTCAATATCAATAAAACGCACGGACGAAAATGGTGCAGCGAAGGGAGAATATTTCAATGAAAAGAAAATTAGCAGTATTAGCAATGACAGCAGTATTAGGACTTTCTGCTGTTGCATGTGGTTCTGAACCAGCAAAAGAAGAAGGAAGCAAAACAGAGGAAACAGGAAAAACAGAAGAAGGCGGAAAAACAGAAGCTTCTGACGTTGCAAACAAAGACAAACCTTTAGTATGGTTCAACCGTCAGCCATCTAACAGCTCAACAGGTGAATTAGACAAGAATGCTCTTAACTTCAACAAAGATACATATTATGTAGGTTTTGATGCGAATCAGGGTGCTGAGCTTCAGGGTCAGATGGTTAAAGAATACATTGAAAAAAATGCAGAAACTATTGACCGTAATGGAGACGGCGTAATCGGATATGTTTTAGCAATCGGTGATATCGGACATAATGACTCCATCGCACGTACAAGAGGTGTTCGTAAAGCTCTTGGAACAGGCGTAGAAAAAGACGGCGTTATTAACAGTGAACCAGTTGGAACAAACGTAGATGGAAAACAGGGAGCAGTTCAGGATGGTTCCTTAGAAGCAGGCGGAAAGACATTTGTAGTTCGTGAGTTAGGTTCTCAGGAAATGAAAAACTCTGCAGGTGCTACATGGGATGCAGCTACAGCAGGTAACGCAATCGGAACATGGTCTTCTTCTTTCGGTGATCAGATTGATGTTGTTGTTTCTAACAACGACGGTATGGGAATGTCTATGTTCAATGCTTGGTCAAAAGAAAACAAAGTTCCTACTTTCGGATACGATGCTAACAGTGATGCAGTAGCAGCTATCGCAGAAGGATACGGCGGAACAATCAGCCAGCATGCAGACGTACAGGCTTACTTAACACTTCGTGTTCTTCGTAACTCTTTAGATGGTGTTGATATTGATACAGGTATCGGTACAGCAGATGAAGCAGGAAACGTTCTTAGCGATAAAGAATATGTATACAAAGAAGACGAACGTTCTTACTACGCATTAAACGTAGCTGTAACAGCAGATAACTATAAAGAATTTACAGACTCTACTAAGACATTCGAGCCTGTATCCAAACAGTTAGATGAAAGCAAAGCTCCTAAAAAGAAAGTATGGCTGAACATTTACAACGCTTCTGATAACTTCTTAAGCTCCACATATCAGCCACTGCTTGAGAAATATGATGATCTTTTGAACCTTGATGTTGAATACATCGGTGGTGACGGACAGACAGAGTCCAACATAACAAACCGTCTTGGAAACCCAAGCCAGTATGACGCATTCGCAATTAACATGGTTAAAACAGACAATGCAGCTTCTTATACAGCATTACTGCAGTAAGTAGAACAGTAATACCTGTGGCAAGATGAAAGATAGAGGGTGTCGTGTTAAGGCAGTATTTAGATACGCCCTTAATGCGACAGCCTCTTTTAAATCTGACAGTGGCATATACCGTCAGATACCAATATAGAGATACAGGAGTAGAAAAGAATGGCAGATAAGAAAGATGAAGTTGTCTTATCGATACGCAATATGAGCAAGTCCTTTGGTCGAAACCGAGTTCTGGATCATATCAATCTGGATTTGAAAAAAGGAACGGTTATGGGACTTATGGGCGAAAACGGCGCAGGTAAGTCAACAATGATGAAATGTCTTTTTGGAACTTATCAGAAAGATGAAGGAAAAATCACTCTGGACGGCAGAGAAGTCAGTTTTTCAGGACCAAAGGATGCACTGGAAAACGGAATTGCCATGGTTCATCAGGAATTGAACCAGTGTCTGGAACGAAATGTTATGGATAATCTTTTCCTTGGACGGTATCCGGTAAATTCCGCCGGTATCGTTGATGAGGGAAGAATGAAAAAAGAAGCCTCCGAGCTTTTCAGAAAGCTGGGCATGACAGTAAACCTGACACAGCCTATGCGTAATATGTCAGTATCCCAAAGACAGATGTGTGAGATTGCAAAAGCAATTTCCTATAATGCAAAAGTAATTGTTCTCGATGAGCCTACTTCTTCTCTGACAGTACAGGAAGTAGATAAATTATTTGAGATGATGAGAATGTTAAAAGAACAGGGAATTTCTCTGATTTACATTTCTCATAAAATGGATGAGATTTTTGAAATTTGTGATGAGATTTCAGTTCTTAGAGACGGTAATCTGGTTATGACAAAAAGTTCAAAAGATACAGATATGAATGAACTGATTGCAGCCATGGTTGGACGTTCTCTGGAAAATCGTTTCCCACCGGTAGACAACAAGCCAAAGGATGTTATTTTATCCATTCAGCATTTGTCTACAAAATTTGAGCCTCACTTACAGGATATTACCTTTGATGTAAGAGAGGGAGAAATATTCGGACTTTACGGTCTGGTAGGTGCGGGACGTACAGAACTTTTAGAGACTATTTTTGGTATCCGAACCAGAGCGGCAGGACGTGTTTACTTCAACAACAAGCTGATGAATTTCAACAGCGCAAAAGAAGCAATGGATCACGGCTTTGCACTGATTACAGAGGAAAGAAAGGCAAACGGTCTGTTCCTGAAATGTGACTTGACATTCAATACAACCATTGCAAACCTGCCTCAGTATAAATCAGGTATTGCTCTTTCAGACTCCAAAATGATAAAAGCAACTGCCAACGAAATCAAAATTATGCACACAAAATGTATGGGACCGGATGATATGATTTCCAGTCTTTCAGGCGGTAATCAGCAGAAGGTTATTTTTGGAAAATGGCTGGAGCGCAGTCCTCAGGTATTCATGATGGACGAGCCGACCAGAGGAATTGATGTTGGTGCGAAATATGAAATTTACGACCTGATTATTCAGATGGCAAAACAGGGAAAAACGATTATCGTTGTTTCTTCAGAAATGCCTGAAATTCTGGGTATTACAAACCGTATTGGTGTCATGTCTAACGGACATCTTTCAGGAATTGTAAATACAAAAGAGACCAATCAGGAAGAACTTTTAAGACTCAGTGCAAAATACCTATAATGAGGGAGAAGAATAGATATGGCAAACGAAAATAGTAATATCCTTACTGCAGAGCAGGAAATGAAACTGCGTCAGCCGATAGAGGATTATGTTGGTAAAATTCAGAAAAAAATTGATGAATTAAGAGTAGACGGTACAGATAAAATCGTAGAAATCCAGAATGTTATGGACAGCATTAAGAGAGACCGTACTCTTACAAAAGGTGAAAAAGAAGACAGACTTGCAAAATGCAAAACAGAGCTGGACAAAGCAAAAGCAGTAGAAGCAAAGAATAAAGACGAAGTTTCCAAACTGATTGCCGATGCAGAAAATTATTTAAAAGAGCATTTTGATAAAGATTACTATCAGGCTGTAAAAGCAAGCTGTGCAGCAGAAAAAGCAGCTGCAAAAGCACGTCATCAGCAAAAAGTGGCAGAACTGGAAAAAGAGCATAAAGCTGCCGTAGCAAAGCTTTCTGACCATCAGGAAATCAAAGATGAAAATTATGTTTACAAAAACAGACTTTTTGATGCCAAGATGACAATGGAAAAAGAATTTCAGGCAGCAAAAGACAGAAGACATGCAGCATATTCTTATAAATTCCACTTAATTGACTTACTGCGTATGTCCAAGTTTACTTTCATGGAAACAAGAGTACAGAAATGGGAAAACTACAAATATACATTTAACCGCAGAAACTTCCTTTTGCAGAACGGTTTGTATATTGCAATCCTGTTAATCTTCATTGCTCTGTGTATTATTACACCGATTGTAAAAGGCTCACCGCTTTTAACTTACAATAACGTATTGAATATCCTTCAGCAGGCATCTCCTCGTATGTTCCTTGCGTTAGGTGTAGCAGCGTTAATCCTTTTAGCAGGTACAGACCTTTCCATTGGACGTATGGTTGGTATGGGTATGACAGCAGCAACAATCATTATGCACCAGGGTATCAATACAGGTGGTGTATTTGGTCATATTTTCGACTTCACAGGCATGCCTGTTATTGCAAGAGTTATTTTAGCATTGGTAGTCTGTATTGTTTTATGTACCTTCTTTACAACAATCGCAGGCTTCTTTACAGCGAAATTTAAAATGCATCCATTCATTTCAACAATGGCAAACATGCTGGTAATCTTCGGTATTGTTACTTACGCAACAAAAGGTGTATCTTTTGGTGCGATTGAAGCTACAATTCCAAACATGGTTATTCCAAAAGTAAATGGTTTCCCAACAATTATTCTGTGGGCTGTTGCAGCTATCGCTATTGTATGGTTTATTTGGAATAAAACAACTTTCGGTAAAAATCTGTATGCAGTAGGTGGAAATCCCGAAGCAGCATCTGTATCCGGTATTTCCGTATTCGGTGTAACCGTAGGCGCTTTCGTTATGGCAGGTGTTCTTTACGGATTTGGTTCTTGGCTGGAATGTATCAGAATGGTTGGTTCCGGTTCCGCAGCTTATGGACAGGGATGGGAAATGGATGCCATTGCAGCCTGTGTAGTAGGTGGTGTTTCCTTTACAGGTGGTATCGGTAAAATCTCCGGCGTAGTTGTTGGTGTATTTATCTTTACAGCGCTTACATATTCTCTGACAATCCTTGGTATTGATACAAACTTGCAGTTCGTATTCTCAGGTATCATTATCCTTGTAGCAGTTACACTTGACTGTCTGAAATATGTTCAGAAGAAATAGTTGTATATAATGAAATAAGCAGTTTTGTAAAAGAGCCAGATGCAGGTCTGGCTCTTTTATGTTATAATAATGCGAAATAAGAGTAAAAATACGGAGAAGAAATATGGATACATATACAGTGCTTTTAGTAGATGATGAAGAAGATGTAATACAGGTAATTATGAAGAAAATTAACTGGGAGGGCCTTGGTTTTTCTGTCATCGGATATGCAAATAATGGTGTGAAAGCTCTGGAAATGGTAGAAGAATTTCAGCCGGATGTAGTGATGACAGATATCAATATGCCTTATATGGACGGAATGGAGCTGGCAGGGCATATTAAAGCAGATTATCCGGGTACAAAGATTCTGCTTTTTACAGGCTTTGATGAATTTGAATATGCCAAAGAAGCCGTACATCTGGAAGTAGAGGAATATATTTTAAAACCGGTAAATTCCATTGAGCTTACCAATGTATTTACCCAGTTAAAGATAAAGCTGGATCAGGAAATCAGTGAAAAGCGAAATGCGGAAATCTTAAAGAAATATTATCTGGAGTCACTGCCACTTTTACAGGCAAATTTCTATACCACGCTGATTGAAGGTCATATTCATGAAGAGGAGCTGGAGAAATATCTTTCAGATTATCAGATTTCTCTTTCAGGCCCTTTTTTCTGCTGTTTGGTCATTCACACATCATCTTCTCAAGTACCAGAGGATATTAATCCATTGCTTTTATCAGCTTCTGTGGAGAAGCAGGCAAAGGAATATCTGGGAGAAAAATGGAGAGCAAAGTGCTTTTCTTATCTGGGAAAGACGGTTTTGCTTGCTCAACTGGAAAAAGAAAATGAAATCTCAGAGCTGACAGATGAATGCGACCGTTTCTGCCGCTATGTACACCGAATAATCGGAGCAAATGTGACTGTTGGTATCGGACAGGTATGCAATCATATTTTGGATTTATCCAAGTCTTACAGCAGCGCCAGAGATGCCATTTCTTATCGTGTCCTTTATGGGACTTCAAGAGCAATTAACATTCAGGAGGTTGCACCCAGCGAGAAGAATAATCCGGGTTCCAGTCATGAGACAGAGCTGTCCCATTTATTTAAGATGATACGTCTGAAGGAAGAACCGGAAATTATAGAGGCTGTCCATGCTTATCTTCACAGCATTTCCTTTAAAGAAAAGTCTTTGCAGCAGCATCATTTGGATGTCATGGAGCTTCTCAGCGAGTTCTGTCGTTTTGCCGCCAATAATGATATTGTGCTGGATGAGCTTTCCAAAGATATGGGAGAACTGTATGGGAAAATATCAGACATGGAGCAGGATATGCTGGAGCAATGGATTGTAAATATTAGTGTTGCGCTACATGAAAAACTCCTCAGTGAGCGAAATACTTCCAGAAAATCCTTTGTAGAGAAAGCCAAGGATTATGTGCATAATAATTATGTAAATGAAGAACTTTCTCTGGATAGTATATGTGAGGCGTTGGGGGTATCCAATTCTTATTTCTCTACCGTATTTAAAAAGGAAACAGGAAAATCTTTTATCGGTTATCTTACAGATTACCGCATGGATAGAGCTTCCAGACTTTTACTGGAAACCAATGAAAAAAGTTATATTATCGGGAAAAAGGTAGGGTATACAGATCCAAACTATTTTAGCTACGTGTTTAAACGAAGGTTTGGAGTATCTCCTTCTAAGTACAGAACGGAGTACAAGGAAAGTGAAAAATAAGTATTTCAGACAACTGAAAAAAATGAAACCAAAAGAAATTCAGACCACAATTATGCTGGCTTTTTCCATTGTTTCTATTTCTATCATGCTGATTTTGGGAGTTATTCTGTATTTGCGGTTTTCCAATTCCGCAAGAGAGGAAACCATAAACGGTACGCAAAAGCTGATGGAGCAAACGGGGGAAAGCATGGAGGCATATTTGATGAGTATGCGTCAGATTTCCGACACAGTTTATTATAATGTAATTAAAGAAAATGATTTTGAAAACAGCAAACAGGAAATTCAAAGCGGCATGAACCTTTTGTATGAGGCAAATAAGGAAAACTTAAGAAGTATTGCGCTGTATAATGATTATGGAAGTCTGATTACAGCGGAACCGGTAGTTGCACAGAAGGAAGATCCGGATGTAACCGGTCAGGAATGGTATTTAAAAGCCACAGAAGAAATGGAAAATATGCACTTTTCCACGCCTCATATTCAAAATCTGTTTAACGATACAGCCAAAAGTTATTATTGGGTCATTTCTCTAAGTAGAGTTGTAGAGCTGACAAATCAGGGGATTCCCCAGTCTGGCGTATTGTTGGTAGACATGGATTTTTCCAGTATTTCCAGAATGATGAAACAGATCAATGAGGTAAACAACGGGCAATATTATTATTTATGTGACAGCAATGGAGAGATTATCTATCATCCCAGACAGATACAGATTAGTGATGGTATTTATGATGAGAATAATATACAGGCGGCAGTCTATAAGGATGGGGTTTACAATGAGTCTTTTAAGGGAGAAAACAGGAAAGTTGTGGTAAATACCATCAGCTATACAGGGTGGAAGCTGGTAGGCGTTATTCCTTATTCTACGTTTAATCACGGTATGGTAAATATCCGTTACTTTGTGGCAATGTTAATCTTACTGATGACTATGATGCTGGTAGTCATTAACCGTGTGGTTTCCCTTAGAATTTCCAGCCCAATTTTGAAGCTGAACCATTCTGTACGGGAGTACGAAGCAGGAGAAAAACCGGAAATTTATATTGGAGGCTCGCAGGAAATCCGCCATTTGGGGTATTCTATTCAGAAATCTTATGAGCAGATTGATGATTTAATGAAGAAAATCGTATTAGAGCAAAATGAGAGAAGAAAAAGCGAATTGGATGCTCTGCAAAGCCAAATTCATCCACATTTTCTGTACAATACACTGGAGTCTATTACATGGATGATTGAAGGGGAGAAAAATGATGAGGCTGTTTTTATGATTTCCCAGCTTGCAAGGCTGTTTCGTATCAGTCTTTCCAAGGGGCGCACAGTCATAAGCATCAAAGATGAATTACAGCATGCTCAAAGTTATATGAATATCCAGAAAGTACGATATAAAAATTCCTTTTCTGTTACTTTTGATGTAGATGAGAAACTCTATTCCTATTGTACGGTAAAGCTGATTTTGCAACCGTTGCTGGAAAATGCCATAAATTATGGCGTCAGTGGTATGGAAGATAGTGGAAAAATTATAGTGACAGGAAGGATGCAGGAGGACAAGATTATTTTGGCTGTTTGTGATAACGGATTGGGTATGCCGGAGGAAGAAGCTGTACTTGTATTGACAGACAGTAATCGTGTTCATAAGCATGGTTCCGGTGTAGGATTAGTCAATGTCAACAGTCGTATTCAGATTGTTTTCGGAAAGGAATACGGACTTTTGGTAGAGAGTGAACCAGATGAGGGAACGAGAGTTTCTATCTGTATTCCGGCAGTGCCTTATACTGAGGAAAATTGCAAGATATTGGAAAAAGGTCATATTATCAAGAGTACAGGGGAAAAAGAATGAAGAAGGATAAGAAAATGTTTATCTTCATAGAGGCTGTGTTGGGCACGATGGTGCTTTTTCTGGCATTTCTTATGTTGCGGGAGAAAAACGTAGATAAAAGTTATCAGATATCGGTAATCGTAGAAAATGCAGATGATACGCAGTGGTCTGCTTTTAAATATGGATTGAAGATGGCGGCAGAAGACAAGGGTGCTGAAATGGTTATGGTAAGTACAGGTGCATCTCTTAGTCAGGAAGAAGAAAAGAAGTTAATAGAAGAAGAAATTAAAAGTGGTGCAGATGGAGTGATCGTACAGCCTGTATCGGGAGAAGACACACAGCAGATGTTAAAAAAAGTCGGCAATAAGGCAGAAATTATGCTGGTTGACGATATCTTGTCAGGAATAGAAAAATTTCCTGTAATACAGCCAGATGCCTATGCAATAGGGAAGACGCTGGTAGAGGAACTTTTGAAAGATTATGGCGGAAATCTGGAAGGAAAAACACTGGGAATTTTAAACGGAAAAGAAGGTTTGAAAAGCAGTGCAGAAAAAGAGAAGGGATTTATAGAAGCTTTGCAGGGGACAGGAGCTGAAATTGTCTGGTCAGATACCCAAATAACAGAGAATATGCCGGATGTAGACTTTGTAATTGCGCTGGATGACAACAGTCTTAGAGCAGCGGGAGAAATGGCGGCAGCGAATAATCTTCATGGTGCCATTGTTTATGGAATTGGAAATTCTACCCAGTCTGTTTATTATCTGGATATGGGAATAGCAGAATGTCTGGTAATTCCGGATACATTCAACGTAGGCTATCAAAGCTTGACAGAGCTGGTGAACAAGCTTGAGAAAGCATTTTATGAATATGAAAATCAAGAGATTTCTTATACGGTTATGAGAAAGGAAAATATGTTTTCAAAAGAAAATCAGGAAGTCATTTTTACTATGAGTCAGTAAAGTGAGGTAGAGCATGAGAAAAAGAAAATTGGCGGGGATAGGAGTTCTGCTTGGTGTGACAGCTCTGCTTTTTGGCGGTTGTAATGAGAAAGAAGCACCCCAAAAGCTTCGTGTAGGCGTGACCTATTATGACCAAAATGATACTTATTTGAATGAATTGATTGGGCTTTTTAAAGAAAGCTTAAAGGAGATAGAAAGCGATAAACTGGAAGTGTCTGTAACCATACGGGATGCGGCAGGAGTACAGAAAAACCAGAACGATCAGGTCGAGGAGCTGATTGACGAGGGCTGTAACATTTTATGCGTAAATCTGGTAGACAGGGCAGACCCTTCTGAGATTATTGATTTGGCAAGAGAAAGTGAAGTGCCTATTATCTTTTTTAATCGAGAACCAGTGGCAGAGGATTTGCGTCAATGGGAGAAGCTTTATTATGTAGGGGCAGATGCAAAGCAGTCAGGTAAATTGCAGGGAGAGCTGGCTGTGGAGATGATAGAGGAAAATCCCCAAATTGATAAAAATAAAGATGGGAAAATTCAGTATGTGGTTCTGGAAGGAGAAATGGGACATCAGGATGCCATTATTCGGACAGAAAATGCCGTGAATACCTTAAAGGAAAACGGGATTGAAGTAGAAAAGCTCAGTTGTAAAATCGCAAACTGGAACAGAGCGCAGGCGCAGAACAGAATGGAGCAGATTATCGGGGAATATCAGAATAAGATTGAACTTGTATTGGGGAATAACGATGATATGGCGCTGGGAGCTGTGGACGCTTACAAAAAGTTAAATTATACCTCCGCAGCCCTGCCGGCTTTTATGGGAATTGACGGAACAGAGGCAGGCTTACAGGGCGTAGAAAATCAGGAATTATGGGGAACGGTATATAACGATAAAGAAGGACAGGCAAAGGCTATGGCAGAGCTGGCGGCAGCGTTATTTACAAGGGAAGGCATGGAAGATATTCACTTTCAAAATGAAAAATATGTGTACTTGCCCTATTACAAAGTAACGGCAGAAAATGTAAGCAAATTTACACAGGGAAATCTTGTGTCAGAATAAGGAAGAAACTGGATAAAAAAAGGAAAATTTGTCAGAAATCCCCTATACAAGAAGATGTAGGTTGTGTATAATAAAGGTATATTACAAAAGAGAGGAGTATATTATGGATTACGATGAAAGATTTCGGTCTGGGGATGAGTTTGATGACGAAGAATATGAGCGACGCCGTCAAGCACGTATGATGCGCCGAAGACAGGAACGTCTGAGGCAGATAAGACGCAGAAAACTTATGCGGATTGTTGTCATGGCAGGAGCGTTGGTGCTTGCAATCTTTCTGATTGCAAAAGGGGTTACGGCATTGACTTCAGGCTTTGGCAAGAAAAAGCCGACGGAAATCAGCAAAGAGGTAAAGGCTGAAACGAAAAAGGGAGAAATTCCGGCAGCAAAACAGCCGGTCCTGAGCGCTTCGGATATTCAGAAGCTCTCAGGAGATATGACTATCTTTGGCTGGCAGACAGATGAAACGGGAAAGTGGTATCGAAATGCGGACGGCACCTTCTTTGAAGCGGGTTGGAAGGAAATTGACGGAGCAAAATACTATTTTGATGAAAATGGCTATGTAAAAACCGGTTGGTTGGAGCTTGACGGAAAAGACTACTATTTTGACGAAGAAGGGCGTTATGATAGCAGTAAGGTTCGTCCAATGGTAGCGTTGACTTATGACGATGGACCGGGAAAATATACAGATAAGCTTTTAGACTGTCTGGAAGAAAATAATGCAAAGGCAACCTTTTTCATGTTAGGTGAAAATGCGGAAAAATATCCTGATGTTATAAAAAGACTGTACGACAGTGGCATGGAATTGGGAAATCATACATACGACCATCAGATGCTTCCAAGCTTGTCATCTGAGCAAGTTACAGAGGAAATCGGTAAGACCAATAGTATTATTGAAAATGCGGCAGGTGTTCCGGCAGACAGTTTAAGACCTCCCGGTGGAAGCTTAAATGAAACTGTACAGGAATTGGCAGGCATGCCGATTATAAAATGGAGTCTGGATACAAAGGACTGGAAGACGAAAAGTGCAGATGCCACATATCAGAAGGTTATGGATAATGTGCAGGACGGCTCGGTTGTTTTGATGCACGATATTCATGAATGGTCCGTAGAGGCGTCCCTGCGATTAATTCCCGAATTGGTAGAGAAGGGCTACAAATTGGTGACTGTGCAGGAGCTGGCAGAGGCAAAAGGAATTGAATTAAAAGACGGTGAAGTATATTATTACTTTGGCGAAGGAACACAAGAAGTGGAATAAAATAAATGCTCTTTTTGTATAGAGAAGCTGGGGGCTTACTATACAGAAAGGGCATTTTTCTGGTAAGAAAATTCCTTTTTGCGGTAATTGGATTTGCATTGCTTTTACAGCTTGTGCAAATACCGGCTATCTACTTACCGGAAAATAATATCTTTGACGTAACTTATTATGGGAAAGAGATTTTAAATGGAATACAGCAGATAAACACGGACGGGCGTGTAAAAGACTTTTCCAGAATTTGCGCCGTTTATCTGGGAGCAGAGACAATGCTGGTTGTAATAGCAGTGCCACTTTTTTGGGCAGGATGTCAGAAATTAAGGAAGGGACTGAAAGTATTGTAAATTATAAGAATAGTTAAAAATAAGCAGTTGTATAGATTGTTATTGCTTCTTCTTTCAAAGAGCTTTATAATTTGTTTTACGCAAATACGCTATGTTTGTATATGTCAAAGCAATATTCCGTTTTGTAAAAGAAACTTTGCTAAGATGTAAAAGGATTTTGATAGACTTCCAGCGAAAGAAATATGATAATGTTGTTTGAAAGGAGGACAGATTTGAAATGAATATAGGAGAACAAATAAATAATCTGCGAAAAAAACATGGCTTAAGCCAAGATGATTTTTCAAATTTATTTAATGTTTCCAGACAGACCATTTCTAATTGGGAAAATGGTAAAAGTTATCCAGACTTAGAAATGATTATAAAAATAAGTGATTATTTCAAAATTTCTGTTGATGAATTATTAAGAAATGATGTTCAGAGCGAAGAAAAAATTGATAATGAAAAAAAGGGTAAAAAGAGATACCTTATTTTATTGCTGGTTTTATGTTTTTTAGGAGTAATGATTATTTGGGGATTGTATGGTAAATATCAAGATAGTGTAGCAGTTGATTTTACAATGGAAAAGCATGAAACTTATAAAAATAATGAAACCAAAGAACAATCTATGAACATTGCAAACGGATATTTTTCGGTTCCTAAAGATGAAAAACTTGATGTACAAGTAAAGGGCGATATTGACGATGGTAAACTTCATGTTACCATTACAAATCAAGACAATAAGGTTTATTATCAATTAGACGGTCAAGAGCTGAACGATTTACAAACTTTATATTTTGAAAAAGGCTCCTATATTATTCAAATCGTTGCTGATGATTATACAGAGGACATTATAAGTCTTGAATATAACATTGAAATAAAAAATTAAAAGCAAATCATCAGTTATAACAAAATGAAAAAAATTATTTCGGGAAGCACATTAAAAATATTGGCAATGATTTTTATGGTAATCGACCACTTTGGACAAGTGGTGTTAAAAAATGGAATTATTCTAAATGCTCCATATTCTATGTTTACAGATGAGCAATTTGATATGTTAATGTCCGCTGTCAATATTTGTCACATTTTAGGTAGAATTTCATTCCCTATTTTCTGCTTTCTGTTAGTAGAGGGATTTTTTCATACGCATAGTCTTAAGAAATATATTTTAAGCTTAGGAATTTTTGCGCTTATTTCTGAGCCTATCTATGATTTAGCCAATACAGGAAATTTATTCAGTTTGGAACAGCAAAATGTTTTATTCACGTTGTCATTAGGTTTGATTATATTAACGACCATAAATAAATTTAATAAAAATGTGATAATCTCTTGTGCAACAATAGCGATAGGAGCGTATACTTCATATATTTGCAATTTAGATGGCTGGTATTATGGAATAGCTTTAATCAGCGTATTTTATCTTTTTCATGATATACCGGTACTAAAATATACTGCTTCTATTCTAGTTATGTATATTTGTGGATTGAATTTTACAATAAGTGGATTGGTTGACATGTATTTTTTGACCGCTGTATTATCGTTACTGTTTATTTCAATGTATAATGGCAAGCGTGGAATAAAAATGAAATATTTTTTCTATATTTTTTACCCCGGACATTTGTGCATATTTTACCTTTTGAGTTTAATATTTCAACAAATATTATAAGTATTAAAAAGAGGTATACATTTATAGCGAATTTGTCGAGCACAGCTTTGAGACCATAGGCTCAAAGTGAGTGTAGACTGAGCGGTAAATGTATACCTCTTTATTATGCGTGATTTACGAAAATCCTTTTACTCTTTATCCCTCATAAAATGCCTTCAAATACATTTCTTTCATCTCACTCATAAGCGGATAACGTGGATTTGCGCCGGTACACTGGTCGTTAAATGCGTTTTCTACCATTTCATCCAATGTAGCCAAGAAATCTTTTTCTTCAATTCCGTATTCTTTAATGGTACGTTTAATTCCCACTTTTGCTTTTAAATCAGCAATAGCTTTGATAAAGTTTTCAAATACTTCATCGTCATCTTTACCTGTAATGCCTACGAAGCGAGCCATTTCACAGTATCTTTCTTTTGCATGAGGATAAGGATACTGGGAGAATGTTCCCATCTTTGTTGGAGCAGGATCTGCATTGTATCGCATTACAAGCTCAATGAGCAGGGCATTTGCAATACCGTGAGGCAGGTGATGATAAGCTCCCAGCTTGTGCGCCATGGAATGGCATACGCCTAAGAAAGCATTGGAGAACGCCATACCTGCAAGGGTAGAAGCATTTGCCATTTTTTCACGGGCAATAGGATCGGCAGCGCCTTTTTCGTATGCAGCAGGAAGATAATCAAAAATCAGTTTGGCAGCTTTTAAGGCAAGACCGTCTGTAAAATCTGTCGCCATAATAGAAGCATAAGCTTCCAGAGCATGTGTCAAAGCGTCAATTCCCGAAGCGCTGGTTAAGCCTTTTGGCTGTCCCATCATGTAATCTGCATCGATAATTGCCATATTCGGCATAAGCTCATAGTCTGCAATCGGCCATTTTGTTCCGGTGGAAGCATCTGTGATAATAGCAAAAGGCGTTACCTCAGAACCGGTTCCGGAAGAAGTAGGAATGGCAACCATCATAGCTTTCACTCCCATTTTCGGGAATACATAGACACGTTTTCGAATATCCATGAAGTCCATAGCCAAATCTTCGAATTTACATTCCGGATGTTCATACATCAGCCACATAATCTTGGCAGCATCCATAGCAGAGCCGCCGCCCAGAGCAATGATGGTATCAGGACCAAAGTCTTTTAGCTGTTCCAGACCTTTCTGTGCACACTGTAAAGTGGGATCCGGTGTAACATCAAAGAAGCAGTCGTAAACAATGCCCATTTCATCTAATTTATCAGTAATCGGTTTTGTATAACCGTTGCTATAAAGGAATGTATCGGTAACGATAAACGCTTTCTTTTTGTTATATACATTCTTCAATTCATCTAAGGCAACAGGCAGACAGCCTTTTTTGAAGTAAACCTTTTCAGGAGAACGGAACCAGAGCATATTTTCTCTCCTTTCTGCGACTGTTTTCGTATTCAAAAGATGTTTTACACCTACGTTTTCAGAAACGGAGTTTCCGCCGTAAGAGCCGCAGCCCAGTGTGAGAGACGGCGCAAGCTTAAAGTTATATAAGTCGCCAATTCCGCCGTGGGAAGACGGAGTATTTACAAGAATACGGCAGGTCTTCATACGGTCTGCGAAAATGTTCAGTTTTTCTGTTTCGGAAGGATGCAGATAAATGGAAGCAGTATGTCCGTAGCCGCCGTCTTTTACCAGTTGGTCTGCCATATCCACAGCAGTTGCAAAATCTTTTGCTTTATAAAGAGCAAGCACAGGAGAGAGTTTTTCATGAGCAAACGGCTCTGAAACGTCTACGGAAGTAACTTCACCGATTAAGATTTTAGCTGTTTTCGGAACGGTAATTCCTGCCAGCTCTGCAATAACAGGAGCGGGCTGACCAACGATTTTTGCATTTACAGTACCGGCTTCGGTAAGAAGGATTTTTCGTACTGCATCAAGTTCGGTATCGTTTAATACATAGCAGCCACGTTTTACAAATTCTGCTTTTACTGCATCATAAATATCGGCAATGGCAGTTACAGACTGCTCGGACGCACAAATCATACCGTTATCAAAAGTTTTGGAGTGGATAACGGAGTAAACGGCAGTCTGGATATCACAGGAGCTGTCCATGATTACAGGAACGTTACCGGGACCTACGCCGATTGCCGGTTTTCCGGAAGAATAAGCGGCTTTTACCATGCCCGGACCGCCTGTGGCAAGGATAACGTCTACGGATTTCATCAATTCATTGGAAAGCTCTAAAGTAGGTTCTTCAATCCAGCCGATAATGCCTTCCGGAGCGCCTGCTTTTACAGCAGCTTCAAGAATAATTCTGGCAGCTTCTGTGGTACATTTTTTCGCTCTTGGATGAGGGCTGATTAAAATGGCGTTTCTGGTCTTTAAGCAAATCAAACACTTATAAATTGCCGTAGAGGTGGGGTTGGTAGTAGGAATAACAGCGCCTACAAGACCTACGGGTTCTGCGATTTTTTTAATTCCATAAGAAGTATCTTCCTCCACTACACCACAGGTTTTTACTCTTTTGTAAGTGTTGTATGTATACTCTGCTGCGTAATGATTTTTAATTACCTTATCCTCCAATACACCCATTCCTGTTTCTTCGCAGGCAAGCCGTGCAAGAGGAATACGCATTTTGTTGGCTGCCATAGCAGCTTCGAAGAAAATTTTGTCAACCTGCTCCTGTGTGTAGGCGGCAAATTTTTTCTGCGCTTCCTTCATGGCAGTGATTTTGGCATGAAGGGCATCTGTGCTGTCAATTACAGCCGGTACGATAGTTTCTGCTTTTTTCGTCATATCAAATCCTCCTTTAACTTGTAAATCTGATTTTGAATTGCTAAAAAGATTAAAAAAATACCTGTAAGCAGATTTTATCATAAAGAAGTAATAATATAAAGAAAAAATATTATTAAATTTTTGATTATCAGAAAATTTAATGCGTTACATTATTAGGATAAAGAAAGAACTGCTATGGAGAAAAATCTCACGATAGCAGTTTCATTCATCTAAAATATTTATTTTTTAAAGCCCTGTCTTTTTCTTAAACGGGAGTCTAAAATTTTCTTACGGATACGCAGGGAGTCCGGTGTGATTTCCAGAAGCTCGTCTGTATCAATAAATTCCAACGCCTGTTCCAGACTTAAAACCTTAGGCGGAGTCAGCTTTAAGGCTTCGTCAGCAGAAGAAGAACGGGTATTGGTAAGGTGTTTTGTCTTACATACGTTTAATTCGATATCTTCTGCTTTACCGCTCTGTCCGATAACCATACCGCTGTATACTTTTTCGCCCGGTCCGATAAAGAGTGTACCACGGTCCTGTGCAGAGAAAAGACCGTAAGCTACGGACTCGCCTGTTTCAAAGGCAATAAGAGAACCCTGTTTACGGTACTGTAAATCACCTTTGTATGGAGCATAGCCGTCAAATGCAGTATTTAAAATACCGGAGCCCTTTGTGGAGGTCATAAATTCACCTCGGAAACCAATCAGTCCTCTGGATGGAATATTGAATTCCAGACGTGTTGTTCCGTCACTGGCAGGGCTCATACCCTGAAGCTCACCTTTTCTTTCACTTAAACGCTGAATAATCGTACCGGAAAATTCTTCAGGAACATCCACATAAGCGATTTCCATAGGCTCTAATTTTCTTCCTCGTTCATCTTCATGATAGATAACTTCCGCTTTACTTACGGCAAATTCGTAACCTTCACGTCTCATATTTTCAATTAAAACAGATAAATGAAGCTCTCCACGTCCGGAAACCTTGAAGCAGTCTGTGCTTTCTGTGTCTTCTACACGAAGGCTGACATCTGTGTTTAATTCACGCATCAGACGTTCTCTTAAATGGCGGGAAGTGATAAATTTACCTTCCTGTCCTGCAAATGGACTGTCATTTACAATGAAGTTCATGGAAATAGTAGGCTCTGAAATCTTCTGGAACGGAATTGGTTCCGGATTTTCAGGGGAGCACAGTGTATCTCCGATATGAATATCTGCAATACCGGAAATGGCAACAATAGAGCCGATACCTGCTTCCTTTACTTCTACTTTATTTAAACCTTCAAATTCATAGAGCTTGCTGATTTTTACTTTTTTCATTTTATCCGGATCATGATGGTTTACCAGCATAACCTCCTGATTAACAGAAAGTTTACCATTTTCCACTTTACCTACACCGATACGTCCCACATATTCGTTATAGTCAATGGTGCTGATTAAAGTCTGTGTCGGTGCATCCGGATCGCCGGTAGGCGCAGGAATGTATTTTAAAATAGTTTCAAATAAAGGCTCCATGCTTTCCGGTGTGTCGCTTAAATCCAGAACAGCATGACCTGCTTTTGCGGATGCGTATAAGAACGGGCAGTCCAACTGCTCGTCAGATGCGTCTAAGTCCATGAGAAGCTCTAAAACCTCATCAATAACTTCGTCAGGACGAGCTTCCGGACGGTCAATCTTGTTAATACATACGATAACATGAAGGTCTAATTCCAGAGCTTTTTTCAGAACAAATTTTGTCTGAGGCATAGCGCCTTCAAAGGCATCTACTAAAAGAATAACGCCGTCTACCATTTTTAATACACGTTCTACTTCGCCGCCGAAATCAGCATGTCCCGGTGTGTCAATAATGTTGATTTTTGTATCCTTGTAATATACGGCAGTATTTTTGGATAAAATCGTAATACCACGTTCTCTTTCAATGTCGTTAGAGTCCATGACACGTTCCTGTACCGCCTGATTTTCACGGAAAACACCGCTCTGGCGAAGAAGCTGGTCAACCAGAGTTGTTTTACCGTGGTCAACATGGGCAATAATCGCCACGTTTCTGATATCTTCTCTTGCTGTTTTCATAATTAACCTCTTTTCTCTTTACGCTCAGTCTGCGCTTACTTTGAGCTTGTAATCTCAAAGCGTGCTCGACAAATTTGCTAAATTTGTATCAATATTTCTGAATTATGTTTCATCAAAAACACCTGTATTTTTAGTAAAATCCGGATTTTATTCTATCATACTTAACTGCAAATACAAAGGGGAAAAAAGATTTTTTTAAAAATTTAAAAAAAGTGGTTCTAAAATATCAATTAGGCGAATAGATATGATATAGACAAGATACCAGAAAGAGGAAGGGGAAACAAATCATGGCAGATAAAATTATTGAAAACAATCAGGTGTCCATTATGGGAAAGGTAGCGTCAGGCTTTACATTCAGTCATCAGGTATACGGAGAGGGATTTTACCTGGTAGACGTATTGGTGAAGCGACTCAGCGACTCCGAGGACAGAATACCTTTGATGGTTTCAGAACGTCTGGTAGACGTTACACAGGATTATGAAGGGGAATACATTATGGTGCAGGGACAGTTCCGTTCCTACAATCGCCACGAAGAGAAGAAAAACAGACTGGTACTTTCTGTTTTTGTAAGAGAGCTGACTTTTGTAGAGGAGGCAGACGACTCCATTAAAACAAATCAGATTTTTCTTGACGGTTATATCTGTAAGCCTCCGGTATATAGGAAAACACCGCTGGGAAGGGAAATCGCAGACCTTTTATTGGCAGTGAACCGTCCTTACGGAAAATCAGACTACATACCCTGTATATGCTGGGGAAGAAATGCCCGTTACGCATCCGCATTTGAGGTGGGCGGTCATGTGTTGATTTGGGGCAGAATTCAGAGCAGGGAATATATTAAGAAATTAGGAGAAAATGAGACAGAAAAGAGAGTGGCTTATGAGGTTTCTGTGAGCAAATTAGAATATGCAGATTAAAATAGTCAAGTTTGATTGTTAGGTTGCAATATTTGCTTAGGTGTAGTAATATATACACAACTCTTAATAAAGTAAAATAAGGAAAAGGCAGTCTGTAAGAGGTGTATAATTATGGATGAAGAAAAGGGATTGACGCAGATTTACTGCGGACCGGGAAAAGGAAAAACAAGTGTAGCAATCGGTCAGGCAATTCGTGCAGTAGGTTATGGGAAGCGGGCTATTGTAATTCAGTTTTTAAAAGGGAGAGCCACTTCTCGACTAGATTATCTAAATGCAATGGAGCCGGAGGTTCGTCTGTTTCGATTTGAGAAAAAAGATAAGTTTTATGAGGACCTGACAGATGAAGAAAAGAAAGAGGAAAATCTGAATATCCGAAACGGTTTAAATTTTGCACGAAAAGTATTGCTGACAGAAGAGTGTGATATGCTAATTCTCGATGAAATTCTGGGGGCTTTAGAGTTTGGCATTGTTTCAGAAGAAGAAATCGAAAGTCTTATTCAGGCAAAGGATTATGAAACAGAGCTGATTATGACAGGAAATGTTGTGACAGAAGCTTTGAAAAATGCAGCGGACAGAGTGGTTTCACTGGAAGTTATTAAATAAGCTGCAAATCAAAGTACATATACAAAAGAAATAGGAACAGGACAATAAGGAGGAAGAATATGTCTATTTTTACAGGTGCGGGTGTAGCGATTGTAACGCCAATGAAAGAAAACGGAGAAGTAAACTTTGAGAAATTAGGAGAAATTCTCGAAGAGCAGATTGCAGGACAAACGGATGCAATTATTATCTGCGGAACAACAGGAGAGTCTTCAACCCTGACCCATGAGGAACATTTAGACGCAATCAAATATACCATTGATAAAGTAAATAAAAGAATTCCTGTTATTGCAGGAACAGGCTCTAACTGTACACAGACAGCGATTTACCTTTCACAGGAGGCTGAAAAATATGGGGCAGACGGACTGCTTTTAGTAACGCCATATTATAATAAAGCAACTCAGAAAGGTTTGATTGAACATTATACAGCAATTGCAAATTCTGTAAAGCTTCCGATTATTTTATATAATGTAGCAAGCCGCACAGGATGTAATATTGAGCCGAAGACAGCGGCTTATCTGGCAGAGCATGTGGAAAATATTGTAGCAATTAAAGAAGCTTCCGGAAATATTTCTCAGGTAGCTGAAATTGCGGCTCTGACACAGGGAAAGATGGATATTTATTCAGGAAATGACGACCAGATTGTACCAATTCTCTCTTTGGGAGGAAAAGGTGTAATCTCTGTACTTTCCAATGTAGCGCCCCAATATACACATGATATTGTGGCAAAATTCATGGAAGGAAAAGTGGAGGAAAGCAGGGATATGCAGTTAAAAGCGCTGCCTCTTATTCATGCACTTTTCTGTGAAGTAAATCCAATTCCTGTAAAAACAGCTTTAAACCTTATGGGAAAAGAAGTAGGTCCTCTGCGTATGCCAATGACAGAAATGGAAGAGGCTCATCAGGAAGTTCTGAAGAAAGCTATGAAGGATTTTGGTATAGAATTAGCTTAAATTAGCATAAGAGCTTTGTAATATGCAAAAGAAAAGAGGAAAAAAGATGGTCAGAATAATAATGAACGGCTGTAACGGTCACATGGGACGTGTGATTTCAGAGCTTGTAGAGAAAGACGAAAATGCAGAAATTGCAGCAGGAATTGATGTTGCAGATATGAAAATTTATAATTATCCGGTTTATACAAATGTTTTTGACTGTGATAAAGAAGCTGATGTTATGATTGATTTTTCTTCTCCAAAGGCAACAGACAATGTATTAAAGTATTGTGTGGAGAAAAAGCTCCCGCTGGTTCTGTGCACAACAGGCTTGTCTGAGGAACAGTTAAGCTGTGTGAATGAAGCAGCCAAGGAAACAGCAGTGCTTCGCTCTGCAAATATGTCTTTGGGAATTAACACGCTGTTAAAGCTTTTGCAGGATGCCGCAAAGGTGCTGGCAACAGCAGGATTTGATATGGAGATTGTAGAGCGTCATCATAATTTAAAGGTGGATGCTCCAAGTGGAACAGCTCTTGCCCTTGCTGACAGCTTAAATGAGGCAATGGATAATGAATATCATTATGTCTATGACAGAGGTCAGAAAAGAGAAAAAAGGGATGAAAAGGAAATCGGAATTTCAGCAGTTCGTGGCGGAACGATTGTAGGTGACCACGAAGTAATCTTTGCAGGTCCTGATGAAGTAATTGAATTTCGACACACTGCTTATTCTAAGACTGTCTTTGCAAAAGGTGCAGTGGAAGCTGCAAAATTTTTAAGCGGAAAACCGGCAGGCTTATATAATATGAGTCATGTCATTAACAAATAAATTGTTTTGTAATGGTGTATAAAACAGTTTTATTTGCAGATATTAACAGCAGAACTTAATAGAAAGGAGTTTCATGAAATGAAAAAACTGATATTAGGACTGCTGTTATCAACCATGCTTTGCGTAACTGCCTGTGGCAACGATACAACAACGGATAAGAATACAACGGACAAGGGCGTTGTAGGTGATACCGGCGAGGCTTTAGAGGACGGTGCGGAAGAATTGGGAGATGATGTCCGAGACGGAGTAGAGGGCGTGGGAGATACGCTTGAACGAAATATGGACAATGCCACAGGAAGCGAAAATTCATCAGAGAACAGTAATGCAATGGGAACCGGAAACGGAAACGCAACAAGATAGAAAGAAAGAGTCTGTTTTTTAGCAGGCTCTTTTTCTGTATGTATAGAGTATACAAAATATAATCATTTTGTAAATTTTCTAAAAACTATTGAATAAACGAAGAAATATTGGTATAATAAGAGCACATTACAAGAACAGGTAAAGCTCTTGTAAAATATACGTAAAAGGGGTTGGACATAATGAAGTTTATTATAAGTGGAAAGAATATTGAGGTTACACAGGGGCTTAGAAGTGCAGTAGAGGATAAGCTGGGAAAACTGGAAAAGTACTTCACGTCTGACACAGAGATTATTGTTACTTTAAGTGTTGAAAAAGAAAGACAGAAAATCGAGGTTACCATTCCTGTAAAAGGAAATATCATCCGTTCCGAGCAGGTAAGCAGTGATATGTATGTTTCCATCGATTTGGTAGAGGAAATTATCGAAAGACAGTTAAGAAAGTACAAAAATAAGATTATTGATAAAAAACAAAGTGCAGGATTTCAGCCGGAATTTGTTGAAAAGGATTATGAAGAAGATACAAATGAAATCAAAATTATCCGTACAAAGAAATTTGGTTTTAAACCAATGTATCCGGAAGATGCATGTGTACAGATGGAATTGCTGGGACATAATTTCTTCGTTTTCTTAAATGCAGAGACAGAGGAAGTAAATGTAGTTTATAAGAGAAAAGGAAATACTTACGGATTGATTGAACCAGATTTTGGTTGATAAATAGAATAAGGTGAGGAAGACGCCCCAATGGCAGGAAATGCCATTGGGGTTTTTGTTTCGTAAAAATTGCACTCTGGCAGATAGTATAGAATAGGTGTGTTAGGTGTTAAATCAGAAAAAAACGTCAAATATTATGAAAACAACATCGAAAATGTTAAGTAACAAATATGTGATATTACTTGAATAAAAGAGAAACATTTGTAATAGAAAAAAATGCCAAAAGGTATAATGAACATTTGATAAAAAATAAATAAAAAAGATTGTGAAAAATAAATAAAAAAATACAGTAAATTTCTGTATTTATGATGAAAATAATAACTAATAAAAGAAAATCATTGATAAAAATTATTAAAAGTGTATAATTGAAGAAAAGGTAACAAAATAATTGTTAAGTAGAGATTGCCTGTTCTAACATCGAGAAAGGAGAAAACAGAATGAAGAAAAAGGAAATCTTTAAAAAGACCATGGCCACAATGTTAAGTGGCGTTTGTATTGTATCCGGTATTACGATGCCGACAGAAACAGTACATGCTGGATTGGGATATTGGCCGGAGGATTTACCTGTTCCAAACCAGTTCTATTATCAAAATGAGTCTTTGCAGCCTTATGGTACTTGTCTTCAGGTAGGAGAATTGAAGAATTGGAGCCCGGATAACGATCCGGATGCACGTTATAACAGAAGTGCAATTCCGCTTAGGGAGCGTTATATGGGACCAAACGTCAATCCATTGGCATCAAGAGATGCTAAGGTTCAGCCGCTTGCTATGTCAAATGCCAGAGCAAGTGAGGCTCCTTCACAGGGTGGCGATGGAGATTTCGTATATGCTTTTAATAACTTCCAGTATGTGGATACCTATAATTTCTGGGGAGGTTCTTCAGCAGAAGGTCCGATTGCAATTCCTTCACCGGAACATATTGACTCTGCCCACAGAAATGGTGTTATGGCAACAGGAACTATCTTTATTCCATGGGGAGACTATGCTTATGGAAATCAGTTTGTTCAAGAATTAGTAGAGAAAGATGAAGAAGGAAATTTTGTGTGTGCAGATAAGCTGATTGAGATTGCTCAGTATTATGGCTTTGACGGATATATTTTCAATGCAGAGTCTGGCACAGGCGTACAGGGATTTAAAGAATTTCTGATTTATATGCAGGAAAAAGCTCCTGAAAACTTCAGAGTGAGCTGGTATAACGGTAGAGGAAGTTTAGGAGATACAGATATTAAAAACTGGATGCAGGACGGTGACAAACGAGTTAATGATGAGTGGTGGTTGGATATGTCCGGTTCAGGTTATGTAGACAGCACCATTGATGCTGCTTATGCTGCTGACAGAGATAAATGGGATATCCATTCTACATGGGAATATATTCCGATGGAACCTGGTGCAAAAGGTGGTGATTATCAGACAAGACTTGATAAAGATGGAAAATTGAAAATTTCCTTAGGTATTTTGGCTCCTACTTCCACATTGACACAGTCTAAAAGCTCCGATGACTTTATGAATGTGCAGGATCAGGAACTTTGGGTAGGACCGGACTTTGATCCTTCTTCCACTAACAGACCTCAAAATGAATTCTGTGGATTTGCAAATCTGGTAGCAGACCAGACACCAATTATCGGAACGGACTTTGTGACACACTTTAATCCTGGTAACGGATATAAATTCTATGAAAACGGAAAAGTGACAGGTAAAAAAGATGGATGGTACAACCGTTCTTTAACAGAAGTTCTTCCTACATGGCGTTGGATTGTAGAAGCTGAAGACGGTGGTTCTGAAGTGACTCCAAAAATTGATTATGATGACGCTTACTGGGGTGGAGCTTCCATGAAAATCAGTGGAGACTTAACAGCAGAAAAAGCTAACCACATTAAGCTTTACAGTACACAGCTTGATATTCAGGATAATTCAACTTTTGAACTGGTTTACAAAACAAAGAAAGATACAGATGTGAAATTATCTGTAGGCTTATGCTTTGGTGATACTTATGACGAAGAAAACTTTGAATTCTATCCGGTAGAAGTAAAAGGCGATGGTAACTGGCAGGAAACATCTATTCCTTTAGCAAATAAAGCCGGAGAAAAAGCCATTGCAATTTCTCTGAAACTGGAATCCACAAAAGGTGTAAAAGATTACGACCTTAGCATTGGTAAATTAGGCGTTGTTACAGATAAATCTAAACCGGCTGCACCGGGAGAAATTACTCTGGATGATGTGATTTATCCAACTGATGTAACAGCAGAAGCTAGAATTTACTGGGAAAAAGGTGAAAATTCCTTTATCGATGTAATTCATAGAGTAAAACCTGATGGAACAAAAGAATTTGTAGGAGCAACACCTTCTGATGCATTCTATATTTCTAAATATAAAAAACTGGAAGGTGAAAAAGAAGCTACTTTCGAAATTACTTCTTTCAGTGAAAACGGTGTAGCAGGTGCTTCTAAACAGATTAAAATTCAGTGGCCGGAAGAAGTTCCGGGCGGCTATGGTCCTGAACTTGAATTAGGAAAGAACCTTGCACTTCGTGCACCTGCAGTTACAGATACACCTTGTGCAGCAGATGGTCCTGTAGATAAAATTAACGATGGTGTTATTCCTTCCAGTAAATGGTGTGGATTAACTACAAACGGAAGCGCTTACCTTGACTTAGGTAAAGAAGTAGATATCAGCCGTTGGATTGTATATCATGCAAACTGCCGTGGTGCAGGAGAAGGCGTTGATTATAATACAATCGACTTTGAACTTCTTTATGCAGGTGATGACGGAGCAGAACTTTTAGATCCAGATGACCCAAGTGCAGCGAGAAGAGTACAAAGCTTGAGTTATAAAGAAGCTGATAGAGTAAGAGGAAATAAGCAGGATGTAACAGACAGAAACTTAAATGATCCTATTAAAGCTCGTTATATTAAGCTTCATGTAACAACATCTGACAGTACTCCATGGTCAGCAATTCGTATTTATGAACTTCAGTTATACGAAAATGCAGGTGAAGGAAGTGTAACAGTTTCTTCATCACCATTGGAGAGAAACGTAACAGTTTATAATAATGAAGGCAATAAAGATAAAGTTATTATTGACAATGTAACTATGCTTTATTCCAAGGGTAACTATCCAAACGGAACTGTAAACGAAAAAACAGGTGTGGTTTATCTGTACGACAGCATGGAAGCAAAAGAACCAATTGCACAGGTTCGTGCAGAGCAGCCTGACAATGTTTACAAACAGTATGCAAAAGGTATTGCTACTTTTGAGAATTTAGAATTAGATCCAAATGGCGGACGTTTATGGTACTCTGTACAGGACGCATCAACAAGTGAAATCGTACAAAGTCAGAGAACAAGTGTAGCATACCCACCAGAAACAGGTGAGGAAATTGCACAGGGAGAAGCAAAACTCTTTGCAAGAGCAGCAGGTGTAAACCTTACAAATCCTTATGGTGCATTGGAAATCAAAGGCTTAGAAGAAAATGCAGTTGTAAAAGTATACGCAGATGAAAATGCAGCAAAACCGATTTTGGTATCTGCACCGGCAGGAAAAGACCAGACAGTTGTATTAGAACAGGTTCCTCTTACAGCAGATGGAGGAAAAGTATTCTATACAATTCATGCACCAAAGAAACCGGATACAGAGCGTTTAGCAAAAGAATACGGAAAAGTATCAGATATGCCGGCTTACCAGAAAGACCTCAAAGAAATGGTAGATATGTATGAAAGCAAGTTTGATGCAAGCGATTATATTGATTCTACATGGGGAGCTTTTGAAACAGCACGCAGCAATGCAGCCGCTTTAGTAGGAGCAGAAGCTACAAAGGCACAGGCTGATGCAGCCAGAATGGCATTAAAAGATGCAGAATGTGAACTCTTAAAAGATGCAGATAAATCACGTATCTTAGAAGTTTGTGAAGAATACGAAGCAAATAGAGATCATTATTCAAAAGACAGCTGGGAAGCATTTAAACCAGTACTTGACAGTGTAAGTGCCTTTGCAAGAGAAGAAGCAGAGACAGATAAGATGACTATCCAGACTCAGAGAGTAAAACTGGATAAAGCAGCCAGAGGATTAGTTGAAATCGTGCCGGTAGACAGCACAGTTATTCCGGATGAAGCTCTTTTAAAAGCAATTAAGGAACAGACTGGATGTAACTCCGCAGAAGAAATGGCACAGTATGAGGGAGAACTTGATTTAACAGGTCTTCCGGTAAAAGATTTAACAGGTCTGGAAACACTGAAAAACTTAAAAGGACTTACATTAAAAGGAACACAAGTAAAAGAAGTTCTTGGCAGAAATATTCCAAAGACTGTAGAAAAATTAGATATGTCAGATTGTGCAGAACTGAAAACAATTGATTTAAGAGATGGTGGTTACACAAATCTGAAAGAAGCAAATATCAGCGGATGTGAAAAATTAGTTCTTGTTTACATGAACTCAGTAGGTCTTGAGAAATTAGATGTTTCCGAAAATGGCAAATACGAAAAAGTATATGCAGTTGATTTAAGTGGAAACAAATTAGACCTTAGCAAAGAAACACCAGAAGGTAAATTTGTAAATAAAGTAGAGGAAAACTTAAAAGCAAATCCTCCAAAAGCTTTATACAACTACAATAATGTTTCTAAAGGAATGAGAATAGAAGCAGATGTAATGGCAGGACGTCATGAAGAACCAGAGGTTATGGTAGATGGTGACAAGACACAGTTATCTGGTGGATACTATTTGGATAACAAAGGTACTGCAACTATCAATCTTGGAGAAACAAGAGAAATTTCTAAAGTAGCTGTTACTTACAGAGAGAAGGAAGTAGCTTCTGAATACAAATGGGAATATTCTGAAGATGGAAGAAATTTCAAAGAAATCGTAACAGTACCTGATAATAAGAAAGCAAGCGCAGAATATGTTCTGGAAAAACCAGTAAAAGCTCACTATATCAGATACACAACAGTTAATAAAGGTAATGGGGAAGCTGTTATTCTGGAATTAGAAGCTTTCACAAGAGAAAAAGTAGAAAGTGATGTAAAATATACAGGACAGGCTCCTTTACTTACAGTAGACTATGAAAGCATTCCAGCAGAAATTCAGATTACAGAAGGCAGTGAAGCAGTTAAAATCCAGGATTATATGGATAAATGCTATAAAGAATCAAAAACAGTAAGAGGCACTGTTGCTACTGCATTAAAAGGTCAGAAATGGCTTGCTGAAGATTATGACATTGATGCTATGACAAAAGTACCGGAAGGTATGAAAGTTGTTATTACAGGTGCAGACGGAGTTGTTTACGAAGATCCGTTTAATCCAGAAAAAGTAGGAACTTATACTGTAGAATTTAAGTCACAGGATGACACAGTTTTAGCTACTATGACAATTAAAGTTTCTGCAGATAAAGAAGCATTAAAAGCAGCAATTGACGTAGCGAAAAAACTGGAAGAGAAAAATTATACACCAGGAACATGGGCTCCATTTGCAGAAGCATTAAAAGCAGCAGAAGAAGCTTATGCAAATGAAGAAGCAACAACAGAAATGGTGCAGAATGTTGTAAGTGCATTGGCAGATGCTACAGAAAAATTAGTAGAAAAACCATCTAAAGATGCTTTGAAAGCAGCAATTGATGCAGCGAAAGAGCTGAAGGAAGAAAACTACACACCAGAAACATGGGCTCCATTTACAGAAGCGTTAAAAGCAGCAGAAGAAGTTCTTGCAAATGAAGAAGCAACAGCAGAAATGGTGCAGAAAGCAAAAGATGCACTGGTAGATGCTACAGGAAAACTGGTAGAAGTAGCTCCGGAACCTGAAAAACCATCTAAAGATGCGCTGAAAGTAGCGATTGATGCAGCAAATGCATTAACAAAAGAAGATTACACAGAAGAAACATGGGCTCCATTTGCAGATGCATTAAAAGCAGCAGAAAAAGTTTATGCAGATGAAGAAGCAACAGTAGAAGATGTTGAAAAAGCAGTTACAGATTTACAGGAAGCACAGAATAACCTGGTAGAAGTTATAAAAGGCTGGCATGAGACAGAAAACGGTTTGGAATACTATGAAAACGGAAAGAAAGTAACCGGCTGGAAAGCAATTTCCGAAGAATGGTATTACTTTAATGAAAACGGAATCATGCAAACAGGTTGGGTATCTGTAGAAGGACATTGGTACTATCTGAATGAAAATGGAACAATGGCAACCGGTTGGGTATTTGTAAACGGTCATTACTACTACATGGATCAGTGGGGAGCAATGATGACCGGCTGGGTATTTGTAAACGGCCATTACTACTACATGGATCAGTGGGGAGCAATGCAGACCGGCTGGGTATCTGTAAACGGCCATTACTACTACATGGATCAGTGGGGAGCAATGATGACTGGTTGGGTATCTGTAAACGGCCATTGGTACTACATGGACCAGTGGGGAGCAATGATGACTGGTTGGGTATCTGTAAACGGCCATTGGTACTACATGGATCAGTGGGGAGCAATGGTGACCGGCTGGGTACTTGTAGGTAACGATTGGTATTATATGAATGAAGACGGAACAATGGCAACCAGTAAATGGATTGACGGCTACTATGTAGATGCATCAGGAAAGATGGCATAAAGCATAGAAGAAAAAATTAAAAAGTTAGGAAATGTTTAGGCGATTGCGAAACAAGCTAGTTTTTGTGACAAAATGTCGTATTTATGCGGCTCAGGCGTTTCGCAAGCGCCTAACTTAAAATTTTTTAACAAGGAGGAAGAGCAGGAATATGAGTAAGATGCGGAAGAAAAAAGGGAAAAAAGTTTTGCCATGTATGTTGGCAACTACCATGCTTTTGGGCTCAGTGAATTTGTTAGAAGTTTTGGCTACAGATTCTATTCCAATGACAGGAGAGCAGGTTAGAAAAACAAATCAGCCAAGGTTTAACGGTTATCGTATCTGGGATATACGCGACTGGACACCAGAGGCAGATGAAGGTTCAGAATTTCTTGTAGCAAAAGTACCATTGCAGAAACGAAATAAGGAATATAAGCCCACTCAGGTAAATCCAAATTTGGATTCCAATGGTCAGATTATGCTGATGCAGGGGGATTATGGTAACTCTTTTGTGGATGGTATGATGTATAATAATACTTTTGGGTACCATACTCTCAACTACTGGCAGTATGTGGATTATTTTTCTCCATGGCATGGAGCAGCATCTCAGGATAGCCCGGTGAGCCTTTACGACTGGGAATATGAGAACAAAGAGGCAAGTCGTGGATGGGAAAAACGTTACTTTGAGTTTGGTGTATTGAATATTCCAAATCCTGCATATACTAATGCAGCACACAAAAACGGTGTTATGTCCATTGCCTGTCTGTATTTTGACCAATATTACCGTCCTGGACAGACGATTAACGAATTGTTTGTTATGGATGAAGATGGAACCTTCCCAGTGGCAGAAAAACTGATTGAGATGGCAGAGTATTTTGGATATGATGGATACTTCTTTAATGCAGAAGAAGCTGTTTATCCGGAATACAGCGAAAGAAAGAAGAAGTTTTTAGCTCGTCTGGAAGAAGCAGGACTTTATACTCAGTATTATGATACAAACAGCTACATGAATGAAAGTAAAGCAGGATGGCTGGAGTCAGAGATTGATGGTGTTCCTACTAAAATTCAGGACTCTGTATTTGTGAATTATGGATGGCCGGGAAGTTTTGACAGTCAGTTAGAGTGGATGAAAGGAAATAATATTGATCCTTATGAGCAGGCATTTTACGGTATAGAATGTTTGCAGGGAAAATTTAATGGAGGACATGGTACTTCTGCAAACATTGAAGAACTTTATACCAATGATGATGGAACAAAGAATTTGAAGAGTAGTGTGGCTCTTTTCACACCTTCTGATTTCTATCAGAGAGATTTAGATGACGGCAAGCTTCAGAATACCAATTATCAGTGGATGATTGCAGAGCGTGAGAGAATGTTTTTCTCAGGTGTAAAATCTGACCCGACAAATACGGGAGATCAGGAAGGGTATGGTCGTCCTGATGTACAAGTTGATGATGCCGGAAACTGGCCGGGTGTAGCAGATTTTTCTGCAGAGCGTTCCGTAATCGACGGTACTACATTCTATTCTAACTTTAATGTAGGAAAAGGTGTACAGTATTTTGTAAATGGTGAAGTTAGCAGTGATGAGGAATGGTCTAACATTAATATTCAGGATATTTTACCTACATGGCAGTGGTGGATTGATTCTGAGGGAGATTCCAAGCTTAGCGCAGATTTTGACTACGGTTCTAAGGAAGTAAGAAAAGATGTGAGCGGCAAAGACATGACTCTGCCTTATACTCAGGTGGGTGCTTATGAAGGTGGAAGCTCTCTGGTAGTATATGGAGATGTAGATGCGAAAAATAAACTTCATTTATTTAAAACAGATTTGGAAGTGAAGGACAGCTCCAAAGCATCTATTACTTTCCGAAAAACTTCTAATGATGATGTATCTATGAAGCTTGGTGTTATTCTGAAAGACGGAAGCAGCACAAGCATGGAAGAACTGGAAATTGCAGACAGCACAGCAAAAGGTGGCTGGATTACCAGTGAAGTTGACCTGTCTCAGTATGCAGGTAAGAATATTGCAGCTTTAGGTCTGGTATTTGACGGACAGGCTAAAGGATATCAGATGAATATCGGTGGCATCAAAGTGACAGATGGAGGTAATTATACACCTGCAGCTCCTACAAACTTTGGCGTTGACAGAAATTTCGTAGATGACGAAATGATTGTTACTTGGGATTTAGGAAACTTTGATACTGTTGATAAATATGAAATTTACGCAAATCTTTCCAATGGTGAAAAAGTATTTGTTGGCGGAATTTTTGATAATGTTTATTACATTAAGAATTTGAAAGAAACAAATGCGGTTACACTGGAACTTGTAGCAGTAGGAAAAGATGGCTCAAGAAGTGAAGCTGCAAAATATAAAGTTGATTACAATAAGAGTGTGAAAGACCTTGCTGTGGCTTCTGAAGAAAAGGAAATTTCCGTTCATGATACAGCAGTTGTAAAAGGAAAACTGGTGCAGTCAAAAGAAGAGGGCGCTTTAAACTTAAGCTGGACAAATCCTTCTGTTGATTATGATCATTTGGAAATTGAGGTAACTATGGATGACTCCGCAGATACCGAAGCATGGACTATGACAGTGCCTAAGGGAAAGAGCGAAGCACGTATTGAAGTGCCAAGATATAACGGAGAACCGTATAATGTTGCTGTTACAGTTGTATTTGCAAATGGTTCTAAGGGTGAACCTGTGAACGTAACTGGTAAAGTGAAAGATACTTATAGTATGCCATTTACTTATGACGGAGAGAACATTCGTATTGAAGGAACAAGACTTACAGTTTGGTGTCCGCAGTCACCTGACTGGTTTAAACTGCATATTAGCTTAGATGGTGAATATGTTCAGTTCAGAAACGGATTTAATGCATTTACAGCACCACATGCAATTCGTGCAGCTACAACTATGAAAGCAAGCTCAGATCTGCCGGCAACAGAAGGAATGCTGGAAGTTGTTGTTGAGGATTATGCAGGTAATATGTCAGAGCCTTGCCGTATGTATTTAAAAAATGGCGTTTTGACAAATAAGCAAAAATTGAATGCATTGATTGCAGAAGCAGAAGCTTTAGACTTTACTCAGTATACAGAGAGCACTGTTGAACCTGTGAAAGCTGCCTTAGAAGAAGCAAAGGCTGTGCAGGAAAATGATAAAGCAGAACAGACTGAAATTGACGCAGCAGCAGAAAAACTGTCTAAAGCAATGGAAGGCTTAGAGAAGAAAACCGGTTGGGCTGAGACAGAAAAAGGCTGGATGTACTATGAAGATGGACAGAAAGTAACTGGTTGGAAAGTTGTTTCAGAAAAATGGTATTACTTTAATGAAGACGGAATTATGGCAACCGACTGGGTATCTGTAAACGGACATTGGTACTATATGGATCAGTGGGGAGCAATGCAGACCGGCTGGGTATCTGTAAACGGACATTGGTATTATATGGATCAGTGGGGAGCAATGCAGACCGGCTGGGTATCTGTAAACGGACATTGGTATTATATGGATCAGTGGGGAGCAATGCAGACCGGTTGGGTATCTGTAAACGGTCAGTGGTATTACATGAACGAGAGCGGAGCAATGGCAACCGGCTGGGTATCCGTAAATGGTCAGTGGTATTACATGAATGAAAGCGGAGCAATGGCAACCGGCTGGGTATCTGTAAACGGACAGTGGTACTATATGGATAACAGCGGAGCAATGCAGACTGGTTGGGTATCTGTAAATGGACAGTGGTACTACATGGATCAGTGGGGAGCAATGCAGACCGGCTGGGTACTTGTAGGTAATGATTGGTATTATATGAATGCAGATGGAGCCATGGCGACAAGTCAGTGGATTGGCGACTACTATGTAGATGCATCCGGAAAGATGGCATAAAGCATAGGAAAAGGAAATTTAAAAGATATTAAATTTTAACTGAGAGGAGCTGTTGCTTCAACGATGAAAAATCGTGAAGTGGCAGCTTCTCTGTTTTACAGGATTTTTTCACTTCTGAAACGCTTTGTTCTTGTGTTAAAAGAAGGAAAGTGTTACAATAAGATTTAGTAATGTTAAAATTAGATAGTTTTAGGAGTATGTCATAATGAATCTGATTGAAAAGGTGTTTGGAACACATAGTGAAAGAGAATTAAAACGTATTACTTCCCTTGTAGATAAAATCGAGGAACTGCGTCCTTCTATGCAGGCATTAAGCGATGAAGAACTGCGAGGAAAGACGAAAGAGTATAAAGACAGACTTCAGGAGGGAGCAACTTTAGATGATCTTCTTCCTGAGGCATTTGCTACAGTACGAGAAGCTGCAAAACGTGTACTTGGCATGGAACATTACCGTGTACAGTTAATTGGTGGTATTATTCTTCATCAGGGGCGTATTGCGGAAATGAGAACCGGTGAAGGTAAAACTTTAGTATCTACACTTCCGGCATACTTAAATGCGTTGGAAGGAAAAGGTGTTCATGTAGTAACTGTCAATGACTATCTGGCTCACCGTGATGCTGAATGGATGGGAAAGGTTCATGAGTTTTTAGGTCTTACTGTGGGTGTCGTATTAAACGACATGAAGAATGACGAAAGACGTGAACAGTATGCTTGCGATATTACTTATGTAACAAACAACGAGCTGGGATTTGATTATCTTCGTGACAACATGGTTATTTATAAAGAACAGCTTGTTCAGAGAGATTTGCACTATGCAATTATCGATGAGGTCGACTCTGTATTGATTGATGAGGCACGTACACCTCTGATTATTTCAGGACAGAGCGGAAAATCTACAAAGCTTTATGAAGTGTGTGACATTTTGGCAAAACAGTTAGAGCGTGGTGAAGTCAGCGGCGAAGTTACCAGAATGACTGCAATCATGGGCGAAGAAATTACAGAAACAGGCGATTTCGTTGTCAATGAAAAAGATAAAATCGTAAACCTTACAGAGCAGGGTGTAAAAAAAGTAGAAAAATTCTTCAATATCGAAAACTTAGCGGATCCGGAAAATCTGGAAATCCAGCATAATATTATTCTCGCCCTGCGTGCTCATAACCTGATGTTCAGAGATCAGGATTATGTAGTAAAAGATGATGAGGTTTTAATTGTAGATGAATTTACCGGACGTATTATGCCGGGACGCCGTTATTCCGATGGTCTTCATCAGGCAATCGAAGCAAAAGAGCATGTAAAAGTAAGACGTGAAAGTAAAACTCTTGCAACCATTACTTTCCAGAACTTTTTTAATAAATATAAGAAGAAATCCGGTATGACAGGTACTGCCCTTACAGAAGAACAGGAATTCAGAGATATTTACGGTATGGACGTTATCGAAATTCCTACCAACAGACCGGTAGCGCGTATTGACAAAGAAGACGTAGTATATATGACAAAGAAAGAAAAATTCCGTGCAGTTGTGGAAGCGGTAAAAGAAGCTCATGCAAAACAGCAGCCTGTACTGGTAGGTACAATTACCATTGAGACATCCGAACTTTTAAGCCGTATGCTTACAAGAGAAGGCATTAAACATCAGGTATTGAATGCGAAGTTTCATGAAAAAGAAGCGGAAATTGTAGCACATGCCGGTGAAGCAGGAAATGTAACCATTGCTACAAATATGGCAGGTCGTGGTACCGATATTAAATTAGATGATATTTCAAAAGAAGCAGGCGGTCTGAAAATTATCGGTACAGAACGTCATGAGTCTCGTCGTATTGATAACCAGTTAAGAGGTCGTTCCGGACGTCAGGGTGACCCGGGTGAGTCATGCTTCTATATTTCTTTGGAAGATGATTTAATGCGTTTGTTCGGTTCTGAAAAGCTGATGACTATGTTTAAATCTTTAGGTGTTGCAGAAAATGAGCAGATTGAGCATAAAATGCTTACTAGCGCCATTGAAAAAGCACAGAGAAAGATTGAAGGAAACAACTATGGTATTCGTAAAAACCTTCTGGAATACGATCAGGTAAATAATGAGCAGAGGGAAATTATCTATAAAGAAAGACGTATGGTACTGGACGGCGCTAATATGCGTGACTCTATTTATAAGATGATTACTGATACTGTGGAACATGCAGTAGATATGTGCTTTTCCGATGATGTGGATCAGGAAGAATGGGATTTAAACGAATTTAATTCTGTACTTCTGCCGACTATTCCTCTGAACCCTTTAACTTTAGAGAAAGTAAAAGGCGTAAAGAAAAATCAGTTAAAACAGGAATTAAAAGAAGAAGCTGTGAAGCTTTACGAAGAAAAAGAAGCAGAATTTCCGGAAGCAGAGCAGCTGCGTGAATTAGAGCGTGTTATCCTTCTGAAGGTTATTGACCAGAAATGGATGGATCATATTGATGATATGGATCAGCTTCGTCAGGGAATTGGACTTCAGGCTTACGGACAGAGAGATCCAAAAGTAGAATATAAGATGCAGGCTTATGAAATGTTCGACGCAATGATTGCGGCAATTCAGGAAACAACGGTAAGACTGCTGTATCATGTACGCCTTGAGCAAAAGGTAGAGCGTGAGCAGGTTGCTCAGGTAACAGGAACAAATAAGGACGACTCCGGCCCGAAAAAACCGGTGCAGAGAGTAGAAAAGAAGGTCTACCCAAATGATCCTTGTCCATGCGGCAGCGGTAAGAAATATAAACAGTGCTGCGGCAGAAAATCAATCTGATAAGTAGCGAGACAGACTGCTGTGGGAAAATAGTTCCACGGCAGTCTTTATATTTTCGCATAGAAACTTGCGTTCAAGGAGGTACAATGTTATGGGACAGATGGTAGATTTCACCATGGAAAGAGAAGGGCTTGTAAAAGAAGGGGATAAAGTAGAATTGAAAGAAGATCAGGCGCTTACCATGTCCGGGATGATGTATTATTATACAATTAAACCTGCGGTAGCAATGTCCAGTAATCTGAAAAAACCTTTAAAAGCACTGACAGGAACTGTGGTGAAGGTAGAGCCACAGGTAAGTATCTATATGGTTACGGTAGAAATTGATGAGGAGTAGGAGGAAGAAGCTTTGGTAGAATTAGATCAGTTTAAATATACATTAAATGGTTATACAGAGCCTCTAAAAGAGGTAAGAGACTCTCTTGATTTAGAGAATAAGGAAAAAAGAGTAGAAGAGTTGGAAAGAGAAATGGAAGCTCCGGGATTTTGGGATAATGCAGAGCGTTCTCAGAAGATGATGAAGGAGCTTAGCGCCTTAAAGGGAGATATGGAAATTTATCATAAGCTGCAAAACCAGAAGGAAGAAATTGAGCTGATGATTGAAATGGGATATGAGGAAAACGATCCTTCTATTGTCCCTGACATTCAAGAAATGTTAGATGAATTTATACAGGATTTTGAGCATATTCGTATTAAGACATTATTGTCAGGAGAATATGACAAGGACAATGCCATTGTGACTCTTCACGCAGGAGCCGGCGGAACAGAGTCCTGCGACTGGGCAAGTATGTTGTACCGCATGTATCTGCGCTGGGCAGACAGACAGGGCTTTAGCACAGAGGTGTTGGATTATCTGGACGGAGATGAAGCGGGCATTAAATCTGTCACTTTTCAGGTAAATGGAGAGAATGCCTATGGTTACTTGAAGTCCGAAAAGGGTGTACACCGTCTTGTTCGAATTTCACCTTTTAATGCAGCAGGAAAGCGACAAACTTCTTTTGTTTCCTGTGATGTTATGCCGGATATTGAAGAAGACGTGGATGTGGAAATCAATCCCGATGATTTGCGAATTGATACCTATCGTTCCAGTGGCGCAGGCGGACAGCATATCAATAAAACTTCTTCTGCCATCCGTATCACACATCTTCCAACAGGAATTGTGGTACAGTGTCAGAATGAACGTTCTCAGTTCCAGAATAAAGATAAAGCAATGCAGATGTTGAAAGCAAAGCTGTATCTTTTAAAACAGCAGGAAAATGAGAAAAAGCTTTCCGGTATTCAGGGTGAGCTGACAGAAATCGGATGGGGAAATCAAATCCGTTCTTACGTTATGCAGCCGTATACCATGGTAAAAGACCATCGCACAAACGAAGAAACAGGAAATGTAGATGCGGTGATGAATGGAAATATTGATAACTTTATCAATGCTTACTTAAAATGGGTTGCCTTGGGGAAAACAGAAAAATAGTTGCTTGCTGCCTGAAAGTGTGATAATATCTTTTGAAGACGTACAAATGTATTTTTGGAAAGAACAAGGGAAAAAGATGAAAGATAACAGAAGATATTTTGTGGTAACAGAAAAAGCCGTACCGGATGTACTATTAAAGGTGGTAGAGGCAAAAAGGCTTTTAGACATTCAGCAATATGATACCGTTCAGGAAGCAGTAGAGGCAGTGGGAATTAGCAGAAGCTCCTTTTATAAATATAAGGATGATATTTTCCCATTTAAGGAAAAGACAAAAGGACATAATATTACGTTTATTATTCAGATGGATGATGAACCGGGACTTTTATCAGCGGTGCTTCGGGCAATCGCACAATTTCACGGAAACATTCTGACCATACATCAGAGTATTCCCATGAACGGAATTGCCAGTCTTACGCTGAGTGTGGCAATTTCCGCAGTAGAGGGAGACGCTGCTGCGATGATGGATAATATTGAGCATATTAATGGAGTGCATTATCTGAAGATTTTAGGCAGAGAATAAGAAGGAGTGAGGGTATGAAATATGTTGTGGTGTTAGGTGACGGAATGGCAGACGAGCCTTTAGAAGTGTTGGGGGGAAAGACACCTTTGGCTTATGCCAAAACACCTGCAATGGATTTACTGGCAAAAATAGGTGAGATAGGAATGGCAAGAACTGTACCAAAGGGAATGAGTCCGGGAAGCGATACTGCCAACCTGTCAATTATAGGATATAATCCTGAGATTTATTATTCCGGACGTTCTCCTTTGGAAGCCTTGAATATCGGAGTCAGTATGGAAGAAGGGGATGTGGCAATTCGTGCTAACCTTGTGACTCTTTCAGAGGAAGAAGAAAATTATGAGGAAAAACATCTTTTAGACCATAGTGCAGATGAAATCAGTACAGAGGAAGCGGAAGCTTTACTGGAAGCAGTAAAAGAAGGACTGGAAAATCATGAATTTCAGTTTTATGCAGGAACCAGCTACCGTCATTGTCTGATTTGGAAACATGGAAATGTTGTACCACTGACACCTCCTCATGATATCAGAGAACGGGAAATTAAGAATTATCTGCCTGATGAGGAGCTTTTGCTTGCTATGCAAAAGGAGAGTTATAAAATATTAGAGAATCATCCTATCAATCAAAAGAGGAGAGAAAAGGGATTAAATCCGGCGAACAGTCTTTGGTTCTGGGGAGCCGGAACTAAACCGTCACTGTCTTCTTTTGAAGGGAAATTCCACAAAAAAGGTGTTATGATATCAGCAGTAGATTTGTTAAAAGGTATTGCTGTGGGTACGGGCATGAAAAATATTTCTGTGGAAGGGGCAAACGGAGGACTTCATACAAATTATGAGGGAAAGGCTCAGGCTGCCCTTGATGCACTTTTAAAAGAGGGATATGATTTTGCTTATATTCATGTAGAAGCACCGGATGAAATGGGACATCAGGGAAGTGTGGAGAAGAAAATACAGGCGATTGAATATCTCGACGAAAGAGTAATTAAGCTTGTAAAAGAAGGTTTGGAGAAGTCAGGAGAGGATTATCGTCTTTTGATTTTGCCGGATCATCCAACTCCTATAAAAGTGAAGACACATACGGCAAATCCTGTTCCGTATCTGTTGTATGACAGCAGGAAAACAGAGGAAACAGGAAACTGTTACAGTGAAGAGGCAGGAGCTCATTTCGAACCGGTAAAAGGGCATGAGCTTTTGAAGATTTTATTTGAAGAATAAGAAATAGAAAAAGGCTGATACAGACAAACGCTTTTTATTTGCGTTTTCTATATCAGCCCTTTCCTTTATAGGTCATTCTTAAAAAGCGGAATTATTTTCATTCGAATTTTCCTCTATTGTCATTGTTGGAAATTTTCTTGTCGGTGTATGATCCGGTGTATTTAATTCGCCGATAATATCACGATAAAAGTTTGCCATAGTCATATCCATATATGGAGCAAGCCATATCATTCCAATGTAGCAGGTAAGCACGGAAAGGAATGCCAAAGGAAGAAAGCTGAGAGTAATATAAAGGGAGCGCCCTTTATTTCCTTTCATCAGGCGAATACTTTCTTTCATGGAGTCCATAGCACCCATCTCCGGATGATCTAATAAAAGGTAAGTGCTGAGACCTAAAAATAAGTCAATAATTACACTGATAATAAGGTCAAACACAGAGAAAAACAAAATAAAGGAAACAGGAATGTCACTGTTCATGGACATGAACATAACAGGCAAACCTGTGACAAAGCCAATTCCTGCAATGACTAATCCCACAATTAAGAAGCGGTCTGCATTATGATGAAAAACGTATAGCATATCTTTCATGGAATAAGCTTGTTTTCTGCTGATATTTAAAGTCATTTTTGTAATTCCCGCACCAAACAGGGAGATAAATAAGGAAACCGCATAGGTGAGAAATTCGCTGGTTATTGTACCTGTAACTGTGGTAGTGTTTGTGAAAAAGGTGATGAAAAATATTACTATAAAGCTAATAACACCTAAAATTATGTTGGCTCCCATAGGAAGTCCCCAGTTGCCGTCCAGCGCTTTTCTGGAAATGGCTTTTAATTGTGATGATGTATGTTTCATGAAAATAACCTCCTGTCTTAGATAAAATATGTGGTAAAATATATTCTATCAAATATATTTTCATTATAACATAGTAGGTGGAGAATACAATAAAATTATGAAGAAAAACAGAGACGTTAAACTAGAAAAAAATATATATGCAGCAGGGTGGCTTTTACTTTTGGTAGGCATTATTCTGCTGGCAGTAAAACGGATTTTTCCTGCTGATTTTGCGCTGCCGCCCTGTGTTTTTCACAAATGGACAGGATATTATTGCCCCGGATGCGGCGGAACAAGAGCAGTAAAAGCTCTGCTAAGAGGTGATGTCATAGGCTCTTTCTTCTATCATCCTGTGGTGCTTTATGGAGCTGTTTTATATGGATGGTACATGCTTTCGCACACCGTTGAGTATTTGTCAAAAGGCAGGCTTCGTATCAGTATACCCTATACAGAAAAGTATTTATATGGGGCTGTTTTTATTATTCTTATACAATGGATTTTGAAGAATGGTGTAAAAATAATATGGGGAATTGACCTGATATAAACAGGTAAATTCCCCGTGAAAATACATTTTACATAGCTTATATAAAGTTACCGCCATTGTCTGTTTCAGGCTGCTGGAAGAACTCAGGAGGAAGCTGAAATTCATCAAAGTCCTCATAATAATCAGGAGAATTTTCATAGTCCCAGCTGTCTGTGCCTGCATCTCCTTCAAAACCATTTAAGTATTCATCTAAGAAATTGTATAATTCCTCATCACTTACATTATCGTCTGTAAGAATATGAATATAATCTCTTAAAAAAGAGCTTCCTTCCGGTGAGAACAGAAGTACAGAGCAGAAAAAAATCAAAAAGGCACCGGCAATCGCCAATGTGCTGGCAGAGAGCGCAAGACCTGCTTTCGCAGCGCCGGAACGGGCACGCTCACCCTTTGACAGGCAGGAAAAAAGAATTCCCAAGCTTGACAGGATAAAAAGTAAAAACGGAGCACAGCAAAGAAATACAAGGGAAAGAATTCCCATTACCAAAGATGCTGTGGCAAAGCCGTTGTTTCCCTGATAGAGGGAAGGGGTGGGCGGAATTGGTTCTTGTGGAGGAACAGGCTGATAAGGCTGTTCGTTATTGTAAGGATTTTCCATGGGCTAGACCTCGTTTCTTTTGAATAATCATAGGGTTATTTTATCATGTATTATTTTGTCAGGCAATAAAAAGACATAAAAAAGAGTTTGGCAACTGACAAAGCATGAATTTCTTGACAAATTCCTTACACATTGATAAGGTTGTAAGGTGATAATAGTGAAAAGAGAAAGGACAGTTATATGGATATTATACAGATTATAACTCAGGAATTAAATGTAGAAAAATGGCAGGTAGAAGCTGCTGTTTCCTTAATAGATGAGGGGAATACCATCCCTTTTATTTCCCGTTACCGTAAAGAAGCAACAGGAGCTTTAAATGATGAACAGCTTCGTACTTTATTTGAACGCCTTACTTATCTTCGCAATCTGGAAGATAAGAAAAAACAGGTTCTTTCCAGTATTGAAGAACAGGGCAAATTAACAGAAGAATTAAAGAAGCAGATTTTAGAAGCTCAGACATTGGTTGTGGTAGAAGATTTATACCGTCCATACAGACCAAAGAGAAGAACAAGAGCCACCATTGCCAAGGAAAAAGGTCTGGAAGGTTTGGCAAATATTGTGCTTCTTCAGATGACAGAGAACAGCATTGAGAAAGAAGCGGAAGCTTTTGTTTCTGAAGAAAAAGAAGTAAAAAATGTAAAAGAAGCCATTGCAGGTGCTATGGATATTGTGGCAGAAAGTATTTCTGATGAAGCAGATTACCGTATTCGTATTCGTGAAATGACAATGAAAAAGGGAATGCTTGTTTCCGTTGCCAAGAAACCGGAGGAAACAACGGTTTACGAGATGTACTATGACCATGAAGAGCCGGTATCCAAGGTGGCAGGTCACAGAGTTTTAGCCATTAACCGAGGAGAAAAGGAAAAAATCCTTACGGTGAAAATTTCTGCACCGGAAGAAGATATTCTCCGTTATCTGGAAAAACAGGTAATTAAAAAAGATAATAAAAACACAACACCTGTTTTGAAAGCAACAGTGGAAGACAGTTACAGACGTTTGATTGCACCGGCTATTGAAAGGGAAATCAGAAATGATTTGACAGAAAAAGCAGAGGACGGAGCAATTAAAGTTTTCAAGAAAAATTTGGAACAGCTTTTAATGCAGCCTCCAATTGTGGGACAAGTTGTGCTGGGCTGGGACCCTGCTTTTCGTACAGGATGTAAGCTGGCAGTGGTAGATGCTACAGGTAAGGTGTTAGATACTACTGTTATTTATCCAACTGCGCCTACTACACCGGCGAAAATTGCAGCAGCAAAAGAAACTTTAAAAGAAATGATTGAGAAATATAATATTACTCTGTTTTCTGTAGGAAACGGTACTGCCAGCAGGGAATCTGAGCAGGTAATCGTAGAACTTTTAAAAGAAATTCCACAGAAAGTTCAGTATGTAATTACCAATGAAGCAGGGGCTTCTGTTTATTCAGCAAGTAAGCTGGCAACAGAGGAATTCCCGAATTTTGATGTGGGACAGAGAAGTGCGGCATCGATTGCCAGAAGACTTCAAGATCCGTTGGCAGAGCTGGTTAAAATCGACCCGAAATCCATTGGAGTGGGGCAGTATCAGCATGATATGAACCAGAAAAAACTGGGTGAAGCTCTTTCAGGAGTAGTAGAAGATTGTGTAAATAAAGTAGGTGTAGACTTGAACACAGCCTCTGTTTCTCTGTTGGAATATGTTTCCGGTATCAGCAAAGCGATTGCGAAAAATATCGTTGTATATAGAGAAGAAAACGGTGAGTTTAAAGATAGAAAAGAGCTTTTAAAAGTTGCAAAATTAGGGCCAAAAGCCTTTGAACAGTGTGCAGGTTTCCTGCGTATTCGCGGGGGCAAAAATCCTCTGGATGCTACCAGTGTTCATCCGGAAAGCTATCCGGCAGCAGAGAAATTTTTGGAAAGTATGGGAATGAAACCGGAAGATATTTTTAATGGTCAGCAGGTATATTTTGTAAAAGACTATGCACAGCAGGCAGAAAAGCTGGGTGTTGGTGAAATGACATTAAGAGATATTGTCAAAGAACTGACAAAACCAGGACGTGACCCACGTGAGGAAATGCCGAAGCCGATTCTTCGTACAGACGTTTTGGATATGAAGGATTTAAAAGAAGGAATGGTATTAAAAGGAACCGTTCGAAATGTAATTGATTTCGGAGCTTTTGTGGATATCGGTGTACATCAGGATGGGCTTGTACATATTTCCCAGATGACAGAACGCTATATTAAACATCCTTTGGAAGCAGTAAGCGTAGGTGATGTAGTAGACGTTATGGTATTGGGTGTTGATATGAAGAAAAAGAGAATTTCCCTGACCATGAAGGGGATTAAATAAAGAAAGGAAGCGCTTAACATGAACGTTAATCAGGAACGAATTGCAAAATTGCAGGAAAAAATGCAGGCAGCAAACATGGATATGTATTTGGTGCCTACAGCAGATTTTCACCAGTCAGAGTATGTAGGAACTTATTTTAAGGTAAGAGCGTGGTTATCCGGATTTTCCGGTTCCGCAGGAACACTGCTTGTGACAAGAGATAATGCTTACCTGTGGACAGACGGAAGATATTTTATTCAGGCGGCAAAACAGCTGGAAGATACAGGAGTAACTCTCATGAAAATGGGAGAGGAAGGAGTTCCTACAGTAGAAGAATTTATTAAAGAGAATTTACCAATGAATGGCTGTCTGGGATGTGACGGAAGAACGATTCATGTGGCAGAAGGCAAAGATTTTGAAACTCTGGTACAGGAAAAAGAAGGCAGATTTGAATATCAGGATGATTTGGCAGGAGCAATCTGGACAGACAGACCGGAAATGTCAAAAGAGCCTGTATATACTTTAGATGTAAAATATGCGGGAAAATCCAGAGAAGATAAAATTCAGGATGTAAGAGATGCCATGAAAGAGGCTGGGGCAAATGTGCATATTATCAGCAGTATGGATGATATTGTGTGGCTTTTGAATATTCGTGGAAATGATATTATTTATAATCCGGTAGTGATGTCTTATGTAATGGTAACTATGGAGCAGGTTCACTTTTATGTACAGGAAGAAGCGGTATCTGAACAGGTAAGAGCAGAATTAGAAAAAGCAGGTGTGGTGCTTCATGATTACTTTGCAATTTATGAGGACGTAAAAGCATTGGCAGATGACAGCAAAATTATGCTGGAAGATGCCTGCACCAACTATACTTTATATAAAAATCTTCCGGGAAGTGTAGAAGTCATTTTCCAGAGCAATCCTGCAGCAATTATGAAGGGCTGTAAAAATGAAACAGAGATGGAAAACATTCGAATTGCCCATATCAAAGATGCAAAGGCAATGTGCAGATTTATCTACTGGTTTAAAAATCATGTAAATAGCGGGGAAATTACTGAGTACAGTGCAGCAGAAAAGAGTTTGGAATTTAGAAAAGAAGATCCGGATTGTCTGGATTTAAGTTTTGAGACAATCTGTGCTTATGAAGCAAATGCAGCAATGTGCCATTATGCACCTACCGAAACAGAGTATGCAAAGGTAGAGCCAAAGGGATTTTTCCTGATTGATTCCGGCGCTCAGTATTGGCAGGGAACAACAGATATCACAAGAACCATTGCGGCAGGAGAGCTGACACAGGAACAGAAAGAAAACTTTACTCTGGTGCTTCAGGGACATATTCGCCTTGCTATGGCAAAATTCCAGTATGGATGCAGCGGAGCTAATTTAGACGTATTGGCGAGAGGACCTCTCTGGGAAAGAGCAATGGATTTTAACCATGGAACAGGACATGGTGTGGGATATTTGCTGAATGTTCATGAAGGCCCTCAGAATATTAACTGGAGAATGCGTGCTAATGGAAGACGCGGAAATACAACACCTCTGGAAGAAGGTATGCTTACATCAGATGAACCGGGACTGTATTTAGAAGGAAAATATGGCATTCGTACAGAAAATCTTCTTCTTTGTAAGAAAGCAGAAAAGAATGGATATGGACAGTTCATGGAATTTGAAAACATGACATGGGTTCCTTATGAAAGAGAAGCAATTTTACCGGAAATGCTTACAAAGGCAGAACTTGTATGGCTGAACGAATATCATCAGAAGGTATATGAGATTGTGGGACCGATGCTTTCTGAAGAGGAACGTCAATGGTTGAAAGAGGCAACTGCTGAAATCAAGTAAAGGGAATGAATATGAAAAGCCATCAGGAAGATGCAGGGAGATTGATTAATATACTTTCTCATCAGTTAAAGAGGAAAATTACTCTTTCTTCAGAGAAGAGATGTGGACTTACCAATATGCAGAACAGAGTACTTCATTTTATTCTGCTTAGAGCATTAGAAGCTCCGGTATATCAAAAGGATATCGAGAAGGAATTTGATATTCGAAAATCAACGGCAACGGAAATATTAAAGCTTATGGAAAAAAATGGTTTTATTTGCAGAGAATGTTCTAAAGAAGATGCCAGAATGAAGGAAATCATTCCCACAGAAAAATCATTGACGATACAAAAGGAAGTTGTGGAGAATATACGCAGTGTCGAGACTAAGCTAAGGGAGGGAATACCTTCTGAGGATTATCAGACCTGTATTGGCGTTTTGAAAAAGATGATAGAAAATTTGGTGTAACTATCAATTCGAGCTAATATGGCTGAATTGTTACGATTTGATGGATGAGTAGTAAGTTTCTGATGATTTTTATCGGGTTAAGAGGTATAATAGAAGTACGTTTAGATTTCAAATGTAAAAGGAGAGAATACCATGAAACAGGATATGATTGTAATTCTGGATTTGGGCAGCACTGAAAATACAGTGGTTGCCAGAGAAATCAGAGAGCTGGGCGTTTACAGTGAAATTCATCCACATGATATTACTGTGGAAGAACTTCAGGCGCTGGATAATGTAAAAGGTATTATTTTAAACGGTGGAGAAAACAGAGTTGTAGATGGAAAAGAAGTGGAAATAAGACCAGAGCTTTACACTTTAGGATACCCTATGATTTCTGTTGATTATCCGGCTTCAAAATGTGAAAAACAGTTTAAGGAGCTTCCAAATCAGGAAGAATTAAAACAATTTGTATTTGAAGAATGTAAGGCAGAAGCAAACTGGAATATGAAGAATTTTATCGAGGATCAGGTAGAACTTATCCGTAAACAGGTAGGGGATAAGAAGGTTTTACTGGCTTTATCCGGCGGTGTAGATTCTTCTGTTGTAGCAGCTATGTTAATCAAAGCCATTGGACAGCAGCTTGTATGTGTTCATGTAAATCATGGCTTAATGCGTAAAAATGAGTCTGAAAGCGTTGTGAAAATCTTTAGAGACGAGCTTCACGCAAATCTGATTTATGTAGATGCTACAGAAAGATTTTTAGGAAAACTGGAAAATGTAGCTGACCCAGAAGAAAAACGTAAAATTATTGGCGGTGAGTTTATCCGTGTATTTGAAGAAGAAGCCAGAAAATTGGAAGGCATTGATTTCTTAGGACAGGGAACTATTTATCCTGATATTATTGAAAGTGGTACAAAAACAGCTAAATGTGTGAAGTCTCATCATAATGTAGGAGGTCTGCCGGAAGACTTACAGTTTGAATTGGTAGAACCTTTGAAACAGTTGTTTAAAGATGAAGTTCGCGCTTGCGGTATTGAACTGGGATTGCCTCATGATATGGTTTACCGTCAGCCGTTCCCAGGACCGGGACTTGGTGTAAGATGTCTTGGTGCAATTACAAGAGACAGATTGGAAGCTTTAAGAGAGTCTGATGCAATTTTAAGAGAAGAATTTGCAAAAGCAGGTTTGGATAAGAAAGTATGGCAGTATTTTACTGTAGTACCGGATTTTAAAGCTGTTGGTGTAAGAGATAATGCAAGAAGCATGGGATATATGGTGGTAATTCGTGCTGTTAATACCATTGATGCCATGACTGCAAGTATTGAAAGAATTGATTATGATATTCTGGAAAAAATTTGCGCTAGAATTACGGCGGAAGTTCCAAGTGTCAGCAGAGTATGCTATGAAATTACTCCGAAGCCGGTGGCTACGATAGAATTTGAATAAACAAAAATGCTTAGTAAAACCGGCGTTTATGCGGGTTTGCAGCACTTTTAAAAGTCTTTTGATAACAAATTGATAACAGTTGCATGAGAGCCATTA
>ERZ791809.15-NODE-15-length-185758-cov-137.308961_pt1 | contig 185758 bp, 157 predicted proteins | sample MGYA00509946_ERZ791809 | MGnify/ENA primary metagenome ERZ791809 (study PRJEB30046, sample SAMN00791993) | human gut metagenome | study: EMG produced TPA metagenomics assembly of the A metagenome-wide association study of gut microbiota in type 2...
AGAAGATGGCAGTGTTCTTGCCCTCCTTATCGGTGTTGGCAGAGCAGTGCATGGAGGCCATGCCCTTCAGCGGCAGGAAGTAGTTCATCATGGAGAACATGCCCTTCTTCATCTCGCCGCCGTACCAGGTGTTGATGATGACCTGCTCCTTGCTGGTGATGTTGAAGGCAACGCAGGTCTCGCTGTTCAGGCCCAGCTCCTTGTAGTTCTCAACCTTGGCCTTGGAAGCGTTGTAAACAACGAAATCAGGCTCAAAGTTCTCCAGCTCCTCAGCGGTGGGCTTGATGAACATGTTGGTGACAAAGTGTGCCTGCCAGGCCACTTCCACGATGAAGCGGATAGCCATGCGGGTGTCCTTGTTGGCGCCGCAGAAGGCATCGACAACGAACAGGCGCTTGTTGCACAGCTCCTTCTTGGCGATGTCCTTGACGGTAGCCCAAGTGGCCTCGGTCATGGGGTGGTTGTCGTTCTTGTACTCATCGCTGGTCCACCAAACGGTGTCCTTGGAGTTCTCGTCCATGACGATGTACTTGTCCTTGGGGGAGCGGCCGGTGTAAACGCCGGTCATAACATTGACGGCGCCCAGCTCGCTGACACGGCCCTTCTCGTAGCCGGTCAGGTCAGCCTTGGTCTCCTCTGCGAACAGAACATCATAAGAGGGGTTATGCACGATCTCGGTCGTGCCGGTAATGCCATACTTAGTCAAATCCAGATTTGCCATGTTTACATATACCTCTTTCTCTATACTTTTGGCTGAATGGGGAGCAGGGGACTAAGTCAGCCTCCTAGTGCCCCATCCTGACATTTATTATACAAAGATTCTGGTATAAAAGCAAGTTGAAAATTCCGCAAAGATTGTGACATTATTGTTAAAAAGTGCAAAAAAGCCGCACGGCAGCGGGCTGTGCGGCGGGGGCATCCTTTTTTATGCAGGTTTCTTACGCATCCGAGCGCGAATAGGCATTCCTCATGCCGCTGCTCAGCTCAAACAGGACCTTGTTCAGCGTGTCGGTCGTTTCGGCCTTCGCCATGGCGGCAAGCTCCTCATTTGCCTTTTCGCGCAGAGCGGCGCGGGCAGCGGGGTCGGTCTCGGCGCGCTGGGCATCGTCACAGGTGTTGATGATGTGGTTCGCCTTCGCACCGACACTCAGGGTGTAGCGCTCGATGTGGAACACCGACTTTGCGTAGGATGCATCGGCCATCGCGGCCAGCAGGCGGCTGGCCCAATAGAAGTTGTCGGTGGAGACATCCCCGGTGGTGTTGGCCAGATATTCCGGCGCAGTGTCCACATTGGCATAGAGGGGCAGCATCGTGTTGAAGGCGTTGGACGCAAAGGCCAGCCATTCCACGGCGCGGAAATCCTCCGGCATAGCGGGGCGGAGCTGCAGCAGCGCCATAAAGTCGTTGCGGTTTACGCCAATGGGGCGGTAGATGCCCTTTTCGGCCGCCGTGGCTGCGTAGGGGTCGTAGGGTGTGCCCTGATAATGGGAGGACAGCACATACTTGATGTCCTCGGGCGTGATCTTTTTCTCCGGCACCATGCACCAGGGCAGATCGTTGGAGCGCGGCGTGAAATCGGCATCGGGGCCGTCCCATGCGAAGGTGTTGGGGTTGAAATAGCGCAGCATGTACCAGCCGCGGGGCGTGTTGTAGACATGGTCGGCATCGTCATGGCTGCCGAAGGCATCGCGCGGGTTCAGCGCACCGCCCTGTGCAAGGTCCAGATGATACCGGCTGATAAACTCGCGCAGATCGGCAGAGCAGATAAAGTCCTTCTGCTCGCCCAGTGCATCGTCCAGATCCAGCATATCCAGCCCCAGCTGGTTGGGCATGACGACATACACATCATCGGGCACGCGGCGGGCCATCCAGTGGTGGCCGCCGATCGTCTCAAGCCACCAGATCTCGTCCGTATCCTGAAAGGCAATGCCGTTCATCTCATAGGTGCCGTACTGCTCCAGCAGGCTGCCGAGGCGGTGTACACCCTCCCGCGCGGAGCGGATGTAGGGCAGGACCAGATAAACAATGTCCTCCTCGCCGATGCCGCCCTTGACGAGCGGGTCGGCCCCCAGCACGCGCGGGTTGGAGGTGATGGTCTCGGTGGCGGTCATGCCGACATTGGCAGCGTTCACGCCGCTGGCAGCCCACAGGCCCTTGCCCTCCACAGCGTTGGGCACGGCGGTCATCCGCAGGCCGCCCTCGGGCAGGGGGATCTCAACGCCTGAGATCACCGACTTATATACCGCAGGATAGTCCTGCGGCTGGAACACAGCAAGCTTTTTGGCAGTGAAATGGCCGGAGCCGGAGTCATCGTTGCGGGCGATCATTGTGGACCCGTCATACGATGCGTTTTTGCCGACCAGAATGGTTGTACAAGGCATAATATTTTGACCTCCTGTAACTATCTGTATACACGCATGTAGGGGCGGGGCTCTGCTCCGCCCGTGGCACTTTGCCTTGCCGCAAGCGGGCACGGGCGGACCAGAGGCCCGCCCCTACGGGCTGCTTACTTTCTTATTATAATCCTGTTTTTATAAAATTCAACAATCACATTTCCCGCGCCACACCCTGCGGCAGCACACCAGTCTGGTAGGCCTCCACAAGGGCGCAGAGGTCGCGGATCAGCGCCTGCTTGCGGCCGCCTTCATCGGTGTCGCGCACAAGGATGCGCTGCGGTGCCGTGTAGATGTATTCGCTCTTGCTTGCGATGTCCTCATCCTCATGGATGGCCTTCTCGGCGCTTTCAAACGGCTGATGGGTGCGCAGGATCAGCCCGCGTGAGTTGTAGACCAGCGTGTAGCCCGCAATGCCGGTGCGCTGGTGATAAGCGCGGCAGAAGCCGCCGTCAATGATGATGAGCCGCCCGCCGCCCTTGATGGGGCTTTCCCCTTCGATGGCGCGGACCGGCACATGGCCGTTGACGATGTGGCAGCCCGCACCCGCAAGGCCGAACTCCCGCAAAATGCGCTCGGCTGTGTCCCGTGCGGCGATGTGCCTGTAGTAGGGGTCCTTGATCTCCCGGTGGGCAGCGGAGTCGGCAATGTAGAGCCGTTCAAAGGTCGTCATGGCACTGCGGCCAAAAAGCGGCGATTTGGCACCGCACCACAGATACCACAAAAAGTCCTGCCCGGCCAGCCGCGCCGGGCTGCCCGGCGGTGCGCTGTAGCCCTGCCGGGCACGGCGGTCGCAGTAGTCAAACAGCTGCTTGCCGCTGCGCGCCACCCCCTCAAACCGGATGGCGGCAAAGGCGCCGTCCTCGGTCATCGGCACGGCGCCGTGATAGAGCAGGTTGCCATTGCAGATCTTGTAAAACGCACCGTGCGCGTAGAGGAACTGCACATGGCGCTGCAGACGCTCGCTCTCGGCAAAGCTGCGCACCAGCCCGGCAATGACATGCCCCTCCTCGGTGGTGAGCGTGGTCGGCGCGGCGGGGTCCACAGTCGGGAAGTCGCAATCCAGCAGGGGATAGACAGTGCCGTGGTAGTCCACCGTACCTGCCGCAAAATCAATATGGTTCAAAAAGTCACGGCCCTGCAGATCAAAATCCGGGTTGCGGGCGATGACCTGCGCCTCCAGCTTGAGCATCATCACGGTCACGGCCTTGTGCATCCGGGCGGCGGCGGTCAGGTCACCGGCCGCCGTGCGCGGGTCGGCGTGGGGAATCCAGCGCGACACATCGGAGGCGGCGTAGGTGTTCTGGGCAAAGCGCTCAAGCTGGCGCAGGCTGATGCCGTAGCCGCCCTCCAGCGTGTCAAGGTTGTTGTAGGCCAGCGTTGTTTTCAGCACCGTCATGATGCACAGCGGGCTGCCGGCAGCGGCACCCATCCAGACAACATCATGGTTGCCCCACTGGATGTCCACCTGATGGTGCGCCATCAGACTGTCGAGAATACGGTCGGGGCGCGGGCCGCGGTCAAACAGGTCGCCCACGATATGCAGCCGGTCAACGGCCAGCCGCTTGATGACCTCACAGAACCGCACGATGTAGGCGTCAGCGCGGTCATAGCGCAGGATGCTCTCGATAATTTCGCCGTAATACTGGTCCTTGTCGTGGTCCTCAAAATGGGCGTGGAGCAGTTCATCCAGAATGTAGCCGCAGTTCTGGGGCAGGCAGCGGCGCACATGGTCGCGGGTGTGCTTGCTGGAAACAAACCGGCACAGGTCGATCAGTCGCAGCAGCGTCAGGCGGTACCATGCGTGCAGATCAGGCTGGCGCGCCTTCAATTCCGGCAGCTTCTGGTTGGGGTAGTAGACCAGTGTTGCCAGCTCGGCACGCTCCCCGGCGGGGACATCAGGCCCCAGCACAGTGTCGATCTTCTCGCGGATAACGCCCGATGCGCTGTTCAGGATATGTACAAACGCCTCATGCTCGCCGTGCAGATCACTCATAAAATGCTCGGTGCCCTTGGGCAGGCGCAGCAGCGCCTCAATGCGGATGATCTCGCTGGCGGCTGCGGCTACCGTCTTGTATTTTTGGGAAAGCAGGCGCAGATAGCGCAAATGTTCATCAGAATACTGCACGGGCAGGCTCCTTCCTGTACTTTTGGTTCCTACTTATGGATTATAGCACACTTTTCAGCAAAGCAAAAGGCCGCCGTCCCAAAAAGACAGCGGCCAAGGCGCGTTATTAAAAAAGCAGCTTAAATAATATCAATCTCCACCGGGGTTTCAAACAGGCGCATGACCTCGGCACGATCCTGCGTCTGGCCCAGCGCCCACATCAGCTTGACGGCCACGGCCTCGGGGGTCATGTCGTGCGCCTCCAGCACGCCGGGCAGCTCGCCCACAGCGCGGCCCACCTCATAGACGGCAAGGTCGCACCCCTCATGCGGGACTTGGGTCGTAAACACGGCCAGCCGTCCGCTGTCGCACCAGCGGCGCAGTTCGGCAAACATTTCGCCCTGCTCACCGCCCGGCAGACCGCCCACGCCGAAGCTTTCCAGCACAAGCGCGCGGTAGTGCGGGGCCAGCAGCGGGATAATATCTGCCCGCATACCCGGCACCAGCCGCAGCACAAAGACAGCGGGGTCAAGCTGCTCATAAAACTGCACCGGCGGCAGATCGGCCGGCCGCCGCAGGAAGGGGATAAGCCTTGTGTCGCGGAAAACGGCAGTCTCCGGGTAGTCGATGCTCGAGAAGGCGTCAAAGCTGCGGGTCCGCGTCTTGCGGGCGCGGGTACCCAGAATGACCTTGTTGTCAAACACGAGCTGCACGCCCCATGCACCCTCGCTCACGGCGTAGACAAAGGCGCGATAGAGGTTGTTGCGGGCATCGGTGTCGCGGTTGTAGATGGACTTCTGGCTGCCGGTCAGCACGACCGGCTTGGCGCTGTTCTGGATCATGTAGCTCAGCGCGGCCGCCGTGTAGGCCATCGTGTCGGTGCCGTGGGCAATGACAAAGCCGTCATAGGCGGCGTAGTTTTCCCGGATGCTGCGCACGATCTCCTGCCATTGCGCAGGGCCGACATTTGTGGAATCAAGGTTGAAAAGCTGCACTGCATCAATCGCACACAGGTCGGCCAGCTCCGGCACACAGGCCAGCAGCTCCTCCGAGGTGATGGCGGGGGCCAGCCCGCCCGCAGCCGTTGGCCGGCTTGCGATCGTGCCGCCGGTGGCGAGAAGAAGAATTTTTTTCATCAAAGTACCTCTTTGGCTTCCCCCGAGGGGGAAGCTGTCCGCAAAGCGGACTGATGAGGGCAGAGTCCGCCTTATAGCCAATTAACGGGTAATATCCGGTGACTTCCCCCTCATCCGCCCTCGGTCGGGGCCTCGGGCACCTTCCCCCAAAAGGGGAAGGCGCATATCTTTCATTCCGGCCACAGCAGGTGGCGGTCGGCCACAACGCGGGCATCCAGTGTTCTTGTACCGGCGGCAAAGCGGACGGTCACGCGGCCGCCCTCTGCGCTTTCCACCGTGCCGGGGCCAAACACGGCATGGCGCACCCGCGCCCCGACAGCCGTAATCGACGCCATATCCACGGGCGGCAGCGGCTTGCGCGCCGCCGCCGGGGCAGGGCGGTGCCCTGCGGGGGCGGCATCAGGGCGGCTGCGGTGCCCCGGCAGACCGGAAAGCACCTCCTGTGCAAAGGACGAGCGCTCGGCCGTGCAGTCAAACAGCACCAGTTCCTGCCGGGCGCGGGTCATCGCCACATAAAACAGCCGCCGGTCCTCCTCATACTGGCGCGTCTCGGCGGGGGTGCGGCAGCACAGCTCCGGCTTGGCCGGCAGGATGCCGTCCAGCACATCCAGCAGGATCACCCGGTCATACTCCAGCCCCTTGGCAGAGTGTATCGTGGAGAGCAGAAATTTGCACCCCGGCGGTGTGACATGCTCCTGCACGATGGTGCGCAGCTCCGCCAGCCGCCGGAGCAGCCGCCGGGGCGTAGGCTCCTGAGCACCCAGCATTTCCAGCACAGCCAGCTTGGCGCGGTCCATACCGTTTTTGTCCAGATACCTGCCGTAGCCCAGCTGGTCGGTCAAAAACCGCACGGCATCGTCCGCCGCCATGCGGGGCAGGCGGGCCAGCCCTGCGGCCACCTCGGCCATCGCGGCGCGGGTGCGCGGGCGGATGCTGTCCTCATGGATCAGCGCTGTCCAGCAGCCCTGCCCGTGCTGCCGTGCCTGCCCGGCGGCGTACAGCGCCTGCGCCCGTGTCACCGGCACGCCGAACTTGAAATAACAGCGCAGAAAGGTGTCGGCATCGTCCGGGCGGGCTGCCAGCGCAAAAATATCCGCGACATCCCGCACGATCTTGTTGGTGAAAAAGGTCTGCTCGACCGCCTTGCAGCCGTAAGGCACGCCGCGCCGCTCACACAGGTCGATGATGGGCAGCGCGCTCTCATGGTTGCGGAAGAGCACTGCGGTCTCGACCTCGCAATGCTGCGCCTCCGCAAACAGAAAGGCCAGCTGGTCAGCGCGGCGGCGCACCTCCACGACCCGGATCGGCTCCCCGGCCCCCTGCGTAGGGGCGATGGTTTTGGGGCGGCGGTAGCGGTTGCGCGCCACAAAGCGGTTGGCAGCGGCCAGGATCGGCTCCCGCGAGCGGTAGTTTTCCTCCATCAGCAGCACCCGCGCGCCGGGGCAGGTCTTTTCAAAGTCCATCAGCGCCTGCGGGTAAGCCGCGCGGAAGCCGTAAATGCTCTGGTCCTCATCCCCGACCATAAAAAGGTTGCCGCTCTGCTGCGCCAGCACCCGGATGATCTCATGCTGCACGCGGGAGGTATCCTGCGACTCATCCACGCAGAAATAGCGGTACCGCTTACGGAACGCCGCCGCCACGGCGGGGGCGCCGTTCAGGATCTGCAGCGCAAAGCAGAGCTGGTCATCGTAGTCCATTTTGTGCCGCGCCCTGAGGGCCTGCTGGTAAGCGCGGTACAGCGCCGGCAGATTCTCAAGGTCCGTCTCCAGCTCGTCAAGCTCGGCATCGGTCAGGCACATATTTTTAATGTAGGTGATGGCTGTGCGCAGCTCCTTGAGGGTGCTTTCGGCGGCGTATTCATGGTTGATGCTCTGCCACAGCTGCAGCAGCAGCGGCGTGGTATCACTCTCGCTCTGCAGCAGATCGGGCGGGGTGCGGCCGTACATCCGGCTGTAGAGCGCGATAATACGCGCCGCCACGCCGTTGATGGTGCGGAACTCCATCCGCGCCGCCTCGGCATCCCCGAACCGCGCGGCAAACCGGGCGCGCATCTCCTGCGTGGCGGCCACCGTGTAGGTCATTGTCAGGATCGACTCCGGCGCGATGCCGCAGACCTCGGTCATGTAGCCCAATCGGGTGATCAGCACGGTGGTCTTGCCGCTGCCCGGCACCGCCAGCAGCAGCACCGGGCCGTCTACGGCCGCAACGGCGGCTTTCTGCTGGGGGTTCAGCGCCGCCATGTGGGCGGTCTCAAACGCGGTTTTCTCCATGGCGGCCTCCTTTCTGCGGCTCTGGGTGTTGGCGGGGCGGGCAGCCCGCGCCCATTTCAATCGATTTATTCTACCACATTTTACCCGCAAAAGCAAAACCTGCCCGGTGTGCCGGGCCCCGAATTTGTCAAGGCTGCAAACTGTCAAAACCTGTCGGCTTTTGACCGCGGTATTTTGGCACACCAAGGTATTGGATAAACCTGCGGGCTGTGGTACAATATGTGTACCAATGAATTTCTCCCTTTACCAAAGGATGTCATACATGAAACAGAACCGCTTAAATATACGCTGCACCGAGGATTACGCGGTGCTGTACTGGGATAAGCCCGCCGCTGCGCCGCGCGGGGCGGAGTACACGGTCTCCCTCAACGGCGAGGCCATCGGCCGCACCGACAAGACCCATTTTACGATCGAGGGCCTGACCTACGGCAGCACCTTCCGGGTGGATGTGGTCAGCGGCAGCTATTGTGTCGGCTCTGCCACGCTGCAGTTCGGGCAGGAAAAGCACCGCATCGACATTACCGCTGCGCCCTACTTCTGCCGCGGTGACGGCCAGCTGCTGAATACCGACAACCTGCAGCGCGCCATCAACGACTGCGGCCCGGACGATATTCTCTATATCCCGGCGGGTGATTTTCTGACCGGTGCGCTGCGGCTGCACAGCGATCTTGAGATCTACCTTGCCAAGGGCGCTGTGCTGCAGGGCACCGCCAACATCCATGACTATGCTCTCCGCATCCCCAGCCGGTTTGAGGGGATCGAGATGCGCTGCTATTCCAGCCTGCTCAACGCCGGTGAGCTGAACCACAAGACCGGGCCGAACTGCCGCAACATCATCATCCGCGGCAAGGGCACGATCTGCGGCGGCGGCCAGACGCTGGCCCGCAAGATCATTGAGGATGAGCGTGCGCGCATCAAGAGCTTCCTCGATGACAACAAGGAGCTGGTCGAAAGCTGCGAGAACAGCGACACGATCCCCGGCCGCGTGCGTCCCCGCCTTATCAACCTGAGCAACTGTGAAAATGTCTGGATCAGCGGCGTCACCCTCAAAAACGGCCCGTCCTGGAATGTCCACATGATCTACTGCAACAATATCCAGACCGACCACTGCACCTTTGTATCGGAGGGCGTCTGGAACGGTGACGGCTGGGACCCCGACTCCTCGACGAACTGCACACTGTTTGCCAGTGAGTTCTTTACGGGGGACGATGCCGTGGCCATCAAGAGCGGCAAGAACCCCGAGGGCAACGAGATCGGCCGCCCCTGCGCCCACATCCGGGTGTTTGACTGCCGCAGCGACTGCGGCCACGGCATCTGCATCGGCAGCGAGATGAGCGGCGGCGTGGAGGATGTGCAGATCTGGGACTGCGACCTTGCAAACTCGCTGTCGGGCATCGAGATCAAGGCTACCCCCAAGCGCGGCGGCTATGTGCGCGGCGTAACCGTGCAGGACTGCATTGCCCCGCGCGTCATGCTGCACAGCGTGCCCTACAACGATGACGGCACCCCCGCCGAAACGCCGCCGAAGCTCAGCCATTGCTTTTTTGAGCGGCTGACCCTGACCGGCGAGGTGCTGGACCATGACCGCAGCTGGCACGATGCCGCCCCGCTGGAGATTGCCGGCTTTGACACGCCCGGCTATGCGGTGGAGGATATCGTCTTTAAGGACATCACGATCCAAAAGCCGTCCGTGACCCTGCCGCTTAGCCTCTGCCGCGGCATCACGCTGAGCAATATCAGCTGCGCGGAGCCCTGACACCCGCATTTGTAAACAATTTTTGAAAACACACCGCACCCCCTTGCATCGCTGTGCAGGGGGGTGTATTATTATCTCGCTTAAATTATTAACATATGACAACTATTAACAGGAGGCGTACAATGCCTGACATCGAAAATACCGACCTTGGCTGGCTGATCCAGTTCCTCGGCCGTGTCAACACACTGGGCAAGCGCGGGATGCGCGCAGCGCTGGCCAGCCAGCCGCGCTGCCGCCTTGGTATGCTGGAGCATCTGCATTTCCAGATCGAGCAGTCCGGGCAGGACGGCAGCATCTATGTGTCTGAGTTGGCCCGCGCAATGCGCCAGCCGATGCCCGCCGTCTCGCGCGGGCTGCGCCTGCTCGAGCAGGACGGCCATATCCTGCGTGAGACCGACCCCAATGACCGCCGCAAAACGCTCGTGCGCATCACCCCGGAAGGGGAGCAGGCCCGCCTTGCGGGGGAGCAGGCCATCAGCGGCTATTTTTCCCGCGTTATGGCACGGCTGACCCCGGAGGAGCTGGCCCAGATGGTGGCCCTGAAGGACGCCTTCCTCGCCGCCATTGTGGCTGAGAACGATGCCTTGGAGCAAGACCTTGCAAACAGGAAAGGAGACCCCGCGCATGATCAAGATATTTAAGCAGCTGGGGCGTCACTGGGCGGCCTGCATCGCCGTGGTGGCGCTGCTGTTCGTACAGGCCTACTGCGACCTGAGCCTGCCCGACTACACCAGCAAGATCGTTGATGTCGGCATCCAGCAGGGCGGCATTGAAAGCCCTGTGCCCGAGACCGTCCGCGACACGACCCTGCAGGCACTGGAGTTGCTTATGTCCGAGCAGGACGCCGCGCTGGCCGAACAGTGGTACAGTGCCCCCGATGCCGACGGTGTGCGTACCCTCTCTCACGATGCCACCGCTGCCATGTCGGAACTGGAAAACGCGTTTGCCACCCCCGACGTCGTGCTGTACATGGCGGCCGCCAAAAACGCCGCCACCGCCGCCGGCACGGCCGATGCAGTAACCCCCACCGCCTACGACCTCGATGCCGTTGCAACCCAGTTTGCCGCGATGTCTCAGGCCCCCGGCGCACGGGAAATGCTGCAAAGCCAGCTGGCCGCCGCCTTTGCCTCTCTCGATGATTCGGTGGCGGGCAGCCTGTCGAGCCAGGCCATGCTGCTGGTCGCGCTGGAATATGAGGCACAGGGCATCGCCCACGATGTGCAGATGCGCTATCTGCTGCGCACCGGCGGCCGGATGCTGGCCCTGACGCTGCTTATGGTCGCTGTGGCAATCGCTGTCGGCTTCATTGCCTCCCGCGTGTCGGCTGGCATCGGCCGCGACCTGCGGCGCGATGTGTTCCGCACCGTTGTCGGCTATTCCAACGCCGAGATCGAGAAGTTTTCCACTGCATCGCTCATCACCCGCACGACCAACGACATTCAGCAGGTGCAGTTCGTCTGCGTTATCCTGCTGCGCATGGTGGCCTATGCGCCGATCCTCGGCATCGGCGGCATCCTGCATGTGGCCGGCGGCAACACGGGGCTGACATGGATCATCTTTGTCGCGGTGGCGGCGCTGCTGCTGCTCATCGCTGTGCTGATGAATGTTGCCATGCCCAAGTTCAAGCAGATGCAGACCCTTGTGGATCGGCTGAACCTTGTCAGCCGCGAGATCCTGACCGGCATCATGCCGATCCGCGCCTTCAGCCGCGAGGCCTTTGAGGAAAAGCGGTTCGACCGTGCCAACACCGACCTGATGCGCACCCAGCTTTTCACCAACCGCACGATGGTCGCCATGATGCCCTTTATGACGCTGATCATGAACGGCACAAGCCTGCTTATCGTCTGGTTCGGCGGCAAGGCCATGGATATGGGCACGATGCAGGTCGGCGAGATGATTGCCTTCATCACCTACACGATGCAGATCGTCATGTCGTTCCTGATGCTGTCGATGGTGGCCGTTATGCTGCCGCGCGCCGGTGTGGCCGCCGACCGCATTGACGAGGTCGTCACGACCCCCGCCACCATCCACGACCCCGCCGCCCCCAAGTCCCTGCCGGAGAACGGCACCGAGGGCGTGGTGGCGTTTAACGATGTCAGCTTCCGCTATCCCGGCTCCGAGGAGGACGCACTTGAGCATATCAGCTTTACGGCCCGCCCCGGCGAAACGACCGCCATCATCGGCTCGACCGGCTGCGGTAAGTCAACGCTGCTCAACCTGATCCCGCGCTTTTACGATGCAACGGCGGGCAGCGTGACCATCGGCGGTGTGGATGTACGCGAGCTGACTCAGGCGCAGCTGCACGACTGCCTTGGCTATGTGCCCCAGAAGGGTGTGCTGTTCAGCGGCACGATCGACTCCAACCTCAAGTTCGGCGGCGACCACATCACCGATGCCGATGTGCAGAAGGCCGCTGAGATCGCACAGGCCGCCGATTTCATCTCCGCCAAGCCGGAGGGCTTTGCCAGCCCCATCGCGCAGGGCGGCAGCAATGTCTCGGGCGGGCAGAAGCAGCGCCTTTCGATTGCGCGCGCCATTGCCAAGCACCCGCAGATTTATCTGTTTGATGACAGCTTCTCGGCACTGGACTACAAGACCGATGTAGCCCTGCGCCGCGCGCTCAAGGCTGAGACCGGCAGCGCCACCGTCATTATCGTAGCGCAGCGCATCTCGACCGTGCTGCATGCAAACCAGATCATCGTGCTGGATGAGGGGCGCATCGTTGGTAAGGGCACCCACGCCCAGCTGATGGAGAGCTGCCCCGAATACCGGGAGATCGCACGCAGCCAGCTGAGCCAGAAGGAACTGAATTTACAGAAGGAGGATGCGTGATATGCCAAGACCCGGACGCCCGACGACGGAGCGCGCCAAGGATTTCAAGGGCACGCTGCGCCAGCTGCTGGCCGCCATGAGCAGGTATAAGCTGTCGCTCATCGTGGTCGTCGTATTTGCAATTCTTTCAACGATTTTCAACATTGCAGGCCCCAAGATCCTGGCCAAAGCCACCACCGCGCTGGCCACCGGCTGGATCGCCAAGCTGCGCGGGGTCGGCAGCATCGACTTTGCCTACATCGGTCGGGTGCTGCTCTTCCTTGCGGGGATGTATCTGTTCTCCGCCGCGTTCAGCTTTCTGCAGGGCTGGCTGATGACCGGCCTGTCCCAGAAGGTCTGCTACGACTTCCGCGACCAGATCAACAAAAAGATCAACCGCCTGCCGCTGGCCTACTTTGAAAAGCGCACCGTCGGCGAGGTTCTGTCCCGCATCACGAACGATGTCGATACGCTCGGTCAGAGCCTGAACCAGAGCGTCACCCAGCTGATCACCAGCGTCACCACGATGATCGGCGTGCTGGTCATGATGCTCTCGATCAGCCCCAAAATGACGCTGATCGCCCTGCTGATTCTGCCGGTATCGCTGGCGCTGGTGCTGGTGGTCGTCAAATTCAGCCAGAAGTACTTCAAGGCCCAGCAGGCCACCCTCGGCGTGGTCAACGGTCAGGTTGAGGAGGTCTACGCCGGGCACAATGTCATCAAGGCGTTCAACCGCGAGGCCGCTGTGCTGGACGACTTCAACACCGCAAATGACAAGCTGTACGAATCCGCGTGGAAATCCCAGTTTTTGTCGGGCCTGATGCAGCCTATCATGAGCTTTGTAGGCAATCTGGGCTATGTGGCGGTCGCCATTGTGGGCAGCATCTTTGCTGCAGCGGGCACCATCACGATTGGCGATATTCAGGCCTTCATTCAGTATGTCCGCAACTTTACCCAGCCCATCCAGCAGCTTTCGCAGGTGTCGAACATGCTGCAGAGCATGGCCGCCGCAGCCGAGCGCGTCTTTGAGTTCCTGAACGAGGATGAGGAGGACCAGCTGGCTGACCCCGCCCGCCGCGCCGACCCCGCCAGCATTGACGGACAGGTCACCTTCGACCATGTGCGGTTCGGCTACACACCGGACAAAACGGTCATTCACAACTTCAGCTGCAATGTCAGGCCCGGGCAGAAGGTTGCCATCGTTGGCCCCACCGGTGCCGGCAAGACCACGATGGTCAAGCTGCTGATGCGGTTCTACGATGTGGACGCCGGTACCATCACCCTCAACGGCCACAATGTCCGGGACTTTGACCGCAGCGCCCTGCGCGAGGGCTTCGGCATGGTTTTGCAGGACACATGGCTGTTCAAGGGCACCATCATGGAAAATATCCGCTACGGTCGGCTGGATGCCACCGATGAGGAGGTCATTGCCGCCGCCAAGGCCGCGAATGCCGACCACTTTATCCGCACATTGCCCGGCGGCTACCAGATGGAGCTGAACGAGGACGCCTCCAATGTCAGTCAGGGGCAGAAGCAGCTGCTGACGATTGCGCGCACGATTCTTGCGGACAACCGCATCCTGATTCTGGATGAGGCGACCTCCAGCGTGGACACCCGCACCGAGCAGCGCATCCAGACCGCGATGGACCGCCTGATGGAGGGCCGCACCAGCTTTGTCATCGCCCACCGCCTTTCGACCATCCGCGATGCGGATCTGATCCTCGTCATGCGGGACGGCGACATTGTCGAGCAGGGCACCCATGACGAGCTGATCGAAGCCGGCGGCTTCTACGCCGATTTGTACAACAGCCAGTTTGAGGATGTCTCGGCGTAAAGGCTTCCCCTGCGGGGGAAGCTGTCCGCGAAGCGGACTGATGAGGGGCAGCTTTATCACTATATTCCATGAGCGGGTACTATCGTAAAGTCCTCCCTCATCCGGCCTTCCCCCACAGGGGAAGGCTTTTTTTGTTATTGACACCCCTGCTATAATAGAACCAAAGGGGGCTTTATCCATGGATTACACGCAACTTACCGCGCAGGCACGGCAGGCCACGGAAGAACTGCTCGAAGCTGCGCACCTTGAAACAGGGGATATTTTTGTGGTCGGCTGCTCCAGCAGTGAGATCATGGGCGGGCATATCGGCCATGACTCCAGCATGGAGGCCGCAGCTGCTGTATTGGCAGGTGTGCAGCCGCCGCTGCAGGAGCAGGGGGTCTATCTGGCCGCTCAATGCTGTGAGCATCTCAACCGCGCCATCGTCCTTGAGCGCGAGGCCGCCAAGGCTTACGGCTGCCAGATTGTTGCGGCCATTCCGCAGCCCCATGCAGGCGGCAGCTGGGCCACAAGCTGCTGGCGCGCCTTTAAGGACCCCGTCCTTGTCGAGGAGGTCCGCGCCGCCGCAGGCATGGACATCGGCGGCACGCTCATCGGTATGCATCTGCGCCGGGTGGCCGTGCCGGTGCGCCTGTCGCTGGATCATATCGGGCAGGCAATCCTGCTCTGCGCCCGCACCCGCCCGCCGTTCATCGGCGGTGCGCGCGCCGTCTACAGTCAGGAGGAAGTACGATGATCCCGCAAGCACAAAAGCAGCAGATGGCCGAGGCCGTTGCCCATATCCGCGAAACAATGGCCGCAGCCGCCAGGGCTGCCGGCCGCGACCCGGCGCAGGTAAAGCTTTGCGCCGCCTGCAAGACCCGCACGGTGGAGGAGGTGCGCTGCAGCGCCGATCTGCCGATCGACCTCTTTGGCGAGAACCATGTGCAGGAGCTGGTCGAGAAAACCGATGCCGGTGCCTACAACGGCAAGCCGGGGCATTTTATCGGCCATCTGCAGACCAACAAGGTCAACAAGGTCGTGGGCCGCGCCGCCCTGATCCAAAGCGTGGACAGCACGCGGCTGCTGGACAAGATCGACACCGCTGCCGCCCGTCTGGGGCTGGTGCAGGACATCCTTGTGGAGATCAACATCGGTGAGGAAACGAGCAAGAGCGGCGTGGAGGCCGACAGCCTGTTCCCCCTGCTGGAGGCCGCTGCCGCCAGACAGAATCTGCGGCTGCGCGGCCTGATGGCGATCCCGCCTGCAGACGCCGATGACAACGAGACCCGCCGCTTTTTTGCACGGATGCGCGAGCTGCTGGCCAAGGCCGATGCGCAGCACTATGACCGCGCACAGATGGATATCCTCTCAATGGGGATGAGCCACGATTACGCCGCCGCCATTGCCGAGGGTGCCACCATCGTCCGTGTAGGCACCGCCATCTACGGCGCGCGGGATTACAGCAAAAAGACATAACTGCCGCGCAAAGCGATTTGGATTTTGCGGAGGGCTTCTCATGTGGTTCGTCTTTGCACTGCTGAGTGCTGTCTTTGCGGCGCTCACATCCATACTGGCTAAAATCGGCATCGAGGGGGTTGCCTCCAATCTGGCAACGGCCATCCGCACAGTTGTAGTCCTTGTCATGTCGTGGGGCATGGTGTTTCTCACTAACACACAGGGCGGCATTACCGGGATCAGCCGCAAAAGCTGGCTGTTTCTGATCCTCTCGGGCCTTGCGACCGGCGCCTCGTGGCTATGCTACTACCGCGCGCTCCAGATCGGGGATGCCTCCAAGGTCGTGCCGATCGACAAGCTGAGCGTTGTCATCACGCTGGTGCTGGCCTTCGTCTTTCTGCATGAGCAGTTCACCGTCAAATCGCTGCTGGGCTGCGCACTCATCGGCGCAGGCACGCTGCTGATGGTTTTGTGAGCCTGCAAACAGCAGCCGGTTTGCGGATTACGCCTTGCAAACTGTCGCTCCACCTGTTACAATATACCCATACTACTTAGTAAGGAGCGATCACCCATGAACTGGCAGCAGGCGTGTGAACTGCCCTATTACGGCGGCAGCGACCTCGGTGCAAATCCTGCGGCGGAGGAAACGGTTTTCAAGCTGTGGGCGCCCACGGCCTGCGGGGTCGTAGTCTGCCTGTATGCAACCGGCACCGATGCCGAGCCCGGCGCCGGGGAGCGCGGCGTGCATGAGCTGCACCGCGAGGCCGACGGCGTGTGGGCCATCACCCTGCCGGGCAACCTGCACGGGACCTACTATCTCTACCGCGTCTACTTCCCGGACGGCCGCATGCAGGAGGTCGTGGACCCCTATGCGCGCAGCGCCGGTGCCAACGGCCAGCGCGGCATGGTGCTGGATCTGACCCGGGCCGCCCCCGAGGGCTGGGACGCAGACGCGCGCCCCGCCATCCCGCCCCACGCCCGCAGCGTGTGGGAGGTGCATGTGGCGGACTTCTCCGCCGATGCGCGCAGCGGTGTGCGCCCCGAGTGGCGCGGGAAATTCATGGGCTTTACCCAGCCTGACACCACGCTGGACGATGACGGCGCGCATCCGACCTGCCTGAACTACCTGAAGGGGCTGGGCGTCAGCCATGTGCAGCTGCAGCCGATCTTTGACTACGCCACCGTGGACGAGACCCGCCCTGACGGCGGCTACAACTGGGGCTATGACCCCCAGAACTACAATGTGCCGGAGGGCAGCTTTGCCACGGACCCTTTCCACGGCGAGGTTCGCGTGCGCGAGTGCCGCGCCATGGTGGCAGCCCTGCACCGCGCGGGGCTGGGCGTTATCATGGATGTGGTCTACAACCACACCTATCACAGTGAAAGCTGCCTTGAGCGGACAGTCCCCGGCTACTGGAACCGCCGCTGGCCCAACGGCAGCATGACCAACGGCTCCGGCTGCGGCTGCGACCTTGCCAGCGAGCGCCCCATGGTGCGTAAATTCATCGTGGATTCAGTGCTGTACTGGGCCAAAACCTACCACATCGATGGCTTCCGCTTTGATCTGATGGCGCTGGAGGATGTGGACACGATGAACGCGATCCGTGCCGCGCTCGACAGCCTGCCCGGCGGCGAAAGCATCCTGTTGTACGGCGAGCCATGGATGGGCGGCGGCACGAATCTGGAGGGCGGCGCACGCCCTGCCGATAAGCGCGCGCTCGATGTGCTGAGCGATAGGATCGGCTTTTTCTGTGATGATACGCGCGATTGCATCAAGGGCAATGTCTTTGATGCCGCCAACGCCGGCTATGTCAACGGCACGCCCCAGCAAGGCTATGATGTCATCCACTCGATCAGTGCATGGCGCAATGGTGCACACGGCTTTTGGCCCCGGCACGCCGGGCAGGTGGTGCAGTATGTCTCCGCCCACGACAACTATACCCTGTGGGACAAGCTGGCCGCCGTGGCCCGCCGCGGGGATTATGACTGGCCCGATGCCGACCTGCTGGCGCAAAACCGCATGACGGCAGGCATCTACCTGACCTGTCAGGGGCTGCCCTTTATGCAGGCGGGCGAGGAATGGGGCCGCACCAAGTATGGCAACCACAACAGCTACAAGGGGCCTCTCAGCACAAACCGGCTGGACTGGGCCCGCGCCCACCGCCCGGAGTTTGCTGCGCTGACGGCCTTTTACCGCGGTATGCTGGCCATCCGCCGCGCCTACCCGCGCCTGAGCGGCGCGGCAGGGGAGCCGGAGCCGTTCCTGCTCGCGCTGCCGGGATGGCTCATCGGCTTTGTGCCGGAACATGACGGCACTGCCGCCAAGGGTCAGCTGGCCGTCTACTACAACCCCGAGCGCACCCGCCAGTGGGCCAGTCTGCCCACCGGCACATGGCGCAAGCTCAGTGACGGTGTCCATGCGGACGCCGCACCGTTCGGCCCATGCTTCCGCGATGCTCTTGAACTGGCCCCGACCAGCGTGACGGTGCTGGTGGCAGAATAAAAATTTACAGCTTTTCGCCGGGAGAGGGATGACCTCTCCCGCTTTTTTATATCCCGGCAGCGGCCGCCTTGTTCACAAATTATCCATTTGACAGATTGTTCGATTTTCCGTATAATTATTCTTATACGATTTGTAAAGAATCCTGCATCTGCTACGATTTGTTTACCCACCGTGGACAAAAAAGAAAAGGGAGGCCATCAACCATGAGCGATTACGCAGCCATCGAAAAGGAAGCCCGCATCTTTACCGAGGAATGTGTCACCAACAACCGCATTGACCCGGAGCTTTTTGCCCAGTACGATATAAAACGCGGTCTGCGCGACAAAAACGGCAAGGGCGTGCTGGCGGGTATCACCAACATCTCCCGCATTGATGCCTTTGAGGAGCGGGACGGCCAAAAGATTCCCTGCGAGGGCAAGCTTTGGTATCGCGGCTACAATGTCTACGACCTGATCCGCGGCCTGCGCGGCAAGCGCTACGCCTTTGAGGGGGCGGCTTACCTGCTTTTGCTGGGTGACCTGCCCGATGCTGCGCAGCTGGAAAGCTTTAACAGCTGCCTGACCAAATGCCGTGCCCTGCCCACAAACTTTGTGCGCGATGTCATTATGAAGGCCCCCAGCCATGACCTGATGAACTCGCTGACCCGCAGTGTGCTGACGCTGGCCAGCTATGACGATGACATCGGCAAGACCGACCTGCAGACCCAGCTTGAGCAGTGCATCAAGCTTATCAGCGTATTTCCGATGCTGGCGGTCTACGGCTACCACGCCTACAATTATTATGAGTGCGGCGGCAGCATGTACATCCACCGCCCGGACCCGAGCCTTTCCACGGCGGAAAACCTGCTGAAGATGCTGCGCCCCGACCAGAAATATACCGATCTGGAGGCGCATGTCCTCGATATAGCGCTGCTTTTGCACATGGAGCATGGCGGCGGCAACAACTCCACCTTCACGACCCGCGTTGTCACCTCGTCCGGGTCGGACACCTACTCGGTCGTTGCGGCGGCGCTGTCCAGCCTCAAGGGCCCCAAGCACGGCGGCGCCAATATCAAGGTCATGCAGATGATGGATGACATCCGCACCCATGTCACCGACCCGCTCGATGAGGACGCCATGTCCGATTACCTCGGCCGCATCGTGGACCGGCAGGCCTTTGACCAGAAGGGCCTGATCTACGGCATGGGCCACGCGGTCTATTCACTGAGCGACCCGCGTGCCGTGGTGTTCAAGAGCTTTGTCCACCAGCTGGCCGATGCCAAGGGCCGCAGCCGCGATTTTGAATATTACAACACGATCGAGCGGCTGGCCCCCAAGGTCATTGCCGAGAAACGCCACATTTACAAGGGCGTTTCCACCAATGTGGACTTCTATTCCGGCTTTGTGTATGACATGCTGGGCATCCCGGTCGAGCTGTACACCCCCATCTTTGCGATTGCGCGCATCGTGGGCTGGTCTGCCCACCGCATGGAGGAGCTTGTCAATGTGGATAAGATCATCCGCCCCGCCTACCAGAGCATCATGCAGACAAGGGAGTATGTACCGCTGGAGGAGCGCTGACGCAGCAGCATAAAACTGCAAAAAAAAGAGAGGCAACCGTCACAGGCTGCTTCTCTCTTTTTGTTGTATAAGGTGCGGGCTGGTCACAGCAGCGCCCGCAGCTTGCGGTAGACTGCATGGGCCGCCAGCGGCAGGGCCAGACCGGCAGCCGTGTAGGCCAGCCACCAGCCACCGCCGGTGTAATAGATGGGGAAGGCTGCCAGCAGGTAGCTTTCACCGCCCGTGGCCAGCAGGCCCAGCCAGGTCACAAGCTTAAAGCTCAAAAAATGCAGGATCACAATGGGCATCGTGGCGCGGCCCAGATAGCCAAGCACGGCGCTGACGCGGGGCAGGGAAGTCGTCAGGCAGGCGGCGCTACGCACCAGCACCCAGCCGGCCATGCTGGCCAACAGCAAAAATGCCGGGTTAGTATAGCCGTTGCCCGCCAGCCCGACCGAGCCGAGCCGCCGCAGCACCAGCAGCAGAACAAAGGCCGCTGCGCCAGCAGCCGCCCGGTACAGCGGGCGCACCTCCGACCGCGCAGTGCGGCGCAGCACCGTGCCAAGGTAGAACATCCAGTAGCAGCTGGCCGCAATGCCCAGCCCCCAAACATTCCAGCCGACCTGATTACAGTGCCAGCCGACCCAGAGCAGCACGCCGGAAAGCAGCCCCTGCGCAATCAGCGTATCACCGCCGTGCAGCAGCTTTTGCAGCAAAACCTCGATGACAGCGTACAATAGTGAGATCTGGAACAGCGCCTGTACGAACCACATCGCGCCGCCCAGCTGGGTGCCGCCGTCAAACACGCACCAGTGTACCGTGCGGCCGATGATGTCCTTGATGCTCACCGGTGCTGTGACACTGTTGCCCGGTATCTCCGCGATCCGCGCATCCGCCGTCAGAATGTTCAGCCGCAGGAAAAGGTTGTTGCATACCGTAAACACCGTGTTGGCCGCCACAAAGGGCAGCCAGAGGGTCAGCAGCTTGCGCTTAGCAAAATGTACCAGCCCGCCCCGCAGGCTGAAAAACCACCCGCTGAGCATAAAAAACAGCGCCATGTGGAATAAATAAATATAATCCGTGCCCGGAAACCCGGAATGTCCCAGCACCATAAGCACAATGCCGATGCCGCGCATACTATCTAGTACAGGGTCGCGCTGCTTTGCCATAAGTTACAACCTCGCTTTTACAAAAATACCGCCCACGGTCGGGCGGCAAGGGTCACTGCGCGTTTTTGGCGCGGCATTTGGGGCAGATATACCGGATCGTCAGCGTGTAGCCGCGGACCTCGGTGCCGATGGCGGCCTCAATATCGCGGATCAGCCCCACGACCGGCAAGTCTGCCAGCTCGCCGCAGCTCTCACACAGCAGGTGGCCGTGAGGGCTGGGGTTGGCATCGTAACGGTCGGGGCCGTCGGGCATCTCCAGATGGCCGATCTCGCCGTCCAGCTCCATCAATTTCAGGTTGCGGTACACAGTGCCGCGCGCAATGTGCGGCATGGCCTGCCGCGCATGGCTGAAAATTTCGTCAGCGGTCAGATGCTCCGGGCATTTTTCACGCATGATACCCAAAATCAGGGCGCGTTGGCGGGTCATGGGCAGACCTCCTTACCAAATTTAAGATTAACTCTTATTTAGATACTACACCATAACCGCAGCTTTGTCAACCGTCTGTTGTGTGCGGACAGCGGCGTTTCCTGCCTGCTGTACCGCCCGGGTGCGGGCCCAGTGCCGCAGCAGCCACATATCAAGACTGATTCTTATTTGACGAGGAGGTATCCGTATGGAACTGAGAGGCAGCAAGACCGAGAAAAACCTGTGGGAGGCATTTGCAGGCGAGAGTCAGGCCCGCAATAAATACACCTTCTTTGCCGCGAAGGCGCGGCAGGACGGCTACGAGCAGATCGGTGCAATTTTTGATGACACCGCCGACAATGAGCGTGCGCACGCCAAGATCTGGTTTGAGCTGTTGATGGAGAACGGCGAGATTCCTGACACACTGACCTGCCTGCGGATGGCCGCCGCCGGTGAAAACGAGGAGCATACCGCCATGTACCCGCGGATGGCCGCCGAGGCAAAGGAGGAGGGCTTTACCCACATCGCCACCCTGTTCAAGAAGGTTGCCTCCATCGAAAAGGACCACGAGGAGCGCTACAAGGCTCTCGCCGCCAGCATTGAGGCCGGTAAGGTCTTTGCGCGCGAGCATGAACAGGTCTGGCAATGCCGCAACTGCGGGTTTATCTATATCGGCCGCCACGCCCCCGCCAAATGCCCCGTCTGCACCCATCCCAGAAGCTATTTTGAACTGAAAAGCAGCAACTATTGATAACGATGGGGCGGCCGCGTGCCGCCCCGTTTTTGTTTACCGTACCTATTTGTAGGGGTCGGCGTCCCCGATGACCCGGCAGTGCGGTAGCGACTATCACGCCCCTACTTTTTTCGAGATTTTGCTTGACAGGGGGTAATATTAGAGCGCATTTCAAATTACAGTACGCACCTACGCAAAATAAATTCTCCATTATTATACCTTACACCATTTATAAACACCATCTAAAAGCCTTGATATAGCATAGTACTCGCCAATCATGATACTCTCCTCGAATACCTGATCGATAACATACTTCTCCAAATCGTCACGCCACATACGCTCGATTGCCATAAGCGCGTGGCTCATAGCTTGTTTTACGGCAGCTTGCTCATTAGTCGATAATGCTTTAAAGGAGGCAGAAGAAAGTATATTTTGCTCAACAACAGAAGTTTCTGCTATAACATACCTTCCCTTTGCGTCAATTAGTTTTGCATCAGACACTATTTGTTTTTGTTGCACTGCGTTAAGCTCCGTTACCACCAGTGTACGTTCAAATAATTGAGCATTTATTTTTTGACCACTTTGCAATCCGGCCACATCTTGTTTAAACAAGGCCTTCGTAGAACCGTCAAGCACGACCAAACTTTGCGCGGCCTTTTGACTACTGCTGTCAAGATTCATTAACTGCGTTACATAATTATCAAGGTCTGCGCTGTTTTCTATTATTGGTTTACCAGATAATCCAAACGATTCCACTTTTCTGAACAGCACAGGAATTTTCGCTAATTCGTCCGCCGCTTGTATTGCGGAATTTACAGTAGAATCAAGTGTATTTTTCACTTCAAGTATTTTCTTTTGTGATGTCAAATCGTATAATAGTAATAGCCACTCACTATTATATTTAAGGATGTGAATACAGAAGTGAAAAATAAAATAGTGTATTCTTCCGCAGACGAACAATGCAAGGCAGAAATAAGAAAAATGATTCGTGAATGTCCAGAACTATACTATGTTCTTAAAAATAGCATAAAACGGCGCGGATCATATAAATTTGCCTATGGAGATGTAGAAAAGCAATACTTAACATTAAAACATCCAGAAATACTAAAGGCAAGAAAAGATGCACGCGATAAGCGCGCTAAAATAGAAGCCGCCTACGCCGCCCGCAAAACACAAGCCGAACTCCGTGAATGGCAACTTTCCCGCCGCGACAACGCCGTCCAGTGCCCCTACTGCAAGTCATGGGACACTGACCCTATATCTACAGCCTCAAGAGTCGCCAGCGTTGCGCTCGTTGGAGTTGCAAGTGGGAAGATAGGGAAGCAATTTCATTGTAATAAATGCGGAGCGAATTTCTGAATAAAAGTAAAATCCGCTATGCTTAATACATAGCGGATTTTCTTATTTTAATACTTTCCCCAAGAATTTCATATCATTGGCATTACGCTTATCCGAATCACAAACACCATCGTCTCTAGTCAACGCGGCAATATTTATTTATCGTTCCAATGTCTTATTTTTAATTTTTTCGAGGAAGCAATCACAGTTAATGACACAACAAGCGCAGTTAAAGAATTTTTGCTTAACCCCTTGACAGGTCGCGTTCTTCATGCTATATTGTCTATGTTAGTTATTGCTAACCTTGCAAATTTCCAATTTGCTCTTATCACCCGCCCTGCGCGGTTCTCTCCCCGTACAGGGCGGTTTTATGGAGCGCTCGGTTAGCAAACGCTAACTATCATAACGGTAAGGAGCCATCTCATGCAGGAACGCACCTACGCTACCCCCAGCCCGCGCAGCTTCGCCTGTGATCTTGCCACGCTGTGCGCCCCCACACTGGCAGGGCTCAAGCCCGCCAGTCTCTTTCGTTACCAGCCCGCCCCCGGGCAGGATGCCGCTGCTATGGCGGCCGCATGGCATACGGAGCTGTCCCCCCGCGGGGTCACTGTGCAGGTGCTCAAGCAGTGTCCGCGCACAGGGGCCGTCCTTGTCTATGTCTACCGCCCCGCGCGGGTGGCAAAGCTGTTGGCCGACGACCGCACGCTGGCATTTCTGGCAGGGGAGGGCTACACCCCCGGCACAGCGGGCGAGCTGCTGGCACAGCTGGCCGAGCGGCTCTGCTGTGAGCAGGATTTCCCGCATGAGATCGGCGTTTTTCTGGGCTATCCGCTGGCGGATGTTATCGGGTTCATCCAAAACCGCGGCAAAAACTTTACCGCGTGCGGCTATTGGAAGGTCTACACTGACCCGACCGCTGCGCAGGCGGAGTTTGACCGCTACAAAAAGTGCGAGCGCATCTACGCCCGCTGCTATTACAACGGCATCCCGATCAGTCGGCTGACCGTAGCCGCCTGACGATGCACCACATATTATCTGAAAAGGAGTCCTTTATCATGAGCAAAATTGCAGTTATTTATTGGAGCGGCACCGGCAACACCGAGGCCATGGCAGATCTGGTTGCCAATGCAGCGGCTGCCGCCGGTGCTTCCGTTGATAAGTTCACCGCGTCCGAGTTCAACACTGCCTCCGCCGGTGATTACACCGGCTTTGCACTGGGCTGCCCCGCCATGGGTGCCGAGCAGCTGGAGGAGAGCGAGTTTGAGCCGATGTATCAGGCGCTGCGCGGCTCGCTGAGCGGCAAGCCCGTTGGGCTGTTCGGCTCCTACGGCTGGGGCGATGGCGAGTGGATCCGCACTTGGGCCGAGGATGCTGAGGCTGCCGGTGCCCGCATGGTCGTTGAGCCGGTCATGGCCAACGGGTCCCCCGATGGCGATGCCGAGGCCGCCTGCGCTGCCTTGGGTACGGCACTGGCCAACGCCTGATTTTTTACGACATTACCTATCCATCCATAAACGGGAGGGGCAGCGCTGCCCCTCCTCTTTTTGCGCGGTACCCAAAAAGTGCCTGCTTGACAAAGCGGAGATAAGTCAGTATACTCTAAGCCGAATTAGAAAAAACTAACTTGGAGGTTTTACACTATGGCAAATGTTATTATCGTTCTGCTCTTAGCGGCGGCAGTCGGCTACGGCATCTACAGCTTTGTACATCATCTGCGCTGCGGCGGGGGCTGCTGCGGTGAGCATGAGGCTGCCGCCAAAAAAGTGCGGGTGGCCGACCGTGACCGCAGCCACTACCCCCACCGGCTGGTGCTGGGTGTGGACGGCATGACATGCCAGAACTGCCAGCGCCGTGTTGAGAACGCCCTCAACGCGATGCCCGGCACCTGGGCTGCCGCCGATCTGGCCGCACAGCAGGTGAGCATCCTGACCAAGGAATCCCCCGATGAGGCCGCCATTCGTCAGGCGATCCGCGATGCGGGCTACCTGCCCCTGCGCACGACTGTCAAGCAGTAAAGTGCGCCGCGCATTGAAAACTATGCAAAATTGCACGATTTTGGTTAGCAATAACTATCTATTCTTACAAAATGTTACCCTACACTAACTTTGCGGCTTGACATCCGCAGTTAGCGGTGTTAAACTATCAACGTAAGCGGTTAGAGCGCTCTAACCGCAAGTTTTTTCCCTATGTGTTAGCGTGCGCTAATATGTTGCAGATTGCCAAAAGAGGAGTGTGTGGAATGCCTTTAACAATGTCCAAAGCAGGCGATACCGTCACCATCCAGAAGATCACCGGCAAGGATGAGGTCCGCCAGCATCTGGCCGAGCTCGGCTTTGTCGTGGGCGAGACCGTTACCATCGTCAGCGAAATCAGCGGCAACCTGATCATTCAGGTCAAAGAGGCCCGCATTGCGCTGGACAAGACGCTGGCCATGCGTGTCATCGTTGCGTAACAAAGGCACACCGCACAATCCCTGCCGCATCAGTGCTTAGAATTGTGCGGTGCCGCCCCATTCAGGAATCTCAGCCGCAGGCTGTTTGATTTATTGTACCATAAGAGGAGGAACGAAGTATGAAGACTCTGAAAGATGCACAGGTCGGCCAGACTGTCACCGTTGCCAAGCTGCACGGCGAGGGTCCTGTCAAGCGCCGTATCATGGACATGGGCCTGACCAAGGGCACCAGCGTCTATGTCCGCAAGGTGGCCCCTCTGGGCGACCCGATGGAGCTGACGGTCCGCAACTATGAGCTCAGCGTCCGCAAGGCTGACGCCGAGATGATCGAGGTTGAGTGATTGCATTTTTAAGAAAGGGGTATAACCAACATGGCAATTAAAATTGCTCTGGCAGGCAACCCGAACTGCGGTAAAACCACCCTGTTCAACAGCCTGACCGGTTCTAACCAGTATGTCGGCAACTGGCCCGGCGTTACCGTTGAGAAGAAGGAGGGCAAGCTCAAGGGTCACAACGATGTCGTGATCCAGGACCTGCCCGGTATCTACTCGCTGTCTCCCTACACGCTGGAGGAGGTCGTTGCCCGCGGCTACCTCGTCAATGAAAAGCCTGATGCCATCCTCAACATCATTGACGGCACCAACATCGAGCGTAACCTCTACCTGACCACTCAGCTGATTGAGCTGGGCATCCCTGTGGTCATGGCCGTCAACATGATCGACCTCGTCCGCAAGAACGGCGACAAGATCGACCTGAAGAAGCTCTCCGCCGAGCTGGGCTGCGAGGCCGTGGAAATCTCCGCCCTGAAGAACGAGGGCAGTGACAAGGCCGCCGAGCTGGCCGTGGCCGCCGCCAAGAAGGGCAAGGCAGGCGAGCTGCCCCATGTCTTTACCGGCAGCGTTGAGCATGCCATCGCCCACATTGAGGAGTCCATTCAGGGCAAGGTCGATGACCGTTTCCTGCGCTGGTACGCCGTCAAGCTGTTTGAGCGTGATGACAAGGTGCAGGCCGAGCTGAACCTCAGCAAGGAACTGCTTGACCACATTGATGCCCACATCGCTGACTGCGAGAAGGGAATGGATGATGACGCCGAGAGCATCATCACCAACCAGCGCTATGCTTACATCAACGGTGTTGTTGACAAGGCCGTCAAGAAGAAGCCCCGCACCGAGAACCTGACCGCCTCCGATAAGATCGACCAGATTGTCACGAACCGTATTCTGGCCCTGCCGATCTTCGCAGCCATCATGTGGCTGATGTACGCCATCTCGATGGGTACCTCCGTTGCGGACGGCGGCATCGGCATCGGCACCTTTGCCACCGACTGGACGAACGACGTCCTGTTCGGCGAGATCGTCCCCAACGCCCTCGGCGGCCTGCTGGAGAGCATCGGTGTTGCTGGCTGGCTGTACGGCCTTATCATGGACGGCATCGTTGCCGGTGTCGGCGCGGTTCTGGGCTTCGTTCCCCAGATGCTCGTTCTGTTCTTCCTGCTCTCCATTCTGGAGGATGTCGGCTATATGGCCCGCGTTGCCTTCATTATGGACCGTATCTTCCGCAAGTTCGGCCTTTCCGGCAAGAGCTTCATCCCCATGCTGGTTGGTACCGGCTGCGGCGTTCCCGGTGTTATGGCTTCCCGTACCATCGAGAACGAGCGTGACCGCCGTATGACGATCATGACCACCTGCTTCATTCCCTGCGGCGCTAAGATGCCCATCATCGGCCTGATTGCAGGTGCTCTGTTCGGCGGCAGCAGCTGGGTCGCCACCTCTGCTTACTTCATCGGCTTTGCAGCCATCATCATCTCCGGCATCATCCTGAAAAAGACGAAGTTGTTCGCCGGTGACCCTGCTCCGTTCGTTATGGAGCTGCCCGCTTACCATGTGCCCGCCTGGGGCAACGTCCTGCGCGCTACTTGGGAGCGCGGCTGGTCCTTCATCAAGCGTGCCGGCACCGTCATTCTGGCTGCCACCATCATCCTGTGGTTCCTGCAGGGCTTCGGCTTCGAGAATGGTGCCTTCACGATGGTCGAGGATCAGGACAACTCCATTTTGGCTATCGTGGCCAGCACGATCTCTTGGATCTTTATCCCGCAGGGCTTCGGCAACTGGCGTGCAACCGTTGCGTCCATCTCCGGCCTGATTGCCAAGGAGAATGTTGTCGGTACCTTCGGTGTTCTGTATCACTATGCTGACGAGCTGTCTGACAACGGCGATGAGATCTGGCCTGAGGTTGCTGCCAGCTTCACCGCGATCTCCGCTTACAGCTTCATGATCTTCAACCTGCTGTGCGCCCCCTGCTTTGCCGCTATGGGCGCCATCAAGCGCGAGATGAACAACGGCAAGTGGACGGCCATCGCCATCGGCTATATGTGCCTGTTTGCCTACTGCGCCTCTCTGGTCGTCTACCAGATCGGCGGTCTGATCACCGGTGAGGTTGGCTTCAACTTCTTCACCATCGTGGCAGTCGCCATCATTGCACTGACGATCTACCTGCTGTTCCGTCCCAACAAGTACGAGGGCGTCAACGAGGTTCAGTTCGACTCCAAAAAGACGGTTGCCTCCCACTAAATTCAGGTATGTCATGCTTCCGGAAAGGAGCGGATCTTTATGATGGAATTTTTAGCGGCCAACTTCAATCTCCCCACGATCATCGTTTCGATCATCGTGTTCGGCGGTACGGGCTGGCTGATGTATCATGAACATAAGACAGGCGGCCTTGGCTGCTGCGATGGCTCCTGCGGGGGCGGCGGCTGCGGTGGTCACGGCGGCTGCACAGGGAACTGTAAATCCTGCGGCGGTGCCTGCCACAGCAACTAAACACAATAGTGCCTGAAAAGGGGCGCGGGTCCGTTCGTGGCCTGCGCCCCTTTTTGGCGTAAAGGAGAGAGATGCCATGACCCTGACCGATTCCAACCTGCGGTATCTGCTGGCCATCCACCATCTGGCACAGCAAAACACGGAGGTTTCCCCGCTGGCCCTCGCGCAGGTCATGGGCGTGACCAAGCCCAGCGTGACGAGCATTTTGACCAGCCTGATGAAGCAGGGGGTCGTTGTTCAGCGGCGGTACGGCAAGATCTATATCACCGACCGCGGCGTGCTTTACGCGCGGTATTACGATGAACTGGTCGAAAAAATATTGCAGCATTTTCCGTTGGCAGACATGGGCTTTACCCCCGAGGAATGCCGCAGCGCCGCCATCGCCATGGCAGTAGCGCTGCCTGCGAGGGAGATCGACGAGAAGTGCGAGAGCCTGTACGGGGAGGATTGTAGGGAGGGGTCTTGACCCCTCCGCGGGGCGTCGAGGACGCCGCCCCCTACAGTAGGGGAGAGATTTATCCCTCACGGGAGGGTCAAGACCCTCCCCTACAAATCACCCATAAAAATTCCCTTTGCAAATTCTATTGCACACCGCCGCGAATTGTGGTAAAGTAAATTTATATAGGTATAAACGAGGGGGAACCATAATGCAGCTGAATCCGCATTACGCAGAATTGAATGAGAGCTATCTCTTCAGCACCATCGCCCACAAGGTGGCCGACTACCAGAAAGCCCACCCCGATGCCGACATCATCCGTCTGGGCATCGGCGATGTCACGCTGCCGCTGGCCGCATCGGTGACGGAGGCAATGCACCGCGCGGTCGAGGAGCAGGGCCATAAGGACACCTTCCACGGCTACATTCCCAGCGAGCAGGGCTATGAGTTCCTGCGCGATGCCATCCGCAGCTACTATGCTGACCACGGCGTTGCGCTGGATATGTCGGAGATTTTTGTGTCTGACGGTGCCAAGAGCGATCTGGGCAATCTGCTCGATTTGTTCAGTCAGGACAACACGATCCTTGTGCCCGACCCGGTCTACCCGGTCTATGTGGACGACAATGTGATGGCCGGCCGCAAAATTCTCTACCTGCCCGCCACGGCAGAAAACCACTTTCTGCCGATGCCGGACGAAGCGCCCCATGCGGACATTGTCTACATCTGCAGCCCCAACAACCCGACCGGCGCGACCTATTCGGTCGAGCAGCTCAAGGCTTGGGTTGCATGGGCCAAGGCCAACGATGCCGTCATCCTGTTTGACGCCGCGTATGAGTGCTTTGTGACTGAAAAGGGTCTGGCCCGCAGCATCTTCGAGGTCGAAGGTGCCAAGGAGGTTGCCATTGAGGTCTGCAGTTTTTCCAAGATCGCGGGCTTTACCGGCACCCGCTGCGGCTACACCATCGTGCCGCAGGCGCTGGCCGGCGGCAAGCTGAACAAGATGTGGCTGCGCCGCCAGACCACCAAATTCAACGGCGTTGCCTATGTTGTGCAGCGCGGTGCCGAGGCCGTCTTTACTGAGGAGGGCATGCGGGAGATCCAGCAGAATCTCGACTACTACCGCGCCAATGCCGCCGTCATTGCGTCCGCGCTGGACGAGGCCGGCATCTGGTACTGCGGCGGCAAGAACAGCCCCTACCTCTGGCTGCGCTGCCCCAACAGAATGGGCAGCTGGGAATTCTTTGACTGGCTGCTGGAAAACGCCCATGTTGTCGGTACCCCCGGCGAGGGCTTCGGCCCCTGCGGCAAGGGATATTTCCGCCTGACTGCGTTCGGCGATGCCGCGCGCACCAAGGAGGCTGCCGCGCGCATCAAAGCCGCGCTGGCAAAACTGTGATCAAGGGAGGATGTCTGCCATGAAACCGAATGAAGAGATCATGGAATTCCTGAAAGAGAATCCCACATTTTACCTTGCCACTGTCGATGGCTATCTGCCCCGCGTGCGTCCCATCGGCTTTGCAATGTGGTACAACGGCCACCTCTGCATTGCTCTGGGCAAGCACAAGGCGGCCTACAAGCAGCTGCTTGACAACACGAACCTCGAGATCTGTGCCACCAACGACCGCGGCGAGTGGCTGCGCGTACAGGGCACAGCCAACTTTGACAACACGCCCGAGGCGCAGGCCGCCGCGTTTCAGGTCATGCCCCAGCTGGCTGACCTGTACAACGAAGAGACCGGCAACAAGCTGGGCATCGTCTATCTGGATCATCTGTCCGCCAAGCTCTTCTCCATGTCCGGCACTGTGAAGGACATTATGAGCTACTGATACTTATGGCAACACCGCACAATTCCCGCCTGACGGCTTAAGCACCGCTCCGGCGGCTCCGGCACGGCATCTGCGTTGCCAAAATGCTCGATAATACACAAAGTATTATCTGCGCTTTTGGCTTAGCAGCTGCCGCACCTCGCTCGCCGTATCGGCACTTAGAATTATGCGGTATTGCCTTATAAAGCAGAGCAGCCCCGGTATGCGTTGTGCATACCGGGGCTGCTTTTTGGTGTAGGGAACGGACGCAAGCTCCCTGCTGGTAAGACAGTAAAATCAAATTTCTTGGAACAGGCATGATTTCGGTCATGCCTGTTCCGCTTTTAGCAGCTCATCCACGGGAATATAGCCCACAAGATCGTACTCGATGCACATATTTGTAAATTCAACCGTTTCGGTTCTTGCCATTATGTTAAAACTCCTTCATCAAAAAAGTAAAACGGATTTACCACATTCTCCGCCCCGAACACTTTTATCGCCATTCGATACATGGCTCTTGCGTGGATACGGTCATGCCAGATAAAACGGCGCAGGACTTTACGCAGCGACCAATCTTCGCCATAGCTGCCTTTTCTGACGGTATTTTGCAGAAAATCAGGGTTAGATTCAAGCGATTCAAATCCCCGCTTGCGGCATTCATATATGTTGCCGTCATGATCGGCATCCACAGCAATCTCCGCAAAATAATATGTATTCACATTCTTTGTATGCTCGTACATTTCATTTGCCGTGCGGGGGACTCGTCCGTAAAAGGTCTTGCGCTCCGGTGCGGCGGCTGCGTTCTTATCCGGGATAGATTCGTACAATGCAAGGAAATCCTTTGCTGACTTCAGCGCAAGGGTTTTAAGCGCCTTATATTCTTCTATTGTCAGTTGTGCTTGTTCGCTTTCAAAAAGCACATCAGAATCCGCATCCCGAATCGTAAGCTCGGAGTATTTTTCTCCGACGATCACGATTTCCGCTTTGCCCTCGGCCTCCATGCCCAGCCAGCTGCAATAAGAAACGATTTCCTGTGGCATCTTTGCCTTTGCGATTTCAAGGCTTTCGCCACGGGTATATGCACCTACAAAATCCACCGCATAAAGCAAGGTGTCGTTGCCATTATGCTCCCATACGCAGTTAATTATCATAACGCTCCTCCGATCTGAGGTTGCTCCGAAGGTCAATACTCGTTGACCGCTTTAAGGTCCTCCTCTGGATTGCTGTCCACATTGAATGCAAAAGACAATAAATTTTCCATCTGATGAACCTCTCGCTTGTATGTGTACACACATTGTAGCACGGCGATAGCTCGGTTCTCAATAGGCTTTTCAAAAGTCAGCACTTCAAAATGTAACTTTCCTGCGTTCGCAAGCCGATTTGATGGTTTTTATGCTGCCGGACATACTCCGCATTGAAATCCCCACCTATTGGTTTTTGTGGGGATTTACCACGAGAATGGCAACTACTTCACCCATTTCACTATCCTTGTCTTACAGAGCAGAAAACAAGCGTTTTTCGACCCTTAAACGCACAAAAACAGGCGACATCCAACCGAAGTTGAATGCCGCCTGTTTTGTCCGATCCTGTTTCGCAGTTGCCGATTTCGTAATTCTCTCAAATTACTGTCTTACCGGCACACGCCTCAGGGAGGCCGTTTGTTACTTTACTTCTCCTGAGCCGCAAACAGCTGCGGAGCGGCCTTGTAGATCAGCACGGCGGCAACAGTCGTCATGATGGTCTCCGGCAGCATGTAGCTGCCGTTGTAGGTCAGGCTGAAGGTCCAAGCGGCCAGACCGTCGCTCAGGTTGCCCCAGATCAGAACGCCGGACAGGAAGCTGCACAGGAAGCGGATACCGCACACCGCTGCCGTGCCGACGCCGACACCGACCAGCTTGTTGGCAAACGGCTTGGCAATGGCAGCTGCCAGACCCAGCAGGGTAAAGGCCAGCACATAGTCCAGCAGGATCATGCCGACCAGCGGCAGGATGCCGGGTGCCGGGGGTGCGTAAAAGCCCAGCAGCATCTGCAGCAGGCTGTTGACAAAGCCGGTGAAAAGGCCCCACTTCACGCCGTGGCGGAAGGAGATCATGATGAACGGCAGCATGCTGAACAGCGTGATGGAGCCGCCGTTGGGCAGCTCATAGATCTTGATGTTGGCCAGCACCGTGCCGAGGGCGATCATCAGGGCGCACTCGACGAGGGTACGGGTCTTGGAATAGGTTTTGGACATGGTATCCACTCCTCAAAAAAATGTAACACAAAACAGAAAAAGCGCCCGCAGGGTATACCTGCAGGCGCAAAAAGTGTTATGACGGGGGTCAAACTTCCTACGCCGGCATTACCCGGATCAGGTTCAAGGTGACCCAAAACTGCGGTTTGTTTTGATCTCAGCCGAGGATGCCCCCCAGCGCCCCTGTTTTAATGTCCAACCCTTATTATACACAGTATCCGCGGTTTGTCAAGCCAAAGCGGCGCGTTCCGGCGGACGCGCTGTTTTTACTTGCTGACCTTGATGAGATCTGCGCCCGGCTCGACATCGCCGGAGGCCACGACCTCGACTGCCTTGAAGTCATCGGTGTTGGTCACGACCGTGATGACCACGGCAGGGTGACCGGCAGCTGCGATTTTGCCCAGATCCATCTCCAGCAGCAGATCGCCCTTCTTTACCTTATCGCCGACCTTGACCTTCGGGCTGAAGCCGTCACCCTTCATCTCAACGGTATCCACGCCAACATGGATCAGGATCTCAACGCCGCCGTCAGCCATAATGCCCAGCGCATGGCCGCTGTCGGGGGCCTGGGTGATCTCACCGCCCGCCGGGGCAAAGACCTTGCCCTCGCTGGGGTCAATGCCGCAGCAGGTGCCCAGAATACCCTGTGCAAACACCTCATCGGGGATGTTCTCCATCGGTACAAAGGCGCCCTTGGCATCAGCAGCCAGCATCATGGGGAAGGTCGGCTCCGCAGGTGCGGCAGGTGCGGCAGATTTCTTCAGAAAATCAAAAAATCCCATCGTTCATTTTCTCCTTCGTAAGCCCTTTGCGGGCGGTTTCACGGTTCTATTATACCCCCCGCCGTACCAAAAAGCAAGGCGGGCAGACACTTTTACAGCTGCTCCATCACGGCGCGTATCGCCTGCCAGGTAATGCGCGCGATTTCGGCAGGCGGCGGCTGGAACTGATTTTCCTGCCAGGCTGCAATCGTGCCAAAGCAGCCGTTGACCGCAAAGGAAAGCATATATTTCTGATCCTCAGTCCCGCCGGTGGGGGCAAAGTTGCCCCAGCAGCGCTCGGCGATGAGCCGCTTTACGCTGGAGGTAAACTCCGACTCCCAGCTTTTGCCGTAGAGAGCGGCGCACAGGTCGGGGTTCTCGGTCAAATAGGTAAAGAGCGCCACCAGCGCTGTGGGGACATCCTCCTGCGAGATGCTGGGGATCAGGGTATCCATCAGCTCATTCAGCCGCTTCAGCTGGGCGGCCTCCATCTGGTCCATCAGGGCATAAATATCGGTGTAATGAAAGTAGAAGGTACCGCGGCTGATGCCGGCCAGCTCCGTCAATTCACGCACCGTGATCTCACGCAGACTTTTTTGCTGCAGCAGCGTGATCAGCGCCTGATACAGCCGCTGCTTGGTCATGCGCACACTGCGGTTGGCGTCCCCCTTGGCGTTCATTGTATGCACCGCCTTCCTCACGATTTACTACTTTAAGAATAGCCGTTTTTAGCACTGATGTCAAGGATTTTTAAACCATTTGTACTAAAATGTCTGTCTTTGTGGATGGTTTTTTATCAAATTCGCGGTTTGCACGCCGGTGCGGTTATGCTACAATAGGGGCGGGGAGTGATACTATGAAAATCGACCGCGCCCGCGCGCAGCGGGCCTTTGCCGACTATGCTGCGCATTACAACACCGCCGACCCGAAGGTAAAGCTCAAGATCGACCACACCTACCGCGTGGCAGCCCTCTGCGGCAGAATCGCCGAAAGTCTTTCGCTGCCGCAGCAGGACATCGACCTTGCATGGCTGAGCGGCATGCTGCACGATGTGGGCCGCTTTGAGCAGCTGCGCCGGTACAACACCTTTATTGATGCGCAGTCGGTCAGCCATGCCGCGCTGAGCGTCTCGGTCCTGTTTGACGAGGGGCATATCCGGGACTATCTCGACGATGCCGACGCCGACAGTCTGCTGCGTGCGGCGGTGGAATGGCACAGCGCCTTCCGCCTGCCGGACGGGCTGGATGAACGCACGCAGCGGTTCTGCCAGATCCTGCGTGATGCCGATAAGATCGACATCCTGCGCGTCAATGTCGAGACCCCGATGGAGGAAATTTACAATGTCACCACAGCCCAGCTGCGCCAAAGCCCTGTGACCCCGGCTGTGCTGGACGCCTTTTATGAGCATCACTGCGTACTGCACAGCCTGAAAAAATGGCCCGCGGACAACGCCGTGGGCCATGCATCTCTGGTATTTGAGCTGTGCTATCCCGAAAGCTTGCGGATCGTAGACGCGCAGGGGTGGCTCTGGAGGCTGCTGGCCTTCAAAACCGACAACCCCGACACCGCACAGGCGTTTGAAAAGATCACCGCAGAAATGAAGCGGTGGCTCAAAGCCAACGGCTGTTAAAGTCCCTGCACCAGAATCACTGCGATCAGCACGGGCAGTACATATTTGAAGTAGGGCTTGACCCAGCGCGGCATTTTGAGACCGTCACCGGTGTTGCACTCAGCCGTGTAGCCGTCAAAGCCCCAGCCCCAGCGGGTGACGCAGAACAACAGATACACAAGGCTGCCGCTCGGCAGAAGCAGGTTGCTGACAAGGAAATCCTCGAAATCCAGCACGGTAGAGCCGGCACCCAAAGGCTGGATAAAGCTCCAGACATTGTAGCCCAGCGCACAGGGCAGTCCCAGCAGGACGAGCGCCGCCATGCCGATGACGCAGGCCCTGCGGCGCTCCCAGCCAAAGTTTTCGCAGGCGCAGGCGATGAGGTTTTCAAACACGGCAATGACCGTGGAAAAGCTTGCAAAGGTCATGAACAGGAAAAACAGCGTGCCCCACAGCCGGCCGCCCGCCATATTCGTAAAGACATTGGGCAGTGTGATAAAGATCAGGCTCGGGCCTGCATCGGGCGCAATGCCGAAGGAGAAGCAGGCCGGGAAGATGATCAGCCCCGCGCAGACCGCCACAAAGGTGTCCAGCACGCAGATGCGGGCAGCCTCACCGGGCAGGGTAAAGCGGCGGTCCATATAGCTGCCGAAGATCTCGATCGCACCGATGCCGAGGCTCAGCGTAAAGAAGGACTGGTTCATTGCCGCCGTAATGACATTGCCAAGGCCCTGCCCGGCAGCGCGCCCTGCATCCGGCAGCAGGTAGAAGGCAAGCCCCTCGCCCACGCCGGGCAGCGTAAAGCTGTGGACGACCAGCACCAGAATCAGCACCAGCAGGGCGCTCATCATCCATTTGCCGACCTTTTCCAGCCCGCCCTGCAGGCCGCGGCGGCAGACGATGAAGCCCGCCACCGTGATAACAGCCATCCAGAACACCATCTCGGCAGGGTTGGCCAGCATCTCGCCAAAGACGCTGCTCGCCTGCTCGGCGTTCAGTCCGTCAAAGCTGCCGGTCAAAAACCGGACAAAGTAATCAAGCATCCAGCCAGAGACGGTCGTGTAATACATCATCAGCAGCATGCAGCCCGCCATGCAGAACCAGCCGTGGATATGCCACTTGCTGCCCTCCGGCTCCAGCGCCTTGTACGCGGCGCGTGCTGCACCGTGGCCTGCCCGGCCGACTGCCAGCTCCATTGTCAGCACCGGCAGCCCCATAAGCACCAGAAAAAGCAGGTAGAACAGCACAAAGATACCGCCGCCGTACTGCCCCGTAACGGTGGGAAACCGCCAGACATTGCCGATGCCGATTGCGCAGCCCGCGCTGACAAGGATGAAGCCTAGGCGCGAGCCGAAGCCCTCGCGTTGTTTTTGGGATTCCATACGATTCCTCTTTTCTTACCAAAAGTAATATCATTATAGCGTATCGCGGCGAAGCTTGCAAGCACGGAATCACAGTGTTATAATTACTGCAACACCTGCAGCGTACATACTAATGGGTAAGGAGTTAAGAATATGCTTCGTTTTGAATGTGACTATGGCGAGGGCGCAGCCCCCGCCGTACTGGACCTTATGCAAAGGACCAATTTTGACCAGACCCCCGGCTATGGGGAGGACGCCTACTGCGCCAAGGCCGCCGCGCAGATTCGTCTGCTCTGCGATGCACCGGATGCTGCCGTGCATTTCTTTGTGGGCGCAACGCAGGCCAATCTGACCGTTATTGCCGCCGCGCTGCGGCCGTGGCAGGGCGTGCTGTGCGCTGACACAGGCCACATCCATGTCCATGAGACCGGCTCCATCGAGGCCACCGGCCACAAATGTCTGGCACTGCCGTCCAAGGCAGGCAAGATCACCGCGCGCCAGATCCGCAAAGCGGTCGAGGAGCATCGCGCCAACGCCAGCCATGAGCATGAGGTTCAGCCCGGCATGGTCTACCTCTCCAACCCGACCGAGGTCGGCACCCTTTATACAAAGGAGGAGCTGACCGCCATTTCCGCCGCCTGCTATGAGCTGGGCCTATACCTGTTTGTGGACGGCGCCCGCATGGCCTACGGCCTGACCAGCCCCGCCAACGACCTGACGCTGCAGGACTATGCGGCGCTCTGTGATGTGTTCTATCTGGGCGGCACCAAGTGCGGCGCACTCTTTGGCGAGGCAGTCGTCATCACCAACGATGAGCTGAAGGGTGATTTCCGCTACTGCATCAAGCAGCACGGCGGCATGCTGGCCAAAGGCCGCCTGCTGGGTGAGCAGTTCCTTGCCCTGCTGGACGGCGAGGACGGCAGCGGCAGCAGCCTGTATTTCACGATGGCCAAAAAGGCCGACGAGCAGGCGCTGCGCATCCGCGCCGCCTTCGAGGAAAAGGGCTGTGGTCTGCTGCATGATTCACAGACGAACCAGCAATTCTTTGTCCTGCCCGATTCATGGTACGAAAAGCTGGCTGAGGGCTATGCCATGACCCACATGGGCAAGCCCGACAAGCACCACACCGCCGTGCGCATCTGCACCAGCTGGGCCACGCAGGACGCAGCTGTAGAGCAGCTTCTCGCCGATGTAAAAGCCCTGTAAGCGTCTTTTTTTCAGTACCCCCGCAGCAAAAAATCCCGCATCGCAAGGATGCGGGATTTTTTGTTGCCGGTTAAAGCGGCAGCCGTGTTATACAATCACTTCTGCACGCGCTTGTCGCATCGGATGGCCAGCTTTGTGCCGACGGTCTGCAGAATCTGCACCAGCACGACCAGCAGGGCCGTTGCAAAGAACTCCAGCACAACATTAAAGCGGTAATAACCGTAGTTGATGGCGATCTTGCCCAGACCGCCGCCGCCGATGATGCCGGCCATAGCGCCGTAGCCCATGATGGTGGTCGCCGCGATCGTCACATTCGCCACAAGGCTCGGCATGCTCTCGGGGACCATGACCTTCGTGATGATCTGCAGCGGCGTTGCGCCCATGCTCTGGGCGGCCTCGATCACACCGCCGTCCACCTCACGCATGCTTGTCTCGACCAGACGGGACACAAAGGGGAAGGATGCGATGACCAGCGGCACAATGGAGGCCACCGTTCCGATGGAGGTGCCCACAATGGCGCGGGACAGCGGAATGACAATGATCATCAAAATCAGGAAGGGTACGCTGCGCAGCAGGTTCACAAGGCCGTTGAGCAGCGCCATCAGCCAGCGGGGCAGGGGACGCACGCCGCCCTGCTCACCGGTGACAAGGCAGACCCCCAGCGGCAGGCCGATGACCAGCGCCAGCAAGGTTGCAACTACGGTGGACCAGATGGTCTCCCATGTTTCAAACGGAATGGTGGGCAGGATCTGCATGAATGTCTGCCAGTCCTTGCCTGCAAAAAACTCTGCCATCAGCCGTTCACCTCCTCATAGGTAATGCCGGGATAGTTCTTGATGTAGTCGAGCGCTGCGGCCGCCTTATCATCGTCAGGCAGGGCCAGCAGCATGGTGCCCAGCGTCTGGCCGTTCACGATGCGGGTATCCGCCGCCATGATGGACACCAGCGCACCGCACTCAATGGCAAGGCTTGCGACCAGCGGCTTATCGGTGGTCTGGGTGCCGCCGAACGCTACGCGCACCAGCTTGTGGCCGGGCAGCGGCTCCGCCTGAGGCGCACCGGCAGGGTAGACAAGCCGCCGTGCCGCCTTGGAGGTGGGATGGCTGAAGATGGCCTGCACCTCGCCCTCCTCCACAACCGTGCCGTTGTCCAGAATGGCCACGCGGTTGCAGACCTCCTCGACCACGCTCATCTGGTGGGTAATGATAACGACCGTGATGCCCAGCTCGCGGTTGATCTTCTGGATCAGCTGCAGGATAGCATGGGTCGTGTTGGGGTCCAGTGCGCTGGTTGCCTCATCGCAGAGCAGCACCTTCGGGTCGGTTGCCAGCGCGCGGGCGATGGCGATGCGCTGCTTCTGCCCGCCGGACAGCTGGGCCGGGTAGGCGTCCGCCTTATCGGGCAGGCCGACCAGCTCCAGCAGCTCGCGGGCGCGGGCCTCGGCCTTGTCCTGAGGGACCTTGGCCAGCTCCATCGGGAACATGATGTTGCGCAGGCAGGTGCGCTGCATCAGCAGATTGAACTGCTGAAAAATCATTGTGATCTCGCGGCGGGCTGCGCGCAGGTCGGCTGCATTCAGCTCCTGCATCTGCTTTCCGTTGACGATGACCTTGCCCTCATCGGGGCGCTCCAGCATGTTGATGCAGCGTACCAGCGTGGACTTGCCGGCGCCCGACATGCCGATAATGCCGTAGACATCCCCGTCCCGGATCGTCAGGTTGATGTCGTTCAGTGCAATGACCGTGCCGCCCTGCGTGGCAAAGCGCTTGGTCAGGTGTTGCAATTCGATCATGGGTTTTCTCCCTCATTTACAAAGATAGCGAATGAGCGCAAAAACTCATTCGCTATTGATTGTACTCTATATTCCGGCAGGTTGCAAGGGTTTTCTTTGCAGCTGCCGGCGGCCGGCGGCTGCCAGCGGGCGCATATGGAATGCGCCCCTACAATTTCGCTGCTTGCCGTACCGTAGGGGCGGATTCTATATCCGCCCGTGCCCGTTCACGGCTGTACGAGGCATTTTCTTAGAAAATGGGCACGACTGCGCCGTCATAGGTGCTGTTGATGTACTCCTTGACCTTGTCGCTGGTCAGGGCGGCGTACAGGGCCTGAATGGCGGGGTCGTTCTCGTTGCCCTCCTTCACGACCAGCACATTGGCGTAGGTCTGGGCAGCCTCAGAGGATGCATCCTCGGTGGCAAGGGCGTCCTTACCGACCGAGAAACCGGCCTCCATCGCGTAGTTGCCGTTGATAACGGCAAAATCAACATCCTGCACGGTGCGGGGCAGCTGTGCAGCCTCGATCTCCTGAATCTTCAGGTTATGGGGGTTCTCGGTGATGTCGTTGATGGTCGCGGTCAGACCGGCACCGTCACGCACGGTGATCAAGCCCTGCGCGGCCAGCAGTTGCAGGGCGCGGGCCTCGTTGGTGGTGTCGTTGGGCACGGCGATGGTCGCACCGTCCGCGATAGCGGCAAGGTCATCACTCTTGCCCGGATAGATGCCGAACGGCTCATAGTGGACAGCGCCGACGCTGACCAGATGGGTGCCGTTCTCCTCGTTAAAGCTGTCAAGGTAGGGGGTGTGCTGGAAGTAGTTGGCATCGACCTCGCCGCTCTCGGTGACAAGGTTGGGCTGCACATAGTCGCTGAACTCAACGACCTGCAGGTCGATGCCCTGCTCGGCCAGAACCTCCTTGGCCACATTCAGGATCTCGGCGTGGGGCGTGGGGGAGGCGGCGACCTTCAGGGTCGTGCCGGCCAGCTCGCTGGTTTCAGCGGTGGACTCGGCGGCAGATTCCGCGGCGCTGGAAGCAGTGCTTTCAGCGGGGGCGGCCTCGGAGGTGGAGGCGGAGGAGCCGCAGGCGGCGAGGCTCAGGGCCAGAGTAGCGGCAAGCGTTGCAGAAATGAGTTTTTTCATGATATATTCTCCTTTATAATTGTCAGGTGTGTTGTTGATTGAATGTGTATTCCCTCTATTTTCAACACATTCGCACACCGGGCTGCTTGTAAATGGGGCCTCTTGTCATGGTTACAAACTTCCTTTCCAAACAAAAGCGGGATGTCGGCTTTTACCCCGGCATCCCGCTGCAAGTTTTCGTTACGCGCTGTATTTTGCGCACAAGAAAGCTGGCACAGGCTGCCGGAGCAACATGCACATGCACATCATCATCATACCGGAACGATAAGCCGTCATTGGTCTGTACCCCTTTCTCTCGTGATTGGTCAGCGGTCATTTGCTTCCCATGGCTCACAGTATACGCCTGTGAACCGATTCTGTCAACACCTTCTTGCATAAAAATGCATATTTCGTCATTTTGTATATATCCTACTGTGTTAGTAGGTAGTAGACTTGCAAAATTCCCAGTATTATGCTATGATTAGTCTTACTAATTCCGATAAAGGGAGCATCACCATGAAATTTTCGACCCGCGACCGTTATGCCTTGCGCCTGATGGTGGAGCTGGCCAACCGCCCCAATGACCTGATCCCGCTGAAGGATATCAGCGACAAGCAGCGCATCAGCTTAAAATATCTGGAGCAGATCGTCACCCCGCTGGCAAAATCCGGCCTTGTTTCCAGCGTGCGCGGCGCACAGGGCGGCTACCGTCTGGCCCGCCCGGCTGCACAGATCACCTCCGGCGAGATCCTGCGCGCCGTAGAAGGGGAGCTGACGGCCATTCCGTGTCTGGCTTCCTCGGTGGATTGCCCCCACCGCGGCCAGTGCCACACGCTGGATTTCTGGTCCGGCCTGAACGATTTGATCAACAAATATGTGGACGGCATTACGCTCGAACAGCTGCGCACCATGCCGGAGGTGCCGGAGATAGGGGAAAGCTGCGAGTAAGGTCATGCACGGGCGGCAGAGCCGCCCGAAAAAGGCTCCCCATCAGGGGAGCTGGCCGAGCTTGCGAGGCCTGAGGGGTTCGGCCGCCTTACCATTGCCACTGCGTCACCTCTTTAGAAAAGGAGTCCCCCATGGCCCAATCCAAGGAAATGATTTCCCGTGCCCGTCAGCTCCGCCATGACATGACCAAAGAAGAACGGCATCTGTGGTACGATTTTCTGCGCGCCTATGTCCCACGGTTCACACGCCAAAAAATCGTAGAGCCCTACATTCTGGACTTTTATTGCTGTGCCGCTGGATTAGCTGTTGAATTGGACGGCGGCCAGCACTATGAGGATGCGGGCAAGGTCTACGACGAACGCCGCACCGCCTATTTGCAGCAGCAGGGGATACAGGTGCTGCGATTTTCCAATTTAGATGTAATACGGAATTTTGATGGGGTGTGCTTTGAGATTGATGCAATCGTCAGGGAGCTGCTTGCCCGGAAAAGCGGTGCTCCCGCAAGCTCGCAAACCCTTCAGGCCTTGCTTACGCGCGGCCAGCTCCCCTGATGGGGAGCCTTTTTTCGGGCTTCGCCCGCACCCAATAAAACCCCGCCCCGCCTGTCAAAATCAACAGGCGGGGCGGGGTTTTATTGCTTATTGCGTTACTTCAATCACAGATTAAAATACCGCTTTGCGTTGTAGTAGCTGATGCCCTCAACGATCTTCTGCAGGGCCTTCTCATCGTTGGGATACTGGCCGTTCTCGACCCAGTTGCCGATCAGGTTGCACATCAGGCGGCGGAACAGCTCATGGCGGGTGTAGCTCAGGAAGCTGCGGCTGTCGGTCAGCATGCCGATGAAGTTGCCCAGCAGGCCCAAGCGGGCCAGCGTCTTCATCTGCTGGTACATGCCGTCGTCAGTATCGCAGAACCACCAGGCGGAGCCCAGCTGGATCTTGCCGGGAATCTCGTCATCCTGGAACGCACCCAGAATGGTGCCCAGCATGTCGAAGTCGGCGGGGTTCAGGCTGTACAGGATGACCTTCGGGCAGGCGTCCTCTTTGGTCAGTGCGCTCAGCAGGCTGCTGATGGTAGCGCTGCAATCGGTCACGGCGATCATATCAAAGCCGGTGTCGGGGCCGAGCTTGCGATACATCTTGTCGTTGACATTGCGCAGGCAGCTGTAGTGCATCTGCATGACAACGTTGTGCTTCTTGTACAGGGCACCCAGCTTCAGCAGCAGGTAGGTGGTGTACTCGTCGCCTTCCTGCTTGGTCAGGGTCTCACCGGCCATGGCCTTCTTGAAGGCAGCAGTCGCCTTCTCAGCGTTCGTTTCGGCGAAGGGGATGTAGTCCAGACCGTGGTCAGAAGCGCGGCAGCCCATCTCGACGAAGAACTCCAGGCGTTCTTCCAGCGCACTGACAACGCAATTTGCGCAGGCAAACTTGCGGCCCACAACTTCCTCCAGCTTATGGATATAATCGGCGAAGCCCTCCTTGCGGATGTTCAGGGCCTTGTCGGGGCGGAAGGAGGGAGCAACCACGACCTTGATGGTCGGGTCTTCCTTGATCTTCTTGTGCCACTCCAGAGAGTCGATGGGGTCATCGGTGGTGCCGACCATCGCAACATTGCTCTGCTCGATCAGGCCGCGGACGGTCAGCTTCGGGTCATGCTGCAGCTTGTCGTTGCAGAGGTTCCAGACCTCCTCGGCCGTCTCACCGTTCAGCACGCCCTCATAGCCGAAGTACTTCTTCAGCTCAAGATGGCACCAAGTATACATCGGGTTGCCGATGGCCATCTCCAAGCTCTCGGCAAACTTCTGGAAGCGCTCACGGTCAGGCTTGTCGCCGGTGATGTACTCCTCGGGCACACCGTTGGAGCGCATCACACGCCACTTATAATGATCGCCGAAGTAGTAGTCGCTGCCGTCGGCCAGCACCTGATGGCCGCCCAGCCAGACCTGCGCGATGTTCTCAAAGCGGCGGTCCTCGTAGATTTCCTGCGGGGGAATATGGCAGTGGTAATCCACGATGGGCAGCTTGGCCGAATAGTCGTGGTACAGATGCTGCGCAGTGGGGGTCTCAAGCAAAAAGTCCTTGTCCATAAACGCTTTCATGTATAGACGCTCCTTTGTAATGGATATAATCGGATGCAGCCGCCGAGGCCCGATAGCACAAACCTTGCGCATCTCAAATGCCCCAAAACGGCATACTCTGTTACTATTATACATAACAAAAACTGCTTGCACAAGTTGCAAAAATTGCTTGATACCCCAAATTATAGCCAAAAAACTGTAAACAATGTTGTGCAACTTGTGGAAAGCAAAAAACAGCGCAATATATGTGCGCTGTTTTTTTATTGCATCTTGACGAAATCGGGCAAAGAAAATACAATGTTAGGTAACAAGGCGTACCGCAGCACCCCTGCCGCAGTACCAGAATGGTTTATGATTATAAGGAGAAAGCGTATATGGAAACCTTGAATTATGATGTTCTTGCGAAATCCGGTTATAACGGCTACATTCTGAAAAACGCCCCCGAAAAGGTCCTGCAGTTCGGCGAAGGCAACTTCCTCCGCGCATTTGTTGACTATTGGTTCGACCTTGCCAACGAGAAGGCTGACTGGAACGGCAAGTGCGTTCTGGTCCAGCCCATCGCCCCGGGTCTGGCCAAGATGATCAACGAGCAGGAGGGTCTGTACACCCTCTACCTGCGCGGCAGTGAAAACGGCCAGAAGGTCGATGACAAGCGCGTCATTTCCAGTGTTTCCCGCTGCCTGAACCCGTATGAGGAGGAGGGCTTCCGTCAGATGATGGAGGTTGCCGCCAGCGACGATCTTGAGATCATCGTTTCCAACACCACCGAGGCCGGCATCGTCTACGACCCGGCCTGCAAGCTGGAGGATGTTCCCGCATCCAGCTTCCCCGGCAAGCTGACTCAGGTGCTGTACCGCCGCTATAAGGCCGGCAAGAAGGGCATCATCATGCTCGCCTGCGAGCTGATTGACAACAACGGCAAGGAGCTGCTCAAGTGCGTCAACCAGTACATCGAGCAGTGGGGCCTTGAGGACGGCTTCAAGAAATATGTCAACGAGGACTGCACCTTCTGCGGTTCTCTGGTTGACCGCATCGTCCCCGGCCGCATCCGCGACCCGAAGGAGGTTGCCGAGCTGGAGGAAAAGCACGGCTACGCCGACCCGCTGCTTGATGTCGGCGAGGTCTTTGGCGTCTGGGTCATCGAGGGCGATACCAAGCTGAACGATGTGCTGCCCTTCCGCAAGGCAGGCCTTGAGGACCATGTCTTTGTCACCCCCGACATGAGCCCATACAAGAAGCGCAAGGTCCGCATCCTGAACGGCGCCCACACCGGCTTTGTGCTGGGTGCCTACCTAGCCGGCTTCGACATCGTGCGCGACTGCATGCATGACGAGACCGTTCTGGGCTACATGAACAAGATGCTGCTGCAGGAGGTCGTGCCCATCCTGCCGCTGGATCAGGACGACTGCAAGAGGTTTGCCGCCGCCGTGGAGGATCGCTTCAACAACCCGTTCGTCAACCATGAGCTGATGAGCATCTCTCTGAACTCCACCTCCAAATGGCGCGCCCGCAACATGCCCTCCTTCCTTGAGTATGTCGAGAAGAACGGCAAGCTGCCCACCTGCCTGACCATGAGCTTTGCCGCATACATTGCCTTCTACAGCAATGATGTGCAGGCGCTGACCGACAAGGGTCTGGTCTGCAAGCGCGCCAAGGGCAACGAGTACACTGTCTCCGATGATCGCTGGGTTCTCGAGTTCTACAATGAGCACAAGAACGACAGCATCCCCGCGCTGGTCCATGCCGTCATGACCAACGAGCAGATGTGGGGTCAGGATCTGACCAAGGTTCCCGGCTTTGAGGACGCCACCGTCAAGAATCTGACCAACATCCGCGAGAACGGCGCGCTGGCCGCTTACAAGAGCTGCCTGTAAGCCCATAAAGGCTTCTCCCCGAGGGACTGCGCCCGCAGGCGCGTGTCGGAGCGCAACCGCCGAAGGCGGCTCTTAGCGCGTAGACTGAAGCTGTCACCGAAGGTGACTGATGAGGGGCGCGTTCGCCATTGCTGCCCGCAAACGTGTTGCCGCCGTAACGCTGCCCCTCATCCGACCGCGCGCCGCGCGGCCACCTTCCCCCAAGGGGGAAGGCTTAAAACGTACCCCATTGGGGCCGGAGGATGCCCTCCGGCCCCGCTTTTATTATTAGTAAGGAGGCATCTTATGCCCATTGCCATTAAGATCAATCCCGCCGATAATGTAGTCGTTGCCCTGCACCCCATCGCCAAGGGCACCGCTGTTCCCGTTGACAACACCACCGTCACCGCTGTTGAGGATATTCCTCAGGGCCACAAGATGGCCATCGCGGCCATCAAGGCGGGGGAGAATGTCATTAAGTACGGTTTCCCCATCGGCCATGCCACGGCAGATGCTGTGCCCGGCACATGGATGCACACCCACAACATCAAGACGAATCTTTCCGGTGAGATCGAGTACAGCTACCATCCCGATGTCCACCCGCTGACCCCGGCCCCCGCCGAGACCTTTATGGGCTACCGCCGCAAGGACGGCCGCGCCGCCATCCGCAACGAGATCTGGATCATTCCCACCGTCGGCTGCGTCAATGACTGCGCCAAGGCGCTCGTGCGCGACAATCAGGATCTCGTCACCGGCAGTATTGACGGCCTGTACACCTTTACCCATCCGTTCGGCTGCTCCCAGACCGGCCATGACCACGCGCAGACCCGCAAGCTGCTGGCCGCGCTGACCCGCCACCCCAACGCCGGTGCCGTGCTGGTGTTGTCTCTGGGCTGCGAGAACCTGACCCATGACCAGTTCCTGACTGAGCTTGGCGAGTACGACCACGACCGCGTCAAGTTCCTGACCTGTCAGGATGTCGAGGATGAGCTGGTAGCAGGCCGCGAGATTTTGAAGGAGCTGGCCGCCTACGCCGGGCAGTTCCGGCGCGAGGCGATCCCCGCAAGCGAACTGGTCATCGGCATGAAGTGCGGCGGCTCGGACGGCCTGTCCGGCATCACCGCCAACCCGACCATCGGCCGCTTCAGCGATATGCTGTGCGCCCGCGGCGGCTCCACCGTGCTGACCGAGGTCCCTGAGATGTTCGGCGCCGAGGGTTTCCTGATGGACCGCTGCCAGAACGAGCAGGTGTTCGAGAAGGCCGTCAGGATGATCAACGGCTTCAAGGAGTATTTCATCAGCCACAATGAGGTCGTCTACGACAACCCCAGCCCGGGCAACAAGCAGGGCGGCATCACCACGCTGGAGGATAAGTCCTGCGGCTGCGTGCAGAAGGGCGGCTCCGCGCCGATCATGGATGTCATCGACTACGGCGAACCTGTCACCACCAAGGGTCTGAACATGCTGTACGGCCCCGGCAACGATCTGGTCAGTGCTACCGCGCTGACAGCAGCCGGTGCCCACATGGTGCTGTTCAGCACTGGCCGCGGCACGCCGTTCGGCGCACCGGCCCCGACGCTGAAGATTGCCACCAACAGCCAGCTGGCCGCCAAGAAAAAGACGTGGATTGACTTCAATGCGGGCGTTGTGGCTGACGGTGAGCGCACGCTGGACGAGGCCGGCGCCGACCTGTACCGGCTGGTGCTGGATGTTGCCTCCGGCAAGCAGACCTGTGCCGAGAAGAAGGGCTTCCGCGAGATCTCGATCTTTAAGGATGGCGTTGTATTGTAAGCCTGTTTGTGGTATAATTAAGCACGAAAAAACCACTACGCTGTAGGGGCCGGGCATGCCCGGCCCGCAACTTACCCGCAATCGGGTGCTTTCCACAAAGTTGCGGGCCGCACATGTGCGGCCCCTACATACATACAAAGGAGAGCCTTATCATGTCTACTCTGACCACCGGCACCTATGAAAAATATGGTGCCTCCTACAAGACCCTGACCCTGACCGATGGAGAGTACGCCTTTACCGTCACCCCCGAAAAGGGCGGCATGGCCACCTCCTTCACCAAAAACGGCGAGGAATACCTCTGGCTGCGCGACAAGAATTTTGAATCCACCGACCGCCCCCGCTGCGGCATCCCCATTCTGTTTCCCAACTGCGGCAAGCCCGATGACGGCGTACATCACTTCGGCGGCGCGGCCTATCCCATCGAGGTCCACGGTCTGGCCGACCTACTTCCCTGGCAGGTCAAGACTGCCGATGATTCCGCCATTGAGCTGACTCTGACGCCCAACGGCCTGACTAAGTTCGTCTACCCGTTCGACTTTGCGCTGACGATGCGCTATACCCTTTGCGGCAGCACTGCCACGCTGGCGCTGACCGTTGCCAACACCGGTGACAAGGCGCTGCCGTTCAGCGTTGGTTTCCACCCTTACTTCGGCGTGACCAAGCTCGACAATGTCTCCTTTGCCATTGACGCCGCCACCTGCAGCGAGAGCGCCAAGGGCGAGCAGCCCGCCGCGCCCGAGACGATCACGCTGACCCGCAAGGAGGGCAGCGCCGACTCCATCCGCCTGCTGACCGGCGTCAAGAGCCCGATGCAGCTGACCGATGCCGGCAACGGCCACAAGGTCACGGTCAGCTTTGACGAGAGCGTCTTCTCCAACGGCGTGCTCTGGCAGCAGGACGCCGAAAGCTTCGTCTGCATGGAGCCGTGGAACGGCTGGGCAAACTCCGTCAATGAGGACGGTCGCCATGAAGAATTGAATCCCGGCGAAAGCAAAGAATTCAAGTGGAGCGTGACCATCGAGTAAGGCAGTAGGGGAGGGATTCATCCCTCCCGCGGTGCATTGAGGACGCCGCCCCTACAAGCGTTGCGAGGTAGGGGCCGCACATGTGCAGCCCGCAGCCTTACCGTAAAAGCGCTTTTGCCGTACAGTTGCGGGCCGGGCATGCCCGGCCCCTACAAAAGCACCAAATCCAAAAAAGGACATCCGCCTTTTTACGAGCGGATGTCCTTTTTGCTTTATTATATATCCCTTTTATGGGATAAATTTTGAAAGCTTCTTTGTTTACTTTCTTCTCGAAGAAAGTAAATCAGCCGGGCTGCTTGCCGATGTAGGCGAGGATACCGCCGTCAACGTAGAGAATCAGGCCGTTGACGAAGTCGGAAGCCTCGGAAGCGAGGAACACGGCCGGTCCGCCCAGATCCTCGGCTTTGCCCCAGCGCTCAGCGGGGGTCTTGGCAACGATGAACTGGTCGAACGGATGACGGCTGCCGTCGGGCTGGATCTCGCGCAGGGGCGCGGTCTGCGGGGTGGCGATGTAGCCGGGTCCGATGCCGTTGCACTGGATGTTGTACTTGCCGTACTCGGAGGCGATGTTCTTGGTCAGCATCTTCAGACCGCCCTTGGCAGCAGCGTAGGCGGAGACAGTCTCGCGGCCCAGCTCGCTCATCATGGAGCAGATGTTGATGATCTTGCCGCCGCCCTGCTCGATCATATCGGGAATGACAGCCTTGGCGACGATGAAGGGAGCGTTCAGGTCAACGTCGATAACCTGACGGAACTGGGCAGCGGTCATCTCGATCATCGGGATGCGCTTGATGATACCGGCGTTGTTGACCAGCACATTGATGTGGCCGACCTCGGCGGTGATCTTCTTGACCATCTCATTGACGGCGTCCTCGTTGGTGACATCGCAGACATAGCCGTGGGCCTCGATACCGGCCTCCTTGTAGGCAGCCAGACCCTTATCGACCAGCTCCTGCTTGATGTCGTTGAAAACGATGGTGGCGCCGCAGTTGGCCATAGCGGTGGCAATGGCAAAGCCGATGCCGTAAGAAGCGCCGGTGATCAGCGCGACCTTGCCGGTCAGGTCAAAGGATTTCGGGGTGCAAACAGACATGATGCAAAACCTCCTAAAGTTTGTAACAGTCATATATTCCAGCGCCCATCACTGGGGCGCGAGAATTAAAGTAAATGGTTGCGCATATCTTGCGCAAGCCGGCGCAAAATATGTGCGTTTCTTGCGGTCAGCGCAAATCAGTTGTGGCGATATTATCCATATCATCGAACTCCATGTTCTCGCCGCCCATGGCCCAGATAAAGGTGTAATTCGATGTACCTACGCCGCTGTGGATGCTCCAGGAGGGGCTGATGACAGCGTCATAGTTATGCATGACGATGTGGCGGGTCTCCGTAGGCTCACCGCACATGTGGAAAACCGCCTGACCCTCGGGAACCTCAAAGTAGGTGTAGATCTCCATGCGGCGCTCATGGGTGTGGCTGGGCATGGTGTTCCAGTTGCTGCCCGGCTCCAGAGCGGTCATCCCCATCGACAGCTGGCAGGTCTTGAGGACGCTGGGGTGGATAAACTGGTTGATGGTGCGCTTGTTGCAGGTCTCCACAGAGCCTAGGGGGCGCTTGGCGGCCTGCTCAATGGTGATGAGCTTGTTCTCATAGCTGCAGTGGGCCGGGGCCGATACCATGTAGAATTTAGCGGGGTGCGCGGGGTCGTCACTCTTGAAGGAGACCTTCTCGTTGCCCTTTGTGATGTACAGGCAGTCCTTGTAGTTCAGGTGATACTCCTTGCCGTCAGCCGTGACCGTACCGGCGCCGTCACCGATGTTGAAGATGCCGATCTCGCGGCGCTCGAGGAAATAATGGGTGCCGAAATTGGCCCAGACATCAATGCCTTTGTCGATGGGCACTTCCTCATGCACCGGCATACAGCCCAGTGTGACCATGCGGTCCACATGGCTGTAGACGGCCACGACCTCATCGGCCTTGTACAGGCCGGTAATCAGCATCTCCTTGCGGGTCTCCTCCGTCGTATAGCGCTTGAAATCGCGCTGATTGCAGGAATAGCGAATATCCATACAGCGACTGCCTCCTTGACAGGTGTGTGTTTGTGAGCAAACATATTTTGCTATTGTTATCTCTATTATACAGCATTCAACGCCGGTAACATAGTGGCAGTATTGCACAATTATTGTGTTTTGTTTTTGTGCAATTTATTGATGAATATTTTTCACTTTACAAATTAGCAGCTTTCAAGTATACTCATGTCAGTGTCACGGCCGCGAAGAAGCGGCCCGGCCCGACCCGGAAGCACCGGGTCGGGCCGATCTATTGTCAAAAACGAAGGAGCAGCCCCATGCTTACATTAGACAAAATCTACCACGCAAAATTTATTCTAAAACAGGTTGCCCGCAAGACTGATCTGATTGCAGCGCCCCGGCTGTGCCCCGGCACGGACCTTTATCTAAAGACCGAGAACCTGCAGGTCACAGGCAGCTTCAAGGTGCGCGGCGCTTACTACAAGATCAGCCAACTCAGCGAGGAGGAGCGCGCCAAGGGCGTCATCGCCTGCTCGGCCGGCAACCACGCGCAGGGCGTGGCGCTGGCCGCCACCCGCATGGGCATTAAAAGCGTGGTCTGCATGCCGGACGGTGCCCCTATTATGAAGGTAGAGAGCACCAAGCGCCTCGGCGCAGAGGTCGAGCTGGTCAAGGGCACCTACGACGATGCCCACGACCGCGCTGTGGAGCTGCAGGAGCAGACCGGCATGATCTTTATCCACCCCTACGATGACGAGCTTGTTATTGCAGGGCAGGGGACCATCGGCCTTGAGATCCTTGACCAGCTGCCTGATGTGGACGCAGTCATCGTGCCCATCGGCGGCGGCGGCCTGATCTCCGGCGTGGCGTTTGCCATCAAGAGCCTGCGCCCCGAGGTAAAGGTCTACGGCGTGCAGGCTGCCGGTGCCCCCAGCATGGAGCATGCCTTCCACGACCACAAATACGAGACACTGGACAGCGCCGTGACCTTTGCGGACGGCATTGCGGTCAAGACACCCGGCGAAACGACCTTTGAGATGGTGAGCCAGTATGTGGACGACATCGTCACCGTAAGCGAGGACGAGATTGCCGCCGCCATCCTGGCCTTGATGGAAAACCAAAAGCTGGTGGCCGAGGGGGCCGGTGCCACACCGGTGGCAGCCGCACTTTTCGGCAAGCTGCCGCTGGCGGGCAAAAAGACCGTCTGCCTGATCTCAGGCGGCAACATTGATGTAAACATCCTCTCCCGTGTCATCACGCGCGGTCTGGTCATGAGCGGCCGCAAGACAAACCTGATGATTGCGCTGGAGGACAAGCCCGGCCAGCTGAGTCTGGTCAGCGACATCGTCTCGGGCTGCGGGGCCAATGTCGTGAGCGTCCACCATGACCGCAGCGATGCAAACATGGCCATCACAAGCTGCTTCCTGAAGCTGGGCCTTGAGACCCGCGATGCCGCCCAGATCGAAACGATCAAGCAGAAGCTGACCGAAGCCGGGTTTAAGCTGGTGACGGAGCGCGCCTGATTCTTATGCTATGTAGGGGCGAACATTGTTCGCCCGCGGAAGCTTTGCGGCAGCGCTGACTTCCCGGGTCGTCGAGGACGCCGACCCCTACGCGTAGGGGCGGATTCCATATCCGCCCGCGGATGTTTCTGCCGCCGCGAACGAGCACGGGCGAACATTGTTCGCCCCTACAGGGTGGCGAAATTTTATACCTTGACGCCCGCTGCCAGCAGTTCGACAAACTGCTTGGCAACGCGCGGGCTGCGACCACCGGCACGGATGGCGAACGCCGCGCCCTTGATGTACAGCTGGTCGCTGGGCATCTGGATGCTGTACTGCTTCGCCAGCTCAAGCAAAATGCGCTCATAGCGGTCCTTGTCAGGCTGCTGGAAGGTCACCGTCAGACCGAACCGCGCAGCCAGACTCATCAGCTCCTGCCGGGTATCCGCCGCATGCAGGTCATCCCCGCTGCGGTCAGCCATCGTCTCCTTGACGAGATGGCGGCGGTTGCTGGTCGCGTAGACCGCCACATTATGGCTGCGCCCGCCGACACCGCCCTCCAGAATCGCCTTCAGCGCCGCAAAGTTATCATCGTTGGCAGCGAAGCTCAGATCATCAATAAAGAGGATGAATTTCAGCGGATTGTTCGCCAGCTCGTCCATTAGGGCGGGAATCTGGTAAAGCTGGTTCTTCTTGACCTCGATCAGCCGCAGGCCGTCCGGCGCAAGCTCGTTGGCAACGGCCTTGACTGTGCTGGATTTGCCGGTGCCGGCATCGCCGTACAGCAGCACATTGTTCGTGGGGCGGCCCTCCAGCAGGGCACGGGTGTTGGCAATGACCTTCTCCCGCTCCTGCTCATAGCCGGGCAGCTCGCTCAGCCGCTGCGGGTCGGGGTAGCGCACCGGCACCAGACGGCCGTCCTCCAGCGCAAACACATGGTAGCGGGCAAACATACCGTAGCCCTTGCGTCCGGCCGCCGCGCGGCGCGCCTCATAGGCCGCGCGGTAATCCGCATCCGGCGTGGTCTGCCAGCGGGGCAGAAATGCCGCCGCGCCGGGGAACACCTCGTCCAGCGGGGCACGCCCCAGCTGCTGCAGAAAGTCCAGCTCATCGGCCAGCGCCTTTTCCAGCACGGGGCCGGCATCCTGCCCGGCCGCCACACGCAGGCAGAGGTTTTCCTCCTCCAGCACGGTATTCAACAGGGTATCCGTCCAGTTCGTACCGCGGGCAAACAGCTCCGCCTCCAGCGCGGCGATGGCGCCCGTCAGCTCGTTTTCCTCCGCCGCCAGCGCCGCGCGCAGCGCACGCAGCGGCTCCGCTGCCAGCAGACCGCGGAACACCACAAGCCCATCCAGATGGGCCAACCATTCCTTACGCAACATATTTAGTATTCCTTTCCCAAGAAGATCACTCTTTATCACAGTATAACCGCCGCAGCCCAAAGTTGCAAGATTTGATTGAAAAACTTGACAAATACTCAAAAATGAGGTATAGTTTATCACAAATCCAGACAATGCTTGGATGGGAAGGTAGTAACGGCCCTCGCACCCTACAGAGAACTGCCGGTCGGTGCAAGGCAGCAGGGCAGCAGACCGCGAACTGATCCCGGAGCAGACCGCTTGAATTTCACCAGTAGGGCGGTACGGGCGCACCCGTTACAGTGCCGGACCTTGTTGGAGGTTCATGAGGCGGGGGCACAGCCCCAATAAGAGTGGTACCGCAGAGTCGTGTTTTTACAGGCTTTGTCTCTTGGAATACGAGGGGCAAAGCCTGTTTTCATTTATTGCCCCATACCGGGGGCATCTGGGCATGCCGCCCTACGCACCCCCGGAAAGCAGTGCCAGGCAACAGGAAGGAGCAAGCATCATGAAATTGACCGGTTCGCAGATCTTCGTTGAGGTACTGGTCGAGCAGGGCGTTGACACCCTGTTCGGCTATCCCGGCGGTGCCGTGCTGAATCTGTATGACGAATTGTATAAAAATTCCGATCGTATACGCCATGTATTGACCGCGCATGAGCAGGGTGCCTCCCACGCAGCGGACGGCTACGCCCGCGCGACCGGCCGCACCGGCGTGGTGCTGGCCACCAGCGGCCCGGGTGCCACAAACCTTGTCACCGGCATCGCCACCGCTTATATGGACAGCGTACCGATGGTCGCCTTCACCGGCAATGTGGCTACGACCCTGCTGGGCAAGGACTCCTTCCAGGAGGCCTACATCGAGGGCATCACGATGCCGATCACCAAGCACAACTACACGGTCCGCCGTGTTGAGGATCTGGCCGATACGATGCGCGCTGCCTTCCGCATTGCCCAGTCGGGCCGCAAGGGCCCCGTGCTGGTCGATATTCCGAAGGACATCACCGCCGCCAGCTGTGAGTTCACCCCCAAGGCACCGGAGCTGATCCGCACTGTGACCCGCTACGATGAGGAGGAGGTCAAGGCCGCTGCCCGGATGATCAACGAGGCGGAGCGCCCCATCGTCTACTTCGGCGGCGGCGTGCGCAGTGCGGCGGGCTGCCAGCCCCTGCGCGATTTGCTGGAAAAGACCGGTATGCCCGCCACCTACACCCTGATGGCCGCCGGTGTGCTGAGCTACGGCGAGCCGCACAATCTGGGGCTGCTGGGTATGCACGGCTGCTACGCCGCCAACAAGGCCATTGATGAGGCCGACCTCGTTATTGCCATCGGCACCCGGTTCAGTGACCGTGTGGCGCTGAACCCCAACACCTTCGCCAAGCGTGCCAAAATCATCCAGATCGACATCGACCCGAGCGAGCTGGGCAAAAATGTTGCGGTAGACCTGAGCCTGACCGGCGATGCAAGCTATATCCTGCAGGCCATCCTGCCCTATGTTGAAAAGACCGAGCACAAGCTCTGGATGGAGCAGATCCGCGGCTGGCAGAAAAACGACTACAAGCCCGTGGACAGCGAAACCGAGCTCAAGCCCCATCAGATCATTGACGAGATCTGCAATCAGGCCGGCCCCGAGGCCGTCTATGTCACCGATGTAGGCCAGCACCAGATGTGGGCGGCGCAGTATCTGCACCACACGAAGTCCCGCGGTTTCCTGACCAGCGGCGGTCTGGGCACGATGGGTTTCGGCTACGGCGCGGCCATCGGCGCGCAGATGGCGCTGGGCCGTGACGCCCGCGTTGTCATGCTGACCGGCGATGGCTCCTTCCACATGAACCTGAACGAGGGCTGCACCGCCGTCAGCTATGAGCTGCCCATCATCACGGTCATCTTCAACAATCAGGTGCTGGGCATGGTTCGCCAATGGCAGACAACCTTCTATGAGAAGCGTTACTCCGACACCGACCCCCACCGCCGCACCGATTTCGTCAAGCTGGCCGAGGCCTTCGGCGCAAAGGGCTACCGTGCCGAGACACCCGCCGAGTTCAAGGCGGCCTTCGCCGATGCGATGAAGCAGAAGGGCCCCAGCTGGATCGACTGCCGCATCGGCAAGGACGAGAAGGTTTTGCCGATGATTCCCGGCGGCGGCAGCATCAACGACATCATCATGGAATGAGGTGACACGCATGGAACAGAATAACAGCACCCGGCGGGTCATCAGCCTGCTGGTCGATAACTCCAACGGCGTTCTGGCGCGCATTTCCAGCCTCTTCTGCCGGCGCGGCTTCAACATCGACAGCCTGACGGTCTCAGCCACCAACGACCCCGCTGTCAGCCGCATCACTGTCACGCTGCGCGGCACCGACCAGGCGCTCAACCAGCTGATTCTTCAGACCGAACGCCTTGAGGTCACCCGCCAGATCTTTGAGCTGGACCCCGACAAGAGCCTGCAGCGTGAGCTGCTGCTTTTAAAGGTAGCGTGCGATGCCGGGAACCGTGCCGCCCTGCGGGAGATTTCCAGCATTTACAAGGCCAAGATCATCGACCTGTCGCCCGACAGCATGATCTTTGAGCTGACCGGCAAGCCGGACAAAATCGACGCCTTCCTCGCAATGCTTCGGGATTACGACATTCTTGAGCTTTGCCGCACCGGTGTCACGGCTTTGGAGCGCGGCGGCAAGCACCAGCACATGCAAAAGCCCGCGCAGGAAGTGCGCGAAGCGCAGCTGCCCCTGCCGGGGACGCACTGCCATTGAGCTGCTCGTAAATTTTCAATGTCTGTAGGGGCGGATTCCATATCCGCCCGCCGTAGGCTGCACTGCACGGGCGCATATAGAATGCGCCCCTACGGATTTTTATTTTCGTTTCCCAATTAAAATTACAAATATGAAAATTATCAAAAGCAAAAAGGAGACACCACAATGGCTATCAACAAGTATTACGATTCCGATTGCAACCTCGGCGTGCTCGACGGCAAGACCGTTGCCGTTATCGGCTTCGGCTCTCAGGGCCACGCCCACTCCGAAAACCTGGCTGAGAGCGGCGTCAATGTGGTCGTTGGCCTGCGCAAGGGCTCCGCCCACTGGGAGAAGGCCAGCGAGTTCGCCGCCACCCATGAGAACTTCAAGGTCATGGAGGTCGAGGAGGCTGCCAAGGCCGGTGATGTCGTCATGATGCTCGTGCCCGATGAGCTCTGCGCCGACATCTACAACACGCAGGTTGCCCCCTACATGACCGAGGGCAAGGCGCTGGCCTTTGCACACGGCTTCAACATCCACTTCAAGACCATCACCCCGCCGAAGAATGTTGATGTCATCATGATCGCCCCCAAGGGCCCCGGCCACATCGTCCGCCGCCTGTACACCGAGGGTGAGGGCTGCCCCTCCCTGATCTGCGTGGAGCAGGACTACACCGGCAAGGCCAAGGAGATCGCTCTGGCCTACGCCTCCGGCATCGGTGCCGGCCGCGCAGGCATCCTCGAGACCACCTTCAAGGAGGAGACCGAGACCGATCTGTTCGGCGAGCAGGCTGTCCTCTGCGGCGGTGTCTGCGAGCTGATTCAGGCAGGCTTCGACACGCTGGTCGAGGCCGGTTACGCCCCCGAGATGGCTTACTTTGAGACCTGCCATGAGATGAAGCTCATCGTTGACCTCATCAACGAGGGCGGCTTCTCCAAGATGCGCTACTCCATCTCCAACACTGCCGAGTACGGCGACTACCGCACCGGCAAGCGCCTCATCACCGAGGATACCCGCAAGGAGATGAAGCAGGTCCTGAAGGAGATTCAGGACGGCACCTTTGCCAGCGAGTTCCTGACCGAGATGAGCCCCAAGGGCGGCCGCAAGACCCACTTCCTCGCACAGCGCCGCATCGCCGCCAACCATCCCATCGAGAAGGTCGGTGCCGAGCTGCGCAAGATGATGAGCTGGCTCAAGAAGTAATTATACGATAACGCTCTGAGCCTTCCCCCGTGGGGGAAGGTGGCCCCGCAGGGCCGGATGAGGGCAGAACTCCCGCAGCATCCTGTTTGCGGGCAGCGGACGTAAGGCCGCCCCTCATCCGCCGCTTCGCGGCACCTTCCCCCGCAGGGGGAAGGCATTTTATTTGAAAACGGAGAAAACCTTATGAACAGCGATAATGTCAAAAAAGGCCCCGAGCGGGCACCGAACCGCAGCCTGTTCTATGCGCTGGGCTACACCCCGGAGGAGCTGGACCGCCCGCTGATCGGCGTTGTTTCCGCCTACAGTGAGATCGTCCCCGGCCACGCCCACCTCGACAAGATTGCCGATGCCGTCAAGGCCGGTGTGCGCATGGCGGGCGGCACCCCCATCCTCATCCCCGCCATCGGCGTCTGTGACGGTATCGCCATGGGGCATGTGGGCATGAAATACTCCCTTGCCAGCCGCGAGCTGATCTGCGACAGCGTCGAGACAATGTTCATGGCCCACCAGCTGGACGGTCTGGTGCTGGTGCCCAACTGTGACAAGATCGTCCCCGGCATGGTCATGGCTGCGGTGCGCATGGATGTGCCTGCGGTCGTCTGCAGCGGCGGCCCCATGCTGGCGGGCCGCTACGGCGGCGAGGAGGTCAGCCTTTCCAAGATGTTTGAGGCAGTCGGTGCCTACAAGGCCGGCATGATCGATGATGCCCAGCTGGAGGACTGCACCTGCAACTGCTGCCCGGGCTGCGGCTCCTGTTCCGGCATGTACACGGCCAACAGCATGAACTGCCTGTGCGAGGCCATCGGCATCGCCCTGCCCGGCAACGGCACGATTCCCGCCGTTTATGCCAAGCGGCTGCAGCTGGCCAAGCACGCCGGTATGGCCGTCATGGATCTCGTCAACCGCGGCGTGACCGCGCGCCAGATCATCAATGAGCGCTCGATCCGCAATGCTCTGACCTGCGACATGGCGCTGGGCTGCTCCACCAACACAGTGCTGCACCTGCTGGCGATTGCGCAGGAGGCGGGCTGCCCGATTGACCTGAAGCTCTTTAACGAGATTTCCGCCAGAACGCCGAATCTCTGTCATCTGGCCCCCGCCGGCCCCACCCACATGCCCGACCTGTATGAGGCGGGCGGCATTCCGGCCGTGCAGGCTGAGCTGGCCAAAAAGGGTCTGCTTGACCTCACGGTTCCCACCGTGACCGGCAAGACGCTGGGGGAGAACATCGAGGGCGCGAAGATCCTGAACGACAAGGCGATCCGCTCCATCGACAACCCCTACAGCCAGACCGGCGGTTTGCAGATCCTGTGGGGCAACATTGCCCCGGACGGCTGCGTTGTCAAGCGCAGCGCTGTTGCGCCCGAGATGCAGGTCCACAGCGGCCCCGCCCGTGTCTTTGACAGCGAGGACACCGCGATCGCGGCCATCTACGCCGGCGAGATCCACCCCGGTGATGTGGTCGTCATCCGGTACGAGGGCCCCAAGGGCGGCCCCGGTATGCGGGAGATGCTCAACCCCACCAGCGCGCTGGCGGGCATGAAGCTGGATACCACGGTGGCGCTCATCACGGACGGCCGCTTCTCCGGTGCGTCCCGCGGCGCAGCCATCGGCCATGTCAGCCCGGAGGCTGCCTCCGGCGGCCCCATCGGCCTCATCAAGGAGGGGGACACCATCGAGATTGACATCCCGAACGCCTCCATCCATCTCGCCGTCAGCGAGGAGGAGCTTGCCGCCCGCAAGGCCGCCTACATCCAGCCGGAGCCGAACATCAAGACCGGCTGGCTGGCACGCTATGCACGGCTGGTCACCAGCGCAAATCTGGGTGCGGTGCTGAAATAAAAACAAAAACGGATGCTGTGGTTTTGCCACAGCACCCGTTTTTTCTTTTAGGCTTCCCCCAAGGGGGAAGCTGTCACCGAAGGTGACTGATGAGGGGCAGCGTTTTCTTTATAGCCCATTACCGGGTCACTGCCGAAACGCCGCCCCTCATCCGGCGCTGCGCGCCACCTTCCCCCTCAGGGGAAGGCTTTTTTGTGCGCTTCCGCCAGCTGCAGATATTCTTCTTCGTTGGCTTTGATCCCTGCGGCCTGCTCCGCGCTGACCGCGCGAACAACCTTACCCGGCACCCCAATGACAAGGCTGCCTGCCGGGATGACCGTCCTCTCCGGCACCAGCGCCCCGGCAGCAATCAGGCAGCCGTCCCCGATGACCGCACCGTTCAGGATCGTGGCGTGCATCCCAATCAGGCAGTGGTCACCCACTGTGCAGCCGTGTACGATTGCCCCGTGCCCAATGGATACACCGCGCCCTATCGTCACATCCAGCCCGGGGCCTGTGTGCAGCACGGCGTTATCCTGCACATTGGTATTCTCGCCGATGATGATGCAGCCCGTGTCGGCGCGCAGCACCGCACCGTACCAGACGCTGCTCTCCTTTGCAAGGCGCACACAGCCCGCCAGCGTTGCATTCTCCGCTACAAACGCCGCACCGCAATCGGCGGGGGAGCAGCCATTGATTTTGATATATGCCATATACTTTCCTCCCATTTGTAGGGGCGGATGCTCGCATCCGCCCGCAGGTCGATGCAAGTATCGCCCCCTATACCCATTATACAAAAAGAAATCGAAATTGAAAAGTCACCGCCACCTGTGGTACAATAAAAGTGTGAAAAAAAGGAGTTGTACTATGGCAATCAAAATGATCTGCAGCGACATTGACGGTACGCTGCTGCAATATGGCCGCAAAAAGCTGGAGGGCGAAATCTTCGACCAGATCCGCGCTCTGCATGACCGCGGCATCCTGTTCTGCCCGGCCTCCGGGCGGCAATACACCAGCCTGCGCCTGCTGTTTGAGCCGGTGGCCGACTGCTGTGTTTTTCTGTGCGAGAACGGCGGCGTCCTGTTCAAGGACGAGCAGTGCATTGCGGAGAACCCAATGCCCCGCGCCTTGGCCGAGGAGATCGCCCACGACCTGTGGGAGCGCAGCGACGGCCAGGGGGAGGTCATGCTTTCCGGCCAGAACTGCGCCTACCTGATGGAGCGGGGCCTCGGTATGCTCGACCGCATCCGGTTCATCGGCAATCGGTACAGGGTCATTGCCGACCCGTCTGAAATCCCGGAGGAGATCGTCAAGGTGTCGGTCTATCTGCATGAGGGGGTCGCACCCTATGTCGACCGCTTTGTACCGCGCTGGCAGCAGGCCAACTGTGCGGTGGCCGGCCCTTACTGGATCGACACCACGACCGCAAACAAGGGCGTCGGTGTAGAATCGCTCTGCAGGGTGCTGGGCTTTGCCCACGATGAGGTGATGGCGTTCGGTGACAATTACAACGATGTAGCCATGCTGGACCTTGTCGGCACTCCCTACATTATGGACAGCGCCGCCGCGCCCCTGCGTGCGCGCTACCCCCTGCACACCCCCCGGCCGGAGGATGTGCTGCGCGAATTTCTGCAGAAATAGGGCATATATGCCGCCGCATGGACGAAACGCACACCGCCGCACAAAAATTCTTGACAATTTGACCAAAGTTTCAGCTCGTTTTCGGTCCTTTTTCCGTTGACGCAGACGGATTAGTATGTTATTATAATAACAGCTTATTGAATTGCACCGCACCCTACCTGCCGTGCATTTATGGGAGGAAAAAGCTATGAAAGAATTCACCTATACCATCAAAGAACCCGTCGGCATCCATGCGCGTCCCGCCGGTATGCTGGCAAAAGAGGCCAAGAGCTGCCAGAGCACCGTCACCATCGTTGACAAGAACGGCAAGTCTGTTGACGCCACCCGCCTGATGGCCCTGATGGGCATGGGCATCAAGTGCGGCGACACCGTCACCGTCCAGATCGAGGGTGCTGACGAGGAGACTGCCGCCCCCGCCATGGAGAAGTTCTTCAACGAGCATCTGTAATTCCGATTTTACGGCCGCGGCCGCCACAGCAGTACGGCGGCCGCGGCCTTTTATTTGATGAAAAGGGAGGCTCCCCCAATGATCACGATTCAAGGCAAGGGCGTTTCCGCCGGTGTCGGCGTTGGCCCGCTCTATTTTTACCGCCGCGCCACGGCAGAGATCAAGCGCTATACCGTAGAGGATACCGATGCCGAGTGGCATCGCTTTAAGGGTGCCCAGACCGGCGCCGTCGAGCAGCTGGGCGATCTGGCCGAGCAGGCCCGCAGGGATGCCGGTGACGAGGCCGCCATGCTGTTTGAAACGCACCAGATGATGGCCGAGGACCTCGACTATGAGGAGGCCATCGAGGACCGCATCCTCAACCAGAAGATGAACGCCGAGGCCGCCGTTTCCGACACGGCCGAGCAGTTTGCCGAGATGTTCGCCTCGATGGATGACGCCTACATGCAGGCCCGCGCCGCTGATGTCAAGGATGTCAGCCAGCGCATCCTGAGCATCCTCTGCGGCATCGTACAGGGCGGCATTGCTTCCGATGTGCCGGTGCTGCTCTGCGCTGACGATCTGGCCCCGTCCGAGACGATCCAGCTTGACAAGACCAAGATTCTGGGCTTTATCACAGCGGGCGGCTCCGGCTCAAGCCACACCGCCATTCTGGCCCGCACAATGGGTATTCCCGCCATCGTCGGCATGGGCGATGCGCTCAAGCCCGAGTATGAGGGCCGCGCCGCTATTGCGGACGGCAGCACCGGTGCGCTTGTCATCGACCCCGATGACGACACCCGCGACCGCCTGATGAAAAAGCGCGATGAGCAGCTGCGCCTCCAGCGCCTGCTGGAAACGCTGAAGGGGCAGGCCAATGTGACGAAGGACGGCAAGACCATCCGCATCTACTGCAACATCGGCTCGCCCGAGGATGTCCACGCCGTGCAGGTCAATGACGGCGGCGGCATCGGCCTGTTCCGCTCCGAGTTCCTCTATCTGAACACCAGTGACTATCCGACCGAGGATCAGCAGTTTGAGGCCTACAAGCAGGTCCTGTCCGACATGGACGGCAAGGAGGTCATCATCCGCACGCTGGACATCGGCGCTGACAAGCAGATCGGCTACTTTGATCTGCCGAAGGAGGATAACCCCGCCATGGGTATGCGCGCTCTGCGCATCTGCCTGACCCGGCCCGAGATCTTCAAAACCCAGCTGCGCGCGCTCTTCCGCGCCTCCGCCTTTGGCAAGCTGGGCATCATGTTCCCGATGGTCACCTCCGTCTGGGAGGTGCGCGAGGCCAAGAAGCTCTGCGAGGAGGTCAAGCGCGAGCTGAAGCAGAAGGGCATCCCCTACAGCGAGGAGGTCCAGATTGGCATCATGATCGAGACGCCCGCCGCCGCCATCAACAGCGACCGTCTGGCGAAGGAGGTCGATTTCTTCAGCATCGGCACCAACGATCTGACCCAGTACACGCTGGCCTGCGACCGCCAGAACAACGATTTGGGCCGCTTCTATGACCCGCATCACCCGGCTGTGCTGCGCCTGATCCGCCTTGTGACCGAGAACGCGCACAAGAACGGCATCTGGGTCGGCATCTGCGGTGAGTTGGGCGCCGACCTTGCCCTGACCGAGACCTTCCTGGCATTCGGTGTGGACGAGCTTTCCGTCACCCCGCGCTCAGTGCTGCCGCTGCGCAATGCAGTCCGCATGACTGACACCCGCGAGACCAGCGACCGCATTTTGAGCGAGCTGGATTCGGATTATACGGCGCGATAAAATTGGTTTTATAAAATAAAATGGACACCTGATGAAATGTCAGGTGTCCATTTTTTGTGGGCGGCAGCGGCGAAGCAGCAAAGCCCCTCCGGTCATCGCTGACGCTCGACCACCTCCCCTGTGAGGGGAGGCTTTAAAAGGCTCCCCTTTCAGGGGAGCTGGCCGAGCCCGCGAGGCCTGAGGGGCTTTACCCATGTGCCGTCAGCACCACTTATTCCAACTCAAAATCTCCGGGCAGCAGCAGCTCCAGACTTGCGTCCGGGTCTGCCACCAGCCGCTTAGACTGGTTGAGGATGGCCTTTTCCAGCGTATTGCGGGCCATGCGGCCGTTGCCGTTCGTGGCGGCATCCTCGGCCTGCTTACGGTCAAAATAGGTGACCAGCGGCAGCCTGCAGCCCTCGTCCAGCGTGTAGCCCTTGCCTCTGGCGATGGAGAGCATGATCTTATACAGCTCCTCGCCGGTGTAGTCGGGGAACTCGATCTGGTTGGGGAAGCGGCTGGCCAGACCGGAGTTGGCGCTCAGGAAGAGCTGCATCTCCTTCGTATAGCCCGCCAGAATCACGACCAGATCATCGCGGTGATCCTCAATACCCTTGACCAGCGTGTCGATGGCCTCCAGCCCGAAGCTGTCCTCACCGCCGCGGTAGAGGGCGTAGGCCTCGTCAATAAACAGCACGCCGCCCAGCGCACTCTGTATGACCGAATTCGTCAGCGGTGCCGTGTGGCCCACATAGCGGCCCACAAGGTCGGCGCGGGTGACCTCGACCAGCTGGCCGCCGCGCAGCGCACCGATGGCCTTGAGGTATTTTGCCAGAATGCGGGCGATCGTGGTCTTGCCGGTGCCGGGGTTTCCGGTAAAGATCATGTGCATGTTGACCTCGGCCACCTTGAGGCCCTGCGCCTTGCGGCGCTGCTGGGCCTGCACATTTTTGGCAATGTCGCGCACATAGCTCTTGATTTCGTCCAGACCGATGATGGCATCCAGCTCCGCCTCGACTGCGTCCACATCGCCGCGGTACTGCTGGGGCAGCAGCGCCAGCAGGTCAATGGGCGCGCCGCCGTCCACTGCCATGCACAGGCGGCCGTTCTCGGCACTCAGCAGGGCTGGGGTGCCGTCCGCGGGCGGCGTGTCGGCATCCAGCACATACTCGGCGATGGCACGGTAGGCGGTCTCGCAGTAGTCGCGCATCGCCTGCATGCCGCTCGTCTTACCGTACTGGGCGGCCAGCAGGTCGCGCACATCTGCCCCCATTGAGAGCGCCAGCCCGCACTGCCGGCGGGTGCGCTGGGCCAGATAATTCAGCTCCCGGGCAGCTACGGCGGCCAGTGCCTCCGGGGTGAACGCCTCCGTGCGGCAGATGTCTCCCGCCACAGCGTCCACAAACTTCGCGCCGAAGCTGTCGGCCAGCGCGGCCTCACCCTTGTTGGAGTAGAAAACAAAATACTTGCCGCCTGCCTGCAGCTCCCCGATGGCACCGGGGGCCAACGCCGTGCCCACATCTACCAGAATGCCGCGCTGCAGCACATACCGGCTGGACAGCGCCAGCGTGCCGTCCATCGCAAGGGTGGACAGCATATTCAGATAGTTGGCGGCACAGCTTTCATAATGCTCAAAGGCCAGCACCTCGGCGTCCGACTGCAGCGCCGCGTACAGATCCTGCAGAAACAGCTTTTCCTGCGCGGGGCCGGGGTAGAGGGCCAGATCCAGCGTTTCAATGCGCGCGCTGCGCAAAATGCCACGGGCGGCCAACTCCTCGACCACACAGCCCAGTGCATAGTGGCGACCGGTGCCGTTGGGGCCGCAGAGCAGCATCACGCTGCGCGCGCGGTCGGCCTCCTGCGCGGTCCCCAGCACAAACGGGCGGCGGAACGCCTTGACCAGAGCCGACACAAAGGCGTCCTGCCCCAGCACCTGTGCCCTGATCGTATCGGTCACGCCGGTAAAATCTGCCTTGCCGGGGGCTGCCGGGGCAGGGGCAGGCGCCGCCACCGTGCCGCCGAGCAGTCCGTCCTGCTTCAGCGATTTTGTCAGGTCACTGCTCATTTTGCGCACGCTCTCGGCCGTGGCGGCACCCGCCTTCTGCACACCGGTCAGCACGCTCTCTGCGGCGGTCTGCCGCTTTTGGGCGGCGGTCAGGGCATCCAGCTGGGCCTGCATCTGCTGCACGGCCTCGCTGGCCTCAGCGGTCTGCCGGGGGGTGGCGGCGTATTTGCCGCCGCCCATCAGGCCGCGGACCCATGCATCGTAGCTATCTTCCAGACTCATGATTCGTCCTCTTTTTCCGGGCTGATGCCCGCATCAGCCCCTGCAGAATCGCGGGGGAGTTTAACGGTGTAAAAGTCCTTGACGCTGCAGCCCGCACGGCCGCCGCCTGCACAGGCGCAGGCACACGCACAGCTCGAAGCACACGCGCAGGCACAGCTGCTTGCGCAGCTTGCATGGTTGGAGTGACTGCGCCCCGTGCCGCCGCCGCGCGTCCGGCCTCCGCCGGACTGGTATTTTGCAGGCGGGTCGGTGCGGTGGTAGCCGCTGGGCGGCGGTGCCGCACAGGGCCGGCGAATCGTGTGTACCCCGTTGGTGTACCAGAACCAGTCATCGGGGTCGATGTCACTGCCGAAGCCACCGCCCCAGTCGGGGGACTGGGCTGCCACCGCAATGATGATAATGGCCACCGCCAGCAGAATGATGATTACTGTTGCCAGCACCCCGATAATCTCATCGGTGGTCATGCCGCTGTCGTAGTCATCGGTGGTCAGGGCGGCATCAGGGGCAAAGGCTGCGGCGTTCGTCACGGGGACCGTCACATGCACATTGGCGGCCTGACCGTGCTTCAGCGCGCCGAAATCCCATGTCAGGTACTCGCCGTCAACGCCGGTGTTATCGGCCACAAAGCCATCGTAGCTGCGCCAGCGCACCTGCATGTTCTCAACGCTCAAATCGTCGAACCAACCGGGCGTGAAGTTGAAGGTTGCCGTGCCGTCATCGTTTTTCGTGAACAGATGGCTCTGATGCACGCGGAACGCAAAACGGACGCTGCTCTCGCCGCCGTTCTGCGCCGCTACAGTGGGGGAATAGTAGCGCTGGGAGAACACGACCTTGGCATAGCTGCCGCCGTCATCAGAATACTGCAGATCGTAGATCGTATCGGTCAGCGGGGTCAGCTCATTCACGCTGGAATTGGCCAGCCCGATCTTGACCCAGCTCAGATAGTCGGTCTGATCGCCGTCAATGACCTGCCAGTCGATGTCATAGGTGATGTCGGCAGAGCCGTCCTCCCGCGGGTCGACCGTCACGACATAGCTGCGGATATAATCCATATCGCCGTCCTCGGCGCAGGGGGCCTCGGTCTGGGCCGCCGCAGCGGGCAGGGCCAGCAGTGCGCTGCAAGTCAGCACGGCACATAAAAGCGCCAGACGGCGCATAAATTGCATCTTCATCGGCAGCCCTCCTGCATCGGGGTATCGCCCAGCTGGCAACGCTGTGCCATCTTCGCGCTCTCCTCCCGGATGGCGCGGCACTCATGACTGTGCCAGATGCGCGGCCACGGTGTGCGCAGCAGGTTGCCCAGCCCCTTGCCGGTCAGCCAGCTCTGGCAGGGCAGGACCGTACCGTCCGGGGCGATGGCCATATTGGACAGGCAGGCACCGCAGCTGGGGATCTGGGTAAAGCCGAGCGCCCGCAGCGTATCCTCGGGCAGCCAGCCGGGGCTTGTAAAGCTGATCTCGATGCCGTTGGCGGCGGCGTACTCCATCGCGGGGCGCAGCGTTTCCTCCAGCTCGGCGGGGGTCAGCCGCACAGCGCGGCTGGCGGCGGTATCGGCATTGCCGGCCGGGATAAGCCCGCTGCAGGTCAGATACCGTATGCCCAGCGTGTGGGCCAGCTTCACGACCGACAGATAGTCGCGGTTCAGGCTGCAGAGCGGCGTGTTCAGGCTGACATTCAGGTCTGCGGCCAGCGCGTTGTGGATGCCGTTGAGGGTGTCATTGTAGCCGTCCACGCCGACCAGCTGGTTGTGGATCTCTGCTTCGGCAGAATAAAAGGTGACCTGCACCGCATCAAGGCTGGCGGTGCGCAGTTCCTTGCACATCATGCTGGTCAGCATCCGGCCGTTGGTGTTCAGCCGGGTCACAAACCATTGGGCCGCCTGCACCAGCTTGATCAGATCGTGGCGCAGCGTAGGCTCGCCGCCGGTAAAGGTCAGCTGGGTGACACCTGCGCTGCGGCATTTTTCAATGACCGCCAGCCACTGGTCGGTGTCCAGCTCCGGCACGGCGGAAAGCGGCTGGTTGGCCGCATAGCAGTGCAGGCATTTCTGGTTGCAGTGCCACGCACCGTCCTTGACCATCGAGCTGACCATCAGATCCATGCGGTGGGGCCCGACCATGCGGGACGCATACGCCGCCAGCTGCATAGGCTGGATCGCCAGCGTCGGGGTGCCGCCCCGTGCAACGGTACACAGGCAGTCCAGCATCGCCTGCAGGTCACCCTCAATCTGGGCATACTCGGCCTTGCGGTAGATTTTGCGGGTGGCAGACACCGCCTGCGCCTGAATGGCCTCCCAGTCCTGCTGGCGTATCTCCTTGCCGGTGTAGGGATGCAGCGCTTCGATCAGGTTGGTCAGCAGGATTGCCCAGCTGACATTCAGCGGCAGAATGTCCTGCCCGTTCAGAATTGCTGTGAACGGCGTCTCACGGTCGGGCCTGTGGCAAGGCACCAGATGGATGCGCACCACGCCGGGGCCGTCCGGGTCAAGCGTGATATGCCGCACCCGGTTCAGATGACCATGCAGGAACCGGTGCTCCCGGTAGGTCAGATGTTTTGTATTTCTCATAAAAAGAGGTTCCCCTCGTCAATCGTAATATAAGGCAACACCGCACAATTCCCGCCTAACGGCTTAAGCAGTATTGCCATAGCGGTATCCTTGCGATACTTATAGGAAAGTATACCATATTTTGAAAAGGATTACAACTCCGTAACAACAGAAAAGCACCCGCCGCACAGGCGGGTGCAGGATATACAGGGCCGGAGCGGCCCTTTGTCTTGTCAGATCGACCGGAAGCCCTTGCCGACGATCTCACTGCTGTTGACGATCGTGATAAAGGCGTGGTCATCCAGCCCGCGGACATGCAGGCGCAGCTTCTGGGCCTGCCCGCGGGTCAGCACGGTGGTCAGCACCCATTTTTCATCGTGGGTGTACGCGCCCTCGGCATGCTCCATCGTGGCGGAGCGGTGCAGGTCATTGACAATGAAGTCCCGCACAGGCTCAGGGTTGGAGGTCACGACCGTGCAGACCTTGCGCATGTTGATGCTCTCGATGGCGCTGTCTGCAACGGTGCTTTTCAGGATCATGCCCAAAATGCAGTACAGGCCGGTGGCAGGGCCGTAGAGATAAGCACCCACCAGCACAATGCCGAGATCGCTGATCATCAGCGCGCGGCCAACCGGCATACTGGTGTACTTATTCAAAATCATCGCCACAATGTCGGTGCCGCCGGTGGACGCGCCGATGTTAAAAACGATAGCCGCACCCACAGCCGACAAAATGACTGCGAAGCAAAGCTCCAGAAAGACATCATCGGTCAGCGGGCGGGTCAGCGGGCAGACGCGCTCACACAGGCTGACATAGAACGACAGCGCAAAGGAGGAGTAGATCGTCCACCCCATTGACCGCACACCCAGAAAGACAAAGCCCAGTGCGACCAGCGCCGCGTTGATGAACCACATGAATGCGCCCACATTCCACCGCGGGAACAGCGTTGCCAGCACGATCGACAGGCCGGAGGTGCCGCCGAACGCAAAATGGTTGGGCGTTTTGAAAACGGCAATGCCCACTGCCGTGGCCACAAGGCCGAGATTCAGCAGAAAGAAAAATTTGACATCGGACCACAGCTCCCGCAGGGTCAGGTGCTTTTTCAGCTGCGCTAACAAGTCAGACGCCCTCCCTTAGAATGTCAGGTTGCCGAACTCGGAGAGCCTGAGGGTCTCATTGTGCTGCTCGGCCCAGTTGATGCTCCACGGGCTGCCGAAGAGGAGCAGCGGGTTGCCCTTCATGTCCTCGATGGCGCGGGTATCGCTGGTCAGGTCCAGATGCTTGATGTCCAGCTCGTCGGGGTCATTCAAAATCCAGCGCAGATGCTCATACGGCAGGGACTGCATACGGATATCGACATTGTACTCGTTTTTCAAACGGTACTCCAAAACCTCCAGCTGCAGCACGCCGACCACGCCGACAATGACCTCCTCCATGCCGGAGCCGAGGTCGCGGAAGATCTGGATCGCGCCCTCCTGCGCGATCTGCTCCATACCCTTGACGAACTGCTTGCGCTTCATTGTGTCCACCTGCGTCACGCGGGCAAAATGCTCGGGCGCAAAGGTCGGGATGCCGGCAAACTGAACATGCTTTTTGCCGGTGCAGAGCGTGTCGCCGATCGAGAAGATGCCCGGGTCAAACAGGCCGATAATATCGCCCGCATAGGCCTCGCTGACGATGGCGCGGTCATCGGCCATCAGGCTGGTGCCGGTGGCAAGCTTGATGTTCTTGCCCTCCTGCACATGGAAGGCCTCCATACCGCGCTCAAACTTGCCGGAGCAGATGCGCAAAAACGCAATGCGGTCGCGGTGGTTCTTGTTCATGTTGGCCTGAATCTTGAATACAAACCCGCTGAACTGCTCACTGCAGGGGTCCACCAGCTCGCCGCTGGCGGCATCCTTGCGGGGCAGGGGGGTGGGGGTCAGCCGCAGAAATTCCTTCAGGAACGGCTCAACGCCGAAGTTGGTCAGGGCGGAGCCGAAGAACACGGGGCTTAATTCGCCGTGCTGTACGGCCTCGAGGTCAAATTCCTCGGCAGCGCCGTCGAGCAGCTCAATGTCCTCGGCCAGCTTTTCATGGTTGGCCGTGCCGATCAGCGCGTCCAGCGCGGCATCGCCCAGCTCGGCCTCGATCTCATCGACCATCTTGACGCCGTTGGCGCGCCCATCGCTCGAGAACGCCAGCACACGCTTGGCGCTGCGGTCGTAAACGCCCTTGAAGTCCTTGCCGCAGCTGATGGGCCAGTTCATCGGGTAGGTCTTGATGCCGAGGATCTCCTCGATATTTTCCATCAGCTCAAACGGGTCGCGGGCCTCGCGGTCCATCTTGTTGACGAAGGTGAAGATGGGGATATGGCGCAGTGTGCAAACCTTGAACAGCTTGATGGTCTGGGCCTCAACGCCCTTGGCGGCGTCGATGACCATGACGGCGCAGTCCGCCGCCATCAGGGTACGGTAGGTATCCTCACTGAAGTCCTGGTGGCCCGGGGTGTCCAGAATGTTGATGCACTTGCCCTGATAGTTGAACTGCAGGACAGATGAGGTGACCGAGATACCGCGCTGCTTCTCAATATCCATCCAGTCGGATACAGCGTGCTTGGCGCTCTGCTTGCCCTTGACGGAGCCGGCCGTCTGGATGGCCCCACCGTAGAGCAGGAGCTTTTCGGTCAGTGTGGTTTTACCGGCGTCGGGGTGCGAGATGATCGCAAATGTGCGCCGGGATTCGATTTCTTCGCGCAATGATGCCATGATGACTCCTTATATTTGTGTGTGTACGGAATTTCGTCCCGATTTTTTTACATGGGGGCACACTCCTCTATAATAATCCAATATTATATCATACACGGTTTGCCCGCTAAATGCAATGAAAAATTTGCTTGACAGAGAGAAAAGTGTGGGGTTTAATGGGGGTAGGTGCAGCGGGCAGGGGACTGCCCGCCCTACAAAGCCGCCGCGGAATGTTATCCTTATTGCAACTATAATAAAAAGATTGGAGTGTCCCACTATGCCTCTCACCCTCGCTGTCATTTCCACCAGCCGCATTGTTGACGAGTTTCTTGCCAACGCCGCCGCCATGCCGGAGATTTCGGTGCAGGCTCTCTGCTGCCGTCCCCAAAGCCGCCCCAAGGCCGAGGCATGGGCCGCGCAGTACGGCATCCCGGCCGTCTACACCGATGAGGACGCCTGCTACGCCGCCGGCGGCTTCGATGCCGTTTACATCGGCACGGCCAACCACCTGCACTATGCCGCCGCCAAGCGGGCGCTGAACGCCGGATACCATGTCATCCTTGAAAAGCCCTTCGTCTCCACCGCGGCCGAGGCGCGGGAGCTGTTTGCCCTCGCCGATGCCAAAGGCCTTGTGCTGTTCGAGGCCATCACGATCCCTTATATGCCGCAGTTTGCCTTCCTGCAGCAGCAGACGGCAAAGCTCGGGCCGATCAGCGCGGCCTCGGCGGTGTTCTGCTCTCACAGCCGTCTGTACGATGATTACTGCCGTGGCATTGTCCATCCTGTGTTCGACCCGGCCTGTCAGGGCGGTGCGCTGGGTGATATGAACGTCTATTGTCTGCATCTGCTTGTCGGGCTGCTGGGTATGCCCAAGGCCGCAGAGTACCGCCCTGTGCGCGGGGAGAACGGCATTGATGTTGCCGGGCTGGCGCTGCTTGATTACGGCCGCTTTACCGCCACCGCGCTGGCCGCCAAGGATTCCAACAGCCGGAACGGCATGGTGCTGCAGGGTCCCGGCGGGCACCTTGTGGTGGACGGCAACCCCAACTCTCTGCCCGCCGTTTACAGCCTGCTGGGCGCCCAGCGGGACGACTGCGTGCGCACGGACGGCCCCGCCGCGCCGCGCCACCGCATGGCCTATGAGTTCGCCGAGTTTGCCCGCATCATTGCTGCACACGACACGGCCGCCGAGACGGCTGCCCGCCTGCGCACGATGCATGTGATGGAGCTGCTGGAACTGCTGCGCCAAAATACCGCTGACGGTGAATAAATAAGCGACCCCCGTCCAAACTAACGGCATACACATTTCAACCGAAAGGGACGGGGAGCATGAACCATATCAAACAGTTTTTCAAGGAAAAAGGGCTGTATCTGTTCTGTCTGGCCATGGTGTTTGCGGCCACAGCGGCGGGGATTCTGGCACTGCGCAGCATTGTGGGCAATGTTGCCGACCTGACGCGCATCCGCAAAGAGGCCCTGCAGGACGATTCCGTCTGGACACAGCCGGATGCGGCCATCGACAAGCCTGCGCAGGATGTACCAAAGCCCACCCAGACGCCGGCCGCAGCCGAAAAGCCCGCAGCCACCGCCGCGCCCGAGGCCGCACAGGCCCCGGCAGCCGATGCACCGCCCGCCGCCAGACCGGGGATCTGGGATGCCAAGCCGCAGGCGGCGTTCAGCGGCAATGAGCTGGTCTACAGCGAGACGCTGGGTGACTGGCGCACCCACAACGGCGCAGATTACGCCGCCCCCGCCGGCCAGAGCGTATGCCCCGCCAAGGCCGGCAAGGTCACATCCGTGACCGAGGATGCGCTGTGGGGCAATGTGGTGGAGGTCGAGGACGCCAACGGCATCACATGGCGCTATTGTGGCCTGACTGCCCCCGCCGTCAAGGCAGGGGACAGCGTGACAACCGCCGCCACACTGGGCAAGGCAGGTGCCATCCCCGCCGAGACGAGCGGCGAGAACCACCTGCACCTTGAGTGCATCAAGGACGGCGCGTACCTCGACCCGGAGGGGCTGCTGTAAAGTGCCTTCCCCCGTGGGGGAAGGTGCCCGAGGTCCCGCCCGAGGGCGGATGAGGGGTGGCCTTCCGGTTGCGGCCCATGCACGGGTCGTGATGGTAAACTCTGCCCTCATCAGTCAGTGGTCTGGGCCACTGACAGCTTCCCCCGCGTGGGAAGCCATTTCAAAAAAGGCGTGTACCCACCCACGGGCACACGCCTTTTTTATGCAAATTTTACTGGTACTGCTTCACATGCAGCATCCGGGTCGCGTTCAGCACGGCCAGCACCATGACGCCTACGTCTGCAAAAACGCCCCACCACATGTTTGTGATGCCCAGCGCCGTCAGAATCAGGCACAGCGCCTTGACCGCCAGCGCAAAGACGATGTTCTGGTAGGCAATGCTCATGCACTTGCGGGAGATGCGCATCGCAAGGCTGATCTTTGCCGGGTCATCGTCCATCAGCACAATGTCGGCGGCCTCGATGGCGGCATCGCTGCCCAGCGCGCCCATCGCAATGCCGATGTCAGCGCGCATCAGCACCGGTGCATCGTTGATGCCGTCACCCACAAAGGCCAGCTCTTTTTTCTCAGGCTTCTGGCTCAGCAGCTTCTCGACCCACTCGACCTTATCAGCGGGCAGCAGGCCCGCATGGACCTCGTCAATGCCCAAATCCTTGGCCACCAGCTCGGCCACGGCGGGGGCGTCTCCGGTCAGCATGACGGTGCGCACGCCCTGCGCCTGAAGGCCCTGCATGGCGATCCCGGCAGTGGGCTTCTCCTCGTCAGAGATCAGGACCGAGCCCAAAAAGCTGCCGTCACGCGCCACATAAACGACCGTACCCGCACCCTCGGCGGCGGTGTAGGGGATTTTTTCGCTCTCCATCAGGCGGGCATTGCCGGCCAGCACGGTATGACCGTCCACCTGCGTTTTCACGCCGTGGCCTGCAATCTCCTGCGCATCGGAGGCGCGGCGGGCGTCCAGCCCCGGGCAGGCCTCGCGCAGGCTCTTGCTGATGGGATGGCTTGAGAAGCTTTCCGCCAGGGCGGCGCTCTCCAGCAGCTCCGCCTCGGTCACACCCTCCGCTGGGGCGGTGCGGGTGACCTTGAAAACGCCTTTCGTCAGGGTGCCGGTCTTGTCAAACACGGCAATGCCGGTCTTGGACAGTGCCTCCAGATAGTTGCCGCCCTTGACCAGAATACCGCACTTGGACGCGCCGCCGATACCGCCGAAGAAGGTCAGCGGGATCGAGATGACCAGCGCGCAGGGGCAGCTGATAACAAGGAAGGTCAGTGCGCGCATGATCCAGTCGAGCCAGCCGCCAAGGAACAGCGGCGGCACAACGGCCAGCACCAGCGCGGCCATGCAGACAGCGGGGGTGTAGTAGCGGGCAAACTTCGTGATGAAATTTTCGACAGGGGCTTTTTTCAGGCTGGAGTTTTCCACAAGGTCTAAGATCTTTGCCACCGTGGACTCACCGTAGAGCTTTGTCGTGCGGATGCGCAGCACGGCATCGGCGTTGACGCAGCCGCTGATGACCTCATCGCCGGGGCGCACGGTGCGCGGGCGGCTCTCGCCGGTCAGGGCAGCGGTGTTCAGCGTAGACTCACCGGTCAGTACCACGCCGTCCAGCGGGATCTTCTCGCCGGGCTTTACAACGATCGTAGAGCCGATGGCCACATCATCCGGGTCAACGACCGAGACGCCTCCGTCCGCAGCCTCGAGATTCGCGCTGTCGGGCCGGATGTCCATCAGCGCCGAGATGCTCGACCGGCTCTTGCCGACCGCATAGGACTGGAACAGTTCCCCGATCTGGTAGAACAGCATAACGGCCACGCCCTCGGCGTACTCACCGCAGCCCATGGCGCCCACCGTGGCGACCGCCATCAGGAAATTCTCGTCAAAGACCTCACCGCTCTTAATGCCCATAAAGGCCTTGCGCAGTACATCATGGCCGATGATGAAATAGGGCACCAGCCACAGCGCCAGCTGCACAAACCACGGCAGTGCGGTAAAATGGAACACCACCGCCAGCAGCACCGTCAGCACCAATGCCGCAAAGATGCGCTTGAGCGTTTTTTTCTGTTTCTTCGTCATGAGTAGCTTCCTCCCAATCCGGGGCAAAAGGCGGCCCACCGCCGTGGATGGGCCGCCCTTGCCTTACAGCTCGATCTCGAAATCAGGCTCGACCTTCTTCGCCGCCTTGACGGCGTCCTTCAGGACGGCATCAAACTTGTCATCGTCAGCCTCCAGCAGCATTTTCTGGGCCATAAAGCTGACACTTGCGTTCTTGACGCCGGGCAGTGCCTTGACGGCGGTCTCGATCTTGGCAGCGCAGTTGGCGCAATCGACTTCGATCTTGAATTTCTTCTGCATGGTGGTGGTCTCCTTTGTATGAATAAGTATTTTTTAATATGGGTAACTGGATTTAAAGGCTTCCCCTGAGGGGGAAGCTGTCCGCGAAGCGGACTGATGAGGGGCAAACTTGCCGTTATTGCCCGTTGGCGGGTCACTGCCGAAACGCCGCCCCTCATCCGGCCCTCGGCCACCTTTTTTCCCCCCTAGGGGAAGGCTTTTTACTCCTCCGTATGCTCCATGCCCAGCGCGATCATGCTGCGCACATGGTCATCATCGAGGGAATAGTACATCGCCTTGCCCTCGCGGCGGAACTTGACGAGCTTGCTGGTTTTCAGCACCCGCAGCTGGTGACTGACCGCACTTTGCGAGATGCCTACCACCTGAGCAATGTCGTTGACGCAAAGCTCACTTTCAAACAGTGCATACAAAATTTTGATGCGGGTCGAATCGCCGAACACGCGGAACAACTCGGCCAGATCGTACAGCACTTCGTCATTGGGCAGGTCATCCTGCAGGCGGCGGATGTCGGCCTCACCCAGCTGGGCGGTTTCAGGCAGCTTTTCGCCTGTTTTTTCGTTCTCGGGCACTGTCATCATCCTCTCATATGTTCGTTTGTTCATATGATACAGCCTGACAGGAGCTTTGTCAATAGCAAAACACAAAAAAATCCCCCGGATGTGAAAATTCTCACATCCGGGGGAAATCTCAATCGGTGATGGGGGCAAAGCCCGGCTCACCGGGCAGGATGACACTGCTGTCGGCCAGCATTTTGCGGAACTCCTCCTCGGGAAAGTCAAAGACAACCTCTTTGATCATGCTCTGTTCGTGGACGAGTATCCTCCACGGCGCACCATCGGGCTGCTGCAAAAACAGGATGCCGGAAACGCTGTCCAGACTTTTCACGCCCTCATCGGACCAGAAAGCAGGGGAGGGGGTGACAAAGTAGTGGTCAACCATCCGCCCGCCCGGGAAGTCATGCTCAATGACCGCAGGAACCTCGCCGTCAGCCTGAGCGGATTTGTATTGCAGATGCAGGTTGGTGAAGTCGGAAGCAGTCATAAGTTATTACCTCTCGGGTGATTGTAGGGGTCAATGCTCGCATCTGCCCCTACATGGGGTTCGCGTAAATGCAAATCAAACACGCAGGCTGGCGCTTTCAGGCTCGTTGCTGCCCTCGTCGAACTCATAGTCGTTGCCGGGCAGGATGGCGTTCAGCAGGATACCGGCGATGGCCGCGATGGCCAGACCGGACAGGTTGATGGTGACATTGCCCAGAGCGAAGCTGATGCCGCCCACCGAGTTGAAGCCCAGCGCGCTGACCAGAATGACGGCGGCAATAATCAGGTTGCGGGAGTTGGTGAAATCAACCTTGTTCTCAACAACATTGCGCACGCCGATGGCGGAGATCATACCGTACAGCACAAAGCTGATGCCGCCCACGATGCCGGTGGGAATGGTGTTGATGACGGCCTCAAACTTGGGGCTGAAACTCAGCACAACGGCAAACACAGCAGCAATGCGGATGACCAGCGGGTCGTAGATCTTGGTCAGGGCCAGAACGCCGGTGTTCTCGCCGTAGGTGGTATTGGCGGGGCCGCCCAGCAGGCCGGCCATGGCGGTAGCAAGACCATCGCCCAGCAGGGTCTTGTTCAGGCCCGGGTCGCGGATGTAGTTCTTGCCGGTGGTGGCGCTGATGGCAGCAATGTCGCCGATATGCTCCATCATGGTCGCCAGTGCGATGGGCACGATGGTGAACACAGCGCTGATGAACTCCTCGCTGCCGTCGATGGCAAACAGGCCCATGGCCTCCTTGTGCAGGGGCAGGCCGATCCATGCGGCAGCGCCGATGGCCTGGAAGTCAACTGCGCCGGTGACCAGCGCCACGGCGTAGGAAACCAGAACGCCGATCAAAATGGGCAGGATCTTGACCATGCCCTTGCCCCAGATGTTGCAGATAACAACGGCAGCCAGTGCCACAATAGCCAGCAGCCAGTTGCTCTGGCAGTTGTTGATGGCGCTGGGGGCCAGAATCAGGCCGATGGCAATGATGATGGGGCCGGTCACGACCGGGGGGAAGAACTTCATCATCTTGCGGATGCCAAACGCGGAGATCAGCGCGCTGAACAGCACATACACAAGGCCGGACAACGCCACGGCTGCGCAGGCGTAGGGTAGGTTCTCAGGGTTCTCACCGTTGTTGGACACAATGGCAAAGCCGCCCAGATAGGCAAAGCTGGAGCCAAGGAACGCCGGAACCTTGCCCTTGCACAGGAAGTGGAACAGCAGTGTGCCCAGACCGGCGCACAGCAGGGTGGTGCTGACGCTCAGACCGGTCAGCAGGGGAACGAGCACGGTTGCGCCGAACATTGCAAACATGTGCTGCGCACCCAGAATGAGCAGCTTGGGTGTGCCGAGCTGCTTGGCATCATAGATGCCCTGCGAGTAATCCATTTTTTCTGCCATGAATGATATCCTCCTCAACAATGGCCGCAAAAAAGGGAGACTGACTTGTTTTATGCAAACTGTACAGCCTCCTGACTTATCCTTATAAGGATAGCAGAATTCGGCGCAAAGTGCAAGAGATTGACGGAAAAATGAAAAATTTTGTCGCTGTGCAGGGGGCGTGCAGGGTCGTACATGCCCGGCCCCTACTATCTTTTTGTCGGAAAGTGTGTTACTATAGATAAGAAATTTCAAATAGCAGGAGAAATGTTTATGCTTACCCCCGGCATCAAGGGACATGCAGCGCTGCGTGTCACCACCGAAAACACCGCCCTTGCCATGGGCAGCGGCGAGCTGCCTGTGCTGGCCACCCCCGCCGTGGCGGCTCTGATCGAAAAGGCCTGCTGGCAGTCGGTTGCCTCCGAGCTGGAGCTTGATCAGGGCACGGTCGGCACCGCGCTGACCGTAGCCCACACTGCCCCCACCCCGGTTGGAATGATCGTACAGTGCGACTGTGAGCTGATCGTTGTGGAGGACCGCCGCCTGCGGTTCACCGCCCGCGTCTATGATGCTGTGACCCAGATCGCCTCCGCCACGCATGAGCGCTATATCGTGGACAACGACCGCTTTACCCGCAAGGCAAACAGCAAGCGCACCGCCGAGGCGTAAGCCCCGGCAGGCCGGATGTAAGGGGGGCAGGCCGCGCCCGCCCCGCGTCAGTAGATCGCTTCCTCCCGCCATTTTGCAAGGCGGCGCACGGTGTCCTCGTCCTCCACCCAGCCCTGCTCCGCATCGGGGCGGGCCTCGGGGGCGTAGCGCTGCATCGTGCCGGGGCTGCGCCCCGCAAGGAACTCCCGCGCCTGCTTCTGGCGGCTGGGCGCAATGCGGGACAAAAACTCGTCCGTCTGCCTGCTGTCCATTTTCATCACCTCGACCCTAGTATGCCCCGGCAGCCCCTACCCAAGCCTGCCAAATCGTGGTATACTCATATCCATACACCAACAAGAGGAGCTATTTTCTATGGAAGTCAAGATCAATCAGGTCGTGCTGCATCTGCTGGACCCCGGCGCATCGGAGCCGGTGCTGTCGGACCGCGCCATGGACATGGACGCCGACCTGTACGAGTATTACGCCGCCACCCTTGAGCGCGCCTTTGCCAGCGATGAGGTCAAGAACTGCCGGTTTTTGCCCGACTCCGCCTTTGCGCAGGAGATGGCGCAGAATCAGGATTTCATCGACCTGTCCCGCCGCATCGCGGGCGTCATCTTTGAGCAGATGCTCCAGTATCAGGCCATCCCGGCCGGTGATCTGGCCGTGGTGGATTTTACCGCCGACGGCGTACCGTTCTACGGCGTGCTGAAGCTGAACTACCGCCCCGGCTACACCCACCATACCGAACTGCTGGGCAACGGTCGGTTCAGCAGCATGGTGCCGCAGCGCACCCTGCTGCCCGGCACCCCCAAGGCGGACGAGGCAGCCCTCATCGACCGCGCCAACGGCACGGTGCGGCTGATCGAGAAAAAATTCACGATGGATGACAAAAAGGGCTACTATCTTTCGACCCGCGTTTTCGGCTGTACCGAGGCCCTGCAGGAGAAGGCGAAGCTCAAGGCCGTATGCGAAACAGCCGTAGCCGCCGTGAAGGAGGCCTACCCCGAGCCGGAGGAGCTGGACGATGTACCGCCCTTTGACGGAGGCACCGAGACCGCAGTCGAGCTGCTGGTGCGCAATCAGGCTGTGGACAACCGAATCTCTGTCGAGGATGTCCGGGAGCGCATCCGGGAGAATTTCCCGCTTGCCGCGCCGCGGTTTGAGCAGGCCCTTGCCGAGACCGGTGTGCAGCAGGATGACCGCGTGACCGTGACCCCGGCGCGCATCAAAAAGCTGGAAAGCCGCAGCTTCAAGACCGAGTCCGGCATCGAGATCAAGATCCCCGCAGAGCTGTGCAGCAGTGATGACGCTGTTGAGTTTATCCATTCGGCCACCGGCGGGCTGAGCCTGCTGATCAAGGATGTGCTTGTCTAATCTAGGGCAACCGCTCGGCATTACAATTTATTTATGTTATAGAGAAAGCAGGAACATGGAAACGAAACAAAAAACAACGCTGATACAGGGCAGCGTTGCCAAGGGTATGCTGCTGTTTGCGCTGCCGATTTTTATCAGCAACCTGTTTCAGCAGCTGTATAACGCCGCCGATTCCCTGATCGTCGGCAACTTTCTGGGCGGCGAGGCCTTGGCCGCCGTCGGCTCGTCCGGCAGCCTGATCTTTTTGCTGACGGGCTTTGTCAACGGCGTCTCGCTGGGTGCCGGTGTGGTGGTGGCGCGGTATTTCGGCGCCAGGGACTGGGACCGGATGCGCCGCACCATCCACACCACAGTGGCACTGGGCATTGCCGCCGGTGTGGCGCTCACCGTGGTGGGCGTAGTGCTGACACCGCAGATCCTGCGCTGGATGGGCACACCGGACAGCGTGCTGGCCAACTCGATCGCCTACTTCCGGATGTACTTCTTCGGCTCGATCGCCGTGGTCATGTACAATGTGGGCGCAAGCATCCTGCAATCGGTCGGCGACAGCAAAAGCCCGATGCGGTATCTGATTGCCGCGTCCATCATCAATGTCATTCTCGACCTGATTTTGGTCGGCTGGCTGCGCATGGGCGTGGGTGCGGCTGCCTTTGCCACGATTGCCTCCCAGACAGTCAGCGCCATTCTGGCCTTTGCCAAGCTGACCCGCAGCAAAGAGGAATGGGCTGTGCATTGGAACGAGGTCAGATTTGACGCCCCCTCGCTCAAGGCAGTCATTGTGCAGGGCCTGCCGTCCGGCATACAGAACTCGGTCATCTCGATTGCCAATGTCATCGTGCAGTCCAACATCAACTCGTTCGGTGCTCAGGCCATGGCCGGGTGCGGCGCCTACAGCAAGGTCGAGGGCTTTGCTTTTCTGCCTGTAACCTGCTTTTCCATGGCACTGGCGACCTTCGTCAGCCAGAATGTCGGCGCCGGTCAGCCCGACCGTGTGCGCAAGGGAATGAAGTTCGGCACGCTCTGCTCGGTGCTGATGGCCGAGATCGTGGGCGTGGGCATCTACACGCTGTCGCCATGGCTCATCGGCGCGTTCAGCCGTGAGCCGGATGTCATCGCGTTCGGTGTGCAGCAGGCCCACACGGCGGCGCTGTTCTACTGCCTGCTGGCCTTCAGCCACTGCTGCGCAGGCATCCTGCGCGGGCTGGGGCGGCCGGTCGTGCCGATGATGGTCATGCTGATGATCTGGTGTGCGCTGCGCATCACCTATATCACGATCACACTGCATTTTATCCGCGCCATCAGTGTAGTGTTCTGGGCCTACCCGCTGACATGGAGCATTTCCTCGGTGCTGTTTGCGTGGTACATCCTGCACTGCCCGATCCCGCAGCCGGGCGGCGGTGCCCCCGCAGTCAAGGCATAAAAAACACCCCGTATCCACACGGATACGGGGTACTCTTATTTTTTGATCACAAAGCACGGCAGCGGGGCGGTATCCGCCCAGTTTGCAAACTCACAGACCAGCACCGTGTACTTTGTCAGCGGCAGGCTGCGGAAAAACGCCAGCGCCGCCTGCTTTTCGGCATCGCCTATGACCTTGCCGCTGTACAGCACAGCCGCCAGCACGCCGCCGGGGCGCAGGGCATCCAGCGCGGCGCGCAGGGCGGACAGGCTGCCCTGCGCCGTGGAATGTACGGTATGCTCGGCCCCCGGCAGCCAGCCGAAGTTGAACAGCACGCAATCCACCTTGCCGGGCTGCACCAGCTCACCCAGCTTCGCATGGTCGTAGAGCACCGCACGCCCCATTTTCTCATACCCGGCATCGGCCAGACGCTTGTTCGTGCGGTCCACCGCCTTTTGCTGGATGTCCATGGCCAGCACACGGCCGTTCTGCCCGGCCAGACGGCACAAAAACAGCGTGTCGTTTCCGTTGCCGCAGGTCGCATCGAGGTACAGTCCGCCGGGGGTCACATGCAGTTCCAGAAACTCATGGCACAGCTCCACAGCGGACAGATCCGGCACACGGCGGCGCACCAGCCGCCCGCCCTCCGCCACAAAGTCAAACCGCCGCGCCAGCGCCCGGCCTGCCTCGTCCCGGGGCAGGGGAGCGGTGAAGCGTGTGGCCTGCTTCGGGTCCAGCCCACCGCCGCGCCGCAGCAGCTCCTTTACCAGATAGCTGCCGTAGCCGCGCCCGCGCCACGCAGGTACAATCTCCAGACGCAGGATTGCAGCGCCGTCCACCACAGCCGTACCAATGGCTTCGCTCTCCTTATATAAAGTATAGTGGCCTTTTTCCTGCTTGATCTGCATATATATTACCCGCCAATCGTATTTGTGTTCAGGTCATAGTATGTCACATCATCCCAGTGGCGGCGCAGGGCAATCTGCGCCGTCAGCGCCGCCGATTTATAACCGTTCTTCGGCGCACATTAGAATTATGCGGTATTGCCCTAAGTGTGGTTTGTACTTTGAGTATATCATATCCTGCCGCGCTGCGCAACGGCATGATTTGTAAAAAGCAGCAGGGCGGCGGCAGTTTTTTTACCGATCACAATCTACACCGCTTTTCACATACTTTTCACTCTCTGACGAAACCTATTTCACAATTAGCGGGTATACTGTAGGCATACAAAGCGAAAGGAGACGACCCCTATGAGCAATGAATATGATTACTCCGGTCTCTATAACCATACATCCGATGGTCAGCCCGCACAGCCCCAGAGCAGCCAGCCTGAACAGGGCGGCTACCCCAATGTAGGCTCCAGCGGCATGAACACCGCCAACACCGCCCGCACCGATTATTCCGGCAACGGCGCAAGCCCCAACCCGCAGCAGGACCCCAACGGCTACACCAGCAGCTTCAGCGGCGGCAGTGGGAACAACGGCGGCTATAACGGCTACAGCTATTCCAGCGCACCGCAGCAGCCCCCCGTGCCCCAGAAAAAGAAGCCCCGCAAGGTACTGCTCCGCGTGCTGGCAGGTGTCGGCGCGGTGGCGCTTGGCTTCGGCGGCGGCTTCGGCGGCGCGATCGTTGCCAGCCGCACCGGCCTGACCGGCAATCAGGTCGTGGTCCAGCAGGTGCAGCGCAGCACCGATGCCACGGCGGCAGGCAGCACAGACGGCAGCAGCATGAGCGTCCAGCAGATTGCCTCTGTCGTTTCGCCCAGTGTTGTCGCCATCACGACTGAGCAGATGAGCAGCAGCCAGACCTGGTTCGGCGGCTACTATGTGCAGAGCGGCGCAGGCTCCGGCGTCATCATCAGTCAGGACGGCTACATCCTGACCTGCGCGCATGTCGTCAGCGGTGCCACCAGCGTCAAGGTCCAGCTGAACGGCAGCGATGAGTCCTACGATGCCACCGTTGTCGGGCAGGATTCCACCTCCGACATCGCAGTGCTGAAGATCAACGCCACCGGTCTGACCCCGGCGGTCATCGGTGACAGTGACGCGCTGGCCGTCGGCGAGGTCGCCGTGGCGGTGGGCAACCCGCTCGGTACGCTGTCCAACACCGTCACGGACGGCATCGTCAGCGCACTGAACCGTCAAGTTACCGTACAGAACAACGATATGACGCTGATCCAGACCGATGCCTCGATCAGCCCGGGCAACTCCGGCGGCGGTCTGTTCAACGCAAACGGCGAGCTGATCGGCATTGTCAATGCCAAGAGCAGCTACAGTGAGGCCGAGGGCATCGGCTTTGCCATCCCCATCAACACCGCAATGGAGATCAGCCGCCAGCTGATCGAGAGCGGCTCGGTCGCGCGCCCCGCACTGGGCGTCAAGATTGTGGATGTGACCAATGCGCAGACCGCCCAGCAGCTGGGTGTGTCCACGATGGGCGTCTATGTGGTCGAGGTCACCAAGGGCAGCGGCGCCGAGGCCGCCGGTGTGCAGGCCGGTGACCGTGTGCTGGCTGTGGATGATACCGCTGTCAGCGATTCCTCCGCACTGAAGAATTACCTCAAGGACAAGGCCATCGGTGATTCCGTGAACCTGCAGGTCGAGCGCAACGGCAAGGTGCAGACCCTGACTGTCACGCTTGGCACCAACCAGTAAAAAGCAACCGGCGGGCTGCAGATCCAAACGATCTGCAGCCCGCCTTTTTATGCCCTTTGCAGGGCAGCTTCAGTTCTGGTCCCTGCTTTTTCCTGCAAGCGCGGCCGCCACGCCGAAAATCAGGCTGGCAGCAATGCCGCCCGAGGCTGCCGTCAGCCCGCCGGTGAAGGCCCCCGGCAGACCGCACTCGTCCACTGCATGCTGCACCCCCTGCGCCAGCAGGTGCCCAAAGCCGAGCAGCGGCACGCTGGCCCCCGCCCCCGCAAAATCTGCCAGCGGCTTGTACAGGCCAACGGCGCTCAGAATCACGCCCGCGACCACATACCCGGTCAGGATGCGCGCAGGGGTCAGCTTCGTGTAATCAATAAGCAGCTGCCCCACAACGCAGATGCCGCCGCCCACCGCAAACGCCCAGAGATAATTCATACCGCACCTCCCAGCTCAACACAGTGGGCAATGCCGGGGATGCTTTCCCCCTGCAAAAAGGTAGTCTGGCTCATCAGCGCACCGGTGGCCAGAAACAGCACCCGCCGCAGCTGCCCTGCCGCCAGCATCGGCAGGATTTTGCAGCACAGCACCGCCGCACTGCACCCGGCTCCGCTGCCGCCGGCCTGTACATCCTGCCCCTGCGTGTCATACAGCAGGCAGCCGCAGTCCCGGTGGTTGTCCAGCGGCAGGCCCTCCCGCGCCATCTGCTCGCGCAGCAGGGCGGAGCCGACCTCGCCCAGATCACCGGTAAAGATCGCATCAAAGTCCTGCGGGCGCGCGCCGGTGGCTGCAAAATACTGCAGCAGGGTCGAGGCCGCCGCCGGCATCATGGCCGCCCCCATATTGTTGATGTCATGCACTGCATAGTCCTGCACCCGGCCGAAGGTCACGCTGCGCACCGGCACGCCGGTGCCGTGCGCCCGCACCAGACAGGCCCCGGCGGCGGTGGCGGTCCACTGGGCGGTAGGGGGGCGCTTAGCGCCGTATTCCAGCGGCGTACGGAACTGCCGCTCCGCCGCGCAGAAATGGCTGCTCGTCAATGCCAGCGCCCGCTCCGCCATGCCGCCCGCCGCAAACACGGCGGCCAGCGCCAGCGTTTCGGCCATAGTGCTGCAGGCACCGTACACCCCCGCAAACGGAATGCCCAGCTCCCGCATCGTGTAGTTGCTGGCCGTACACTGGGCCTGCAGGTCGCCTGCAAAGGCGATGTCAACCCTTGTGCGCGGCAGATCGGCCTTGCGCAGGCAAAGCTCCGCCGCCCGCCGCTGCAGCAGGCTTTCGGCCTGCTCCCAGTTTTCACAGCCCTGCTCACAGAAGCCCGCATCCTGCGTCAGGAAATCAAAGTCGGAGGCCAGCGGCCCTTCACTCTCTTTTTTGCCGCCCGCCGCGGCCCAGGCCGCCACGACCGGCGGGGTGTCGAACAGCAGGGTGTCCTTTTTGCGTGCCATCGCTCACCCCACCTTTCCCAGCAGCCAGTAGACCACGCCCCACACAAAGCTTGCCAGTGTGCCGTAAGCGATGACCGGCCCCGCAATCGTAAAGATCTTGGCCCCCACGCCGGTGACCCAGCCCTCGGCCTTGAACTCGATGGCCGGGCTTACGACCGAGTTGGCAAACCCGGTGATCGGCACCAGCGTACCCGCGCCCGCCCGGGCTGCCAGCTTCTGGTACCAGCCGGGCAGCGTGAACAGCGCCGACAGAAAGATCAGCGCAATACTCGTCAGCGTGCCTGCCAGCGCCTTGTCATACCAGATCAGAAAAAGCTGGCGCAGCCCTTCCCCGACGGTGCAGATCGCCCCGCCGACACAGAACGCCCAAACGCAGTCCCTCACAACGGGGGAGGGCGGCGAGGCGCGGCCGATCATCTCATCATATTGCTTGGGATTCAGCTTCACACTCCATTCCTCCTTTTGGGGGATAGTATGTGCTCAGCCGCCGTAAAATATGACCCGCCCGCGGCAATACGGCTCCGGCACCATGACCTTGTAGAGCGCGCGCAGTTCTTTGCATAGCACGGCATCGGGCGCAGTGCCGCCGCACGGCAGTGATAGCACCGCATACCGGCTGCCGAACACGCGGCTCTCCAGCGCAGTGGCGCGCGCCCCGGCCCGCAGGTAAAACCCGATGCGCCGCCGCGCAACGGCAGGGTCGGGGGCCTCGGCAGGATGCTCGCATTCCAGCAGCAGGTCCTGCACCCGCAGGGCGTAGTAGTCCCGGATCAGCTGCAGCGCCGCCGTACCCACACCGCTGCCGCGCAAATCACACCGCACGGCAAAATAGTCCAGCAGCGCCGTCCGCTGGCCCGGCAGCACGACCTGCCATGCGTAGGCCAGCCGCGCACCGGCATCATCGGTCAGCAGCAGCGGCTCATACACCCCTGCCTCCAGCAGGCGGCGTACCTCGGCAAAGGGCTTGCACTCGGCGGCAGGGAAATCCCGCGGCAGGGCGGTGCGGTACAGTTCCTCACAGCCGGCAGGGGACAGACGCTTGATTTGCATGGAGATTTCTCCTTTCTGTGATTGAATTGTGGGGGAAAATACGGTATAATAGGTAAAATTACGCATCACGGGTGCTGCCCAACGGCGGCCAGAGGACTGGCCGCCCTACCATGCGGCTGCCCTGTAGGGCGGTCAGTCCCCTGACCGCCGCCATTTGCGACACACTTTATAAACAAGGAGCCACCCACATGGAATGGACTGACATCAGCATCACCGTTGCCAAGCGCGACGCCGACACGGCCGAGGCCATCGCTACGATGGTCGCCAACGGCGGCATTTATATCGAGGATTACAGCGATCTGGAGCAGCAGGCGTGGGAGATCGCGCATGTTGACCTTATTGAGCAGGAGCTGCTCGATAAGCCCCGCGATGTGGTCATCGTACACATGTACCTTGCCCCCGATGAGAACCCCGCCGAGGTACTGCCTCTGTTTGAGGAGCGGCTGAAAAACAGCGGCATCGACTACCAGCTCAACACAACCGGCGTTGAGCAGGAGGACTGGCAGAACGCCTGGAAGAAATATTACCACGCCATGGACATCGGCAAGCGCCTTGCCATCGTCCCCGGGTGGGAGGAGCATGACACCGACCGCATCAAGATCATTATGGACCCCGGCATGGCGTTCGGAACCGGCACACATGAGACGACCTCCCTCTGCCTTGAAACGCTGGACAGCCTTGTCAAGGGCGGCGAGCGGGTGCTGGATATTGGCACCGGCTCGGGGATTCTGGCCATTGCAGCGCTCAAGCTGGGCGCCGGCAGCGCTGAAGGCGTTGACATTGACCCCATGTGCGTGCGCACCGCCGGCGAGAACGCCGCGCGCAACGGTGTAGCCGACCGGTTCAAGGTGCTTGTAGGCGATCTGTCCGACAAGGCCAGCGGCCAGTACAATATCATCACAGCAAACATCGTGGCGGCGGCCATCCTCTCTCTGGCCCCCCATGTGCCGGTGCTGATGGCCCCGGACGCCCGCTTTATCGCCAGCGGCATCATTGACGAGCGCAAGGACGAGGTTCTGGCCGGTCTGCGCGCCGCAGGACTTGCGCCTGTCGAGGTCAAGGAAAAGCGCGGCTGGGTCTGCATCATCTGCAAAAAATCCGAGACGAAAGAGGCGTAAACGATGCCGCACCGTTATTTTACCCGTGAGCTGGCGGACGGCCGCGCTGCGCTGACCGGCAGCGATGCCCACCATCTGGCAGATGTCATGCGCGCCAAGCTTGGCGAGGAGGTCGTTCTCTGCGGCCCTGACGGGCTGGAATACCTCGGCACCGTGACCGCCATCGAGCCGGGCCGGGTCGAGTTCTCGGTCACTGACGGCACGACCAGCAAGGCCGAGCCGGACTGCACCGTGACGCTGTTTGCAGGTTACCCCAAGCAGGGCAAGCTTGAGGAGGTCATCCGCCACAGCGTTGAGCTGGGCGTGACCGGGATCGTTCCGTTTTTCAGCCGTTACTGTGTGGCCGCACCCAAAAAAGAGGACGCCAAGAACGAGCGGTACAACCGCATTGCCGCCGAGGCCGCCAAGCAGGCGGGCCGCGCCATGCTGCCCCATGTGGCCATGCCGCTGCCCGATTTTGCCGCCGTCTGCGCCGCCATGAAGGATTTTGACCTTGTGCTGTTCTTTTACGAGGGCGGCGGCGCCCCCCTGCGGGAGGTGCTGCACCCCGGGCAATATAAGCGCATCGCCATCATTACCGGCAGTGAGGGCGGCTTCTCGGTCGAGGAGGCCGCCGCCGCCAAGGCCGCAGGTGCCGTGACGGTAGGCCTTGGCCCGCGCATCCTGCGCTGCGAGACCGCGCCGCTGGCCGCCCTGACCGCTGCCATGCTGCTGACCGGGAATTTGGAGTAACCGCAAGCCATAGTATGTAAAAACAAAGAGGAGCGTCACCGGGAAGTGATGCTCCTCTTCTTAGGTTGTTCATGTTGCAGTTGTAGGGGAAGGATTCATCCCTCCCGGGCACATCGAGGTTGCCGCACGGTTCCCGGAGCGGTCAAGACCGCTCCCTACAGGGCGTCGGCAAAAGGGTTGTAGGGAGGGGTCTTGACCCCTCCGTGCAATGTTTCCGCAACCGCAACACTGTCGGGAGGGATGAATCCCTCCCCTACGACCTATTTTGCCTTCACATACGCGCCGAACGCATTCGGCACGGGGTATACCTCGGCCAGATCCTCGGGCGCGGCCCAGACATAGCCCTCCGGCAGGTCACACGCCGGGGCGGTGCCGCGCCAGCCGCCCAGCTCCCAGATCTTGTGGGTAAACACATGCTTTGCGGGGGGCAATGCCTCGCCCAGCGCGGCTCGCACGCCCAGTGACGCCAGCGCAGCGGTCAGCTCCTCTCGGGTCAGGCTCTTTTCCCATGCGGCGGGCTGCCACAGGCCGGCCAGCAGGCCGCGGGCGGGGCGGCGCTGCAATAAAATGCCGCGCTCACTCTCGATCAGCGCCACCGTCACAGGCACCCTGCCCTTGGCTTTCGGCGCAGGCTTCACGGGCAGCTCGGCAGCACGCCCTGCGGCGTACCCCTGACACAGCTGCGCCAGCGGGCACACCTCGCACCGGGGCGCACCGGGCACGCAGACCAGCGCGCCCAGCTCCATCAGTGCCTCATTGTACGGGCCGGGGGTGGCCTTCGGCATCTGGTCAACCACCCGCACGGTAAACGCTTTCTTTGCGGCGGGGGTCATCACATCGGCATCATCGTTGTACAGCCGCGCAAAGACCCGCAGCACATTGCCGTCCACCGCAGGCACCGGGATGCCGAACGCAATGCTCGCCACTGCGCCCGCCGTGTAGTCTCCGATGCCCGGCAGGCTGCGCAGCGCCTCATAGTCGGCAGGCAGGTCGCCGCCGTACTGCTCACAGACGATGCGAGCAGCCTTCTGCATATTGCTGACGCGGTTGTAGTACCCCAGACCCTGCCACAGCTTGCGCAGGGCGTCCGGCTCACAGGCGGCCAGCGCGGCGGGGTCGGGCAGCGCCGCAATAAAACGCTCATAGTAGGGGATGGCCGCTGCCACGCGGGTCTGCTGAAGCATGATCTCGCTGACCCAGATATGGTACGCAGAAGGCTCCTGCCGGAAAGGCAGGAGCCGTTTGTTCGCGTTGAACCATTGCAGCAGCGGTGCGGCAATGGGCTGCATCAGAAGCCTCCGCAGGTGCGAGGGAAGGGGATGACATCGCGGATGTTGGGGATGCCGGTGACATACATCAGCAGGCGCTCAAAGCCCAGACCGTAGCCGGCATGCTTGACGCTTCCGTAGCGGCGCAGGTCGAGATACCAGTCATAGTCGGCGGTGTTCAGGCCCAGCTCCTTCATGCGGGCTTCCAGCACGTCGAGGCGCTCCTCACGCTGGGAGCCGCCGATCAGCTCGCCGATGCCGGGAACCAGCATATCGGCGGCGGCGACAGTCTTGCCGTCCTCGTTCTGGCGCATATAGAATGCCTTGATTTCCTTCGGGTAGTCGGTGACGAACACGGGCTTCTTGAAGATCTGCTCGGTCAGATAGCGCTCGTGCTCGGTCTGCAGATCGGTGCCCCACTCGACCTTGTACTGGAAGTTGTCGTTGTTCTTCTTCAGCAGCTCTACGGCATCGGTGTAGCTTACGCGGGCAAACTCGGAGTTTGCGACCAGCTCCAGCCGCTCGATCAGACCCTTATCGAAGAACTGGTTGAAGAAGGCCAGCTCATCGGGGCAGTTGTCCAGCAGATAGCGGATGACATAGCGGGTCATCGCCTCGGCGGTCTCAAGGTAGGTGTTCAGGTCGGCGAAGGCCATCTCCGGCTCGATCATCCAGAACTCGGCGGCATGGCGGGTGTCGTAGCTCTTCTCGGCGCGGAAGGTGGGGCCGAAGGTGTAGACGTTGCCCAGCGCCATGGCCATGGCCTCGGCCTCCAGCTGGCCGGAAACGGTCAGGTTGACAGGACGCTTGAAGAAGTCCTTCGTGTAGTCAACGCCGCCCTCCTCGTTGCGGGGGATGTCGTTGAGGTCGAGCGTTGTGACTTGGAACATCTCACCGGCGCCCTCGCAGTCAGAGCCTGTGAAAATCGGCGTATGTACGTAGGTAAAGCCATGCTCGTGGAAGAACTGGTGCAGGGCAAATGCTGCCTGACCGCGCACGCGGAACGCCGCATTGAAGGTGTTGGTGCGGGGGCGCAGGTGGGTCATCGTGCGCAGGTAGTCCATGCCCATCTTCTTTTTCTGCAGCGGATAGTCGCCGCCGCAGGCACCCAGCACGGTGATCTCGTCGGCGTTGATCTCAAAGGGCTGCTTGGCGTTCGGGGTCAGCACCAGCGTGCCGGTGACCTCAAAGCTGGTGTACAGGCCGCATTTGGCGATCTCGGCATAGTTGGCGAGCTTATCTGCCTGAAACACGATCTGGACAGGCTTATAGCAGCTGCCGTCCGACAGCGAGATGAAGCCGATATTTTTGGAATCGCGCACAGTCTTGGCCCAGCCGCAGACAGTGACCTTAGTGCCGTCTGCGGGGGTAGCCTTGTACAGCGATGCAAGTTCCGTTCTCTGCATGGGTAGTCCACTCCTCTTTATACTATGAATATCACTATTGTAGCAGGTATTTTATAAAAAGTAAAGAGCCGATATTTATCGAGTTGCGAGTTGCAGGGCGGCATGATTTTCATCTGTCGGCTCACAGAATTTTCGCCAGCGCCTCGGCGGCACAGCGGCCTGCGCGCACGGCTTCGTCCAGCGTATTGGCATGGCCGCCGACCTCTATCAACAAGCTGCCGGTCGTTAAATCTTGGTTATAAAACCTGTACCCGCACAGAACAGGGCGGGTCAGGCCGGGGTGGGACTCCTCCATGGCGGTCTCCCATGCGGCGGCCAGACGCAGATTCAGCCGCCAGTTGGGCAGGGCGATACTGCCGCCGTTGTCACACCCGGCAATGACCATGACCTGCGCTGTACTCTCGCCGCCAATTTCGCACACCGGCTTGACCCGGGTGCCGTCCGCGTCCTCGATGGCATCGCGGTGAACATCCAGCACGACCTTAATTGAGGGATACCGCGCCAGATATTCCTGCACGCCGGCGCGGCTGCGCTTGTAGCTGTCGGTGTAGCCGGGCGCATCGTAGAGCGTTGTGTCATGCAGGGTGTTGATGCCGGCCTCGTTCAGCACCCGGGCCATCTCAGCCCCCACGGCGCAGACATTCAGCGCCGTGTTCCTGCTGCGGGCCGCATAGCTTTTGTCATAGACAAGGTCGGGCCAAAGCTGGTAGCTTTCCGTGGCGTGGGTGTGCATGATCAGCACCTGCGGCGCGGCGCTGTCCCTCTCAATAGAAAAAGGCAGGCTGGGGGTCGTGACGGCGGCGCGCAGGTCAGCGTCCGGATGCTCGGTGCTGTTTTTAATGCTGCCTGCGGCAAGCTGCAGATAGCCGGTGCCGCTGCCCTGCCGCAGCTGCACCGCACGGATGCGGCCCGCGTCCGCCAGCTCGGGCGCGGCACTTGGCAGCGGTGTAGCCGTGGGGGCTGCGGATGGCTGCGGTGTTGCGGACGGTGCCGGGGCAGGGCAGGGCGTGGGCAGCGGCGTGGGGCGGCTTTCCGGCCGCTGCGGGCTGCTGACGCTCTGTGCCGGGGCGGCGGGCCAGTCAAGCGCCGCCGCAGCCGCAGGGTCCTGCAGATAGAGCGCCCCCCGCAGCAGCCATGCGCGCCCGGGGCAGAACGCCAGCGCCGCCCCAACCGCCAGCACCCCGGCCGCAAAAGCACCCCCGCACACCGCCGCCGAGGCCCACCGGCGCAGTCTTTGCATGGCACACACCCCCTCTGCACCCAAATTTTATGCGCTTTTTTTGCTTTCTATGAAGTTTTTTTCAAAAACCACTTGCAACTTTGCAAAAAGTATGATAGGATAACTTGTACTGTTATGGGGAACTAAGGAGGTGGAACGAATGCCTAATATTAAATCTCAGAAGGATCGCGTTGTTCAGGCCAAGAAAGAGGCTCTGCACAATAAGGTCGTCAAGTCCAACCTGAAAACAGTTGTCAAGAAGGCAAACGCTGCCATCGACAGCAATGCTGCTGACAAGGAGACCGTCGTTAAGGTTGCTGTCTCTGCCATCGACTCTGCTAAGAGCAAGGGTGTCATCCATAAGAACACCGCTGCCCGCAAGATCAGCCGCATGGCTAAGCGCGCCAACAAGGCTGCTGCTCAGTAATTGATCGCATGAACAATGCCCGCCGTGAAAACGGCGGGCATTTTCATTTTTGTTAAGAGGTTCAAACCTCCTGCTCCATCAGCAGCTTCTTCAGCGGCAGCAGCGCGGCAGGCTCTGCACTGAAGGTGCGCACACCGAGCTTGAGGTACTCCGGCATGGCACTCACCGCCGCCACCGTGATGCCGCAGACATAGACCGGCACACTGCGGGCCGCTGCCTGCTCCACCACGCTCTTGACCAGCCGCAGCACAGCGGGGTTGGTCAGCTGGCCCACGGCAGCGGTGGGGTTCTGCACAAGGCCCAGCGTATAGCGGGTCAGGTCCTCTGCGTCAATGACCATCAGCTGGGCGCCGCGGTCCATGATGTCGGCGGCCATCAGAGCGGCCGAGGGCATATCTATCACACAGCCCAGCATCGGCATGCCGATCTCGACACCGCTGATCTGCAGCTCATCCTTACAGTTGTTGACCTCCTGCAGGCAGGTATCCCAGTCTGCCGCATCCTTTACCATCGGGAACACGACACGCAGATGCCCCTCCGGGGCGGCGCGCAGCAGCGCACGGATCTGGGACTTGAACAGCCGGTCCCCGCCCAGCCGCGCCTGCAGCTCGGCAGACCATGGGGCATCATCATCGGCGCGGGTGTCGCAGGTGCGCAGCACCACGGGGACGCCCTCGGCCGAGCGCAGATATTCCTTCAGGCGGCTCGTCTGGGTCTGCTCGCTCTGATCGCAAAGGATCGCGCTCTCAGAGCGCACGATGCCGATACCCGCCGCCCCCTGCGTATGGGGCACCTCGTTGTCGATCAGGTTGCAGGTCTGCATCAGGTGGAAGGCTGTGCCGCCCTTGGTCAGGCAGGGCAGGGCGGCCACCGGGTCAGGCTGTTGGCCGTGCAGGCGGTTCAATGCGATCTGGCAGTCCACCCGGGCGATCTGCGCGCCGTCCGGCTCGACCACCAGTGTGCCGTTGTCGGCGTCAAGGATCGCGCGGCAGCCCGCCGCCATGGCGGCTGCGCCGTCCCCCAGCTGCACCACCGCCGGGATACCCATACTGCGCGCCATAATGGCAGCGTGGCTGATCGTGCTGTCCTGATCGCTGGCAAGCCCCAGCACCATCCGGCGGTCAAGGCTGAACAAATCGCTGGGGAAAAACCGATCCGCGACCAGAATGCTCGGCCGCTTGAGATGCAGCCGCCGGCGCGGGCGGCCGTCCAGAATATCCACGACCCGGCGGCAGACATCACAGACATCGACACTGCGCTCCCGGATATATTCATCATCCACATTCTTCAGCCGGTCTGCAAAAATCTGCTCTGCCCGCTCAACGGCGGCAGCACCGCCCGCACCGGCGGCGATATAATCGCCGATCTCGTTGGTGAAGGATTCATCCTCCAGCAGGGCGATCTGAAACAGCAGAATATCCGCATCGGGGCCTTTAGCGCGCTGGCTCAGCCGGCGCAGCTCGTCCTTGGCCAGCACAACGGCCACATCATAGAGCGCGCGCTCCCGGAACGGGTCGCAGACGATGCGGTGCAGCCCTGTGGTGCCGTGGTCGATCTGCTCGACCGGGCCGACCACAATACCGGCAGAAGCCGGCACGCCGGTGTAGGTGTGCATAGAGTTGGCCTCCTTTTTGAATCTCCTTCGCTTTCCCGGGGGGGGAAGCCCTTTTACAAAATCGGCATTTCGGAGAGTGTTTTGCTCACAAGGGCCGTGACAAACTCCTCCGGCACGGCGGCGGCAATAGCGCGCTCGGTCACAAGGGTGTTTTCCTTTCCCTCCAGCAGGGCGGGGAACCGGTCTGCCGGGTCCTTGTCAAAGCTGCCCATAAAGGTCGCAGCCAGCAGCTTCGGGGTATACGGAATGTCCTCCGGCACGCCGACACGCTCTGCCGCCAGCTCCAGCGGGGCCAGCGCGCCGCGGGTCGGGGCGCTGGGGTTCGGCGCATAAGGGGCCGGGTAGTTTGCCCGGGTGCGGGCGTTCTTCTCGACCAGATCTATCTCGGGTGCGCGGGCGCAGACCTCGGCAAGATTTTTCTGGTACCGCTCCGCGAAATGGGCAAGGTATTCCTCGTTATCGGGCAGCATCGCGTAGGCTGTGCCGCCGCACCGGCCAAACAGGCGCAGCGTATCAAAATAGCCCAGTGCAATGTTGCGCCCGGCGCGGGCGGGGTCAAAGTCCAGCGTGGGGCCAAGATCCCAATGGCTGCGCACAATGCGGGTGGGCAGGCCGGTCGTGTTGGGCCGCACGATGCCGATGCCGTCCACATCGACCCCAAGCAGTTCGGTCGCGCCCATGCGGGCGGCCAGATCCAAAGGCATATTATCCCGCCAGCCGCCGTCAATGTACTTTACACCGTCAATTTCCCGCGGGCGCAGGGCAGGGAAGCAGGCACTGGACGCCAGCATATAGTCCTTGAGCTGCCCCTCGGGGATGTCCTCAATCGGGCATTGCACGCTGCGCAGGCTGCCAAGCTCCGTCATGACAAGGCCGAAATGAATGGCGGAATGCCGCACGGCATCCTCGTCGATCAGCCGGTCGATCGTCTCGGCCAGCGGCTCAACATTCAGCCCGCCGCTGCGGAAAATATCGAGGAAGAAGGCGCGCAGCTCCTCACGCTTGAGCGATTCGGGAATCTCCAGCACATCATGGATCTCCAGACTGCGCCAAAGCTCCTCTGCCTCGCGGGCCTTGCCCATCGTAAAAAGGCAGCCGTTCAGCGTGCCGACACTGGCCCCGGTGATGATATCCGGCGTCCAGTCCAGCGCCTGCAGGGCATGCCAGACACCGATCTGGTAGCTGCCCTTGGCACCGCCCCCCGCCAGCACCAGCGCGCGCTTTCCGGTATGTTCCATCTCAGTTCCCCCTCCCGGTCATGGTTTTCCTTTATTATAGCATCTTCTGTGTAAAGTTGCCATAGCAAACCGCGTCACAATCTGCGGTTTTTGTATGGAATTTTTGTGTTTTGTCAGGGGTTGCAACGAAAGGGGAAACGCAGTATTATTATAAGACAATACCATATGAGTGAGGGAATTTCCATGTCTACCAAACCTATCCTTGTTGTCATGGCTGCCGGTATGGGCAGCCGCTACGGCGGGCTCAAGCAGATCGACCCGGTGGGGCCGTCCGGCGAGGCCATTCTGGACTACAGCCTTTACGATGCCCGCCGCGCCGGGTTCGAGACCGTTGTTTTCATCATCAAGCATGAGATCGAGCAGGCATTCAAGGAGGCTGTCGGTGCCCGCGCCCTGCGCGCCGGGTTTGAGGTCCGCTATGCCTACCAGCAGCTCGACAAGCTGCCGGAGGGGTTCACCGTGCCGGAGGGGCGCGTCAAGCCCTGGGGCACGGCCCACGCCATCCTTGTGGCAGAGCAGGCCATCGGCGATGCGCCGTTCGCAGTCATCAACGCGGATGACTACTACGGCCCGCAGGGCTTCCGCCTTGTTTACGACTACCTGAGTACCCACGCCGATGGCGACCGCTACGCCTGGGCGATGGTGGGCTTCCTGCTGGGCAACACGGTCAGCGCCAACGGCAGCGTCAGCCGCGGCGTCTGCGTGACCGATGCGCAGCACAACCTCGTCAGCGTGACCGAGCGCACCTGCATCGAGCCGTATGACGGCGGCATCCATTACAGTGAGGACGGCGGCAAAAGCTGGTGCGACCTGCCCGCAGACGCGGTTGTTTCGATGAATCTGTGGGGCTTCACACCCGGCTATGTGCAGCAGGCCAAGGCCGGTTTTGCGGCCTTCCTGCAGGAGAATCTGCCGGTAAACCCGCTGAAGTGCGAATATTACCTGCCGGCCGTTGTGACGGCGGCGCTGCAGCGCGGCGAGGCCGATGTCCATGTGCTGACCAGCGCCGACAAATGGCACGGCATCACCTACCGTGAGGACAAGCCCGAACTTGTTGCCGCCCTCCGCCAGATGAGCGAGGCCGGGCTGTACCCGGCTGACCGGCTGTTCTGATGCCTCTGCCGGGAGACGCTGCGCGCAATATTTTACAATTACGCTGTTGTATTTGCGCGGGATGTCGGGTATAATAAATTCAGTAAGTCGGAATATTTCACCAAGCTGACGCAGCAGCGCAGCTTTTGCAAAGGAGTTTTTATCATGATGAAAAAGACCACCTTCGGTGCCGCTCTGGCCTTCCTGTTTGCCGCTGCCGGTGCCCTGACCGCCGCCGCCCTCTACCTGCATCACCGTGAGAAGGAGCTGGACGAGTACGAGCGCCTGCTCTTCAGCGATGAGTATGACGATTTCGATGACGAGGACGACACCGACGCCGAGGACACCACCACCTACGAGAAGATCCCCGACGCCCCCAACACCGAGGAGTAATCCCCATCGGGGTCCTGTGTGACCGAATACGAACCGGCTGGGCGCTGACCTGACGGCGCCCGGTCTTTTGTTAATGGAGAAAGCTAGATCATGCGCAAACTGCTGCTTTGGCTGGTGATGGTCGCCGCCATGGTTGCCGCGATTCTGGGCGGAACAGCGGCGTTTCTCTACAGCCGCACCGGCGAGGACCGGCTTCCCCAGCAGCCCGTGCAGTTCGGCGGGCTGACGCTGACCGCCAACGGCTGGGACTGGACCATACCCGTGCTGGGTGACAAGGTCAGCAAGACCTATGAAAGCCCGACCAACCTGACCGTGCAAAAGCTCGGCACCTTCACCGATACGACCCCCGCGCTGACCCTGCCCGAATGGGTCACAGCGGCCGAGGTGCAGATCACTGCGCCCGACGGCACCGTCTGGTCAGGCGGTCTGGCCGACTGCAACACTTATACCTACACCCAGAACGGTGCGTATCAGATCCTTGTGACTGCCCACCACAGCGACAGTGATGCCCCCGGCGACCCGGTGGGCTGGTACGCCTACCGCGCAGGCTACACAATGGCGATGAACCCCAAGGTCACCCTGAGCAGCGATCGCGCGCCGCAGGGCAGCATCGTGGCGATCCAGCTGTCCGGTATTCTGGACGGCGAGCCGACTGTCGAGAGTGATCTCGGCGAGGTATGGTTCCGCAAGACCGCCACGGGGTACATGGGCTACCTGCCCGTAACCTACAACGCCGAGGGCGGCGACCATACGCTGCAGCTGACCTGCGGCACCCTGCAAAAGGAGATTACCCTGACGGTGACCCGCACGCTGTATGACACCGTTCCCGTCCCGGCGGAGGAGGATGTCGGCGGCGGGGAGGAGTTCCGCAACGCAATCTGGCCGCTTTACACCACCGGCAGCTCCGCCAAGCTATGGAACGGCCGGTTCGAGGCCCCCAGCGCCGGTGCGGTCAATCTGGCCTACGGCACCACCCAGATGGTGGACGGCCAGCGCAGCGGTCAGGCCACCGGCCTGACCTATGCTGCCGCAGACGGCGAGACTGTCACCGCCCCTCAGGCCGGCAACATCGTGTTTGCCGGCACGCTGACCCTGACCGGCGGCACCGTGGTCATCGACCACGGCTGCGGCGTAAAAAGCTATCTGTACGGTCTGGAAACAGTCGGCGTTGTGCGCGGGCAGTCGGTTTCCACCGGTGACCCGCTGGGCACTGCCGGGACGAGCCACAGTCTGATTTATGAGCTGCGCATCGGCAGCAAATCCACCGACCCGCAGCTTGCCTTGAACGGCAGCAGCGGTCTGCAATTCCGCGAGGCTGAATAAAGCGGGCATCGTACGGCGATGCCGCCCATAGAATATTACGATCGGCGCGGTGCCCCCGGCCCGCCGTGCCGTGTGTATGGCCGGGTGTGCCAAGGCAACACCGCACAATTCCCGCCTGACGGCTCAAGCACCGCTCCGGCGGCTCCGGCACGGCATCTGCGTTGCCAAAATGCTCGATAAGACATCCAGTATTATCTGCGCTTTTGGCTTAGCAGCTGCCGCACCTCGCTCGCCGTATCGGCACTTAGAATTATGCTGTGTTGCCCTAAGAGAGTGGGAGTAAGCATGGAAGAAGAGAAGAAAGCCGCAGCCGGCGTGGACTGGGTTGAAAAAGCCCCCGCCGCGCCCCGCGGGCGCAGCCGTAAAAAGGCGGCGGCCAAGGGCAAGCCCAAAAAGCCCGCTGCCCCGGCAGAGCCGAAGCAGCAGCCGGCTGTGAGTGATACCCCGCAGCCCCCCGCAGAAACTGCACCTGCACCCCTGCAGGTGCCCGAGGCTCCGGACGCCCCGCAGCCAGACGCCATCCCCGTGTCCCTGCCGGAAACCCCTGAAGCAGCCCCGGAAGCAGTCCCCTCACAGCCCGAGGCCGCCGAGCGGCCGGAACCGGCAGAGCCTGCCGAGGCAGCCCTGTCTGATACCGGCGCCGATGAAACAGCAGCGGCCGAGCCCGCCCCCGAAGATACTGCCTGCGCAGAGCCGGAGCAGCCTGTGCCCGATGCAGACGAGGGTGCGGCCAATGCCACGGAGGAGGACGCCCCCGAGAAAAAGGCCCGCGCGGACACCATCGCCCGCACGGCGCAGCTTTCCATCGCCCAGATCATGGCCGGGCTGGCAGACACCCCCGCCGAGGACACCCCTGATGCGCCGCCCGCCGAGCCGGACAGCACAGAGGAGGACACCGAGGAGGAGCCTGCGGACACCCTTACCCAAAAGCTTGGGCGCAGTGTGACCGGCATGCTGCGCTGGCTGCTGCTGGTCGTGCTTTTTGTGCTGGTCATCGCGTGCGGCGGCGTAGCGTGGCTCTACCACAACGCCACCCCCGATATGCTGCCCCAGATCAAGGCCACCTTTGACGGACAGGAGCTTGCCCCCACCGCCTATAAATGGCATGTGCCGATCGTCGGCAGCTGGCTCCGCCGCACCTATGCCGAAACGCTGAACCCGGCCCCGGCCGAGCTGGCACTGCCGGTGTCCGGTGCATCGCCCGATCTGGTCATCACGCCGGGCGGCTACAGCGCCCAGCTGACCATCACCGATGCCGCCGGGGAATCCATCTATGACGGCAGCGCCACCGGCTTTCGCAACTACCGTTTTGTTGAGAACGGCACCTACGATGCCAAGCTGATCGTCAGCACAAGCGGCACCCCCGCTGATGAGGCAACCGTGACCGGCACTGAGACATGGCAGTTCCGCTTTACGGTCAGCATCAAGCCGTCCATCCAGCTTGCGACCGACAGCGTGGCGCAGGGCGGTGTGGCGGCAGTGCGGGTCGGCCAGACCCTCGGGCAGGATGCCCCGGCCATCAAGACCACCCTCAAAAATGTCGGCTTTGTCAAGGCAGGCAGCGGCTGGATCTGCTACCTGCCCATCCCATGGAACCAGACGCCCGGCAGCATTACTCTGGAGGTATCGGCCGACGGCTACACCGAGCAGCTCTCTTTGTCGGTGCGCGCAGGCTCCTTCAGCTACAAGGACTACAGCAAAACCTCTCAGATGGCCGCGCCCTACATCGGCGAGGACGATGCCCCCGCAGCAGTCAGCAAGCTGTTTGCCACCGTGGACGACAAGATCCAGTGGTCCGTAGGCGGCTTTGTGCAGCCCTTCCTTGACAGCTTTGACACCCCGCTGACCTACGGCATGACTGAGTACGCGGGCCGCCCCTACAGTGAGCGGGGCACCAACTACGGCTACGGCGGGCGCACCTCGACCAATGTGATCATCCGCCCCAAAAACGGCAGAGGCTCGATGATTGCCCCCGCCAGCGGCCGTGTACTGCTGGCGAAGGACCTCGGCGGCCTCTACGGCAACACCCTCGTGATCGAACACGGCGCGGGCCTCAAGAGCATCTTCTACGGTCTTTCCTCACTGGAGGTCAAGACCGGCGATACCGTCAAGCAGGGCCAGCTGCTGGGCGGCTGCAGCAAGGCCGTTGTGGCAGAAATGCGCATCGGCACCGTTCCCATCGACCCGCTGGCCGTCTGGCGCAGCCGCTGCGATGGTCTGAAGCTCTATTGATCCCAAGGCACCCACCCCAAACGGGATGGGTGCTTTTTTTGCTGTCACCGTCCGTCCGCAGCCGAAGGGGCGGGGCATCAGTGGATGTTCACACTCTGCGCGGGCAGGACATAGTATGGCGCAAAACAAAACGAGGTGAGCGCGTATGCCAAAGACCTTCTGTGTGGTGGGCCACGATGCCCGCCAGCAGGCGGCGGCCCGTGTGCTGCGCCGCGCAGGCTGCGGCGTGACCGCCGCCGACAATGCCGCCGCAGCGGATTATATCCTGCTGCCGATGTCTCAGGGCCGCGTCAGCGATGAGGTTGCCCGCGCCCTGCAGGGTGCAGGGCAGGGGACGCTGATTTTGGCAGGCCGCCCCGGCCTGCCGGTACGGCTGGCCGCGCGGGAGGCCGGGCTGCCGCTGATCGACTATTTCCAGCGGCCCGAGCTGGAATGTCTCAACGCCGTCCCCACGGCCGAGGGCTGCCTTGAGCTGCTGCTCCGCCTGCGGGAGCGCACGATCTGGGAGAGTGCCTTTCTTGTGCTGGGCTACGGCCGGGTAGGCCGTGCCGTGGCGCGTCGGCTGGCACTGCTGGGCGGGCGGGTCACCGTGGCTGCCCGCAGCCCCGAGCAGCGCGCCAACGCCCGCTGCAGCGGCTGCCGCGCCGCTGCGCTGACTGCCCTGCCCGCGCTGCTGCCGGGGTTTGACGCCGTCATCAACACGATCCCCGCGCCGGTGCTGCCGCGCACGCTTTTGCAGCGGCTGCCGGCCGGGGCGCTGATCATCGACCTTGCCAGCCTGCCCGGCGGCACCGACTTTGCAGCCGCCGAGGAGCTGGGCCTGCACGCCGAGCATGCGCTGGCTCTGCCGGGGCGCTGCGCCCCGCAGACCGCCGGAGCGCTGATTGCCCAGACCGTGCTGGCCATTCTGGAAGAACGCGAAGAACAGAAAGAAAGGAGCGAGCCATGACGACCCGGCCAAAGCGCACTGCCGCCTTTGCGCTGTGCGGCAGCTTTTGCAGCTTTTCCGCCGTGCTGCCCCAGATACAGGTGCTGACGGCGCGCGGGTGGGAGATCCTGCCCATTCTCAGCGCCAGCGCGGCAGGGCTGGACACCCGCTTCGGCACTGCAGCAGCCCTGCGGCAGACCCTGTTGGAGCTGACCGGTCATGAACCGCTCACAACACTGCAGGGCGTGGAGCCGCTCGGCCCGCAAAAGCTGGCCGACGCCCTTATCATTGCCCCCGCCACCGGCACAACGATGGCGCTGCTGGCGGCGGGCATCAGCGCGACCCCGGTGACGCTGGCGGCCAAAAGCCTGCTGCGGGGCGGCCGGCCGGTCATACTGGCCCCCTCCACCAATGACGGTCTGGCGGGCAGCGCCCCGGCGCTGGGCCAGCTTTTGCAGCGGCGCAGCTACTATTTTGTGCCCTTCGGTCAGGACGACTGCTACAAAAAGCCCCGAAGCCTGAAAAGTGATTTCACCCTGCTGCCCGATACGCTGGACGCTGCCCTGCGCGGGGTGCAGCTGCAGCCGATGCTGTTGTAATATGTTGCCGGGCAGGCGGCATATAACAGGGTAGAAGATATACCCCAGCCTTCCCCCTCGGGGGAAGGAAGCCTTTTTGCATACAGTTCTATATTTCTTCGGGGGAGGCCCGCTCATGCAGATGATCACCATTACCGGCAAACAGGCTCTGCATGGGCGCATCCGCCCGGCGGCCGCCAAAAACAGCACGCTGCCGCTGCTGGCAGCCACGCTGCTCTGCCGCGGACCCTGCCGCCTGCAGGAGGTGCCGGCCCTTGCCGATGTAACGACCAGCCTTGCGCTTCTGCAGGCCGTGGGGGCCGATGTGCGGCGGTGCGGCGCGGACCTGTGTACACGGCCGGTGCAGACGCTCTGCGGCGAGATTCCCGAATCCCTTGCCGGAGCAATGCGCAGCTCGGTGTTTTACCTGGCGCCGCTGCTCTGCCGCACAGGGTATGTACGGCTGCCGCTGCCCGGCGGCTGCCGTCTGGGGCCGCGGCCGGTGGATATTCATCTGGCGGGACTCGCCGCCATGGGGGCCGAGGTCGAGTTGGAGGGCATTGCCGTGACGCTGCGGCGCAAGGGTCCGCTGCATGGCGTGGACTTTACGCTGCGCCTGCCGAGCGTTGGCGCGACCCTCACGCTGCTGATGGCTGCCTGCTGCGCCCGGGGGCGCACCGTGCTGCGCGGCGCCGCGCAGGAGCCGGAAATAGGCGATATGGTGCATTTTCTGCAGGCATGCGGTGCCCGGATACTGGGCTGCGGCACGCCGGTGCTGACGGTGGACGGGGGCTGCCCGCTGACGGGCACCGCGCACCGCCCGCTGCCGGACCGCATCGCTGCCGCTACCTATGCCGCCGCACTGGCCGCCGCCGGCGGTGAGATCGAGATCTGCGGCTGCGACCCGGCCGTTTACGGGGCCTTTCTGCGCTTTTTGACCGAAACCGGCGTGTCCGTGACCCGGGCAGGGGACTGCGTGCGGCTTGCCCGCGACCCCGCCGCGCCGCTGCGGGGCGGGGCCAGACTGACCGCCGACGCCTGGCCCGCCTTTGCGACCGACACTGCCCCGCTGGCCGCTGCCGTGCTGCTGACGGCAGCGGGGGAGAGTGAGATCTATGACCGCCTGTTCGCCAACCGGTTTGCCTGCGCAGCAGGGTTTGTCGCCTTGGGGGCCGGCTGCACCGCGCAGGGACGGCGGCTGCACATTGACGGCGGTGCGGCGCTGCACGGAGCCGCCGTGACCGCCCCCGACCTGCGCGGGGGTGCGGCGCTGCTCATTGCGGCGCTTGCCGCCGAGGGGCAGACCACGCTGCGCGACCCCGGGCATATCCCGCGCGGCTACGCCGACCTGCCGGGAGAGCTGCACAGCCTTGGGGCAGACTGCACCGCCGCGCGCAGTGAAGCGTAATCCAAGACCCGCGCCGCAGGGGCAGACCCGGTCCGCCCCCTGCGGCGCCTTTTTGTGGGAACTTCCTGCTTTTTCCTTTAAAATATAGCAATCTGCCAAATTTTCGCGTTTCTATCCCGTGCTTGTCCGGCAAAAGCGCAGGGAGAAACGCAATTTTTTATGAATTTGCCCTCAGGGTATTGAAATTGCATGTAAAATTTGATATTCTAATAATCAGTTATATGTAAAAAATAGCGGACCAGTGTGCCCCTGCGCGGGGTGCAGTACCCATCGGGTCCGGTTTAACAACTTCACTTTTAGGGGGATACACTCATGGCATTCGTTCTCGACGAAGAAATGCAAAATGTAACCAATATCAAGGTCATCGGCGTAGGTGGCGGCGGCGGCAACGCTGTCAACCGCATGGTCGAGTCCGGTCTGTCCGGGGTCGAGTTCGTTGCAATGAACACCGACCAGCAGGCCCTGCTGAACTCCAAGGCCACCCAGAAGGTCCAGCTTGGCGCCAAGCTGACCAAGGGCCGCGGTGCCGGTGCCGACCCGGAGATCGGCCAGCGCGCCGCCGAGGAGAGCAAGGACGAGATCACCAACGCCCTGAAGGGTGCGCAGATGGTCTTTATCACCGCCGGTATGGGCGGCGGCACCGGCACGGGCGCTGCCCCTGTCGTGGCTGAGACTGCCCATGATCTGGGCATCCTGACCGTCGGCATCGTCACAAAGCCCTTCGCCTTTGAGGGCAAGCGCAAGATGGCGCAGGCCGAGCAGGGCATTGCCTCCCTGATGATGCATGTCGACTCTCTGATCGTCATCCCGAACGAGCGCCTGAAGCTCATCAGTCAGGAGAAGATCACCCTGATGAACGCCTTCGAGGCCGCCGACAATGTGCTGCGTCAGGGCGTTGAGAGCATCTCCAGCCTGATCAACATCCCCGCCTTCATCAACCTCGACTTCGCGGATGTCCGCTCCATCATGAAGGACGCCGGCTTTGCCCACATGGGTGTCGGCGTTGCCAAGGGTGCCGGCAAGGCCGAGAACGCCGCCAAGGCTGCCATCTCCAGCCCGCTGCTCGAGACCAGCATCGCCGGTGCGCGCGGCGTCATCATCAACATCACCTCCAGCCCCGACATTGGTCTGGAGGATGTCGAGACCGCTGCCAGCATGATCACCCAGAGCGCCCATCCCGATGCCAACATCATCTGGGGTACTGCCTTTGATGAGCGCTTGAGCGATGAGATGAGCATTACCGTTGTGGCCACCGGCTTTGAGAGCACCCCCGAGGTGGACGAGCCGATTCAGGCCCATGTTGACGCCAAGCGCGCCGCCCAGCAGGCCACTGTACAGCAGCCTGCCCAGCCTGTGCAGCCCGCCGCCCCCGTGCAGCCCGCACAGCAGCCCATCAACCCACCGATGCCCAACCCCATCTTCACCCAGTCCTTCAGCACCGGCATGGATACCCCCGTGGCTGCCCAGCCTGCTGCCCCGGCTGAGGAAGAGGATGACGGCGATTACTTTGACGATCTGCTCAGCATCCTGAACAAGCGTTCCTGATCAATTTTCTGCGAGAGGATGTAAAAAGCCATGCCGTCTGAACCTATGAACATTCAGGAACAGGGCTTCCGTTCCAGCTTGTTCGGCTTTGATAAAAATGATGTGCTGGCTTACATGAACGCGCTGGCCAACGAGGCCCAGCAGCATGAGCTGGAGTACAACCGCCAGCTGCAGCAGATGCAGTCCCGTCTGGACGAGCTGCGCAGCCAACAGAGCAGCGATGACAGCCGGATCGAGGCCCTCAAGGCCGAGGTGGCCGCTGCCAACCAGCGCGCTGAGGCCGCCGAGACCCGCCACCGCGAGAGCGAGGAGCAGCTTGAGGCGCTGCAAAAGCAGACTGCCTCCTACCAGTCCAACCAGCGCGAATCCCAGAAAAACGCCAATATCTGGCAGCTGAAACACCACGATCTGCAGCAGAAGAATGACGATCTGCAAAAGCAGGTCGAGGAGCTGCAAAAGCAGCTGGATTCAGCGCGCCAGCTGAATACCTCGTCCCTGAGTTCTCCCGCGTCCGATCTGGTGCGGGAGGCAAAGCTTGAGGCCGGTAAGATTCTGGCCGATGCCCGCCTGTACGCCGAGAGCGCCGAGAAGGAGCTGAAGCAGCAGGCAGACAGCCAGAAGAACCGCATGGCCGAGAATGCCCGCAGCATCGCCTCGGGCGTCATGCTGGTGCGGGAGCGTCTGGCCCGCGTGGATGAACGGCTGAGCGCCGCCACGCTGGATCTGGACGGCCTGACACAGGCTATCTATCAGGCCCTTGACCAGACTGAGGCCGAGCTGAAGGAGCTGGGCACCGACATGCGCAGCTTTGCACAGGGCACACCGGAGACGGATCTGCCTGCACCCCTGCCGCCGCGCCCCGCCGCCGCACAGACCCCGGCAGCCAAGCCCGCCGACCGGCTGCGCGTAAAAGCAAAGAAGGCTCAGCCCGCGCACCATACGCCCCCCGCCCCGGCCCACCGGCTGCGCAACACGCGCCGCCCTGTGTCCCAGCTGCTGCAGGACCAGATCGACCGGCTGAATGGGGAAGAACAGTAAACTTCAATACATAAATCTCACCCGGCGATGCAGCTGGGTGAGATTTTTCTTTGCCTTCCCCCAAGGGGGACAGACTCCCCCGGTACGGGGGAGGTGGTGCATAGCACCAGAAGGGGAACGGTGGCCCCGCAGGGCCGGATGAGGGGCGTGTGTGCCGCAGAGCCCCGTGAAGAAGCAATCGCGGCAAGGTCCCCCTCATCAGTCCGCTTTGCGGACAGCTTCCCCCGAGGGGGGGAAGCCTTTTCGCCCCTCCCGTTTGTTCACAAACCCTTCTTAATTTATTGAATATTCATTCACGACTTTAACACAAATCCGGGGTATACTATAGGTGTTCTCAGGAAGGGAGCAGGGACCCGACCTGATGAACAGGACCCCAAGTTTTTCATCCATACTCCTCTTTTCTTTTGACGCGGAAGCGGTGCGGATTTTTTCGCACCGCTTCCGTGTTTTTGTACAATTCCTGCCATTTGACAACGATTTTATGCGGCGGCACTCTTGCCGAATTTTCAAGAAACCTGTATAATATATGCTGATATTGTAGCGTCTTGGGGCAGACCCGGCCTGCGGTATCCCGCAATCACCCCAACGGCAACCCCGCTTATCCGCCCTACGGCGCGCAGCTTCAGTGGGTTTGCCTGACCCGCAGGAGGCTAAAGCCTATGAGAGTTGGTCTGGATATTGGTTCCACCACCATTAAATGTGTCGTGCTGAATGACGCCGGGCAGATCGTTTATTCTACCTATGAGCGTCATTTCAGCCATATTTTAGAAAAGGGCAGAGCGCTTTTGGAAAAAGTCGCCGCCGAATATCTGCCTGACGGCCGCGCGTATCTGGCCATCTCCGGCTCTGCCGGCATGGGCCTTGCCGACAGCTGCAGGGTGCCCTTTGTGCAGGAGGTCTTTGCCACCCGCGTGGCTGCCAACCGCCTGACACCGGGCACCGACTGCATCATTGAGCTGGGCGGCGAGGATGCCAAAATCCTCTTTCTGACCAACGGCACCGAGGTCCGTATGAACGGCAGCTGTGCCGGCGGCACCGGTGCCTTCATTGACCAGATGGCCACCCTGCTGAAGATGGGTGCCGATGAGATGGACAAGTCCGCCCAGGGCGCCACCCGCACCTACACGATCGCCAGCCGCTGCGGCGTTTTTGCCAAAAGCGACATCCAACCCCTCATCAATCAGGGCGCGCAGGCGGGGGACATCGCAGCATCGATCTATCAGGCAGTCGTCAACCAGACCATCGCCGGCCTTGCACAGGGACGCCCCATCAAGGGCAATATCCTGTATCTGGGCGGCCCGCTGACCTTCTCCCGGACGCTGCGCCGCAGCTTTGACAAAACGCTCGGCGTCACCGGCACCCTGCCGGAAAACAGCCTGCTCTTTGTGGCACTGGGCGCAGCATTCTATGCCGATGAGGAGTCCGACCTGCGCGAGGTCGCAAAACGGCTGGACAACTACAGCGCCGCCGCCACCTATGTAAGCCTGCCGCCGCTTTTCGCCGATCAGCAGGAGTACGAGGCGTTCCACGCCCGCCACATGAAGGCCACCGTGCCCTGCCTGCCCTTCGGCGCAGACTGCGGCCCCGTGCATATCGGCATCGACTCCGGCTCGACCACCATCAAGCTGGTCGTCATTGACAACAACGCCAACATTCTGTTTGAAAGCTACCGCCCCAACCTCGGCAACCCGATCCCGCTTGTGAAGGAGACGCTGCTCAAGCTGTATCGGGATCACCCCGGGCTGCAGATCGCCAGTGTGACCACGACCGGCTACGGTGAGGAGCTGGTCAAAAATGCCTTCCACTGCGACCGCGGCCTTGTCGAGACGGTGGCCCACTTTACCGCTGCCAAGCACTTCCTGCCCGATGTGGACTTCATCATCGACATCGGCGGGCAGGACATGAAGTGCTTCAAGATCGAGGACGGCGCCATCAGCAACATCTTCCTGAACGAGGCCTGCTCCTCCGGCTGCGGCAGCTTTTTGCAGACCTTCGCCCAGGCGCTGGGCTACGATGTCAAGGAGTTTGCCGCTCTCGGCCTGTTTGCTGACAAGCCGGTGGACCTCGGCAGCCGCTGCACCGTCTTTATGAACTCCAGCGTTAAGCAGGCGCAGAAGGACGGTGCCTCGATTGAAAACATCAGCGCCGGTCTGTCCATCTCGGTCGTCAAAAATGCGCTGTACAAGGTCATCCGCGCCTCCAGCCCTGAGGAGCTGGGCCGCCGCATCGTTGTGCAGGGCGGCACCTTCTACAACGAGGCCGTTCTCCGCGCCTTTGAGAAGGAGATGGGCGTCCATGTCATCCGCCCCGACATCGCGGGCTTGATGGGTGCTTACGGCGCAGCGCTGTACGGCAAGGCCAAGGCAGGCGAGAACGCCCGCAGCACCGTGCTGACCGAACAGGAGCTTGCGCAGTTCAGCCAGAAAGTCAACACCGTGCAGTGTCAGGGGTGCGGCAACCACTGCCAGCTGACCGTCAATGTCTTTGCGGACGGCAAGCGGTACATCTCGGGCAACCGATGCGACAAGCCCGTGACCGGCAAGGCCAACAACGAGGATCTGAACCTGTACGCCTACAAACTGAAGCTGCTGGACGGCTACCGCAATGCCCCCGCGCCCGCCGCACCGCGCGCGCGCATCGGCCTGCCGCTGTGCCTGAACATGTATGAGCTGCTGCCGTTCTGGCACACGCTGTTCACCCGCCTCGGGTTCGAGGCCGTGGTCAGCCCCTTCTCGAGCCGCAGCCTTTACCAGAGCGGTCAGGCAACGATCCCGAGCGACACAGCCTGCTTCCCCGCCAAGCTGAGCCACGGCCACATCCACTGGCTGTGCGAGCAGGGCGTGGACGCCATCTTCTACCCCTGCATGAGCTACAACCTTGATGAGCATCTGGGGGACAACCATTATAACTGCCCCGTGGTTGCCTATTACCCTGAGGTACTGGAGGGCAACTGCCCCGAGCTGAACGCAACGAAGTTCCTCTACGACTACTTCAATCTGGAGCGCCGGAAGGATTTTTACAAGAAATTCCAGCAGTCACTTGACAAATATTTCCCCGGTCTTGACAAAAGGGCGGTGCGCGAGGCCATTGACGCCGCCTATGACGAGTATCACCGCCACATGCAGCAGCTGCGCGACAAAGGCAGTGAGATCATCGCCGCCGCCCGCGCCGAGGGCCGCCGCATCATTGTGCTGGCGGGCCGCCCCTACCATGTGGACCCGGAGGTCAACCACGGCATCGACCAGCTCATCATCCGTCAGGGCGCGGCTGTCGTCAGTGAGGATTCCGTCAGCTGGCATGAGCAGAAATTCCAGACCTCGGTGCTGAACCAGTGGACCTATCACAGCCGCCTGTACGCCGCCGCCAGATACTGCACCGAGAATCCCGACATGGATCTGGTACAGCTGGTATCCTTCGGCTGCGGTCTGGACGCCGTGACCACCGATGAGACGCGCGAGATCCTGCAGGCGGGCGGCAAGCTGTACACCCAGCTCAAGATTGATGAGATCACCAACCTCGGCGCGGTCAACATCCGCCTGCGCAGCCTGTTTGCAGCGCTGGAGGAACGGCACGAGGCCAAGCAGTAACCCAAAAAGCCTTCCTTGTCAAGGGGCGGCTCTTACTCCTACTGATCATTGAGGCAAATCGAATGGAATACATGACTCCCAACTTTACCAAGGACATGGTAAAGACCCATAAAATTCTCATTCCCAACATGGCGGTTACCCAATTCCGGCTGATGCAGGCGGCACTGGCCAGCGAGGGCTACCAGACCGAGGTGCTGGGAAACTGCGGCAGCGAGGTCGCACAGCTGGGCCTGAAATATGTCCACAACGACACCTGCTACCCGGCGCTGCTGGTCATCGGGCAGTTTTTGGACGCGCTGAACAGCGGCAAGTACGACCTTGACCACACCGCACTGCTCATCACACAGACGGGCGGCGGCTGCCGCGCGTCCAACTACATCAAGCTTTTGCGCAAGGCGCTCGTCAAGGCGGGCCACGGCAATATCCCCGTGGCATCGCTGAACTTCTCCGGGCTGGAAAAGGGCAGCGGTCTGCCGCTGACCGTGCCGCTGCTGCGCAAGGTCATTGCGTCCATCTTCTACGGCGATCTGCTGGTGGCGCTGCGCAGCCAGACCCACCCGTATGAGAACCACAAGGGCGACGCCGACGCCATGACCGAGAAGTGGATTGCCACGATTCAGGGCTGGATCAAGGACGACAAGAACTATTCCGCCCACGATATGAAAAAGCGGTTCTACGACATTGCCGCCGACTACGCGACGATTCCCATCACCCGCGTGCCGAAGGTCAAGGTCGGCGTGGTGGGTGAGATCTATGTCAAATATTCGCCGCTTGGCAACAATGACCTTGAAAGGTTCCTTGAAAGTCAGGACTGCGAGGTCAACCTGCCCGGCCTGATGGGCTTTGTGGAATACTGCGTGGCCAACTACCGGCTGGACATCGACCTGTACGGCGGCAACAAGCTGGTAGCGGGCGGTGCGGATTTCTTTCTGAGCTGGCTGGATTCGATCGGCTGCGCCAGCTATGACGCCATGCGCAAGTACGGCTTCTACGCGCCGGGCTCCTTCCGCGAGCTGATGAAGAAGCCCGAGGGTATCATCTCGCTGGGTGCCAAGATGGGCGAGGGCTGGCTGCTGACCGCCGAGATGATCGAACTGGTCGAGGGCGGCTACGGCAACATCGTCTGCGCGCAGCCGTTCGGCTGCCTGCCCAACCATATTGTGGGCAAGGGTATGATCAACAAGATCCGCGCCCTGCACCCCGATGCGAACATTACCCCCGTGGACTATGACCCCAGCGCCACCCGCGTCAATCAGGAGAACCGCATCAAGCTGATGCTGGCCGTGGCCCGCGAAAAGCTGGACAAGCCCGCCGAGGCCCCGGCCCCCCTGACCGCCGAGGCGCTTGCGGGCGGTGCCCCGCAGCTGGAGACCACTGTGCTGTAAGCCCCGCCCCGCGCACACGGCAAAAAAAGCAAAAGTTTTTTTGCAAAAGGGCTTGCATTTTGTAAAAGCATCTGTTATACTAATATGCGTTGCCAAGAGGCGGCGCAACATGCGCGGTTAGCTCAGCTGGTAGAGCATCTGCTTGACGTGCAGGAGGTCACAGGTTCGAGTCCTGTACCGCGCACCAAATCCCCATCGGGTCATCCCCGGTGGGGATTTTTCTGTTTACAGGAGCGGCAAAAATAAGTCCCACTTTTTTCAAAAAAGGGCTTGCATTTTGTAAAAACATCTGTTATACTAATATACGTTGCCAGTCGGCGGCACAGTATGCGCGGTTAGCTCAGCTGGTAGAGCATCTGCTTGACGTGCAGGAGGTCACAGGTTCGAGTCCTGTACCGCGCACCAAATCCCCATCGGGTCACCCCCGGTGGGGATTTTTTTGTATACCGTTCTGCGCATTTTCGGGGGACGATTGACGAAACCGCGCAGGTACGCTATACTGATTATCTGCGGCCTTTGCCGCACACTGTATGGATAAGGGAGGTATACCCGCCGTGATCTTCGGCAAACACATCAACCGATACTACCTCAAAAATGCGCCGGTGCTGCTTCTGGGCATTGTGTCGCTTTTGATGGTGGACTACATCCAGCTTCTGATCCCGGAGCTATACCGGCTGGTCATCAACGGCGTCAATCTGGGGCAGGTGGTCGTGAACGGCCAGACGGTCTCCTTTGACAAGCAGGTGCTGTTTCAGCACATCTGCCTGCCTATGATCTGGATCGTAGTGCTTATGGTGGTAGGCCGCTTTTTGTGGCGCATCTGCTTTTTCGGCTCGGCTGTGCGGGTCACCGCCGACCTGCGGGAGCGGATGTTCGACCACAGCCGCCGCCTGTCCCAGCAGTATTACCAGCTTAACAAGGTCGGCAACCTGATGAGCCTGTACACCAACGACCTTGACACCATTCAGGAGTGCTTCGGTGACGGCATCCTGATGTTCTTTGACGCCGCTGTACTGGGGCTGATGGCGCTGGTCAAGATGTGGCGGATGGATTTCCGCCTGACGCTGCTGGCTCTGATTCCTGCGGGCGTCATGTTCGCCATCGGCACCGTGATGAGTCAGGTCATGACCAAGCGGTGGGAGGAGCGTCAGCAGGCTTTTTCCGACCTGTCGGACTTTGCGCAGGAGAACTTCTCCGGCATCGCGGTCATCAAGGCGTTTGTCAAGGAGCTGAAGGAGCTGATCGCCTTCCGTAAGCTGAACAAGCAGAACGAGGAGATCAATGTCACCTACACAAAAATTGCCACCCTGCTTGAGGTGCTGGTCACCCTTTTTGTCGAGTCGGTCATCTGTGTCATTCTTGGCTACGGCGGCTGGCTTGTCTGGCGCGGGCAGTTCAACGCCGGGCAGCTGGTGGAGTATATCGGCTACTTTGAGGCCATCGTCTGGCCCATCATGGCCATCTCGATGCTGATCGAAAAAACGGCCCGCGGCAAGGCATCGCTGAACCGCATCACCGAGCTGCTCGATGCGCCGATTGATGTGGCCGACCGGGACGGCGTGGCCGACCTTGCCGACCCGCGCGGCGGCATCGAGTTCCGGCATCTGAATTTTCGCTATCCGGACGGTGAATACGATGTGCTGCGGGATGTCTCCTTCACCGTGCACCCCGGCGAGAGCGTCGGCATCGTGGGCAAGACCGGCGCGGGCAAGACCGCGCTGGTGGACCTGCTGCTGCGCACCTACAATGTGCCGGACGGCACCCTGTTTGTGGACGGGCAGGATGTGAACAGCGTATCCATCCGCTCGGTGCGAAACGCCTGCGCTTATGTGCCGCAGGACAATTTCCTCTTCTCGGATACGATTGCCCACAACATCGGCTTCGGTGTGGATGGTGCCAGCCGGGAGGAGATCGACCATGCCGCTGCGCTGGCCGATGTCCGGGACAACATCGTGGACTTCAAGGACGGGTTTGAGACCGTCCTTGGCGAACGCGGCGTCACCGTCTCCGGCGGGCAAAAGCAGCGCATCTCGATTGCCCGCGCCCTGCTCAAGGACGCGCCGATCCTGATTCTGGACGATTCCGTCTCCGCCGTTGACACCCGCACCGAGCGCATCATCCTCGACAACCTGAAAGCGAGCCGCGCAGGCAAAACGACTCTGCTGATCGCCCACCGCATCTCTACGGTGGAGCAGCTCGACAAGATCATCTTTATTGAGGACGGCAGGGTAGAGGCTGTCGGCCCCCACGATACACTCTACCGCAGCTGCGCTGCGTACCGCCGCATGGTGGACCTGCAAAAGCTGGAGGACGAAGCGGGAGGTGACACCGATGACTGAACTCAATCCGCTGGTGCTGGTCGGCGCCGTCATCGGCGCCGTGACGGCGCTGCTGGTGCTGGCCTACGCGCTGGTCAAGGACAAAAAAGAGACGATGGGCTTTGAGCGCACGATGGCGGACAGCGAGATCCTGCGCCGTCTGGCCGGTTATGCCAAGCCCTACCGCGCAAAGTTTGTCATTGTCCTGTTTTTGATGCTCTTTTCCATTGCCTATGACATTGTTTCGCCGCTGATCGTCGGCGCGCTGGAGGAGCTGGTATCCGGGGATTTCGCCCTGCCGCAGCTCTACATCGGTGTGGCGGTCTATGCAGGTGTGCTGGTCTTTTCCATGGCCAGCACCTACCTGCAGGCGGTCATCCTGCAGCGGGTCGGCCAGCGCATCATCTCCGACCTGCGCGAGGATCTATTTACCCACATCGAATCCCTCTCCCATGAGCAGCTCAACGAGATTCCGGTCGGCAAGCTTGTCACCCGTGTGACGAACGACACAAACGCCATCTCCATGATGTTCACAAATCTTCTTGTCAGTCTGACCAAAAACATCTTTGTGATTTTAGGCATACTGATCGCCATGCTCTGCCTGAATTACGCACTGACCCTGATGGTGCTCTGCTTTGTGCCGTTCATCGTGATCTTCACGGTCATCTTCCGCAAGTTTTCACGCCGCGCCTACCGCAAGGTGAAGGACGCCACCACCGACATCAACACCTACCTGTCGGAGAATTTGTCCGGCATCAAGGTCACGCAGATCTTTGGCCGCGAGGATGAGAAGATGGCGGAGTTCCGCGAGAAAAGCCAGACGCTCTCCAAGGTCACGCAGGAGCAGATCTTTGTGTTCGGCGTATTCCGCCCGCTGGTCTACATGCTGTACATCTGCTCCATTCTGTGCCTGTTCTATCTGGGCGGCATGGGCCATCTTGATAATCTGGCGTTTCTGGGCCAGACCATCACCGGCGGCACCATCGTGACCTTTTACATGTACATCTCCAAGTTCTTCACCCCCATCCAGAACCTGGCCGAGCAGTTCAACTGGCTGCAATCGGCGCTGGCCTCCTCGGAAAAGGTGTTCTCCCTCATGGACATTGAGCCGAAGATGGTGGATGCCCCCGATGCCATCGAGCTGGACGAGGTGCGGGGTGAGATTGAATTCCGGGATGTCTGGTTCAGCTATATACCCGGCGAGTGGGTGCTGCAGGGCGTTTCCTTCCATGTAGACCCGCGTCAGACGGTGGCGTTTGTGGGGTCCACCGGCTCCGGCAAAAGCACGATCCTGTCGCTGATCTGCCGCAACTATGAATTCCAGAAGGGCGAGATCCTGATCGACGGCATCGACATCCGCAAGATCAAGATCTCCTCGCTGCGCCGCCATTTCGGGCAGATGCTGCAGGATGTGTTCCTTTTCTCGGGTACGATCCGCAGCAACATCGTCCTGCGGGAGGAGGGCATCCCGGATGAGGAGATCCTGCGGGTCTGCCGCTATGTGAACGCCGACAAATTTATCGCCAAGCTTGACCACGGTCTGGACGAGGAGGTTCGCGAGCGCGGCAACAACTTCTCGGCCGGGCAGCGGCAGCTGCTGAGCTTTGCGCGGACGATCCTGCACAAGCCCAGTGTCATGATTCTGGACGAAGCCACGGCAAACATCGACACTGAAACCGAGATCCTGATTCAGGATTCTCTGGAAAAGATGCGCTCTGTCGGCACGATGCTGATCGTAGCCCACCGGCTGTCCACCATCCAGCACGCCGACAACATCATCGTGCTGTCCCACGGCAAGATTCTGGAGCAGGGCAGCCATCAGGAGCTTTTAGCCAACCACGGGCGGTATTACCAGCTCTACACGCTGCAATATCATAAGGAGCAGCTGGAGGGGTAAGGGCCTAAAGCCTTCCCCTCTTTGGGGGAAGGTGGCCCCGCAGGGCCGGATGAGGGGCTAGTTTGCCATTGCGGACTTTTCATGGGCATCCACACCGTCCCCTACAACGCACTTGCATTTTTTCTTGGCATTTTGTATAATGATTGCTGCGCAAATTTGTACGCAATCACAATTTTAGAGAGGTAACATCCCATGAAAAAGCTTTCTGCTCTGGTTCTGAGCCTGATTCTGGCCGCAGGTCTGCTGGCCGGCTGCGGTGCTTCCGCATCCTCCGCCTCCTCCGAGGCTGTCTCCTCTGAGGTCGTTTCCGAGGCAGCACCGGCTGAGTCCGCTGCTGTCTCCACCGCCGAGGACGCCGATGCTGCCATCGCGGTCACCTTCACCGTCACCGGCGCCGATGGCGAAAGCACCGTCCTGACCCTTGACGCCGCAGACGGCGAAAAGCTCAGCGATGCGCTGGCCGCCGCCGGTGTCATCAGCGCCGAGGAGGCCGCTGCCGGCTTTGTCACCGTTGTCAACGGCGAGGAGGCCGACTATAACGCCGATGGTGCTTGGTGGTGCCTGACCGATGCCGCCGGTGAGATGACCACCGTGGGCGTGGCCGACATCGAGCTGCATGACGGCGATAGCTATGCCTTCACCTACACGAAGTAACCACCGCCGCGTTGTCAGTCTGGTATTGAGCGGGCTGATGGGGGCATTGCTCGTTGTCAGCAAGCAGGCCATGAGCGGCCTGCCGAACATTGAGCCGGTGACGCTGCTCATCATCCTGTTTGCGCTGGAGTTCCCGCGGGAGACTCCCGCTACCATCACGGTCTTTATTCTGCTGCAGGGCGTCTTGTACGGGTTTGGCCTCTGGTGGGCCATGTACCTGTATGTATGGTATCTGCTGGCGCTGCTGGCATGGCTTTTGCGCCGCATGGACCACGCACTGCTCTGGGCTGTGTTCAGCGGACTGTACGGCCTGTGCTTCGGCGGGCTGTGCGCTGCCGTCTACCTGTTTGCCAAGACCCCAGCCTTTGCGCTGAGCTGGTGGCTGAGCGGCCTGAGCTACGACGCCCTGCACGGCGCGGGCAACTTTGCCATTATGCTGCTGTTGTACCGGCCCCTGCGCAAGGCACTGCGGGCCGCCAAGCGGCAGATCGGGTATTGATTGCTGCCTACGCAGCCAAGCATCTCCCTGTCCGGGAGGTGCTTTTTTGTTTGTAGAATTTTTATTGCTTTTTCTGTGCAAATTCACGGAATGTTTACCCCAAACAGTGGACGCAGCGTTGTTTTTATGGTATACTATATCGGTTAAAGTGGGGAGGTATGGGATAAATGCGTGTTTTGGGCATCGACCCGGGCTACGCCATTGTGGGCTGGGGTGTTGTCGAATACATCGGCAACTGCTTTGCGCCCATCGGCTACGGGGCTGTCATCACTGAGAAGGACACCCCGTTTGAGCAGCGTCTGGTTGAAATATACGAGGGCGTGCTGGATATCTGCAAGCGCTATCAGCCCGAGGCCCTCTCTATCGAGAAGCTGTACTACCAGCACAACCAGACCACCGTCATCGGCGTGGCTGAGGCGCGCGGCGTCATTCTGCTCGCCGCCGCCCAGTGCGGCGTGCCGATCTACGAATACACACCGATGCAGGTCAAGCAGGCCATCACCGGCTACGGCAAGGCCGTAAAAAAGCAGATTCAGGAGATGACCCGCATGATGCTGCATCTGGAGAGCATCCCCAAGCCTGACGATACCGCCGATGCGCTGGGCATGGCCATTGCCCACTGCCACTGCAGCCGCAGCCGCCTGATGGGGACGCCGGTGAGATAATCCCTTGCCTTCCCCCAAGTGGGGGAAGGCTTTCCACCATACAAAAGAAGGACACACCATGATCTACTGTCTAACCGGAAAAATCATCAAAAAAACGCTGGATTCCGTTGTGATCAGCTGCGGCGGGGTCGGCTATTTCGTGCAGATTCCCGCCACCACCGGCGAGGCTCTGCCCCCCGTCGGCAAAGAGGGCACCGTCTACACCATCATGAATGTGACCGAGAACGATGTCTCCCTCTACGGCTTCGCAACGGAGGAGCAGCGCGACTGCTTCAAGATGCTGACCGCCGTCACCGGTGTCGGCCCCAAGGCCGGGCTGTCGATTCTGTCGATCATGACGCCTGAAAAAATCGCCCTTGCCGCATCCAGCGGAGATCACAAGGCCTTTACCAAGGCGGCCGGCGTTGGGCCCAAGCTGGCCCAGCGCATCACGCTGGAACTGAAGGACAAGGTCGGCAAGGGTCTGGCCGCCGGCACCGGCTTTGCGGGCGGCAGCGCCGCCCCCGCGCCCACCTCCGCACCGGCGCAGGCCGTGGCCGCACTGGTCAGCCTTGGGTACGCCGCCTCCGATGCAGCCGCTGCCGTGGCCCGGGTGGACGAGACCCTCTCGGTGCAGGAGATCATCACGATTGCGCTGCGCAGCCTGTCGCGCATTTAATGGGAAGGGGAGTGCTAGAGCTTGAATCAGGAATACACTGTTGACCCCAGCCGTCTGGTCAGCCCCGACGCCTGCTCCGCTGATGCTGAGGAGGTCAGCCTGCGCCCGAAAACGCTGGATGACTATGTAGGTCAGGAGAAGGCCAAGGGCAACCTGCGGGTCTACCTGCGGGCGGCACAGCAGCGCGGCGAGCCGATGGATCACATCCTGCTCTACGGCCCGCCGGGTCTGGGCAAAACCACGCTGGCCGGCATTGTGGCGCAGGAGATGGGTGTGCAGATCCGCATCACCTCCGGCCCCGCCATCGAAAAGCCCGGCGATCTGGCCGCCCTGCTCACGAATCTGCAGGAGGGCGATGTCCTTTTTATTGACGAGATCCACCGCCTGTCCCGTCAGGTGGAGGAGGTCCTTTACCCCGCGCTGGAGGATTTTGCCCTCGACATCATGATCGGCAAGGGCCCCAGCGCCCAGAGCATCCGCATCAATCTGCCCCGGTTCACGCTGGTGGGTGCCACCACCCGCGCCGGGCAGCTGACCGGCCCCCTGCGCGACCGCTTCGGCATCCTGCTCAAGCTGGAGCTGTACAGCCCGCGGGAGCTGGGGCATATCATCAGCCGCAGCGCCGGGATTTTAGGCGTGCCGATCACCGAGGAGGGCGCGCTTGAGCTGGCGCGCTGCGCCCGCGGCACGCCGCGCATCGCCAACCGTCTGCTCAAGCGGGTGCGCGACTTTGCCACCGTGCAGGGCGATGGCACCATTGACGAGGAGACCGCCATCGCCGCCCGCCGGTGGATGGACATTGACGAGCTGGGTCTGGATGAGCTGGACCGCAGCGTGCTGCGCGCCATCATCGAGATGTACGGCGGCGGCCCCGTAGGTCTGGACACTCTGGCTGCCGCCCTGGGCGAGGAGAGCGTCACGCTGGAGGACATCTGCGAGCCCTACCTGATGCAGATGGGCATGCTAACACGCACCCCGCGCGGCCGCTGTGTGACCCGCCTTGCCTATGAGCATCTGCACATGGCCGTGCCCCGCCGCTTTGACGACAATGACAACGGCCAGCAGAGTATGTTTTGATAAAAGCCTCCCTTGTCAAAGCGAGGCTTTCACACACGATGTAAAAAGGAGACATGAATATGCGCCCTGCTGATTCCTGGCGGGATTATGAGCTGCTGGATGCTACCAACCATAATCGGTTGGAGCGCTGGGGCAGCACCCTGCTGATCCGACCTGACCCGCAGGTCATCTGGAAAAATGCCGAAACCAGCCCGCTGTGGGCGAACGCTGATGCCGTCTACTACCGCTCCGCCAAGGGCGGCGGGCAGTGGGATTACCACAAAAGACTGCCCCAGAAGTGGCAGATCCACTGGAACGACCTGACCCTCATCGTCAGCCCCACCGGCTTCAAGCACACCGGCGTCTTTCCGGAGCAGGCCGTCAACTGGGCGTGGTATCAGGAAAAGATCCGCGCGGCCGGCCGGCCGCTCCGGGTGCTGAACCTCTTTGGCTACACGGGCGGCGCCACGCTGGCGTGCCTTGCGGCCGGTGCCTCGGTCACCCATGTGGACGCCAGCAAGGGCATGGTGGCCTGGGCGCGGGAGAACGCCGCCGCAAGCGGCCTTGCCGAGCGCCCCTGCCGCTGGATCGTGGACGACTGCGTGAAATTCGTGCAGCGCGAGATCCGCCGCGGCAGCAAATACGATGCCGTCATCATGGACCCGCCGAGCTACGGCCGCGGCCCCGGCGGTGAGATCTGGAAGCTGGAGGACAATGTCTACGACCTCATCACCCTGACGGAGCAGGTCCTGAGCGATGACCCGCTGTTCTTTGCCATCAACTCCTACACCGAGGGCTTAAGCCCGGCGGTCATGGAATACATCGTTAAAACGACGCTCTGCCCCGTCACGGGCGGCCACACCCACTGCGATGAGATCGGTCTGCCGGTCTCCGCCACCGGCGGTGTTGTGCCCTGCGGCGCAACCGCCATCTGGGAGAGATAAACCATGCCGAGAGAAGAACCGATGATCAATGTCCAGAACATCCATTTCCGCTATGACCCCGAGCAGCCCAGCTATGCAGTGGACGGCGTGAGCCTTGCCATCCACCGCGGTGAGTTCGTGGCGGTGCTGGGGGCCAACGGCTGCGGCAAATCCACGCTGGCCAAGCACTTTAACGCGATCCTCCTGCCCGAGGCAGGCACGGTGCTGGTCGAAGGGATGGACACCCGCAACGAGGACCATCTCTACGATGTGCGCCAGAAGGTGGGCATGGTATTTCAGAACCCTGACAACCAGATCGTTGCCACCATCGTGGAGGAGGATGTCGCCTTTGCACCGGAGAACCTTGGCGTTCCGCCTGAGGAGATCCGCACCCGCATTGACGAGGCCATGAAACTGGCCGGCATCTATGAAAAGCGCGATGCCGCCCCCTACAAGCTTTCCGGCGGGCAGAAGCAGCGCGTTGCCATTGCGGGCGTTATCGCCATGCGGCCGGACTGCCTTGTTCTGGACGAATCGACCGCCATGCTTGACCCGCACGGCCGCAGTCAGGTCATGAAAACGATCCGCCAGCTGCGGGAGGCCGGTATCACGATCGTCTCGATCACCCATTATATGGAGGAGGCCGCCCAGGCTGACCGCGTGCTGGTCATGAGCCGGGGCCGCATCGTGATGGAGGGCACCCCTGAGCAGGTGTTCAGCCAGACTGAGCGGCTGCACAGCTACCATCTGGATGTGCCGCAGGCCGCCGAGCTGCGCGATGAGCTGGTCAAGCTCGGCATCCCCATGCCGGAGAATGTGATTACGCCCGAGGCGTGCGCGGAGGAACTGTTTAAGCTGCTGAAATAATCTCCTGCCTTCCCCCGATGGGGGAAGGTGGCCCCGCAGGGCCGGATGAGGGGCGCGTATACCGCGGTTACCCGGCAATGGGTTGCAACGGCAAGGTCACCCCTCATCAGTCCGCTTCGCGGACAGCTTCCCCCATCGGGGGAAGCCTTTCGTTCAAAAACATCCCACATATGCCGGAACGGCACCATACCCGGGCTGTATCCGGCGGGAAAGGAACCACTATGTCCGAGATCATTCGTGTAGAAAATTTGAGCTACATTTACAATCAGGGTATGCCGGACGAGACCAAGGCGCTGGATGATGTTTCGTTCACCGTGGAGGAGGGCGACTTCGTGGGCATTATCGGCTCCACGGGCAGCGGCAAATCGACCCTGATCAGCCACTTCAACGGCCTGAACCGCCCGACCTCCGGCCGCGTGCTGGTGGACGGCCGCGACCTGTGGGAGCAGGGTGCCGACCTGCGCAGCTTCCGCTTTCTTGTCGGCCTTGTCATGCAGTATCCCGAGTACCAGCTCTTTGAGGAAACCTGCGCCCGGGACATTGCCTACGGCCCGCGCAACATGGGTCTGGATGAGGAGGAGGTGCAGCGCCGTGTCCGCGAGGCTGCCGCCTTTGTCGGCCTTTCGGACGAGCTTTTGCAGAAAAGCCCCTTTGAGCTGTCCGGCGGGCAAAAGCGCCGTGTTGCCATCGCAGGCGTCATGGCAATGCACCCGCGTGTGCTGGTGCTGGACGAGCCGGCCGCCGGCCTCGACCCCGAGGGCCGCGACACCATCCTGAGCCAGATCAAGGCCTACCACGAAAAGACCGGCATCACGGTTCTGCTGGTCAGCCACTCAATGGAGGATATTGCCAAGTACGCCAACCGCGTGCTGGTCATGCACCGCGCCAAGATCGCCATGTACGACACGGTGGAAAAGGTCTTTGCCCACGCACAGCAGCTGCTTGAGCTGGGGCTGTCGGTGCCGCAGGTCACCCAGATCTTTTTAAAGCTGCGCCAGATGGGGCTGGACATCCCAGTGGATGTCTACACGATCCCCTACGCCGTCAAGACGATCCGCAGGGCGCTGGCCGCCAAGCAGGCAGGGGAGGTACAGTAAATGCTCAAGGATATTACGATCGGTCAGCATTTTCCGGGTCATTCGGTGCTGCACCGCTGTGACCCCCGGTTAAAGCTGGTTGCCACCATCGCCTACATCGTTGTGCTGTTTATCGCGCCGAACCCGCTGGGACTGGCGCTCTCGATCAGCCTTTTGGCGCTGCTTTACCGCATCGCCCGCATCCCCGGCAAGATGATTTTGAAAAGCCTGAAGCCCATTGTGCCCATCGTCCTCTTTACCGCCGTGCTGAACCTTTTCTTCGTCACAGGGCAGGGGGAGCCGCTGGTGCATGTCTGGGTGCTGAACATCTACGCCGAGGGCATCAAGTACGCCGTTCTGCTGGCTGTGCGCGTCTGCGCCCTCATTGCAGGCACCAGCCTTTTGACCTACACGACCAGCCCCATCGTCCTGACCGATGCCATCGAGAGCCTGCTGCGCCCGCTGGCTAAGCTGCACTTTCCGGTGCATGAGCTGGCTATGATGATGACGATTGCCCTGCGGTTTATCCCGACCCTGATCGAGGAGACCGAAAAGATCATGAACGCCCAGAAGGCCCGCGGCGCCATGCTGGACAGTGGCACCTTCACCCAGCGCATCAAGGCGCTTGTGCCGATCCTGATCCCGCTGTTCATCTCGGCGTTCCGCCGTGCCGATGAGCTGGCCATGGCCATGGAGTGCCGCTGCTACCACGGCGGTGAGGGCCGCACGCGGTTAAAACAGCTGAAGTTCACGAGCGAGGATTTCCGCTGCGCCGCCGTCATCACCGCCGCGCTGGTGGTCATTGCCTGCACGCGGTTCTTTGTGCCCGGGTTGGCATAAAAATTTTGCCGCGATCCGTAGGGGCGGATTCCATATCCGCCCGCCCATCGGCTGCCACCCTGCGGGCGCATATGGAATGCGCCCCTACGATTTCAGGTGATTTATGACCTATCTACTTTGGATCTCCTACAAGGGTACAAACTACGCAGGCTTTCAGGTGCAGCCCAACGCGCCGACAGTCTGCGCCGTTCTGCAGGATGCCATGCAGGCCGTGCTGGGCCAGCGGCCCGATGTAAAGGGCTGCTCCCGAACGGATGCGGGCGTCCATGCGCGGCGTTTCGCGCTCAGCTTCTGCTATACTGGCAGGGTGCCGATGCAAAAGCTTGTCCCGGCGCTCAATGCCCATCTGCCGCCGGATATACGCGCGGTGGACATCCAGCCTGTGCCGGACAGCTTTCATGCGCGGTACGCCGCCCACGCCAAGACCTACCACTACTACCTGCTGAACACGCGGGTGGATGACCCCTTTCTGTTTGACACCTGCCACCGGATCTGGCCCGCGCTGGATCTGGCCGCCATGCAGGCGGCTGCCGCAAAATTCGTAGGTACACATGATTTTTCAGCGCTCTGCGCCTCCGGCTCCAGCGCTGCCGCCCATGGGGACACGGTACGCACCATTACGGATTGTACTGTTGTACAAAGTGGAGATTTATTTACGATTTCCGTTACGGCTGACGGTTACCTGTACAATATGGTGCGTATTCTGGCCGGTACGCTGGTTCAGGCCGGGCTGCATAAGCGCACGCCCGACAGCATCCCCCCACTATTGGAAAGCCGCGACCGCAAACGGGCAGGGCCGACCCTGCCCGCAAAGGGGTTGTTTTTGGAGAGGGTGGACTATCCGGGGTTGGATGCCATTTCGTAGGGGGCGGCGTCCCCGACACCCCGCGGGCGCATATGGAATGCGCCCCTACGAATTCTGCATGTAGGGGCGGGGCATGCCCGACCCCTACGGATGCGCACGAAAGGAGGGAGGCCTACCCATGAACAAATCGGAAAAAGAACGCCTGGCACGGCGGCAGCGGATGCTGGCGCGGGAGCAGGGGCAGGCCCCCGAGGCAGGCATCCGCGGCACCAGCGGGGACATCAGCCTGCGCACCCCCAAGCCGGTGCGCCGCGCTGCGCCGCCGCCAAAGACCGCCGACCCCGCAGCAGGGGAGAGCGGCGCGCGGCTCAAATCCCTGACGCCGCTCTACAAGCAGCGCCAGCACCGGCGGCGGGTCTTTTTCGGCGTGCTCATTGCGGTGCTGGCCGTTGCCATCACCGTGCTGACAGGCGCCTTGTCGGCCTCCCTCGCTATGCTGGGGGACACTGTGGACAGCGCGATGCTCTATATCAACCGCACAGACGGCAGCTGGCCCGCTGCCACAGGCATCAGCGAGCCGCTTCAGATCGAGCCTCTTGCGGGCGGCTTTGTCGAACTGGGGGCCGAGGATGTGGTTGTCTATTCGGCCTACGGTGCCAAGATTCTCAGCCTGCAGCCGTCCTACGCACGGCCGGTGCTGGCCGTGGGCGGCACCCATTTTGCCGTGTACAACCGCGCCGGGACCGAGCTGACGATCTGCAGCCGCACCCGGGCACTCTATTCCCAGAGCTTTGACGCGGGCATCCTGCTCTGTGCCATGTCCAACAATAATTCCCTTGCCGTTGTCACGGAGTCGGGCCGCTACGCCGCGCAGGTGCAGGTTTTTGACCCCTCGCTGCATTTGCTGTACAGCTGGGAGATGACCCAGTCCGCCGGTACGCCGATTGCACTGGATTTCTCCCCCGACAGCCGCCGCTTCGCCGCCGGTATGCTCAGCGCCCGGGAGGGGCAGCTGAGCTGCTCGGTCTATTTTATGAGCATGGACGCCGATGCCGAAGGCCCTGTCTACACCGCCGATCAGGGCAGCATGCTCCTGCGGCTTGACTGGCAGAGTGAGCGGCGGGTCATGGCGGTGTTCGACACCTACCTTGCCGTGCTGGACCCCACGACCGGAGCCGAGACTGCCCGCTATGACTACGGCGGGGCGGCGCTGCAAAGCGTGGCCCCCGGCCGCCGCCAGACCGCCCTGCTGCTGACGGTGCGCGGCGGCAACAACCTTGTCACCCTGTCGGAGACCCTGACCCCCATGGCCGAGATACCGGCCCGGCAGGCCTTTGGCGTGTCGGCCACGGATACCGACATCTACCTGCTCTGCCCCGATGCCGTGGAGTGCTACGGCTATGACGGTGTGCAGAACTGGGTGTACTGCGACCTTGCCTCCCCCCCGCTGGCGGTTGTGAACGCCGCAAAGCCGCTGCTGTTCACGGGCAGCCGGGCAGAGGTTCTGGAGGGCGGCTCGTAGTATGGACCGCGCGGCGCCTGCCGTATTCCCGGGCAGCCGGAAATTGCCTTTGATTTTTTGAGAAAGAAGTACCTGTCTATGTCCTTTTCACCTGCGCTTGTCTATGATTTTCTCTTTCTTGCCGTATTCTCATTTGCCGCTGTCAAAAGCTGGCAGAAAGGCTTTCTCGCCGGTCTGACCGAGCTGGTCGGCGCGGTGCTGGGCGTTGGCGTTGCCGTCTGGGGCAGCCGTACACTGGCCCCCGAGGTCTACACCCGCTTTTTCAGCGATTCCGTGACTGCCCGTGTCAATGAGGCCGTGGCCCAGTCCGGCGGGGACATCGCCGCTGCCCTGCAACAGCTGGATTTCCTGCCCGAGTCGCTGCGCACCGCTGCCGCCAACGCGCTGCAGACCGCCGGAGATCAACTGCCCGAAAAGCTCACCGCCCTGCTGGAGCCGCTGTTCCTGCCGCTTGTGCAGGTCGTGCTTTTTGTGCTGCTCTGCCTGATCGTGCGCTGGGTGTTCGCCCTGCTGGTCCGGCTGCTGCGCGGCGTCAATGCGCTGCCGCTGCTGGGCGGGGCCAACCGCCTGCTTGGGCTTTGTCTGGGCCTTGTCACCGGCGCGCTGGACTGCTGGCTTGTGGCGCTGGCCCTCTGGTTTGCGGCCGGCATCACCGCAGGCAAGCTCGACTGGCTGACCCCCGCCGCGCTGCAGCAGAGCATCGGCTACAGCTTCTTCGGCGCGTTCAACCCGTTTTTAGTCCATTATTAAACATTTTTTGAACAAGCCCCGCCAAAACTTGCAATTTGGCAGGGTTTGTTTAATAATAGTAATAAGGTGGTGCGGGGCGTCGAGGACGCCGCCCCCTACAATTTTCAGCAATCCAGCGTGCCCATGCGGCACTTTTTATAGAGGTGAAGTATATGCTTTGTGTTAAATGCCAAAAACGCCCCGCCGTTGTCTTTGTGCAGCGGCTTGAAAACGGCAAGCCTGTTCAGGAGGGCTACTGCCTGACCTGTGCCCGCGCCATGCACATCCAGCCTGTGGACGACCTGATGAAGCAGTTCGGCATGTCGGATCAGGATCTGGAAAATATGGAGGAGCGGATGGGCAGCTTCCTGCAGGAGGCTGCCGACTCCGGTATGCTTGCCCCCATGATGGGCGGCGAGGAGGCCGAGACCGGCGAGGACGCCGCTGCGCAGGACGATTTTGTCCCGGGCGGCAGCCCTGTGTTCCCGTTCGGCTTTGGTGCGCGCCAGAACAAGGACGACGCCAAGCCCAAAAACGGCAAGAAAGAGAAAACTCCCCGCCGCAAGTTTCTGGAAACCTACTGCGAGAACCTGACCCAGAAGGCCCGGGACGGCAAGACTGACCGCATCATCGGCCGCGACCGTGAAATTTACCGCACGATTCAAATTCTTTGCCGCCGTCAGAAGAACAACCCCTGTCTGATCGGCGAGGCCGGTGTCGGCAAGACCGCCATCGCCGAGGGCATCGCCCAGCGCATCGCCGAGGGCAAGGTTCCTGCGCGGCTGCAGGACAAGGAGATCTACCTGCTGGACATGACCTCCCTTGTGGCAGGCACCCAGTTCCGCGGCCAGTTTGAGCAGCGCGTCAAGGGCCTTATCAGCGAGGTCAAGGCTGCCGGCAACATCATTCTGTTTATTGACGAAATCCACTCCATCGTGGGTGCCGGCGATTCGGACGGCTCGATGAATGCCGCCAACATCATGAAGCCCGCGCTCTCCCGCGGGCAGATGCAGGTCATCGGCGCGACCACCTTTGCCGAGTACCGCAAATATATCGAGAAGGATTCCGCGCTCGAGCGCCGTTTCCAGCCCGTCAAGGTCGAGGAGCCGTCCCTGCTGGATACGATCGAGGTCATCAAGGGCATCCGCATCTATTACGAGAAGCACCACTGCGTCCGTGTGCCGGACGCCATCGTCACCAGCATCGTCAAGCTGTCGGAGCGCTATATCACCGACCGTTTCCTGCCTGACAAGGCCATCGACCTGCTGGACGAGGCCTGCGCCTGCTGCAACCTGCGCCACCCCGAAATCACCGAGCTGCTGGAGACACAGCGCAAGGTCACGGAGCTGGAATCCCGCGAGCATGAGCTGGAGAACCCCGAACCGCAGAACGGTCAGGACGCCGCCATCGACTATGAGGCACTTGCCGCTGTCAAAACCGATCTGGCGAAGCAGCGCGAAAAGCTGCCCGCTCTGCAGCTGAAGGCCGCCGAGATCGAGGTCACAATGGACGATGTGGCGCAGGTCATTGAGCTGTGGACCGGCGTGCCCGCCGTCAAAATCAAGGAGACCGAGTACGGCCGCCTGCAGGGGCTGGAGGATGCCCTCAAGGCACACATCATCGGGCAGGACGAGGCCGTCCACGCCGTGGCCGGTGCCATCAAGCGCGCCCGCGCCGACCTGTCCGGCCGCCACCGCCCCGCCAGCTTTATCTTTGTCGGCCCGACCGGTGTCGGCAAGACCGAGCTGGTCAAGCAGCTGGCAAACCAGCTGTTTGACACAGTGGACCCGCTCATCTCGATCGACATGAGCGAATATATGGAAAAATATGCGGTGTCCCGTCTGATCGGCTCGCCTCCGGGCTATGTCGGCTACGATGAGGCCGGGCAGCTGACCGAGAAGGTGCGCCGCCACCCCTACAGCGTCGTGCTGTTTGACGAGATCGAAAAAGCGCATCCCGATGTCATGAACATCCTGCTGCAAATTTTGGACGAGGGCAAGATCAACGATGCACAGGGCCGCACGGTGGACTTTTCCAACACGGTCATCTGCATGACCTCCAACGCCGGCTCGACTGACCAGAGCGGCGCGACCGGCTTCGGCAAAAAGGCCGAGGTTGCCAGTGCCGACCGCAGCATGAAGGCGCTGCAGGAGTTCCTGCGGCCCGAGTTTATCGGCCGTGTGGACGAGATCATCACCTTCCGCCCGCTGAGCGAGGAGGATCTTGAGCGGATCGCCGCGCTGATGCTGGATGAGTACAAGCCGGGGCTTGCTGCCCACGGCATCACGCTGCACTACAGCCAGCCCGCATTGGCGGACATTGTGGCCGAAAGCTCCACCAAATACGGCGCGCGTGAGCTGCGCCGCACCATCCGCAAAACCATCGAGGACCCGATCTCCGATGCGCTGGTGGACGGCCGCCTGAACGGCAGCGAGGTCACGCTTGCGCTGATCGACCGTGACGGAAAAGCTGTACTGGATATATAAGGCATTGCCGCACAGCTCCCGCGTATTTCCGGAATGCTGCGGCAGCGCCTGAACGGGGTATGTCATGTATAAAAAGATCGCGGCCCTTGTGCTGGCCGCAGCGCTGCTCTGCAGCTGCACGGCTCGCGTTTCGGTGCAGCGCATCCCTGCGGAGCTGCCCCGCGCCGAGGCACCCTCTGCCACACCGACGCCGGAGCCGACGCCCGCCTTTACCGAGGAACAGCAGCGCTACGGCAGCGCCGCACTGCTGACCGACCCGACCGTGCTGGTCAATGTATTTCTCAACGATGCCGCCCATGGCTGTACTTGGGACGCGGAGGACCGCGCCGCCGCCGTGCAGCGCACCGCGATGGCTGTGGACTGGATCAACGCGCAGGCAGCCGGCTACGGTGCTGCGCCGCAGCTTATCTGCGACCGCAGTGAGGACGGCAGCGATGCCGCCCTGACCCGCAGCTACCTGCTGCAGTCGGCCATCCGGGGCGGTGAAAACTCCGAGGAAAGCACCGACTTTCTTGAGGAGATGGACGCCCTGTGCGAGTCACTGGCTGCAGACAGCCGTCTGGCGGTCTACGGAGCGCGGCAGATTGCGTTTTTGTTCTACCTGCCCATCAGCGGCACCTCTTTCACGATGGCCCACTATGCCGATGACGGGGCGTCCTTTTACTATGAGTACAGCTGCCTGTACAAAACCGACGCCTACACCGATGGCGAGCCGGAATCCCCAGCCACCTTTGCCCACGAGATCCTGCACCTCTTCGGCGCACCCGATTTTTACGAGGGCAGCAGCGACCCCTATGTCGATGCCGCCCTCACCGCCTATGTCGAGGAAACCTACCCGGACGACATCATGCTCAGCACTTACGAGGCGGACGGCACAAGCCGGTTCGATGCAATCAGCAAGACGATAAGCCCGCTGACCGCCTACTGTCTCGGTCTGGCAGAGAGCTGCCCCGAGCTGGAACAGTTCCCGGCGCTGGGCAGGGTGGAGCCGGGGGTATTCCGGCATGGGACTGCGGACAGCGAGGAACCAACGGCGGATGCGTGGCCGGGAGCGGTAGCGGTGTGATAAATCCTTACCTTCCCCCTTGGGGCTGCGCCCGCAGGCGCGTGTCGGAGCGCAACCGCCGAAGGCGGCTCTTAGCGCGTAGACTGAAAGGTGGCCCCGCAGGGCCGGATGAGGGGCGCGTGTACCGCAGCAGCCCGTAAACGGGCAATAGCGGCAAGGCCACCCTCATCAGTCAGCGGGCGGAGCCGCTGACAGCTTCCCCCAAGGGGGAAGCCACTCGTCCAATGAAACTGGGAGGAGCCCCACATGCTGAATGATGTTTTTCCGCTGCGGGTGGAGGCCGTCCCCGCTGCGCGTGCCTCGGAGTGGCGCGCCGATGACTCCTTTCCGCCGCGCCAGACGCAGGCATGGCAGCTGATTTATGTGCGCAGCGGCACCATTGAGGAACGCTGCGATGACCGCCGCGTGCTGCTGCGGGCGGGCGGCCTTTTGTTCCACCAGCCCGGCGAGGTGTTCGCCATGACCACGGTGGGGGAGGTCCCGCCCGAAACGCTGCGCATTGATTTTTACTGTACCGGCGCGGCGATGGATCGGTTCCGCGGTACGATCCTGCACGCTGAGCCGACCGAGCAGCACGATCTGGACTGGCTGGCCAATACCGCCAATACGGTGTTTGACGCCGCCCCTGTGCGGGGCGAACCTCCCATCGTAAAGGAGGATCTGCCCTTCGGTGTCATGCAGCAGTTCATCATCCATCTCGAAAACCTTCTGATCCTGCTGGCCCGCCGCTGCCGCCGCACCAAGCGTCCGGTGGCCCGTGTACGGCGGGAGCGCCGCCAGTATGTGCTGGTCGAGGATGCGCGCGCCTACTTTGCCGCCAACCTCACACGGGAGCTGAAGGTGGACGAGGTATGCGCAGCACTGGGCTGCACCCGCACCCAGCTGCAGCAGGCGTTCCGTGCGCGGCTGCGCCGCACCGCGATGGAGGAATTTTCCGCCATGCGCATCGAGTATGCGGCCCAGCTGCTGGCGCGCGGCGCCTCCCCCGGCGAGGTTGCCGCCCAGATGGGGTACTGTTCGGGCGCGTATTTCAGCCAGCGCTTCCGCGCCGCCACAGGCCACACGCCGTCCGCCTACCGCCGCATCCAGCAGGGGCTGCCCGCCCGGCGGCAAAACAGGCAACAAAAAGGCAAACCGGAATCAAAAACGCCTATTGCAGAAACCCCGCAGAAAGAGTAAAATACAAAGTAAAGACAGATGAGCCGCTCATCTGAAGGCAACAAAATCATAAATCACAAGGAGACGAATGTTATGGCAATTCTGGTAAGCGGTGGCGCCGGTTACATCGGCAGCCACACCTGTGTGGAACTTCTGGCCGCTGGGTACGACATTGTCGTGGCCGATAACTACTACAACTCCTGCCCCGAGGCTCTGGCCCGCGTCAAACAGATCGCAGGCAGGGACTTCCGCTTTGTCGAGGCCGACATGACCGACAAGTCCGCCGTTGAGAAGATCTTCGCCGAGAACGAGGACATCGACTGCGTGATCCAGTTCGCCGCCTACAAGGCCGTGGGTGAGAGCGTTTCCAAGCCCATCGAGTACTACTCCAACAATCTGGCCTGCACGCTGAACATTCTGGATGTCATGCGCCGCCACAACTGCCACAACATCATCTTCTCCTCCTCTGCCACCGTCTACGGTGACCCCGCCAGTGTGCCCATCCGCGAGGATTTCCCCGTGGGCGGCACCACGAACCCCTACGGCACCACCAAGGTGTTCACCGAGCGCATCCTGACCGACTGCTGCAAGGCTGACCCCGAGCTGAATGTTGCGCTGCTGCGCTACTTCAACCCCATCGGTGCCAATCCGTCCGGCCTGATTGGCGAGGACCCCAACGGCATCCCCAACAACCTTGTGCCCTACATCGCCAAGGTCGCTGTCGGCAAGCTGGAAAAGGTTCATGTCTTTGGCAACGACTACCCGACCCCCGATGGCACCGGCGTGCGTGACTACATCCATGTCGTGGATCTGGCCCGCGGCCATGTGGCGGCTGTCAAGAAGCTGGCGGAGAAGCCCGGCCTCTTCATCTGCAATCTGGGCACCGGCCACGGCTACAGCGTGCTGGATGTCATCCATGCGTTCAGCAAGGCCTGCGGCAAGGAGATTCCCTATGTCATCGACCCACGCCGCCCCGGCGACATTGCCGAGTGCTGGTGCGACCCCTCCAAGGCCAAGCGCGAGCTGGGCTGGGAGGCGCAGTACGGCATCGAGGAGATGTGCGCCCACAGCTGGAACTGGCAGAGCCACAACCCGGATGGGTATAAGACCGCGAAATAAAACTGCATAAAGTAAGAATGCCCGATGCGGTGACGCATCGGGCATTTGTTTTGTATGCCTTCCCCCTCGGGGGAAGGTGGCCGAGGCCCCGACCGAGGCCGGATGAGGGACGGGTCTGCCACAGCTGCCCGTAAACGGGTTGCAATGGCAAGGTTGCCCCTCATCAGTCAGCGGGCGGAGCCGCTGACAGCTTCCCCCAAGGGGGAAGCCTTTCTTTTTTACACATACATTTCCTGACTTCTCGGCGGTAGCTTGGGGACGGCGGGCAGCGGGGCGGCTGCGGCGCGCCACGCAGCAGGGGAGAGGCCCACCTCCCGCTTGAACACCCGGCACAGATAGTTTGCCCCCGAAAAGCCGGTCAGCCCCGCAATCATCTCCAGATTGTACTCATCGGTCAGCAGCAGCGACTTGACGGCCTCGATGCGGACATTCGTCATATATTTGCCCGGCGGCACACCGATCTCCTGCTTGAACACCCGCACCAGATGGCTTTTGGTCACGCCGAGCTGCTCGCTCAGCTCCTCGACCCCATAAAGCGCCATGTAGTTCTGCCGAATGGCTGCCACCGCCTCGGCCACCAGCGGGGGCAGGGGGCGCGCCGTTTCATCGGCCCTGTCTATGGCGCAGAGCAGTGCATAGGCCATTGCGGGCGTGCGGACGCCGTGCAGCTGGGCCAGCAGCTCGGCCGCGCCGGGGCAGGCCGCACCGTCCGCCCAGCGCGGCGCACCCAGCTGCAGCAGGTACGCATCTGTACAGCGGCCTGCCAGCCGCACCCCCAGCAGGTGACAGTCCGTTTGGGGGGTCAGTGTCAGCGGCGCGGCCCCCAGCAGGATATCCCCGCTCTGCCCCGGGCGGTCAAACCCGTCCAGAAGGCAGACCCCGCGGGACAGCACCCCCACCCACAGGCCGGAGCCGGTCAGGGTAAGCGGCTCCGCGCCGTCCAGTTCAGCAGCTTCGGCAGCGCTGCAATATATTTCCGGGTCAAATATCAATTTCAGCACCTCTATATCAATAAAATGCTATTTTCAAACCGATTATAACCTGTTATTATAGTGTTGTCAAGAGAAACAGCCCGCTCTACCCGGGCTGAAACCCACTGAATATATTTTGGAGGATGAGCATTATGGCTTCCATTAGCTGCCGTCACGTCAAGAAAGTTTATCCCGGCAATGTCGTTGCTGTTCCCGATTTCAGCCTTGAGATCGCCGACAAGGAATTTATCGTTTTCGTCGGCCCCTCTGGCTGCGGCAAGTCCACCACCCTGCGCATGATCGCCGGTCTGGAGGAGATCTCCGGCGGTGAGATGTACATTGGCGACCGTCTGATCAACGATGTTCCCCCGAAGGACCGCGACATCGCAATGGTCTTCCAGAACTACGCCCTGTACCCGCACATGACCGTTTACAAGAACATGGCTTTCGGTCTGGAGCTGCGCAAGATGCCCAAGGACGAGATCGACAAGCGCGTCCGCGAGGCTGCCAAGATTCTGGAGATCGAGCACCTGCTCGACCGTAAGCCGAAGGCTCTGTCCGGTGGTCAGCGTCAGCGTGTTGCGCTGGGCCGCGCCATGGTTCGTAACCCGGCCGTCTTCCTGCTCGACGAGCCTCTGTCCAACTTGGACGCTAAGCTGCGTACCAGCATGCGCACCGAGATCATCAAGCTGCACAAGAAGCTGGCTACCACCTTCATCTATGTTACCCATGACCAGACCGAGGCCATGACCATGGGCGACCGCATCGTCGTCATGAAGGACGGCCTGATCCAGCAGGTCGATACCCCGCAGAACCTGTACGATTATCCCTGCAACATCTTCGTCGCAGGCTTCATCGGCAGCCCCCAGATGAACTTCCTCGATGGCACCCTGCAGAAGAGCGGCGACCAGTACACTGTCGATCTGGCCGGCACCACCATTCCTCTGCCGAAGGAAAAGACTGCGGACGGCAAGCTGGACGCTTACGTCGGCAAGACCCTGAAGGTCGGCATCCGTCCTGAGGACATCAAGGACGACGAGGAGTTCCTTGAGAAACACTCCACCAGCCACCTGAACGCCGAGGTCGAAGTCTCCGAGCTGATGGGCGCTGAGATCTACCTGTACCTGACCTATCAGGGCCAGAACCTGATGGCTCGTGTTGCTCCCACCTCCAAGTCCCGCCGTGGTGACAAGATCGTGGTTGCTATGGACACCCATAAGATCCATCTGTTCGATCCCGAGAGCGAGAAGACCCTGCTCAACTAATTCACACGCATTATACAGCGGTTCCGTTGCGGCGGAACCGCTTTTTTGCTAAGGCAGCACCGCACAATGGAGGAAATGGCTATGCGCATCGCCAATTATCTGCGGCCGGAGTGTGTCGCACTGCACCAGCGGGCAGACTCGCTGGAGGGTGCGGTCCAACAGCTGGTCGCCCTGCTTGACGGCACCGAGGATTTGACGGATACCGCCGCATTTGCTGCGGATGTCCGCGCCCGGCTGGCGCTGGGCGGTGTCTGCGTGGGCAACGGCCTTGCCATCCCCCATGCCAAAAGCGCCTCTGTCAAGCGGCTGCAGCTGGCGGCCCTGACGCTGGACCCGCCGCTGGCCTGCGACACACCGGACGGCAAGCCGCTGCAGATGCTGGTGATGATTGCCGCCCCGGCTGAGGCCAACGACCTGCATGTGCAGGTGCTGGCTGAATTGGCCACCCTGTTTCTTGATACAGATTTCTGCACACGCCTGCGCGAGAGTGCGACCCCGGAGGCCTTTTGCCGCGCGGTGGCCGAGCGCGAGGCGCAGGATGACCCTGCAGCACCGCCGCCCCAGACCACCGATGAACCGGGCTACCGCCTGCTGGGTGTGACCGCCTGCCCCACCGGCATTGCCCACACCTATCTGGCCGCCGAGGCCCTGCAGCGGGCCGCCCAGACCCGCGGTTTCTCGATCAAGGTCGAGACGAACGGCGCGGACGGGGTAGGGGATGCGCTGACCGAGGAGGATATCCGTGCCGCTGACTGTATCATCGTAGCGGCGGACCGGGCCGTGTCGATGGCACGGTTCGTGGGCAAGCGGCTCGTCTACGCCTCGGCCGGGGACGCCGTGCGGGACGCGGACGCCCTTTTGGAAAAGGCCGTCTCCGACAAGGCGCCCGTCTACCACGGCGGACACGCCTTCCGGACCAGTGATCTGCGGGAGCTGGGCCGCGAAGGCTACGGCCACCTGATGAACGGCGTTTCTCACATGATCCCTGTTGTGGTGGCGGGCGGCGTCGTCACAGCGCTGTCGCTGCTGTCGCAGCAGCTCGGCCTGCCTGCCAGCTGGACGATGATGATGAAAAATGTCGGTTCTGCGGCCTTTGTCATGATGTACCCCGTGCTGGCTGCCTTCATCGCGTCCAGCATCGGGGATCGCCCCGCCTTTATGCCCGGCCTGCTGGGCGGCTATCTGGCACAGATGGGCACGACCACGCTCACCAGCCTCAGCTGGATCTCAAGCGGCTTCTGGGGGGCACTGATCGGCGGCTTTGCCGCCGGTTTGATCGTGCTGCTGCTGAACCGTCTGCTCGACCGGATACCGCAGGAGCTGAGCCACATAAAGACCGGGCTGCTCGTCCCCGCATGCAGTCTTTTGTTCATCGGCTGGCTGATGCTTATGATTGTCAATCCGCCGCTGGGCCGCTTCAACCGGTGGATGTCGCTCTGCCTGTCCAAGATGCAGGGCGGCAGCCGCCTGCTGCTGGGCGCGCTTCTGGGCGGCATGATGGCCACCGACTACGGCGGGCCGATCAATAAAGCCGCCTATGTCAGCGGTACACTGGCACTGGTCAACCTGCAGTATGATCTTATGGCTGCCGTCATGGCCGGCGGCATGGTCCCGCCGCTGGGGCTGGCGCTGGCCTGTATGCTGTTCCCGACAAGATTCACAGCCTCGGAGCGCCGCAGCGTCCCCCAGACTGCGATCATGGGTCTTTCCTTCGTAACGGAGGGTGCGCTGCCCTTCGCCCTGCGCGACCCGCTGCGTGTCGGTCCCTCCTGCATTGTCGGCAGTGCGCTGGCAGGCTTTTTGGCCATCCTCCTCGGCTGCGGCTGCCCCGCCCCCCATGGCGGATTGTTTCTGCTGCCCGTAATGGGAAACCCGCTCGGCTTTCTGGCCGCACTGCTCGGCGGCAGCCTGCTGACGGCACTGCTGCTCGGCCTGCTGAAAAAGCCGCTCAAACAGTAATCCGGCTTCCAATTTGTAGTACATTACAAAATGTATTCAGTAAAAACCCCGTTGTGCGTTGCGCATGGCGGGGCTTTATGCTATACTTGAATATATATGTGACTTTTTACGAGCGAGGAGGACCCTGCCCTTATGGAACAGGTCGGAACTTTCTGCCGGCGCTACCGCCGCTTGCTTTTGGCGGCAGCCTATCTTTTGATTTTTGCCGTGGGTGTGCTGTATCTGCGCGTTACGATCAGCATCCCGCCCGAGGGCGATGACAAGCTGACGCTGAACAAATGGCTGTTTGATCTGCACCGTATGCCCTACGCGCAGTTTCTTCTGCAGGATCTGCAGGGCCGTCTGCGGTATTTTACCCTGCAGGAGCCGCGGTTTTTCCCCTTTCACTACCCCAATGCCGTGGCGCTGCTGTTCTATGGCAGTCTGAGCAGCTACCGGCTGTATATCATCGCCTTTACCGGTGCAGCGGCCTTTCTGGTCAGCCGCGTGGTACGGCGGTTCGGCAGCGGTGATGCACTGGCGCTGGCCGGCTTTACGCTGGCGCTGGCGGCAGCCCCCATCTGGAACGAGGGCATGTACAGCTACTACGCCGTGCCGCAGCGGGCACTGTTCTGGGCCATGGCGGCATGGCTCTGCCTTTTCCCGTGGGAAACGACCCGCCACCGCCGCTGGGCGGTGCTGGGTGCTGCGCTGTCCTTTCTGGCCTGCGGCACCTATGAGATCGGCTATGTCTTTGCCGCGCTCGCGCTCATTGTCTGGTGCCTGCGCAGCCGCAGCTTTAAGACCGGTTTCTGCCATTCTGCGCCCGTGCTGGGCGGCATGGGTGCTGCGCTCGTCTTTCATGTTTTAAGCGGCCGCAACGGCGGCAGCGGCAATCCGGTATCTCTCGATCTGCCCGTTGTTCTGCGGGTGACGGTACAGCAGATGGCTGCCTCCCTCCCGGGGCTGAACTCCCGCCTGCTGCAGGAGGACTGCGGCGTACTCTCAAACGGTGACCGTCTGTGGCCGCTGGTGCTGGGTCTGGCCGCCGGGCTGCTGCTCTTCTTTGCGGTCCCGCGGGACAAGCTGCACGCCAAAACGCTCGGCGCTCTGGCCGGGCTCGGCTTTGCATTCTGGGCACTGCCGGCCCTGCTGCTGGCGCTTTCTTCCCGCTACCAGCAGCCTGAGGCCATCACCTGGCAGTGGGGCTACATTCCGGCGGCGGCCTCCTCCATCGGGTTTGCCCTGCTGGCGGCCGCGCTGCTGGCGCTGCTGGCCAACGCCTGTATGCATCTGCCGCGGTTCGTCTCGCTCACAGCCCGTCTGGCGCTGACTGCCGCCTTTGCCGCGGCCCTCTGCCTGAACGGCAGCTACCTGCGCGGCGTGGTGCGCACCCACCATGCGGAGAATCTGGCCGCCTACCAGTTTTTTGTCCGCTCGATCGAGGCCGGTCTGGCCGATGGCGTGACGGAGGATGATCTGATCCTCTGCAATGAGAATGTCTGGGACGGCAACAGCGACGCAGAGAGCTTATTCTTCAGCCGCTTTACCGGCCGCGCCCTCCGTGCGCGGTTCATGACCGCCGGGGACGAGGAGCCCGCAGGCAGCACCTACGCCTACCAGACCTACCGGAACTACGGCGGGTACGACCTTGCCTGGTGCGGCCGCCTGCAGAGTGCTGACAGTGACCTGATGGATGGCGTGCAGATCCTTGTGCAGGGTGCACTTGTGCCCGACAACGCGGTCATCAAATACAAGGTTCGCCTGCCAGACGGCACCGAGGAGGCCCGCGCTATCTGCCTGCTCGACTGCACCCGCACCGACCGCGACACTAACGGCGACTACCTTGCCACCGTGGAGGACACCTCCATCCTGAACGCCAAGCTCATGATCTGGGACGGCTGAGAAACGGGGCAATGAGTTATGAAGCTTTTTCATTTTTTAAAGCGCAATAAGCTGTTCGCTGTTCTGCTGGCAGCCGAACTGGCTGTGCTCTGTACCTTGATTGCCGGATTGTTCGGCACACCGTATAAGCTGACTCTGACACCGGATCTGTTCGAGAACCGTTTCCCCGATATTGCTGCCGAGGACGCGGACGGCCTGAAGGTCTGGAACCAGATCGACTTCCGCAGTGAGGAGCCCATCACTTTTTCCAGTCAGGGGCAGGCGCTGCGCGCCGGAGCGTATGAAGTCACCGTCTCCTATTTTTCCTGCCAGACTCCGGATGCCCCCACCTTCAATCTGCTCAACTCTGCCGGCACGCTGGATTTTTCTAGCGAAATGGTACCTGCTGCCGTTTCCTTTGACACGCTGCGGCTGGACGATTGCCACCGCACGCAGACCTCCCGTCTGTGGGTCAGCAGTGGCGCTGCACTGCAGGATCTGACGGCCACCCTGACCTATCGTCAGGGGCAGCTTTACCTTTATGCCGTCACACTGACTGAACAGCCCATCTACCGGCTGACCAGCCTGTTTTGCTGGCTGTTCTGCTTTGCGGCAGCCGATGCCCTGCTCTGGCTGCTGTTTGCCCGGACAGGGGAGAGAGGCGCTGCCCACCGCCGGGCGCTCCGTCTGCCGCTGTGTCTGCTGGGCATCACGGTCTTAGCCTGTCTGCCGCTGTTCAGCAATTATCTTTATGTCGGCCACGATCTGGACTACCATCTGCAGCGCATCACCGCTATGGCAGCCGAGCTTTCCTACGGGCAGTTTCCGGTACGCCTGACTACCACCACCCTGAACGGTTACGGCTATGCAAACCCTCTTTGCTATTGTGAGCTGTTTCTGCTTCTGCCTGCACTGCTGTACAATCTGTGGCTGCCGCTGCGCACCTGCTATCAGATATACATCTTTGCAGTCACACTCGCCACCTGCCTGATCGCTTATTTCAGCTTTGGCCGCATTACCGAGAGCCGCCGTCTTGGGCTGTTGGGGGCAATGCTCTACACACTGTCCTGCTATCGGCTTGTCTGCGTCTACACCCGCGCTGCTGTGGGCGAGTTCACCGCCATGGCGTTCTTCCCGCTGGTGCTGCTCGGCCTGTACGGCATCTATACGAAGGATAAGCCCCGCTTTGCGGACTGGCTGCCTATGTCGCTGGGCATGGCCGCCATGGTGCAAAGCCATCTGCTCTCCTGCGAACTGACGGCACTGTTGCTGGCCGTCTTTTGCCTGCTGCACCTGCGGGACACCCTATCCCCCACACGGCTGCTGGCCTGGATCAAAGCAGCGCTGCTCGCAGCAGGGCTGAGCGCATGGTATCTTGTACCGTTTTTTATCTCTGGTGCAAGCATCCCATTCATGGTCAACGGATCTTTCATCGGAAAGATCCAGTCGCAGGGGCTGTATATAATGCAGCTGCTCAGCCCGTTCGGCACCGGGTTTGGCGGCACAAGCAGCGGCACAAGCACGGATATGACGCTTTCCCTCGGCCTTCCGCTGATTTTGGGCCTTGCACTGGTCTGCTATTGCCTGCTTACCCAGCACAGTGAAAAGGACCGCTATTTCAGCATTCTGTACACAGCAGCCGGCTTTTTTGTTTTTACGGTTTTCCTGTCGCTGCATATCTTCCCTTGGGATTATGTGCAATCGGCGCTGGGACGCACGGCAGGCAAGCTGGCCGGGATGTTCCAGTATCCGTGGCGCTTTCTTTCGCTGGCCACGGTACTGCTCTGTCTGGCAACGCTCATTGCCATCCGTCTGCTGGCGGGGCAGCATCAGGCCCTTGGCAGGGCTGCAGCCGTTGTGCTGGCAGCTTCTGCCCTGCTGATGACCGGCGTACTGCAGTCCCAGATACTGACTGAGCAGGGCGAGGTTCCCCGCAATGTCTATTCCGTGGCCGATCCTTCCGTAACGGTTGCCATTGGCGAGTACATAATCGACGGTACCAGCGCCTATGAAACGATCTGGGCGCAGCCCAAGCCCGGCAGCGATGCGCTGCATCTTGTCCGCTATGAAAAGCAGCGCGGCGTTGCCTGCCTGACTGTACAGAACGAGGGAGCCGAGGCCGCCATCTCGCTGCCCATCTTTAACTACGGCAACTACTATGCCGCCGATGAAAACGGTCAGCCCTTTTCCATCACCAGCGGCGAGAATGAACGCATTGTGCTGACGATTCCCGCGGGCTACACCGGCACGATCCGTGTCTGGTATCATGCGCCCGATTACTGGCGCAGCTTTGAGGCGATCTCCGCCGCCAGTCTGCTGGGGCTTATCGGCTATGCCGTGCTTGCCCGCCGCAAGCGCCGCGCCGCCGCCACCGTTTAAACGAGGTTTCACCTATGCCCAATCGCATCAATTATCAGCTGGAGATGGAAAAGGTCCTGCGCACGCTGGACGGCACGCGGCCGCGGCTGCTGCTGCATGCCTGCTGCGCGCCCTGCTCAAGCGCTACGCTTGAGCGGCTGGCTGCCCATTTCGACATCACCGTCCTGTACTACAACCCCAACATCTACCCGCCGCAGGAGTATCACCGCCGCGAGGCCGAGCTGGAGCGCTTTGTCGAGCAGGCGGGGTATCACTATCCCGTCATTGAGCTGCCCTACGACCCGCAGGAGTTTTACACCGCCGTCAGGGGGCTGGAAAATGAGCCGGAAAAGGGCGCACGCTGCACCGTTTGTTATCGGCTGCGGCTGGAGCAGGCCGCCCGCTATGCCGCTGCGCACGGCTTTGACTGGTACTGCACAACGCTCTCGATCTCCCCGATGAAGGACCCCGTGCGGCTCAACGACCTCGGCACGGCACTGGGGCAGCAGTACGGCGTTGCCTATCTGCCGAGCGAATTCCGCAAAAAGGACGGCTACAAGCGAAGCCTGCAGCTGAGCGCCGAATACGGCCTTTACCGTCAGGATTACTGCGGCTGTGTTTTCAGCAAGCAGGAGCGGGAAGCGCAGGCACACACATTGTAAGAGGCATCCCCCCACAGGCTTACTCAGGAGATTGTTATGACACTTTATCAGGTTGCTTTTCTCTTTTTCACCTACTCGTTCCTCGGCTGGGTGGGGGAGGTCGTCTTTACGGCGGCCGTCCGCCACAAGTATCAGGACCGCGGCGTGCTGAGCGGCCCGCTCTGCATCCTGTACGGCATCGGCGCGTTGGTCATCACCTTTGCGCTGCGCGACATCCGGGACAGCTGGTTCTTCCTCTTTGTGTTCAGCGCCGTCTACGCCACCGTCATTGAGTGGATCGGCGGCCACATCCTTGAATACACCTCCCACACCCGCTGGTGGGATTACAGCACCCTGCCCTTCAATCTGGACGGTTACATTTGTTTGGGCGCATCCCTCACATGGGGTGTGCTGGGCGTCATCATGCTCAAGTGGGGCAATCCGCTGCTGCTGGCGCTGTACAGCCTTGTGCCGCAGGGCGTGTGGGTCGTGGTGCTGTGGGCATCGCTCATCCTGCTGGGCATTGACCTCATCGGCACGCTGCTGGCCATGGCGGGTCTGCGCTACCGGTGGCCCGCCGCCGAGGCCATCGAGAACCGTCTTGCCAATCTGACCGTCCGGGGCGGCATGTGGATTCTTGACCGGGTGGAGCGCCGCATGGCCAAGACCCACCCGGCACTGACCTTTGTCCGCCCTAAACGGGCGCAGACCGGCACCTTTGCCGCCGGGTGCAGCCCGTACAAGATCGTGCTGCTGTTTTTCATCGGTGCGTTTCTCGGTGACATCGCCGAGACGATCTTCTGCCGCGTTGTGGGCGGCGAATGGATGAGCCGTTCCAGCGTTGTGTGGGGGCCTTTCTCCATCGTATGGGGCCTTGCCATCGCGCTGGTCACCCAACTGCTCTACCGCTACAAGGACAAGCCCGCCAGTTGGCTTTTCGTGACCGGCACACTGCTGGGCGGTGCGTATGAGTATCTGTGCAGCGTCTTTACCGAGGTCGTTTTCGGCGCGGTGTTCTGGGACTACAGCGCCATCCCGTTCAATCTGGGCGGCCGTATCAATCTTCTCTACTGCTTCTTCTGGGGCTTTGCGGCGGTGGCGTGGTTCAAGCTGCTCTACCCGCCCATCTCGGCCCTGATCGAAAAGCTCCCCCCGCGCGGCGGCCGGGTGCTGACCTGGGCTCTCTGCCTCTTTATGGCGGCGGATATGCTCGTCAGCTCGGCGGCGCTCATCCGCTACAATGACCGCCTGCGCGGTGTACCTGCGCAGGGGGCCGTGGCCGAGTATCTGGATGCGCACTACGACAACGACCGCATGTATAAGGTATACCCGAAGGCTGTACATACCGGCTGACCCCCGCCGCCCCACGCTTTCCGGGGCAGTACGGCGCTCTGACTGAAAATCCTTTGTATATTCCCCACAAATGTGCTATACTAATTTTGTAAGTGTTGTATAAGACAAGGAGGCGACTGACTGTGACGCGTGCCGATGCCATTGAATGTTACCAGAAAGCCCTGCGGATGGGCCAGCGCGATTACCGTGAGAAGATGATCGCCGGGCAATCGCCGTTTTTGCCGGTGCTGGACGACATCCTGCAGAATGTCCCGGTGGAAAACCAGCTCCCGCTCGGGCAGGTGGACATCCCGCTCAACCTGATGGTCGGTACCAAAACAGCCGGGCGGACGGCGGCCTTTGCGTCCAACTTCATGCCGCTGCTTGAGCAGAGTACCGAGTTTGCGGCGAAGTGGATCAGCCTGTGTATTGCCCATGTGGACGAGGGCATCCGCGACCCCGTGCGCTGCTATGAGTATATGGGTCGCTTCTATGTGCAGGAGGGCAACAAGCGCGTCAGTGTGCTGAAATACTTTGACGCGACCAGCATTCTGGGCAATGTCATCCGCATCGTGCCGCAGTACAGCGAGGACCCTACCGTCCAGATGTACTACGAGTTCATGCACTATTACCCCATCACCCAGACCTATCTGCTGACCTTTACCAAGCCCGGCAGCTATGCCCGCCTGCAGAAGATTCTCGGCAAGGGGCCTGATGAAAAGTGGAGCGATGAGGACCGCGCCGAGATCATGTCGCTCTACAACTGGGTCGAGAAGGCGTTTCTGGCCCACCGCGGTGCCAGACTCAGCGTCACGGCGGGCGATGTACTGCTGCTTTTGCTGCGCGTCTACACCATGAAGGAGCTGGCCGATTCCAGCCCGAGCGAGCTGAGCGAAAAGCTGGACGCCCTGTGGGACGATGTGCTGGCCCTGCAGAAGAATGACCCCGTGCAGGTCAGCGACAAGCCCGCCGAGCCGAAGCAGGCCGGTCTGCTGGACCGCATCCTGCCCGGCAAGCGCACCGCCCCCACCCACCTGAAGGTTGCCTTTGTGCATGAGCGCACCCCGGGGACCAGCTCCTGGACGAGCCAGCATGAGTTCGGCCGCACCCAGCTGGACACCGTGTTTGAGGGGCAGGTCGAGACGGTTGCCTACTTCAACGCCGTCCCCGGCGAGAATGCCGATGCACTGGTCGAGCAGGCCATCACCGACGGTGCCGATGTTGTCTTTACCACCAGTCCCAAGCTGGTGGGCGCGTCCTTACGCGCCGCCGTCAAGCACCCGCAGGTGCGGATTCTGAACTGCTCGATGGAGATGCCCTACGCGAGCATCCGCACCTACTACACCCGCGTGTATGAGGCCAAGTTCATCACCGGCGCCATCGCCGGTGCCATGGCAGCGGGGGACCGCATCGGCTATGTGGCGGACTATCCCAGCTACGGCGTGCCCGCCAACATCAACGCCTTTGCGCTGGGGGCACGCATGGCGAATCCCCGCGCCCGGATCGAGCTGCTGTGGACCTGCCTGCCCGACCAGACTGACCCGCTGCACACCTTCACCCAGAAGGGGATCTCCGTTATCTCGGGCCGCGATGCGCCGACACCCAACCGCCCCCAGCGGGAGTTCGGCACCTTTTTGGTCGGGCCCGGCGGCGTGCTGCAGGATCTGGCCACCCCATTCTGGCATTGGGGCCAGTTCTATGAAAATGTCATCCGCACCGTTCTCAACGGCGGCTGGGTGCGGGACAAGTCCGGCACTGACGGCCGCGCCGTCAACTACTGGTGGGGCATGAACAGCGGCGTCATGGATGTGCTGCTCAGCCGTGAGCTGCCGCCCGATGTCACCCATCTGGCGCAGATTCTGCGCAACGGCGTGACCTCCGGCATGATCGACCCGTTCCACTGCCGCATCACAGCGCAGGACGGCAGCGTCAAGAACAGCGGACGCCACGGCCTTGACCTTGAGCAGATCGCCCACATGGACTATCTCTGCGATGCCGTGGACGGGCATATCCCCGAATATGACGAGCTGGCCGAGGTATCGAAGCCGATGTACCGGATGCAGGGTATTCACCGCGACCTTCTCCCCGTTGAGAAGGAGGCAGAGCTGTGAGGATCTTAGCCATCTCCGATGAGGAGTGCAAAGCCCTGTGGGACTATTTCACCCCGGACAAGCTTGCAGGCGTTGATCTGATCATCGCCTGCGGCGACCTAAACCGCCATTATCTGGAATATCTGGCAACGATGGCCCCCATGCCGGTGCTGTATGTCCACGGCAACCACGACGAAAGCTATGACCTGCGCCCGCCGCAGGGCGTCATCTGCATTGACGATGATGTCTATGTTCACAACGGGCTGCGCATCGCGGGGCTGGGCGGCTGCTGCCGCTACCGCACCGGTGCATGGCAGTTTACCGAGGCCGAGATGAAAAAGCGGGTCAACCGCCTGCGCGGCAAGATCGACCGCCACGGCGGGCTTGATATTCTTGTGACCCATGCGCCGATGCACGGCTACGGCGATCTGACCGATTTGCCGCACCGCGGGTTTACGGCGTTTTCGGCCCTGCTGGACCGCTACCACCCACAGCTGATGCTGCACGGACATATCCACCTGAGCTACGGCGCTTCCATCCCGCGTGAGCAGCAGTACGGCGCGACCCGCATCGTGAACTGCTATGAGCGCGTCTATCTCGATGCCGAGCCGCCCGCCGTCAAGCCCCGCCACCGTCTGTTTGCGGGGCTGCTGGGCAAATAGCTGTATGCCATCGCAGGGTGCCTTCTATCTGCGCCCGCCAATGCTCGGCTGCCGCGCGGGCGGATACGAAGCCCGCCCCTACATTGAAATGTCGTCTGATAAGGAGACACTTACCTATGACTAAAATCGCAGTATTCGGTGCAGGCACCTGGGGCATCGCGCTCGCGCGTCTGCTGGCCGTCCATGGCAAGGATGTCACGGTATGGAGCGCCATCCCCGCCGAGCTGAAAGCCCTCAGCACCACCCACCGCCACCCCAACCTGCCCGGCATGGAGCTGCCTGCCGCAATGCACTATACCGCCGACATTGCCGAGGCCTGCGCCGACCGCGATGTCCTGCTGTTTGCCGTGCCGTCCCCCTTTGTGCGTGCCACCGCCAAAAAGGCTGCGCCGCACATCCCCGATGGCCAGCTGATTGTGGATGTGGCCAAGGGCGTTGAGGACAAGACCCTGCTGACGATGAGCGAGATCATTGAGGATGAGCTTGCCAAAGCCGGCCGCAAGGCGCGGGTCGTGGCGCTGTCCGGCCCCACCCATGCCGAGGAGGTTGCCCGCGATATGCCCACCGCCATTGTGGCTGCCTGCACAGAGGAGGAGGCCGCCAAAACCGTCCAGAAAATCTTCAACACGCCGACCTTCCGCGTCTATACCAACGATGACCGCCGCGGCACCGAGCTGGGCGGTGCGATCAAAAATGTCATCGCACTGGCCGTGGGCATTGCCCTCGGCCTTGGCTACGGCGACAACGCCAAGGCCGCACTTATCACCCGCGGCAACGCCGAGCTGGCCCGCCTCGGGGCCGCTATGGGCTGCAAGCCCGAGACCTTTGCAGGCCTGTCCGGCATGGGTGATCTGATCGTCACCTGCACCAGTATGCACAGCCGCAACCTGCACGCCGGTATGCTCATTGGCCGCGGCAAATCCGTGGAGCAGGCCAAAACCGAGGTCGGTCAGGTGGTCGAGGGCATCAACGCACTGCCCGCCGCCTGCCGCCTTGCCCGGCAATACAAGGTCGAGATGCCCATCGTGCAGGCGGTGGAGGCCATCCTTGACGGCAAACTTGAGGCCCGCAGCGCCCTGATGTCCCTGATGGGCCGCAGCCTAAAGCGGGAGTGAGAGGTGCTGCATGGCTGACATCAAGGCTGCCTTTTTCGATATTGACGGCACGCTGCTGCCCCGGCTGTATTGCCATGCGGTGGAGCCCGGACTTCTGCGATGGGCAACGCCTGCGATGCCGCCAAGCAGGCTGCGGATTATGTCACGGACGATATTATGAAAGACGGCCTGTCAAAGGCGTTGGAGCATTTTGGGCTGATATAAAAAGAGCCTTCCCCCAAGAGGGAAGGTGGCCGAAGGCCGGATGAGGGGCGAGCTTGCCATTGCACCCCCTGCATGGGATATTGCGGCAAACGCGCCCCTCATCAGCCCGCTTCGCGGGCAGCTTCCCCCTTGGGGGAAGCCTTTTTTATTTTCAGCGATTCTTCTTCATAAATGCCTTGACCGCAATCACCAGCGCGGCATACAGCACGCCCGCGATGGCCCAGATAAACCAGCTGTACTGCGGCTGGCCATTGCCGTACGGGCCGAAGGTGTACCACAGGAAGATGGCGACCACCACCAGCCAGTAGGCGGCAGTCAGCGCGTTTATGCGGCTTTTGATGGCTTTGTTTGGGCGGGTGTAGTCGCCCTCCTCCAACAGCTGATCCATGGCACCCTGCACCGTGCCCACCCGCACAAAGGCGTAGACGCCGCAGGCCACCAAAACCAGCACCAAGCAGATGGACGCCGACACCAAAAACGATGCACCAGCCATCATGGCGGCAAACATCGGCACCGCCGACAAAACACAGAGCACCGTGCCGATGATGTTGGCCTTGTCGTACTGCGGCGCAAAGGCATCGCGGCGCTCCTTCGCCAGACCGGTGACGCCGTACTCGGTCTCAATGGCCTGCTCTTGCAAAAATTCATACGCCCGCACCGACGCACTGCACTGCATGAAGATAGCCACCGCCGCGGCGATGATGACCAGCAGCGCAATGATGCCGATGCCACCCGCCAAGTCATCCCTGATGCCGAACAGACCGGCCTCTCTCAGCGTCCCCAGCGCCAGCAGCGGAATGGGGCTGACGATGCAGAGCGCCGTTGCCAGCGCCAGCTTCGGCGCGTTGGCCTGCGTCTTGGCAAGGTAGTCGTTCGCCTGTGCCAGCGTCACGCGGGGCAGGGGAGAGACCTCATCGTCGGGCGTGTACTCCGGCTCGCCCTGATTGTCTTTTAATAGGTAGTCGGTCGTCACGCCGAACAGGCGGCTCATCTGCAAAATTTTGTCGATGTCGGGCACGGACTGTGCGCCCTCCCACTTGGAAACGGATTGGCGGGTCACGCCCAGCTGTTCGGCCAGTTCCTCCTGCGACCAGCCCGCCTTCTTGCGCAGGGTGATAAGTTTGTCTGCAAAGATCATTTGGGTGTACCTCCTTCAATTTCCTTGCCCTTATCCTACCAGAATCCCCGGTTGCACACCATAAATCGGCCCCGCCAATCTGTCAACCGGCGGTTGCATCGGCGGGCAGACGCCAGTCGATTTCCGCTGCACCGTTATTTTTCAAAAACTCGTTTACCTTGCCGAACGGTGCCGAGCCGAAGAACCCCCGGTAGGCCGACAGCGGGCTTGGGTGGGCGGATTCCAGCACCAATACGGGGCGGCGCACGGCGGCCCCGGTAAAGATCGGTGCGTATTTCTGCGCAGGCTTGCCCCACAGCACAGCGGCCAGCGGGCCGGTGCCCTGCGCTGCCGCATAGTCCAACGCGGCGCGGGTAAAGGTCTCCCAGCCGCGGCCCGCATGGGCAAAGGCCGCGCCCTGCTCCACCGTCAGCACCGTGTTCAGCAGCAGCACGCCCTGCCGCGCCCACGGCGTCAGGTCGGTATGCGCGGCACTGCCGGGGCCGAACTCTGTGTCCAGCTCCTTAAAAATGTTGCGCAGACTCGGCGGAGCCTTGCAGCCGTCCGGCACCGAGAAGCTCAGCCCCATGGCCTGCCCCGGCTCATGGTAGGGGTCCTGCCCCAGAATGACCGCCCGCACCGCCGCAGCCGGGCAGGCGCGGAACGCCGCAAAGATATTTCCTGGTGCGGGGTAGACGGTCCTTTCCGCCGCAGCAGCCGTCACAAAGGCGTCCAGCTCCGCAAAGTACGGCTTTGCGCGCTCCTGCGCAAAAAACGGCTGCCAGTCGGTGGCGGATAATCTGTCGAGTTCGGCGGTTAAAAGCATAGTGAATCTCCTCGGTAGCTTTGTAGGGGCCGGGCATGCCCGGCCCGCGCGTGTAAAACAGGCGGGCGTTCACGGGAAAGTTGCGGGCCGCACATGTGCGGCCCCTACATAGGTGCCCTTACATTTTTCACAAGTATATCACACCCCCGCAGGGGTTGCAATAGCGGCAAAAATGCGGTATAATAACATTTATGCTGCGGCGTCCTGCCGCGCCTAAAGTATATCAAAGGGGAGAACCATTTATGCGTTCCATCAAAACCAAATTGTTCAGCCTTGCCATGGCTGTTTCCATGGTGCTGGCGCTGGCTGGCTGCGCCATGTCCACGCCGTCCACCGTCGGCTCCATCGGCGGGGTCGAGATCCCGGCCGGTATTTACCTGCTGGCCCAGTATAACTCCTACAACACCGCGTCCGGTCTGGCCAAGCTTGCGACCGGCGAGACAGCCTCCGATGTCAAGGCCGTGCTGAAGGCCACCTGCACCGGTACCATCAACGGCGAGGAGGTCACCGCCCCGGGCAGCGAGTATGTGGCCCAGCTGACCACCCGCGCCATTGAGTACTACGCCGCTGTCGAAAAGCAGTTTGCCGAGCAGAACGGCGTTCTGGATGACGCCGCCACCGCCGAGGCCGCCAACACCGCCGACAGCCTGTGGGGCACCAACGGCGATCTGTACACGGCCAACGGCATCTCCAAGGCTACTGTGGAGACCTACCTGCTCAACGCCCAGAAGGCCAAGGCCCTGCTGAAGATGACCTACGGCCCCGAGGGCACGGCCCCCGTTACCGAAGCCGAGTACACCGATTATGTGAACAACGACTGCTACTACATTGAGGCCGTGCAGTTCCCGCTCGTCAACTACAGCAGCTACGCGATGGCCGATGACACCCAGAAGGCCTCCATCATGGCTACCGCCGAAAGCTGCATGGAGGAGCTGAGCCGGACTGCCACCGCAGAGACGGCTTCCGGCAGCGCCCTGTATACTGCAGCCATGACCTATGTGCCGCAGGCGATGGCCGCCATGGGCAGTGAGATGAACGCCTCGCAGGCCGTCTACTACGCCGCAAGCCAGCTTTACACCCCCGATGACCTGAGCAGCTACGGCAGCGATGAATACAACAATCTGACCGACCCGCTGGACGCAGCCGGGCTGAACCACTGGACCACGATCGATCTGGGCACCACGATTCTGGTTGCCCGCCGGATCGACCCGTTCAAGACCTACACCGTGGACGAGCTGGACAGCATGTATGACCTGCTGACCGATATGAAGTCTACCGCCATTCAGGATGAGCTGTACACCGCTGGTGCCGCGCTGGAGCATGATCTGAACAGCACCGCGCTGAATACCTACAGCGCCTCCAAGATCAAAAAGAACGCCTGAGCTTAAAAAGTTCAGCCGGGAGCAGCACTGTTTGCTCCCGGTTTTTTTGTTAATGAAAAGAGGTTTGTACCATGACGAAAAACAAATCCCTGAATTTCCTGCTGCAAACACTCGGCTGCCTGATCTCCGCAGCAGGCATCTACAGCTTTGCCGTTGCGGCCGGTATCCCTGTCACCGGTGTTGCGGGCATCAGCGCCATCCTGTACCGTCTGTTCGGCGTACCGATGGGCCTGAGCAATGTGCTGATCAACATTCCCATCATCCTGTGTACCTACAAGCTGCTCGGACGCACCTTCTTCCTGCGCAGCGTCTACTGCATGGCGCTCTTTGCTATTTCCACCGACTATATACTGCCGCTGCTGCCGGTCTATCAGGGCGACCGCCTGCTGGCCACGATCTGCGCCGGCGTGGTCGGCGGCATCGGCGATGCACTGATCTACATGAACAACTCCAGCACAGGCGGCCTCGACTTCATCACAATGGCTATCAAGGCCCGCCACCCGCATCTGGCGTTCGGCAACCTCACCTTTGCGGCGGCACTGGCCGTCATCTTCCTCTCCGGCGCCGTGTTCCGCGATGTGGACTCCATCATCTACGGTATCATGTTCAATTTCCTTGTTTCCACCGTCATCAACAAGATGATGTTCGGCTTCACCTCCTCGATGCTGGCCATGATCATCACCGCGGACGGTGCCGCCGCCTGTGCCGAGATTGACCGGGTAGCCGACCGCGGCTCCACGATCCTGCAGGGGCGCGGCGGCTACGGCGGCCACCCGAGGGATGTCGTGCTCTGCGCCTGCTCCAACAAGCAGCTCTATGAGATCGAGCATGCCATGCAGGCCCTCGACCCGGGCTGCTTCATCATTATGCTTCAATCCAACGAGGTCCATGGCGAAGGCTTCCGCCAGCTGGAGCTGGGAAAGAACGAGAACCGGACCGAGTAATTTCAGCGAAAACGCGTTTGTTTTAGCAACTCTATGGAGCATAGGTTGCCAAAATAAGCGCGTTTTCTTTATAATGGGCACAGAACAAAAAGGAGGTTTTAGACATGGATGCCACAAAAATCGGTAGATTCATTGGAGCGGAGCGCCGCGCTAAGGGCTGGACGCAGCGCCAGCTGGCAGATAAACTCCAGCTGACCGACAAGGCCATCAGCCGTTGGGAGACAGGTAAGGGGTTGCCGGATGTTTCTCTGCTTTTGCCGTTGGCTAATGTGCTGGATATAACCGTAGGTGAACTGCTGGCTGGCGAACGCCGCCTACAGCCGCCTGCCATGCAGACGGCTGAAGCTGAGGCCCTCACTACGCGTCAGCTGGTAGACTACACGCGGGAGCTTGGCCCCCAACTGCGCCGCCGCCGTGCCTGCACAGTATTGGCCGGGTTGCTGCTGTTTGCTGCGGCGTTCTTGACGCTGCAATTTTTGCGGCTGGTTCTGACAGGTGGGGCGGGCATCCATGGCTTTGGCATAGAATCTTTGTTATTACTCGTTGCTCTTCCGTTTGCTTTTACAACATCTGCCTTTTGGCTGCTGCGACTGCTTTGCACCGATGCCATGACCGAGGTGCGAGCCTTCCGCCGCGCATCGGCCATGGCCGTGGCTGGGCTGTGGTTGCTCGATTTGTACTTTGCCGGAGCGTTTGCCGGGTGTGTTGCGTTCCCTGTGCTGGATTTCTGGCAAGCCTCATCGTGGCAGGAAAATATAAATCTCGTACCATTTCGGCAAATCGCACAATATCTGCTCTGTCTCGTTCCAGGTCAAGGGTATCTTAACGGCTCCGGATATGCGTTTCGCGGGCATTTTGTCTTTTGGATGAACTTTTTTGTGTTTTCCTTGCCGGTTCTTCTGCTGCCACGCATCTCACCCCGCTGGCGTGGGGCGGGTGCCGCCGTCTGGCTTGCTGTAGTTGGCGGTTGTGTGATAGAAGTTACACAGCTGTTCGTGCGCACCGATACCACACTGTTCCGTTTTGATGTGGACGCGGTAATTTTGCGCGTAGCCGGGGCCGTTGTATTTTGGTGGATAGGCAGGATACCCGCTGTCAAAAAATTGCTGGCACGTTTGTTTTAGCCGTAGGGGAGGGGTTTTCCCCCCGGGAACGCTGCGCGGGCGCAAGCCTGCCCGGAGCGGTCAAGACCGCTCCCTACAGCCTGCCGTTTACGGGTTCCCTGTAGAGAGGGGTCTTGACCCCTCCGCGAGGCGTCGAGGACGCCGACCACCGCCGGTTTGCAGCGCGGTAGAGGCCGCACATGTGCGGCCCGGGGCATCCCCATAAACGCCCGCCGACGGGACACCACCGGGCCGGGCATGCCCGGTCCCTACTGCGATATAAACAAAAGCACCGCCGCTGACGATTTTGCTCGTCAGCGGCGGTGTGGTTTATTTTATGCTAAAATCAGTAGTTCTTAGCTTCTTCCTCGCCGGTCATGACGCGGAGAGCGCCCTGGCAGAGGGCGAGCAGCTCGTCCTCACCGGGGTAGGTGGTGACGGGTGCGATCCAGCCGAGGTAGTCGGTCAGGGTCTGGGCCGTGTACGGGTTGTAGGCAATGCCGCCGGTCAGGATGATCTGGTCAACTTTGCCGTGCAGCACGGCAGCCATAGCGCCGGCGTCCTTGGCGATCTGGTAGAAGAAGGCATCCCACACCTGCTTGGCCAGTGCATCGCCGGACTCGGCCATCTTGCCGACCTCACGGGCATCGTTGGTGTGCAGGTAGCCGTTAAAGCCGCCGTTGCCGCAGATCTTCTTGTAGACCTCCTGCTGGGTGTAGTTGCCGCTGAAGCACATCTTGACCAGATCACCGACAGGCACGGTGCCGCTGCGCTCGGGGCTGAAGCAGCCCTCGCCGTCGAGAATGTTGTTCACATCCACGACCTTGCCGTGGTCATGGGCGCCGACCGAGACACCGCCGCCCATGTGGATGACGATGAGGTTCAGCTCCTCATAGCGCTTGCCATTCTCCTTGGCAAAGCGGCGGGCAACGGCCTTCTGGTTCAGCGCATGGAAGATGGAGCGGCGGGGCAGCTCCGGCATACCGGAAATGCGCGCCTTATCGGTCAATTCATCGACAACCACAGGGTCAACAATGTAGCTGGGCACGCCCAGCGCATCGCCGATCTCGCGGGCAAGGATGCCGCCCAGATTGGAGGCATGCTGCCCCTGAACACCGGCCTTCAGGTCAGCGAGCAGCGCATCACTGACAGCATAGGTGCCGCCCGGAATGGGCTTGAGCAGACCGCCGCGGCCGACAATGACATTCAGCGTCTTGGCGTCGCAGTTCTTCTCCTTCAGGAAGTCGAGAATGATCTCCTTGCGGAAATCCTTCTGATCAATAACGCTGGCATACTTGGCGATCTCCTCGGTAGGGTGACGCAGCGTTTCTTCAAACAGCAGGGTCTCATCCTCAAACACACCGACCTTGGTGGAGGTGGAGCCGGGATTGATGACCAGAGTTTTGATGGACATTGGGAACGTCTCCTTTTTTACATTCTTTGGTTTCCCTCAAGGGGAGCCATTTTTTACTGGTTCAGCCCGGCGGCGACAACGGCGGCCAGCGCGATGGAGTTGACCTTCGTCTGGAAGGAGTCGCTGCGGCTGGTCAGGATGGCGGGCACCTTGGTGCCGGTCAGGATGCAGCCGTTCTTGCAGTCGGCGGTGTGAACAAGCGTCTTGTAGACGAGGTTGCCTGCCTGAATGTCGGGGAAGAGCAGAATGTCCGCATGGCCGGCAGCCGGGCGGTCCTGAGCGCCCTTATGGTGGGCAGCCTCGGGGTCGATGGCAATGTCCATGGACAGGGGGCCGTCCACCACACAACCGGTGATTTTGCCCTCCTCATTCATCTTGCGCAGCTCCTCAGCATCCACGGTGCAGGGCATCTTGGGGTTGACGACCTCAACGGCGGCCAGCGGGGCAACCTTGGGGCAGGCAACGCCGCAGGCGTGGGCCACGGCAACGGTATTCTCGATGATATGTACTTTATCTTCCAGCGTCGGGTAGGTCATAAAGGCAACATCGGTCAGGAAAAGCAGCTGCTCGATGCCCTTTACCTCAAAGACAGCCACATGGGACAGGGTGTTGCCGGTGCGCAGACCGACCTCCTTGTCCAGCACACTCTTCAGGAAGGTCTTGGTGTCCAGCAGGCCCTTCATGTACATATTGGCCACGCCGTCATGCGCCAGCTTGACAGCCTTCAGCGAGGCCTGCACCTTGTCGGGCTCGTTGATGATCTCATAGTCGGAAAGGTCGATGTTCAGCTCTGCCGCGATCTTGCGGATGGCAGCCTCGTCACCCACCAGAATGGCATCGGCAATGCCCTGCTTATGGGCGGCGTCAACAGCCTCCAGAACGGCATCGTCCTCAGCGGCGGCGACAGCCAGCTTCTGCTTGCCGCAGGTTTTTACTTTCGCGATCAGGTCCTCAAAATTCATCTTACAGCACCTCGTTTTTATCAGTCAGGGCGGGGCAGCCTCAAAAAAGCCCCGTATGTTAAAATAATAACACTTAATGTGCCGTGGGTCAAGAGGGGGAAGGGGAGCGGCGTGTCAAAAAATATTTTTTCTGTTTTGCGTGCGGTGCTTATTAAATAGGTAGGAAGCCGCCCGATTTTGCAGAAAGCTGGCCGATTTTTAACAAATTTGGCATTGACAAAACCTTAACAAGATGGTAAAACTATAGTAGCGGTTCGGTACGCGCACCGCTGCGGCACCATGCCGCCGTACTTCTGACCCAAAGGATACCGTCCCAAAGAGCCAGCGTCGGCGCCGGTGCCTAGCTTTACCCCTAAAGTTGTTTAATTTTTAACAGGTAAGGCGCTATTCCAAACCGAAAGGTTCACACATTCATGCCAACCATTGCCATGTATCCCGGCAGCTTCGATCCCGTCACCAACGGGCATCTCGATATTATCAAGCGCTCCAGCCGTATGTTTGACAAGGTGATCGTTGCGGTACTCGTCAACAGTGCCAAGACACCTCTCTTCACGGTCGAGGAGCGCGTTGCCATGCTGCGGGAGGCCTGCAAGAACATCCCGAATGTCGAGATCGACTCCTTCAACGGTCTGACTGTCAGCTTTGCCAAGCAGAAGGGTGCCACCGTCATGGTGCGCGGCCTGCGCGCCGTCACAGACTTTGAGAATGAGATCCAGCTTGCCCACACCAACTACGCCATGATGCCCGAGATCGAGACGGTCTTTCTGGCGACCGCCATCAAGTGGAGCTACCTGTCGTCCACCATCGTGCGGGAGGCTGCCCACTACGGGCAGGATGTTTCCCGCTTTGTACCCCGCAATGTTGAGAAAGCCCTCGTCGCCAAGCGGGAGGCAGGGGAGTTATAACGCATTCACGCCGCGCGCTTTGCCGGCTTGAAGATAAAAAGTTACTCAATAGTCCATCCAAAGAGAAGTATTTTTAGGAGGCTACTTATGAAGAAGATCGTCATCGCCAGCGCCTGCCGTACTGCCATTGGCAAGTTCGGCGGCACCCTCGCCAACGTCCCCGCCGCTGAGCTGGGCTCCATCGTCATCAAAGAGGCGTTGGATCGCGCCCATGTCAAGCCCGAGCAGGTCGATCAGGTCTACATGGGCTGTGTCATTCAGGCCGGTCTGGGCCAGAACGTTGCCCGTCAGGCTTCCCTGAAGGCCGGTCTGCCCATCGAGGTTCCCGCTGTCACCGTCAACGTGGTCTGCGGCTCCGGTCTGAACTGCGTCAACATGGCTGCCCAGATGATCGAGGCCGGCGATGCCGACATCGTGGTTGCCGGCGGTATGGAGAACATGGACATGGCTCCGTTCGCCATGATGAAGGGCCGCTACGGCTACCGCATGGGCTACCCCATGGGCAAGAGCGAGCTGGTTGACACGATGGTCAACGATGCTCTGTGGGATGCCACCGGCTTCAATATGCACATGGGCATGACCGCCGAGAATGTCTGCACCAACGAGACCTACCAGAAGAAGTACGGCTACAGCCCCATCGACCGTGAGAAGCTGGACGAGTTCGCTTACCACAGCCAGGAGAAGGCCGCCAAGGCTATCGCCGATGGCGCCTTCAAGGACGAGATCGTTCCCGTTGTCATCAAGGGCAAGAAGGGCGACACCGTGTTTGATACCGACGAAGGCCCCCGCATGAGCTCCATGGAGGTTCTGGGCAAGCTGAAGCCCTGCTTCAAGAAGGACGGCATCGTCACCGCCGCCAACTCCTCCGCCATCAACGACGGCGCTGCTGCTCTGGTCATCATGAGCGAGGAGAAGGCCAAGGAGCTGGGCGTTGAGCCTCTGGCCACCTGGGTTGCCGGCGCTCTGGCCGGTGTTGAGCCTGAGGTCATGGGCCTCGGCCCCATCGCCGCCACCCGCAAGGTCATGGCCAAGACCGGCCTGACCGTTGCCGACATGGATCTGGTCGAGGCCAACGAGGCCTTCGCCGCTCAGTCCGTTGCAGTCGGCGAGGCTCTGGGCTTTGATCAGGAGAAGCTGAATGTCAACGGCGGCGCCATCGCACTAGGCCACCCCGTCGGCGCTTCCGGTGCCCGTATTCTGGTCACCCTGCTGTACGCCATGAAGCACCGCGGCGCTCATAAGGGTCTGGCTACCCTGTGCATCGGCGGCGGCATGGGCTGCGCCACCATCGTTGAGATGTAATTACCGGAGGAAACCAAAATGTCCTTTGTTACCACTGAAATTCAGGACGCTGTTGCCGTCCTGACCATCGACCGCCCGAAGGCGCTCAACGCGCTGAACCCCGAGGTTCTGGCTGACTTGAAAGCTGCCTTCGAGGCCATCGACCAGAACACCGTCCGCTGCGTTGTACTGACCGGCGCCGGTGACAAGAGCTTCGTGGCCGGTGCTGACATCGGCTCGATGTCCACCATGACCAAGGCCGAGGGCGAGGCCTTCGGCAAGCTGGGCAACGATGTTTTCCTCATGATCGAGAGCTTCCCGCTGCCTGTCATCGCAGCTGTCAACGGCTTCGCGCTGGGCGGCGGCAATGAGCTGGCCATGAGCTGCGACATCCGCCTCTGCTCCGACAACGCCGTCTTCGGCCAGCCGGAAGTGGGCTTAGGCATCACGCCGGGCTTCGGCGGCACCCAGCGTCTGGCCCGTCTGGTCGGCATGGGCATGGCCAAGCAGCTGGTCTACTCTGCCCTGAACATCAAGGCAGACGAGGCCCTGCGCATCGGTCTGGTCAACGCCGTTTATACGCAGGAGGAGCTGCTGCCCGCCGCCCTCAAGCTGGCCGGCAAGATTGCCAAGAACGCCCCCATTGCCGTGCGCAACTGCAAGAAGGCTATCAACGACGGCATCAGCCTGCCCATCGAGAAGGCTGTCGAGGTCGAGGAGAAGCTGTTCGGTGATTGCTTCGAGACTCACGATCAGGTCGAGGGCATGGGCTGCTTCCTGAGCCGCGAGAAGCCGAAGCCGAAGCCGGTTTTCACCAACAACTAATTTTATTATCTATTATCTTTTATCTTATATTGGAGGTACTTACTATGAAGGTAGGCGTTATTGGCGCTGGCACCATGGGCCAGGGCATCGCAAAGGCATTCGCTCAGGTTGAGGGCTTCACCGTTGCACTGTGCGACATCAAGCAGGAGTGGGCCGAGGGCGGCAAGAACAAGATCGCTGCCGGCTATGCCAAGCTGGTTGCCAAGGGCAAGCTGGATCAGGCTGAGGTTGACCGCCGCATGGCTGCCATCACCGCCGGTCTGAAGGAGGATCTCTGCGCTGACTGCGACCTGATCGTTGAGGCTGCTTTCGAGGATATGAAGGTCAAGCAGACCACCTTCGGCGAGCTGGATAAGATCTGCAAGCCCGAGTGCATCTTTGCCTCCAACACCTCTTCTCTGTCCATCACCGAGATCGGCAAGGGCCTGACCCGTCCTCTGGTCGGCATGCACTTCTTCAACCCCGCTGACCGCATGAAGCTCATCGAGGTCATCGCCGGTGTCAACACCCCCGTTGAGACCGTTGAGGCCATCAAGAAGATCAGCACCGAGATCGGCAAGAGCCCCGTTCAGGTCAATGAGGCTGCCGGTTTCGTCGTCAACCGCATCCTGATCCCCATGATCAATGAGGCTGCCTTCATCAAGATGGAGGGCGTTTCTGACATCGCCGGTATCGACACCGCTATGAAGCTGGGTGCCAACCATCCGATGGGCCCTCTGGAGCTGGGCGACTTCATCGGCCTGGACATCTGCCTGGCCATCATGGACGTTCTGTACAAGGAGACCGGCGACAGCAAGTACCGCGCCTGCCCGCTGATCCGCAAGATGGTTCGCGGCGGCAACTTGGGCTGCAAGACCGGCAAGGGCTTCTATGTCTACAATGCCGACCGCACCAAGACTGCCGTTGACGCCCTGTAATTAAACCAACCTACGCGCCTGGCGCAGTATATGACCGCGCCGGGCTGCGTTTGTTTGAGTATATGGAGGTTTATCAAATGGATTTTACTCTGTCTAAACAGCAGCAAATGGTCCAGAAGATGTACAAGGAGTTTGCTGAAAACGAAGTCAAGCCCCTCGCTAAGAAGGTCGATGCCGAGGAGTACTTCCCCAAGGAGACCGTCGAGAAGATGGCTAAGCTGGGCATGATGGGCATCTACTTCCCGAAGTCTGTCGGCGGCGCCGGCGGCGATGTTCTGTCCTATGTCATGGCCGTTGAGGAGATGAGCAAGGTCTGCGGCACCACCGGTGTCATCCTGTCCGCTCACACCTCTCTGTGCGCTGCTCCCATCTATGAGAACGGCACCCCCGCCCAGAAGGAAAAGTACCTGCCCAAGCTGTGCAGCGGCGAGTGGATCGGCGCTTTCGGCCTGACCGAGCCCGGTGCCGGCACCGATGCGCAGGGCCAGCAGACCTTCGCCGTGGACGAGGGTGACCACTGGAAGCTGAACGGCTCCAAGATCTTCATCACCAACGCCGGCTTTGCCGATGTGTTCATCATCATCGCTGTCACCGGCTTCATCACCGACAAGCGCGGCCGCAAGCAGAAGGAGATCAGCGCCTTTATCGTAGAGCGCACCGATCCCGGCTTCAAGGTCGGCAAGCCCGAGGACAAGATGGGCATCCGCGGCTCCTCCACCTGCGAGCTGATCATGGAAGACTGCATCATCCCGAAGGACCGCCTGCTGGGCGTCAAGGGCAAGGGCTTCCAGCTGGCTATGGCTACGCTGGACGGCGGCCGTATCGGCATCGCCTCCCAGGCTCTGGGCCTTGCTGAGGGTGCTATTGATGAGACTGTCGCCTATGTCAAGGAGCGCAAGCAGTTCGGCCGCTCCATCGCCCAGTTCCAGAACACCCAGTTTGAGCTGGCCGAGATGAAGGCCCGCGTTGACGCCGCCAAGTATCTGGTCTATGCAGCTGCCCAGAAGAAGCAGGCTGCCATGGACGGCCAGAAGGTCCGCTACAGCGTTGAGGCTGCCGAGGCCAAGCTGATCGCCGCCCGCACCGCCAGCGATGTCACCCGCCGCTGCCTGCAGCTGTTCGGCGGCTACGGCTACACCCGCGATTACCCCATTGAGCGCATGATGCGTGATGCCAAGATCACCGAGATCTACGAGGGCACCAGCGAAGTGCAGATGATGGTTATCAGCGGCGCGCTGCTGAAGTAAGGAGGACAGACGTAATGAAAGCAATCGTTTGTGTCAAACAGGTTCCCGATACGCAGGGCAAGGTCGCTGTCAAGGCTGACGGCACGATGGACCGCTCCGCTATGGCTACCATTACCAACCCCGATGACCTCAACGCTGTTGAGGCCGCCCTGCAGCTGAAGGATGAGACCGGCTGCGAGGTCGTTGTTGTCACCATGGGCCCGCCGCCGGCCGAGGGCATGCTGCGTGAGCTGATGGCCCGCGGCGCTGACCGCGGCGTGCTGGTTTCCGGCCGCGAGTTCGGCGGCTCCGATACCTTCGCCACCTCTCAGATTCTGGCTGCTGCCGTCAACAAGATCGGCGTCGGCCCCGAGGATATCGTTTTCTGCGGCCGTCAGGCTATCGACGGCGACACCGCACAGGTTGGCCCCCAGATTGCTGAAAAGCTGCATCTGCCTCAGGTCACCTATGTCACCGAAATCAAGAAGGACGGCAACGCCCTGACCGTAAAGCGTCAGCTTGAGGACGGCTACATGGAGCTGAAGGTTCAGACTCCCTGCCTGCTGACCTGCATCAAGGAGCTGAACACTCCCCGTTACATGAACATCTCCGGCATCTTCGAGTGCTATGACAAGCCCCTCGAGGTCTACGACTACAACGCTCTGAAGGATGACCCACTCATCGAGACCGATACCATCGGCCTGAAGGGCTCCCCGACGAACGTCTACAAGTCCTTTGCTCCTCCGGTCAAGGGCGCCGGCATGAAGGTCGAGGACGCTGCCCAGCTGGTCGGCATCCTGAACGACAAGCACCTGATTTGAGGAAGGAGAAACGAACAATGGCTGAATTCAATGCAATGGACACCGCCGCCTTCAAGGGCGTGTGGGTATTCTGCGAGCAGCGCGAAGGTCAGATCCAGACCATCAGCTATCAGCTGCTGAGCGAAGGCCGCAAGCTGGCCAACGACCTGGGCGTTGAGCTTTGCGGCGTTGTTATGGGCAGCGAGCTGAACGAGGACTATGTCAAGGCGCTGGGCGGCTACGGTGCCGACCGCGTTTACAACATCGACAGCCCCCTGCTGAAGGACTACACCACCGACGGCTATGCCAAGGCGCTGTGCGACCTCATCATGGACAAGAAGCCCGAGATCATGCTGATCGGCGCCACCAACCTGGGCCGCGACCTCGGCCCCCGCTGCGCAGCCCGTCTGCACACCGGCCTGACCGCCGACTGCACCCATCTGGATGTCGATGTCGAGAAGTACAAGGACTTCCTGCGCAACACCTCCAACATTGATGTGGACAACACCAAGTTTGAGGAGAACACCAACCTGAAGATGACCCGCCCGGCTTTCGGCGGCCACCTGATGGCTACCATCATCTGCCCCCGCTTCCGCCCGCAGATGTCCACCGTGCGCCCCGGCGTTATGCAGACCCAGCCGTTTGACGAGGCCGGTGCTGCCAAGGTCGTGATCGAGAAGGTCACCCCCGCTCTGACCGCTGAGGACATCCATGTTGAGGTTCTGGACATCAAGAAGAGCGCTGAGAAGCTCGTTGACCTGATCGGTGCCGATGTTGTTGTTGCCGTGGGCCGCGGCATCTCTGCCGACCCCGACAAGGGCATCAAGCTGGCTGAGGAGCTGGCCGGTGTTCTGGGCGGCGTTGTCGGTGCCTCCCGTGCCGTCACCGATGAGGGCTGGCTGTCTGCTGACCATCAGGTCGGCCAGACCGGCAAGACCGTGCATCCCCGCATCTATGTTGCTCTGGGCATCTCCGGTGCCATCCAGCACGTTGCCGGTATGCAGGACTCTGAGACCATCATCGCCATCAACAAGAACGAGAACGCCCCCATCTTCGATGTTGCCACCTACGGCATCGTCGGCGATCTGTACAAGGTCGTTCCCGAGCTGATCAAGGAGATCAAGGCTGCCAAGGCCTGATCCCGCCTGTAATCAACAAGAGCCGCGCCCCGCAAAGGGCACGGCTCTTTGTTTTTTGTATGGTTAGTCTGCCACGGCCGGGGCGGACAGCAGCTCCGGGGGCAGCTCGCTCTCGTCCTCATTGACGAGGGAATCATCGACATCGAAGGTCGCATCAAAGGCCTTTGCGGCAGCATCCGCCAACAGATCGACATCGACCAGCTCACTGTCTGCCATGACATACAGCAGCTTATCCTCAAAGCTGACCACGCGGGCCTTATCTGCCTCCACACAGACCCACTTGCGCATGCTGATGTTTTCCTCCATCGAATCGGCGATCTCGCGGGCATCGGCCTTGTCCTTGAGGCGCAGCAGCACAAGGCTGTACGCCTGACTGCCGGTCATCGGCTCGCTGACTACGGCAGCGTCCACCTTGCCCACATTGTCCGGGGTCAGACCGGCCAGATAGCCGTACCAGCTCTCGTCGGTCAGGTCGATAGCCACCGTTTCGATGCCCATCGCCTCAACGGGCTGAAGCTGATAGATTGCGTCCACCATACCGCTCAGCTCGGCGTCCGGCTGCGGCTCGGCGGTCTCACCGGTATCCTCGCCGTCCACGCCGAACTCCGGGTCCAGCTCCGCGCCCTCCTCGGGCCTTGTAGCGGGCTGGTTCGCCAGATCATTGCTGTCAGCCTTCTGGCTGCCGCAGGCAGACAGGAACAGGGAGGTCAGCAGGGCTGTTGCAAAAAGCAGCTTTTTCATTGTAAAATTCCTTTCTCGGTCAAAATTTCGTCAGGGGCAAAGCGGACATCCCAGTCATCGGCAGGCAAATCCGCCAGCAGGGCCGCTGCCGGGCAGAGCAGCAGCCTTTCCCCCTTATACTGTGCCAAAAAACGGTCATAATACCCACCGCCGCGGCCCAGCCGCACGCCGTCCGTCCCGGCCGCCAAACAAGGGATCAGCGCCAGCGTGGCAGCGTCCCCGCCGGGGTCGGCGGCAGGCAGGTCTGCGGGCGGCTCCGGGATGCCGTAGGCACCGGACTGCAGCAAAGACAGGCTCGGTATCTCCACCCAGTCCATCTCGGTGCGGCTCCGCACACGGGGCAGCAGCAGTCGTTTGCCGTCAGCCAGCGCGCGGCGCAGCATCGCCGCTGTGTCCGGCTCGTCCGGCATGGCCGCAAACGCCAGCACTGTGTCGGCCGCCGCCCAGCAGGGCAGGGCAAACAGCGCCCTTGCCATGCCGCAGCCGACCGCCTGCATATCCAGCTCTGCGCGCCGGGCCTTTGCCAGCGCGCGTGCCTCCCGTTTTGTCATTGTGCATCCCACCTTTTGAGGTATCATACCATATCTGCCCTCACCCTACAAGACGGAAAACGGCCGCTGTTGTTACAGCAGCGACAAAATTTTTCCGCCATCTTGCCCGCAGAGGGAGAATAGAGTATAATATAAGCTGTATCGCTATGTATATGCTGACATTTATATAAAAAGGAGATTCAACCTCATGAGCAAGTTTAATTTTATCAAGACCGACATTCCCGAAGTGCAGATCATTGAGCCGACCGTTTTTGGTGATGACCGCGGCTATTTTATGGAGACCTACCAGATCGACGATTTCGCCGCCGCCGGTATCGACAAGCCCTTTGTGCAGGACAACCAGAGCCGCTCCACCAAGGGCGTGCTGCGCGGGCTGCACTTCCAGACCAAGCACACGCAGGGCAAGCTGGTCCGTGTGACGCTGGGCGAGGTGTTTGATGTGGCCGTTGACTGCCGCCCCAACAGCGCGACCTTCGGCAAGTGGGTCGGCGTGACCCTCTCGGCTGAGAACAAGAAGATGCTCTGGATTCCCGAGGGCTTTGCCCACGGCTTTGTCGTGCTGTCCGATGTGGCGGAGTTCTGCTACAAATGCACCGATGTCTACGACCCCACCGCCGAGGGCGGCATCCCCTACGATGACCCGACCGTCAATGTCCAGTGGCCGGACTGCGGCTGCGCGCACAAGACCAGCGCCAAGGACAAGGAGCACACCCCCTTTGCCGACCAGAAGTTCGAGTATTTTGAAAAGTATTGAGGATACACCGTGGAGAAACTGAAAAACACCTTTGCCGGTTTCTGGAAGTACCGCTATCTGCTGCAAAACCTGATCTCACGCGATTTTAAGCTCAAATACCGCCGCAGCGTGCTGGGCGTGGCGTGGAGCGTGCTGAACCCCCTGCTGACCTGTCTGGTCATGTGGGCCGTGTTCGGGGCGCTGTTCAATGTGCGCGGGCAGGGGATTGAGGATTTCCCGCTGTTTCTGATCATCGGCCAGCTGATGTTCAACTTCTTCCGCGAGAGCACGACCATGGCCATGGAGAGCGTGCTGAAAAACGGTCCGCTGCTGCGCAAGGTCTATATCCCCAAATATATCTTCCCGCTGGAGAAATGCTGCTTCGCGCTGGTGAATTTCTTCTTCAGTCTGGTGGCGCTCTTCATTGTGGCGCTGCTGACATGGTCGCATATTTCGATCGGGACGGTGCTGCTGGCCGTTTACCCCATCATCATGCTGTTTATTTTCAGCCTCGGCATCGGGCTGATCCTCTCCACGATGTATGTCTTTGTGCGCGACATCATGCACATCTGGGAGGTTTTCTGCACCCTGCTGGTCTACGGCAGCGCCATCTTCTATGACCCGCGCCAGATGGAAAGCTGGATGCAGTTCGTCATCAACCTGAACCCCATCTACTGGTACATCACCTCGGTGCGCTCCTGCGTCATGTGGGGCGAGGGCCTGACCGCAAACATGCTGCTGATCCCGTTCCTCTGCGCCGCACTCAGTCTGGGGCTGGGCATCTTTGTCTTTAAAAAATATCAGGACAAATTTGTCCTGTACATGTAAGGGGGCATCGAAATGGCAGAGCAGAAACCCATTATCTCAATCGACCATGTTTCGATGCGCTTCAACCTCGCCAAGGAAAAGCATGAGAGCCTCAAGGAATACTTTGTGGCGCTGCTGCACGGCGGTGTCCGGTTCGATGAATTCTTTGCGCTGGACGATGTATCGTTTGATATTATGCCCGGTGACTTCTACGGTCTGATCGGGCTGAACGGCAGCGGCAAATCAACGCTGCTCAAGGTCATCTCGGGCGTGTACAAGCCCAGTGCGGGCAGCGTCACGGTCAACGGCACCATCGCACCGCTTATCGAGCTGGGTGCCGGCTTTGACATGGATCTGACCGCGCGGGAGAACATCTATCTGAACGGCACGGTCCTCGGCTACACGCCGAAGTACATCGACTCGAAGTTTGATGACATCGTTGATTTCAGCGAGCTGCAGGATTTCCTCGATGTACCGCTAAAGAACTACTCCTCCGGCATGGTAGCGCGGCTGGCCTTTGCCGTGGCCACCATGACAAAGCCTGACATTCTGATTGCCGATGAGATCCTGTCGGTGGGCGATTTCCTGTTTCAGGAAAAGTGCGAAAAGCGGATGGCTGAGCTGCTGTCCGGCGGCACTACGGTCATTCTTGTCAGCCACTCGATCGACCAGATCGAGCGTATGTGCAACAAGGTTGCCTGGCTCGACCACGGCCACCTGCGCCGCCTCGGCCCCACAAAGGAGATCACGGCTGAGTACCGCAAATTTGAGAAAAAGGACGCCATGCCGGCAAAAGTCACCGAGGAATAAATCATGCCTGAAACTTCCCATAAGAAACCCGACAACGAGCGCCCCGCCGATCTGGCCGTACAGGACAGTGTGGGCGGCATGGCGCGCCGCCTTTTGGATCCCGCCCATCTGCGGGATCTGGCCGGCCGCAGCGTCAAGACCCTGCGGGAGCAGGGCGCTGAACAGCTGTGGCGTGATGTGAAATTCCGCGTCGGGCTGGCCCTGCACCACGATGATTGGCGGCACCGCGCCGACATTCCGCTGCGCCGCGAGCTGAAAGCCCAGCGCACCGCGAACTTGCAGGGGCCGAAAATCAGCATCATCGTGCCGCTTTACAACACATCTGCGAAGTTTTTTGACGAGATGCTGCAAAGCGTCGTCAAGCAGACTTACACGAACTGGGAATTGGTGCTGGTGGACGCTTCCGATGCCGACAAGCGGCTGGAAAGCCGCCTGCCCAAGGCCGTGCCGGGGGTGATCGTCTACGAGCCAATCGAAAACGGCGGCATCGCGGCCAACACGACCCGCGGCTTCGCACTGGCCCACGGCGATTTTATTGCCCTGCTGGACCATGACGATGTACTGTATCCCAACGCCCTCTTTGAGGTTGTGCAGACCCTCCAAAGCACCGGAGCAGATTTTGTCTACAGTGACGAAATCGTTCTCTCGGCTGATTTAAAACAACTGGGCGGGTATCACTTCAAGCCGGATTTTGCACCGGACTATCTGCGCGGCGTGAACTTCATCACCCATCTGGCGGTGTTCAGCCGCCCGCTGCTGGATGCGGCCGGAGCCTATGAGTCGAAGGAGTTTGACGGCGCACAGGATCACGATCTGATCCTGCGCCTGACAGAAAAAGCGCATCGCATCGAGCATATCAAGAAGGTGCTTTATATCTGGCGCGGCCACGCGGGTTCCACCGCCGCAGGCATGGAGGCCAAGCCCTACGCCATCGCGGCGGGGGAGCGGGCCATCGACGCCCAGCTGCAGCGCCTCGGCCTGCCGGGGCGCGCCATGGCCGTGCCCGATGCCCCCGGTGCGTTTCAGGTCAGGTATGATCTGACAGGCCACCCAAAAATCAGCGTGCTGATCCCGAACAAGGACCACACCGATGATCTGGACCGCTGCCTGACGAGCCTGTACAAAAACGCCGGATATGACAATTTTGAGGTCATCGTCATCGAGAACAACTCCACCGACCCGGCGACGTTTGCCTATTACGAGACACTGCCCAGCCGCTTTGCCGACTGCCGCGTCGTCTACTACAAGGGCGTGTTCAACTTCTCGGCCATCAACAACTTCGGCGCGACGTTCGCCGAGGGTGAGCATCTGCTGCTGCTCAATAATGACATTGAAATTTTGTCGTCCGACTTCCTGCGCGAGCTGCTCAGCTACAGCCAGCGTCCCGATGTGGGTGCCGTAGGCGCCAAGCTCTACTACCCGGACGATACGATCCAGCATGCGGGCGTGCTGATGGGCATCAACGGCAGTGCAGGCCATAGCCACAAGAGCTACCCCCGCACCGCTGTGGGCGATATGTACCGCCTTGTCACAACGCAGGATTACATGGCCGTGACCGGTGCCTGCCTGATGACAAAGGCATCGCTGTACCGCGAATGCGGCGGTCTGGACGAGGAGAAGTTCGCCGTTGCCTACAACGACGTGGACTACTGCCTGAAGCTGTGGCAGAAGGGCCTTTTGAATGTTTACACCCCGCGCGCCGAGGCATACCATTATGAAAGCAAGAGCCGGGGCCTTGACACATTAAGTGAGAACGCCCGCCGGTACGAGCGCGAGAAAGCGAATTTCTACGCAAAATATCAGCAGTATATCGACAATTACGACCCCTATTACAACCCCCATTTCAACAATTTGTTTGAAAATTTCGGGTTGAAGTGAGGAGGTGTTTTGCATGGAAAATAAGTTTGATACCCAGTTTTTAATCGAAGGCCACGACCTCGACGAGGACGCCATCCACGACGGCATTTTGAACAGCGCCAAGGGCGATTGCCTGTTGGTCGTCGGCGACGAGGATGTCGTCAAGGTGCATTACCACACTGACACCCCGTGGAAGGTTTTGGAGTACGCCGCCGCCCTCGGCGAATTGAACACCATCATCGTAGAAAACATGGATCGCCAAGCAAAAGGGTTGCACGGGTAAATTGGCAAGGCGCAAGGTTAACCGCCTGACGGCGTATGATTACGCCCAAAACGGTGCGTATTTCATCACGATTTGCACGCATGGGCGGCAGAAAATTTTGTGGAAAAGCGATGTCCTTACGGCGGTTGAGGATGTAGGGGCGCACAGTGTGCGCCCGCGCCTTGCCCCGGAGTTATCGCCTTACGGGAAAGCCGTTGAAGATGCCATTTTGCAGATTTCCATTCGGCATCCCGCAGTAAAGTTAATAAAATATGCCGTAATGCCAAATCATGTTCATTTATTGTTGTTGATTCAGCGGGAACAGGGCGGGCGCACACTGTGCGCCCCTACAATTTCACTGGTCATCAAACAGATGAAAGAGGCTGTCACGAAAGCGATTGGCTGCCCCATCTGGCAAAAATCCTTTCACGACCACATTGTGCGCACCGAGCACGGGTACGCGCAGATTTGGCAGTACATCGACACAAACCCCCAACTCTGGCGCAAAGATTGCTTTTATGAGGAGCCACCCCATGAGCCTTGAAACAAAACGCATGAAAGAGCTGTTCGGCTATGCGCGGACCCTGACAAAGGAACAGGGTGTCGGCGTCATGGCCGGGCGGGCCGTTGGCTTTTTTAAGCGGCGGTTCTTCGGTAAAAAGGCGCGGTATCTGCCGTCTGCCCGGACGCTGGACGCCCAGCGCGCCGATGCCGCCGCAAACGCCGCAGGCTGGCCGACCATCAGCATCCTGACCCCGCTATACAACACACCGCCGCAGTTTCTGCAGCAGCTTCTGGACAGCGTGCAGGCCCAGACGGCGCCCAACTGGCAGCTTGTGCTGGTCGATGCCAGCGATGACGCCCACGCCGATGTCGGCAGGGCTGTGCAGGCGCGCGCCGCGCAGGATTCCCGCATCGTCTATGCCAAAATCAAAAATGCGGGCATTGCCGCCAACACGAACGAGGCTGCCAAGCTCGCTACCGGCGACTATTTAGCGCTGGCCGATCACGATGACATGCTGGCCCCCCACGCAGTGTACTGCATGAGCAAGGCTCTGGCCGAAAGCGGCGCGCCCTTTGCCTACAGCGATGAGGCCCTGTTTGAGAAAACGCCCGAGCATCCGCGTGTCGGCCACTTCAAGCCCGACTACGCCCCCGAATACCTGATGGCGGTCAACTACATCTGCCATCTGGCCGTATTCAAAAAATCTCTGTTTGACGCAGTCGGCGGCGAGCGGCCTGCGTGTGACGGCGCACAGGATCACGATCTTTTTCTGCGCCTTGTGGATGAGATGCAGCGCAGCGACCCTGCCGCCAAACCGCTGCACATCCCGCAGGTGCTGTACTATTGGCGCGTGCATGCGGCCTCCACCAGCGGCGGCACGGCAGCCAAGCCCTATGTTGAGCAGGCCGCGCAGCGGGCCGTAGCCGACCATCTGACCGCCACCGGGCGGCAGGGCAGGGTGGAGGCCGGGCTTTTCCCCGGCACCTGCCATGTGGTGTGGGATATTCCCGAGCCGGAGCCGCTTGTCTCGATCCTGGTCCCGAACAAAGATCACACCGATGATCTGGAAAAGTGCCTGCACAGCATCTACGCCAAAACGACCTATGAAAACTTCGAGGTCATCGTCATTGAGAACAACTCGACCGACCCGGCCACGGCAGACTACTACAAGCGCCTGCCCGACCGGTACGACCGCGCCCGCGTTGTGACCTACAAGGGCGGGTTCAACTTCAGCCGCATCAACAATTTCGGCCGCAAGTACGCGGCGGGTAAATACCTGCTGCTGCTCAACAATGATGTCGAGGTCATCAACGGCGACTGGCTCACCCAGATGGTGGGGGAGTGCAGCCAGCCCGGTGTCGGCATCTGTGGCGCGATGCTCTACTATCCCGATGACACGATCCAGCACGCCGGCATCATCACAGGGCTGGGCGGCTATGCAGGCCACAGCCACAAGTACCACAAGCGCGGCGGCAGTGGGTACATGTTCCGGCTGGCCACCGTGCAGGATCTCTCCGCCGTGACCGCCGCCTGCCTGCTGGTGCGCACTGCTGTCTACGATGCCGCCCATGGTCTGGACGAGGAGTTCACCGTTGCCTACAACGATGTGGACTTCTGCCTGCGGGTGCGGGACGCCGGCTGGCGCATCGTCTGGACCCCTTATGCACAGCTGTATCACTATGAGAGCAAGTCCCGCGGCTCCGATGAAAATGACCCGGCCAAAAAGGCCCGCTTTGACGCCGAGCATGACCGCCTGTATGCGGTCCACGGGCGGGAAAACATCCTGCACGACCCCTATTACAGCCCGTCGCTGTCGCTGGATTATGAGGATTTCCGTGAGAGCGGGGATTTGCGGAATCTGAAATGAGTTGATTGCCTTCCCCCGTGAGGGAAGGTACCCGAGGCCCCGACCGAGGGCGGATGAGGGGCGGGTTTGCCCCATTGCCCGTCAATGGGAAATTCCCGGTAAGTTTGCCCCTCATCAGTCAGCGGGCGGGGCCGCTGACTGCTTCCCCCCTCTGGGGAAGCCATACTGACAAAAAACGCACGCCGTAAATTTCACGGCGTGCGTTTTTATTATTCTTTTTTATCCGGCGGGAACTCTCCCTGCTTTTCGGCCTCGAGGCGGCTCAGGCGGGCCTCCAGCTCGGAGATGCGCTGGTTGACGATATCCGGCAGATCCTGCTGGTCGAGGTCGTCCGCCGGGCAGCACTTGACATTGCCCACACGCACGATCTCCGCCGGGACGCCGACCGCCGTTGCGTTGGCGGGCAGATTTTTCAGCACAACGCTGCCTGCACCCACGCGGACATTATCGCCGATGTAGACCGGGCCCAGCACCTTGGCCCCGGCACCGATCAGCACATTGTTGCCCAGAGTCGGGTGGCGCTTGCCGGTATCCTTGCCGGTGCCGCCCAGTGTCACACCGTGATAGATCGTGCAGTTATCGCCGATCTCTGTCGTCTCACCAAAGACGATACCCATGCCGTGGTCGATGAAAAGCTTGCGGCCGATTTTGGCACCGGGGTGGATCTCGATGCCGGTCAGATGCCGCGCCAGCTGGCTGACAAGGCGGGCCAGAAAAAAGCAGTGGTGACGGTACAGAAAATGGGCGATCTTATGCGTCACCAGCACATGAAAGCCCGGATACAAAATGATGACCTCCGCGACATTGCGCGCCGCAGGGTCCTTATCGCGGATGTTTTTTGCGTCTTCCCAAAGCCCCATAATTCTTTTCCTCTTTGCTTTACGATACTTGTTTATTAGTATATCACAATCCCGGCCAGAGTGCAACGCGGGATCGTTGCGGATACTTCAACTTTTCCCGCAGCACCGCCCTTGCAAAATGCCGCGCTGCTTTGTATACTGATGGTATCATAAAAGAAAAGAGGCTGCATGGTCATGGATCATCAGAACATCCGCTTTCACAATGTCGAGGAGCTGGAGCCGGTCGAGGGCGGCTGGCTGCTCCGCCGCGTCGGTGCCGCAGCACGCGCCCGCATCAGCCCCGGTGTGCAGGAAAACTGCTTTGCCACCGGCATTGAGCTGCGCTTCACGATGCCGGACGGCGCAGTTGATCTGCTTCTGAAAACCATCCCTCAGGCCGAGGCCGCCACCGCCCACATCTTCTTCGGCTCATTTCAGGGCGGGTGGGAGTACTCCTCCAAAAACATCGGCGCGGATGTGACCCGCATCCACATCGAATACCCGGCCAAGCTCGCCACGCTGCGCCGCATCACGGCGGAAAAGCAGCTTGCCTTTGCGCCCGAGGTCGTGCGGGTCGTGCTGCCCTATGTACCGGTGATCTTCGCAGGGGTCGAGGGCCGGACCGCCCTGCCCGCCGCCGACCAGCTGCCGCAGAAAACCTATCTGGCCTACGGCTCGTCCATCACGCACGGCAGCCTCTCGCTGATCCAGCCGGATTGCTATGTGTTCCGCAATGCGCAGGCGCTTGGGGTCGATTATCTCAACCTCGGCTTTGCCGGCAACGCTCTGATGGAGGAGGAGATGGCAAACTACCTCGTATCGCGCAGGGATTGGGACTTTGCCTCGGTGGAAATGGGCATCAACACCACCGAGCGGGTGAAGGAGTTCCCGCTCGAGGTGTTTGAGGAGCGGATCGACCGCTTTACCGCCGTGCTGGCCCGCGATCCGCGGCCGGTGTTCGCCACCTCGTTCTTCGGCTATCTGGATGAGGACACTGACCGCACCGACAAGATGCGCCGGATCGTGCGGCGCTACGCCGCCGAGCGGCTCATCTTTACCGATGGCCTGCAGCTGCTGGACGATGAGACCCTTATCTCGGCAGACGGCACCCACCCCGATGCCCGCGGGCAGGAGCAGATTGCCGCACGCTGGAGCCGCATCATGGCGGAAACGCTTGCCAACCGCACGGCGCGGTGAGTTTTTTGGGCGTTTATCATTTTGTACAAAACTCGGCGTAAAAATCCATAAAATCCTTACTTTCGCAATCCGGGCGTTTGCATTGACACTGCCGTCCCTACATGGTACAATTAAGTAAAATCCATGTAAGAATTCGGGGAAGGAGTGTGCCGCAATGATGATGCAGTTTGTTTCTTGCTTCAAAATTCACGGTGCCGTGTTTTTTCCCGTTTTCAAAACCGGTGCTTCTTTTTGACTTTTCCCGTCTGGGAAAAGTTTTTTTTTGCCCAAAAGCGCGCCCGCAGGGGCGGGCTGCAAATCTGGTAGAGTATATCTAAGGAGGTTCCCACTATGCTGATCCGCAACGCAAGGGACTGTGCAGGCAAGCCGATCGAGGTCTGGCTGCGCGACGGAAAAATCGCCGCTGTCGGTCTGGGCCTGCTTGTCCCGGAGGGGGAGGAGCTGCTCGATGCCAAGGGCCGCACGATCCTGCCCGCCTTCCTCGACACACACTGCCATTGGCGCACCCCCGGCTTTGAGTATAAGGAGGATATCTCCACCGGCTCTGCCGCAGCCGCTGCCGGCGGGTATACCTTTGTGAACCTGATGCCCAACACAAAGCCGGTCTGCTCCAGCGCTGAGATTGCCCACGCCGTTGAGGCCGAGGCCGCCCGCGTAGGGCTGTGCGATGCCAACCAGACCGTCTCCATCACGAAGGACTTTGACGGCAAAACGCTCGACCACCTGATGACGCTGCCCGAGGATGTCAAATTCATCACCGAGGACGGCAACGGCGTCATGAACAACGCCGTCATGGCCCGCGCCTTTGCGATCGCCACCGAGCGCGGCCTGACCATCATGTCCCACGCCGAGGACCGCGAGATCAGCCCGTGGGACTACCGTCTGGCGGAAAACATCGAGACCGTGCGCAACTGCCATCTGGCCGAATACTACGGCACCCGGCTGCACATGTGCCATGTTTCCACCAAGGAGTCCGTGGACGCCATCCGGATGAGCCGCCTGCGCGGTGCGCGTGTCAGCTGCGAGGTGACCCCTCATCACCTCTGGTTTGACGACAGCCGCCTGCAGTACAAGGTCAACCCGCCCATCCGCAAGGCGGAGGATGTGACCGCCCTCATTGAGGCCATCAAGGACGGCACCGTGACCTGCATCGGCACCGACCACGCCCCCCACACCGCCGAGGAAAAGGAGAAGGGCGCCGCCGGCATGGTGGGCCTTGAGACTGCCTTCGGCGTCTGCTACACCAAGCTCTGCCGCGAGCAGCGCCTGCCGCTTGAGCTGCTCAGCTTCCTGATGAGCGCCGGCCCCGCCGCCGTGCTGGGACTGGCCGACCGCAAGGGTATGCTGGAGCCGGGCTATGATGCCGATGTCGTGCTGGCGGATCTTGACCACATGTATGAGGTCAAGGCCGATGAGCTGCACAGCAAGAGCAAGAACTGCCCTTATGACGGTGCGCTGCTCTACGGCAAGATCGTGACAACGATCAAGGGCGGAAAAGTTACGTTTCAGATCGAAGAATAATACCGCTTTACGTGTAAAACACCCGTAGGGGCGCATTCCATATGCGCCCGTGCAGTTCTGCCGCAGGCACGACGCCGCGGGCGGATATAGAATCCGCCCCTACGGATTCCACATCATATAAGAAGGCAAACCAAAACGGAGGAATCAGCATGCTTACCAACATGGACAAACTGTACGAGAGCGTTGCCGCGAACGGCCCTGTCTGCGTGGGTCTGGATACCGAGATCAGCTACCTGCCCACGACCGACACCGCCAAGACGGCGGGGGAGAATGTGGTCGAATTCAACCGTGCCCTGATCAACGCCACCAAGAGCGTGGCCGGCTGCTACAAGGTGCAGATCGCCTACTATGAATCCCTCGGTCTGGACGGCATGCGCGCCTACGCCGAGACGCTGAAACTTGCACGCGCCACCGGCCTGCCGGTCATTGCCGACATCAAGCGCGGCGACATTGCCAAGACCGCCGAGATGTACGCCAAGGCGCACTTTACCGGCGACTTTGAGGCCGACATCATCACATTGGCCCCCTATATGGGCCTTGACTCGATCAGCCCCTATCTGCCGTACTGCGCCGAGCAGGGCAAGGGCGTCTTTGTCCTGTGCCGCACCTCCAACCCCGGCGCCAAGGACTTTGAGTACAAAAAGCTCGATGACGGCCGCCATGTTTATGACCTTGTCGGCGACAGCCTGACCGACCTCGGCAAGGACTACATGGGCGAGCACGGCTACTCCAGCATCGGTCTCGTCATCGGCGGCACCCATACCGAGGAGGCCACCGCCATCCGCGCTGCCTACAAGGACACCTTCTTCCTGATCCCCGGCTACGGCGCGCAGGGCGGCAAGGCAGCTGACATTGCCCAGTACCTGACCAAGGGCAACGGCGGCGTGGTCAACTCCAGCCGCGGCATCCTGCTGGCCTACAAAAAGCAGCCCGGCGTTGCCTTTGACGAGGCCGCCTACAACGAATGTGTGCGTATGCGGGAGGATATTCAGGGTGAATGCAACAAGCTGTGATCTGAAGGTCCTGCGGCAGGAGACTGTCGCAGCCGACATCATGCGCCTGACGGTCCAGTGGCAGGACCCCAGCCGCGAGCCACACGCAGGGCAGTTTTATATGCTGCGCGCTTGGGCAGCCGATGCCACGCCGATTTTGTCCCGCCCCATCAGCGTGGATGACTTTGACAACCAGACCGGTGCGCTGACCTTCCTGTATCAGGTCAAGGGCGAGGGCACCCGGAAGCTGGCAGCGCTGGCGGCAGGGGACACACTGACTGTGACCGGCCCCTGCGGCAACGGCTTTGACACCGCCGCGCTGGCGTCTGCCCACAAGCGCATCGCCGTTGTCGGCGGCGGCATCGGCACGGCGCCGCTGCTGCTGCTCTGCAAGGAGCTTTGCCGCGCCGGTGTGCGCCCCGACCTCTATGTCGGTTTCCGCGATTCCTCCTACGGCATGGAGAGCTTTGTGCCTTGGTGCCACAGCATCCATCTGGCTACCGATTCCGGCAGCGAGGGGCATCACGGCCTTGTGACAGACCTGCTGGATGTCACCCACTACGACATTGTGCTGACCTGCGGCCCGATGGTCATGATGCGCGGTGTGGCAAAGCTCTGCGCCGCTGCCGGCGTACCCTGCCTTGCCAGTCTGGAAAAGAAGATGGCCTGCGGTCTGGGCGCCTGCCTCGGCTGCACCTGCCACACCAAGATCGGCCCCGTGACCGTCTGCAAGGACGGCCCGGTCTTTAACGCACAGGAGGTGTTTGACTGATGGCGGACCTGCATGTTGATTTTCTCGGCAAGCGGCTGGCCGGGCCGGTTGTGGCTGCGTCCGGCACCTTCGGCTTCGGCCCTGAGTATGCGGGCATCGAGGATCTGCGGCTGCTCGGCGGCATCTCCGGCAAGGGTCTGACCCTGAACGGCCAGCCCGGCAACGAGGGCGAGCGCCTGTACGAGACCCCCTCCGGCCTGATGAACTCCATCGGCCTGCAGAACCCCGGCGTGCAGCATTTCATCGACCATGAGCTGCCCGCCATGCGCCAGTGCGGCACGACCGTCTGGGCCAACCTCGGCGGCCACACCATTGAGGAAAATATCGAGGGCGTGGCTATGCTCTGCGCCGCCGGCGTGGACTTCATTGAGCTGAACATCAGCTGCCCCAATGTCAAGCAGGGCGGCCTTGCGTTCGGCATCCGCGCGCAGGACGCCAGCGAGGTCGTCTCCGCTGTGCGCAAGGTCTGCACGGTGCCGCTCATCGTCAAGCTGAGTCCTCAGGCCGAGAGCATCCCTGAGATGTGCAAGGCGGTCGAGGCCGCCGGTGCAGACGCCATCAGCCTGTGCAACACCTTTCAGGCGTGCGCAATCGATCTGGAAAAGCGCCGCCCGGTATTCAACAACACCTTTGCGGGCCTGTCCGGCCCCGCCGTGCGGCCCATCGCCCTGCGGATGGTCTGGCAGGCCGTGGGTGCCGTCAGCATCCCGGTCGTGGGTCTGGGCGGTATCCTGACCGGCCGTGACGCGCTGGAATTTATCATGGCCGGTGCGACGGCAGTACAGGTGGGCACTGCAAACTTCCTTGACCCGAAAGCCTGCACCCGTATCACCGCCGAGATCGGTGCATGGATGGATGCCCACGGCGTCAAAACGCTGGACGAGATCAGAGGGTGCGCACGGTAAATCACCGGTTGCCTTCCCCTCAGGGGGGAAGGTGCCCGAGGCCCCGTCCGAGGGCGGATGAGGGGAGAGTCCCCGCAACCGCCCGTTCACGGGCTATAACGGCAAGCCCGGCCCTCATCAGTCGGCGGGCGGGCCGCCGACAGCTTCCCCCTCAAGTGGGAAGCTGTCACCAAGATAAGCATTCATATATCTTGCAGTTTTATACGAAATATGCTATGATTACACAAATTATATACAGGAGGAACATACTATGGCACGCGAAGCACTTGAAGTTTTGAAGGAATGTGAAGCATTTTTGGAGGGTCACTTCCTGCTGTCCTCCGGCCGCCACTCCGGCGCTTACTGCCAGATGGCCTTTCTGCAGCAGTACCCCGATAAGTGCGCCGAGGTCATGGCCCCGGTTGCCGAGAAGCTGAAGGAGCTGAACATTGATGTCGTGATCGGCCCCGCCATGGGCGGCATCGTCTATGCCTACGAGCTGGGCCGTCAGATGGGCAAGCGCGCCATCTTCACCGAGCGCGTGGACAATGTTATGACCCTCAAGCGCTTCAAACTCAACCCCGGTGAGCGCTGCATCATTGCCGAGGATGTTGTCACCACCGGCATTTCCAGCCTTGAGACCAAGCGCGTCATCGAGGAGGCCGGCGGCGTCTGCGTAGGCATTGCCTGCGTTGTGGACCGCACCCGCGCTGAGGCTCCGTCCCCGATCCCCATCGTGGCCAGCGCCCTCAAGCTGGACCTGCCCAACTACGCCCCCGAGGAGTGCCCCATCTGCAAGGAGGGCAAGCTGCCTCTGGTGCATCTGGGCAGCCGCAAGATGAAAGAGGCCGCCAAGCAAACCCTGTAAGCGTTGCTTATGCAAAGGCAACACCGCACAATTCCCGCCTGACGGCTTAAGCACCGCTCCGGCGGCTGTGGCACGGCATCTGCGTTGCCAAAATGCTCGATAATACACAAAGTATTATCTGCGCTTTTGGCTTAGCAGCTGCCGCACCTCGCTCGCCGTATCGGCACTTAGAATTATGCGGTATTGCCCAAATAATACTAGGAGATAATTATGCAGGCATATCTGATATTGGCAAATGGCCGGGTTTTCCGCGGTGTCAGCGTGGGCTGCCCCGGCACAACCATCGGTGAGGTCGTTTTCGCCACCGGTATGGTCGGCTTCGAGGAAACGCTGACCGACCCCAGCTACTACGGCCAGATCATCACCCAGACCTACCCCCTGATCGGCAACTACGGCATGAACGGCGAGGATGTCGAGAGCGGCAAGATCTGGGCCAAGGGCTATATCGTGCGCGAGGCATGCAAAAAGCCCTCCAACTTCCGCAGTGAGGAAACGCTGGATTCCTTCCTGAAAAAGAACGGCATCATCGGCATTGAGGGCATCGACACCCGCAGCCTGACCCGCACCCTGCGCGAGAGCGGCGTCATGAACGGTGCCATCACGACTGAGTTCGACCCCGATGCCGAGCCGGAGAAGAAGGCGGCGCTGCTGCCTGAGATCGCCGCCTACGCTGTCATCAACGCCGTCAAGGCCGTCACCTGCAGCGAGGCCAAGACCTATGAGCCGACCGCGGCCGGTGCCTGCGGCGACACCCCGCTGCATGTTGCCCTGCTCGATCTGGGCTGCAAGAACAACATCGTGCGCTGCCTGCAGAAGCGCGGCTGCCGCGTGACCGTTCTGCCCGGCACCGCCACCGCCGCCCAGCTGGCCGCCCTGAATCCCGACGGCCTGATGCTCTCCAACGGCCCCGGCGACCCGGCCGAAAATGTCGAGATCATCGCCAACATCCGTGAGATGCTCGACACCGGCATCCCGACCTTCGGCATCTGCTTAGGCCACCAGCTGACCGCACTGGCCGCCGGTGCCAAGACCTGCAAGCTCAAGTACGGCCACCGCGGCGCCAACCAGCCCGTCAGCCATGTCGGCAAGGGCCGCACCTTCATCACCAGCCAGAACCACGGCTATGCGGTCGAGGCTGAGACCCTGCCCGCGGAAGTGGGCAAGATGAGCTACTTCAATGCCAACGACGGCACCTGCGAGGGTGTTGACTACTTCCGCTGGAACTGCTTTACGGTACAGTTCCACCCCGAGGCCAACGGCGGCCCCAAGGATACCGAATTTCTGTTTGACGAGTTTGTCAGCCACATGCTGGCTGCGAAAGGAGTGATCAACGATGCCTAAGGACCCGCGTATCAAAAAGGTGCTGGTCATTGGCTCCGGCCCCATCATCATCGGTCAGGCGGCGGAGTTTGACTACTCCGGCACGCAGGCCTGCCGTGCCCTGAAATCTGAGGGTGTCGAGACGATCCTCGTCAACTCCAACCCCGCCACCATCATGACCGACCCCGACATTGCCGATCATGTTTACATTGAGCCGCTGACCGCCGAGGTCATTGAGCGCATCATCGAGAAGGAAAAGCCCGATGCCATCCTGCCCAACCTGGGCGGCCAGATGGGCCTGAACCTCTCGATGGAGCTGGCCCGCAGCGGTTTCCTCGACCGCAGCGGCGTCCGCCTGCTGGCCTGCAAGCCCGACACGATTGACCGTGCCGAGGACCGCCAGCTCTTTAAGGACACGATGGAAAAGCTGCACCAGCCCATTATCCCCTCCAAGGTGGTCGAGGATCTGGACGATGCGCTGGATTTTGCCGAGGTCATCGGCTATCCCGTCATCGTGCGCCCCGCCTTCACGATGGGCGGTACCGGCGGCGGCATCTGTGAGGACCGCGAAAAGCTGCGCGAGATCGCCACGAACGGCCTGCGCCTGTCCCCGATTCACCAGATTCTGGTTGAGAAGTGCATTTCCGGCTGGAAGGAAATCGAGTATGAGGTCATGCGCGACTCCAAGGGCAATGTCATCACAGTCTGCAACATGGAGAACCTTGACCCTGTCGGCATCCATACCGGTGATTCCATCGTTGTGGCCCCCAGCCAGACCCTCTCCGACAAGGAGTACCAGATGCTGCGCACCGCCGCGCTGGACATCATCACCGAGCTTGGCATTGAGGGCGGCTGCAACTGCCAGTTTGCACTCAAGCCTGACAGCTTTGAGTATGCGGTCATCGAGGTCAACCCCCGCGTGTCCCGCTCCTCCGCGCTGGCCTCCAAGGCCACCGGCTATCCCATCGCCAAGGTTGCAACCAAGATCGCGCTGGGCTACACCCTCGATGAGATCACCAACGATGTCACCGGCGAGACCTGCGCCTGCTTTGAGCCTGCGCTCGACTATGTGGTCGTCAAGTACCCGAAGTGGCCGTTTGACAAGTTCGTCTACGCGGACAAATCCCTCGGCACCCAGATGATGGCCACCGGCGAGGTCATGGCCATCGGCAACAACTTTGAGCATGCCATGATGAAGGCCGTTTCCTCCACCGAGCTGGGTCTGGACACGATGACGCTGCCCGACTTTGAGAAGCTTCCCACCGAGGAGGTTATCGAGCATCTGCATGTGCAGGATTCCGAGCGTGCCTTCTGCGTCTACGAGGCCCTCAAGCGCGGCGTGCCGCATGAGACGATCTACGACATCACCAAGATCGACTGGTGGTTCCTTGACAAGCTGCAGCATCTGGCCGACATCGAGATGGGGCTGAAGAACGGTGAGCTGACGACCGAGAAGTACCTGAACGCCAAGCGGTTCGGCTTCCTTGACAAGACCATCCGCCGTCTTGCCGGCGTGGATACCCTGCCCGAGGCCCCGAAGGCCGCCTTTAAGATGGTCGATACCTGCGCTGCAGAATTTGCCGCCAAGACGCCGTATTTCTACTCCACCTACGATGAGGACAACGAGGCCGCACAGTTCATTGCCGAGCGCAGCGACCCCAACAAAAAGAAAGTCCTCGTCTTTGGCTCCGGCCCCATCCGTATCGGTCAGGGCATTGAGTTCGACTACTGCTCGGTCCACGCTGTCTGGACGCTCAAGCAGCACGGCTGCGAGGCCGTCCTTGTCAACAACAACCCCGAGACAGTCTCCACCGACTTCGACACCGGCGACCGCCTGTATTTCGACCCGCTGAACCCCGAGAGTGTTGACCACATCATCGAGACCGAGAAGCCGGACGGCTGCCTTGTTCAGTTCGGCGGCCAGACTGCCATCAAGTTGGCAAAGCACATGGACGAGATTGGCTTGCCCATTCTGGGCACCCCTGCCGATGCCATCGACGAGGCCGAGGACCGCGAGCGCTTTGACGAGCTGCTCGAGCGCTGCGGCATCCCCCGCCCGGAGGGCCGCACCGTCTTTACGCTGGACGAGGCCCTGCAGGCTGCGCAGGAGGTTGGCTACCCGGTCCTGATGCGTCCGTCCTATGTTCTGGGCGGCCAGAACATGATCGTGGCCTACAACTCCAGCGATGTCATCGAGTACATGGGCGTCATCACAAAGCATGTTGACATGAGCCACCCCGTGCTGATGGACAAGTACATCCTCGGCACCGAGTGCGAGGTCGATGCCATCTGCGATGGCACCGATTATCTGGTGCCCGGCATCATGCAGCAGGTCGAGCGTACCGGCGTTCACTCCGGCGACTCGATCTGCGTCTACCCGCCCACGACCTTCAGCCAGAAGGTCATTGACACGCTGGTCGATTACACCGGCCGCTTTGCCCGCGAGCTGAAGGTCGTGGGTCTGGTCAATGTGCAGTATGCCGTACAGAATGACCGCGTCTATGTCATCGAGGTCAACCCCCGTTCCTCCCGTACCGTGCCCTATATCTCCAAGGTCACCGGTGTGCCGATGGTCGATCTGGCCGTGCGCTGCACGCTGGGCGAAAAGCTCAAGGATATGGGCTACGGCACCGGCCTGTGGCGCAACGGCAAGAGCCCCTACTACGCCGTCAAGGTGCCCGTCTACAGCTTCCTGAAGCTGCACGGCGTTGACACGATGCTCGGCCCTGAGATGAAGTCCACCGGCGAGGTCCTCGGCATTGCCCCGACCTTCCACGAGGCCATGATGAAGGGTCTGGTCGCAGCCGGCTATCAGTTCAAGACCCCCGGCCCCGGCTCCTGCGTGATCATCTCGGTCAAGGACAGCGACAAGGCGGAGGCCGCCCAGCTGGCGTGGAAGCTGCATGACTACGGCTACAAGATCTACGGCACCCCCGGCACGGCCAAGTACCTGAACAGCGAGATGGTGCCCTGCAGCGTTGTCCGCCAGATGAGCGGCGCGCGCCCGAATGTCATCGACCTGCTGGAAAGCGGACTGGTGGATTACATCATCTCCACCAGCCCCCACGGCCGTGACCCGCACCGCGACTCGGTCAAGTTCCGCCGCAAGGCTACGGAGCTGTCCATCCCGACCATCACGGCTCTGGACACGGCCCGTGTGCTGGTCGATGCCCTGCGCGGCGACCATGACATCAGCGAAATGGAGCTGGTGGATGTGGCTACCCTGCACCGCGAGGCTGCAAGCGGTAAATAACGGCTGACGCAAACGCCTGTGCCTGTAAAAGGGTGCAGGCGTTTTTTTGGCTGAATGCGGCGCCGGCAATAGCCCATGACACCCCCGCTGCGCGCCGCCTGCCTTTTGGATATTTTTACATAGTGCGTGCATTTTTTGCCAAATGCCACTTTTTGATAGCCTGCACTGCGAAATTTTAGAGTTTTTGACGAAAAACACTTTTTTCGTCAAAAACTCTTGATTCTGCGCACAATTTTCTCTATAATAAACATCGTAATAACAACGGGCATTGTGTGCCTATACGGATAGGAGTTAGAAATATCATGACGAGATCTCAGTTGATTACCAAGGTAGCCAACGACACCAACATGACCAGCGCCGAGGTGGAGAAGGTTATGGACGGCATCTTCGGGACCATTGGCGATGTGCTTAAGAGCGGCGACAAGGTCACGATCGCAGGCTTCGGCCGTTTTGAGATGCGTGAGCGCCAGACCAAGAACTTCACCAACCCCAAGACCAAGGTCACCAGCAAGCTGGAGCCCACCGCGATCCCCGGCTTCAAGGCCAGCGGCCGCCTGAAGGAGAAGGTCTCCGGCTGATCTCGTCAGGATTCATACAGCTTTTGCGGACCCGCATAACAGCGGGTCCGTTTTATTGCAGGCATCAAAAAACGGAGCATCGCCTTTTGCGATGCTCCGTTCTCTTTTTTACAGATGGATATGCCGCGGCACGCCGTTGATATAGATGGGCGTCAGCTCCGCCTGAATGAGCGGGCGGGCATAGCGCTCGAAGTTCTCATTGACATGCATACCGTCCTCGGTGATCCAGTCCAGCGGGACCTTCTTCTCAAAGTTGGCGACCTTCGTCACATCGACCATCTCGGTCTCTGCGCGGTAGGGCTGGTCACTCTTGCGCTTGATGGCGGCCATCTTTGCGGTCTCACCGCGCATGGCGGCCTCGACCGCAGCACCGCCGACCTGATAGGCCTCGGTAATGTCGGTGCGGCTTGCCAGATGGCTGGCGCAGCGCTGCAGGGTAGAGAACTCGATTGCGCGGGTCTTGCAGCCCAGACGCACCCGGATTAAGTCCGCCAGATAACGGCTGGTGCCGCTCAGGATTGCCTTATGGCCGAAGGCATCAAGCTGCCCGGCTGTGGAGACAAGATCGCAGAGGAACACGCCGTCCTTGTTCTTGACGCCCTCGCTGACAGCGATGATCACATTGTGGCGTTCCTTTTCCAGCTCTGCAACCCGCTTGAGGAAGGCCTCCTCATCAAAGGGGCGCTCCGGCAGCAGGATCAGGTCGGGGCCGTTGCAGTCGGGACCGGCGGCCAGACTGGCCGCTGCGGCCAGCCAGCCGGTGTGGCGGCCCATGATCTCGGCCACCGTCACGCTGCGCAGGTCGTACACGCTGGAATCGCAGATGACCTCCTTGAGGATCGTGGCAATATACTTGGCCGCGCTGCCGTAGCCGGGGGTGTGGTCGGTCAGCATCAGGTCGTTGTCGATGGTCTTGGGCACGCCAATGAAGCGGATCTCGCTGTTGACGGTCTTGCCGTAGGCGCTCAGCTTGGAGATGGTGTCCATCGAGTCGTTGCCGCCGATATAGAACACCGCGCCGATGTCATACTTGGCAAACAGCTCAAACAGCCGCAGGAACGGTGCCTCGTCCACGGTGGGGTCCGGCAGCTTGTGGCGGCAGCTGCCCAAAAAGCTGGACGGCGTGCGCTTGAGCAGCTCAATATCCATCTTGTCACCCAGCACACCATCCAGATCCACCAGCTTTTCCTCCAGCAGACCCTCGATGCCGTACTGCATACCGTAGACATGGGGTGCGCCGCAGGCCTTGGCTGTCTCATAGACACCCGCCAGACTGGAGTTGATGACGGCGGTCGGGCCGCCCGACTGGCCTACCAGAACATTCTTCATAACTGTACCTCGCGTTATATTTTATTTGAATATTACAGAGCGTATTTTTCCATTGCCTTTGCCACGCCGTCATGGTTGTTATCATCGGTCGTTGCATCGGCAATTTTCTTAATGTCATCGGTCGCATTGCCCATGGCCACCCCCAGCCCGGCCGCCTCGATCATAGCGCGGTCATTGCCGGAGTCACCCACGGCCATCGTCTGCTCCCGGCGCAGACCCAGATGCGCCGCCAGCGCCAGCAGGCCGCTGCCCTTCGTCACACCGGGGGCGTTGATCTCCATGTTGCCGGGCAGGCTGGAGGTCAGCTCCATGCCGGGGCAGGCCTGCTGTACCGCACGCCAGGCGGCATCGCGCTCGGCCTCATTGTGGTAGATCATGCTGTATTTCTCGATCTCATGGGCATGCGCCTGCAGGGTGGCGCGCATGTCCTCGACCTCCACGCGGGTCGTGCGGAAATATTCCCGAAGATTTTCGGGCACCACATCCATGTGATGCGCAGCGTTTTCACGGGTCGTGTAGCTTTTGCCGCCGATAAAAATACTCAGCATCCCGCCGTCCCGGGCAAGGATGTCATAGATCTTCAGCGCATCAGCAGTGGCGAACGGCTGCTTCACAAGCTGCTGCCCGGTCTGCAGATCCACCACGCTGGCGCCGTTGGAGGTCAGCGCATACCGTACACCGGGTATCGAGGTGAACGCGGCCGGGATGCCGCTGGCCGTGCGCCCAGTGGCGGGCAGCACCGCCACACCGCGCGCCACGGCGTTGCGGATCGCCGCCAGCGTGCGGGGGGTGATCTCCTTTTTATCGTTAAAAACCGTACCGTCCAGATCCAATGCCACAAGGCGGATATCCTGCATTTTCTTCACTCCTTATACCGGCTTATTGTACCGCAAAATCGCCATGATTGCAAGCCGCACGACATTGTGTTAGAATAAACTCGGTAATTCTTTGGGAAAGAGGGCGTAAATTTGCCTGTGCTTCACACAAAAACGGGGCGGATGTGGCTGCCGGACGCGCTGCGGGGGCTGGCGCTGCTGAATATGCTGGTCTACCACGCGATGTACGACTGGGTGTATGTCTTCGCCCACGCGAGCAGTTGGTACGACATCTGGTCGCCGGGCTGCCATGTGTGGCAGCAATACATCTGTTGGAGTTTCATCCTGCTGTCGGGGTTCAGCCTGCCGCTGGCCCGCCGCCCCGTCCGCAATGGGCTGCTTGTGGCTGCGTGTGCGGCATTGCTGACCGCGGCAACTGTCCTGTTTCTGCCGTCGGAGAGTATCTGGTTCGGTGTGCTGCATCTGAATGCGGCTGCCGTGCTGCTGACCTGCCTTGTTCGCCCGCTGCTGCAGCGCATCCCTGCCAAGGCGGGCCTGGCGGCGTCTGCGGCGCTGTTTGCGCTCACGAACCAGCTGCCGCAGGGATTTATCGGGTTTGAGGGTCTGCGGCTCTGTGCCCTGCCTGCGGGGCTGTACAGGGCCAACCTGTTCTGGCTCGGCCTGCCTGACCTGACGCGGTTCTCCTCCGCTGATTACTTTCCGCTGCTGCCGTGGGTGTTTCTGTTCTGGTGCGGGGTGTTTCTGGCACGGCTCTGGCATCCGGGCAGGGGAGAGCCCCCCGCCGCCCTGCAGCCGCTGTGCGCCATCGGGCGCAGCACGCTGCCGGTGTACATGCTGCACCAGCCGGTGCTGTACGGCCTGCTCTGGGTCGGCCACGCTGTGGCGGGCCGGCTGTGACCCTGCGGCCCTGCAAACCGAACTTCACGGTTTATTTACAATAAAATTTTCATTTTAGCGAAAATTGTTGTTGACAGCAGGGGTGTTGATATAGTATAATCTTGTTTACTGGTTAATAGTATTTGACCGGCAAACTCCTGTCTCAGGTCAAGGGAGGGAAGAAGATGTCGGAGATCCGTGTCAAAGAGGGCGAGTCCCTCGAGAGCGCTCTGCGCCGTTTTAAGCGCAGCACTGCTCGCAGCGGCGTGTTAGCTGAGGTCCGCAAGCGCGAGGCTTATGAGAAGCCTTCCGTGAAGCGCAAGAAGAAGTCCGAGGCTGCCCGCAAGCGCAAGTTTAAGTAAGGTATCTTACAACGAACGACTGTGCAGGTTCGCGTTACGCGCGGGCCTGCACTTTTATTTTATCGCCGCAACCAACCGCTCTCTTAAAAAAGGTCACATCTATGATTTTAACCCCCGAATATATCTTTAAAAAAATCGAGTGTATCCACCCGGATTTCCTCGCCGCGCACGGCATCCGGGCGCTGGTGCTGGATGTGGACAACACCCTGACCGGGGACAACAGTCAGGTGCTGGAGCCCTCCGTGCAGGCTTGGCTGGACGAGATGCGCACGGCAGGCATCAGCCTGACCATTGTCTCCAACAACACGCCCGGGCGTGTGCGCCCCTTTGCCGAGCGCGTGGGCCTTGCTTGGGTGCCGCTGGCCTGCAAGCCGTTCACCATCGGCCTGCGGGTAGCGCGGCGGCGGCTGGGCTGCCAAAAAAGCGAGATGGCCATGGTCGGCGACCAGATTTTTGCCGACCGGATGGCCGCCGGGCTGTACGGCTGCCCCTGCCTTTACCTGATGCCCCGCACGAGCCACGACAAAAACAAATTTGTGCTGCTAAAACGCAAGTTTGAACCGTACTGGATCGACAAATACTATCAGAAGGGCGGTACACTGTATGAATGATACCCCGCGCTTCGGCACAGCCGGGCTGGCCGACAGCTACACAGTCAAAAAGTTCGACCCCGCCGCCATCGCCGCCTATACGGCGGACTTCGGCCTGACGGCGTTTGAGTACCAGTGCGGGCGCGGTGTGCGGCTGGCCCACGACAAAGCCGCCGCGCTGGGTGCCGCCTGTGCAGAGCGAAACATCGCCCTCTCGGTCCATGCGCCCTACTATATCAGCATGTCGAGTCTGGAGGAGGACAAGCGGCTGCACAGCATCGACTATCTGCTGCAGAGCTGCGCCCTTGTCAAGGCGCTGGGCGGGCGGCGCGTCATCTTCCATTCCGGCTCCTGCGGCAAGCAGAGCCGGGAGGCCGCACTGGAAAAGGCACTGGACACGATGGAGCGCGCCGTAAAGGCCTGCGATGCAGCAGGCTACGGTGACTGCATCCTCTGCCCGGAGACGATGGGCAAGGTCAATCAGCTGGGCACACTGGACGAGGTACTGGCGCTGTGCGCCGTGGACAGCCGCATCACCCCCTGCATCGACTTTGGTCATCTGTACGCCCGCAGCTGCGGCGCACAGTTTGCCGAGGCCACAGCCGCCGCGGATTACGCCGCCCTGCTCGACACACTGGCCGAGCGGCTGGGTGATGACCGCGCCGTACACTTTCACGCACATTTTTCCCGCATTGCTTACACCAAGGGCGGCGAAAAATGCCACCTGACCTTTGCGGATACCGCGTTCGGCCCGCCCCATCTTCCGCTTTTGCAGCTGCTGAAGGTGCGCGGTCTGGCCCCCACAATCATCTGTGAGTCGGCCGGCACACAGGCCGAGGACGCCGCCGCACTGGCCCAAGGCTATGCAGCGCTGTAAATCCGGCAAAAAATATCAAATTTCACGCAAAAATATCTGTACAGGACTTGCAAAATTGCTTTCCATACTGTAAAATATAAACAGGTATGTATAATTTATTTATGGAGGAATTTCTATATGATTTCTGCAGGCGAATTCCGTAACGGCGTCACCTTCGAGCAGGACGGCCAGGTCCTTCAGGTCGTTGAGTTCCAGCATGTCAAGCCCGGCAAGGGCGCTGCCTTTGTCCGCACCAAGACCAAGAACGTCATCACCGGCTC